>JAEPEX010000010.1_pt1 | contig 427285 bp, 394 predicted proteins | sample 9130951 | NCBI WGS metagenome assembly JAEPEX01 (sample SAMN17228542, study PRJNA684324) | microbial mat metagenome | biome: saline marsh[ENVO:00000054]; feature: microbial feature [ENVO:01000007], biofilm[ENVO:00002034], sulphate-reducing...; material: estuarine water...
TATTAAAGATTAAAGGGTGCTATTAAAGCTATCCTATTAAAGCTACGTCCTATTAAAGCTACGCGGTCAGGTTTACGCACTTGTTGGGCCATCTTCAGAAATAGCCTCCGCTCAGAACGTTTCCTTCATCGGGATCTTGGTCGTTCAGAACACCTTCGATGTGGGACACAAGGCGACGAAACACATCCGGTGCGAAAGGATTATCGCTGAGGTATTCTGTATATTCCTCACGAACCTGCTGCCTGCCTCTATATGTTGCATAGTGACGCCTGACCTGAGAGCCAACTCTTTTTGCTTTCCGGAGAAGTAGCACTTCATCTATATCGGTTGGCGCAGTGCTAATCGGGGTCATGTCAAGCCATTCACAAAGAAGGTAATACTTTGCTCCTGGTACGGCTGTCTTTTACATCGTGTGCCGTTGCTGATGCCTCCTGAAACATCGTTTTGTCAAGATTCGTTTTGCATTCAGCGCATATATAGCCGAGGTATGTTTCACGAGCAAGGACTTGTTCACGAAAACTTGGATCATATGATGTTTGTATAAATAGCTTTTTCGCGATTGTGAAGTCCTGGTCTTTTGTTCGTATATGAAGCCCGCCCCCATTTTCATGGCGCGTAAGGGTGGATGTAAAATATGCAGCAGAAAAACATGATTGAGGGCCGACGGTACATTTCCTCTCCAAGCTGAGGTAAAGATTTGGTAATAAGGTAGGGTAGAAACTCTTCGATTACAGTATTGTCCAGTTTTAGCTGCCCCTTTTGTCGATAAAGGAAATCGCTTTCACTGTCAAATATAGTATCCAAGTCAATGAATTTCTTATATCCTGAAAGCAGAGAAACTAACCGATCTATAATTTCTGACTGGTCTCCTTCCCGTTTCGGTCATGCCCTTTATCCATTCGTGGTATTTTTCTATCGCATGGTCTATCCTTTCTTTGTCATCACCAGGAAGTTTATCGTTATCTAGCAGGGCATTGAGCTTATCAAAATGCGGTGTTGGTAACGCCATTATTCCTTTGCCTGTAGTTGATCGAATTTCGGAGAAGGCTCTATTTCTGGCGCACGTGAAATTGCTTCTTCAAGATACTTGCGCCTATCGTGTGGAACATCATTTAGTGCGCGCACAAGGACCTCTTCGCCGATTTTTCGTGCGCGGCTAATGATAATAGAAGGCTTACGACACGTTAAACCTTCCGGAAGGAAGTGCAATATATCTTCTTTGATAATATTGCCAAACTTGTTCCGAAACTGCCGCTCCTGCTGTAAAGACGTTCGGATACCAACAACTTCTTCGGCTAGTCGACGTAAAATAGCACCGTTAAAAAAGGCAGTTTTATGAACATTCGATTCCCTACCTACTACAAATACTATTCTTCCGGTATCACGGCAGACCCGTACCAATTCAGTTAGGGAGATGCTCATATCGATGCAATATTGAACAACTGTTAGAAATCGATTTTGCCGGAATTTTCGATTTGCCCCGATTTCGGATTTTGCAGAAACAAGAGGCTTCCATCCCAACATTTCAACGGAAGAGCGGTAATTATGATGGTAATTAAAAACATTTATGTAGGGCGGCGACGTAAGAACGAAGTCAATGACGCAATCATCTAACGGCAAATATCTTGCATCTATTAAATCTACAGAAACCCTTTTACTAGATTGCGGTAAGCTTTCAACGAGCGCACGAAGTTCATTCCATTTCGACCAGAAGAATTGAGTCGAAATGTGTTCGTCTCTTAGATCCAATTTTACAATTAAGGCTTCAATCAGCGTTTTAACGTCTCCGCTCTCCACTTTCGACAAATTAGAAATTAGAGGTGTAATGGAAACCCCCTCGTTAGAACTTGCACCACACTGGTCAAACAGAGGAAGCCCTAAAGGAATAAATTCTGATAAATAGTTATCGGCATTTAATATCAAGGCTCGGCGTTCCCGCATGTTGTAGCGGACGAAAGTGTAAACCTTTGCTAATAACTCTGCTGCAGGATTTACCTCGTAACCAAATACTTCGTGACCTAAATGAGCAGCTTCAACAAGCACTGTTCCGCTACCAACAAATGGGTCGAGGACTACGTCATCGTTTTTCGCATAGTTCTCAAGGATAGCTTGCACGAACTGTGGTGAAAATTGTCCGCGCCATGCAAGAAGATTTGCGCGTGTCTTGTCTTGTATATCGAGAAAGGCGCTATCCAAGGGCTGGTCGAACGGCAAAGAAGTTCTCAATCCTGGCGCGAGTCTGGTCAATCTTCATCTCCGATATAGGTGTTTTGTATTCTCAATTTGCCTAGACGTAGCATTTGATCCGGTTGTTCTGTGTGGCCCAACGTTAGCGTTGAGTTGCAACCGGCATGACTGGCACGGCGGTACCCGCACTACCGAGGCTGGCCTGTGGCACGTCGGTGCAGATGGTACGGACCGCCGGTTGTCAGCTCGAACGCGCTTGTTGGACCTGGGCCTTTCAGACGACGTGCCGGTCTATGGAATTTCAGCGGATCGGCTGGTGAGTGTCAAGGAGGGATGGGGCGGGATGCGTGCGGCAGTTTCGGGTGTACAGCACGCTTTTTGGGCGTTTTGTCGCGGGTCGGCGTGCGGAGAATCGGGTTTTTGCGGCTTTGACGGGGTGTTTTCCGGTGTCTGAGACAGGGGGATAGCTCCGCGGCTGTGCACGGATTGGCAAGCATTCATGTCACGCGGCCTCGAGGTAACAGGGCGGTGGGTCGTGAAACGACAGGAGGACGTAGACCTGGCGCAGCTTGCCTTCCCCGCACTTGGGACAGAGGCTGTAGTCGATGCCTTGTTTGGTAAGAAAGGCATCCATGTCGGCGATGAAGGGCAGATGGGGGGCGTCGAGACCGAGGCGGGCGCGGCAGGTGGTGAGCTTGTCCTTGCGGTGACCGTTGGCCAGGATGCCGTAAGAGCGAATGCGACGGAATTGCGGCGGCGGGATATGGGCCAGGAAACGGCGGATGAATTCGTCGGCGGGCAGTGTCATGATCTTCTCGACCGGCGCGCCGGGTTCTCGGTTGTCAAGATACTTGAAGGTGATCGTCCCCTCGTCGATGCTGAGAATCCGGTGATTGGCGATGGCGATGCGGTTGACGTAGCGCCCCAGATAGCGAATCAGGTGGGCGGGGTCGTCGAAGGGTTGCTTGGCATAGACCACCCAGTCGTGGCTGCACAGCGCCTGAAGCAACGCCTCCCAGCCGGCTTTGGTGGCAAGCACCGGCTGTCCGCTCAAGCACAGCTTGCCTTGATCGTAGAGTGCTTGCAGGGCAGCGAGGAACTTGCCCCGGAAGACCTTGGACAGGGCTTCGACGCGAAACAGGAAGTGCTTGGGGGCGCGCACGAAGGCGCTGCCGTCGTTCTTGAGCGCTCCGCCGGTGACGATGCAGTGGACGTGCGGGTGGTCGTTCAGCGTCTGGCCCCAGGTATGCAGGACCATGATGATGCCCAGTTTGCCGTCCCACAGGTTCTGGGCAAAGGTTTGGAGGGTCTCGGCGGCGAGCGTGAACAACAGGCCGTAGACCCGCTCGGGGTTGTAGCGCGCCAGGGGGATCAGGTCATGCGGCAGGGTGAAGACGATGTGGAAGTATTGGATCGGCAACAGCTCAAGCTCGCGGGCGTCGACCCAGGCCGCTCGTTGACTCCCGCGGCACTTGGGGCAGTTGCGGTTGCGACAGCTGTTGTAGCTGATCTCGGTGTGTCCGCAATGGTCGCATTCATCGACGTGGCCACCGAGTGCCGTGGTCCGGCATTTCTCGATGTCCGACATGGCCTTGTGTTGTTGGGGGGTGAGGATGTGCGTCTGCCGATAGTCGTCGCCATAGGCGCGGAAGACATCGGCGACCTCGAACTGGATGTCCGGCGGCTCGGGTGGGAATTCCCGCTTGATTTCACGGCTCAAGCAAGTTTGGGCGTCCATGCCGAGAGATTATAGTCTAGCGACGTGAATGCTGTATACCCTTACAGGTATTGATGGGAGTGCCTTTTGGTTCGCTCCGGGCTTTCTATTTATTTAGTCCATTTATTTAGTCCAACGTTTAGTTAACCTGCCGAGCCCGCGCCGGTCGGGCCGCGAGCGCGAAGCGCCGCGGTGCCCGACCGGCGCGGGCTCGGCAGGTTCAACGCCCTGTTAGATTAAAACATTTTTTTGTTCGCTTCAGTGTCCGTCTCAGCGAACCGCTATGTGGATTCTACAACAGTCAAGCCCTGGGTGGGGCCTGGAAACTCCCGCTGATGTTGGCGCAGTTGCACGAGCAAGGCTCCGTTGCGCGCGCTCGGTCCCGCGGGCGCAGCGATTTCGCATGGAGCACAACGGTTTTTCGCTCACCGCGGTCGCGTCGCAACATAGCAGCACTGTCCCGAGCCGATGCGGATCGAGTGGAGGAGATGTGCATCAGGCCGCCTCGCACGCAAGCGGCGGGTCTTGGCCGCGAGCGGGTCCAATGGTGGGCGCAAGGTCGCGCTGACGTCGTAGCCGTCCGCCGCAGCTCGGGCAGACGTGGATGTCTTTGCCGGTCAGGCGTTGCAGCAAGACGTCGTAGGGCTCGCGCACTTTGGTCGTCGTCACCGGCGCTAGGCCAAGCAGCGCTTTGGCACGATTGAGCTTGGTCGCGCGGTGTCCGCAGGCGAGCAGTCCGTAGTGGCGGATGCGGGTGAAGCGCGGCGGCAGAATGTGCAGCGTGAACCGCCGGATGAATTCGTTGGCGTCCAGCGTCATCACTTTGGTCTTGGCGCCGTCTTTATAGTCTTTCCAGGTGAAGGTGACTTTGCCGTCGGCAAGATTGAGGATGCGGTGGTTGCTGATGGCAATGCGGTGGGTGTATCGCCCGAGGTAGTCGATGATCTGTTGCGGTCCGCCGAACGGGGGTTTGGCGTAGACCACCCAGTCGTGCTCGCGCAGTGCCTTGCGCAACGCGCCGAAGTGCGTGCCCGGCGGTGTCTTCAGCTCGCCTGTGGTATGCGCGTGCTCCAGGCGCTCGAGGTAGTTTCCGCGGAAGACCTTGGACAGCGCTTTGACCGGGAATAACCAGTCACGATGCGGGCAGGGTTTGAACTGTTCGCCATCGAACGTTAAAGCTCCGCCTGGGACGATGCAGTGCAGATGGATGTGGCGCTCCATCGTCTGGCCCCAGGTGTGCAGCACGGCGGTGATGCCGAGGGTTCCGTTCCAATGACGAGCGGCAAAGGCTTGCAGGGTGTCCGTCGCGCTGGCGAACAGCAGGTCGTAAATCAGTTTGTCGTTCCACCCCACCCAGTCGTTGATCGCATGCGGCAGCGTGAAGACGGTATGAAAATAGGGCACCGGCAGCAGTTCGTCTTTGCGCGCTTCGATCCAGCGCGCTTTCTCCAGCCCTTGACATTTCGGGCAGTGGCGGTCGCGACAGGAGTTGTAGCTGTTGTAAAGGGTGCCGCAGTCAGTGCAGTAGTCGATGTGCCCGCCCAGCGCCGCGGTGCGGCAGTTTTGGATGGCACTGAGTACCTTGTGCACGTGCAGCGGATGGGAGTGCTCGTGCAGGGAGTCGGGCAAATGCGCGCGCAGGATGTCGGCGACTTCGAACGTCGGTCTCTGGTTGGAGCCGGAGTGCGTGTGTCCCGCTCTATGATGGGGAGTTGGAGAGGAAAGGAATGGCGATGCCATTGCGTGTGCTTATTCTTTTTCTTGTTTATTGTTTATTTCAGCGCCGGTGCTGCTTTGTCTCGGGTGTGGTCTCTTCCAACGCGATAGCGTTTTAATCTAACGTTATGCATAGCCGGCGCCCGCGCTGTCTCGCACAAGACGAGCCGCCACGACTGTGCTCGCGTCACACACTGAAATTGCAAATTACGACGGACCGCGGGCGTCCGGCTGATGCATTTGTTGGACGGCTGACGCTGGCGTCGCGTTGGCTATGGATTTTTCTCCAGCATCGGAGGCGCTGTCAAGACCTTGCATCGGGTTTTGATAGACGGCGCGGGCGGCATTTGGGGGGATTTGCAGGGATTCGAGCATGCGACGATCGGGATGTTGGAATCGATTGCGGCACCTTTTTCCCTGTTCGGGGTGGTCTATCAACGCTCCGACAACCCTGGGCGCAGGGCTGGCTTCCCCGACGGCGGCGGGCGTCTCGAAGTCAATGGGGCGCGGGACTGGCATTCAGGCTGCGGCAGCGTATTCGGCCGGTGGGTCGTGGAAAGAGAGGATCTGGAAGACTTGGCGTAGGTGGCCCTTGCCGCAATTCGGGCAGAGGCTCGGGTCGATGGCTTGTTTGCTGAGGAAGCCCTCGAGGTCGGCGATGTAGGGCGCCTCTGGCTGGTCGAGGCCGAGCAGGGCGCGGCAGGCGGTGAGGTTGGCCTTGCGCCGACTGCCGCCAAGCAGACCGTAGTAGCGGATTTGGTGGAAGCCGGGCGGCAGGACGTGTTGCAGGAATCTGCGGATGAATTCCGGCCCGGACAGGCGCATGGTTTTCTGCGCCTCGGGGCTCTCGGGGTCTTTGACGCGGTTGTCGCGGTAGCGGAAGACGACGCCGTCGGCATCGACGGCAAGGATGCGGTAGTTGGCGATGGCGATGCGGTTCACATAGCGCCCGAGGTAGCGGATGAGGTGCTGGGGGCTGTCGAACGGGGCTTCGGCATACACGACCCAGGCGTGGCGGTGCAGGCGGATCAGCAGTTGCTTCCAGTCGGCCTCGTCGTGCAGTTCGGGCGGGCAGTGGCTGAACTTGCCGGCGGCGCGCAGGGCTTCGAGTTCGCGCAGGAAGATGGCTCGGAAGACCGGCGAGAGGGCGCGGACCGGGAACAGGAAGTTGTTCGGCGCTTGCACAAAACCGCTGCCATCGCGTTTCAATGCGCCGCCGGTGACGAGGCAATGCACATGCGGGTGCAGCTGTAAGGTCTGGCCCCAGGTGTGCAGCACGCTGACAATGCCGAGGTCGGCGTCCCAGAGTTTGTGGGCAAAGGTCTGCAGGGTCTCGGCGGCACTGCGCATGAGGATGGCGTAGACCTCGGCATCGCAGTACTGCGCTAGGCGGTTGAGGTCTTCGGGCAGGGTGAAGACGAGGTGGAAGTACTGGATGGGCAAGAGTTCCAGCTCGCGGTCATCGACCCAGGCGGCGCGTTGGGAGGCGCGGCATTTGGGGCAGTGGCGGTTGCGGCAGGAGTTGTAGCTGATCTCCACATGCCCGCAGTGGTCGCATTGATCGACATGGCCGCCGAGCGCGGTGGTGCGGCAGGTCTCGATGGCGTGCAGGGCGCGGCCTTGCTCGAAGCTCGGATGGTACTCGGCGCGGTAGGCGGCGCCATGCATGCGCACCACATCGGCCAGTTCGAATGGCGGTGGAGCATATTCGACGGGGAACTCGCGGCGGATTTCGGCGGTGAGGCTGTCCATGCCGATAGTATAGTCGGTTTCTGCGCGGTTGCTTGTCCCGTACAACTCCGATCTGTCCGATTGCGATCTGTCCCTGGATCGGTGGGTTGGATGTGGTTTTAGTGGGGGGGTGCTGTTTATTTATTTAGTCCAACGACATCGCTCACCTGCCGCCAAAAGCAGAGCGACAAAAGGAGCGGCGCTTTTGGCGGTCAGGTGCAGCATTTTGTTAGCCGTGTACCTTCCATGGTTTTGCGTAATTTCATATCAGGCGTTAGGGTCGCCCACTACCACGGCCACGTAGTCTCCACCTGTTATTCTCCCATATGTACAGCAAGACAGAGGAAGGTGTATAGACTACCTTATTCTTTCCATCCACTGGCTGGTTATTCGCTGTATAAGTTTGCTCAACTTCGAATCTAAAACTACGTGGCAACGGGCTATTACTGACTAGACGATATATATCATTGAATAAGCCGTTTCTCGCGTTATTCGGTCCGCTGCGAAACTGGCCAGCAACGCTATGAGTGTCAACCAACACTTTTATACGTTCACCAACTATCACTGAGGTAGCCACCTGTCCTCCTCCTGTGCGATGAAGTCGATAACGAGCCTCTAGCGCTGCACCGTGCTGACCCGCAGCGAGATTGACTGATCTTGCCTGCAAGAAGTTGTAACCCCACACAATATTCCCCTCTATACTGGCTAACGCCGAGGCTCAGTGGCGCGAGTTTACGAGCGTCCGCTGGAGCCCTGTGTTAGCTTCTTCACTCGTGAGAAGCAAGTTCCTCTCGCACAATCGTTCGGATTAGTTCAGGGGTGATGGGTTGCTCCACGGTCCCCAGATAAACATTCAGTGCTTCGTTGATCAGGGTTTGGTAACCTTTACCGGTTTCCTCCGATCTCGCCTTGAATTGTTGGACAATGTCGTCATCCAAGTAGATGGTGATGCGTGTTTTGCCCGTAGTTGGGATAACCGCCCCTCGTTTACCTTTGGAAAAATCATATTCCTTTCTCATAGGCTCGCCTTTCTTTAGGTTCGGCTTTGCGAACTGAAATTGTTCGAGTAATGTCTCCGCGATATGTCCATACAACTACCATCAAGGATCCAAAGGTGTTCATGCCGATGGTCGCAAAGCGTTGTTCACCTTCGGTGGAGATATCTTCCACGGTGACAGCGAGCGGATCGTTCAAGACGCCATCTCCCTCGGAGAGCGATACCCCATGCTTGCGGAGATTGATCTGATTCTTTCTTGGATCGAACGCAGTAGACATACAGCCAGTATATGCACGTTATACATATAACGCAAATTCCGAACATCCGATTATGTCAGGCACGAGCTTTCGGGAGCTAACGTCAACCGCAGCCCGCGCCAAACTGCGGCGACGCGCGAAGCGCCCGCCGCAGTTTGGCGTCGGGCTTGCGGGTTTGTTGGGCATTTTCAATCATGTAAGGCAAAAGGCAAAACCTGACCCCGTTCTTCCGCTTCCGTTATCATGTAAGGCAAAAGGCAAGACCTGACCCCGTTCTTCCGTTTGACCCCGTTCTTCCGTTGACCCCGTTCTTCCGTTCTTCCTCCTGTGGATTTTACTGCCTGGAATCCTTGACAGACCTACTCAGGGCGTAAGTTCGGCGATTTGTTTGCCTGGCGAAATAATCGTGGTCTGTCCCCGGTTTTGTTTTGTCCCCGGTTTTGTTTCGTGGTCTGTCCCCGGTTTTGTTTCCCGGTTTTGTTTCGGTATCTGGCACAATAGACTTATTCTTTCTGCTCCGCATCTGTTCCGACACGTATCGAAAAATACGAGGACTCACCGACTTGCCCTGGTTTGGAGCTCACTGGATTGTCCGAATTCCAACGAAAATTATGGATGCGGTGGTTCCTTGAGAAAAGCTCGGCTACTTTTTGTGAAGTGAAGCCGATTTCTACCAATAAGCACGCAGCAAGCAGATACATGAGCGTTTCGCTGACGAAATAGAGGTTCGCGCGTGAGGCTGCCTTTTTCTTATTCCGGCTATCCCAGTGGGTGAAGTAGTTTCTTGTATTCTTTACTGTCCTTGCAAACTCTAATTTATCAGCAACAAATAAAGATGTTGTAGGTTCTAACGCATCAAGAAGCTCCTCAAGACGGTTTTGGAGTGTAGGAGAATTAGACCACTCTAGTTTTGCACGGAGCCATTCCTTTTCACTAGCAGGAACAGCATCAATGATGAGCCTAGTTTTCTCTCTCCACTCTTCTCGTGGCAGGATGACACTATTAAACCGCGACCTATGATAAAGTTCAGCCGCTTGCGCTACGCTTAAAAATTCCTCTTCTAGATACTGTTCCCTAATGCTTTTCACGGAGGAGTATAAACTGCAAACCATGGGTATATCGTTGATAGTGTGAAACCACTTGTCCACAAGCGACCCAATATTACCCTGCTCAATGTCTGTTTTTGCGAACAGCATATCCTCAACCATCAATTCTTTGTTGATTTTCTTTGTTTTTCGCTTTTTGAAATGTACTTTACATTCTTTTGTTTTTTCCGTTTCTCGTTCATCGAAAACGCTAAAGCGGGAAACATCAATGGGCATATCCATCGCAAGAGAGAAAAAATCACGCATCGGTCGGATAACTTCAAACCACCATTCAGTTACAGATTTCGGAGCATCCGAGGTAATATCTAGATACGCCATCGGTGCTAATGTAACGGGCGTTAGAGTTCCACCCTTAGGGCCTTGTTCATAACTTCGACCAACTGACGAGCGGGTGCTTGTGGCGTTTCCGTAAGACGTTGGTTATAAAGTTAAAATACTGGGGCGTTCGAGGCTAACCCCAAGCCTTGGCCGAGCTTATGAACAAGGCCCACCCTTAGTATTGAAACCAAATATTATCCTAAATTCTAACTCATTGGCAACAAAGACTTCTTCGGGGAGCGAGCGATACCTGTAAACAAGTTCGTTGCCAATAGGCTGCCCCTTATCATCCTTCCAAAATGTGAAAGTGCGATCAACGATAGTTTGTCTTATCCACTCGGAAAAATGCTGGAACTGCAGCTGGATTCGCCGGAAGCGTGCTTCGTTCTCGGACTCGAACAGTACACCAAATATTAGGAAATCTGCTTGGTTTTGCCGAAAGTTAATAAGAGTTGCGGGACCGAGCTCGGTTCTCCCACACACAATTGGAAAGAACTCAAAAAAACTACGATCTGTATAGACGCCATCTACGGGTTTTGTGAGAAAGCCGAGATTGTCGAATAAGTTGAGACATGGTCTTTCTTCGTTGTTGCAACGTAGTACGCCGGGATGATGAGGCTGATCTCTTCCGGGAACCCACCATTTCCCTAATACATCGATCTCTTCTGGTTCATTCAGGGGCATTCAGAAATCCTACGATAAAAGGGCTTCCCGGAGGATGTAAAGCCCAATTGTTTCGCGTACCCGGACCAAAAATGCGCCATGATTGGCTTGATCTATTGCGTTGAGTTCGGCGCGCATTTTTGGGTCGGGGTGACGCTATTGTTGGGCTTTCTGTGAGTTAAGAGCTGGTTTCATATCTTGATCCATGAAAGCGGATAAGTCACATGGTTTCGCACCAGGGATCAAAAGTTCGTCGATTTTCTTGAAAAGATTCTTGTCCTCAACATCGTTGGATTCGTCGCAGATCTTCATTCGGACGCAGTTCCAGTAGACCGTATAGTTGTATCCGAAAAGGCTTCGAAGCATGGTTTTGTTGACCTCGTGCTTTTCGATAAGCCCTCGTACGACAAGATAAAATGCGGCAGTTCGGTTTACTGCGACGAGCATTTCCCTTTGTTCCGGATCAGTATCCGGATGCGAAATTCGGGCCATGAGCCGCTTCCAGTTGCATTCCTCTTTTGGGAGGTTCGCTATCAGCCGGAGCGATCGAATTCGCAACTCAACATACGGCAGGTCGTGATAAAAGTCTTTGACGAGCTGCGTAACTGCGACGATATTCCTGTGCTTCCAATTGAGCCACGCGTTTACGCCGAAGCCTACGAGGATGAAGAAGCTTGTGATCAGTGCAGCCTTTACTTGTGGCTCTAGCATTTCTTGGTCCTTGTGCGTGTACAGATAAGGAGAGATCTCAGCACCGTAGTGAAGCCCAACGTTTAGTTAACCTGCCGAGCCCGCGCCGGTCGGGCCGCGAGCGCGAAGCGCCGCGGTGCCCGACCGGCGCGGGCTCGGCAGGTTCAACGCCCTGTTAGATTAAAACATTTTCGCTCATGTGGGCTCTGAGGTGAGGACGTGATACAGCACGTTGATTTCCAACGGGACTATTATCTGTTTCACCTTGTGTCCCATATGAGCCAACATTTTTTTGGTTCGCTTCAGTGTCCGTCTCAGCGAACCGCTATGTGGATTCTACAACAGTCAAGCCCTGGGTGGGGCCTGGAAACTCCCGCTGATGTTGGCGCAGTTGCACGAGCAAGGCTCCGTTGCGCGCGCTCGGTCCCGCGGGCGCAGCGATTTCGCATGGAGCACAACGGTTTTTCGCTCACCGCGGTCGCGTCGCAACATAGCAGCACTGTCCCGAGCCGATGCGGATCGAGTGGAGGAGATGTTCATCAGGCCGCCTCGCACGCAAGCGGCGGGTCTTGGCCGCGAGCGGGTCCAATGGTGGGCGCAAGGTCGCGCTGACGTCGTAGCCGTCCGCCGCAGCTCGGGCAGACGTGGATGTCTTTGCCGGTCAGGCGTTGCAGCAAGACGTCGTAGGGCTCGCGCACTTTGGTCGTCGTCACCGGCGCTAGGCCAAGCAGCGCTTTGGCACGATTGAGCTTGGTCGCGCGGTGTCCGCAGGCGAGCAGTCCGTAGTGGCGGATGCGGGTGAAGCGCGGCGGCAGAATGTGCAGCGTGAACCGCCGGATGAATTCGTTGGCGTCCAGCGTCATCACTTTGGTCTTGGCGCCGTCTTTATAGTCTTTCCAGGTGAAGGTGACTTTGCCGTCGGCAAGATTGAGGATGCGGTGGTTGCTGATGGCAATGCGGTGGGTGTATCGCCCGAGGTAGTCGATGATCTGTTGCGGTCCGCCGAACGGGGGTTTGGCGTAGACCACCCAGTCGTGCTCGCGCAGTGCCTTGCGCAACGCGGCGAAGTGCGTGCCCGGCGGTGTCTTCAGCTCGCCTGTGGTATGCGCGTGCTCCAGGCGCTCGAGGTAGTTTCCGCGGAAGACCTTGGACAGCGCTTTGACCGGGAATAACCAGTCACGATGCGGGCAGGGTTTGAACTGTTCGCCATCGAACGTTAAAGCTCCGCCTGGGACGATGCAGTGCAGATGGATGTGGCGCTCCATCGTCTGGCCCCAGGTGTGCAGCACGGCGGTGATGCCGAGGGTTCCGTTCCAATGACGAGCGGCAAAGGCTTGCAGGGTGTCCGTCGCGCTGGCGAACAGCAGGTCGTAAATCAGTTTGTCGTTCCACCCCACCCAGTCGTTGATCGCATGCGGCAGCGTGAAGACGGTATGAAAATAGGGCACCGGCAGCAGTTCGTCTTTGCGCGCTTCGATCCAGCGCGCTTTCTCCAGCCCTTGACATTTCGGGCAGTGGCGGTCGCGACAGGAGTTGTAGCTGTTGTAAAGGGTGCCGCAGTCAGTGCAGTAGTCGATGTGCCCGCCCAGCGCCGCGGTGCGGCAGTTTTGGATGGCACTGAGTACCTTGTGCACGTGCAGCGGATGGGAGTGCTCGTGCAGGGAGTCGGGCAAATGCGCGCGCAGGATGTCGGCGACTTCGAACGTCGGTCTCTGCTTGGAGCCGGAGTGCGTGTGTCCCGCTCTGTGATGGGGAGTTGGAGAGGAAAGGAATGGCGATGCCATTGCGTGTGCTTATTCTTTTTCTTGTTGATTGTTTATTTCAGCGCCGGTGCTGCTTTGTCTCGGGTGTGGTCTCTTGGCCTTGTTCATAACTCCGACCAACTGACGAGCGGGTGCGTGGGGCTTTTTCGTAAGACTTTGTTTTTAAATTTAAAATACTGTGACATTCGAGGTTGACCCTAATCTTGGCCGAGCTTATGAACAAGGCCGGTCTCTTCCAACGCGATAGCGTTTTAATCTAACGCCAAGCTAACCCGCCGCCCAAAGTGCGTCAGCACTTTGGGCGGTCGGGTTTAGCGCTGTGTTAGCCGCTAGGGCATCTACACGTTGTGATCACCTTGAAAAAGAAACTCTAAAACGATGGAAAATGTCTGATACGCACATAGGTGCTATTGTGAAGGCAAACGAAACCATCTGGATGATGGAGGCAAACTAACTGTTTGCGTTTCCATCGCTTAAACTAAGACGAATTAGACTGACTTGTCCACTTTTGTATTGCTTTCTAGCTCGCCTTTCGATCTCTTATAATCTTTTGCGGCAAGAAATGTAAACAACGTTCCTACGATAGCAGCACCTGCAGACAAGATGAATGATCCTTTTGCTATATTTTGTTTTCCATGCGTCTTTTTTTCGGCTTCAACCTGAGAACTTATCTTTTCTCCTGTAAGGATATACCTTGCTGCTTGCTCACAATTCCAATCAGAGCTACTAGAAACGCTATAGTGTATCTGTTCACTTTCAGCTAATTGCATGAGTTCACGCATTCGCTCCTTTATATCAGTGACGTCACCTTTTTCGCAAGGAAGCTCTGTAATCTCTTGACCATTAGAAAACTCTTCGATCGTTAGAAAACGACAACATGCAAGGTCGCTATCCTCCCTACTATTTAGTTCAAAAACAACATCGGCACCTTTCACATTCCCCAAATAAATTCCGTAATGATCGCAAAAGGCATCAATTGGCCTCTTGATTAGCGCGAGAGGTTCTAAATTGTCAGATAGCGTTTTCATGGTTTAGCTCTCCAACTTCTCAAAAGAGAGATCTAGAAGCTCGTAAGGCATAGGCATTCCGGTTGCGACCTCAATTGAGGAGCTTACAGAAAGCCCTAGTGCTTTCGAGACGGAAGCACCGCTTTGTTGAAGCGAGCCATTCGCAATTGTTCTAGTAATTGGTCCTAGGGTAGATGTCTTACGTCTATCGTCATTTTTCTGATCATTTGTCATATCTATCATCTCTTTTCGGCTAACGCAAGCATAACCGGCCGCAAGAAGCAGAGCGCAGCGGCGCTTTTTGTGGTCCGTGTTCATGCACTTGTTGGACGATTGTTTTCGCTTTGTCAACTTCCCCTTTTATCAGCGCCCCTACTCCTCGCCAACTGGGTGTCTTTTTGTCCTTGCCGAGAAAGCTCTGGCCTAAATCCATCCTGGATTTCTCAGCGCACAGCATCCGAGCAGGCGTCGAAAATGGCGGCACGTCCATGTGCCGCGGGAAATGCCAATAAATCTGCGTTTCCCGAGATGTTGATATGCGAGCTGTCTGGAATCAGGCAAGCTTTTCCAACGCCTTTGTAATTGTCGCGATCACCTTCGTGCGATCCTTTTCTGGAAGCAAGGGAGTCTGGTTTTTCTTACGGTCATTCCGGAAAATACATTCACATAGCTTCTTGAGATCAATGCCGTACTTCCTTGCCACCTCGGGATCTATCATCTCACCCTTGCAGATGCACTCGAGCAATTCTTCCAGGGTGTTCTCCGCCGGCTTCTCAGGTGCGGGTTTATCGCCACCAGGCCATACGTTGACGGTCCGAATCGCCTCGCGGCTAAACGGACTTCCCAACGACGTGGACCCTTTCGCGAGTACCGTTACTCGCCAAGATCCGGTCATCGATGCCTTGAATGACCCCTCGTAAACTCCCTGTGCCAGATAGTCCAGCTCTAACGCTGTCTCGGTTCGATCAGGAGCCATAATGCGACACACGACCCGAGCATTAGACTCGAGCGGGTAACCGTACTCTAGGAGCTTTGTCCGGATGGTTGCTTCTGCACCAGGTTTCCTGCTTGCCTGCGTCACCTGCGTCTCCATGCGCAGCGACGAGCGCGCCTGGGTGGTGAAAGCGTAGTGAAGACCGTGCACCATGGCACCGGCGGATGATGCTGAGGCTTCCTGCTTGTCTTCTTTTAGACGCAGTTCCTTGATAAGGCGATACCAATTTTCTGAGTCGATCTTCAGGCTGGCGGTCCAGGGCTGGGTCGGGTCTTGGGGGTCGAAGAGAGAGCTTGGCAAAGCAAGCCGGAAGTAAGTGGTACCATGCCCGACCACATACTTGGAATCCAGTCCGTTGACATCCCACCGCCGAATCACCTTCCCGTCAGGCGTCTTCACAGATAAGTCAAGCACTGATGGGTACTGGGTATGCACAATAACATCAATCTCCCTATCGGTTTCGTTCACCGGGAACTGGTGTGTCACCTCAACACCCGGTGGCAGCCAGCCCTGAGGATCAACGACAATCTCGGTGTTCGTAATGCCAGCCAGTATCTGTTGGTAGTACTTTATCAGAAGAAATCGATCATCGACCGTCGTTTCTCCCGTAAGCACCATGTAGCCGCCGTGTGATCCAGCGAGCGTATCAAGCGCTATTGGATCGAGGTTTTCCGGTGTACCCACACCGATAGCATAGATCCGCGAATGCAGATCCGCTCCACTCAGCTCCGAGATGTACTTTGATGCCGTCTCATTGCCGTCGGTGAGAACCACCATGGCCTTGATATCATACCCATCGGCATCGTCGAGAAGGGACTGGGCTGCCTCGACGGCATCACCAATAGCGGTCATCCCAAAGGGATCAGTTGTGTGGTTCATGATGAAGGACGAAAGATTCTGTCGCCCGAGACCGATTACCTCTTCCCCGGCCTGTTCGACTTCCATCGCACCGGCAAGGTCCGCATCAGTGGCCCACCGTACCCCCCCGAGCCCGGTTTCGCTATCACGGACGAGGACCGGAACCACCGCCGCACCGTCGCGAACCAGCTCTATCTTCACGCGCCCATCACCGGCCGGATCATCCATGCTTCCCGAACGGTCCAAGGCCAAGACCAATGCGGCGCTGGGCCGTGCGATGGTATTTGCCGAAATCACCACTGGAAACTCTTCTCCGGTTTCCGCACAGCGAATGGTAATCGATCCCGTGACCGTATCGCCGTCGTTGGTACCTGTGTACTTCAACCAGATATGGAGCGTCTCGTCGATGCACTCGAAACTACCCCCCCAGTTGGCCGAATCACTGCCGTGGATTTGAAACGAATCGGCCGGCCCGGTCGTGGTCGTTGGCCCGTTGACGATCTCGAACTCACGCGGCCGCCATCCGTGCACCCGTATCGTAACCGGTCGAATTGCGGTTTCCTCCTCGGGCACGTCTACGAATGCAACCGACGGGTGGACCTCGATTGTGTTGCGGGCTACACAGACGGCGCGTTCCGCGTCAACCATGCCGAATCCATACCACCAACTGTACTCGTCGTACCCGTCACCGTCGTCATCACGCCACTGACCATCTGGATCGGAATTACCGGTGTCGATTCGCTCCGCGGTTCTGATCAGGATTTCACGCGCTTCCGCCCAGGTCAGCGTCGGATCCATGCTCAGAACCAAAGCGCCCACACCGGCTGCAAGGGGTGTCGCGGCCGAGGTCCCACCGAACCATGAGATATAGTCATCGCCGCCGCCGGTATGCCCGGCCGTGTCGCCGTCGCCGGGTATGGTTGTCGTCATAATGTCGTCGGTGCCGCCGCTGCTCGGGGCACAAAGATCGATCCCATCACCCCAGTTCGAGTAGCCCGCCTTGACGTCTGCATCAGTCACTGCTCCGACGCCAATAGTACGCTCATGCGATGCATAGGGGCGCATCGTCCAGAAATCATCGCTCGATCCATTCCCTGTCGACCAGAAGGTGAGGCATCCCAAACCACCGCGTCCGTTGTCGGTGATCTCGATGAGAGTCTGATCGATGAGGTCCGAAATGGGCCAAATATTAGGAAGGTGGCCGCCAAAACTATTGGTGATCACCGCCGCGGGGGTGGGGAGAGGATCGGGAAAGTCCGGATCGGTGCTCGCGGGATCCAGCCCGGCCAGCCACAAATAGATGTCGGAAAGCTCGTCCTCCGTCTGCCCGCTCGATCCCAGAGCCGAGACCATTCGGCAATTGGGCGCAACACCAGCCACCCCCTCCTCTTCACCCGCAACTCCTGAGGGATTCTCGGCACGCGCGGTGATTATCCCGGCGCACCCGCTCCCGTGATACCCGTCGCCGTGGACAGCATTCGGGTTGTCATTGTTGGCAACCATGTTCTCGAAATCGAAGAAGATGATTGCCTTGGGGTCACCAGAACTCACATTCCCCTGGAATTCAGGATGAGCCGGCGTGGTCACGCCCGCATCGGTTTCAGTCTTCACGCCGGTGTCGACAACCCCGATCACGAGATCGGCGGAGCCATACGTTAAGTCGCCCGGATCGCCCGAGTTCACCCCGGCTGGGTTGGCATCCCGAAGATGCTGCCAAGCGACGGGAACCCGCACACGCTGAAAATGCCACTGATCGCCGAAAAGCTCATCGGTTGGCGTAATGGTATCCGCCACTCCGGCACCCGCGAGAGAAGGTTCAGCCGAAACGATGTTCTTGTTCTGGCTCAACGCCTTGGCAGCCGCCAAAGACGCGTAGGAATCGGCGATGTCGGAAACCTCGAGGACCCACATGTTGGCAAGCGAGAGCTTGCGAAGAACCTTACACCCCGTATCCTTCGCGATCTGTTTCACCTCCTTCTCGGTGGTGCCAGGTACGGTTCGAATAATGACCTTTCTTGTGAGCATCGACACACTATCGGGCCTCGGATTCACCAAGGGCCCCACGTGGACCACACCATCCATGGATACCAACTGGGCGGGATCAAATTGCCGATGGTCGGCGGGAACGGTGATGATTGCAAAACCAGGCCCATAGGGTCGGTCCACTTCGATCCCGTTCTGTTGCGCCCAGGAATCCAAGGCAGCGGCCCCTTTAGGCCCCTTGGTGACAACGGCCAGCTTATCCTTTGGGCTGCGAAACGGGATCTCCTGACCACCTCGCGGCATAATCGGCAACCCACGTTCTCCAACAATGACGTTTACCTTACGTTTCTTCGAGACGTCGGCACTGACATTGCGCATCTCATAGGACGGATCGGAGACCTCGACAAAGACCTCTCCCGCCGGAACCCCGTTGAGCTCATAGCGTCCCCCTCCCAGCGACTCACCGACAACAGAACCAATCTTGACTTCAGCGGAATCAACCGGCTGATTATCGAGATCGACAACACGCACAACTACCTTCGTAGACTGAATCTTCATAGGACCTCCCGTGTTTCGTCCAACGTTAAGGATAAGCCGACCAAAAAGCGCGCATCTAGAACAATCAAATATCTCTCTGAGCTAGACGCGCGCTTTTTGGGTCGGCTTAATCCGCTTGTTGGCGCTCTTAAGTGAGTCTAGCCCCTTTCCCCAGCGAAAAGTGTTTCTCTCGTTATTCAGGATCTTCTTAGGTGGTAACAACAAGAACGACTTTCCCTACTTTTGCATCACCTCAATTTGAGCGACCCATTTTGTCTTTGTATTTGGTAATCCTGTTACGCGAACATATAAACTAGTACTTCTACTTTCTGTTTCCAATGAAGCGTGAAATTTATCATCGCTTGCAAAGGATGAAATGATAGCCGTTTCCCCAATTTGTTCGGCATTACCTCCATTACAATAGAATAGTCCTTGCAGTGTGTATGCAGCTTGTTCGCTACCATCGGACGTTTTTCCTACAATCCTAGCCGTAACAAGATATGATTTACCATCCATCAACCCCAATGCTGCCAGATCTTTTGTCATTGTACTGGGGGTTTCGCAGGTTGTAGTAGTTGCAATCTGTTCGTCAATTAGTGAACCATCGAAGCTTCGAGACAAGCTATTTATGGTGGTATCACTACCAATATAGTATTGCTTCTCAGCATAATTTGTGCTTTTCGTTCTAACGAGTTTGTTGTTTGATGCAGAATAGGTCATCCCATTTTCGTAACAGTTTTCTAACCGAATGTGATAAGCTGATGTCGATACCAAGCATTGATCAAGTAAGTAGCTCTCTCGAATAACAAAGTTCTCGGCCTTTCCTGCGACTATAATTCCGTGGTTATCATCATCACTTTCTACTGAATCAAGCCAGCACCCAGCTAAGGTTGTTCCCGTGCAATAAACTGTGGATTTTCCTACGCCTACATTTTGTTGTTTGAAGTTATCATCTTTATTTGACTCAAACCAGCAACTTCTAAATTTTGTGAGTATTGTACCGCGTATATCTGCCCCAACTTTATTGTCCTCAATATTCACTTCAATGAAGCTATTTGAGATGATTGGCTTGTTGTCATATTCCATATACAGACCTGTTTGGTCGTTGTTACTAATCCGGCCGCCAAGATAGATATTCTTATTAAAACCAGTGTCTCCGTTAGTTTTTACCCTCAGCCCCGTCACTCCATCGTGGTTATAAACCTCCTTCCACTCACAGAATATTCCGGATTGTCGTAGTTCATTCGTTTCAAATCTTTTGATCTCGACGAATTTGAGTTTTGTGTTATTGACTGCACCAAATATACCTACGGAATCTTCTTCTTTCGACACTCCATCTAGGGTGATGTCTTCAATCCGAGAGTAATCGCTGAGCGTAACACAATTCCCCTCGTGTTTAGATATCAACGTCGTAGTGGAAATCCCGAGGCCTTTCAATCGACAATGTTTTTCGATGGTGAAGTAATCAAATTCGACTTCTCCTTCAATTGGAACATGGACTGTACCTCCATATTCACGCTTTTCATCTTCACCAGAGATACTCGACTCTTCACCAGAGATGCTGGACATGGCTTCAGCCATTGCAGCACCATTGTTTCTTGCAGAATAACCCGAAGCACCAAATCCAAACCAGCACGCCGAGACCTCGCCACCCCTCGTGAAAGCCAGCGAACCGGCCCCCGACTTAATCTGCTGGAATGACTGAGCTTTGATCTGAGCAGGGCGCTCGTAGGTGAGTGTCTTGCCGGAGTCGATAGCAGTAACAACGCCGTTTTCGTATCCAACCGCGCCTTCATCGGGGATTGTGACATCGTGCTTCACATCCATGTCTGAGGTCAGGACGATGTCTCGGCCGATGTCATTCCAATAATTACCACCAGTTGTCGAGAACTTAACGAATGTCGTCTCGTCATCAACCCATGCAACGGTGCCGTCTTCTACATCCGTGAAATCCCAGGTGGTTCCGTTGGACTCGGCGATGTCGTCATCATGGTTTGCCCAATCTCCTGATGCACCATTCGCAACGATGTACTTGGTGCCTGCCTCCGGAATCGGGGTCGGTGGTGATGTCGTATCTCGGTCTATAACGTTGACGAGGATTCCATAACACTTATGCAACCCTACCTCTCCGACAATTTGATATCCGATTTCTCGTATACGTGTATCCTCTTCGCACTCCCACCCTACGATAATATAGTCGGTAGTCAAGTCAAAATCATGGATACGAAACCAATCTTCCTTTCTACCCCAAGGTCTTTCGCTATCAGGTACTTTTACGCGAAATTCTCTAATGGAAATAACTTTTCCTGGAGGAGCGGCAAAATCGCCTGAAGCTCCAATTTGTGTTCGTTCCCCTCCACTTGCATCGCCTTCTATCCTATGAGGGTTAAAGTAAATGGTTACCGTGCCACTTCTCTCTGTGGGAAATAATAGACCGGTCAAAATTCTTAATGCCATGTTACTTACTCCTCTTTTTAGTTGTGTGCATGTATCGGAAAATAAAGTTTCACTATAACAACTAGAATTTTCACAATATTCTGCAACTCGTTGTGCGTTGAGGATATTTTCGCGGAGAGCATCATGTTCGTCACCTGTTTCTCCTTAGAATTACGCGTCACGGAAGTGGGTGCAACCCGCCTCCCGCGCGCGATGAGGCCATTTGCCGGTGTTAAAATTGAGGTAGACTCCGCCGTTAACTAAACACCCCAGGGACTTAAGTCCCCAAGTCGGAGGAGTCTACCAATGAACAGCATGAATGAAAGCGCACTGGACATCAAGGGCCAAGAGATCGTAGATCAAGCCTATGAACTTGTCGGGCTGGTGGAGTTGGCCTACAGGGAGGGCACGGCTGCTCATGTGGTGGAAAAAGGGCTATTCCAGAAGCTGCTGGAGATGGGCTACCAAGCCTTGAGTCCCCTCCGAAAAGCCCCTAATGCCCTGCAAATCTAAGGTAAAATATCACAAACCCACCAAGTTGCTATCACACCCAAAGCGACCATGTACCGAGCTAGTGCCAGCGGCAGCCAAGTCGACCTGTTCAGCAACATCGAACAGTTTCTGAGCGACGGAATATGTCAATGAATTTGAGACAAGCGGCTGGACGAATTAGAGTTGCTCGGATCGCTCGGGGTCTTCGGCAGGGCAAACGCATCTAAAAATATTTAGAAAACAATGTGTTATGATGGCGAAAATTGAAGATCATATGATTTAATAGAGGGTTATTAAAATGGGAATGATCAGACCTATAAATGAAGAGGAAAAAGACACGACAATCGCCGGTCATTTTTCCGATCTGAACGACCCCCGTATCGACAGGACAAAAAGGCATAAGCTGGCTGATATCATAACGATAGCGATTTGTTCGACGTTATGTATGGGAGAGAGCTGGGATGCGATGGAGGAGTTTGGTCAAACCCATGAACAGTGGTTGCGGAAGTTTTTGGAATTGCCCAATGGGATTCCCTCGCATGACACGTTCAATCGTGTATTTGCCCGTATTGACCCCGATCAATTCCGAACCTGTTTCATCTCCTGGGTGAAGTCGATAGAGCCGAAGTTTGATGGGGATATTATACCGATCGATGGGAAAACGGTGCGCAGATCTCATGATAGAGCTAATGGAAATAAGGCAATTCACATGGTGAGTGCGTGGGCTTGTCACTCATCGCTCGTATTGGGTCAACTCAAGACCGAAGAAAAATCAAATGAAATTACAGCGATACCGAAATTGTTGGATTTACTGGAGATCAAAGGCTGTGTAGTCAGTATCGACGCGATGGGATGCCAAAAGAAGATTGCGGAGAAAATTGTTGAAAAACAAGCAGATTGGGTATTTTCTTTGAAAGGAAACCAGAGCACTTTTCATCAAGATGTCATCGCTTGGTTCGAATCGGTCGATCTCGACCAATGCTGCCGGGATGCGAGTGTTTTTCTTGAAACGAAAGAGAAAAACCATGGTCGCCTGGAGACGCGTCGGTATTATTATTTCACTGATCATTCCTTAGGGCATTACGCCGAACAATGGAAAGGTTTCCGGGGTATCGGGATGGTAGAGTCGATTCGAGATGATGGAAAAAAAGTAACCACGGACCGGCGCTATTTTATTGCTAGCCTGTCAGGCGATGTTAAACGATTTGCCCAAGCGGTTCGCTCTCATTGGGGAATTGAGAATTCACTGCATTGGGTTTTGGATGTGTCCTTTTCCGAAGATGCCAATCGAACGCGAAAAGGTCATGCACCTGAAAACTATGCCATCCTACGACATATTGCACTCAATAGTCTCAGGAAAGATACGACCTCAAAGAAAGCCATTAAATTAAAGCGACTCCGTGCCGGCTGGGATACGGATTATCTTGAGCAGTTACTTGATGTCCTACAAGCGGCCTAAAATGGGAAATTTAGATGCGTTTGCCCTGGGGTCTTCGGTTTCGGTGGTTGCCGGCGGGTTGATCCAGACCGCTTCGGGGGGTTGGTGCGGGCGAGGTGCACGGCCCTTGAAGCGGTTCGGATTGGCCTCGAAGGCGGCATCGAGGACCTGCTGTCGGGTCTCTAGCACCTGCTCGGTTCGGTCGTAGTGCGGTCGTAGTGGACATCCTCCGGGGTCATGAAGGCGATCCCGGCGTGGCGGTGTTCGGTGTTATACCAGGGAAAGAAGGTGCGGCAATGGGTTCTGGCGTCCTCGATCAGGGCAAACGCATCTAAAAATATTTAGAAAACAATGTGTTATGATGGCGAAAATTGAAGATCATATGATTTAAGGCTCTCCCGGATTTCATGGGAACCAATAAAAATTTGAAAAACAACTACTTAAGCTCATTTTTTCGTACACATCAAGGTTAAAATGTAGTCGAGCGCAAACTCTGTAACTCATTGATTTATAATGTGTCAACCCCGAACCGGTCATATCCGTTGAGATCCAAGCATATCCTTTGATAGAGGTGTCCAAGGTTGGTGATGCCATAGCAGCGGCGTTTGATGACTTTGATCTTATTATTTAACCCCTCGACAAAGCCGCTGGTGTGTCGACCAATAAAATAATTCGTCACTTCCTCAAAGTGAGTATTCAGTGTCCCGAGGAAGCTATCAAAGCAACTGAGCTTGCGGTTGGTGACACGTTCCATCCAGCCACGCAGTTTGCGCTTACCCTGACCTTTTGATAGGCGGCTTTCATAGATGGCAGTGAGTGATTCGCAAGCCTCATAGGCTTCTTGTAATTTTGGTGAATAGCGAAAGAGCCGATTCAGCATGCGTCGCTCATCTGCATTCAGATCGGCGCGACGCTGACGCAGCAGCCAATGCACGTTCTTGAATGACTTGCGCTCTTCTTCGGAGAGGATATGACACAGCCGTTTCCATTCGCTTTTGCGCAGGTTTTCCAGTCCATTTCGGTACAGCTTGGCAACATGGAACCGATCCGCGCAAATGTGTACGCGCTTGCCGAACACGGCTTTAGCGGCACCGATGAAACCTTGATAAAGATCCGAGCACACACTCTGGACGGTGCGTCGCAAGCGCTTGGGAATGCTGAGAAAAAACTCCTGTACGCAGGCCTTGGTGCGGTCGCCGAGCAGACCGATGACATGCAATGTCTCGTTAATGTAAGCGCTGATCACAACGACAAAATCACGATGACCCTTTTTTAACGCAATCTCATCAATGCCAATGATCTCCAAGCGTTCAATTGCGTTCCAATCGACATCGCACGCCATGTTTCGATCCAAAATACCCTGCAGTGCGTCGACACCAATGGCATGCTTGCGACTGACATCCTCGAGCGTACTGTTGATCAACTCCAGTAGCATCTGCTGTTCGAACGCTTTTGTCACCCGGGAGCGCTGCGTGTACCATGACAGCGTTTGGCTCGTTGTTGGACGCCCTTCGCAGAAAGGGCATTGATAACGTTTCGGCCTCAAAACAAGAACAACTCTATAATCCCCGAATGGCAAATGGCGTAACTCAAGTTCTCGACCATGGCCATACTCATGATCGATTGGCCGACCACAGCGATGACAGTTCGTACCCTCCAGTGTGCTATGCACATAGACTTTAAGTGTCTTGCGCTCGCCGAGCACCACGCGATCAACGGCGATATCAGGAAGATTTAAAAGCGTCTGAAGGGTCTCTTTATCAAATGTCATTATCAACAGCGTCCAGATGGGGTTTCAGCGACAGGCGGTTCTCAAGTTGTTGATCTACATGATACAACAGTCCCAGGAGATCCGGGAGAGCCTGATTTAATAGAGGGTTATTAAAATGGGAATGATCAGACCTATAAATGAAGAGGAAAAAGATACGACAATCGCCGGTCATTTTTCCGATCTGAACGACCCCCGTATCGACAGGACAAAAAGGCATAAGCTGGCTGATATCATAACGATAGCGATTTGTTGGCCTTGTTCATAAGCTCGGCCAAGACTTAGGTTTAGCCTCGAACGTTCCAGTATTTTAACTTTAAAAACAACGTTTTACGGAAAAGCTCAACGCACCGGCTCGTCAGTTGGTTCGGAGTTATGAACAAGGCCGATTTGTTCGACGTTATGTATGGGAGAGAGCTGGGATGCGATGGAGGAGTTTGGTCAAACCCATGAACAGTGGTTACGGAAGTTTTTGGAATTGCCCAATGGGATTCCCTCGCATGACACGTTCAATCGTGTATTTACCCGTATTGACCCCGATCAATTCCGAACCTGTTTCATCTCCTGGGTGAAGTCGATAGAGCCAAAGTTTGATGGGGATATTATACCGATCGATGGGAAAACGGTGCGCAGATCGCATGATAGAGCTAATGGAAATAAGGCAATTCACATGGTGAGTGCGTGGGCTTGTCACTCATCGCTCGTATTGGGTCAACTCAAGACCGAAGAAAAATCAAATGAAATTACAGCGATACCGAAATTGTTGGATTTACTGGAGATCAAAGGCTGTGTAGTCAGTATCGACGCAATGGGATGCCAAAAGAAGATTGCGGAGAAAATTGTTGAAAAACAAGCAGATTGGGTATTTTCTTTGAAAGGAAACCAGAGCACTTTTCATCAAGATGTCATCGCTTGGTTCGAATCGGTCGATCTCGACCAATGCTGCCGGGATGCGAGTGTTTTTCTTGAAACGAAAGAGAAAAACCATGGTCGCCTGGAGACGCGTCGGTATTATTATTTCACTGATCATTCCTTAGGGCATTACGCCGAACAATGGAAAGGTTTCCGGGGTATCGGGATGGTAGAGTCGATTCGAGATGATGGAAAAAAAGTAACCACGGACCGGCGCTATTTCATTGCCAGCCTGTCAGGCGATGTTAAACGATTTGCCCAAGCGGTTCGCTCTCATTGGGGAATTGAGAATTCACTGCATTGGGTTCTGGATGTGTCCTTTTCCGAAGATGCCAATCGAACGCGAAAAGGTCATGCACCTGAAAACTATTCCATCCTACGGCACATTGCACTCAATATTCTCAGGAAAGATACGACCTCAAAGAAAAGCATTAAATTAAAGCGACTCCGTGCCGGCTGGGATACAGATTATCTTGAGCAGTTACTAGATGTCCTACAGGCGGCCTAAAATGGGAAATTTAGATGCGTTTGCCCTGCGTCCTCGATGGAGCCGAACTGGTCGGGGAAATCCGGTCGAAACTTCAGCGTCTTGAAGTGCGACTCTGAGAACGGGTTGTCGTTGCTGACATAGGGTCGGCTGTGGGTTTTGGTGACGCCCAGATCGGCGAGCAGAAAGGCCACTGGCTTGGAGGTCATGCTCGGTCCACGGTCGGCGTGCACGGTCAGCTGTCCTGGGGCGATGGCGTGTTTCGCACAGGACTCGGCGATGAACTGTTGGGCCAGGGCGGCGGACTCGCGGGTTGCGACCATCCAGCCGACGACGTAGCGGCTAAAGCCAACGTCCAGCCTCAGCGGCGCGCGCCTTAGCGCGTCCGCTGGAGGCGCATGTTAGCCAGTTGACTCAGCTGTATACCACCTATCAACGATTTCTTGTATTTGTTTATAACATCTATCCAAACTCGATGCCTTATACTCTTCCGATATGTTCATTCCTTCGGCTAACACCGGCTCGATTTCCGCAAAACCCATAAACTGGAATTCAGTACGCACCAGAGTAGTGAGGTGATCCCAAGGGTTGGGTGGATCGAGATATGGGCCACCACTCGCCGACATAGTGATTGCTCGTTTTTCTTTCATCAGACCCGCATATCCAGTTGGACCCGACGTCCAGGTATGTTCCTTCAACATGACAGCATCAAAGTATGTCTTTACGATCCCAGGAAAAGAAAAATTATGCATCGGAAATGCCATCGCGACGACGTCGGCGCCCATGAATTGTCTGGTTAAAGCATCAAAAGGCTCGAGTCGTTGTTCGCCCTCCAATCCGATTTCTTGCCGCAGATAGTCTCTTCGGACATAATAATTTAATGCTTCACGATCAAAAAAAGGTGGGGGTGTTTGGATAAGATCTATTTCTTCAATGGTGCTTAATCCGTCTATTTTCTGCTGAAATCGATCTAACAGCTTTGCAGAATGAGAGCGGGGAATGCGCGGTAGGTATTTTACGATCAATGTTTTCATGATTTTTCCTTTGGCTAACGCTAAGGAATAGAAATTTATTAACTTGTGCACTCCTGAGAAGCAGCAGGAACGGCGCGATAATTCCATGCTGGCAAAAACGTATCAAAGAGGATGCGCATGTTTTGCTTGAAATCTGCCGCCACTTTTCGTCCCGTTTCATAGACCTTATCGATGACATGAACGAACGCCTTGAGTCCAGTTGAAGTGTGGGTGTTTTCCATGAGTTCCTTGACCAACTCGGTACTGGTGAAAATCACGCCTTGGCAGGCACGGGTCACATGGGGAAAGAGACGGTGTTCGATGGGATTGTACTTAGAACAGTAGGGCGGATAATGAGCAATGCGAATTTCGATCCCAAGCTCATCGGCGAGGCTCTGCAAGTCCTGTTTAAAGAGGTCGTGACGGGAACTGTTACTCCCGCCCCCATCGCACAGCACCAGGATGGAGGTAGCGCTGGGATAGTGTAGGCGAGCGTGGTTATACCACCAATGCCGAAAACTGTCGCAGGCAAATTCACTGGTATCGTGGCTATTCCCGAGTTGGATGTAGCCGACATTATGCTTGATGTCATAGAAGCTATGCGGAATGATGACCCCTTCAGCAAAGCTGTTGAAATCATGGTCGTAGGTGTGCAGGGCTTCTAAGGTATACAACTGCCCGTCACGGTAAAAATTGCCAAGATTTTCTTTCTTCTTGGTATCCATGCTGACGATCGGATTGCCCGCGGCCTGATAGGCGGCTTTGAGTTGCGTGATCTTCTCAAATTGGGCATCGCGGTGTTTGATCTCGTCCTTCATGGTCGTTTTCTTCTGCGCTTTGCGGCGACGGTAGCCATGTTTTTTTAACAGCTTGCGCACGACCCATTGGCTGATCTGGATCTGATGATCTTCTCGCAATGCCGCGACAATCTCACCCAGGGTGAGGTTCGTCCAGCGGACCTTTTCATCCATCGGATCGCCCGCGGTATGATGGCGTAGAACCGCCAGGAACTTCTCGTCCAACGATGGCCCCCACGTCTGCTCATAGGGGCGACGACCACCACCAGGTTTGCGCACCCGGGGCTTGGTCCCGACTTTGTCCCCGCGAAGCTGCTCGTGTACCTCGCGCTCAGATAAACCGCTCATCTCGCGCGCGCCTTTGCTTACGGTGTTTCGGCTGCAACCCAGTACCTCCGCAATATACACGCGACCACCGCGACCATACTTCAAGGCTTCTAAGCCTGCATACAGACGGCGATCTTTCTCATTCAGGCCCATATAGAAACGACGCATCGATTCCTCTACTTGGGGGGAATAACGCTCCATTTAGGTCTCCAGAAGTTTGGCTTGGTTGCAGAGGCTAAAATGATACTATACCTTCTCCCTTCTGATGAGCTGCACAAGTTATCTAATTTCCGTTCCTAAGCGTCACCCGACGCGTAAGGAGCGGTAGCGACTGAAGCGGTCGGGTGTACGCATTTGTTGGGCATATTTATGTTTTTGATATGATACTGCACAATGTGCTCAAGTAATTGCTTGATTTAGAAAGGTATTTGAATTTCTGATTTCTTTTTGATTTCTCAAGCTTTTCTAAACCAGCTACGGCACTCGAAGCGACAATACCCTCAACTCCACTCTGTAATTTATTTAGTTTTAAATCATCAAGGCCGAAATTATTATCAGATAACTCAAGCACAGCGGCTTGAACAATAGGAGTTGCACATGAGTGACTGAATATCTTTAATAGAAGACCCACTGATTCCTCATCAAGTTCATACACATCTATAATGCTTCTAGCCAACCAAAATAATTCGTATTCAGTTAGAAATTCGTTAGAAACCTTGCTTTTTATCTCTTCCCATAATTTACCATCATCCTTGATGTCCTTCATATGTCTATGGAGATTTTTAATTAGATGAGGGTACTTGTTGAAAACAATATCTATAAGCGCTTCAGCTTCATTTTGATCCTCTTTGAATAAGCAAAGGGCAAGCTCAACATCTTCTTCAGAAACATCTTTCGACTGTAATATTGCATTAAGATACTCTATTTCTTCTGGCTCTAATACAACATTTTCTTCACTATCTTCATCATAACCAAAGTAAGCTTCTCTTTTCTCAAGAAGCGAAATTTTTATGCTATCAAGTTCTTTTTCCTCAAAATCCGATTCTTTCGAACCAATTTTTGTTTTACTTTCATTTAGATATAGTCCTCTACCACCAATTATTTGTTGCAAAGTTATTATATCTTGCTCAACAATTGATATACTGTCATCAAATATAAAGAAGTCATCTAAAAAACGTATTATCGAACTACTTTTAAGCTCTAGAGATTTTTCGGAAAAGGTCAAATAATTATTGCCAATAGCCTTAGCTGGATAAATGCCTTGCGGGAAACAGTTTATTGAAACTCCCGAGTTAATTTCTCTAAGGAACTGGCCAAACTGAATAGCCTCTTTTTCTGGTAGTTTAGAACGTAAATGGCTGACAACTTCATGATGGTAGAAGTTATTAAAGCAATTAGATATATCAAGTTTTGCAAAGTAAGCGTACTTGCTTTTTAGTTCGTATTTTCTTTTTCTAAATGCATGATATTGTTTGAAAGGATTGATTGGCTTTTTGTTTTTTAATTTATAGCCATAATGTTTTCTTTTTAATCTATTCGAGTCAACTTGAAATAAGGAATTGTTTCTAATTAAGAAGTCATATACGTAGAAGTTCGCCACTGGATCTAAAAATAGCATTCTTCTTAAATGCTTGTTATCTTTTAAAGCATAGACAACTGGGCAAATCGTGAATGATGATGATTTGTTTTTATCATCAAATATATTGTTAAATACTAACTCGCTTAATTCCTTCTCACCAAGTTCAATGTATCTCACTGTTGATGACAATGGAAACAATGACCTTGGATTATCCGAAGAAACGAAATTAATTGTATTTGTTGTCAAGAATAATACCTACCTAAATTAGCAACGTGATTTGATTGGCCCAACAGTGTATTCGTTTGCATGCAAATCGAACAGCTCGCCTGACTTGCTAGACAAACACATCGATTTGCTTTCAAAAAGAACCATTCAACATGCGTGCATGCAAAATGGCTCGATGTGCAAAGCATGCAAAAACTAGTAGTATTGCGCCCATTGTCATCAAGAGCGCGCAATCATGTCAAGAAGAAATACCCCGTCCGGCTCGCCCCGGCGCGAGCATGGCACTCCGTCACGCTGGGATCAGTATTGGGCGCTGCTGGTGGCCAAGCGGATACCTCAACAGGCACAGCGCTGGTACGTGACACATGTGCAGGACTTCTTGGATGCGGTGCAGCCAAACTCTCTCAAAGATCTTTCCCGAGAGGAGATTACTGGATATCTCCAGCAGACGTCGAGCCAGGGCAAGTGGCAAGACTGGCAGTTCCGCCAGGTGGTGGATGCGCTGCAGCTGCTGCTCGTGGACCTCGCCGGCGTGAAAGCGGCCCAGTTGGTCGATTGGGACTACTGGCGTGAAGCTGGGGCGGTGCTGCCGGCGGATCACCCGACCATTGCGCGGGAGCAGGTACCGGAGGCGCGGCTGGCGGACCCGAAGTTTGCCGCGTCCGCCGAGGTGTTCCCGGTCTTGACGAGTCTGGCGCGGACGCTGCGCACGAAGCAGTACTCGATTCGCACCGAGCAAACCTATGTCGACTGGGGTCATCGCTTTTTGCGCTACTGCAAGGGCAAGCCGGTCGAGACCCTGGGTCCGGTCGAGGTGGATGCCTTTCTGACCCATCTGGCGGTGGAGTGCTCGGTGGCACCGAGCACGCAGAGCGTCGCGCTGAACGCATTGGTGTTCTTGTTCAATGAGGTGCTCGGGAGGCCGTTGGATGGGCTGAAGTTCTCGCGTGCCAAACGCCGCGAGCGGGTGCCGGTGGTACTGACGCGCACCGAGGTCGAGCACCTCCTCGGGTGCATGGAGGGGACTTATGGCTTGATCGCCGGACTGCTCTATGGCACCGGGATGCGGCTGCTGGAGGGTCTGCGGCTGCGGGTTGGTGACCTGGACTTCGGCCACGAGTCGATTGTGGTACGCAACGGTAAGGGTGACAAGGATCGCGTCGTGCCGCTGCCGAAGCGCTACCGATCGCCGCTGGTCGAGCACCTCGAAGAGGTCGAGGCGCTGCATCGGGCGGACTTGGCGGCTGGCGCGGGCACGGTGTATCTGCCCTACGCGCTGGCGCGCAAGTATCCGAACGCGCCACGCGAATGGATCTGGCAGTATGTATTCCCGAGCGTTCAGCTGTCGCGCGATCCAAAGTCGGGACTGATCCGCCGGCATCATCTGCACCAGTCGTCATTGGGGCGCAAGATCCATGAAGCGGCGGCGAAGTCGGGGATGACCAAGCGCATCAGCAGTCATGTCTTGCGGCATTCGTTTGCAACTCATTTGCTCGAGGCCGGCTACGATATCCGCACCGTGCAAGAGCTGCTGGGTCACGCGGACGTGTCGACGACCATGATCTATACCCATGTGCTGAACCGTCCGGGGGTGGTTCCAGTGAAGAGCCCGGCGGATTTCTGAGCCTAGGAACGTCAAGCAAGAAACGCTGAAGCCTTCGCCTGTTTTTTTACGCTGAAACAATCGCTTCATCTTGCGGCGTGGCACCGCGCCATGACCGCTACGATAAAACTAACGCTTCATGTGCCGGAGTGGCACCATGCCATGACTTAGCACTGATCTCCGGCTTTCCATATACATCGAGACGATGTTCTTTCCTGTAATTTGCCCAGTCCTTGTCGAGCTTCTTGACCTCCGGCTCATTGGCAACACTGAGCCGGCCAAGCGCAAGAATCATCGCTCGTACCGATATTGTCGGTTGCGGTGATCGGTGCCGCGCGTTGCATTTCGGGCAGCACATCACTTGGTGTCTTGATCTGTCGTGTCGTTCTGATGTCCTGTAATGTTGCGTTGAGACGATCTCGCAACAGGATCAGTTCGTCCCATGACATCGTCGGCTTCCACTGCTCCTTCAGGCCTTGATCATAAACCCGTCCAGAGCCGTAGCCCGGTGGGAGCGGCGTCCTCGCCGCGACTGGGCGCCCGTCGCGCCGAGGACGGCGCTCCCACAGCGGTGGACGGACTTACGATCAAGGCCCTCCTTCAGGATGCCGATCATCTCTGGAAACCATTTTTTGCTTGCGTCGCCTGATGCTATGTAGGGCTCCAAATTCTTTGGAAATAGAAAAGCGGAATAGAAAAGGACACCCACTTTAGATGCACTTTAAATGAAATGGGTAGAAATGATTATTTGAAAAGCACCCACTTTGATTGCGAAGTAACGGGTAAAACGAAGTCAAGTCGGTGTCATTTTTTCTTCCCTATTTTTACCCGATGAAATGCGCTGCGAGGTTCTGCATCGTCGCGCACCGATTGGGCCGCGACCCGCCTTCGATCCTCGGTCATGAAGCCATCAACGGCAAGCATCTGCCACACACCACCGAGGTGGTTGCCGCATCGACGAGATCGAGTATGGTGGCGGCGTGTGGGATGTCGGCGCCTTAAAGCGACCGAAGTTAACGCCTAGTGATTGAAAGTGGTGCCCAGGGACAGAATCGAACTGCCGACACGAGGATTTTCAGTCCTCTGCTCTACCAACTGAGCTACCTGGGCTTGCTGAACCCGATTGGCCAGTGGCGTTGGCCAGATCCGGAGGCAGATTGATGCGGGTTGGTGCCGCAACGAAGCCCAGCATTAGAATCGATTTGAGCGAATTCGTCAAGACCTAGTGCTCGCAAGCGGCAAATTTGACCGTTTTGGTTCTGGTGCAGCGAGGAATTTTGACCACAATTGTTGTGCGCACAGGGGAAGCGCACGGATGTTTATGGAGATTCAGCATCTTTTTCCTGCGGGGTCTTGGCTTTGATCGTCAAGGCGTGCAGTGCACCGGATCTTAGCTCGTCGCTGAACAAACCGAGGATACCCTTCTGGCGTTGGAGCAGACTTTGGCCCGCGAAGTTCTCGCTGACGATTTGGATCTCAAAATTGCAGTCCGCGCCAGCGACATCGATGGTGGCCTGCGGGTGCTCGGCCAGAACGCGTTGGATTATTTCGTCTTGATGCATCAGTTGTTCTCGGATTTGTCAGTCGACTACCGCGCTGTTCGGCATCGGCCCTAGTTCAGTATTCGAGTTCAGTACTCGCAAGAATGGCGTTTATACCGGCGTTGTCGTTGATCACCTCGTTGTTGACGAGGCGTCGAGGGCAATTGCGAGTAGGCCGACGGAACCAGCTGTGATTTCTGTACTAAGTGGCAAGGATTAGACTCTCATCAAGCAGTTTGTCAAGGGTTTCGACCAAAAGCGCTAACTGGCATTCCGTGACCTGTTTTGTGCGGTGCCAGTTTCAGCTCCAGCTCCAGCTCCAGTTTTGGCCAATCAAGCCAGCAAATCGCCAAATTACATTGGACTACAGCCTTGAGCAACCACTATTTACCCCTTGAAAACGGTGGATTGGGCTTTGATCTGGTGATCTCGTCGAGCTGCTGGTCCAGACGTTTGTGGTTACGGCATTCATTTCGGATCGACAGCTGTAGACTCCGTACTTCCCGGTGAGCCGGGTCATCTCATCGCCTGCTGCAAAGCTCGCTTTTCACCCGTTTATCAGTAATGTAAATCTGCCCGTCGATCTCTGCCGATCGCAAGGATTCGAGCTTTTCGCCGGAGCAGAGCACACTCAAGGATTCTCCGGTCGCTGGGTCATAGACGATTCCATGCATGGAGCAGCGTAAGTTCTCTTGTTGTTCATCGAAGACCGCATCGTGCACACAATCCAGGCGGCGCACCATATGTACGCATTGATTCAGGTAGGCGTAGACCTGACCTGCATGCCGCAAGACGATGGCCGTGTGCTTTTTGCCCTTGAATAACAAATGCACGATCCTGTGTTGCCGATCACCCAGGTCGGCGCTTGCGCAGACTGCCAGCTTGCGTTTTTCGCGCATCGAAGAGGAAGAGGAAGAGGAAGAGGATGTGCTTGTATTCACTGATTTAAAACGTCGGAATTGAGTTCGAAACGAGCCATGCTTCAAGCCTCCCGAGGCTTTTGCTGCACCAGAGAGTCAACGCGCAGATGCGCGCCGATGATGTTCGGTTCCATGCGGTCCAGCCAGGGCACGCTGCCAAGCATTGGCGCGTCGATCTCGGCGCTCAGCGTGGCGATGTTCCGATCTGGAGCGAGCATATTCGGATCGACCAAGTTCGCCACCCAGCCAATCAGGCATGCGCCGCGGGCACGGATCGCTTCCGCCGTCAACAGTGCGTGATTGATGCAGCCCAAACGCAGGCCGACCACCAGCAGCACAGGCAGATCCAGGGCCATCGGCAGGTCGCTGACCGCCAGCCTGGGTGCAAGCGGCACGCGCCAGCCGCCGACTCCTTCCACAACCACGAAGTCGGCCTGACCAGTCAACTCGGCGTATGCGGTGCGCAAAACCTCGAGTTCTATCTGGACGCCCACCTCTGCGGCCGCCAGATGGGGTGCGATGGGTGGATCGAAAGCATAGGGATTGACGGTCTCGTAACGAACTTGCCGGCTTCCCTGGGATTGCAGCCGCAGCGCGTCTTCGCAACATAAGGCCGGCTGGCCCGGGCGGTTATCGATCAAATGGTCCGGACATAAACTTCCTCCGGAAGCCACCGGCTTCATGCCAAGCACTGACAGACCCTGCTGTTGCAATGCGGCCATTAGACCAAGACAGATTTCGGTCTTACCTGCGTCGGTATCGGTACCGGTAACAAACACGCCGCTCATCCCAAGCCACCGCGACTGCCACGGGGGATAGCGCTCAGTGGTATCGCGACACCGTCGCCGGTGTCGAATTGCGTTTGCGCCTTGCGCTGGCTGATCCAGGCATGTCCATGGACCACTTCCCAGCTGGCCGGCAACCGGCCATCCTGGCGCCGGGTTTCATAGGCTGCCTCCACGGCGGCGAAGCGCCGCCGGCCGGTCATGCCGCGCGGACGCTCGACCAGGGCGTTATTGGCCCCGATGTGCTTCAGGTCGCGCATCAATGCGCGCATATTCGGATAGGTTACCTGCATGCGCTCGACATCCATGACCGGGTCCGCAAAACCTGCTCGCACCAGGGCATCGCCGATATCGTGCATGTCCAGAAATGGGCTGACATGAGCGCCGGAATCCGCCGTGGCCCAGGCGGCACGCAATTCCATCAGGGTGTCCGGCCCGAAGGTGGTGAACATCAGCAAGCCGCCGGGACGCAATATCCGCATCAATTCGCCAAACACTTGGTCCGGTCCATTGGCCCATTGCAGGGTCGCATTGGAGACGACCAGGTCGATAGAGTCATCCGCAAGCGGCAAGGTTTCCATGTCCGCGCAGATCAGACGCGGACGATTCAACCAGTGACCGCGGCGGCGGGCATGCGTCAGCATGCCCTCGGCAAAATCCAGGCCCAGGACGCGAGCGCGGCGGTAGCGCTTTGTCAGATCATCCAGCGCATAGCCGGTACCACAGCCAAGATCGAGCACGGTGCGCGGTGTCAGCACGACATAGTCGAGCCGTTCCAGCAAGCGCTGCGCGATCTCTTGTTGCAACACGGCAAAGTTGTCGTAATCGTCGGCGGCGGCATTGAAGGCGCGCCGAGCCGCGTTTTTGTCAATCGGATTCATAGGGCAATGCGGTCCAGAAAGGCGTTAATCTCGTTGGCCACGACATCGGCATGGCTGAGGAAGGGAGCATGCGCGGCACCGGCGATGATTTGGATTTGCGCGTTGGGCATCAGCAAGCCGATCCGCTCTGCCACGCCGGCCGGTATCAGGGTGTCGCGCTGTCCGAACAGCCACAGGCTGGGTCTGTCGATGTCCGGCAGCGGGCCGCGCAGATCGTCCTCCCGCAGGATATCCAATCCGGCCGTCAATGCCCCGGGGATTGGTGCCGGCTGCTGGGCCAGTTCTGCGCGCAGCTTGCGTAGGGTCGCGCGTGCTGCATCGCTGCCGCGCACCTGCAGGGCAAGGAAGCGATCCAAGGTGCCGGCGGGATCATCCAGCAATCCCTGCTGGAACTGGGCCAGGGTTTCCTCTGCCATCGCAGCACGCCAGTCCACGGCCTGCACAAAACGCGGGGTGGTGGTGATTAGGATCAGTGCGCGTACCCGCTTGGGTGCCAGCAGCGCCGCCTGCAAGGCCACCAGTCCACCCAGCGACCAGCCCAACCAAAGTGCCTGCTCCGGCGCTTGGGCCAGGCAACGATCAGCCCAATCGACGAGCTGGCAATGATCAGCATCGAAGGATGTCCCCGCGTGGCCGGGCAGATCGATGGGATGCGGCGTTAACCGCTGCTGCAACCCTTGGGGCAATCCGGCCCAAACAGCGCTGTTCATGCCCCAGCCATGCAGCAGAACCAGATCGGTATGATGTGTGTTCATCTTGGGTCCAGGATTTGGTCTCGATCGGGCAGTTCGGCGAGCAGGTCCAACAGCTGATCCACGTCTTGTTCACAATGCGCGGCGGAAAAGGTTACCCGTAAACGGGCGGTGCCCTGAGGCACGGTGGGCGGGCGGATCGCGGCCACCAACAGGTCATGATCGGCCAGATGTTGGCTCCAGGCCAATGCCCGTCCCGCATCGCCGGCAATCAGCGGCTGGATCGGCGTTTCGGAGTCAGCCAATGGCAGACCCAGAGAATGCACACCGTCGCGAAAGCGGCGAATCAAGCCGTTGAGATGGGTTCTGCGCCAGTCCTCACGCATGACGATGTCCAGGGATGCCAGGCTCGCCCAGGCCACCGCGGGCGGCAACGCTGTGGTGTAGATATAGGGTCGGGCACGCTGAATCAGAGTCTCGATCAGCAATTCGCTGCCGGCGACAAAGGCGCCGAAGGTACCAAACGCCTTGCCAAGGGTGCCGACTAGGATCGGCACATCCTCATTGGATAATGAGAACCGGTCCAATGTGCCCCGACCCGCATTGCCGAGCACGCCCAGGCCGTGGGCGTCATCCACCATCAGCAATGCGCCATGATCGCGGGCAATGCGCACCAGGGCTGGCAGCGGCGCCAGATCGCCGTCCATGCTGAATACGCCGTCGGTGACGATCAGCGCCTGATGCGCACCATCGAGCATCTGTGCCAGGCGTTGGCTGTCGCCGTGAGGATAGCGCAGAAGGCGCGCATCGCTGAGGCGGGCGCCGTCGATTAACGAGGCATGGTTCAGTCGATCCGCAAGCACCCGACTGCCCCTTCCAGCCAGCGCCTGGATGACCCCGAGATTCGCCATATAACCGGTGGAGAACAGCAAGGCCCGAGGTCGGCCAGTGAAGGCTGCAAGGGCTTCCTCCAGGCGGCGGTGCGCATCATTGTGGCCGCTGACCAGATGCGCCGCGCCGCTACCGACACCATAGCGTTCGGCGCCGTCACCCAGCGCCGCGATCAGGTCCGGATGTGCTGCCAGCCCCAGATAGTCGTTGCTGCAAAAGCTCAGCATCCGCCGCCCGTCGATCAACGGGCGTACGCCCTGAGGTCCGTCCAGCAGTCGCCGGCTGCGGTAAAGGTTTTTCTCGCGCAGGCGCTGGAGATCGGCCTTCAGATCGTTCAATGGAGCTCGCTTGTCACAGAGTTGAGATGCGGGGCTTGTTGGATGAGCGATTACACTCGTCCTTTTGGATGACCGATTACACTCGGCCACCATGACACTCGGCCACCGATTACAGCCGGCCCTCGGCGGTTGCCTCGAGGCTGGACGGAGGTGCCTCGATGCTCTTGTGGCAGGCCCCGGGTTGCTCGCGGCCCTCGGGTTCGACCTCCTCGAAGCTCAGGCCCAGGCGCTCGAATAAGGCACGATCGCTGTCGGCCTCGGCATTCGGCGTGGTCAGCAGGCGCTCGCCATAGAAGATGGAATTGGCGCCCGCCAGATAACACAGCGCCTGCAATTCGTCGCTCATGTCGGAACGACCGGCGGACAGGCGCACATAGGAGCCCGGCATCATGACCCGCGCCGCGGCGATGGTGCGTACGAATTCGAACGCATCCAGCGCGTCGATGCCAAACAGGGGCGTGCCCTCGACTTGCACCAATAGATTGATCGGCACCGATTCGGGATGGGCCGGCAAATTGGCAAGCTGGCGCAGCATGGAGGCGCGATCGCGGCGCGACTCGCCCATGCCGAGAATGCCGCCGCTGCAGGTCTTGAGGCCGACCGTGCGCACATGCTCCAGGGTTTGCAGCCGATCCTGATAGGTACGGGTTGTGATCACCTGGCCATAGAATTCCGGTGAGGTATCCAGGTTGTGGTTGTAATAGTCCAGGCCGGCGGAGCGCAGCCGCTGCGCCTGATTCAATGTCAGCATGCCCAGGGTCACGCAGGTCTCCAGGCCCAGATCGTGTACGGCTTCCACCATGGCCTCGACCTGCGCCAGATTGGTATCGGTGGGATTGCGCCAGGCAGCGCCCATGCAAAAGCGCGTGGCACCCTGCTCGCGGGCGGCGCGGGCGGCGCTGACCACCTCGTCCAACGGCAATAATCGTTCGCGTTCCAAAGCAGTGTCATTGCGTGCGCTTTGGGAGCAATAACCACAGTCCTCCGGACAGCCGCCGGTTTTGATACTGAGCAAGGTGCTGACCTGCACACGGTTGGGATCAAAATGTGTCCGATGCGCGGTCTGCGCGGCGAACAACAGATCGTTCATGGGACGCCCAAGGAGGGCTTCGACTTCGTCCAGGGACCAGTCGTGGCGCAGGTCGGTACCAATATCTGCCTGCATGGGGAGTCTAGCTGCTTGCATGGGGAGTCCGGGATTCGATAAGTTTAAGTGTATTCAAGCCAGCATAGGGTATCGGCGAGAATCCCGCTGTCAACCAACAACGGCCAATTTGGTTAACAGCGGCCATCGACGGAAGCATTGCGTGTATGCAATGCGGCCGGTCTTTGCTTGCGCGGACGCTGTCGTGGGCTGGTCGGCCTGTGGAACACTGTTTACCGAGAGGCAATCCAACCGCGTCTTCGCGTCCAGCCCGGATGGCGGATTCATCAAGGCCGGATAGCCAGGCAGAAAGCCTCGGCACCGGGTGTACTTTCCCCGCATCAACCAGTATGACCAAGACTAAAGCCGCATCCGACAGTCCTGCCCAAGTCTATGCCGAAGCACAGGCGGCCAGCGCTCGAGGCGATCTGGAAGCACTATTCAGCCGGCTCGACCGTGCTGCGCTGATCGCGATCTGCATCAATGGGATCAATCTCTTACTGGCGGCCGAAGAGTCCGATCGGCGGTTGCTGCGTGACCTCTGCCTTCGCTTCGGCATCGAGGATGTCGACATCGACGCATTGCTCACCGGGATCGAGTGTATCGCAATCTCGGCAGAGCGCATTGCAACGGCGTCGCCGACCGCAGATCCAGCGGCCATCCGACGCCAGTCGGAAGCGCACAGAAGCATCGTTGCGGACTATCAACGCGGCGTGCAAGCGCTGCCAAAGGCCACGAGCGACCTGCCCGCATTCAGCGCGGCACTGGAAAGGCTTGTACGCGAGCGTCTTGGTGGCGGCTCGGTCTCGACGCGACTGTTTCTCGACGAGACCTTGGAGAACCTTCAAATCGACGGCAATCAGGCCTGGGCGACGCGACGCTTCAGCAATGGCAGTGACGAGGACATCGGCTTCATCAAGCGTCGACAAGGTTGGCGCATTCGTTTGTTCGCACGCCGGCGAGGCGGCAACGCATAAACCCGAAAAGCCGCCAACCACAGCGTGCGAGTGGCTCCGGCCCGAACGACTGGGCGCGCAGAGGTGATTGGATTTCCTAATCCGCCTGTGCCTTATCTCTTCTTGCCAACAGCGATGTTCATGCTACTCGGCTGCTGCCTTCGTACAAGGTTCACCTATTCGCCCAGCATGAAGTCACCCAGCATGACGTCATGATTCACCGCAGAGACGCCGAGAAGAGAGGTGCATTCGCCATGCCTCCTCTGCGCGCTCTGCGTCTCTGCGGTGCATTCTTGACATTGTTTGCAGGCAGCACCTGATAAAGGCAGTATCCGGCAAACGTCAAGTTGCAAGCGTTTGCGCTATCTCGGCGGGGCGTCGAGCAAGCGGACGGCGTCGCGTGGTTTGCCATGTCGCGGCGATACGTGCCAGAGAGCAGTTATTGGTGCACTTGCAGCGCAAACAGCGGGTGCCGTTATTGTCCGGTACGACCTGATAACGATCTTTGCGTAGCATGGTAGTCTGTCTGTTTGAATGCCCAGAGCGGACAGGCTTTCAGCATTGCGGATTGGCGCAAGGAGCATGATCTGCTGGGCGAAAGTAGGGTTGTATACGGCGATACTGCCGGCGCCGACGAAGTCGCCCAAACCAACCTCTCCGCCATTCTCTAACAGCAAGCCTTGGAGAACCTGCGCGGCCTTCAGCGAATTCTCGGGGTATTGATGATGGACAGCACACTGAGTCCTCCGCGTGTGGAAAGCCTGCACGTCAAAAATTATCGTGCATTGCGGCACATGACGCTGAAAAAGCTGACACCGCTGACTGTCCTGTTGGGTCCTAACGGCAGCGGCAAGTCTACGCTGTTTGATGTCTTCGCATTCTTGGAGGAGTGCTTTACCGATGGTTTGCGTAAAGCATGGGATCGGCGCGGGCGTTTTCGGGAGCTACGCAGCCGAGATGAGGACGGCCCCATCGTCATTGAAATCCAGTATCGGGAGAAACTGGGCTCACCTCTCATCACTTATCATCTGGAGATCATAGAGCGCAAGAAGGGACCGGTGGTGAGTCGGGAATTCTTACGCTGGAAGCGGGGCCATCCTGCGGCCCCATTTCATTTCCTCGATTACAAGTATGGTGAGGGGAAGGTCGTCAGCGGTGAGCAACCGGAGGCAAGCGATAAACGGATCGATAAGCCACTATCTGGCCCCGATGTACTGGCGGTCAACACGCTAGGGACGTTGGCCGAGAATCCGCGCGTCATTGCACTGCGTGACTTTATTACAAGCTGGCATCTTTCGTATCTGTCCTCCCATGCAACACGTGGCCACCCCGAGGCTGGAGCCGAGGAGCGCCTCTCGCCAACAGGGGACAATCTACCCAATGTCATCCAGTACTTGAGCGAAGAGCATCCCGATCGCTTGGAGCGCATCTTCGACAGCCTCCGCCGTCGTGTCCCTCGCATCGAGAAGGTTGACCCGAAGATTCTCGATGATGGTCGTCTGCTGCTGCTCGTTAAAGACGCCCCCTTTTCCAAGCCGGTTCTTGCCCGTTTCGCATCGGATGGTACGCTGAAGATGCTTGCTTATTTGACGCTACTGTACGATCCTGAGCCGCCAAGGCTAATCGGCATCGAGGAACCGGAAAACGACTTACACCCCCGTCTGTTACCGGAATTGGCAGAGGAATGTCGTTCGTCCGCGGAAAGTACGCAGCTGATTGTGACCACGCATTCTCCCTTTTTCATCGATCCATTGCGCACAGAAGAAGTGAGGGTGCTCTACCGGGAGAGGGATGGCTATACACGAGTAAAAAGGATTGCGGATATGCCTGGTATCCGCGAGTTTGTCGAGGAAGGAGCATCGTTGGGAGACCTCTGGATGGAGGGCCATTTCGATGTAGGTGATCCGTTGGCCGTGGAGGACTATGGATGAGCCGTCGTCTGGAGGTGATCGTAGAGGAGCCATCGGCTGAAGAGGCTATAAAGTGTCTTCTACCAAAAATCGTCCAGGCGCGGGCGGAAACCAAGGTGATCAACATGCGTAACAAGAGTCGATTGTTCCAAAACCTTCCGGCTCGACTGCGCGCCTATCGAAAGCGGATCGATAACGGGGAAGATCTGCGTATCCTCGTGCTGCTGGATCGCGATCAGGACGACTGCCAAGCATTGAAAAAACGCCTGGAGGATATTGCTCGCTCTGCGACGCTCGCCACCAAGACGCGCCCGCAATCGGATGGCCGGTTCATCGTCGTCAATCGCATCGTCGTGGAAGAGCTGGAATCCTGGTTCATCGGAGACACAGCGGCATTGCGAAAGGCTTTTCCAAGTCTCCCCGGAAAGTTTCCCGGCAACTTCTCCAACCCGAATAATGGTGGAACATGGGAGAGACGTCATCGCTTCTTGAAGACAAACCGAAGCTACCGGAGCAGCTATCCGAAAATCGAAGCTGCCCGCAAGATCGCCCCTCACATCGATCCCGTGCGTAACCTTTCCCCTAGCTTCCAACAGTTCCTGCTGGGCGTGCAGGCGCTCCTGTGACATCAGAGGCCAGCGGCGGCAGCATCTCCTGTATGCAATACCGACCTGTCTTTGCTTACGCGGATGCTGTCATCACCCGGCTGTTCCCGGCCACCTGCGTGCTGTGCGGTGCGCCGGGAGCGGACGGCTTGGATCTGTGCGCCGACTGCCGCGCCGACCTGCCCGTGATCGAACAGGGCTGCGTGCGCTGTGCCTTGCCATTGCCAGTGCGCACGGCGCAGCATGACCAGCTTCCGGCATTGTGCGGACCCTGCCAACGCAAACCCCCGCCTTTCCAGCATTGTCATGCTGCATTTCGCTATCAGGAGCCGCTGCCGCAATTGATTGCTGGGCTGAAGTTTCGCGGCAAGCTGAATCTACTGCGTTTGATGGGGCTGCTGTTGGCGTTGTCGTTGCGCCAGTCTGGGGCCGATCTGCCGGATATCATCGTTCCGGTGCCCTTGCATCCGAAGCGGCTGCGTCAACGTGGCTACAATCAGGCTCTGGAATTGGCCCAGGTGGTAGCAGGGGTACTCCAGGTGCCGGTCCATCACCGCTGTTGTGAACGCGTGCGCTGGACCCGGCCGCAGGCGGAGCTCGATCGCAAAGCGCGGCAGAGCAGTCTGCGTGGCGCGTTTGTCGCCAGCGCCGATCTGCATGATCTGCAGGTCGCCATCCTGGACGATGTCGTCACCACCGCCAGTACAGTATCGGAACTATCCCGCGTGTTGCTGAATGCCGGTAGCCGACGAGTGGATGTGTGGACCCTTGCTCGCACTGGCTAGGACTGATGTACTTGTACGAGCTGCCCGGCCTGATGCAACCGCAATCGCATTGCATCCCGTTTAGGCGATTTCTGTTGAGAAACAGACCACCTGGCTTGTCTTCCCGTCCGGCATCGACGTTGTGGCAACTCGCCCATGCAGCGACTCTGGGCGGGTTGCCGCTTCGTGAAGGCGAACGAGAATCCGGCGTCAGTTGGTCTGTTTCTCTTCGGCAATCGCCTTGAACTGCTTCAGGCGGCTGTCGTGGCAGCGCATTTGCGGTATCGTTAACATGACTGCAATCGCCTTTACCCTGCGCACAATGAGGATTCGATGGACGTCGAGTTGATCGAGATTCGGGACTTTCTAGCCCGCCATGCCCCTTTCGACCGCCTGCCGGAGCAGACGCTGGACGCGCTGCCCAAGCGCCTGCAAGTGCGCTATTTCCGCCGCGGCCTGGCATTTCCACCCGAGGACGACGAGAATGCCTGCCTGTATGTCCTGCGGCGCGGCGCCGTCGAGATCCGAGATGCCGAGGGCAATCTGGTCAGCAAGCTCGCTGAGGGCGACCTTTGCGTTTCGCCCTGCTGGACCACCAACCCAGCCTTGCCATTGCCCGGCAAGACCTCGGAAGACACCCTGGCCTATCTGCTGCCCTGCGCCGAATTGCAATTATTGCGCGAACAACATCCGCAATTTGCCGAGCATTTCGACGAATCGGTATCGCGACGCCTGCGCCGGGCGCTGGATAAGATCAAGCAGGAGAGCGAGGGTAACACCGCATTGCTGACAGTCCAGGTGCGTGACCTGCTGGCCCGTAAATTGGTGTATGCGGCACCGGATCTGAGCATTGAGGCCGCCGCACGCATGATGAGCGAGGGCCTGTGCTCGTCATTGTTGATCCTTGATGACGAGCGCTTGGTCGGCATCGTCACCGATCGCGATTTGCGCAACCGCTGCCTGGCGATCGGTCTGGCGCCAAGCCAACCAGTCAGCGCCATCATGACCAGAACCTTACAGACCGTGGACGCCGACAGTCTCGGCTTCGAGGCCTTGATCACCATGTCGCAGCTCAATCTGCACCATCTGCCGGTGCTGGACGAAGGCAAAGCGATCGGTGTGCTGTCGGCCTCGGATTTGCTCAGAGTGCAGAGCACCAACGCGGTCTATCTGGTGGGCGACATCCGCAAGGCGCCGGACATCGCAAACCTGGCCGCCATCAGCGGCAAACTCACCGAATTGCAGATCCAATTGGTCGCCTCCGGCGCCACCGCCGATCAGATCGGCCAGGCGGTGAGCGCCGTCACCGACGCCATCACCCAGCGCTTGCTGGAGATTGCCGAGGCGGAATTGGGCGCCCCGCCGGTGCCTTATTGCTGGATGGCCGGCGGCTCCCAGGCGCGCCGCGAGCAGTCGTCCCATTCCGACCAGGACAATGCGTTGATGATCGCCGATCACATGAAGCCCGAGGACGATGCTTATTTTGCCGCATTGGCCAAGATCGTCAACGACGGGCTGGACGCCTGCGGCTATGTCTATTGCCCAGGCGGGGTCATGGCCAATAACCCGAAATGGCGACAGCCGCTCAAGATCTGGACCAAGTATTTCAACACCTGGATCAAGCGCCCGGAGCCCATGGCGCTGATGCACGCCAACGTGTTTTTCGATCTACGCCCGGTTCAGGATCCCGAGGGTCTGTTCGCAGAACTGCATGAGCGCGTAATCGCACTGTCCAAGACCGATCGCATCTTCATCGCCTATATGGCGGCCAACGCGCTGAAACATCGCCCGCCGCTCGGGTTTTTTCGCAATTTTGTGTTGATCCACGGCGGCGATCACGATCATACCTTCGACATCAAACACCGCGGCATCGTGCCCATCGTCGATCTGGCCCGGGTCTATGCCTTGTCCATGGGTCTGGACGAGATCAACACCCTGGAGCGGCTCAAGGCTGCGGCCGAGGTGGGCGGGCTGAGTAAAGACGGTGCGGCCAATCTGGTGGACGCGGTGGAGTTCATCGGCACCCTGCGCATGCGCCACCAGGCATATCAACTCAAGCACGGGCAGATGGCCGATAACTACCTGTCGCCGGATGACCTGTCGCCGTTGGAGCGTGGCCATCTGAAGGACGCCTTTTCGCTGATCAACACCATGCAGGAAGCGCTCGGCCAGCGCCATCAGGCCGGTCGTTTCGTGTGACATGCCCAGATTTGCCCTGGAATGGCGCCGGCGCTGGCGGTTGCGCCGGACGCTGCCGGGGCCGCTGCGCGACTATCTCTCCGTACCGCTGCCGCGGCCTTCGCAAGACTACCGCGAACTGGAGTACCTGGCCGTCGACCTGGAGACCACCGGCCTGGACGCCCGCCGCGATCAAATCCTGAGCATCGGCTGGGTACGACTCAATGGCATGTGCATCGATTTGGCCAGCGCTCGCCACCGCCTGGTGCGGGTGCAGGGCGCGATCCCCGCGCACACCGCGGTGATTCATCAGATCACCGATGATCTAGCGGCAACCGGCCAGGAACTGGCCACGGCCCTGCCCGAGTTCCTGCAGGACTTGCAGGGTCGAGTCATGATTGCGCATCATGCGCGCATAGAGCAGAGTTTTCTGAACGTGGCCTGCAAACGCCTTTGGGGCCGAAGTCTGCTGGTGCGCATCGTCGACACCCAGATCATTGCCCGACGCATCCTGGAGCGCCGCCAAATCCCATTCAAGGGCTCCGACCTGCGCCTGCACGCACTTGGTGAGCGTTACAACCTGCCTCGATACGGTGCCCACAATGCGTTAAGCGATGCCCTGGCTGCGGGCGAATTGTTTCTCGCCCAGGCCGCATATCGCGATACTGGCCGCGGCATGCCGTTGGCGGATTATTTGTAACCTGGATGGGTAGCTCGATACCGACCTGGATTTTGCCGATGGTTACCAGATCAGCCGCAACAGACCGACACAGACCAAGGCGCGGGTGTACACAGGTTGAGCCGATCGCCGTAAATGCCGTTACGAGCCCATCAGATCGAAGAGACGCAGACGCATTACTGTCGATTTCGATCCCGGTTTCGACAGCGTGGGTGCAATTATCCTCCGATCGCGGCAGGTAGGCATCCTGTCATGGCCTTACACTGGGGCAACTTCAGCTTATATCGATTAGAAACAACCGATGATCATGCGCCGCGCAATCCTTTATCTCCTGCTGTTCGCCAGCATTGGCTATGGCATCTGGCCATATTACACCATCTTTCGTCTCGACTCGGCGCTCTCCGTGTCCGATGCGCAGGCCATTGCGGCCTATGTCGACCTGCCAGCCATCCAGCAACACTACAAGCAGCGGCTTGACAGCAGTCTCGAGGACTTTGTGCCACGCGATGACAGCGGCAGTGAGCGCATGCTTGCCTGGCTGGCGAAAAACCTGGCGCGGCTTGGCGATGGCGCACTGAATCAGGCAATCACCGAGCAATGGGTCCGCGACACATTACGCGCTGCCGCTGAGCGCGGCACGGACGCCCGGCCGGCCTATTTCACGGCTGCCATCGATTTTGCTTTTTTTGAGTCCTGGAATCGGTTTGTCATTCGTCTCGGCAAACTGGGCGGCGAGACCCATGTGGTGCTTGGATTGAAGGGTCCGCTGTGGCGTGTGACTGACGTGGTCCGCTGATCGGCGCCTGGCATCGACCTGCGCATCGATTCTTGCTACGACCACGGCAACCCGGCGCGACAACTCGGCATGGAGCAGGCACGCGCTGAAGCTTACCATTTCGATTCGATCCCATAGCGTCTGCCCATGTATTCCATCAGCCGAAGCACGGTGCGAAAGCCGGACTTAAGCAGATTCTGTTCCAGTCTTGTCAGCTTGGATGGATCCACCCGGCTGCCTTCTGTACCGGTGGTCAGCCCGGTGCGGGCGCGGTGATAGAGCGCATTGGCGAAAGCAGCCACGGTCTCGTCGATCAGCAGTTCTGCGTCGTCATCCTCGGGGGCTAACGCCCGCAGCCGCTGCAGAGTACCTGCGCTGCGGTGCGAGCCGCAGTCGAGGGCCAATGCACGGGCGATGTCCACCACAGGTTGCAATGTGGCACGCTGCAAATCCAAGGTCTCGATGTATCCGCCTTCATCGTCGATCACCAGGCCGCGAAAGAAGGTCAACGGCGGCAGATTGGCCATGGAATCGCTGACCAGCAAAGGCACGAATCCGGGATTGCGGTCCTCCTCGCTCTGGATGTGGCGCTCCAGCCGATCGACCAAACGGCAATCGCCATATACCGGGCGCAGATCGAAAAATGAGGTTGCGCGATAGACACAGGTATCGATCGGATCGCGAATCCAACTGCCAAAGGCGTGCTCCCACTCGCCGACAGCGCGGCAGGCACTTGGGTGTCCGGCCATAATGGCTTTGGCCGTGGTGACAAAGCCGCAAGCGGCGATGCCGGCGCTTACCCGTCGCCCGAGTTCCAAAAAATAGCTGCGTGCGGCCCGACGCTGGTCAGGCGCCGGATCATCATAGATCAGGCCATGATCCAGATCGTGCAAAGTGAGTAATTCGTTGCGCCCGGCACAACCGAAGAACACCCAACAATGATCCAGGTTCGGGTTTTCAAGCCCCTCTTGCTCCAGGGCACCCTCCACTAGATCCACCACACGCCGCAATACCGCGGCATCGAACGCGGAGGCGATGGATGTCAGCCAGCGCAGAGATTCAGCGCCGCTGAGGCCAGCGGCAATGACCGCGGTGCCTTGAGCGCGCAACTGCGCCAACTCGCTGATACAGGATGCGCGCCCCATATCCTCGACGATTGCCAGCGGTGCTGCACCCTCGGTGCGGGTTAGATCGAGGCGGGACAGAATGCCAGTCAAGGGTCCATCGAGTTTGCCATTGGCGGTCAGCAGCAAATGATCGGTCTGACACTGAAGCATTTGCGTTAAATAGGCACCAGCCTCCTGTCCCGGGACTGCGACCGTATGCACCGGCTGCATCAACAGACGCGCTGGAGCATCCAGGGACAACTCGCCGGAGGCAACGCGATCACTGAGCATGCGCCGGGTGATCAGGCCGAGCACGCCGTTACCGCCGGTTACCGCTGCCGCATCGGCGCCAGCCGAACCTGCTAAACGCGCCGCCACGTCACGCAGTGGCGAATCCGGCGCAAAGATCGCCGGATCGCGCAACGACTGCACCCGCCGCGTCATCCAGTCTACCGGTCGTCGACCGAGGCGCAATTCGTCACTGCGCGCATCTTCGGTCTCCAGCCCTGAGGGCATGATTGCCGAAGAAAAATAGGCGGCCAGAAAACGGCTCGCCCGAGGATGGCGTTTGATCAGGGTCCAAAACAGGTCGGCCGGCAATGCGTAGAGGATGACATCCGTCTCGGTGCGAGCCGTGTAGATGTGCTCATCAATGCCCAGATAGCGCCCAACGCCGAGCAGATCTCCCTCGCTGCGGACGTCGTGCAAAGTCTCGCCCTCTGGTTTGACGTCGAGCAGGCGTACTGTGCCCTGTTGGATCACGTAGACGTATTTGGAGCGCTTACGCCCCTGTTCGAACACCAGTTCGTCAGCCTCGTGAAAAATGACGCGCCCGCCACCCACCAATTTCAGCAGCTCATCTTCGATCAGGTACTGAAACGGTGGGTAGCGACGCATGAAATCGGCGACGCGATAGGCGATGCTAGCAGTCTTCAACGCAGAATTGGCCGCGTGGCAGAGAAAAGGTGGACTATCCTATATCAACTGGGCGCAGATCGCACCAGGTGCAACCCTGAACGAGAACTGCCATCCCAAACGCCCCGCCTTGTAGGCTGCAACCAATGCGTGCAGACCTCCCAATCGATCTGCGGCCGATCCTGATACTGGAACTGGCCCATTGTCTCGGGAGCGGCGTCGGCGAACAGCCAATCCTCGCTTTGTTGCTGGCGCAGCAGCGGCCGGATGGTCAGCAGGATCTGCCGCGTGCAGCGCTTGCAGGCGGCCGGTCGCCTCATCGAACAGCTATAGATCTCCAGAAAATAACTCTGGCATGCTGACCTAAAGTGATCTTTCGAAATCAACGGGTTGCGATCACGCAGTTCCAAGATCTTTTTCTGAAAGACTATAGTGCCTGGATTTGGGGATCAGCACATGATCGACGGGCCTGGTTGCGATTGCCGCATCGATGCCTGGTCATTCCTCGGCCGACAGTCGGCTCTCGATCCTGGGCAGCTTGCTGTCGATTGGCTGCAACGGCTCGAGGTGCACGGATTCGAGCTCACCCGGCAGCGCGTATTGTGCTGTGATGCAGCCGAATGCAGCCGAAAGGACACCAGCCGAAAGGACACCCATTCAGCAGCCGCCCATTCAGCAGCCGAAAGGACATCCATTTACAGAATTCCTAACACCGCGAAGCAGCCGAAAGGACATCCATTTACAGAATTCCTAACACCGCGAAGTTTTGAATGCTGACGATTCGGCCGAAAGTATGTTTCTCGACAGAAATCGCCTTGGCTTGATTCTCAGGACGAAAGGGGCGAAAGGTAAGACTCTTCTTCCCTCCCCCGCTTCACGCAGCTGATTGGGGCGCGAACAGCTCGCGTGCAGCACGAATGCCCCGCGGGTACTTGGTTTGTCGCCAAGCGCACACGGTGGTCGGTGCTTCTAGCCCGGTTTTCCCTGGCAATTTTGCCGATTTTTTTGCTATAAGATACTGATATAAAGTACTTTTATTAGTTTATAATTTTCCATTTTGTAGCCATGCACCAGTTCAGCACAGCTTTACATATTAAAATCAATAAATTACTTAGACACCAGTGCTCGCTGTAGCCACCCACGTGAAATTCTGAATTGGGATTTAAGCAATTTAGATCAATGGGTTACGCGAATCTTGGCCAGGAAGATGCGTCTAGCGCACCGACCGCAGTGCCGAATGCATCGAGAAGACGGTCGGCGTGGCTGAGGAAGCGTGCACCGTCGATGTTCAGCCGATCGAGGATGGGAGAATATGCGGATGCCGCGCCGCGATATGACCGCGCTCGTCCGAGCGCAGCGCTCGGCCCGTCCAGTCGACCAGCTCCAGGTAGTCCTCGAACGCGAAGGGCACCGCTCAAGGCGTCCGGGCGGTCGCGTCGAACAGCATCAGCGAGATTTTCGGCAAGGCCTGTGTCTCTTCCTCTGTGCGCAAGGTTTCGCCTTCCAGCGCGGAAGGAGGCAGGCTCACCGGCGGGCTCTGTGGCGGTGATCTGGGAATCGACCTTGTCCGGCACCGCACCGATGCGCTCTTGGACGGAGCTGCGGTCTGAGTCCTCCAGCGTCTCGGCGATCCCGGCGCGCACCGGGTTGAGATCCACATACGCCATCGCCGCCAGCAACGCCTGGCTCTTGAAGCGACCTTCCAGAAGCGGCCCTTCACTGCGTCCTCGGCATTTGCCTGCCGGGCAATGTGCTCGTTCAGCGTCCGCATGAACCAGGACAAGTCATGCAGCCACGCCCGGTAGGTCTCGGCCAGCGCCTCCACTTTGGCGATCTCCGCATCGCACACCTCGGCGCGCGCCTCGGACAGGTAATGGGTCACCAACTGTGGGCCTGTGAACAGCTTTGTTCAGCGTTGCAGCAGCTCCTCGACTGACCAAGCCAGGGTCCGATCCTCGAAGATCGCGGCAAGCTGCATAATGCGCTCGGCGATCTACCCGCGACGGTGATCATAGTTCTTGCCGGAGAGTCGGTATTGACCATCCATTCATTAGGGATATATAAAAATTTTCACAAAACTTCAGTATCTTTTATTCCGCAAGATCACGAGCTCTGGGCGGCATCGCGTCCCAGATCCGGCCAAGGTAAGTCCGTCCATTGGCTTTCTTGGAGCGACTTTTTCCGTCGGCGCCCCAGCTGCCCCATTGTTTGAAGAAGAAGGCGGTCCCTGCCGCATCGCATTGCTGCTTGATGCCATCGATCCACGCCGGTTTCATGGGCCGAGCGCGTGGCCCTGACTCGCCTCCAACGATCACCCAGTCGATGCCACGCAGATCGATCTCGCCCAGGTCTTCGAGCATCGGCTCCACCGATAGGAACCGAACGCGCGGGGTGACCCTGCGCAAGGCATCGATCCGCGGCAAGCCGTAGGCGCGGTCCTCGACGGAGACGCCGAGCCAGAGGTTGTTCGGCATCCGACGATGGTTGAAGTAGTCCGGTAGACGTTCCGCGCGTTTGGTGAGTATCTGATAGGTGTGCTGGGGTGTGCGCGCGATGGTCTCGAAGACCCGGTCGAGGTAGGCGTCCGGGATGCCTTCGTGGAAGAGGTCGCTCATGGAGTTGACGAAGTAGACCGTTGGGCGCTTGCGCTGCAGCGGTTGTGCGATGCGCTCGGGCAGCAGCGATAGCTCGAAGCCGTTGTCGTATCCGGCCACGCCCATGGCCTGGAGTCGTCGAGCCATGGTCTCGGCATAGCAGTGCTTGCAACCGGGCGAGACCTTGGTGCATCCGGTGGTTGGGTTCCAAGTCTGCTCGGTCCACTCGATCTGGGATAGGGTGCTCATAAGGCTTCCTCCGTCGTGGCGGAGTCGGATGGTGCACACTAACCACAGTCAGGGGCTCAAGCCATGAGCCTGGTCAAGCTTAGCGCGCGAAAGCGCGTCTGAGGCAATAAGGATAACCGCGTTTTTGCGTTGCGGCCATTAACTCCAAGATCCCTATGAGGCTGTCCGAGAATGAAAATAAGACACAAGATATAGAGTGCACAACTCGATTGTAGGCGCTACATATTGTGCGTGCTCTGAGTTCTCGGACAGCCTCCTATGCCTGTTCCAGTATGTGCTTTGCGATGCGCTGGGCCAAGCCAATCGCCGGCCTATTCGGGTTGGACATTGCGAAGAACAGCGAATACAACGGGGCGCCCTCCCGCGGTAGTCGCAATGGCTTCATCACCGCCGGGAAGGTCTCTTTGAGTCTCGAAAGGACGAACTGCTCCATCGCATCGACCTCTGCGAAGCGCTCGATGTCCGGGTCGTCGAAAAGCGTCAGTTGGCGGCTCTTTCGATAAAACGCCTCTCGCCATTTCTCCGTGCCCAGGCACCGATCCAAGGCCGCAGCCTTGTGCTCGTCGACGTTGGCCATGCGCTTCGCGGCTTGCCTATATAACCCGGACAGCGAGAACAGATACCAGACATCCAGCAGTTGACTGCTGGCGATCGACTCCAAGGTGGTCCAGTCGAGATTCAAGCCGTAGGGATCGAGAAAGACAACGCCGCGCCAATTCTTTGGGCTCAAGGTCCGAAGCAGGTCGGGAAGTACCTGGTTGGCATCACCACGAAAAAGCTCGATCTGCTTCTCCGGGTGCTGCTGCTTGATCGCCTCCAGTTCCCGGTATCGACGGCTGTTCTGCTCGATGAAGCAGTATCGGTGAAAGCCTGGCGTGTCCAGTGCAATCCGCACGGAGCCGACCTGTTGCGACTCACCGCTGCCCGGCGAGAAGTCACCACTGCCGGCGAATGCATCGATATAGACCAGCTCGAAGGCCTGTTTCTTGAGCGCCGTTGTATATGCGGACAGATACTGGCGCAGCACGTCGAGCTTGATCAGCGTCCATGGGCCGCCGAACCTGTGGTCTTTCTTCTGCGTTTTCCCGGTTTCATTCGACATGCGCAGTTCCTGAAGTGGGTCTGGGACTTGGTATCCGAATACATCCAACTCCTGGGCCATAGCGGCGATCAGATTGATACCGCTGCGTCTTGCGCTACTTGCCTCGGCTGGAGGCAAGTGATCGATGATTGCCTCGAACAGTCCGTCCACCTTTGCTTTACCTTGGAGAAACAGGATACCGGCCAACAGCAGCATTGTCTCGCGCCACTCGGGGCGGAGTAGGAGTAGATCTTCTTTGCCGAACAGCAAACTAAATGGGTGTCTGTTCATCAATACCTTCGCCAAAAATTAGCGCCAAAAATTAGGTGGGCGACAGCCCGAGGTGATAGGTTATCCAGTTACTAATCCGAAGACCTATTCCCACAGGAGGCTATCGCCCATGCCCGACATTATGCTGATCTTGAGCTGCTTAAGCCAGAGCGTAGATAAGACGAGCCTTGGCCGTTTGGGTTGCGTTGTGGAAGGGCTGTTGGCGATGACGGGGCGGGTAACGATGCGGGGGCTATCGCGCTGGACCGAGCGCGGGGGAAGCTATCGGACGCTGCAGCGGTTGTTCAACACCACGCTCAGTTGGGGCCAAGTGCATTGGCTGGTGATTCGCCAGCACCTGCTGGGCGACGAAACGCAATGGTTGCTGGCGGGCGATGAAGTGGTGGTGAGCAAATCGGGCAAGAAGACCCACGGTCTGGATCGTTTTTTCTCCTCGGTGGTTGGCAAGACGATCCCGGGGTTGTGTTTTCTGAGCCTGTCGTTGATTAGCGTGCAACGGCGCTGTTCGTACCCATTGCGCCTGGAGCCGATTCTCAAAGAGACGGCCGCGAGCTGCCCGAAAGCGTCCAAAGCGGGTCGGGGTAAGGGCCGAGGGCGGCCGAAAGGTAGCCGCAATGGCAATCGCCGGGAGGTGAGTCTGTCGCCCTATTTGCAGTTCGTTCAAGACCTTCTGCGCCAGGTGCTGGCACTGGTGTGCCAGACGCTGACGGTGCGTTATTTCGTCTTCGACGGGGCCTTCGGCCATAATCAAGCGCTGCAAATGGTCCGTCGCACGGGCTTAGAGTTGATCAGCAAATTGCGCCACAACAGCGCGCTGTATCTGCCCTATGACGGCCCCTACGCCGGGCGCGGCCCGCGGCGCAAGTACGGCAGCAAGCTCGATTATCAACACTTGCCGCCGTGCTTTCTCAAAGCCACTTCCGTGGAAGGACAGGTTCATACGGCCATCTACCAACTGCCCGTTTGGCACAAAAAATTCCCCGACCGGCTCAATGTCGTGATCCTCGTCAAGACCAACCAACGCACCGGTGCCCAGGCCCATGTCATCCTTTTCAGTAGTGATCTCGAGTTAGGCTACGAAGCGCTCATCGATTACTATCGCTTGCGCTTCCAAATCGAGTTCAACTTCCGAGACGCCAAACAGTACTGGGGCTTGGAAGACTTCATGGTGACCAAGCCAACGCCGGTCTACAACAGTGCCAACCTGGCGATGCTGATGATCAACCTGTCCCAGATCCTGATGCGAACGGTGCGCGAGCACTGTCCGAGCTTTAGCGTCAATGACCTCAAAGCCCACTTCCGCGGCCGGAAATACGTCCTGGAGGTGTTAAAAATGCTTCCGGAAATGCCCGAAGCAAATATTATTGACCAAGCCCTTGAGCAGGCTGCAAATCTGGGGCGGATTAATCAAGAACTTAGTGCAGCATGAGATCGGGTCATTTGGCGAAGGTATTGGTTCATATCTGTTTCATATCTGCTCTTTCATATCTGCTTTCATATCTGTTCTGTGATGCGGTTCAATCGCCGATTCTTTCGATGCGGTCACTCGCCAAGCAGCCGTCCAATGGAATGCAGGCGCCATCGATCTGCCAGTTGCTGGATGGCCAGCGCGCCGCGGATGCTGTTGCCGGCAGAGTCTAAGCGCGGTGAATATGCAACGATCGCACCCCAGCCGGGAGCCACGGCAAGGATGGCGCCGCTGACACCGCTCTTGGCCGGCAGACCGACGCGCGTCCACCAACGTCCGCTGTCCTCATACAGACCGGCGATGGTCATCGCCGATAACAGGGTGCGCACATTTGCCGGACTGAGAATCCGTTGTCCGCTATTGGGTTGGATGCCGGCGTTGGCCAGGGTTGCTCCCATGCGCGCAAGCTCTTCCTGCTCGATAACGACTACGATTACGACAACGACAGTTGCTCCCATGCGCGCAAGCTCTTCCACTTTGACGCCGACGATACAGGCTTCCAGATAGCGTTCCGCAACATCCTCCACATCCCCGTCAAGTCGGCCGGCGGCTTGCATTTGATAGGCCAATGTGTAGGTCAGCGCGCGCGGCTGTGCCCGCCAGGCTTCTTCGATCTTCAGCGGCGCGTTGGCCATTGCGGAGTAAAGCGCGATTACGGCACTGATTTTCTCCTCTGGCCCAGCGCCCTGTACGAAGCTGTGGGTGGCGATGGCGCCGGCATTGACAAATGGATTCTGTTCGCTGGTCTCCCGGATCGCACCGGCAGCAACATTGTTATAGGGCAAGCCGGTGGCGCTGACGCCGATCTTGTCGATCATGAAATCGACGCCGCGTTGCTCCAATGTCAGCGCATAGGTGAAAGGCTTGGAGATCGACATCAATGGGAAGGGCGTTTCGGCTCGACCGACGGTGAACGAACGACCGTCCATCAGCGCGACGGCCAGCGCCAAGTCGTCCGGATTCGTGCCCTCGACGGCACCGGAGTAGAGTTCGCCTTCGGTATTCTCGGCGAGCTCGGCGAGAACCTCCTCGGCCGCACGACGCAGGCTCGCTAGATCCAATGCAACGGACTGTTGCCGTTGCTCGGACGGCATTTCCAAGGATGCCGGGACCGGGGCCGATGCTGGAGCCGAGATCGGCGACGACGGCTGGAATGCCTCGGCGCTGCCCAGAATAAGCAGGCCGACGATGAAAAGCAGGCGCGGAGTGTGCCTGATCGAATGGCTGTTGTGGAGCAGATCCAGCGAAAGGTTGTTCATTCCGCGGCCTCTACCGGCTCGGAATTCAATATGGCGGCGTCCACCTGGTCATCGCCGGGCAGGGCATCCCACACCTTGCGAAACGATGTCTCCTGCAGCAAGCGCTCGAGCAATGACGGCTGGATGCCGAGGCCGGTCTCCGGGATGACCGAGTAGCGCTTCAACACCGGATTGAGCAACAGGGCTTGACGTGCGGCCTCCGAGGCCGCCGCCAGGTTACCGGCCTCGGCCTCGGCACCCGCCAATGCGATAAAGCCTGCGTCGCTGAATTCGTACAGCTCGACTGCCTCGATGGCCTTGCTCCGGGCGTGTTCGATGGCGCGCGCGCGAAGCTGCTGAGCATCGGGGTTTCTGGCATCGCGCAAGGCTGCATGCGCCTCGCTCACTGCCAACTGCGACAGGCGAATACCCAACAATCGGCGTAGTTCTTTGATCGGCGTCGGGTGATCCTCCACCTCCAATTCCACTAATCGATCGTTGGCGCTCATGTAGCCAGCGCCCTTGCGAACCACCAGCAATGCGGCGGATTGCCGCCCACGGGCATCGCCGCCGGCCGCCTGGCCGGCTGCCAGGGCCGTGACAAAGCGCGTGGCCAGATCGGCATCGGTGGTCTCGAAGGCGGCCGCCATGGAGTCCACTACCTCGGGTCCAGCCAGCAGATTGCCCTGCACGGCATAATTCTCGCCGGTCTTGCCGCCAGACCAAGGTAGGGTCTCATTGCCGGTGAAGGTGGCTGCCGAACCATCCGCTGCGATCAGGCCAACCTGTCGCTGCTCGCGCAGCGGGTCGTCTTTGAGCAGTTGCTTCAGAGTCTCTGCCGGTGACCGACCGGACGCCAGCAGACTGAGACCCTGGGTGCCATAGAGGATGTTTCCGCGTGCCTGAGTCGCTAGGGCGCCGACTCCTGCTTGGGCGTGGGGAACCACCGAACCGACGTCGAAGTATTTCGATTGCACTGCAACCCCAAGATCTTGGGTCACAGGATCGCGCGCAACGATGGAGAAGGTCGCGATCAAATCGCTGGCCCAGGGCGATGCCGGGAGCAATACAAGCAGAGCAAAGCACAATCTACGGATGTTGGCGACAAAGGAAACACCATCAGGAAGATGAAGATGAGAACGGTTGGTCAGCATAAGAATGAGCGTCCTGATTCTGTTTGTATTCAATTTCAGTCATAACCCGAGATGATCTCAGGCAGCAGATCGCGAAAGCGGTCTTTTGATGTCCATCCCAACTCGTCGCGAATGCGATCCGATCGGTAACAGGCCGATCCCCGTAAGCGCTTCAGCAGGGCACTGTTCAACGGCATCGGGCGCCGGCTCAGGCGCGTCAGCAGATCTCCCGCAATTGCGCCCACATGGAGCAACGGCCTTGGTATGCTCCATCCCGGAAGCGGCTTGTTCAGTGCACAGCTGATGTCGACGAACAGGGCACGCGTGGAATATGGCTCGGCATCGGCGACAATGTAGGTCTGCCCGTTGGCCTTGGAGCTGTTCATCGCCAGCCAGGCGGCTTGCACCAGATCGTGCAGACCTACCATCGAGCGCCGATTATGAAATTCGGGCAGGGGCGGAAAGCGGCCGCGCTCGACCGCGTGGATCATGCGCGCCAAATTGCCCTTAACGCCGGCACCATAGACTAGACAGGGGCGCAGAATACAGACCAACAGGTCAGTGTCGCGACCGGCTGCAAGAACGAGTTGTTCTGCCGCACGCTTGCTGCGACCGTAGGCGTCAGTTGGTAGGGGATCCCAGCGCTCGTCGACACAGCGCTCATGCGGGGGATCAGCAGCGGCCTTGACACTGCTGAAGTACAGGAAGCGCTTGACGCCGCTACTTGCCGCCGCATCCAACAAGGCCTTGGTCGCATCTACATTGACGCGCTGGTAGACCGCATCAGGCACACCGGCGATGTCTTGCACATGAGCGACCCCGGCGAGATGAAAAACGCCGTCGATGCCGTCTAACACGGAATGCGGCACTTTCTCTTTGCCTAATTCCAATACGCATTGCTCGTCCCATGCTCCATTGCCCGGGCGTCGTATCAGTGCGCGCACCTGGTGACCGCGGGTTTTTAAATCTTTACACAATGCGCTGCCGACAAAACCCTGCGCACCGGTTACCAGATAGCGGCATGCTTGATCATTGCTCATAACCAAAATGATATCATGCCCTTAAACCGCTTAGCCCGCTCGGCGCCGATCGAATTCCCGCGGTGCCGATCGAATTCCACGGCTCAGTCTTGAACATAAAAATAGCGCCATTCACCAACTCCGAGTTGGCCCAGGGCTTCCAGCAAAGTTGACAGCGGTGAAGCTTCTCCTGGAAACACCTCCTCGATATGGACAAAGCTGCGACCTACACCTGCATGTTGCCCCCAGCTCCACTGCCAGGCGGGTGCCGCTGTTTGGCAGTGTTCACAGCATAGCCTGGGGGCTTTCCCAGGTTGCGCTTGCGCTACTTGATTGCGCCATGTTTTCAGGCCCTTTGCACACTCCGGGCAGCGCGGTGGGCGGCTGTTGCGCCCATAGAGCAGGCGCGGCTCGGGGTGCGGACCATGCAGGCTGACATGGGTAAACTGATCGCTGGCAGCGGATGCCCGCGTATCCAGTTGAACGGCGCAACCGGTGAAAGCGACCAAATCCAGAAACCGCTCTCCGGTTTCGAAGGCGTTGCTGCGTTCGGACAGCGGTGATCCGATCAGACCAATGCTGCCGAGTCGTGCCGCAAGTCGTTCGCAATCGACCTGAGCCGTGACATCACGGGGTGTCAGGATCAAACGTCCGGTGTGCAAAGGCTGGTAAACAGGTATCATTTCAGTGCTCGACGGCTCAGACGGAAGATGTCCAGCAGAGTCGGTGCTGGTCAAGGGAGAGTTCAGAAACAACCTGAACGTTACAGCAGACGGAAATCACGACAAGATACTCAATTATGATTCGAATGGCACTGGCTACCATCGTTGTGGCGACTACTCTGAACAGCATATCGGTCTGCAAAGCCGGCGATGTGGCTTTTGATAAGGCGGTTGGCGGCAGCAAGGCCCACGAGTTGGCGCAATGGGGCCGCCGCTATGAACATGGCGAGGGCGTCGAGCGCGATCTGGACAAGGCGATCCGACTGTATTGCAAGGCCGCGGCCCAGGGCAGCGCCGAGGCACAGTATCATCTCGGTTGGATGTATGCCCTGGGGAGGGTCGGTGCACGCGACGATGCATTGGCCGCGGCCTGGTTTTATCGGGCGGCCAAACGCAAAGATCCGCATGCCAGGCGCATGCTCGAACGCTTGGGCTATCAGGGTAAACCCAAACAACAAGCGGTGTGTCGTCTCACCGATGGCGGTCAAGCCGATCGCCATGGGCGGGTGATCACCGCAATGCAGATCGGCAGTGACGATCTGCCTATCCGCTACGCGCATCCGGCCCGAAGGCATATCGCCAGCATGGTTCGGCAATTGGCGCCAGAGTACCAGTTGAACCCGAATCTCGTGCTTGCCGTGGTCGAGGCCGAATCCAATTTCGACTCGCAGGCGCAATCGAATAAAAATGCCCAGGGTCTGATGCAGTTGATTCCAGCAACCGCGCAACGCTTTGGCGTCAACGATGTATGGGATCCGGAGCAGAATCTGCGTGGAGGCATGGCCTATCTGCGCTGGTTGATGAGCCATTTCGAGGGCGATCTCGAGTTGGTGTTGGCCGCGTATAATGCCGGGGAGGGGGCGGTCCAGCGCCATGGTGGCATACCCCCTTACTCCGAAACGCAGCGCTATGTCAAGCGCATTATCGAGCGTTTACATCCAGGCGATGGGTAAAGAGTGAAAACGCTTTCGGCGATTGCCGCAGAGAAACAGATCAACTGGCGCCGGATTCTGGTTCGCCTTCGCGAAGCGGCAACCTGCTCATAGTCGCTCTATGGGCAGGTTGCCGCAACCTCGATGCCGGACGAGAAGACACGCCAGGCGGTCTATTTCTCGACAGAAATCGGCTAGGATTCACGTGAGGTGCGCTCTGCTGTTAGATGCCTCAATACCTTGCGCACGTAGTTTTGAGTCTCGCGGTACGGGGGTATCTGATAGCCGTATTTTTTCACCGCCCCTTCGCCGGCATTGTAGCCAGCCAGAGCGAGCCGAAGATCATGGTCGAACAGATCGAGCAGGAAGCGTAAATAGGCTGCGCCGCCTTCGATATTTTGCTTCGGATCCCAGATGTTTCCGACTCTGAACCTCGACGCTGTTTGCGGCATCAGCTGCATCAGACCACAAGCGCCGGCGTGTGAGCGTGCATTGGCCTGATAGGCGGACTCGGTGCGGATGACTGCATGCAACAGCTCAGCGGTCAGGCCGTGTCGTCGTGCCGCGGCTTCGATCAGATGCCGGTAGCGCTCGCGCCTGACCGACATGGAACCACTGACGGGGGCTGCCGGGCGTAACGCATAGACATCGGTGCGCGCCTTCAACTGGGCTTCGAGACGTGCATCGATGCGTGCCTGAATCTCTTCCTGCTCGCGGCGCAATTTGTTCGATTGTTTTTTGTTTTCCGATACCAGCCGTTTTGAGGTGCGTTTCCATTCCAGGCTTAAGTTTTCGCCCGGTAAGGGTTCGTCTGAAAAATAAACGTTACCGCTTTTGTCGATGTATTTGTACACATCGGCCAACGCGCTGTCCATACCATTCAACAAACCTGCAATGCTTACAAGGATCAAAAACCCGATCCGTGACCTGAACACGCAATGGGAATCCCAGTGTAGCCGAATGGGGTGTTTGATTGTTGTCATGTCGCTGGCAACCTCATACAGATGCAATCGCAACCACTACAGAGTACCCCGATGGTGCCTTTGGCTCCTCGGATGTGGCCTTTCAGTTGTTCAAGATCAAGAAAATAATCTTTTAACTTGACAAGTTGAGGCACTTTCTTCAACCATTTTAGCGGGGGTTGATCGGATGTCAATATCGCATCTGATCTGTGTTTGTTTCTGCTGTCGCTCTACTGGCGCGGCGGAAAAAACTAACTATCGTAGGGGGAAAGTACATGAACCGGCGTTATTTTATCGGAGCGAGCCTCGCATTGGCATCCATGCCCGCGCTGGCCAAGCGCCCGAAAAGCCAAATCAGCACACCAAGAACACTGTCTCTACACCATCTACACACGGATGAGCGCCTGCAGCTCACCTACCGTATCGGCGACAACTATCAGCGTGGCGCGCTGAACCGTTTAAATCGCTTCTTGAGGGACTTCCGCACCGGCGACAGTATCGCCATCGACCCACAGATCTACGATCTGATGTTCGACATTCAGACTCGCCTTGGCCACGAGGATGGCCGGTTTGAGATTATCAGCGGTTACCGCTCACCCAAGACGAACTCCATGCTGCGCCGGGCTTCGTCCGGAGTTGCCAAACGCAGCCTACATATGAGCGGTAAGGCTGTCGATATCCGGCTATCCGGGATGCCGACACGCATGCTTCGCGATACCGCCTTGATGTTGAGCCGCGGCGGAGTCGGCTATTATCCCAAGTCCGATTTCGTGCACATCGACACCGGCCGCGTGCGCAGCTGGGGAGCCTGAAATCAAACGCGCTGAAGATCAGGCGATTGCCGGAGAGAAACAGGCCAATTGGCGAAACGGCAACCCGCCCATAGCCGCTCTATGGGTAGCTTGCCGCAACGTCGAGGCCGGACGAGAAGACAAGCCAGGTGGTCTGTTTCTCGACCGACATCGCCTAAACGTCCTTACAGTGAAAAGCCGGGTGAGAACCGGCTATGGCGACGTCGGATACAGCGGCGCCAACTGCTCAGAGCCAGACGGCGTGCTCCGCTGCTCGCAATCCAATATCGGCAGAATCTTCTGCAAAGCATCCATGCCGCTCCATGTTTGCGGATCGCGGGCATAGAGCGCTTGCTCAATGTCAATGGCCGAGCGAAGCGCGCTCGGCTCAGCGGACAATCTGGCAATGACATCGACTGGGCCGCGCGCTGGACAATGCGGCCAGCAAGCAGAGCCCCAAGCCACTAGGGCGGAACGTGCCGCACGCGGATCGTTCGCCTGACAGGCACGTTTGAATTCCAAGATCAGCATATCTGTCGCGCGCGCCACGACGTTGCCATCAAGACCCTCGGCCGCGGCTGTCAAGCCGGCTTTGCGCTTGTGACGTTCACGCAGCCAGAGCGTTAATGTGACCAGCCAAGCCAATGCAAACAGTACCGAAAGCCCTTGTGTACCCCAGGCATCAGCACTGGCCGCCCGCCCAAACTCCATCCGCGCTTGTTCATCCGTGCCGGCAGCTTCTGCCATCGCCGGATCATCGCCAATGGCGCTTTCAACCAATACCGCTCGCTCGGGAAGACTGGCCTGCCGCGGCTCATCCATGCTTAAGCTCCACCATGGCAAGCGCACCGCCGGGAGTCGCTGCAAACCGGTGGTGGTGGGCACGAAGGTCTGGCGAATCGTCACCGTTGCCAGCAGATCGTCACCACTGGCCTGCTCAACAACTTCACGCTCTGGTGGATATCTGCGAAAACCCGCGACCTGATGCTTGGTCAGCTCGGGTATGGACGCGCCAATCAGTCCCGCTCCGTCGATGACGATAACCCGCCTAATCGGCTCTCCAACACGTATTCGATCCTGATCGGGCTGCCAGTTTTCGCTGATCGAAATGGACTCTGCCGCCAACCACGGCGATTCGGCAGCGGGCGGAATTGGCCGCACGTCAAGCTCCAGCGTGGGACCCGTGCGGGTAATCGTCTCGAGACGTTCAAACACCGCATCCGATTCTGACTGGAGCGCATCGGCCGCGGATAGGGCAGCCGAGGGCACGGTGGCGGACAGGCGTGGGGAGGCGATGATCAAGCGTCCTGGTTGTCTTGGAATCACGGCAAACAATCGTTCCAGCACTCGATAACGCTGACCATCGCGGCGTACATCGAAGCGCAGATCCTGGCCAATTCTGCGTACGCTCGCGTCATCCACAGTGAGCTCGGACAAGGTTGCCTGGCGTAGCGGCACGCGTGCCAGAATACGCACCCGATAGCGTAGCCGCGATTGTACATAAGGCGATTCAGGTATTGCCTCGACTTCCATGGACACAAGCGCCGTGCGCAAATTCGCTGGGGACTCTGCTGCCATGGTTTTCTCGGAGTCGACACCGGCAGCGTGTGCGGCAAACGCCAGCAGCCATAGGATGAGTAAGGCAATGGGCGCGCGCATTAACCATGCTGAGGCTGCCGGCTTGATGAACATGGCGTGCGCAATCTGCCGCCGCTCACTGTAGTTGTCCATGGCGCCTTAGGTATTGCAGCAACAGACGGGCGCGCAATAACCCGGCCGGATCATCCGGTACTTGGCGCAACAGATAGTCGACCGCATCGTACGCAAGCCGCGCATCTGCCGCATCCGATCCGGCAGCCGAGGGGATATTGCGAGTCTGCATGCTATCCGCTGGGCCTGAAATGGCGCCTGCTGCATTGCCCGCGGGCATGCGATCCGCGGCATCATCGGCTGGATGGTCGAGTTGGGATGATGCTCCATTTCCGCCGCTGCTCAGCGTCTGATCGGCTTTGCGATTCGCGGCCATCCGGGACGGCAAACCGGGTTGTTCTTCCAGGTTCGAGGCGACCGGCATTTGCGTGATCGCGGCTGCCGTCCCGGAGTCGGGAGGCGTGTCGACCTTGCTGCGCTTGGTCTGCATTTGCGGTTGCGGGGATGTCGAAGGATCTGAGCGCTTTACCTCTTGGGGTGTGCCGGATCGATCCATCTGGCCTGCCAACTCTGCATCACCAGTCATCTCAGCCCTGTTCGAACCCAAGGTCGAGGTCTGCGATGCTGGACGGGATGTATCGGCAATGGCGGAATCGGAGGGCAATCCTAGGTAGCGCATCAGTAGATCTCGATTGTGCCGTGCGTCCTGATGATTCGGGTCGCTCGACAAGGCTGCATCATATTCGGCAATGGCGGCGGCGAAGCGGCGCAGCTGTGCCAGGGTGTTACCGCGGTTGTAGTGCGCCTCGGCGCCGGACAGCCCAGACAAGCTCTGCAAAGCCTGCTGATAACGCCCGGCGCGATAATGGGCCGCGGCACGCCAATCCGGGTCGCTAAAGCGATCATTGATCGCAGCTGCAGCATTACCTTCCAGGTCGCGCAGCGCTTGCTGTTCCGGGCGCAGCCATAGATCCTGCCAGGATAGAGCACAAACCGGAGCTGGCGGCAGCAGCAGCACAATGGGCAGCAGACCGAGCCAACCCCGGCGAAAGGCAAGCGCGGCCAACGGCAATGCCAACAGGAGCAGCCAGTAGCCCTGATCGCGCCACTCGGCGTTGTTGGTCATTCTATCGTTTACCGGCGTCAGGTGTTGGTTGTTCGCCAAGGCCAGCAGTCGCTCGGTATCGAGAGCATCTACACGTGCCTGCAACAGCAGCCCGCCACCAGCGCGGACCAAGGGCTCAAAAGCAGGCACATCGGCAACCGCTAACACGGACAATCGATGCCCGGCCGCGCGCAGCCTGGCGGCTGCCTCGAGCGCCCGCTCAGGCCAAGGTAGAGCGCCGGCGACCAGAATCACATCTCCCTCTACGGCGCCGCTGCGACGCATCAAGGATGCGGCCATATCCAACGCCAAGTCGACTCGTGCGAGCCCGGACATCGGAAGCAAATCCGGCGCCAAGGCAGGCACCTGCTCAATGATGGTCGCGGCGTCAGTCGTCAGCGGTGCAATCACGAAGGGTTCGGAACCATACCCGATCAATGCGATTTGTCCTTCGTCGGCAAAGCGCAGCAGATCCAAAACCTCAAAACGCGCGCGCTGTAAACCTGTCACAGGTTGATTGCCAGGGTTCATATCCGGCGACAAGTCCATGACCAGTACCCGCGGTTGCTCTATACGATAGATTGGCCGCGACTGCCGCTGCCAGACTGGCCCTGACAATGCAGCAAGCACCAGCAGCGAGCCAACAGCGAACAGGATCAATGGTGTCCACAGCCCCCGCTCTCCATCTGCACTGAGTACTGCATCGCGTAAATGCGGATCGATCAGATCCTCCCAGCGGCGCGCTCGCAGAGCACGCCGTGCAAGCCAAACCCAGAGCACCAGCAGCGGCAACAGCGCCAATAGCCAATATGGCCGAAACAACGACAGTTCAGCCAGCATGCCTGAGCCCCTCGTTGGGTTTGTTCGGGTGCGAGCCAGTGCCTTGCCTTGATCCGAGCAGAACAGCCAGCGCCATACTCAATAACAGCGCGGCAGCCAACGGAAATGGATAGAGTTCGACTGCCGGTCGGTAGATGCGATGGTCGCGGATTGTGGGTTCCAGTCGATCGAGTTGCGCATACACCTGGGCAAGCTCCTGGGCATCGGTGGCATGGAAGGCGTGACCGCCGGTGGTCATGGCGATGGTACGCAGGCTGTTCAGATCAAGATCGTCGGCAGCGCGTTCGAGCCGAAAGCCGCCGGCACCCTCGCTGCCGATCGGCCCGCCCAGGCCAATTGCATAGATGCGGACGCCAGATTCGGCTGCCAGCGCCGCTGCCTGCGCTGGATTGAGGGTGCCCGCACTGTTGGCGCCGTCTGTCAACAGCACCAAGATGCGATTGTCGAAGGGCTGCTCGCGCAAGCGCTTGATGCCAAGTCCAATTGCATCGCCGATTGCGGTATCGCGCCCGGCCAGGCCAACAACGGACTCCGAGAGCATCTGTGCCACGGTCTCATGGTCATAGGTCAGCGGCGTTTGCACATAGGGTCTGGTTCCGAACAGGATCAGCCCGATCCGATCCTGATTGCGACGGGCAATAAAACGGCTGGCTGCTGCCTTGACAACGGATAATCTGGTGGCAGGCCGATCGGCGAGGGTGTAATCGGATTGCTCCATGCTGCCAGAGATGTCCACCGCCAGCATCAGGTCGCGGCCAGCGACCGGAAGCGCAACCGGTTCTCCCAGCCACTGCGGCCGCGCCGCGGCCACCAGCAAGAATAGCCAGATCGATACGCCTGCAAGACGCTTCCAGTGGGTTGTGCGCCCGGACTCGCAAGCCAACTCCGCCAAGGCTCCTGCCAAGGCCGTTTGCCGAGGTGGGCGGAGCGCGCGCCCACTTTGGAAATACGCTGGCGGCAGCAGCCATCGCGGCAGCAAAGGCAGCGGCAAGGCCAGCAGCAACCAAGGCCAGGCGAGCGTGATCAAGAACCGCGCTCCACTGCCTCACCGGCGTTCCGGGTGATCAGCCGTTCCACCAGATCGGCGAGTGCGGCCAGATCGACATCAACAGCTACAGAACCCATTGGACGGTAAGGTGCTTCGGCAAGTGCACGGCCAATGCCATCGATAAAGGCCGTCTCGGCACTCTTGCTGGCCAGATAGGCGAGCCAGGCATCACCGACGAGACCGGCGGCCCTGTCTGTTGGAAAGCGAACCAACACAAACCTCCGCACAAGCTGCGACAGCCCGCGCAACAGCGCGCCAGCATCAGCATCGGCCTGCCAAGCTGCGCGCAATGCGGCAAGCTCGCGGGTAGCCAGAGCCGAAGCCTGTCGGCGTCGGCGACGTTGTCGTCGCCACAATGGCAGCAATGCGATTAATGTCAGCAGGAGTGCCGCAAGCAACCACCAGCCTGGGGCAGGCGGCCACCAGGAAGCCGACTGCGGCAGATGATAGTCACGCAGTCCTACGAGTGGGTTGTCAATCATTGGCGAGTTTTTCCCGTACGTTGTCCCAGCCCACGAGCAAGGGCCGAGCCTACTGGCCAGTCGGTGCGCAGGATCAGCAGATGGGCGGCGTAGCGATATGCCAGATGCTCTAACAGCGCAAGCCGATTCTGGAAGCAACTTTCGTATCGGGCACGACGGCTGGCATCTCGAGAATCCAATAAGTAGTGGCCACCCTGGTCTTGGATGACCGGATAGCGACCCGGCGGCGGAGCATGCTCCTCGATTGGGTCGTGCACGGACACCAGAACAACCTCGCTGTGCGAGCATAGTCGAGTCAGCCAAGCGGTATTTTCCATCGTAGTTGCATTAAAGTCGCTGATGATGAAAACCAGGCTACCGGGTCGAATCTGCCGATGTAACAGCATGGCGGCTTCCGCTATCGAGGTGCAACCGGGCTGGCGCCCACGCCGTTGGATGGGTGTCAATGCGCGCAACAAAGGCAGCAGTCCGCGTTGGCGAGTCGCTGGTATTTGCTCGTTGCGGGATTGCTCGTCGAAGACAAGACCTCCGACTCGATCACCATGCTCGACCCCGGCCCAACCAAGTAGGGCGCAGGCGCGTGCGGCTATCACCGACTTGAACGCCACGCGAGTACCGAAGCGCATGCTGAGGCCCTGATCGACAATCAACCACAGCGGACGTTCGCGCTCATCACGATAGACCTTGACATGCGCACGTGCCGTGCGCGCCGTGACACGCCAATCCATGTGACGCGGATCATCGCCTGGAACATAAATGCGAGATTCGTCGTGTTCGGCACCAGGACCACGAAATGGACTCAGATGACTACCCATTCGCGTCGAAAGTATCCGGCCACCAGAGCCAAGACCAAGCCGACGGGCCTCGCCGCGGGCGGCAACCAGGCTCGCCAGCGAAACGATCATGCCCTTGTTTGCGTTTTCCATAGGCTAAGGGTTCTCAAAGCATGGCAGATCTTCAGTGGTCGGATGCCATCGGGCATGTTGTGCGCGGCTGGAGCTGATGTTGGCTCAGCGATGCCGATGCCGATGCCGGTGCCGATGAATACTTGTGCAGTATCAATGCAGCTGTCTATGCGTCAGGGGACCGGTACGCGACTCAACAGCGCCTCGATAAAACCGTCGACGGTGCGGCCATCGGCCTCGGCCTCATAATCGAGCAACAACCGATGGCGAAGACAGTCCGGGGCAACCGTTTGCACATCTTCAGGCGTCACAAAATCCCGACCAGCTAACCAGGCGTGGGCGCGGGCACAGCGATCGATGGCAAGCGTTGCACGTGGACTGGCGCCGAAGCGCAACCAGCTCTCCAGATGCGCGCTATAGCGACCTGGCTCGCGGGTTGCCAATACCAGATGCACGATATAGTCCTCCAGATCGGGGGCCATGTAGAGACGTAGCACCTGTTGACGGGCTTCGAACACCTGCGCCTGGGTAACGCGCCGCACAGACACCGTGGCAACATCCGATAGCGCCTCACCGCGGTTCAGGGCAAGGATGGCCTTTTCGGTATCAAACTCCGGGTAAGCAACGCGCACATGCATCAGGAATCGATCAAGCTGTGCCTCCGGCAGCGGGTAGGTGCCTTCTTGCTCGATCGGATTCTGGGTTGCCATGACCAGGAACAGCTGCGGCAGGGCGAAGGTCGAACGCCCTACCGTCACCTGTCGTTCGCCCATGGCCTCCAGCATTGCGGACTGCACTTTGGCGGGCGCCCGATTGACCTCGTCGGCTAGCAGCAGGTTATGAAAAATCGGCCCAGGATCGAAGCGAAAATTACCGTCATCCGGGCGATAGATCTCGGTGCCGGTTAGATCCGAGGGCAACAGGTCTGGCGTGAATTGTATGCGATGGAAATCGGCTTCCAACCCCGCGGCCAAGGCTTTAACCGCGCTGGTCTTGGCAACTCCTGGTGCACCCTCGACCAGCAGATGGCCATCAGCGAGCAGCGTAATCAGTAATCGCTGCACGAGCACTTGCTGCCCCAAGATCTGCTGACCAATCTGGCCTCCGAGTGCATCGAACTCGGCTTGCACCGAATCGGCGGCGGCATCGCCGCCATGCATGGAGACAGGTTGTTCGAGCATTGAACTGCGAGCTTGCGGTAATTGGGCAGACGCGAAGTTCATGCCTGCTTACTGCGCGCATCGATAAAGGCCAGCGCTTTATCGATTCGGCGTAGAGTCGCATCTTTACCCACTAATTTTAATGTGATATCGATACCTGGCGATGCCGCTCGCCCAACCACCGCGACTCGCAACGGTTGTGCAACCTTGCCCATGTTTAATTCCAATTCAGCTGCAACCCGCTCAACGAGATGATGCAACATCTCCGGCTGCCAGTCTTCGAAGGAGAGTAGCTCGAGTTCGGCGCGCATCCGTGCCAAAGGCTCCTGCGCCACCGGACGCAAATGCTTCTTAGCGGCAACATCGTCATAGGCGTCGAAATCACGGTAACAAAAGGCGCTGATTTCGGCTAAATCGATCAGGGTCTTGGCCCGCGCACCCTGTGCTCTGACCACATCCACGAGCTCCGGTCCATGCGTTGGATCAATGCCGATGTGGCCCATGTGCGGGCTCAATAGGTGAGCGATGTGTTTTGGATCACCTTGTTGTATATAGTGCTGATTCAGCCAGTCCAGTTTGTCACGATTAAAGGCCGAGGGTGCTTTGTTGACTTCGGCAATATCGAACAGTTCGATCATATCATCCAGCGAGAAGATCTCCTGGTCTCCATGCGACCAGCCGAGTCGCACCAGATAATTCAGCAACGCTTCTGGAAGATAGCCCTGATCCCGGTAGGAAACGACGCTGACGGCACCGTGGCGCTTGGATAGACGAGCACCATCATCGCCGAGGATCATCGGCACGTGGGCGTAGCGCGGTGCCGGCTTGCCTATGGCTTGCAGAATGTTCAGTTGCCGCGGCGTGTTGTTGACGTGGTCGTCACCGCGGATGACGTGCGTGATGGCCATATCCGAGTCATCCACGACAACGGTCAGATTATAGGTCGGCGAACCATCACTGCGGCGGATGATCAGATCATCGAGTTCTGCATTTGCAAAAGCCATACGTCCGCGAATCATATCGTCTACCACTACAGCGCCATCGGCCGGATTTTTAAAGCGAACCACATGCGGCTGGTGCGGATCGATTTCGCGAGCGCGACAATGACCATCATAGCGGGGCTTGACCTTGGCCGCCATTTGCGTGTCGCGCAGTCGATCGAGACGTTCCTTCGAGCAATCGCAGCGGTAAGCCAACCCCTTGTCCAGCAACTCGTCAATGACTCGATGGTAGCGAGCAAAACGTTCAGTCTGGAAAAATGGTCCCTCGTCATACTCGAGTCCGAGCCAAGTCATGCCCTCCATGATGGCATTGACAGACTCCGCGGTAGATCGCTCTAGGTCTGTGTCCTCAATGCGCAATACAAATTGCCCACCATGTCTGCGAGCGAAGAGATAGGAGAAAAGCGCTGTGCGTGCTCCACCGACATGTAGGTAGCCGGTGGGCGATGGGGCGAAGCGGGTGCGAACGGTCATGGTAGTGCTTGTTCAATCACGCTGAGAAAGAATTGCGGATTCTACCAGAGCCAAGTCGACTTGCCTTGGGTAGGAAAGAACGATACATGCTGACCATCAGTATGCGAATGCTGCCATTACCTAGACCGACTCGCATTGCATCACAACATGTGCAGATCAGCGACACCGGCTATTTGCTTTGCCATAGCAAGCAAACCTCGGTGGATACGGGCGCTGACAGGCTTGGGTGATGCAGGAAAAACCGCGATGAGCTGAACGTCCGTGGGATCTGCAATGCGGATGGAAATCGCGCAATCCACAATTGATCAATGTTGAGGAAAATGATGAAACTATCGAAAACGACGGCATTAGCCGTTGTCGCATTCGGCCTGATTTTACTCGTCGCAGGACCGCTGCTGCCCGGGGGCGAACATCTGAGCCGTCTGAATCTGCCGAGCCAGAGTCATGTTACCGCACTGGCAGCAGATACAACAGGTTCGATCTTGGTGGGTAACCAGGACGGCGAACTCTGGCAACTGAACGAAGGTCAGTGGGGCCGTATCGGAATTGATCTTGATGGTCAGCCTGTCACTGCATTGCCTATGGCGATGGCCAGCGAGCCGCAACGCGCGAGCATTGGTACTGGCGGCGGACTGGTTAACGCCCCGCCCGGTATGCCACCTCTTTTGATGCGTATCAGCGATATCCTCCCAATTGGCAATAGTCTGCTGGTCGGCACTGGCGATGGACTTTGGATGCAGCAGGCTGGGGCTTGGCAACAGACGTTACCGGGGACTAATGTCTACAGAATCGAACGTCAGAGTATTGACGACGCCAACTTCATTCATGTCGGCACCATTGGCGAAGGAGTGTACAGCGCTAGGCTTGATGCGTCAGAACTCGGTGCAGAAACAAAATTCCGACCCAATCGCATCGGGCTACCGGATAATGCGCTCGTATTCTGTTTCGCGTTGACTAGCGCCGGCCGTTTGCTGGCGGGTACGGACCAGGGCCTCTATTGGCAGGCCGCACCGTTTGCAGCCTGGAAGCAGTTGCAGACCGGGCTGGAGACGAGCCGCATCCTGGCATTGTTACAGCAAGCCACAACTTCTGAACTGGATGTAAACCAGAATTTGTCCGAGCTGTGGATTGGCAGCGATAAGCGTCTATACCGCGTCGCCCTAAGCGAAGAATCCGACGGCGTGCACGCGCAGACTTACGCAAGTCCGATTGACACAACGCCGGAACAGCTGCATTACGGCATCAGTTGGATACTGCCCTACGGCGACGGCATTCTAATGAGCGCCGGTTCCGTCTATCGTTATGGGCCAACAGGATTTCCGGGATGGTACTGGATATCCCTTGCTGGAGTCTTGTTGATTCTACTCGGCGGCTGGCTATTCCCGAATCAGCCTTCGGACGCGCCAGGTGATGCCGAGAAATGAAGGAGCATAGTATGAATAACCGATTACGACGCCAAAACCGCACCGTTTTAGCAGGCGTCAACGAATGGATGGTACCAGATGAAATCGATTTTGATCGTTTTGACAATACTCAGCCTACTCGCCGTCGTCGGTATGTTGATCTTTGTCTATGTCGTGCAAAACGTGGAACAGCCCGACTACACCCTCATCGCGCAAGACGGCGCCTTCGAGATCCGCGACTATCCCGCCCTCGTGGTTGCTGAGGTGCGAACCAAGGGCGACCGGCAACAGGGCCTCAGCTCCGGGTTTCAACCATTGGCACGCTATATCTTTGCCAAAGAACGCGGTGGTGAGCAGAAAATCGCGATGACAGCACCGGTGCTGCAGCAGGCGCCCACTTCAGCTTCGAACCAACGCATCGCGATGACGGCGCCTGTCATCCAATCACCAGCTGATGATGACCAATGGGCAGTGCGATTCATCATGCCTTCCAAGTTCCAACTCGCCGATCTTCCGGCACCGGCCGGCAATGATATCCGTCTACAGGAAATCCCGGCCCGACGGATGGCAACGGTGCGCTTCAGTGGCAGAACCACAGATATGCTGATGATGGATCAGGAACGGATGCTGACAGAATGGATACAGGCCAGAGAACTGCAAGCAGTGGGGCCGCCGCTCTACGCCTATTATAATGATCCATTCACGCCGGGTTTTTTGCGACGCAATGAGGTTATGATCGAGGTAGGCGGAAACTAAGATGATTTCTGTCGAGAAATAGACCGCCTGGCTTGTCTTCTCATCCGGCCGCTTTGTTGCGGTAACCTGCCCATAGAGCGACTACGGGCGGGTTGCTACTTAGCGAAGGTGAACGAGATTCCGGCGTCAGTTGGTCTGTTTCTCTCCGGCAATCGCCTTAGCGAAGCAGTGCGGATGTTCCGCTACCGTTTCTGCTGTTTGTCGTAGTCGTAATCGCTCGTTGTGGGCTATCGATAACGACCACGATTACAACAATGACCACGACTGCAAACGATCTCGCGACTTCTGCAGCAGAGCACTGGGCGATTGCCAGAGAGAGATCGCCTAAGTCAGACGCACACTCATCTATCCATCTGAACAGCCAGATTTCCGGATCGTCCGGGCACCTCACGTTGCACGATTCGCTGTACCGCCAACCGATCCAAATCAAGCTGTTCGAAGATGGAGCGCATCGGCCCGATGGAATAACCAGCCAGGCGCCACCCATTCAGCAAACGATCCATGACGGGCAGCAATTGCATTCCTTCCAACTCGGCGTGCAATGTATAGATGTGGCCATGCTCAGCAGGTCGGCGCGATGCAGACAGAATGTGCTGATGAACATTGTCGGTGTTGATATCAGCAATGCCGATCAGTTCGTCTAACGTGGGCAGGGTCGTCGGCAGCTGGGGGCAGCGTGAACGCGAGCCATTTAATTCAGGCAGAAACGGGGTATGGCCACGGGTATCACTGGCATAATCGAAGCCCATGGATTGCTCCAAAGCCAGGGTATGTTCGTTAATTTGCCAGCCAGCCGCACCGTGCACTCGGGCCGCATCGCCGAACACCCGCTGGAACGCGATTGTTGCCCGTTCCATCTCTACCTGCGTCCATTGCGCGTCACGCCGAACGACGAAATCCTGCCATTTGACATGATCAAAGCAATGGATGCCCAATTCATGACCTGCCCGTGCTGCCAAGCGCATCGCTTCTATGCCGCGGCGCCCGATGTCTGGCCCTGGAAGTAAGGTGCCATAGAGCAGAGTCTTGAACCCGTAATGTTTGATCACCGAGGTTCGCCGGACTTTGCGATAGAATCCAGGATGCAACATCCGGCGCAAAGCCCGGCCGGTATGGTCTGGACCAACACTGAACAAGAAGGTTGCATGTACTTGATGGCGTTGGAACAGCCGGACCAATTCAGGCACGCCCTGCAAGGTGCCACGCAGGGTGTCGACGTCAACTTTGAGACCGATGCGCATCAGCTGTTCGTGCCGGACTGTTTGTTGCGCTGGTATTCGTCAATTAGAGCACGGGCACGAGGCACTTCATCTGCATAGGCGGTGAAAATGCCGCGCAGAGCCTCGGCTAAACCGACCCGCGGTGACCAATCAAGATCCTCACGTAGGTTATCGATCCAAGGTACACGCGTCTGAATATCCTGATAACCTGAGCCATAATATTCGTTTGCTGACACGTCCAGCAGCTGAGTCCGAGAGGCCCCCTGTCGGTACTCCGGAAACTCGGCTGCAATTGCCAACATCAACTCTGCTAGCTCGCGCACCGAGATATCGTTGGCAGGATTGCCGATATTATAAATCTGCCGGGAAGCACGCCCGTCCGGGTTTCTGATGATGCGAATCAAGGCATCGATACCGTCAGAAATATCGGTAAAGCTGCGCCGCTGATGTCCGCCGTCAACCAATTGAATAGGCTCACCGCGAGCAATATTGCCGAGAAACTGCGTTACCACGCGGGAACTTCCTTCCTTGGGTGCATGCAGACTATCGAGACCGGAACCTATCCAATTGAAAGGCCGAAATAAGGTGTAGTCAAGCCCTTGCTGCTGGCCATAGGCCGCAATGACCCGGTCGAGCAATTGCTTAGCGCAAGCGTAGATCCAACGTGGTTTGGAAATGGGGCCGAGCACCAGGTTTGAGTCACGAGGGTGAAATTCCGCATCGCCGCACATACCGTATACTTCGGAAGTCGATGGAAAGATGACTCTCTTACGGTAGCGAACACAGTGGCGGATTATGGGAAGATTGGCCTCGAAATCCAACTCGAACACCCCAAGCGGATCCTTGACATAGGTTGCTGGCGTCGCGATTGCAACCAAAGGTAACACGATATCGCATTTCTTTACGTGGTATTCGACCCACTCCTGGTTGATCGTAATATCGCCTTCAAAGAATTCAAATCGTGATTGATTGTATAGGTCGTCGAGCCGATCATGCTGCATGTCCATGCCGTAGACGCTCCACTGCGTTTTATCTAGTATACGGCGCGAGAGGTGATGACCGATGAAGCCGTTCACACCGAGTATCAGAATTTTCATATTGAACCTGAAAAATCAAGGGTCAAGCCGGCCTGGCAATTTAGTCTTCATCAGCCTGTCTTTTGGTTCGTTTTTCATATTGTTTTTCGTATCATGCCCATCGCGATGATCTACATGTCAGTATGCATGAAAGGCAGGCTACAACCTGATGCTATCTGAATTTATGCAACGATTGACGCCAACAAATGATTATCCTACTTGACAACGGCTCCAAGAGGCCAGCCGCAACCAAGGCCTTGCGTCGGCTTGCAGCTGATTTATCTCGGTGCATCGGCGAGGAGGTTCATCCGGTTTCGCTGTTACACTCTTCAAAAGTTCTCCCATCCCAGATTGACGGTCGAGCGGCGCAAACGCTGGAACCATTTCTCAGACAGCAAGCCGAGCAGGGAAGGCGCGCCTTTGTCATTTTGCCCCTGTTCTTTGGCCCGAGTCGTGCAATTGAAGTATTCGTCCCCGAAATCATTGCCGCAGTCGAAGCTGATTATGGTCAAATGCAGGTACAGGTGGCTCCAATTCTCTGCCCAATGCCGACGGGCGAGCCTCGCCTGGTGGACATTCTAGAGGCCAATGCGCTTGATGTCATTGCCCGATACGCTCTTAGCCCATCGCGACTCATATTGGTGGATCATGGCTCGCCAATACCAGAGGTGTCCGCCGTACGTCGATGGCTTGCAACAGAACTCACACAACGATTTAAAGGTATACTTCCGGTCAGCGAGGCGGTCATGGAACGTCGACAGGGGCAGCAATATGATTTTAATGGAGAACTGCTTGAGGATATGCTTGCGGCACTGCCATTGGATAGGATGAATGCAGGCGCAAAAACCCGGAAATGCGACATTGTTTTGGCAATGCAGTTTTTATTACCAGGACGCCATGCTGGTCCTGAAGGCGATGTGGACGGCATCGCCGAAGCGGCGATGAAAGAGCAGCCTTGGCTCAATATTATTACATCACCTCTGGTCAGCGAACATCCGCTGCTGTGCGATATTCTCTGCGATCGATTGCGATCGTCAGTGAACTAGGAGTAGATAGGGCGATGTTGGATGAGCGAATGGCGTAACTCCCAGCCGGCGCGCGATGAAGGATGCGCGTCGGCCAGTTCGCGATGGCATCGGATCAGTCCTGAACTGCCTGCATGTAATTGGCTTTGAACGCCTCGCGGTCCTGCTTTTGTGTTGGATCGTAACCCTGCTCCATCATCTTATCCTTCATCCAACGCGGCAGCACACCACGAATATAGACATTTTCTGGATTTTCCGGATCGACATAACGAATATAGTTGCGGTTGCCTTTTTTCATGTTACGACGTTTTTTCGGCAAGACCAATCCGGTGATTTCTTCGACATCATAGCCCCGCTCTTCGATTAGCTGACGGATCTCCCTAGCGAGATCTGACTTCGCCTCATGCCAACGCTCGGAAAGGATCTTCTCCAGATCCATCTTACTTTGCTCGATCTGATTAAGTTGGTCTTGAAGTTGTTCAACGCTGAGATTGTGTAGATCCACGTAGTGCCTCCCGGCAATTAAAGATAATGAATGCGACAACGAGTGCCGCTCGGAACAAAGGCGGTGAGGCTGATAATCTTGCAACATTCACTGCTTGTCCTGCTGCACTTGTCATGATGGCTTATGCTTTCGATGCACTCATGTAAACATACTTGTGCAGCCGGTAGAGCAGACAGAGCTTTGCCACTCGATTGAGTTGTTGACCTGCACGAGGTTGAATAAAACCACATGAGCCTAACCGCTCGCTCCCTAATGTAATCCGAATATGAGAAATGTCAAGAACCATAACCTAATTCATTCGCCCTCACGACATAGGTAAACAGTCGGACGAGTGGTTATTTCCGCATCAAAAAAGACACTGACCACCATCGGAGCACAGCACACCTGACAATCCTCAACGTAATTTTGATCGCCCACACTGCAATCGATTGTCAACTCGATCACTTCGCCACACCAAGGGCATTCTCTATCTATTTCATATAGGGCTGGTGTTATCATGGCTTGAGTCACTCTAGAGATAGAACAGATTGAAAAAGTATGGACTTGGCCGATCGTCGCAAATGGCTTTTTTCTCGCAACAGAATATCGACAAGATCAGCAAGCACAGCAGTCTTTAAAATCAATCCCAGCTTGCATTCCTGCCTACCAAGAAGGATCAGCGAGCGCCTTTGGCTTCGTCTTTCTCGCAACACATCCAAGAACTGATTAACCCATCGGCGCAGCCGGTATGGCTTGCGTTGCCGCCGCCGTCATCGCCGCCATCCGCATGAGGACAACCTCGTACGCCAAATGATCCGCTGTTGCCCATGTTGTCGGGCACCGGACGATCCTAATGCATCTCAGTAAAATATTTAAAAACAATGGCTTGGGGGAAAATGCGATCACTGGGATATCGAGTGCGCACGGCGTTGACCAGTAGCCTGCGACGTGCGTGAATAGTGGTAAACCAGGGATGTCTCGAATGAGATCCATGGAAACTACCAATTGTGATTCTGGACAGCTGAGCTATCCTGATGGTGTGGATTTGTTGTGTCGCGTTGCCATTTGTGAACATGACAACAACACCACAGTTTCATGCTAATCCTCTGAGCCCGCATGGAATCATGCTTAGCATCAACAAATGGCAGTCCGGTCTGGGCAATGCCTGAAAGTTAGGAGTCCTATAAAATGACGCCGAATCAAAGAAGAGCAGTTTGGGAAATGTGTCGCCAAGGTCTGCATGGGGATGCTGACCAAGCCGAACGCGCTTGGAGTGATGGGAATCCGTTCCAGCTTGACAGCCACACGCCACTGGCACGGGAAATTGCGCAACTGGTCAGAATGTGTAACTGGGAAGCACGTCCGGAAACATCCCCAAGAGCAGATTCTGCTGCGGCTTAAGAGCAGATGCTACAAAAGCTTGGGAGCGACTCCAATATTGAATTCGACATCAGCCTAAATACGAGGCGTCCTAATGGACAGGCGACCACCTCTAGCGAGGCTGGAGACTAGACTGTCTTGCGAACGCCAGAGCCGAGATAATCCATTCTAGATCGTATGAAATTGGCTTTCTATCGGGCTATAGCATCGCCGGCATGCGGCTCGGCTACCTTCTGATTGAAACCAACCCTGCGCTGCCCGGCTTTATCCGAGTACGCGGGGTTGGTTCAAAACCCAATCAATTTCCCGACTACCTGAAATATGTTGCACGGTTTACAGACCTGGACGCCGCGCTGATGCACTTTCACAAGGATCTCAGCAGGCGACTTGTGGATCTTGATAGGGGACTTTACCAGATATCCGAAGAGTACGCCGCGGCGGTTGCAGAAGCCATTGAGCTGCCTCACCGACGTCTTTTCATCGACCCCGAATTAGCACAAAATCACATCTTTCTGGATACGATCGAGCGCCTTCATCGATCTCATCAACGCTCGGCCAGGATATTTGACTTAATCGGGGTTTTGGCGTTGTTGATGTTGCTTGTCACCGCCTTTCTCGGCCTTTGAACACGGCCATTGATCACTCGAACTTAGGCGATTGCCGGAGAGAAACAGACCAACTGGCGCCGGATTCTCGTGCGCCTTAGCCTGAAGTTCCCCGTAAAATCTGCCCAATTTCGCATCTAACTATTTGTAATCGTTGTAAGATATCGAAAAACTTCTCGTAAAAATGTAGGCATGTAAATTGGATTTTTCACAAATTTGATTTATGCTTCAGCAAAATAATCAGACAGTTAGGTGTAGGCAGAGCGGTGAACCATAAAATTTTCTAATTAATTGATTTACTTAAGAAAAGTCTGACTTGTGCCTAGGAACTTCAGCTTAGCCAAGCGGCAACTCGCCCATAGCGCTCCGTGGGCGGGTTGCTGCAACGTCAAGGCTGGGCGAGAAGACAAGCCAAGCGGTCTGTTTCTCGACAGAAATCGCCTTATTATCCCCTTCCCGCAACGGCCCAGTATTGCGACCATGCGGTTGAGTTGTCCTACAGCATGCTGTTCTCCGATGCATCGGGCCAGATACCGCGGATCGCCGCCACACCCTGCCCACCGAGTTCAATTGCTCGATCACGGTGCTCTGGTTTCATACCTCCAAGGGCGTAGACTGGGAGTCGCGCTGCCCTGGCCAGTTCTGCGAAGCCTCGCCAACCCAGAGAATTAGCCTCTGGATGGGTTGACGTAGGCTGGACTGGAGAAAGTAGCGCATAGTCCAGGTTGAGCTGCTCGGCCATTCGCAATTCCTGTGCATTATGGCAGGATGCCCCCACCAGGCGCTCATGCGTGCACGGTCGCCCACGCAAACGTCGCAATAGATCCGACCTCAGATGCAGGCCATCACAGGGTAGTTGCTCAACTAATTTCGGATCACGGTTCAGAATGAGGCGCGCGTCAGCGGCATGGCACAAGGGATAGGCTCGGCGTACCAGTCTGGCATAGGTAAGATCGTCGACGCCATGGGCGCGCAGTTGCACAAGCCGCGTGCCAATGGCAAGCGCGCGGCGAAGGCGAACAAAAAAGCTGTCTGTGCTTTGCGGGTTTTGCCCCGTGATCAGGTATAGCGTTGGTAGCCGCAGCGCATTGATGATCTGACGGTCCGCGGCCGGGAACAGTGCCGGATCCATGGCGTCCGGCTTCACCCAGGCCAGCGGTTGACCTTCCTGGCCGGATGCTATCCCATCATAGGCATCGATACGGTAGACATGCAAAACGACATGTCGATCGCCATAGTCATGTTGGAGACGGATCAATGGCCGCCATGCGCGAATCCGAATGCCAAGTTCTTCGAGCAACTCCCGCGCCAAGCCATCCTGCGGGGACTCTCCTAGCTGGAGTTTGCCACCAGGAAACTCCCACAGCCCGCCCTGATGCACCCCATCAGGACGTTTTGCAATCAGCACGCGGCCCCGCGTATCCCTAACGGCACCCGCGGCAACTTGCATCAATTCATTGACTTGTGCGGCTGAATTCAACATCCGCTAAGCTGGATCAGGTCCGATATTCAGCATTGATACGGACGTAGTCGTAGGATAGATCACAAGTGAGCACCTGCGCCCGCGCCTTGCCGCGCCCCAGACCGACTCGAATCGAAAAGCTGTCCTGCTCCATTACCTGGCGTCCAGCAGCCTCCTCGTAATCTGGGTCGCGACTCCCGTTGGAGACCAGCAGGCAATCGTCCAGCCAAATATGCACCCGCTCGATCGCAAGATCGGCAATGCCAGCACGGCCCACTGCCGCAAGAATTCGCCCCCAATTGGGATCGGCTGCAAAAAGAGCGGTCTTAACCAATGGGGAATGCGCGATGGTGTCGGCGACAATGCGCGCTTCAGTCGCGTTTGCTGCACTGATGACCTCCACACGAACCAGCTTGGTTGCACCCTCGCCATCGCGCACAATCGCTGTTGCGAGCTCCTCGCAGAGGCCACCTACGGCCTTGGATAAGTTGCCATCAGGACCGTCCAGCGTGACTATAGGGCGGTTTCCGAGCGTACCAGCGGCGCACAGCACGCAGGCGTCGTTGGTCGATGTATCGCCATCAATGCTGATGCAATTAAACGATTGGTCAACCGCGGTGGTCAGACAGTGTTGCAATACATCTTTTTCCACTGCCGCATCGGTGGCGAGAAACGCCAGCATGGTGGCCATATTTGGACGAATCATACCGGCGCCCTTAGCAATCCCCACCAGCGTAGCCTCGCGACTATCAACGACAAACTTGCGAAAGCCCAGCTTCGCCACCGTATCGGTGGTCATAATGGCCTCTGCGGCGGACTCCCAGCCATCCTGGTCAAGCTGAGCGAGAGCCCTGGGTAAACAGCCTGTGATCCGGTCCAAGGGTAGATATTCGCCAATCACTCCAGTTGAAAAAGGCAGCACTTGCTCCGGCTCGCAACCGGCCAAATCTGCTAACGCTGTGCAACAGGCGCGAGTATCGGCCAAGCCCCGCGGGCCGGTACCGGCATTGGCGTTGCCGGAGTTGATCAGCAGGTAACGCACCCTGGCGCGGGCGGCATGTTCACGGGCAACCGTGATCGGTGCTGCACAGAAGGCATTACGGGTATAAGTTGCAGCAGTGGTGGTCCTGTCTGGCAGTGCGCACACGACCAGATCGTTTCGGTCTCGATAGCGTATACCCGCGGCAACGCTCGCGAGCCTAACACCCGGGATGCTCGGGATCTTCATTCGTTTTTAAGCCACTTTGCCGTGACACTGTTTGAATTTCTTGCCAGAGCCACATGGGCAGGGCTCGTTACGTCCGACTTTGCGCGTTTCTCGAACGAATGGCTGTTGCTCTTGTATGGTCGTGGGCGAGCGTCGCTTGGCACCATCGACAGCGGCAGGTACTGCCTCGGACTCGAGTTCGGATTCCAATCCGGCAAACAATTCATGCTTAAACTCGAATTCACGCTCGCGAGGCGCCATCGCTGGTTCCGCGTCGGATAGTCGCAGCTCCATTGTTGACAAGGCCTTGACCACATCCTGCTTGATGTTTTCAAGCGTGGCAGAAAATAGATCGAAGGCCTCGCGTTTATATTCCTGTTTTGGATTCTTTTGCGCATAACCACGCAAATGGATTCCCTGCCGCAGATAGTCCATCTGCGCAAGGTGGTCCTTCCATTGGGTATCCAGCGTCTGCAACATCAAGACCTTTTCCAATTGCCGCAGAGCATGCGCACCAACCAGCTTTTCTTTGTTTTTATAACGCTCGGCAGCCTCGATTAGAATGCGCTCGCGCAGAAGTTCTTCATATAATTTCGAATCCGAGTCGAGCCACTGCTGAATCGGCCAATCGCCGCCAAGTGTATCGACCAATGCCGAGCTAAGACCGGGCACATCCCATTGCTCTTCGAGGCTCTGCGGCGGAATGTATAAGTCGATTATTCCGTTTAGAACGTCCTCGCGCATGGCAACGACGGTCTCGGATACGTCATCACCATCCATTAGTTCACGCCGCCGTTCGTAAATGACCTTGCGCTGGTCGTTAGCAACATCATCGTACTCGAGCAGTTCCTTACGGATATCGAAGTTGCGTCCTTCGACCTTGCGCTGGGCATTCTCAATGGCCTTGGTAACCCACGGGTGCTCGATTGCCTCTCCTTCCTGCATGCCCAGCTTCTGCATCATCGAGCCAATTCGGTCCGATGCAAAGATGCGCATTAGGTTGTCCTGTAAAGAAAGGTAAAAGCGACTCGAGCCAGCATCACCCTGACGTCCGGAACGCCCGCGTAACTGATTATCGATACGCCGCGACTCATGGCGCTCGGTACCAATCACATGCAACCCGCCCGCCTCTATTACACGAGCATGGCGCTGTTTCCAACCCGCCACAATCCGATCGCGGTCAGCAGCGTCCACGGCGTTTTCAAGCTCAGCTTCCAAATTGCCGCCAAGCACGATATCTGTACCACGACCGGCCATGTTAGTGGCAATCGTCACGGCACTGGGCTCGCCAGCGCGGGCGATAATACCAGCCTCTCGCTCATGCTGTTTGGCGTTCAAAACCTCGTGTGGCAATTTTTCTTTGGTGAGCAGTTTCGACACCAACTCCGAGGTTTCAATGGAGGCTGTACCGACCAGGGCCGGCTGTCCTCGTGATACGCAGTCCTGGATATCGGCGATAATGGCGCGGTATTTTTCTTCTTGAGTCAGATAGACAAGATCACCCCGGTCTTCGCGAATCATCGGCTGATTGGTTGGAATAACGACCACTTCAAGGCCGTAAATCTGCTGAAACTCGAAGGCTTCGGTGTCGGCAGTGCCAGTCATTCCAGCCAATTTTGGATATAACCGGAACAGATTCTGGAAGGTGATCGACGCCATGGTCTGATTTTCCTGCTGAATCGGCACCCGTTCCTTGGCTTCGATCGCCTGATGCAATCCCTCTGACCAGCGTCGTCCAGGCATGGTGCGACCGGTAAACTCGTCGACAATGATGATCTGAGAATCGCGGATGATGTAGTCAACATTTTTTTGGAATAGCACATGAGCGCGCAAAGCCGCATCGACATGATGCATCAGGATTATGTTGGCAGCGTCATACAGACTCTCTCCCTGATTGAGAATACCCAGTTGAATGAGCATCTCTTCGACCTTTTGATGACCCTCCTCGCTGAGGTAAACCCGCTTGCTTTTCTCATCAACGGAGAAATCACCTGGGCCGAAATCTGGTTTACCCTCTTCATCTTTTATCGGGGCCTGTCGCGTCAGTGCTGGGATGATCTGATCGATCTTGGTATAGAGATCGGTCTTACCCTCTGACTGCCCGGAAATAATCAGCGGCGTGCGCGCTTCGTCGATCAGAATCGAGTCCACTTCGTCGATGATGGCGTAGAACGGATCGCGCTGAAACCGCCCTTCCGGCGTAAGCGCCATATTATCGCGCAGATAATCGAAACCGATTTCGTTGTTCGTGCTGTAGGTGATGTCCGCATGGTAGGCGTCGCGCCGATACACGGGGCGTAGATGCTTGTGACCCTGGGCCTCGCTCGGCTCGTAGTCGGGATCGTAGATGTAGGACGCGGCATCCGGCCCTTTGCCGCCACTCGAGTTGATCACACCAACGCTCAAACCCAAGAAGTGGTAAATGGCTCCCATCCAGACCGCATCTCGGCGAGCGAGATAGTCATTGACCGTGACCACATGCACACCCATCGCCGGCAAAGCATTTAGATAGGCAGCAAGAGTCGCCACAAGAGTCTTACCCTCACCAGTGCGCATCTCGGCGATCTTGCCTGAATGTAGCACCATACCGCCCACCATCTGTACGTCGAAGTGGCGCATACCAAGCGTGCGCTTGCTGGCCTCGCGTACGACAGCGAAGGTCTCAGGCAGCAATTCATCAAGGTTCGAACCCTGTTGCAGACGCTGCCGAAAATGATCCGTGCGCGCGCTTAGATCGGCATCGGATAATGCCGACAGCTCGTCTTCCAGTGCGTTAATCGACAAGCAGGTCTTCATTAAACGCTTGACAAGGCGTTCGTTGCGACTGCCGAACACCTTTTTGAATACATTAAAAGCCATTGGTTGGCGCCTTTGAGAGGCCCTCTGGAACTTGGAAAAATTTGTTTATGATAACGGAAAAGCCCGACCGCGCGCAGCGCGCGGGCCGGGCTTCCAAGCGTCGAGTTAGCTGTCAGAGTCGAGCGACCCGAGATCGTTTACTCAAATCGAGGTAGCGCATCGGATCAACTGCCTCGCCATTGCGACGAACTTCAAAATGTACATGCGGACCTGTCGATCGCCCGGTCGAACCCAGCTTCGCAATGACCTGTCCCTTGCGGACTAGATCGCCTTCCTTCACTAGATTCCGAGAATTGTGCGCATAGCGCGTCTCGAGGCCGTTGGCGTGACGGATCTCGACGATGTTGCCATAGCCGCTCTTGCGAGCAGAAAAGATCACCAATCCATCGGCCATGGCAACAATGTCGGAGCCCTTCTTGCCTGCAATGTCAATTCCTTTATGCATACTGCGGCGACCTGTAATCGGGTGGCGTCGATAGCCGAATTTAGAGGTAACCACGCCTCCAGACAACAATGGCCATCCTTCAGGTACTGTATTCTTCTTAAGATCTCGCTCCATGATCAAAGTTTCAAGCAAAACCAGCTTTTGCTTACGATCATCCAATTCCGCAAGCACCTTGGCTAAATCTTGCGCTACCTCATCCATATGATTCGCGCGCAGTTTGGAATTGTCTGGCCCTCCAGCTGGAGCTGGATTTTGAAAGTCGAATTCGTCTTCATCAAGCCCCGACATTTCCACTAATCTTTGACCCAGGGCATTGATTCTCAGCAATTCTGCCTGCATCTCTCCCACTCGTACCGCAATTGTATCAATGCTGAGCTGGGCTTCGGAATTTTGCAACCGATCAGAATACTGCTTAGGATGCATCAGCCATCCACTCGCATCCCGAGGGCGATCCGTCGTGACTGTTAGTAACTCAGTTGATGCTAGACGGTACTTACCAAGCCAAAAGCCGACTCCACCCGCTGCCATCGCAACCGCCATGATGACAAGCAAGACGACCGAGCTGAAGCCTCGATGTGCCGAACCTAAAGTCCGCTGTTGGACTTTAACCCTATATCGGACAAAAGTACTCTTTGAAAGACTCATATTAGCCCCACTCATTGTTTCTGTTCGTGCTGAGAGTCATTGAATTAACGACCCCTTCCCCAACTTATTTTCATTTTTTTCCGACGTGACGATGACAACTGAGAATTCCCTGTCCCGTAACGTCCGCCATATCCAAACCTTCCTGCGCCATAGCGACGCGATAAGCAAACTTTTGGCAGAAATCCAAGAACGGGCAAATTTGCTGCAACAAGTTCGCCTTCTGATTCCTGCCGACATTAGGCCACATTGTAGGCAGGCTAGTCTTCGCGACCATCTACTGATTGTTTGCGTAGACTCCCCTGCCTGGGTGGCGCAAATGAGACTCTACGCGCCAACGCTAATTAATACATTCAATACCCGGTATCATGAATCACGAACTCGCAAGCTTAATGAATGCCGGATTCAGGTGCTGCCGGAGCCGCCAATGTTTGTGAACACAACTGACAGATCTCCGATCAAGAACAGTTCAGTTGCAATAAGCTCCTTACTGCAGGCATCCAGGTGCGTTATGAACCAAGAACTAGCTGACAGCCTGGCGAAACTCGCCAATACTTTGTCACCAACCGCGTGCGTGCGATCGACATCTGAGAACGTATGATCCTGCGTCATTCGGTGGGCGCCGCAAATCTTCACTCCTTACAGCCATTTCTAATGACGATCCCTTCGGTGAAGATTTGTCCGTATGTTTTGGATCACCTTGTTTGGATTTGGCATCTCCCCCGACGAGGTATCAACTGCTGCACTTAACCTGCAAAAACCGGATGACCATAATCGATCGGCGCCTCGCCCGGATCCTCGAGGCTGACCTCCTCCCAAGCATCCTGCTGCGATAACAGCGCCCGAAGCAGTCGATTATTCAACGCATGCCCGGATTTATGCCCGCGGAAAGCACCGATTAGGGAGTGGCCCAGCAAATACAGGTCACCAATGGCATCAAGAATCTTATGACGCACGAATTCGTCTTCGTAACGCAGTCCGTCATCGTTCAATACACGGAAATCATCGACTACGACGGCGTTATCGAGACTTCCGCCCAGAGCCAGATTTTGCTGCCTCAGCGCCTCGATATCGCGCAAAAATCCGAAGGTTCGCGCCCGACTGATTTCTTTAACGAAAGAGATGGTCGATAGGTTGACTGACGCCTGCTGCGTGCGCGAAGTAAAGGCTGGGTGATCAAAGTCGATGGAGAAACTGACCTTGAATCCCTCAAAAGGCTCAAATCGAGCGAATTTATCTCCATCCTCAACCGTGACTGGTCGTTTGATGCGAATGAATCGTTTTGGCCGATTCTGTTCCTCGATGCCGGCAGACTGGATCAGGAATACGAATGGTCCCGCACTACCGTCCATGATCGGTACTTCCGGAGCGCTCACATCAACATAGGCGTTGTCAATGCCGAGGCCGGCGAAGGCGGACAGCAAGTGTTCCACCGTCGATACCTCGACGTCGCCCTTGACCAAAGTCGTTGACAAACGCGTGTCACCTACATTCGCTGGACGCGCTTCGATATCGACGGCTGGATCGAGATCAACACGCCGAAATACGACACCAGTATCAGGTGCTGCCGGACGCAAGGTAAGGTAAACTTTATTACCTGTATGTAGGCCCACGCCGGTGGCGCGGATCATATTCTTCAGCGTTCTTTGGCGGATCATCACAGTTCCCCCTACGCGGTCGAAACGTCGGCAGTATGCTCAACGTAGGCGGGCGCGTGGTTCGGTACCCAATAACAACATATTCCCGCCGAAGCCAAGGCGCGTCGGGATTACTTTAGGCGCCTATGTTAGGGTTTTCCCGGATGATTATCAAGCACTAAATGGCTAGTCGAGCGAACATCCTGTTTTCGCTCAACTTTATTGTTTAGGGAATGCCCTAGATCAGCATCAATAAATGTGCTGATCAGAGCCAGACAGCGTGGCATTAGTCCGCCTGACGACGCAAAAATGCGGGGATATCGAGGTAATCCAAATCAGCGCCTGCCTGTTCCGCAGCAGCAGCACCTCCACCGGCCACTCGACGCTGACGAATGTAAGCAGGTTGGTCCATATCGCGGTAATCACTGGCCTTGGCCTCCTCGTCATGCCCGCTTACCAAGTGCATCTTCGGTTCTGCATCGCGTGATGCCGCACGCTGCGCGCGACGCTCGCCAAGACCAGTCGCAACAACGGTCACGCGCAGTTCGTCTTCAAGGTCCGGATCAATCACGGTACCCACGACCACGGTGGCCTCTTCGTCAGCAAAATCACGCACGGTGTTGCCAACTTCGTCGAATTCGCCGATGGAGAGACTGAGTCCGGCGGTGATGTTCACCAATATACCCTTGGCGCCAGCAAGATCGATGTCTTCCAGCAGAGGACTATTAATGGCAGCCTCAGCGGCCTCGCGCGCCCGATTTTCGCCGCTGGAAGCGCCGGTGCCCATCATCGATACTCCCATTTCCGCCATAACCGTCTTCACGTCAGCGAAATCGACGTTGATCAAACCCGGACGGGTGATCAATTCGGCAATGCCTTGGGTGGCGTTGAGTAATACATCGTTGGCAGAGCTGAACGCATTGAGCAGACTCATATCCTTGCCGAGTACCTGCAGCAGTTTCTCGTTTGGAATCGTGATCAAGGAATCCACATGCTTTGCCAGTTCCTGAATACCTTCCAGCGCAACCTTGATGCGCTTGCCGCCCTCGAACGGAAATGGCTTAGTGACCACGGCAACGGTCAGGATGCCAAGCTGGCGCGCCACTTCGGCAACCACCGGCGCCGCACCTGTGCCGGTGCCGCCCCCCATGCCGGCGGTGATGAAGACCATATCGGAACCCTCCAATGCCTCCTTGATGCGATCGCGATCTTCATCCGCCGCTTTACGTCCAATCTCCGGGTCTGCACCGGCGCCGAGTCCCTTGGTGATGCCGGCACCCAGTTGCAGGATCGTCTTAACCCTAGCGTTCTCGAGTGCCTGCGCGTCGGTGTTAGCGCAAATGAAGTCCACGCCCTCGATATTTGCAGCAGCCATATGATTGACTGCATTGCCGCCACCGCCACCGACGCCGATGACCTTGATGACCGCGGTTTGCGCTTGGGTATCCATGAGTTCAAACATGAGATAGTACCTCTCGGTTTACTCGTTTCTGTTACTGGAAATCACTGTTGTCCCGTCGGGCTGCGGGACGGTCGTCGCCCGATTGGTTACTGCCAGGCGCGGCGTCCAAAGCTGCGCCAGCTTCTCGGTGATACTAGAAATTACCGCGGAACCATTCGCGCATCCGCCCCCAAAGACCTTTGCTTTCCGCATAGTCGGGACCCGCGGCAAAGCGGTGTTGCTGGGCATAGATCAGCAGGCCGACTCCGGTGGCATAGGCTGGATCGGCGATGGCATCATCCAGGCCGGTAACGTACTGGGGCAGCCCCAGCCGCACCGGCATGTGGAATACATTCTCTGCCAATTCCAACAGTCCTTCTGTCCTGGCACTGCCGCCTGTCAGTACCACGCCGCCTGCCACGCGTTCTTCGAACCCGCTGCGGCGCAGTTCGTCTTGAAGCAGACCAAGCAATTCCTCATAGCGCGCCTCGACTACCTGCGCCAGGTTCTGGCGCGACAACTGCCTGGCGGGTCGCTCACCGATGCTGGGTACTTCAATATCTTCGCTGACGTCTTTTGACGACAATGCACAGGCATGGCGGATTTTGATCTCCTCCGCATGCTGCCGGGGCGTGCGCAATGCCGTGGCAATGTCATTGGTGACTTGATCACCGGCAATAGGGATCACCTTGGTGTGACGGATAGCGCCATCGGTGAACACCGCGAGGTCGGTGGTGCCGCCGCCGATGTCGATGACACAGACGCCGAGTTCCTTTTCATCGTCGCTCAGCACGGAGTAACTGGAACAAAGCTGTCCAACGACCAGATCATCCACTTCAAGGCCACAACGCCGAATACACTTGACGATGTTTTCCGCGGCGCTGACCGCACCGATGACCATGTGCACCCGTGCCTCCAGGCGCACGCCGCTCATGCCGATGGGCTCGCGAATGCCTTCCTGACTATCGATGATGAATTCCTGCGGCAGGATGTGCAGGATCTTTTGGTCTGCTGGAATCGCGACGGCCTTGGCAGCATCAATGACACGTTCCACGTCCGCTTGTACCACCTCATGCTCTTTGATCGCGGTGATGCCATGGGAGTCAACGCTATGAATGTGGCTGCCGGCAATGCCCGCATGCACTGAGTGGATCTCGCATCCGGCCATTAATTCGGCCTCTTCCACGGCACGCTGGATAGACTGCACCGTCGACTCGATATCGACGACCACACCTTTCTTCAGGCCGCGTGATGGATGGGTTCCGATGCCTACCACATCGACCGTATCGTCGGCTTTGACTTCACCGACCAATGCGGCAACCTTCGAGGTACCAACATCAAGCCCCACCACCAGGTTTTTTTCACTTCGTCTCGCCATTCAGTTCAGCTCCGTTCCCGAGGTTTGATTGCGGCTACGCGATCCGGTCCGGCGCCGGCATTGACCCTTGGCAACCAACGGACCGCGAACCCATTGCTGTAACGTAGATCGATGCGCGTCGGTATGCCGATCGCTTCCACCTGCGGATAGGCGGCGAGCAGCCGATCGAAGCGTGTCTCGATATCATCGGTGCCGAGATACAGCTCGGTACCGCCAAGCAGCATCAGACTCCAATCACCGCGGGCATCACGGCGGATGCCATCGATAATCAGACCCAATTCCGCTAGGCGCGGATGCCAGCGACGAAAGTGCTCGAGCACCAACGAGGCCATGTCATCCGCGGCTTCCAACCGAGGCAAGCCCGCAGGCAGGCGACCGTCGCGCGGGCGAAACACGACACCATCGGCGGTTACCAGCCCGTTTTCGCCCCAGCGTGCCACTGCCTCGTGTTCGCGCACCGTGAAAACGATCCGATCCGGCCAAACGCGTCGCACACTGGCGTAGCTGATCCAAGGCAGGTTTTGCACCTCGGTTTGCAGGCTCGCCAAATCCTGCGTCAAAATGCCGCCGCTGATATGCTCGGCGATGGTCTGCCGCAGCGCCTCTTTGGAAAGCCCACGCATTTCGCCATCAATGATCACGACCTGGATTGGGAGCAGTTGGGGCTCCCACTTCAGCGCTATCCACCCGGCCCCGGCCAATGCGCCGAGGATCACCACCGCTGTCAGCAGTCGTGCAATCAGTGCGCTACGGCTTGGCGGCAATGCCACTGTCGGAATCTGATCCGGATGCAAGTCCGGATGAGTGCCTGTTGCTAGGGCAACCGTCGTCATTGCGGCCTCCCCAGACCCTTTGTTTCGAGGCTGGTCGCGAGCACTTGCAGGCACAGAGTGTCGAAGTCGATGCCGTCTGCCTTGGCCGCCATCGGCACCAGGCTATGATCGGTCATGCCCGGCACGGTATTGACTTCCAACAATTTCGGCATGCCGTCGGCATCCAGCATGAAGTCTACCCGGCCCCAGCCCTGGGCACCGACCGTATCGAAGGCACGCAGGCATAGGGATCGCAGCGCTTCCTCCTCGACAGCGGAGAGACCACAGGGGCACACATAGCGGGTGGTATCGGCGCGATACTTGGCCTCGAAATCGTAGAACAACTCGGGCGTCTCGATACGGATCAGGGGCAGCGCACGACCGTTCAGAATTGCACAAGTGAACTCCGCCCCTGGCAGCCATGGTTCAGCCAATACCCTGTCGTCAAAGCTTGCCGCTGCGCGCCACGCGGTTTCCAGCTCGGAACTGTTCTCAGCCCGCGCCATGCCGATGCTAGAGCCCTCCTGAGCAGGCTTGATCATCAGTGGAAAGCCAAGCGCCGCAGCGTTGGGCAGATCGTCGGCGCTCTGGATCAATGCAAACTCAGCGGTTGGAATACCGGCACCCGCCCAGGTCAGCTTGGTTCGATATTTATCCATGCCGATCGCCGAACCGAGCACACCGGAGCCGGTATAGGGCATGCCGATGGTCTCCAGAGCGCCTTGAATGCAGCCGTCTTCACCGCCGCGTCCGTGCAGAATAATGAAGGCACGTTCGAAGCGACCATCACGCAAGACTTCGAACAGGTCGCGGCCAGGATCGATGTCATGTACATCAATACCAAGTCTTTGCAACGCGGCAAGCACTGCGGCTCCGCTTTTCAGCGATATCTCACGTTCGGCGGCATGGCCACCCATCAACAGGGCTACTTTGCCGAATTGGACGGATTCTTGGCTCATCAGATTTACTCTCCCACCCGACGGACCTCGGGTATCAGTCGAATACCGCTGGTGCGCATCACGTCGGCCTGCACTCGCTCGATCAACAGGGTAATATCCTGGGCGCTGGCATCGCCGGTGTTGATGATGAAATTGGCATGCTTGGGCGACACCTGCGCGCCACCCATGCGCACGCCCTTGAGCCCGGCTGCCTCGATCAAGCGCGCTGCATGGTCGCCAGGCGGGTTGCGAAACACTGAGCCACAGCTCGGTAGTCCGATGGGCTGGGTTGCGGTTCGGCGCTCCAATAGAGCGCGGATGCGTGCCTGGGCGGTCTCGGTATTGCCGAGTTCCAGTACCCATTCCGCCTCCAGAAACCACTCCCCATCGGGGATCGACACATGGCGGTAGCCAACTTCGAAATCCGCTGGCGGACGCTCGCTCACCAAACCACGACGATCCAGGGTTCGAACCAGGGCCAGGTACTGCCAGGTCTCCCCCCCCCAGGCGCCGGCATTCATGGCTAGTGCGCCGCCGATGGTGCCGGGGATGCCTGCTAGAAACTCGAGCCCCACCAACCCGTGGCGCGCCGCAAAGCGCGCTGCCTTAGCGCAGGACACACCAGCCTCCGCACGCAGCCGATTCGGCTCTAGCATCGCCATGCCAGTCAGCCGACCCGTGGTCTGGATAACCGTACCGGCAAAGCCGGCGTCGCTGACCAGAAGATTGCTGCCAAGCCCGAGCCACAACAGCGGCTCGTTTTCCGGCAATGTCGCAAGAAAGGCAATCAGATCCTCGCGATCCGCTGGTCGATACAAACGCAGGGCGGGACCCCCGACGCGCCAGCTGGTGTGACGAGCAAGGGGTTCGTTGCAACGCAGTTCCCCACGCAATGCAAGGCGATCGCCGCTCCCATCGCTCATGAACCAACCCATCCGCATGCACTCGGGCGCAGGCCACCGGCCATCGCACAATAATACAACAGGCCACGGCCTTGACGCAGACAGCGTAAAGACAGACTTTGCATAGAATCAAAAATTTGCATCACCATCGACTCCGCATTGCAGACAGCGCGGTAAGCGACTCGCCAGCCCGCCGATATCGCCAGCACCGGAAACCAGTACCAGATCGTCGTCCAATAGCAGCTTATCGAGCACGTCCGGCACTTCGGATAGGTCCGGCACGAATATCGGTTCGACCAATCCTCGTTGTCGGATAGCACTGGCTAGGCTGCGAGCGTCTGCCCCCGGAATCGGCTGCTCGCCGGCCGGGTAGACGTCGCAGAGCACCAGCACGTCCGGCTCCGACAGCACATGGACGAAATCGTCAAACTGCTCCCGAGTGCGTGAATAGCGGTGCGGCTGAAACACCAAGAGCAGTCTGCGTTCGGGCCAACTACCACGTGCGGCGGCGAGGGTGGCCTGAACCTCCCGCGGATGATGGCCATAGTCGTCGATCAGAGTCAGCCTGCGTGCATCGGCCATGCGACAATGCTGCACGACAAAGCGCCGACCAATGCCCTGAAAGTTCGCTAACGCAAGCTGGATCGCCTCCTCTTCGACGCCAAGCTCCAGTGCAATTCCAATTGCCGCAAGAGCATTGAGCATGTTGTGTCGGCCCGGAAGATTGAGTTCGATCGGTAGCGGGGCAGCCGCATCGTAATGCACATCGAAGTACATCCTGGTGCCCTGTTGACGAATATTGTCGGCGCGAATGTCAGCATCCGCCTCTGTGCCGTAGGTACGCACGGGACGCGCCAGAGTCGGTACCAGCGCAGCGACCTCCGCGTCATCAATGCAAAGCATTGCAAGACCATAGAATGGCAAATGATGCAAGAACTCGACGAAGGTGCTGCGCAGCCGGTTGAAGTCATTCCCATAGGTCTGCATGTGGTCAGCGTCGATATTGGTGACCACGGCCATCATCGGTTGTAGGAAAAGAAAGGAGGCATCGCTCTCGTCAGCCTCGGCGATCAGATATTTACTACTGCCTAGGCGGGCGTTGGCGCCGGCACTGTTAAGCAGGCCGCCGATGACGAAGGTTGGGTCCAGACCGCCCTCTGCCAGCACGCTCGCGATCAGACTGGTGGTCGTGGTCTTGCCGTGGGTACCCGCCACCGCAACGCCGAAGTGAAAGCGCATCAGCTCGGCGAGCATCTCTGCCCGACGTACCACCGGTAAGCGCAGCGCGCGAGCGGCAACGATCTCGGGATTCGTGGCATCGACAGCAGTGGATACCACCACGGCATCGACATCCTCGATTTGGTCGGCGCGATGTCCGATGAAAACCTCGACGCCACATGTGCGCAGCCGCCCCGTTACCGTGCTCTCACGTTGATCTGAACCCTGTACCTCATAGCCTAGATTGGCCATCAGTTCAGCGATGCCGCTCATACCGGCACCGCCGACACCGACGAAGTGCAATCGACGTATGCGACCCATGTAGCTGGCGCTGTGGGTACGATGGGCGTTCATAGGCGGAAACTCTCGTCGCGGTACATCAGATGCACGGCAGGCCGCATTGCGATGGGTGCAAACAGTTCATGCGGCCCTGTGGCCATGCTGACAGCTGGCAACCAGCCATGCCATGTCTCCTCGGCCGCCAGCGCCTGGCGGGTGAAAACGCGGTAGGCGGTAATGCTTTTGATGGAATGATGTCTCATGGCGTCGCCATCTCCATGCAGGCTGCCGCGATGCAATGTGCCGCGTCCGTCTTCGCTTGCTTCCGCGCCATCTCTGCCATCGCCAGGCGTTTGGCTGGATCGGCAAGCAACTCGGTGAGCACCGAGGCCAGGCCTGCTGCGGTCAGATCGCTTTCGATGATCAGGTAGGCCGCGCCGACGTCGCTGAGATAGCGCGCATTGCCGACCTGATGGTCGTCTACAGCATAAGGAAAGGGTACGAACACGGCAGGCAGGCCGGCAGCGGCCAGTTCCGAAACCGTCAGCGCTCCGGCGCGGCAGATCACCAGATCGGCCCAGCCATAGGCAGCCGCCATATCATCGATAAAGGGTGTCACCTCGGCTTCCACCGATGCCTCGGCATAGGCCTGTCGAGCCAGGGACAATGTGCGCTCGCCAGCCTGGTGGCGAACCAGCGGGCGGCTCGAGACCGGCAATCTTGCCAATGCCCGCGGGACTGTTTGATTTAGCGCCCGAGCACCGAGCGAGCCGCCGAGCACCAGCAGTCGAGCTGTTGTGCCACGGCCGGAAAAACGCTCTGCCGGCGGCGCCAATGCGGCAATCTCCGCGCGCACCGGGTTGCCGCTGGTGACCGCATGCCGTCGCCCAGGGAAGCTGTTCGGAAACGCCTCGAAGACGCGCTCGGCAATGCGCGACAGCCATTGGTTGGTCATACCAGGCACGCTGTTCTGCTCTTGGATCAGCAACGGGCGACCTTGCATGCTTGCTGCCAGGCCACCGGGTCCTGAGACGAAGCCACCCATACCGATGACTACCTTTGGATCGCGTCTGCGCAAGATGCTGGTCGCTTCGCGCACGGCAGCAACTAATCTCCAGGGCGCGGCCAACAGAGCTTTGGCGCCTTTGCCGCGCACGCCCTCGATGCTGATCCACTCCATTTCGAAGCCGTGCGCCGGCACCAGCCGCGCCTCCATGCCGGCGCGAGTGCCGATCCAGAACACATCCGCACCACGGGCGCGCAGCACCTCCGCCACCGCGAGCGCCGGGAACACATGTCCGCCGGTGCCTCCGGCCATGATCGCCATACTCAGCGCCATAACACCCTCCGCTCCCGGTGCACACTGCCCTCGGGGATTGGCTCGACCGCGTGGCGGCGTAACTCGAAGTCGATTCGCAGCAACACGGCCACTGTCATGATCGCCACGATCAGCGCATTACTGCCATAGCTCATGAACGGTAGAGGCAGCCCCTTGGTGGGTAGCAATCCTGTATTGACGCCGACGTTGACAAAAGCCTGCAGGCCCAGCATGACCCCAAAGCCGTGCGCCGCGTAACAGGCAAATCCCTGTCCGCTGATGCGCGCGCGATTGCCGATGGTAAATGCACGCCAGGTCAGAAAAGCAAACACACAGATGACCAGCAACACGCCGAGTAGCCCAAATTCCTCGCCCACCACGGCGAGCAGAAAATCAGTATGCGCTTCAGGCAAATAGAATTGCTTTTGGATACCATTACCGAGCCCGACACCAAGCCACTCCCCGCGACCGAAAGCAATCAGCGCCTGGCTGAGCTGGTAACCTGTATTGAATGGATCGGCGAATGGGTCCATGAAAGAGGTAATACGCTGTAATCGGTATGGTTCAATAACGATGAGCCCGATCAATGTCATGGCAACGCCGCAGAACAACAGGGTAAAATTCATGATCCTAACGCCGCCGAGGAACAATAGCCCCATAACGGTAGCAATGATAACCGCGGTGGTACCAAAGTCCGGCTGGACCATAATGAGCGCGCAGGCCAGACCAATCAGCACCATCGGCCGCATGAAACCAACAAAGGTGGTTTGGACATCAAGCTGACGACGGATCAAATAGTCGCTGACGTATAGCACGGCAAAGAACTTCATGAACTCGGACGGCTGCAGATTGAGTACCCCAAGTGGAATCCAGCGAGTGGCGCCATTGACCGTGCGACCGACGCCGGGCACCAACAGCAGGATTAACAAGCCGATTCCGCACAGCAGCAACCAGGGTGCATTGCGTTCCCAAACCTTGATCGGTACCGCAAAGCAAAGAGCGCCAGCGAGCAACGCGAGGATCATCGCAAAGCCGTGGCGCATGACAAAGAAAAACGGGTCCCCGTAGTTGCGATCGGCAATTGGCATCGAAGCCGATGTCACCATCACAAATCCGAGCCCGAGCAGGAACAGCACGCCGAGCAGCAAGCCATAGTCCAGCACCGCATCAAGCGCTTCCACGCGCGGTCGCCGACGTGGACCCGGAGCCGCCTGTGCCCGTGTCGCGATAGCCGAAATCATGCTGCCCACCTCTGTACCGCGTCGCGAAATGCACGACCACGATGTTGATAATCGTCGAACATATCGAAGCTCGCACAAGCTGGTGACAACAACACACAATCGCCGGCGCGTGCGGCTTTGGCCGCCAGACGCACCGCCGCGTCCATATCATCGGCATGGAGTAACTCGACAGTACCGTCGAGAGCCTGCGCTAGGCGTGGCGCATCGCGGCCGATCAGTATCACCGCTCGGGCTGTTTGCCGAACCGCCGCAGCCAGACCGTCGAATTTCGCTCCCTTGCAGTCGCCGCCAGCGATCAATACCGCCTTGCCACGGATCGGGTTCGGCACCAGTCCCTTGAGTGCTGCCACGGTGGCACCGGGGTTGGTTCCTTTGGAGTCGTTGATCCAACGCACCTCGTTGCGGTTCGCCACCAGCTCGCCACGATGGGCGAGACCGCGAAAACTGCGCAGAACCCGGAGCATCGCCGGCAGTTCCAGCCCGCACAGCTGTCCGAGCGCCAGTCCAGCAAGGGCGTTGGCAAGGTTATGCATGCCAGGCAACAGCAGATCGGTGATCGGCATCAAAGGTGCGCGATCGTCGCCGATGCCGCGCACGATCCAAGGCACACCGAGGTGCTCGGCAATGCCAAAATCGCCGGCTTCCACCGGTGCGTTCAGCGTGAATCCGATCTGCTGGCCAACCCCATCGGCGAGCCTTGAAGCGATAAGGTCGTCACGATTCACAACCGCCGCTTGTGCGTGCGAGAAAATTCGCTGCTTGGCCCCGGCATAAGCGGCCATATCCGGATACCGATCCATATGATCAGGAGAGAGATTCAATACAGTCGCTGCCTGCAAGGCCAGCGAATAGGTGGTCTCTAACTGGAAACTGGAGAGTTCCACGACATAGAGCTCGATATCCTCGGCAAGCAGGTCCAACACCGGATCCCCAAGGTTGCCGCCGACAGCGACGCGCCGTCCGGCCTCGCGCGCCATCAATCCGAGCAGCGTCGTCACCGTGCTCTTGCCGTTGGAGCCGGTGATGCCGACCACCGGCGCTTGGACAACCCGAGCAAACAGCTCCACATCGCCCACGATCGGCACGCCCGCGGCCAATGCGCGCTGAATTGGCGGCTCCGCCGTGGATACACCGGGGCTGACGACAATCTGCTCGGCAGCGTCGAAGGCTTGCTCCGAAAAGCCGCCGAGCAGCAATGCCACATCGGGCAATTCAGAGCGGATGCGCTCCAGTTCCGGCGGCATCGGACGGCTGTCGGTTACTGCTACGGTACAGCCCTGTGCATGTAGATAGCGCGCGCAGGACAGACCAGTCTTGCCCAGGCCGACGACCAGGATCTTGCTGCCGGCGAGCGGCTCGACTGGTTTCGATAACCGGTGCGGATTCATCGGATCTTCAGACTCGCCAGGCCGATCAGGACCAGAACCACGGTGACGATCCAAAACCGCACGATGACGCGCGGCTCTGGCCAGCCCTTGAGTTCGTAATGATGGTGCAGCGGCGCCATGCGAAAAATGCGTTTGCCGGTGAGCTTGAAAGAGGCCACCTGCAACATCACCGACAGGGTTTCCAATACGAAGATACCGCCCATGATGAACAACACCAGTTCCTGTTTAGCAACCACCGCAATGGAGCCAAGAGCCGCGCCCAGGGCCAGTGCGCCGACATCGCCCATGAAGACCTGGGCCGGATAGGTGTTGAACCACAGAAAGCCGAGTCCGGCACCAGCGATTGCAGCACAGAAAACAACGACCTCGCCAACATCCGAGACGTAGGGGATGCGCAGATAGGAGGCGATCTCCACATTGCCGGCGGCGTACACCATGATGCCAAGACCGCCGGCCACCAACACAGTCGGCAATACCGCGAGACCGTCCAAGCCATCGGTCAGGTTGACGGCATTGCTGGAGCCGACGATGACAAAGTAGGCAAGCAGGATAAACAGGGGGCCGAGCTGAATACTGACGTCTTTCAGATACGGAACCAGCAGAGCAGTTTCGCTCGGCGTCGTCGCGCTCGTATAAAGATACAGCGCCGCTGTCAGACCGATCAGGGTCTGCCAGAAATACTTCCAGCGGCCGGCCAGTCCCTTTGGATCGCGCATCACCAGCTTCTTATAGTCATCCACCAGGCCGACGATCCCAAAGGCCATGGTCGTAATCAGCACCACCCAAACAAAACGATTGCTCAAATCAGCCCATAAAAGCGAACTGATGGCAATGGCAACCAGGATGAGCGTGCCGCCCATGGTCGGCGTGCCAGCCTTGGAGAAATGCGATTCCGGGCCATCGTCACGCACGGTCTGCCCCACTTTATAGGCACTGAGCCAGCGGATCAGAGGGCGGCCGATGATCAATGAAATCGCCAAAGCGGTCACCACGCCGAGGATAGCGCGCAACGTGAGATAGCGGAACACGTAGAAGCCGCTGTCGTACTGGCCAAGCCAATCGGTGAGCCAAAGCAACATAGTCAGTGGGTCTCCTCTGGCAGGTCGTCACAAAGCGCAGCTACGATCCGCTCCATGGCGGACAGACGAGAACCTTTGATCAGCAGCAGATCCGCGTTGCTCGCCTCGGATTCAAGCGACGCAATCAGTGCCATCTGCTCTTGACAAACCGTTGCCTGGGCGCCGAAGCCGGTCGCCGCCTCAGCCGCAAGAGAGCCGACGGTAAAGAGTCGATCGACGCCCGCAGCGCGCGCCGCCACGCCCATATCGCGGTGCAATCGCCGGCTGTCCGGCCCCAACTCGCCGAAGTCGCCAAGTACCAGCATCGCGCGACCGGGCGCGGCATCCGCCTTGAGATTTACCAGCACATCCACCGCAGCAAGCAGCGAATCGGGATTGGCGTTATAGCTGTCGTCGATAATGCGCAATCCGCCTCGACCGGTACGCGGCTGCAACCGATGCTTGACCGGTCGCAGAGTGGCAAGGCCGTCCTGAATCGCACGACTGGGGATTTCGAGTGCCGCGGCCATGGCAATGGCAGCAAGCGCATTGAGCACATTGTGCTGACCAGCCAGGGCAAGCGAGATCTCGACCGGCTCGCCGTTCAGGCTTGCGGTGAAATCGGTATGAAAACCAGCGTCGTCCCAAATGGAGGTGACCTTGGTCACATCGGCTCGTATCTGTGCGTTTGGACCAGTCCCGAAGGTCAGCGCGCGGCGACCGCCGGCCAGTCTGTGCCAAAGCGGTGTCCAGGGCACATCGGCCATGAAAATGAAGGTACCATCCGGGCGAACGCCGCGGGCGATCTCGCCCTTCGCATGGGCGACGCCCTCGACACTGCCGAAGCCCTCCAGATGAGCGCGACCGGCATTCGTGATCAGCGCCGCCTCAGGCCGGGCGATGTCGGTCAGATAGCCGATCTCGCCAGGATGATTTGCGCCCATTTCCAAAATCAGAAAATCCTCGTCACGGGCGGCAAGCAGGCTCAGCGGCATACCGATGTCATTGTTCAGATTGCCTTGGGTGGCGCGGGTTTTGCCCACCTGCGACAGGATCGCCGCGACCATCTCCTTGACCGTAGTCTTTCCATTGCTGCCGGTGATAGCGACCACGCGCGCGGGGATGCGATCACGCCAGGCCGCGGCCAACTGGCCAAGACCGATACGCGTATCGTTCAGCACCCATTGCGGCAGTTCACTGTCCAGCGGCCGTTCCACCATCGCGGCGACAGCGCCATTGGCAGCCGCCTTGGCCACGTAATCGTGGCCATCGAACTGCTTGCCCCGCAGCGCGACGAACAACTGCCCATGGCAGTCGCTCCGGCTGTCGGTGACGACGCCGGTATAGGCAACGTTCGCCCCCTTCAGCTCTCCACCAACGCAAGCGACCGACTCGGCGAGCGTCCACATGTTATTCGTTGTCATAGCCGTTGGCCCCCCGACTCTATCGGCACAGGCGCTCTTTGCGCCAGCATGTTGCACCTCGGTCGCAACCTGCGAGGGTTGCCGATCGTTTGGTTGCAAATCGTTTGGTTATATCGGCTGATCATCGATGCCCCCCCGCTTCACCCCGCGCCGCGGCCAGGCGCAGCGAGCCCTTGGGATCATCCGGCGGCACGTTGTAGAGTCGCAATGCCGCCTGCATGACCTTGGCGAAGGTCGGTGCCGCGACGATGCCGCCGTAATAATGCTTACCCCTCGGCTCGTCGATCATCACGACCATGACAAAGCGCGGTTTGGTAATTGGCGCCATACCGGCAAAAACGGACTGATACTTGCCTTTCGCATAGCCGTGAGCGGTGGCCTTCTTGGCGGTGCCGGTCTTGCCACCCACGCGATAGCCCGGAATCGCAGCGCGCCTCGCAGTGCCCTTGGCCGAGACCACTGTCTCCATCATCATGCGCACGCTGCGCGCGGTCTGCTCCGAGAATACCCGTTCACCCCGCCCAACCACGTCGAGCTTGCGTAGGCTCACCGGGCGTCGCACGCCATCATTGGCGATGACCGCATAGGCTTGCGCCAATTGCAGCGTCGTCACATTGAGGCCATAGCCAAATGCCAATGTGGCATGCTCGAAGCGCGACCAGCCCTCGAAATGAGGCAATAAACCACTGCGTTCACCGGGAAATTGCACCGCTGTCGGCCGCCCAAACCCGAGCTGGTTGTAGACCCGCCACAGCACCGACCGCCCCATGCGCTGGGCGATCTTGACCACGCCGACATTACTCGACTTGGTGATCACCGAGGTCGCATCGAGCACGCCATAGTTGCGGATGTCCCTGACCCGGTTGCGGCCTACCTTCAGAAATCCCGGCGAGGTGTTGATGCGCGTTTCCGGACTGATCATGCCGGCCTCGAGCGCAGTGGCGACAACGAACGGCTTCATTGTGGAGCCGGGTTCAAAAACATCGGTCAACGCGCGGTTGCGACGTGCGTCGGCGGGCTCCCCGCGTCTGGCATTGGGGTTGAACGACGGCTGATTGACCATCGCCAGCACCTCGCCGGTGCGTACATCGAGCAATACCGCCGAGCCCGACAGGGCTTGATGCTCCATCACCGCCCGCTTCAATTCGCGGTAAGCCAAAAACTGCAGGCGTCGATCCAGGCTCAGCGCTAAATCGGCACCATGACTCGGTGGCCTGATCTGTTCCACCTCCGCCACGACGCGTCCGCGACCGTCCTGGATCACCCGGCGCATGCCGGGCTTGGCCCGCAGCAAATCGTTGAAAATCAGCTCAACCCCTTCCTGGCCAATGTCGTCGACGTTGGTGAAACCCACCACCTGCCCGAACATTTCTCCACCCGGATAGTAGCGGCGATACTCGGTATCCATGCCAACCCCCACCAGCTTGTATTGCTCCACCACTTCGGCGACCGCGTCGGAACACCAGGGCTCGATGCGACGACGCAGAAAAATGAAGCGCTTCTCATCCTGCACATAACCGTCAAGCCTCGCCTTCAGCGATGCCGGCTCCACATTCAGCGCATTTGCCAATGCTGGCAGCGCGTCATCGCGTGTGGCCAATGTGGTTGGATCGGCCCATACCGTGGATACAGAGGTGCTGATTGCCAGAGGCTCGCTGTTGCGATCTGTCACCATGCCACGCCGCGCTGCGATTACGCGCTCGCGCAGGAAACGTTTTTCGCCCTCGTCGCGCAAAAACTCATGTTCCAGCACTTGGCGATAAAAAGCAGCCGCGACGACCGACAGGAAAGCCGCGCTCAGCATCAACGCCAATGCCATCCTGCGCATGGCAAAATTCGGTGGCCTGCGACGGGCCAATTCGGCGCGGCGCATGCGCTCCTTCATTTGTTCTCGGGTTGGCGATTTATTACTGAACATGACCTTGCCTCTTTGGCATCGACACCTCCACCACGCGGACCTCGCCACCCTCGGGTAAATACATGTCAAGCTTCCGCCGGGCGTTCTGCTCGATACGGGTATGCGACGTTAACGCCGCCTCCTCGATCTGCAGCCGGCCCCATTCAACGTCGAGCGCATCGCGCTCGGCGCGTACCTGCTGCAACACATCGAATTCGGTTCGCGTCAGATACTTCACCTCGATAACGCCGACGGCCGTGGCCAGTACCGCCAGCATCAGTAGGCCGGTACCTAGCAGCGCTGTCATGCTTGGGGCCGCAAATGCACGATGGTGACCATGAGCGTTCATGCCACACGCTCGGCTGCCCGCAACACCGCACTACGGGAGCGAGGATTAGCCTGCACCTCGGTCGCGCACGCACGTACGGCACCACCGATCGGTCGCAGACGGCGCTGCACTTGCTCGTCCGGAACCGGCAAACGCTTGGGCAACGCCTGACCGCGTGACTCATTGCGGATGAAACGTTTCACCATGCGATCTTCCAGAGATTGAAAACTGATGACGACCAAGCGACCGCCAGCGGTCAGCAGATCGCAAGTCGCATCCAACAGCGTGCGCAATTCTTCGAGTTCGCCGTTGATCTGAATACGCAACGCCTGAAAGGTGCGTGTGGCCGGATGCTTGCCACGCTCACGGGTGGGCACTGCGCGCTCGCATAGCGCTGCGAGACGCGCGGTGGTGGTGATTGGCTGCGCACCGCGCGTCTCGCAGACAGCTCGCGCGATGCGCTTGGCAAAGCGCTCTTCCCCGTAGTCCTGTAATACCCGGACGATCTCGTGCTGATCGGCATTGGCCAGCCAGTCGGCGGCGCTGACACCGGTGTCCGGGTCCATGCGCATATCCAACGGCCCATCGGAAGTGAAACTGAAGCCGCGCTCAGCCTGATCGAGCTGTGGCGAGGACACGCCAAGGTCGAGCAGCAAACCGCTGATGCGACCTGCCAGCCCCTGCTCCGCAGCGATGCGCGGCAGCTCGGCAAAGCGTGCCCGATGTATGGAAAAGCGCTTGTCGACACACGCCAACTCGCGCCCGGCAAGAACTGCATCCGGATCGCGATCCACGGCCAACAAGCGTCCGAGCGGACCGAGCCGCTCCAGAATCGCGCGCGAATGGCCGCCTCGGCCGAATGTGGCGTCGACATAGACGCCGTCTGCGATAACCCCCAAGGCCTGCATACTTTCCCCCAACAAAACCGAAATGTGTTGTCGCGTTTCCATGCGGCTACGTTTGTTCTCCCGTTTTCGTTCTATCTTTTGTTGTTTTTTGGGCTTGTCGTCCATGTTCAGAGGGAGAAATCCGCCGTCGCCGGATCATTGGCAAGGCTCTCGAGATCAAACGTCTCGGCCTCCCGCAGCTTCTCCTGCCACGCCCCCTGGTCCCAAAGTTCGTAACGGTTGCCAACACCGACCAGCGCTACCTGCTTGCCGATCCCAGCGAAATCCCGTTGCGACGGTGACAGCAGGATGCGCCCCTGCGCATCGGGCTGCACCGCCGTCGCATAACCGATCAGTATCCGCTGTAGCACGCGCGTGGCCTCGGCGAACGTCGGCATTGCATTGAGCTTGCGTTCCACCTCGGCAAAGTGCGGTTCCGGATACACAATGAGGCAACGTTGCAGGTCAGCGGTGACAATGAGTTTAGAGTCGCAATACTCTGCCAACAGGCTGCGCTGACTCGCGGGAATTGCGAGCCGGCCTTTGGCATCGACATTCAGGAGTTGCGTACCCCGAAACAAAATTGATCCCCACCGCGGTTGCCCTCTAAAACATGACGCCCGACGTCATTCAGTCTTCCCCACTATTCCCCACTTTGTTCCCCACCTTGCGCCATCTTAGGAAAGGAATCCGCTTTGGTCAAGGGCCATTCGGAACAAATTTGTTTGTTCCTCAGAAACTTAAGAAAACAATATGATACGAAATCGCTGAAAAATAGATTGCTGATTTTTCAGTTATATAACAGCGATACCTAAAGTAATTTCGCATATAGAAAAGTGCGCTCCACGCAGACCGGGGGACGAATAGCGGCGAAAAGACAGGAAAAAGACGGTAAATTGAAGGATAAAGACCGGAAAAACAGAATAGGCGGGGATGAAGCGAAAGCGGACGCTTAGAAATCGCCGATCAGACCCAAGAATCACCAGGATGGTGCGATATGAGAGGCCGATTATGGCCAGCGGAGACCCGTTTGCGAAACGCCCTTTCAGCTCGCCGGGATACGTAAAAATGCACTATATTTTCTTCTCTTACAATCGTTTGATTCCGATCCATGTTGCAACCATAGCCTAACCGGCAGACGGGGTGAAAAATCGCCGGCAAACTATCTGGAGCCATCCGCAAGCGAGCGTTTGAAGCCTCAATCGAATCGGCATCGCCCCAACAGGGCCAAGGCCATAGCGATATTCATCAGTGACAATATTAGATTTTTGTTTGATGAATATCCTACATTCCGCGCGCTCGGTGAAACCATTTACGAAATCATATCCACCCATTTTTCTACGGCCCAGCAATTTCACCCGAGCGCGAACCGCCACCATCCATCCCCCAGGTCGGCATAGGTCGTGATCGGAACTTGCAGCAGATCCAAAACTTGCTTGCGCAAGTCGCTCAGTCCTTTGAGCCTAGTCTGCACCACCTTGCCGGAGCGTTCGATGGTCGCCAGATGGACGCTGTGAAACGAGTCCATGATGGTGCGCCAGGTCGGTTTCTTCGTTTGCATCCCTCGCTCACGCCATCAAATTAGTCATGCAATCAATCCTCCATCCGATGCAGCAGTGTTGTCGACACCGTGATGTTCATTATCATCATGCACAACACCTGCGCTAGGGCGATTTCTGCGCCGTTGTGGTTCGGCACGAACGTGTCGAATAAGCGCGCAAGCCTAAGCGCTTCCATGTCGTATTTTACGAGTGGCAGGATTTCCACTGACTTGATTTTGATCTCCATCGTAGGTTCAAACCTCATCTGATGGATAAAGGTTCGCAATCTGCCTACGTTTGATGGGATTGTCTCGCTGGATTCGTCCATGCCCGAATCATGGCTCTCAATTCCAGTACCCGATGGCCTCGCTCTCGAATGCTGTGCCAGTTCCTGAACTGGTACTCTTCCTTACTTCCGAAGTCGCGACGGGGCTCGCGCGGAATGTAGGGAATAAGCGCCGACCAATCGATTTGTATCGCGATTTCAGCCTAGAGCGCATCTTTTGCTCCCCTAGGCGTGGCAACTTGCATATGATGCTAGAATACTCGAAGTATACAAGATAACCTGCTGAAATTTATTCTGCCACAAAGAGAAGATAGTCGAAACAGCAGGAAAAATACCAAGAAGAAAAAACTTAAATTCCAATGTGTTATAGGCTTATACACCCTTTCTAGTTTAAGTTTTATGTGCTTTGCCAAGCTGCACTGTCGTTGTACTGGCTCTAAAATACAGTGCGAGAGCGACAACTTCCTGCGCTGCGAGAACAGCCTGTGCGATTGCCGGAGAGAAACAGACCAACTGGCGCCGGATTCTCGTTCGCCTTCGCGAAGCGGCAACCCGCCCACGGTCACTCTATGGGCGGGTTGCCGCGACGTCGAGGCCGGGTGAGAAGACAAGCCAGGCGGTCTATTTCCCGATAGAAATCGCCTCAGTTCGCCAACCGATCGCCGAAGTCTTGGAGCGGCACAAATCCGACGGAAATGATAGGTCATTGAGACCGAATCGGGAATTTTCCTTAGTCCGCTCCCGGCGAGCCCTCCAGGAGATAATCAAGCAGATTGGTGATGCGCTTACGCTGTGCCTCGTCGAAGTCGGGAAATGGCAATTCCTGAGCCGATGCCCGCTCGCGCACGCGCTTTTCCGCTGCCTCCTGGCCAAGATTCATGGATACCCTGATCCCGGTTCATGTTTACAGAATACGCGATGGGAGCGTGAAGCTAGGCTGTCGAACTCTGCAGTCTCACTAAAACAAGCGCTTCCCGGTTTATGGATGCCTAGTCGGTGTCGGGATATGCGTCAAGGTCAACATTAGGGATTGGTATCGAGCTGGCTGCTTTGATCGATGAGCGGATTCGATTCCGATTCCGATAGCGACACCGACACCGATGAGGCTTCCCCAGTGCGTTCGATGATGCAATCCAAGACCCGGAATCGGTTTGGCATCAAAACTCAGGACATTTCGACAGCCTAGCGTGAAGCCTGTTTCCGCCGTCTGGTTCACGAGCTTCATGACCTACAGCATGACGTCCACTTGCACAGCAAAAGATTGCGAATAAGCGGTGGTGCGGATGTAAGCGCGCAGTTTGAGCGCAAGCTCACGCTCGCGAAACCCTGGGAAACGAACCCAGATCGGATTGTCGGCGGCGTGGATCGTCACGGGGTGTCCGTGCAACAACTCGCGCAGCTTGGCGAGTACATAGCAAGGCTGATCGCTGCTGGTCTCGTACGCAGGGCAATACGCAGTTGCAGCAGAAAGAACTCGCTGGCGCTCAGGTTGATCCTATTGCGCTCGGCCAGGTCGGCGTTGGGAACGATGATCAGCAAGCGGTGGAACTGGCGGATTTTGGTCGACCGCAACCCGATGGCCTCGACATTGTCGACGAGGTTCCAGCCTTGGCCATAAGGCTCGTCGAACCGGCATAGATCCCCAACCCGGATCGGCCGGTCCGCGAACAGGTTGAGCGCGCCGATGAAATTCTCGAGAGTCGGACAAGCCGCCAGCGCAATGGCCAGACCAGCGACGCCGGCGCGGGCAATGAGACCGTAAACCGGGATACCCAAGTCATGGGCGACGCGCGAGGATCGCGAGCACGCCGACGACCCTTGAAATCAAAGGGATCAGACTTGCATCCAGGCTTTTCTCGCAGACGCGGGACGAATCGATGGCGGCATGGGGAACCTAGGCGGCGATCCAGATCAGCGCAACGTCGATCCCGCATCTGATCGTCGAGAAACACGCATAAAAGATACATCAGCCCAGCAAGGTGAACAGAGTGCTCAACCTTCGAATCAACCTGACTGGACGCCTATCCCAATTGCGACGCCGCGCCCAGCGCCACACCAGAGCCAGCATCAACGCTGTGAGCCTTAGGCTTCGAACGACCAAGAACCATTTCCAGATTGCCTGCCCGGCGATCGGCTACTGAAAAACCACTCCGGGAGCGTAACCACCAGGCATAGCGTCAGCATTCAACCGAAGGAGCGCAGTAGGAGCTCACGGATAGCTTCACCTGCTGTGGATGTCCTTCACCTGCTTGATGTCCTTCACCTGCTTCACCTGCTCGCTTGGCGACCAGCAACTCCCGGAATTGTTCCCAGCGTGACGGCATCCAGTGCTCCCGTCGGGGCGAGGCTGGTAGACGATTTGCAATTGACATGCTTTTGTGTTCTCGCTAGGGTTTCCGCAGATACTTCCACTATTTGCATGGTGTTCAAATCGAATCATTTGACATGCATGCAAGCTGAACGGCTAATTGTGCATACAAATCGATGCATTTGTCTTGGACGCAAGTGAACTGTTCACTTTGCGTGCTTAATGAATATACTGTTAGCTGCGAGAAAAGCGCATGGATATTCCTCTTAGCATTGAATCCATTGTGTCGGGTCTGGCGACTGCCGCCATTATTGCAGGTGGGGCAGTAGTTTGGAGACGGTTGCTACGAGTTCCAATATTGAATTATTTTCACGCAACGTAAGACGTCAAAGGAACTTGGTCCGCTCAATGGCCACATGGCCGAGAGGAACTCATCATAGACTATCAAGCTGGCAAATTCGTATCCGGAATTCGCACTTTAGGTTTTGACCCGCCCAAGGGATATGCGATTGAGGGCCAAGTTGTCGGGGACACCATCGTTGCCCACTGTACTCCAAAACACAAAGGTGAAAGCATTGCGGGTACGCTAACCCTACAGATTATTGAAACCGGGCATACCATGAGAGGTAAGTCTACTGGAACCGAACCAAGCCGTGATGGAGTATTTTGCGCTGATAACCAGTGGACGCGTAAGCAGTATATAAGCAGCTAACAAAAGCTTCCAGCGGATGCTCCTAATGTCGCGCCGTTGAAGCTCACGTTAGCCCACGAAGACATATAGCTGACGGCAGACGGGATATGCCCGCCAACAAGCCACGCAACCGTCGTTACAAGGAGGTACTCCATCACTACCGCCGGAGCATGAAATGCCAACCGTAATTGACCTAGACGACATCACCGTTCCGGATGCCAAACTGCTGCAGGCCGGTCTCACCCACTTTGGTTTCTACAGCGGCACGATGTTCGGCCGTCCCGGACCCAAGACTAAAGATGCCTACGCGCGTTACACAAGCGCTTCAGGACCTAGGGGAGGGGAGCCGCCGACTCCGGGCGCCCTGCTCACCTATCCAGCAACCGTGATGAGGGAGTTAGATTTCCCAGGAAACATCGGACAGGGTGCCACAGGACACAAAGCCCGCCGGGTTCAGGAATGGTTGACGATTCACGGACAGCGTACTGCGATCGACGAGGATTTCGGCCCTGCCACTGCGCGCGCGGTAAACGCCTTTCAATCCGCACACGGACTGACCCGTACCACTGGTGGTGAGGTAGATAAACCAACATGGGACGAACTTGTCTCGCCAATGATCCGAGCGTTTGGCAAGATTAGTCCCGCCAGCAGCTACGACGTAACCGTCCGCGCCATCGCCGAGCAGCACCTACGCGAGCATCCGATCGAACTGGGTGGTGCCAATTGCGGTCCGTGGGTCCGAGCCTACATGGACGGAAACCAGGGCAGAGCTTGGCCTTGGTGTGCCGGCTTTGTAACCTTTGTACTCAAACAGGCGGCTCAAATACAGGGAGGGTCTCCACCGATTAAAGGTTCGTTTTCCTGCGACGTACTCCAACGCCAAGCGGAGCAAAATGGGCGTTTCGCTGAGGGGAGATCGATAGCGGACCTATCTACTGGCGGACTCGGCGACTGCTGTGTCTTCCTTGTAAGACGCACATCGTCCGATTGGACACACACTGGTTTCGCCATGGACATGGACAGAAGCACGTTCGCTACCATTGAAGGCAACACCAATGACGACGGGGTCCGAGAGGGTTACGAGGTCTGCAAGCGGGTCCGTGGTGGGTCGAAAATAGACTTCATCAAGATTGCTTGACCCGTCGTGGCCGCGCCAAGTGGATGTGCACATCTTGCATGGCCCTTGGCGCAGGCGGTCGCAGCAGCGTGTAAGCCAGCAACTCGGGCTGCCGGCGCTGCCCCATCACAACCGAGATCTGATATCGATGCCCACGAAAACACCGGTTGTGCTGGCCTGCCTGCTGCTCGGAAGTAGCGCCACGCAAGCACAGAACGCCTACACACCGCAGCCAGGCAGTGAGGAGCGCAAAGCGATCCTGAACGCGGCCCGTCCGACAGTCGCCGCGGATCTTAGCTATAGGGGCAAGTTGCGATTCTTGGTCAAGTCTCTGCTAGTCTCTGGCGATTGGGCGCTTCTCGTAGCAGAACCCCAGACGCCATCCGGCACTATTCTCCACAAGAACTGCCTGGGCGCTGATGATACGACCATGGTGCTGCTCAAGCGCAGCAAAGTAACCTGGAATGTTGAGCGGGGCGGAACCACATGCGATACCGACGTCTTCTGGCTAGAATGGCCATCGGAGGCAGGGGCACCGGCGGCGATCTTCCGCTTCAATGAGAAGAGTGGTGCCGATTGAAACACCCGGCTCTCCGGCAAGAGTAATGCTGGCGAAGCAGAAAAGAAGACAATAGGCGAACTCAACTTGTCGACGCCCAAAATTAGAAGCACGGGCTAACGGGCGGCGGGCCAGCCTTGACGTTATCGCACCGAAGCGAAGAAAACGGGGACAGGCCACCTTTTTCAGCATGAGCGCGATTCTGTAAAACGCGGAAAACGTGGTCTGTCCCCGTTTTTCGCTGAAGCGGCTCGGCGTTGCCCGCCCCCGCATCATCGAGCCATCATGTGTCCAGCCGCAACTGGTGTTTGCATGACCTCCGTTGTTCGCTTGATGAGCGAGTACAACTGAGGAACCGGGTGCGGGAAAACTGCATGTCCGGGTCTGTGGCGGGGGCTCCGGGTAACCGGAGTCCCTACGCCGGAGGCGTTGATTGGCGTCGCACTCAAACTAAATGTTGCCCCACCAACCCCGGCAGCCTACACTTCGGAAACCAGAACTCCTCTTTCATTGACCTGCGTGAGGCCTATCACGTGAACAAGTTCCCTGCGGTACTATCGCTGTTGCTGATTTTGATCCTTCCCGCTCAGGCGGCCGTTGTATTGACGTTCGAAGGCGTGGGAGATCTCGCCTCTGTATTGGAATATTACAATGGAGGTGCGGACAGTGCCGGGAACTCGGGTACCGATTATGGTATCTCTTTTGGCCCCAGCTTCTTCGGACTCGTCGATCAAGACGTCGGCGGTAGCGGCAACTTCGCCAACGAACCTTCGGCCTCCACCGTGCTTCTCTTCCAGTCGGCACCTGCCGTGCTCAACGTACCGGCAGGATTCGATACGGGATTCTCCTTCTTCTACTCTGCCGTCACGGCCATTACGGGCGCCGTCAATGTCTTCGATGGGCTGAATGCCACGGGCACCCTGCTCGCGTCCTTCGATCTGCCGACTCAGTTCAACCAGGATTGCGTTGGCGACCCGACTGGCGCCGCCTGCAATTGGGATCCGATCGGTCTTGGCTTCGCCGGTACGGCATACTCCGTCGACTTCAGCCCTGCTGCCGGCGTGGTCGGCTTCGACAACATCACCTTCGGCCGGGCAACGCCGGGCGCACCAGACCCCGTACCGGCACCAGGTACCCTGGCTCTATTGGGTTTAGGCCTGGCAGGGTTGGTCTTACGGCACCGGGGCCAGGCTCAATTAACGACAACGCGAACACGTAGAATCGCCCAACGAATAAGGTTGGATCGCGCGATCTGAATCGTTCATTGGACGAGCCCGGGTGCGAGGAAACATGGGGGAGGCATAGAAAACAGCTTCCGTGAAGCAAAAGAAAGAAAAGAGATACCCACTTTACTTTGCAATCAAAGTGGGTGTCCTTTTTGTCTTTTTTGTCTTTTTCCTTTTTGTCTTTTTGTCTTTTTTTGTCTCTTTTTGTCGGGTGTCCTTTTTATCGTTTTGTCGTTTTGTCGGTTCATTTGTCGAGAAGACAGTGGCCGACAGCCCTTCTCCCAGGAAATGCGCGGCGCTCGCGTCCGCTCCGCTGGCATCATTTGCCGGGTCGCCCGCAAGCGGGCTCCTACGCCGACCGGCTGCCACGGCTGGTCAAGGTCTGCTTGTGGGCGAGGCGCCTTGGCCCCTCTGCGTCTCTGCGTTGAATTCTTACATTTTTCGAAGGCAGCACCCGCAGGTTGGCGCGCTGGCTCAGGATCAGTTAACGATCATTTCAAGGCGATACTTGGCTGCCTCGTCGCGACGGGCCGCATTGCGCATTAGGTAGACGCGGATTTTGTAGTCGCCGCTCGCCGGCAGCGTGCCCTCGAACTGATTGCCGGAAATGGAGCCGATGAACATCGCCTCGTTCGTCTTTCCGGGCGCGATGACGTTGAAGTAATTGGACCTGTTGTCGGTGGCCATGCTGACGTTCATGAGTTGACCCTCGCGGGCACCGAGCAGGTAGTCGACGGACTCGTAGCCCCGAATGCGGCCCTCGACGGTGGCACTGCTCGCACCCTTGTGGAAGCGCACGCGCTCGGTGCGGATATCATCGGCCAGCACCGTGTTTGCGGCCAGCAAGGCGGCGACGAGCGAGAGGAATAGGCGTGTCATGGTGAGATCTCCTGTGGTTTGGATTGAAATTCGGGGGTTTGATCCGGCCGGGCAACAGGGAACGAATCCGCGCTTGCACTATCCGCCGGTGTTGACGAAGTCGTCCGGTCATGTTCCGGAACGAACTCACAAGCTCGTTCTGTAGGTTTGCACCGGGATCAGGGCCATAGCAAGTCCAGCAGCCAGCGACAGCAGCAGGTCCAGCAGGTAGTGGACCCGGCGGAAGCGGTCCTGGATAGACCGAGCCCTTGCTGTTGCAACGTGCATCTTGATCTCCGGTGACCGGGTGATGCTGATGCACAGCGCACAAGCGTGACGATAGCTATCCAAATTGACAGAACTCGGCGCCGGAGACAAGCGGGAAACAGCTTCGGGGATTGGATTAGGGCGATTTCTGGCGCGGCATCAGGGGCGCGCACAGGCTGAGGGCTGAGCAGCCACGAGTCCGCAAGGTCAGGTAGAGCAAAGGCCTGTCATTTTGCATGCGTGCCAACGATCGAAATTTGCACAGCCTCTGATCCGAGGCTCAGTCCAGCCCCAGGCCCTCGTCTTTCATTCAAAGCACTTGCTCGACCGGGATAAAGGGGTACTTCAATGCCTGGGCGACTGCCTCGCAGGTCACCTGTCCGTCACAGACGTTAAGGCCCTTGCGTAGGTGTGGATCATCAGATAGGGCCGTTTTCCAGCCCAGATCGGCTATTTTCAGCGTAAATGGCAGCGTGGCATTGTTCAAAGCGTAGGTCGATGTGCGCGCAACCGCCCCTGGCATGTTCGCAACACAATAATGCACCACACCCTGCTCGATATAGGTCGGGTCAGCATGGGTGGTCGCCCTGGAGGTTTCAAAACAACCGCCTTGGTCGATGGCCACGTCGACCAGCGCCGCCCCGGTGGGCATCTGGTCGAGCATCGAGCGGGTGACCAGCTTTGGCGCCCTGGCGCCTGGGATCAAAACCGCGCCGACGACCAGGTCTGCTTGAAGCACATGATCGAGCAAAGCCCGGCGCATCGAGAACACAACCTTTGCTCTGGCCTCGAAATGGTTGGCAAGACGCTCCAGTGCCGCCGGGTTGCGATCCAGAATCGTCACATCCGCATGCATACCGACCGCCATCTGAGCGGCATTAAAACCGACCACACCGCCGCCGATGATCACCACCTTGGCGGGCGCAACACCAGGTACACCCCCGAGCAGTAAGCCGCGTCCGCCATGGGATTTCTCCAGCGCTGCCGCGCCCGCCTGAATCGACATGCGCCCGGCCACCTGACTCATGGGCTTGAGCAGTGGCAGTCCGCCAGCGCTGTCGGTGACCGTCTCGTAGGCAATACAAACCGCGCCGGAATCCACCAGATCGCGGGTCTGATCCGGGTCCGGGGCCAAGTGCAGATAGGTGAACAGGATTTGCCCCTCGCGCAGAAGCGCGCGCTCGACGGCCTGGGGCTCTTTGACTTTGACGATCATCTCGGCCCGCTCGAAGATTGCCTCGGCCGAATCCACAACATCGGCACCAGCGGCGCGGTAGTCGTCGTCCGTCGCCGAGATGCCCAAGCCCGCTTCTGTTTCCACCAACACCGAGTGGCCATGATGCACGGCCTCGGCGACTGACTCGGGGGTCATGCCAACCCGGTATTCGTGATTTTTGATTTCTTTTGGGATTCCGATTTTCATTTGTACTGGACCTCGGCAATCGATCGGTTAACTGGCGCACGGCAGCCAAGCAGGCATTCTGTTTTCTCGCTGGGGATGCAATGGTAGAGACTCGTTTTTGTTCATTATTTATCGTAGAACAGGCAATCGACAGCGACTTCCAAAGCCTGCTCCAAGCAGGTATCCTAAACGGATCGATTTTGGACCAACAACAAGCCACTGGGCAGGCCTGAATTCGAGTTCCAATCTATGTAACCCGGTCTGTGTAACCCAATCCATGCAACCCAATCCATGCAACCCAATCCATGCAACTCAGTCTATGCAATCAAGTGCCGATAATGTCGGCGCTTGCCATATCGGCCAAACAGTCTGATCGGTGTCGAACGCCCCGGAGGCCCAGATTCGTGCGCTGCTTACAACAAGATCATTCCGATACAGTGCACCTTTTCGCACACCGATTGCTGCTCGCCCTGATGCTTCTGATACTTGTCATGCTATACGGCTGCGGCGGTGAAACCGGCACGCGAGCATCGCGACCGTCACTCAAGCCAGTGCAGGCGCAAGCAGATGGCCTGTCTATTCGCTTGACGGCTGCGCATCTTGCCGATGCCTCTACGCCAGGGGTCGATCCGGGCTGGTTGGAGTACCAACTGCAGATTGAGAATCGCGACCAACGACCGGTGATGATCCGCAATGTCAAACTGTTGACCCCTTCAGGACGTTATCTCGATTCGGCTGCGGACTATGGCGAATTGGCCGAGCCACCGGACGTAGCGGCGGATGTGGCCGAGCAGGTGGCCTTGCGCGGCGCAAGCATCGCGGCTGGGCAGTTCATCCCGTTTGGCGGCTCCATCGTCGGTATCCTGTCGGGCGCCGCATCGGCGGTGTCCGCGCAAGACGAAGCTAAGGCGCGGCGTGCTTTTAATCTGCAACGGATCAAAAACGTCGAGTTGGCTGCCGATGGCCAATTCAGTGGCAGCGCCTTTCTGCCCTGGATTGCACAACCGAGGGCCTTGGTGATCGACTGGGCGCGGGACGATGAGACCGGACGAGTTGAGCTGCCGTTGCCTGCAAGCCATCGCGGCGAGCCGGAATAAGGCGATTGCCGGAGAGAAATAGATCAACCGGCCGCCTAAGCATCCGCGAGCCGCTGTTGTAAACCCACCGCTTAAGGCGATTTCTGTGGAGAAACCTACCACCTGGCTTGTCTTCTCGTCCGCCTTCATGGTCGCGGCAACTCATCCATAGAGCGACTATGGGCGGGTTGCCGCTGCGCGAAGGCGAACGAGAATCCAGCGCCAGTTGGTAGATTTCTCTTCGGCAATCGCCTAAACCGGCAGCAGCTGAACTGACACGTCTGGTAAACCCATCACTCCTAAATCTCCCCGATCGCCCTCCCCATCGTCAAGAATCTGCCGTCGGTCGCCTCGTCCTTGACAAATGCGGACTTGATTTGCCCGAACAATGAAGAGCTGTTTTTGGTTCTACGGCATCACAGCGTTTTGCGGTACTATATTATTTAACGCTTTCCAGGACTGAAGCCGAAATGTTGCCCAATACCGGTCGACCCTTGTCATCAGCACAGTTTGACCAAGGGTTCTTCGGGCCCACATTAACTATCACTGCAGCGCATGTATCCGCGCCGCAGGCGAGAACCCTACTGCCTGGAATATGCGCTGTCCGTTCTGTAATTCCGAGAATCTACCATCTCGACAATTCTGCTGGGCTTGTGGCAAACGCCTGCCGCGATGCGCACAATGCGGCTTTATCAACGAGCCGGATGCATCCTATTGCGGTGGCTGCGGCATTTCACTGGCTGCTGGTGCTGAGGATGTTGCCCTGGCCCCTTCTCTGCTGCAATCCACCGCGGCTCCGGCGCAGCAACCCCCAGCGGTTCCAGCAGCAGGTGCAGGGCCAGTTCCGGTAACGACCCTGGCCGCCCAGTCCATGGAGGGTGAACGACGACAGATCACGGTGATGTTTTGCGATTTGGTCGGTTCGACCTCTTTGTCGAATGCGCTGGACCCAGAGGATCTGCGCGAGGTCATTCGCGCCTACCAGGCCACGGCCACTGCCAGTATCGAGCGCCATGCCGGCTTCATCGCCCGCTACATGGGTGACGGAATTTTGGTCTACTTCGGCTATCCAGCGGCAAGCGATGACGATGCCGAGCGCGCCGTGCGCACGGGGTTGGATGTGGTGGCCGAGGTATCGCGTCTGCGGCCTTTGCCGGAATTGCAGATTTTGGCCAGAGTCGGCATCGCCACCGGTCTTGCGGTGGTCGGCGATCGCATCGGCAGCGGCATGGCGATGGAGGAGGCGGTGGTCGGGCGCACGCCAAACCTGGCGGCCCGCTTGCAGGGATTGGCCGAGCCTGGAGGCGTGGTCATCTCGCGGGAAACACGCAACCTGGTTGCCGACCTGTTCCACTGCCGCGATCTCGGCGAACGCTCTCTGAAAGGTTTTGACGAGCCGGTGGAGGTCTGCTCCGTGCTCGGCGAACGGATCGTGGATAACCGCTTCAAGGCCATCCGGCCCAGCTATAAAAGGGTGCCCTTGATCGCGCGCGAGCGGGAACTCGAACAGCTGCAAGCGGCTTGGCAATCTGCCCGAGACGGCAGCAGGCAGGTGGTGATGGTGCGTGGAGCACCAGGTGTTGGCAAGTCGCGGCTGGCCGAAGCATTGCGCGACTCTGCCGCGGCGCAAGATCACGTCGTGTTGCACTATTATTGCGCCCAGCGCTTTCAGAATACGGCCTTGTTTCCGATCACCAACCAGATCAGGGAGAGCGCCGAGCTGAAAAAGAGCGACTCGCCCGACACCTGCCTAGATAAGTTGGAGCAGTTGTTCGAATCATCCAGCGCTGAAGCCGGCGGCGATCCATCGCAAACGGTACCCTACCTGGCCTCGCTGCTGTCCATCCCGCTTGGAAACCGCTATCCGCCAGTGTTGGTGACACCGGAAAAGCAGCGCGAACGCGTATTCCAACTGTTGGCCGCAAAACTGACAAGTTTGGCTCGAGATCAGGCTGTCTTGATTTTGTTCGAGGATCTGCACTGGATCGATCCAACCAGCTTGCAATTGCTGCAACAGCTGATCGGACGCATCGTCGAACTGCCGGTGTTATTGTTGATGACCAGCCGCCTGGAATTCGATCCCCCCTGGGAAGCGCTGCCGAACCTGACGACAATCGAGTTGCCGCACTTGGACCGGGATGACAGCCTGCAGATCATTGCTAGTATCACCGGTGGCAAAGCGTTGCCGCCGGCGATTGTTCAACAAATCCTCGCCAAGAGCGATGGCATGCCGTTATTCGTCGAGGAAATCACCAAGAGCGTATTGGAGTCCAATCTATTGCAAGAGTTAGCGGACCGCTTCGAGCTGACCGGTCCGCTGCCAAGCTTTGCGGTGCCGAGCAGTCTGCATGACTCTTTGATGGCACGCTTGGATCGTCTGGATTCGGCCAAAAAGGTGGCCCAGATTGGCGCAGCGATCGGTCGACAATTCTCACTGGATCTGCTCACCGCAGTGTCGTCGCTTTCCGAAACAGAATTGCGCCCCGCAATCCAACGCTTGATCAACTCCGATCTGGTCGAATGCCAGGAGAGCGAGGGCGAGCAAATCTGCATTTTCAAGCATGCGCTGCTGCAAGATGCCGCGCATGCCACCATGCTGCGCCAAACGCGGCAACATCTGCATGGCAAAATCGCGATCGAATTAGAAAAACGCGCAAACAGCGGGGTTGATACCTCGCCTGAAGTGCTGGCGCATCATTTCGCCTTGGCTCGTATGCCGGAAAAGACCATCTTCTATCGCCAGCAGGCGGGCATACTCGCCAACTCGCGGGCGGCCTATACGGAGGCGACCCACCACTTTCGTTCAGCAATCGAATTACTATCGCAGTTACCCAAGAGCACGACCCGCAATCAGCTGGAACTCGAGATTCGACTGTATCTTGGCCTGAGCCTTTCCGCTACGCGTGGCTATGCCGCACCGGAGGTGGAGGATACCTATCAGCGCGCACGCGAGCTTAGCCATATCCTCGCCGACAGCGTCGATCTCTTCCCGGTGATCCGCGGTCTATGCACCTTTTATCTCGTGCGCGGTCAACTCGCCACCGCCAGCGAACTCGCCGAGCAATGTGTGCGTCTGAGCGAACGAAGCCAGATTCCCGCCCATCTGATCGAAGGCCATACAGCCCTGGGCTACACCCGATTCTTCATGGGCAATACACAGCCGGCCAAAGCCGCGCTCGAGCGGTCTGTGCAGATTTACCGACAGCACCAAGGCCAAGAACTCGACTATCCGACCAGCCAAGACCCCGCAATCTCTGATCTGAGCCTGCTGGCGCTGATCTCCTGGATGCAGGGACAGGACATGGAAAGTCGGCGCTGCAGCAGCGAAGCCATCGCTCTTGCAGTCCAGCTCAAGCGACCTTTCAATCTCGCCTATGCCCGTTGTTTTGCGGCGATGTTCCACAATATGCGCCACGAACCCGAATCCGCCCTTTCGCAGGCCGAGCAAGCAATTGAAGTGTCCATGCACTATGGCTTCGATATTTGGGTGGCCGCCGGCTCATTGCATGCGGGCATCGCCAAGGCTGCACTTGGCGAGATGGAACTGGATGGAAGCATGTTTGGCCAGGCAATATCTGGCGAGGCAACATCGAGTGAGACAATACAGGCCGGAGAATTGGTGCAGGCCAGATTGGCAGCGTGGCAGGCGGCAGGAGCAAGACTCAACCGTTCGTTCTTTTTGGCCGGCCTTGCCGAGGTTCGTTGGCATTATGGACAATTACAGGAAGCATTGGCCGCGGTCGACCAGGCAATCGATCATGCAGCGCAGCATCGCGAGCGATTCTACGACGCGGTTTTATTTCGCCTGCGTGGTGAACTGCAGGCAGAAATCGGCGGTGCTCTAGCCGAACAGGCGGAGGCGGATCTGCTGCATGCAATTGAAGTCGCACATGGACAGGGCGCGCGCATGTTGGAGCTCGAGGCTCACGCCAGCCTGCATGAATGGGGTCTCCGCCATGGTCATCCCGGGTCGCAACGCGAGGCGTTCCAATCACTGTACCAGGAGCTTGCCCCGATTTGTGCCGAGACAATCCCGATCCGCAAGGCGGGTAGATTGCTTGAACAAGCAGTGCCCCAGAGCTAATTCACAAATAGCCGGAATCGTGTCGCGGGCTGAACTCATTGACAACGATGCGAAAGGGTGTTGCCTTCAAAGAATGTAAGGATTCACCGCAGAGATGCAGAGGGGCCAAGGTGCCTCGCCCGCAAGTGGACCTTGACCAGCCGTGGGAGCCAGTCGGCGTAGGAGCCCGCTTAGGGCGAACCGACAAATGATGCCAGTGGAGCGGACGCGAGCGCCGTGCCTTTCCCAGGAAAAAGGCTGTAGGCCACTGTCTTCTCGACGACTGAACTGAAGATACCCCAGGGTGCAGCCCGCCCAGCGCGACTTGATCGAAATTGGGATCGGGATCGGGATCGAAAAGACATGACATCAGGGCGTGAGAAACCTGATGTTGACCGGGCCGATGTTGACTGGACGGATATTTACCGGACGGATATTTACTGGACGGATATTTACTGGGCGCTGCCTTCAAAGAATATGAGGGAATCAAACTTCATTCTGATTGAATAGCCGAACATTCTATGCAGGCAGCACTCATGCGAAATGCCCGAAATAGGGCCGCAGTTCCTGGGCATATCCAACATTTTCGCGTTTTTCATCGTTTAAAGACGCTGCATCTCCTGAGATTCGATCGTTCCTTCAGCCATCGGCTCGGGTCGCATCGAAGGACCAGTTCCAGCCGGCGTCGAGCAGCATCTCAAAACCCAGGGTACGGCAATCGACTGCGGCATCCGGCCCGTTCCAGGCCAGTGCAAGAATGTGGTCGGGGTCCACTGGGCGCTGGTGGAAATGCCACCAGTATCCGGTCTCGCCCTGGCCCCGGTCCTGACCCAGGAATTGCATGCGCAGAGGATCGAGGCTGAAAACGATCTGCCGAAGATCCTGTTGTAAGCCCTGACCCGTCGCCTTGATGAAGGCCTCCTTTAATGTCCACAGCGCAAAAAACCCAGCGGATTGCTCCGCCTCGGGCTGGTCTCTGAGCCAAGCTTGCTCGGCGGGCGCAAACATACGCTCGGCGATTGCAAGCGGGGCCTCCCGAGATAATGGCTCGATATCGACGCCAAGATCCAGCTCCCTGCTGACCGCACAGGCGACGAGTCCATCACAATGTGAAAGATTGAAAAAAGGCGAGGCTGCCGAGCCGACCCGAGGTTTTCCACCCGGTGCCGTCTCGAAGACCCAATCCCGCGGTGGCAATTTGGCAATATGCCACAGCATCAATCGCTTCAACGCATGTGCGGCGACAAATTGCCGACGATGTCGCTCAAAATGAAAGCGCTCGGCGCGCTCCAGCTCTGCCGCACAGAGAATGGCCGAGAGTTGCGGCCACAGCACGTCATCGATCGTCGCGAGTCGCACGCAAATGACCGTTATTTGCGGATGGGTAGAGGCCGCATGGCTCGTGGTCATGGGTGGAAAAAGTAAGGAATTGTTGCCCATCTTCGCTATTCGCTGCTGGTTCGATACATCATTGATTAGGTTTGGCCGCCATCGTTCGGCACAGTATGGCATGGCGCTGTCCAATACGAATTCCACACTCGCTGCCAACGCATACCTCAACATCAAACACCCTTGCGTCCGCGCATCGGTCCCGCACATTGCAGGCATTGACGAGTTTCATCAACGAGGTCTGATTGTGATCCGAATTGAACGTATCTGTGCTGTTTGCGGACGCGGCATCAGTTGGCGGCGCAAGTGGGCGCGCGACTGGGAGAATATCAAATATTGTTCCGACGCCTGCCGCAAGCGCGGCCTTTCCCACAGGGATGCACGTGTGGAAAAACTCATCCTCGATTTATTACAACAACGTGCCGCGGACGCCTCGCTCTGCCCCAGCGAAGCAGCCAAAATCATCGCCGACGGCAATGACTGGCATAATGAAATGGAGACCGTGCGCATGGCGGCACGGCGCCTGCAACGCGCCGGGCGCATCTTGATCACCCAGAAAGGACAGCCTGTGAACCCAGATCGGGCGAAGGGACCGCTCCGGCTGCGGCTGCGCAAGCCGCAGATCGGCATTGAAGCCTGAGCAAAACGCCTGTGCTGCCTGGCTGGGATTCAAGTTTCGGAGAATAACCGGTCAGTCCATTCTCGGCACAATGCCAAGGCCATAACCGACCGAGTGTTTCGGCTGAAGACAGCAGCGAAATTCGACGCGATAATACCCATCGGTCATGCACCAATGCATGCTGAATCCTAACGTCACCCCTGATCGCTGTTCGGAGAAATCCATGCCTGAATACCGCTCCCGCACCACCACTCATGGTCGCAACATGGCCGGCGCCCGGGCGCTCTGGCGTGCGACCGGCATGCAAGACGACGATTTCGACAAGCCGATCATTGCGGTGGCCAATTCCTTTACGCAATTCGTTCCTGGCCATGTGCATTTAAAGGATCTGGGCCAACTGGTGGCAACAGAGATCCAGCAGGCGGGAGGCGTGGCCAAAGAATTCAATACCATTGCGGTGGATGACGGCATCGCCATGGGGCATGGCGGCATGCTGTACTCGCTGCCCTCCCGCGATCTGATCGCTGATAGCGTAGAATACATGGTTAATGCCCACTGTGCCGATGCGTTGGTGTGCATCTCCAACTGCGATAAGATCACCCCCGGCATGCTAATGGCGGCATTGCGGTTGAACATCCCAACGGTATTCGTATCGGGTGGCCCGATGGAGGCCGGCAAGGTCAGCCTGCCAAGCAAGGGCGAGCTGAAGCTGGATCTAGTCGATGCCATGGTGTCCGCGGCCAACCCCGACGAGAGCGACCAGGACGTGGCCGCCATCGAGCGCTCGGCCTGTCCGACCTGCGGCTCCTGCTCCGGCATGTTCACCGCTAACTCGATGAACTGCCTGACCGAGGCGCTAGGTCTGTCGTTGCCTGGCAACGGCTCGTTGTTGGCCACCCATGCCGATCGTCGGGATTTATTCCTGGAAGCCGGTCGTTTAGTGGTGGACTTGGCCAAGCGCTATTACGAGCGAGACGATGCCAGGGTCCTGCCGCGGGCAATCGCCACCTTCGATGCCTTCGAAAACGCCATCGCGCTGGACATCGCCATGGGCGGCTCAACCAACACGGTGCTGCATCTGCTGGCCGCGGCGCAGGAGGCCCAGGTTGACTTCAGCATGGCCGATATCGATCGCATGAGCCGCAAGATTCCCAACCTGTGTAAAGTGGCCCCAGCGACCCAGCAATACCATATGGAAGACGTTCACCGCGCCGGCGGCGTGATCGGTATTTTGGCGGAACTGGATCGCGGCGGCCTGATTCACCGGCATTGTCGCACGGTGCACAGCAATAATATGGGGGACGCATTACAGACCTGGGATCTGATGCGCGGCGAGCAAGTGCAGGCACGCCAGCGCTACTTGGCTGGTCCAGGGGGAATCCCAACCCAGGTTGCCTTCAGCCAGGCCAGCCGCTGGCCGGATCTGGACCTGGACCGCACTGCCGGCTGCATTCGGGACATCGAACACGCCTACTCCAAGGACGGCGGCCTCGCCGTGCTGTATGGCAACATTGCCGAAGACGGCTGCATCGTCAAGACAGCCGGGGTCGATATGAGTATGTTCCAGGCTGACCAATTACGCTACACCACCAGTGTTCCGACCTCGACCTTGCGCGGTTTCGTAGGCCCGGCCCGCATCTTCGAGAGTCAGGAGGCCGCGGTGGAAGCTATCCTTGGCGACCGTATTCAACCTGGCGATGTTGTGCTGATTCGCTACGAGGGTCCGAAGGGCGGTCCCGGCATGCAGGAAATGCTGTATCCGACCAGCTATCTGAAATCAAAAGGTCTGGGCAAGACCTGCGCTCTAATCACCGACGGGCGCTTCTCCGGCGGCACCTCCGGCCTGTCCATTGGGCACTGTTCGCCGGAGGCGGCCGAGGGTGGCAACATCGGTCTGGTCGAAGAGGGAGACATCATCGAGATCGATATCCCGGGGCGCTCGATTCGGGTGGTGTTGGAGGACTCCGTGCTTAACCAGCGCCGAGCGGCAATGCAGGAGCGCGGAGACCGGGCTTGGCAACCGATCGATCGCCAACGGCCGGTCTCCCAGGCACTGCGTGCCTATGCGGCATTGACCACATCCGCGGCGCATGGCGCGGTGCGCGACCTATCGCAGATCGGCGGCTAATGGTTGTCTTGTAGCGCATCTGATTCTGGTCTGGCCCCGGTTTCTCAAGCCAGCCGGTTGATCCTCGACACAAGGACGGTGCGATAAGCACCACGAATAGCCAATTGGCAGCCAACTGGAAGCCCATCTCCAAGGCACGGCGGATGCGCTGCAGGCCAACTCCAAGCTGCGAGCGTCGGAGGGTGCTGCCTTCAAAGAATGTCAGGATTCACCGCAGAGACGCAGAGTGCGCAGAGGGGCCAAGGCGCCTCGCCCGCAAGCCGACCTTGACCCGCCGTGGCAGCCGGTCGGCGTAGGAGCCCGCTTAGGGCGACCCGGCAAATGATGCCAGCGGAGCGGACGCGAGCGCCGTGCGTTTCCCGGGAGAAAGGCTGTAGGCTACTGTCTTCTCCACGAATTAACTGACGATATCCCAGGGTGCAACCCGCCCAGCGCGACTTGATCGAGATTGGGATCGGGATCGATAAGACATGACATCAGGGCGTGAGAAATCTGATGTTGACTGGGTTCTCGCTCCACCGAAAACAGCTTTTCGAGCTTGGTCAGCTGCGCTTGCCAGATTGTAACCTTTTCCTGGGCGATGACGACCAGGGGGTAAATCCCTAACTTAGCATCTGCCCAGGAGCCTGAACATGCACGCCACCGTTGCTCAGATCGAGTTTGCCAATCTTGCGAAGACCCACTGGAAGGATTTGTATCAGTACGCCTATCGACTGTGCCGGAACAGCCAGACCGCTCAAGACCTTGTGCAGGACAGCTTGATCCGTGCCTGGCGCGGGGTGGATCGCTTGCAGAACCCCGCTGCCATCAAGGGCTGGCTGAAGACGATCGTGCGCCGTGAGAATGCACGCCGATTCGAACGCTTGCAGCCCGAACTCAGCGCCATGACTGTAGATGAGATCGGTGCCGAGCGAATAACCTATGATACCTCCACCGAGGCGTTCGCCTTGCGCCGCGCCCTGCACGCATTGCCTGAGAAATATAGCGGGCCGCTGATCATGCAGGTCTTGCATGGCTATTCGCAGCAGGAGATTGCGGACCGGCTGGGGCTTACGTCGGCGGGTGTCGGCAGCCGGCTGTTCCGCGCGCGCCAGCGGTTACGGGATTCGCTCGGTGATCTTATGTAGCCCATGTATGCAGAGGGGCGGCCAGTATCGAGGCCGCCAACAAGCTGACCCGAGCGTTGTCCTATATGTGCTGGCAAGAGCCGCCGGAAAGTTGGAGAAACTTTGCTACAATTATAGAACTATATAGAGAAAGACCCGCTATCATGTTGAAATTTAATTATCTTGCTAGTCTTGCTTTGGCCTTCGGGCTGGGTTGGGGGGTTGCTGCATTCGAGCAGCCAGCGGCCTTTTTCGCCGATTCCGAGCCCGCGTTCAAATCCGCCGAGCGCGCGGCTTCAGAGCCTGTTCTGGCTGCGGCTTCCGTGTCCGCAACGGCACCGACGACGCAATCCATAGCCCGACCGCAGCGCGCGGAATTGCTCGCGCAGCGTCGTTATGGCAGCCGATGCGCAACGTCTGAAGAGATCTGCGATCTGGAGAAGCCGCTGATAATCGGCTCGCCTTGCCAGTGCCCTGACTCTGAGGCTTGGGGGACGGCGATCGAGTAGGCGCCGCTGCGGCCCAAGTCGAGCGGCACGCTGTCCTCAGACGATTGCCGGAGAGAAATAGACCAACTGGCGCCGGATTCTCGTTCGCCTTCGGGAAGCGGCAAGCCGCTCAAAGTCGCTCTATGGGCGGGTTGCCCGACAAAGCAGGGGGACGAGAAGACAAGCCAGGTGGTTTATTTCTCGACAGAAATCGCCTTAGCCCAACGCCAGCGGTCCGGCTCATAAGCAACCGGACCTATGCCATGAGGGTCGTCGTCGACGATGCGTGCTGAGGCGGCGATTACTCTGTTGCTCCTGTTACTCCTGTTACTCCTGTTACTCCTGTTACTCTGGGACAAGTTCCGTGCCTGCTTGGTCCGGATTCGCCGGTTCGTCGTTTGCTTTCACATCCTCCGTCTCTGCTGAATCCGCGTTCGCATCAATGCGGGGTTTATATTCTGACGAGTACAGGACGCAAACCGGTTGGGGTGCGGTTGCCACTCCTTCGCTGGTCCAAACCCGAAGGCTGACCGGCTCAACCGCAAGGCCATTCTTGCCGGTCGGCTGCTGACAGCCGTTTTTGTTCGTCCCGTTCGGCGTCTTCGTCGTATCGCTGGCGCCAGCCATGGCTGCACCGGCCAAGGGCCGCTGAATATTGCGGAATTCAGCAATAATGCCCTCCATGTTCGGCAATACCCGAATGCGCTGGGCGGTATCTGCACCGAGCGTCACATTGGCGCTGCGCCACAGGCGGGTGCCAGCGATCAGAATACTGACGCTCTCCTCGCGCCCGGCTTCGACATACAGCCGCGATTCCATCTGGTCCTCCTGAATGCTCGGTCCACGGTTTACGCCAGCGTCTTCGAGAAAGATGGTGTCAAACGCCTCGTAGTCTGGCGGCACATTGACCAACATCTCGAAGTTTTCCAGTGTTGATGCAATCGGCTTGCCGTTGTTGCCGATCCAGCCGGTTGTGACTTTGAGCGTCAGGCTGTCCGTCCAGGCGGGTACCGACACCAGTGCGAGCTGGCTCTTCAAGGTCGGCTGCATACTTGCCAATGGTGAGATCACCCAGCCGAAACGCACCGCCCGCTTATAGCCGGGATCCGGCCGCCCATGGCCATAGCCTGCCAGTGTCGAGACAGTGCGGCTTTCGACTACGCGGCGGAGCATGCGCGCCAGGGTTCCCTGGCCGCTGCCGGCCAACTGCGAGGAGACCTCGGAGAAGATGCCGACGACATCGTTCTTCGGGAAGATCGCATAGGGATAGGCGTCGAACTTCGCCATCCGATCGACGAAGTTGAAGAAGCCGGATGGGATATTCATGGTAAAGCCGTCCGCCTGCGCCTCGGTCTCGCCGCTGCCTGCGAGTTCGACATCGCACAAGGCGTCGACAAAAGCCGACGAGATCCGATACTTGGGCTCGCTGGTCGCGAACATGACTCGGCGGAGTTCGCGCATTCCGGTATCCACCCAGAGCTCCCAACGTCCGTCTTCGGTTTCGCCGATCAGGTATCGGCCGGCAGGGGGCGTCTGTGGATCACTGCCGAGCATCGGGGCCGGACGGGCCGTCAGATTCTCATAGAGCGCAGCGACATCGAACCAAACATGTGGCAGGCAATGCTTGCCCTCGGCCGCTGGAAGCTGCAGCTTTTCGCGTCGCAAGGTCAGTAGGTCGCTCCAGGGCGCGGGCAATTTGATGTATGGAGATGTCACCGCGCTGTCGAGCTTCAGGAACCGCTCCTCGGTAATACCAAGTACGGCCGCGAGGGTGCGTCCGCTCAGCCGGTTGTAAAAGTCGTTCGCATCCGGCAGTTTCTTAGTGTCGGGTCGGCAGCCCCCCATGCTGCGAAACAGCGAGTCTTCGGCTTCGTTGAGACGATTTCCGATGTCTTCGAGCCAGTCGCGGTAGTGGCTCTCCTGCTTGACGTGGTTTGCCAGGCGTTGCGGCCAGTCCGGTGGCGGTGTCCAGGAGAAACTGGGTTTGCGCCGCGACAGGCGCTCCCGTTGCTGATCGAGATAGGTCGCCATCGCGGCCGGCATCGGCGTATCAGCGGCGGCGTACAGATCTTCGCGCACCAGCACGACATCGACAAAGGCACGCTCGCGAGTATTGCCGCCCGGGATCACCGTGGTGTCGAACTTGAGCCCGAAGACCGAGTTGCCGGTTAGATCGTGGCGGTCGTCGAGCATATTTTCCAGGATCTGCTGGCGCAGCTGGTCGCGTATGCCAGCGACGATCCGAAAACGCTGTTCGAAGGTGAGCGGGGGTTCGGCAGCGGACGATGCCGGCTGGGCCGCGTCGCTTTCAGGAGCGGCGCCGTCGGGGGCAAGCGTGGCGGCGACATCGGTCTCCTGTTGCTCGCTGCGCTGCAGAAAGCTGGCAGAGGAGCCTTCGCGAAACGTCTTGTCAAGATGGTGCAATTGTTCGCGCAGCCACCAGTCCTGATCGTAGCGGTCGTTGACCAAGCGCTCGCGGGTATAGACCTCGGGACTGTCGACATAGATGGTTCCGCGGGTGACAAAGGGTGGGAACGGCAGCGAGAACAGCCCGAAGAGATGCAGCGCCAGGAATACCAATGCGGTACCGATGGCAAGCCTCCAGAAGCGCAGACCCGCGAGAGCCACCTGAAGTGGCCTCTGCAACAGCCGCTTTGCCCAGCGTGCTGCTCGGCCCGAACTGTCGCTGTCGCTGCCATTGCCTTCGCTTGTCAAAGCGCTAGCCGCTGCGGGTTTGGGCTCGGCGGCCGAGGCGTTGGGGGTCTCGGCTGCCGCACTGTCGACACTGGGTTTACTCGGCAATGACGTGGACCGTGGCGATGAGGGGTCATTTGGGGGCATGGTGCTGTCCCAGCTCAGGTTGAAAGGGTTCGCGTAGGATAAGGTTATCAGTAGGTTAGCGCATGGGCCGCGCAGCAAGGCCGAGCAAGTAGGTCGCAGGGTTGGCGGGAGAGGCGCTTATTACCGCAGGGATACAGAAAGCACAGCAGGGCGTATTGTCTGATTTTTAACAACCTGGAATCTCCGTGTCCAGCTCTTTTTTCTTATCCTGCTGATAGGTCAGGAAATTACGCCTGATCAATCCTGGAGGTACAACATTGCACAGCCGAACTCAGTTCGTGTCTGCGCCTCAACCACTGGTCCCAGGCGGCATAGCCACTACTTTCGAAACATAGACTTTCAGAAAATGTTTCTGGTAAACACGAAGTTGTGTCTTTGCATGAATGCACGACTGGACCAAATCAGTTTGTCGCTCCACTGTCACATGGATTCTGATGCGACAGGAGCGAAAAGACATGTTGAGTTTCCATCTTGGGTTGTCGGACGAGAAACGTGCCGAACTGGCAGTTGAGCTGGAGAGGGCAAGGCTAGGCTGTCGAAATCTGCAGTCTCGCTAAAACAAGCGCTTCCCGGTTTATGGATGCTTAGTCGGTGTCGGGATCGGTGTCAAGGTCAACATTAGGGATTGGTATCGAGCTGGCTGCTTTGATCGATGAGCGGATTCGATTTCGATTCCGATAGCGACCCCGACACCGATGAGGCTTCCCCAGTGCGTTCGATGAAGCAATCCAAGACCCGGCATCGGTTTGGCATCAAAACTCGGGACATTTCGACAGCCTAGGGCAAGGCAGGCCGGGGATCTGGCGCGGGTGAACCGCGTGCTGTCAATCTTGTTGTTCGCCGATGACTTTTTTGCCAGTGAGATTGCGCAGGTTCTGCGGGTCTCCAGCGAAGTCGTACGTGCGTGGTTCAAACGCGGCATGCGCGGCTTGCACTCGAAGACATCGCCGGGGCGTCCGCCGACGCTAAGCAAGATCCAGCGCCTGGAGTTGGCTAAACGCATTGATGAGGGACCAGCCAAAGCCGGTTTCACCGGCAATTGTTGGCGCAGCCCAATGATCCAACAGCTCATCACAATAGCTCATCACAACAGCTCATCTAGGAGCGCTTCGGTGTGTTTTACAACCTGCGCTCCATCAGCGAACTGCTCGAGTCCATGAACGACTCATACCAGAAAGCGCGGTCCGTCTCCAATCACCTGGACACCGAGAAACGTACGCAGTGGCTGAATTGCACATGGCCGACGATCTTGCGGCTTGCGCAGCGCAAGAACGCCTACTTGCTGTTCGGCGATCAGGCCTCCTTTCTGCAATGGGGAAGCCTCAGCTACGGGTAGGCGAAACAGGGTCAACAGCCCGTCATTGAGAGACTGCCCTTTCTATACAGTCTCTCAGGCGCTTCTTGACCAGTTAGTCAAGAGCGAATGATTAAGCGAACGTGATCGTCCATTGTCCGGGCAGCGGGCGTAGCTGCCTCATGGAGAAGCCTCAGCCCGGCGCGCATAGGATGTCCCCTCACGGATACGGATAGGAAATTGAAGCTTCGCGGAGGGTTCAGTTTGGTCGGAGCGGAGACGGCACTGAATCCGGGGGAGTGGCCGGCGCTCAGCGTCGGCAGAGTAGGTCGGCTTTGGGCTTCTGCCGTCACTCGGGTCAGTTGCGCACACTCGCGTTGACCGACTTGCGCGTGGCCGTGCGAACCGGATCCTGAGGACGCAGCAGCTGATAGTGTATCGTTTCTACTTTTGGACTGATCTAGTGCCGTCCGTCGTTCGTATGCTATAGTCGGTCGCTCAGCTAATACCACGTTTTCGCTCTGCTTAACCGGAATTAAAAGGAGTTATACTCGAATTGGAAAATGATTCCGCCACAGTGATGGAGGCGAATATGAGGCCTTCCTGGCTAGACGATGCACGCTTAATTCCCGATGAGGTCATGAGCTATTCGCGTATGCTTGCAGTGTATGCGGTTCGGGAAAACGGCTTCAGCCCCAAGGATGTTAGTGAAATGCTCGGCATCAGCCGCAGCAGCGTTTACGCTTGGCTTAGACGCTTCAGGAGCGAGGGTTACAAGAGTCTAGAGACAAACCAAGCCCTCGGCGCTAAGCCGATGGTCACCGAGGCGGTGGATGCTTGGCTCAAGCAGACCGTGCTGAAGCGCAGGTCGCAGGAGTTTGGCTACGATACCCGGCTATGGACCTGTGCCTTGCTCGCCGAGAGGCTGGCCGATCGCCTTGGTGTCGAGGTCGGCGGAGCCACGATCAATGCCCATTTGCACCGCCTTGGGCTGAGTGTGCAGAAGCTCGCCCATCACGCTGCCGAACAAACCCCGGAGGCTGTCGAGCGCTTCGTCAATCAGACATTCCCCAAATTGCAACGCTTTGCCAAGGTGATCGGGGCCGACATCGCCTTCGAAGACGAGGCCGGCGTCGACCTGCACGAGTATTCCGGTAAGACCTGGGGTCTGCGAGGGGTCAGCCTGAAGGTCATCGTCACCGGCCGTCGCGAACATCTCAACATCCTCTCGACGGTCAGCGCGCGTGGCGAGTCGCGCGACCATGTCACCGACGGGCGGATCAATTGCGACGTCTACATCGACTTCCTCAAACAGGTTCTCAAGGGATGCACGCGTCCATTGATCATCGTTGTTGGCGGCGCCTCCTTTCACCGTTCGAGAAAGGTGCGGGTGTTTATCGCGCAACACCGTCATCGCATGCGTCTCGAATGCCTCCCGGCATACAGCCCGGAGCGTCATCCCAATGAACACGCCTGGGAGGAGATCAAAGATAACAAACTCGCACGGCAAGTGATCGCAAACAAGCACGCCCTCAATCAGCATGTGCACTCGGCGTTAGGTTCACTGCAGAAACGAACAAGCCGGATTCTGTCGTTCTTCCAGCTCCCTGAAACGAAATACGCAGCCGCATGCTAAAGTCCGGTTATCCCATTAACTGACTATATGCCTATGGATGAGACCTTCATCGAGAATCTCGTCGACGTCGGCGCCCTCTTCGAACGCGAACAGGGCCTGGACGACGGTCTCCGGGATTTGGCCCATCTGGCCGCGCGTTCCGTCGGTGCTGGCCGGTGCTCGGTCATGCTGCTCAGCGACCCCGGCGACGGCCACCTGCCGACCTTGAAGGTCTGTTCGCACTTCGGCGACCTGCCGGCGGAGGCCTATCGGGCGCCGGTCAAGCCCGGCGAGAGTATTGCCTGGCATGTGGTGGAGACCCAAGCGTCCCTATTGCTCGATGACGTCGGCCACTCCGGGGTGTCGGCCCTCGCGCGGCAGGGAGCGAATGCCGGTCGCAGTATGATGTCGACCCCGATCCTGCTCTCGGGCCAGGTGATTGGGGTGATCAACGCGAGCCTTCCGAGGGACGCGGAGTGCTTCGCGCGATCCGATCTGGACCTGCTGGAAGTGTTTGCGCTGTTCGTAGGCCAGTCCATCCAGGTGTTCCAGCTGCAGCGATTGTCGGAGTCGCGCGTGCTGCAGATGGCGCGCTTGCTCGAGCAGCGCGAAGGCAGCGAGCAGAAACCGATCAGTCCCGACCCGGCGAGAGTCGCCAAGATCGTTGCCAAGACCTTCTACCGCGAGTTACGGCAAGCCGGCTTCGGTACCAACGCCATCATTTCCGTTGCAACCGAGGTCTTGGGCTTGCTTGAAACCAATCTACAAAAACACCGGGCTCGCTTGGACCGCGATGATGAACCTCAGTAGCTGCCGAACTTCGGCGGCGTACGAAAAAGCCCAGACGGACCGGGCGCACCACGCCGTACCGCTCGGGCTTGCTTCGGCCAGGCCGGCGCGACGTATGCACGTTCTGCTTGGCTTGCTCTTGCTGGCCGTTGCGGAGGTCGCAATGGGTGCCAGTGGCGGCTATGTGGTCGCTACGGGTGTCGTCGTGCCTGCGCGCGCCGTTGACATCGCCGCTAAACCAATGGGGCGGATCGTTAGTCTGCATGTCGAGCGCGGGGATCGCGTCGAGGCCGATGCCGTGCTGCTTCAGCTCGATACGGCAGAGCTGCTGGCAGACCGTGCAGCTGCGGAGGCGGAGTTGGCCGCTGCGCAGGTCGAGAGCGATTGGCGGGCCCGCGCCGCGGATCGCCTAGAGCGCTTGGCCCGTGCCGAGTCTCTTTCCGAGGATCGGCTGGATGAGGCTCGTTATGGGCTCGCGGCCGCAGAGCAGCGTGTCAAGCTCGCAGACGCGAAACTGGCGAAGATCGAAGCCCTGCTGGCCGACAGGCGATTGTTGGCACCATTCGGCGGCATCATCGTTGCGCGCACCGCGGAGCTGGGCCAGCTGACGCAGCCGGGCGCGCCCCTGCTGCGATTGGAGGACCATTCTCGCTTAGAGCTGCACGCCAGGGTCAAGGAACTGGATCTACCGAGTATCCAAGTCGATGCGCCAGTCAAGGTGCGCATCGACGCCCTTGGGTCAGATTGGCTGCAGGGCCGTGTCGAAGCCGTCATCCCGTCCGGCGACAGTGATCACACCTTCCTGGTGGAAATCACCCTACCGACCCGGGAAGGGCTCTACCCGGGCATGTTCGGCAAGGTCAGATTCGTCCAATGACGAGCGTGGTAACTGGATGCATGCGCTGATCCGTTTCTTTGCGAGTCGCGTCACCGTCGCCTACGCCTTCACGGCGCTAATCATTTTGCTCGGTCTCGGTGCTCTGACCGTGATCCAGCGCGACAATTTCCCGAGCGTTGATTTCAACGAGATGACGATTACGACGCGCTACCCCGGCGCGTCGCCAGAGGACGTTGAGCTCAACGTCACCAACCAGATCGAAGAGGAATTAGAGGAGGTCGATGGGCTCAAGTGGGTGGTCTCCTTCTCGATGGAGAACGTGTCGATCGTCCATGTCCGCATCGATCCTGACGTTACCGATGCGCGTAAGGTGAAGAACGACGTCAGAGATGCGGCTTCGCGGGTGGGTGATCTACCACCAGAAGTGGACGAGCGACCGGTCGTAGAGGAATTGAATACCACCACCGCCTTCCCGATCATCGAAGTGGGTCTTACCGGCGACGGCTCCTACCGACTTTTGCGCGACCTGGCGCGGCGAACGGAAAGGGCGTTGCTCGGATTGCCGGGCGTCGCCCGAGTGGAGAAGTTTGGTTATTTGGATCGGGAGATTAAGATCGAGGTTTCCCAGGACGCGTTGGAAAAATGGCGCGTACCTGCGCACGCTGTGGCCGAAGCGGTAAGTAATCGCAACATTCGCGCGAGTGGCGGGAGTTTCGAATCCTACACCAGCGAGCGCAATATCGTTACCCTGGCACAGTTTGAAGACCCACTCGATGTGTCGGATGTCATCGTTCGCGTGACCGAGTCCGGAACCCAGTTGCGGGTTTCGGATTTCGCGCGTCTGCTGGATGCGTTCGAACCCCAGAAGGTCGTCTCCCGCATGAACGGGAAGCAGGCGATTTCGCTTCTGGTGTACAAGAAGGAGTCGGCGGATATGATCCGCACCGTCAATGCCATCAAACAGCTGGTGGAGGACAACAAGCATCGATTGTCGGATGGAGTACAGATTGAGTATTCAAACGATGCCTCGCGACAGGTCCGCAACCGCCTGTCCGTGGTCGCCACCAACGGTGCCTTCGGCTTGGTGCTGGTGCTGTTCGTGCTTGCACTGTTCTTGGATTTCCGCTCGGCGTTCTGGGTCGCCATGGGTATTCCGGTGGTTCTGCTCGGCACACTGTTCCTGTTGCCGGTGTTCGGTGCCTATTTGGACTCCATAGCCTTGGCGGCAATGATCCTTGTGATCGGGATCGTCGTCGATGACGGAATCGTCATTGCTGAGAGCATTTGGCGCCATCGGGAGCTCGGCCTGTCACCCATGGATGCGGCGGTTGAGGGCACTGTTGTGGTCTACCTGCCGGTTCTGACGACCGTGCTGACGACAGGTCTCGCGTTCGCACCGATGTTCTTCATGTCGGGCGTGTTCGGCGATTTCGTTTTTGTCATCCCGTTGGTGGTTTGCCTGGCGCTCGCGATCTCGTTGCTCGAGACAACCATTGCCCTGCCGGCCCACCTCATCGGTTCGCGCCGAGTACCTTCCCGGCGGGCAGCGACCTCCCGTCATGCTACCTGGTTTACAGGAGTTAGAGAGGGTTTCGATTGGACCCTGAGCCTGTTCTTGCGCTTGCGGTATATCGTCATCAGCGGATTCTTGGCCTTGTTGATCAGCGCGTTCTGGTACGCGGGAAAATATCTTGATTTCGTGCTCTTTCCCACACAGTCCGCTGACAACTTTTTCGTGCTGGTCGAGCTGCCAAGCGGAAGTTCTTTGGCCGCAACCGAGGACCTTGTTATCGAGTTGGAAGAGGTTTTGCGATCATTACCGGAAGGCGAGCTTGCTTCCTACGTCAGTCGCATCGGCAGCCACGGCGAATGGAATCTCGGTGAGAATGAGAACTGGGCCTATCTCGGCGTCTATTTGACGCCCTTCGCGACACGTGAACGCAACGCCGATCAGATTGTCGAGTGGCTGCGTGAGCGGATGGCGAGGGTCGAGGGCGTTGATCGATTGCGTTTCGTCATCGACGATGGCGGGCCGCCGGTTGGGCGACCGATTACTATACGGGTTGTGGGTTCCAACGACGAGCAGAGAGATTCCCTGGCCAGCCTGATCCTGGAACGTCTCGAGCGGATCGATGGCGTCAAGGACTTGGATCGCGACGACAAGGCCGGCAAGGACCAGATTGTAATAGACCTCGACTATGTAAGACTGGCCAATGCGGGCCTGTCGGTGGCCGATGTGGCGCGTAATGTCCGTCTGGCGTTTGATGGCGAGGTGGTCACTTCGGTTCGGTACGGGGATGAGGACGTGGAGTTTCGGGTCATCCTGGAACCGCGAGCACGCCATGCGCAGGATGATCTCCAGGAACTATTGGTGACCAATCAAGAGGGGCGCTTCATTCGCTTGGGAGATGTCGCGCGGTTTCGCATCGCGTCCGGTCCCTCGAACTTTTATCACTATGACTTCGAGCGCACGATCACGGTCACCGGCGATGTAGACCTAAGCCGGACAACGCCGCTCAAGGCAACGACGGAGGCGTTGGCAGAGCTAGACCTCGATCGGGACTGGCCCGACATGCGGCTGGTCGTAGGCGGTGAGGCAGAGGAGACCACGGCCTCGATGCAAAGTCTACTCATCGCCTTTGTTGCGGCCGCCTTGGGTATCTACCTATTGTTATTGCTGCTGTTCAATTCGGTCTTCCAGCCGCTGCTGGTGATTTTAGCGATCCCGTTTGGCCTTATCGGAGTCATTGCAGCCTTTGCCTTGCATCAAGAGCCGCTCGGTTTCCTCGCCATGCTCGGCGTGGTGGGACTGACGGGCATCGTCGTCAACGATTCGCTCATTCTGGTGAACGAGGTCAACCACCTGCGCGAGTCGCGACCTGAGAAACCATTCGCCTGGGCTGTGGTGGAGGCGGCAAAGGTACGGTTGCGGCCCGTTGTGTTGACCTCTGTCACTACTGTCGCCGGGCTCTTGCCGATGGCTTACGGTCTTGGTGGCTCAGACCCCTTTGCGGCGCCGATGGCGTTGGCGATGGGTTATGGGATCCTATTTGCCACGCCGTTGACGTTGATCCTGTTGCCGTGTCTTCTGCATGTGCAAGAAGACCTGAGTAGGCTGGTCCATCGCGCCCTCGGACAGCGGCACACGGGTGACAGCGCGCTGTAGCAAGGGCGGCACGCTACCATGCTCGAGAACCGACCGGTGACCAAGCGGGTGCTGCCGGAGCGCTTCGAGGGGTATACCTATACCCCACTGCCTGTGGACGGCGATCCGAGCCAGCTCTTCGACACCCTCGCCGCCCTATCGCCGCGGCCCGCGGAGAACGGAAGTAGCCGTGTTGACGCCGGGCATCTACAACTCGGCCTACTTCGAGCACTCCTACCTGGCGCAGCAGATGCGTGCCGAGCTGGTGGAGGGGCGGGACCTCTTCGTCGATGACGATGACTGCTGCTAAATGCGCACCGTCGACGGCCCGGCCCGCGTCGATGTCATCGACCGGCGTGTCGCTGGCATGTTCCTCGACCCGGAGGCGTTCCACCCGGAGTTCATGCTCGGCGTGTCCGAAGACCTTTGTGCAGAAACGTCGCCAATGCCTGCCCGTGGCGACGGATACCTGGAGCACAATAGGGCGAGCGAACCCTTGTTCTTTGTCACCAGCCCGATCAACAAACACTTCCTGACGCTGATCGATGAGGAGGCCATTCCTGAAGCGCGTCGACAGACCAGTGACGACAGGGCGTTGACCCTGATCTTCGATCGCGAGGCCTGGAGCCTCAAGTCCTTTCGCCGCTGGCAGGAGCAAGTAGCGGTTCATGAATAACCTATACAACGCTATCCAGACATCGGCAGAGTGCAATCGGGGTCGGGGTCGCTATCGGAATCGGAATCGAGAGAGAAAACGCCCTATGCCATGCGGTCATGAGAAGCGCGACGTCTAGCGTGCGGCCATCGAGTAGGTCGGCTGGGCCTAGCGCGACTGCGAGCATGTGAAAGGACAGCGTAACGCGAAGGATCAACTCCTGTGCGCATCGTAGGCGCGCATCGTAGGCGCGCATCGCAGGCCATCGCGCTGAAGATTGCCGAGGGTAACGGCAAAGCGACCAGCGGGGATCGACGCCGGTCGTTTGAAAGCGCACGAGGCTCGGCGCTGGAGTGCGCTGCGATTGAGGACGTGCTCGCTGGTGTGCGATGCGTTGTCCGCAGACGACAACAGCAAGCAAAAAGCACCGCTCGGTCGTCTTGTGGCCATGCCAACGAAGCTCGGACAGCGTGGCGACGCGGTCAGCGAGGAGCTTGGCGGATATCGGGTTGGTCAGTTCGATACCGATACCGACGCCGATAGCGGTACCGAATGAGTCGGCAGGCGACACCCAAGCCAAAAACCTGTTTAGTTTGTTTCTGCACCATCACCAAGGGATCGACATCATCACCTAGCGCAAGGGCAAACAAACGCGTTGGGACGCGTTGGACTTTCATCCCCGTCGCGCACGACGGGCAGACCGAGACCTATTGGTTGGCTGAGCGCTCAGTACAGATCATTCCCGCCACCCGCAAGAGCGCCGCCTTCTGGATGCGCGAAATCCGTTACCGATCGGCGAACGGCCATCGCAGCTGTCGACATAGGCGGCAAGGGCGCGCACCGGGTTGCCCTGATCGAGACAAAGTCCGCGACGCGCGGCGGCGGCATCTCCTGACGTGGGTCGAATGCGCCGCGCTGGTAGCGGCGACCGCTGCCCACCGTCTTGCCAACCGCGGCTGCGTTCGCCGACGGCTTGCTCGCCGGTGGCGACTCGGGCGACGGCGGCAGTTCCAGCAGCGGGATCTGTAATGGCTCGGTTTTCGACTGGGTGCTCGGCAGGGTCATCGCGGTGGGCTCAGCGGTGATGCTCGGCGGGCTGTCAGCGGCTGATCGATAGTATACCATCTGTGTCTGATTTGGGGCTTGAATACTTTCACAATCTCTCCGCCTCGGCACGCCGTCTTGGCGGCTTCGCCGCCCGTGACCGGTCGACGGCCACGGCTGCGGACTCGGTGGGCACCCGCCGGCATCGTTCCGGATGGCGGCGCCATCAAGACCGTTAGCCGAGGCGGTGCCGGACTTCAGGATGGTCCGGCAGCTTCCCCGAGCCGGCTGGAAAGCCGGCGGTCCCAGGCGGCATAGCAACTACTTTCGAAAGAGCATTTCCAGGGAGTTGCCTTACCCAGCGCCCTATCCAGCTCCTGGAAGGCTGTCGTGGACACCTAGAAACCGGGCTCCGGGTCCATGCAACCCTGAACGATTGGGCGCCATGATGCATCGGTCGCCATTGCGAAGAAGCAGATCTTGATCGGACCGCGTAAGCCCGCCACTCGGGCAAGGTTGAAATCGGCGAGGCAGTTTGCCTTCCAGGTGTAGGATGGGCTGACGCTGATGTCGTTACACAGATGGGTGATGTCCTTGTTGTCCGGGTGGTAGAGGTTGGGAGCACCATCGGGATTGATTTGCATGCGCGAAACAAACCAGAACAGGCCATCGCAATCCAGGTTTCCAGCTCATCGATCTATCCTCTTCCGAGTCATTAGGCCGATCGTCAATGCGCCGCTAAAGGGCGGATGTCGATGCGACTGGGCTTGGCGCACTGGGCGGTGTCGTCACCGGCATCGCCGTCGATGACAATGATTGCCTGCCCGCCTAGGATCACCAAACCCTCGGACGAGGTGGGCAGGTCGCGGTCGATCAGCTCGGGCTCGATGACATCGTCCTGCGCTAGGGCTGCGACATCAAAGCGTCGGAGCTGGAAAGGAACGTTGGCGCCGTCGGGCAGATCTTCCGGCGGCCCCGCAATCAGCCACACCGAGCCGTCCGAGACGGTCAGATCCCGCACGCCACGCCCGTCCATGTCGAGCAGGGCGACCCGGTCGAACAGGTAGGCATCCAGGTTCTTCAGGTGCAGTAGGATGGCGAGGTCGGTCTTCTCGAGGTCGGTCGGATGCTCGCTCAGCAGCGGGGCACGCAGGCCAATCCAAACATCCGCTTGCCCGTCGGCCGCCAGGTTGACCGCCCCCTCCGCATTGAAAGGAAGCACTTCGTTACACTGCTCCTTGGCCGTGGTTTCATCCAAGGACTCATCTTCGAAGCCCTTCTCCACAACATCCGCGCGAGATTCGCTGCCCTCGATGACCACGCAGACGGCCGCCAGCAAGGGGTCGCCGCCGGAGCACGCATCCATCAGCCTTGCGCAGCCGAGGCGTTTGGTCTTGACCATTGCTACGCTGGTGGATGCCGGTTTCAGCTCGGAGATCGTGCCGAACCGCCGCCGCTTCTTTTTTGCCTCACATTTGGTGTTGCGGCTGTGGGAGGCAAAGACGCCGATTTCATCCCCGGGCAAGCTGGTCAATGCCTCGATATCCGACAGCTCCCTGTTCTTGTCCAGATCCAGCTGCACGACCTGCTGTTGTTCGCGTTGTACTTCGCCATCTTCGATCTTGAACAAAAACAGCGATCTGCGTTCCTCATTGTCCCCAACCAATAGGCAGCGTTCTTGTGGTGCGTCGGGACAAGCGACGAGCACGGCAGCCGACGCCTCGCATAGCGGATGCTCGCCGAGCTGCAACGGCTCAGCCATGGCGAGCATGGGTGCTGCCCACAGCAATATGGGAAGACGTGGAAAGATGCGTCGGTCGGCTGAGATGTTGCTTAACATGATGAATGCTCCACGGTTTGCTGGGTTGGCTGTGCAATAGTGCAACGTTTGGGCTCGGCAGCGCTTGGGTGTCGGAATCGGCTGATGTCAACCATCAGCCGTTTGGGATCATGATCGATGCCCAATCAGGAAACGGCGTCCGCCCGATTCTTCAATAATGCAATGACTCGGCGTTTGCCCTGTTTTGTTTTCAAGAAACCATTTGCATCGAGCTCCAGCCGGTTGGTGTCGACCGTATGGCATCCGGTATCGCCGCAGACGTTCCCGCCGATTACGATGGCATGCTGTCCCGTTATTCCGATCACTATGTCGGAATGGCTTGCATAGCGCTTATGCTTGGCCGCAAAGTCGTAGGTTTGCTGGCCTCCGCCACGAGTGATGTGAACGATATCGCCAACCTGTGGCTTCTGCTCAGTGTGGCGCACGCCCCAAAAGGGCTTGCCTTTATCTCCGGCCTCGCGAGCTTCTATGGCGTCGAAAGAGAATTGCGAATGTGCGCCGTGGAATTTGAACTTTGCGTATTTGGCGCCGGAGCGCTTCACCATGAACGATATGCAGGCCGCCGACCAGGGTATGCGGCCGCTTCTGGAGTTGTTCGGGTCGATCAGCGTCCTACCGTCCCGATGAAAGATGCGAAGGCTCTCCCACATTTCTCGAATGAATCCATTGTAGGGATCGACCGTCTCGCGTCCGTTGCCGAAGTCGAAACGTTCCCATTCCCTGAGCGACGACTGGAATAGTTTTTCCTTCTCCGGTGCCAGCGGTTTGCGTAGGTATTGGTTGACGACAAAGCCGGTTTCGGCCCCGGCTTGTACCTTGGACCAGCGCGGATTGTTTCGCACCTCGCCCAAGACGGTCAGCTCGTCCCCGATTCGCAGTGCCCGGATGATATTGTTGTCGATCTCCGGGGCAGAACGCAGATTCAAGGACTCGGGGATGACGAACGCGCTACCGAGCTGGCTCATGCCACCAGTCAAGTGATGCAGAAAACGGCTCGCGACAAAACCTCTGAAGCCTTTGTATTCGATCTTGGTCCAGCGTGGATTACCTCTTACCTTTCCGAACACCCTGACCCTTTCATCGAGATTGATCGGTATCCCTTTCTCCTTTGATTCGATGATGTTGTTGTCGCTGGAAGAGTCTGGAGTGGATCTCAGATTCAATCGAATTGCGGTGACTTTGGCGAAGCCGATATCGCAGTCGATGACCGTCTCCGGACCGGTTCCAGGTTGCCTGAAGTTGGTGGGCTTTATCTTTTGGTCGATAAAGCTTCTGAACCACGTTCGAAATGCCTTGTTGGCGTCGCCTCGAGCGCTGTCAATTCGTTGTTGAGCCGCGTTGCGGCCAACCTGTTTCTCCAGGTCCCGTTGCGTAAAGCGTTTATGGGGATTGAGAAACTTTCTCGCGCCGTTAAGTCCTTGCTGATGGGCCATATACATGCGCCGGGCCTTCTCATCGTCGCTGAGACTGTCGGGAAAATGCCCGGTCTTTTCCAGGCCCGAGATATTTTCAGCACCAAACTCCGCCGCCGAGATCAAGGAAAGCTCAGGGTCTTTACGCAGGTCGAGGAGCTCTTGGTCTTTGATGATGACATTCGCAGAACTGATGAGTTCTCGTGCCTTGGCGATCTTGTTGAGCACATGATCGGGGTCTTTGGCATGACCGCGCCAAGTCTTTTTGAGGAACTGGGTCAGACCGGTGGCGCTCGAATGCGGGTTTTTGCCGGCGGCATTCCATTGGCCGTTCGCGTCCTTGAGTGCTTCCGCATGACACAGAGCGGCAAGCCAGGCAGCATCGATGCCGGTAATGTCCTGAGCCTTCAGTAGTGCGTCGCGGTAGATGCTGTTGACGCCGAGGCTAAGCGTTGTGAGTGCAACCAGCTCTTCTTCTTCACATCCTTGGTCCGAGCCATCGTTTAGACAGTCTTCAGCTTGGGCGACAGCGAGAAGACTCGACTTGATCCATCCGCTCATCGCTTCTCCAGCGTCGGTGTTGAGCCCGACTCTGGACCATTCGCCGAGGGTATCCAGGAGCTTCAGGCAGTTATCCGTCGATACAGTGAATTCTTCCGCGATACCCTCGACGGGCTCGGGAAAGATGAGCTCATTGTTCTTTTTCACTTTAACGAGCTGCATGGTGTGATCCTCGTTTGGTTCGGAAATTAAGAACAGCTTCGGCGATGGGTTGCTTTCGCTACTCATCCGCCTGCGGCGGACAGAAGACCCAACCATCGCTGAGCGCCAACACTGGCGCGAGCCCGATCTGTCTCGGCGCTATTTGGACGCACAGGATGCGCGCGATTCAATCGCAGGGCTAGCCATGAATATCGCGGCTTAGGCGAAACTATAGGCAGAAAAGGTGATTCAGCCTACATGACGGAAGAACTGGCCCTTTGGGAGGTACAGCAGGGAAGCGTGCCGATCGATTATGACTACAGACATAGCGATGCCTTGACTTTGGACATGCGAATGAGGCGACTCGCCATAGCACCGATGCGATTGCGGTCTGCGGTATCCGATCGCTGACCAACCGGCTATGCCGTGTGCCCTATTCATCCGGACCGGAACCTGTCCTAGATTCAGCAGCACGAGCGGTGCAACGAACTCTTCGTGCGCCGCAGTGAACACTCAACCCGAGGAGATCCCGCACCATGCATCCGAACGCCGATCTGCTGAAACGACTGTTTACCGCGCTGGACCAGCACCAGCCGCACAACATGACGAACTGTTACGCGGTGAACGCGCACTTCAAAGACATCGCCTTCGATCTGGACGGCAGGCCCCAGATCCAGGCGATGTGGGAGATGGTCACGGGAGTCGAGGATCTGCACGCGGTCTTCGAAATCCTGCACGCCGATGACACCTCGGGCCGGGCGAGGGTGGTGGACACCTATACCTATACGGCGACCGGTCATCCCGTGCGGAACGAGATCAGTTCCAGCTTCATCTTTCGAGATGGACTGATTGTTCGCCAAGAAGACAGGTGTAATGCTCTGAGCTGGGGTATTCAGGCTCTGGGGCCGGTGCAAGGGCTGCTGTCATGGCTCGCCCCCTGGAAGCGACGGGAAATGGCGATGAGCAAACTGGACGAATTCATCAAGCAGACAGCGGGCGAGGGTGCGAACGCCTGATGCGGCACCGCCGTGGCACTGAGCGGTTCGGCGTCATCGCGGAACCGAGACGACCAGGATTGGCCGAGCGTGGCGAATCAGACTCCGGGGCTGGTCGCCTCGTCCCCAGGCAGCAGCCCGCGGCGCCCGGCCTCCATCACCGCCTCAGTGCGATTGTGCGAGGCCAAGGCCCGCAGGATGGCACTGACATGCAGCTTTACCGTTCCCTCGCTCAGATCCAGCTTTCTGGCAATGACCTTGTTGGAGAAACCCTGTGCTAACAGCGATAATACTTCCATCTGCCGTCCGGTCAGCGCATTGGCGTCGCCCGGCAGCGCCAGGGCCGTGGGCACCGCGGCAGTCGCCCTGGAGCGCATGGCGGCGAGCAGCGATGCCGGAACATAGATGTCGCCGGCAAGCACCTGGCGCAGCGCCGTGAGCAGATCCTGGCTGCGCATGGTCTTGGGGATGTAGCCCGCGGCGCCGGCATCCAGGCTCGCGCGCACGTCTTCCGGTCGCTCGGAGGCAGTAACGACGACGATCGGAACGCTGATCAAGGCTGCACCCAGATCACGCACCAGGGAGCAATCGCGAGCCCCGGGCAAGTAGAGATCGAGCAGCACCAGATCGAGCTCCGAATAATAGGCGACCGCCGCGCGCGCCTCGTCTGCTGTGCCGGCGCTGAACAGCGTCAGGTCTTCGCTCAGCTGCCCAAGTACCTCCGACAGGGCATCGCGAAACAGGGTGTGATCGTCGATCAACAAGATGCGCATCAGAACCTCCGCGTCGTGGTGATTCCGCGGCTCGCGTATGCACGGCTTGCGCTTGCGCGGGTTGCAAGGACCGGCGGAGCCATTCACTGCGCCGGAGCTCTATCGTACGGCAAAAAGTGGACTGGCATCCGCTGTTCCGCAGCAGGACTGTTCCGCAGCGGGACAGCCACCATCGGATAGGCTCTTAGGATCCAGGGCTGGCGTTTGCGCCTGCCAATACCCGGATGGTAGCGCGCAGCTTGGCGGGTTGCACGGGATTGTGCAGCACCGGATAGCCAAGTGCGCTGGTTTGCTGAAGCCCGACCGGCCCGGTGTCTCCGGTGACCAGCAGGGCGGGGATACGATAGCCCGCCTGTCGACGTAATGCCTCGATCGCATCGGCGCCGGTCAATTCGCCGGACAGTCGGTAGTCGACGATCAACAGGTCCGGCGGCTGCTTCCCCTGCAACCGCCAGCGCCTCGTCGAGACTCGCGGTGGAAATTGCCAGATAACCCCAGCCCACAAGACGATCCTGCATCGCCTGCCGAACGATGCGTTCATCGTCCAAGACCAGGATGCGCAGCGGCAGCTGCTCCTGATAGGCAGTCTGCCCGATCTCGTTTACGTTCTGTATGGATCTGATCTGGTCGTCCTGAAGCCGCGGCACCTCGATGCTGAAGAGCGATCCACGACCCGGCCGCGAGCAGACCTTCAGAGGACGATCGAGCAGACGTGCGAGGCGCTGGACGATGGCAAGTCCCAACCCCAGGCCCTGGGCGCGATCGCGCTGGGGATTGTGTAATTGGTGAAACTCCGCGAAGCAACTGGCGATCTTCTCGGGCTGGATGCCGCACCCGGTATCCCAGACATCCAAGCGCAGGCCCTGGCCGCGTCTGCGCCCGGCCACCAGCACGCCGCCGCGCTCGGTGTAGCGCAGTGCATTGCCAACCAGGTTGCGCAGGATCTGCTCCAGCATGGCCGGATCGCTGCGCACCCAGGCGGCGCTGGGTCGAAAGCGCAGTCGAATACCCCGCTGGCGCGCCTCGGCGCAGAACGCCTCCTCCAGTCGCTGGAACAGATGCTGGACGCAGACGGCTCCTTCCACGGGCCGCACCACTCCGGAATCGAGCTTGGAGACATTGAGCAGGGCGTCCAGCATCTCGCCGATGATCTCGATGGTCTCCTCGATACGCTGCACCAAGGTCTTGTTTTCCGGGCGCTGTATCCGCCCTGCGAGCGCCGAGAAGGCCAGCCCGAGGGCGTGGATAGGTTGGCGTAGGTCGTGGCTTGCTGCTGCCAGGAAGCGGGTCTTGGCGCCGCTGGCGCGCTCGGCCTCCGCGAGCGCTGCCCGCAGGACATGACCTTTGTTCTCGGCCTCTCGGCGCATGGCCTCGTTTTCCAAGCGCAGCCTGAGAGCCTGATCCAAGCCCTGATGGATGTTGAAACAGATCGAAATATTGAGCAGCAGATTCACGATTGCGAGTCCTGCGAGGGATTCTGCCAGAGGCCCCCCGCTGGCGACCAGCGCGACCACCAAAGCCCCGACCACGATCAATGAAAAACTAAAGAAGGAGGCAGGGATGGCTGCGCCCGTGGCTGCTGCGCCGGAGGTCAAGCCGATGGGGATGATCACCAGCAGAATGAGCGAAATCGGTTCCCCTGGATCCAGGAAAAGCAGGATGGCCGCCGTCCACAGCAGCCCGTAGCCTGATGACATCCCAATGACCACCCATCGCCACAGGCGCCAATTTGCCAGCTGGTCCGAGCTCTGGCGGTAGCGTAGCAATGCGGCAATGCGAAGGTGCGCAGCAGTCCAAGCCCGGCCACCGCCGCCAGCCAGCACAGCAAAGCACTGCGGGATGTGGCCGTCTGATACCACAGCAGGGCCGCCACGACGCTTGCATTGAGGGTTTGGGCAGCGACAGCGACCGGAAACTGGTAAAAGACCGTCCTGACATGCTCCGAATGGATGAGATTTTCTTGGGACTGATCGACGGCCAGGGTCATGGTCGGACTCCAAGTTGGCTCGAACTCGGCTCGAGCCGGTTGCGAAGGCGGAGAGCGAGGTCTCGGGTTTCAGATTCCTGCCAACTGAAAAGTGCTGAACTGGAGGGTATGTTCGCACTTTCCCCGCTCAGAAGATGGCATGCTCGCCGCGCTCCACCGTCTCGGTACCGTCGAGCACATGGCGATAGTAGTCGAACAGCGTATCCTGTCCAGTCTCCGGGGTCGCATCGGCGTCGTAGCGACCGGTGGCAGGATCGAGCACAAGCATTGATTGCGTGGCGTAATAATGGCCGATGCGCGCGAGTTCGGCCTTGGCCGCCAGCGGCGGGACAAACTTGCCTGCAAAACCCAAGGTCGCTGCAATGTTCTGCAATAGCGCAACCGGAACCTGCTTGAAGCACGCTTCTCGACCGAGCAGATCGAACAGCCGCTCGCCCTGCTCCAGTGGCGTAATCGCTGGTCCTGGACCGCCGATCGGCAGGATCCTGTTGTGCCGCGAAGCGTCATCCAGGCAATCGACCAGATAGGCCGCCAAGTCTCGATCACTGATGGGTTTACAGGCGGTGAGCCGGCCGTCACCGAACAACAGATAGGGTTTGCCTTGGCGTACCCGCTCGATCTGTCCCGCCAGCGACTTGAAGAAGGCCGTTGCGCGGACAATGGAGTAGGTCAGTCCCGAGTCCGCCAAGGCCGCCTCGAATGCGAGCTTCGCCTGTTGAAACGCGAGTCTGGGTCGCTGCACACAGATTGCCGACAACAGCACCATCTGCGTCGCCCCGGCTGCTCTGCCCTGATATAGCAGGTTCAGGTTTGCTTGGTGGTCGATGGCCCAGGCGTCCCGTGGCTCTCCGGTGCGCGAGGCCAGGCATGAGACAAGCGCATCGAAGGCTTCGTTGCGCAAACCCTGCTCGCTCAGGGAGGCCGGATCGGTCACCTCGCAGAAGCGCACCTCGGCGCCTTCGAGAAAGTCGATGCCGCGGGCCTGAGCAGGGGGCAGGTCATGCTTGCGCGCAGACTTGGCCCGCTTGCCGGTGTGCGGCCGCACGACGCAGATGACCTCGTGCCCCCGCGCCACAAGAGCAGCCACCACGGCTCGGCCGATGGTGCCGGTACCTCCCGCCATCAGGATACGACGAGGGCGCGGTGAGGCGGTTTGCATCAGCGACGGACCCTGGCCGTCGCGTTGGCTGGTGGACGACGCAGAGGAGGCCATCAGTGGCGATGTTCAGCGCGACGAAAATGGTCTGCACCGGCCAACTTTCCAACCAGCCGGCCCGGGTCGGGAATGCGTATCGGCAGGTGCTCAGGACAGATCCACAGCGACGCGCTTCGATACGCGAGCCGAATCAATGGCACAAGGTCGGAACCGCAATCGCATGACATACAGGTTGCTGCTTTGTCTTTAGACATTTCGCCTCCGTCATTTGGTGTTGCGCGGCTCGCTTCAACAAGCCGAGCCGCCCTGCTTGGAAGCGCTGTGACAGCCGTCTTCCAGCGCCTATAGATTAACCCAAGCAAGCGCAGTTGGCTGCTTTTGCTAGAGTACTTTGGCCGCGAGTGGCGTTTGCAGCTTGCTGCTGCCCGAACTCCAGCGTGTATTCGAGTCCGGCGGGAATTGCGTGCTCGGGATTGGCCAGCTCGACGCACAGGCCGAAGGTAGGCTGTCGTAATGTCCTGAGTTTTGATGCCAAACCGATTCCGGGTCTTGGATTGCTTCATCGAACGCACTGGGGAAGCCGAATCGGTGTCGGGGTCGCCATCGGAATCGGAATCGAATCCGCTCATCGATCAAAGCAGCCAGCTCGATACCAATCCCGAATTCCGACCTCGACACCGATCCCGACACCGACTCAGCATCCATAAACCGGGAAGCGCTTGTTTGCGTGAGACTGCAGATTTCGACAGCCTAGGCCGAAGGTGCCGTTTACGGCATCAATGACCTGTTTCACCAGGTCAGCTTTTGTACATGCCGTCCAACACGCCTCAGTACCATGGTACTCACATCCGCGCTGTAATGGGGTTCCCAGCAACTGGACGTTGTAATGGCGCCGTCCGAGTGTGTGCGCTGCCGTTACGCGAACCAGCGTGAAGGTCTCGGCAACCGCATCGCCCGCGAATCCGTCTCGACCCAGATCGCGATGGCCAGATTCGGAATGTCCACAAGATCGGCTAGGATGTGGTTGGAGGTTGCGCTCGCCATCGGCCTGCCGAAGCCGGTGGCGAAAGTGCCGATTTGATCGAAGAGTCGGTGACGGCGGAGGTCGACAGTCGCCGTCGGACGGTTGTGCTGAACGTGCCGTCGCCAGAGCGCTGCGCCCTGCATGAGCTGCTGCTGTTCACTGCTCGACCCAGCACAATGGCGACCAAGGCGCACAAGGATCGGAACCAGGCCATGCAATTGCTCACCATGCTGATTCGACGAGGCTCCCGATGGGCTGGAAACCACTGAATGCGGCGCTGGCGATCCGCGGGGCGGGCTGGATGCGGAAGGTGACGCATGCCCTCGGTCGCCGGGCGGAACAGTTCCCGAAGCTGGTCGAGGCCCTGGAAGGTCTGCTGGGCTGGTGCTTCGGTTCTCGAGCGCAGGCCGCGCTCTTTTGGCGTGCCTTTCTCTAGCTGAACACGGACCCGGGGCGGCCCGACAGCACCGGGGCTGCCTGCAATGACCTCAGCAACGCGCTTTACTTCGGCCTAGTGTCGCTGTGGGGGATTCCAATCAAACATCAGCTCGAAAAGCCGCAGCTCGAGGTGCCATGGGTTCAGATGCTCCAGGCTCAGGAGCAGGCAAACAATCGACTACTTCGAGAAAGAAGCTCAGCCAGACGCTTTCGAGTCCGTTTTTCACAGTCTCTGGTGGGCTGTTGCAACATTGACCACCGTCGGCTACGGCGACATCTACCCGATCACGGTGGGAGGCAGAATCTTTACTGCCGTCGTGCTGTTCGTCGGTCTTGGAGTGGTTGCAATACCGGCGGGCATGGATGCAACCGCACTGGTGAAGGCCAAAACGATCGAAGAAGACCGCGAAAGCCCCGATCCGTCGGCAGACGGCAATGGGCACATTTCTATCGATCTTTGCCGTTCGCTCGAGATGCGAGCCCAGCTTTCTGTTCAGAAAGGCCAAGACTTTCTGGCCATCGAGTGTCCAGCCGGCGGTCATCAACAACCAGTCACCAAGGGACCGATGCATCGCCGTGACAAGTTCCAATCTCTGCCTGGCGCCGTCGAGCAGCATCAGCGCTGACAACTTCGCTACTTGACACCAGACAGTCTAAACGGACTCCGGTTTTCCATGCGGCTGGTATAAAGGGTAAAGCTGCTGTTATACTGTCAGGCATTCTTGACATTTCTATTATCAAGCTTGGTTGACACTTGTGACAACGGTTTCCCCGAAAATCTCGAAGGATGATCTGATCGGCGCGTCTCGCGATCGCACCAACGGTGCCAAGCCCCATGCTGTTGTGATCGGCAGCGGCTTCGGCGGGCTGGCGGCAGCGATCCGGCTCGGCCATCGAGGCTACCGAGTCACAGTGCTGGAAAAACTGGATCAACCCGGCGGACGAGCCTACGTACACGAAATCGATGGCTTTAAGTTCGATGCCGGCCCGACGATCATCACCGCGCCTTTTCTATTGCAAGAATTGTGGCAGATGTGCGGCCGAAACTTCAGCGATGACATTGATTTGCGACCGATGGACCCGTTCTACCGGATTCGCTTCGACGATGGTGCGATCTTCGACACCAACGGCGACCCGGTTGCGATGCGCGAACAGGTCGCGCGTTTCTCTCCGGGAGATGTCGAGGGCTATGATCGCTATATCGCCGAGAGCGAAAAGATCTTCCAGGTGGGCTTTGTCGAGCTGGGGCATGTACCCTTCACACACTGGCAGGACATGGCGAAGATCATTCCCAAAATGGTGGCGTTGAAAAGCCATCGCAGCGTGTACTCCATGGTCTCGTCCTATGTCAAGGATGAGCGCCTGCGCGTGGCATTGAGCTTTCATCCGCTGCTGATTGGGGGCAATCCGTTTTCGGTTACGTCGATTTATGCGCTGATTTCCTATCTGGAGCGGCATTGGGGCGTGCATTCCGCGATGGGCGGCACCGGCGCCATCGTCCGCGGCATGGTGAATCTGATCGAAGGGCAAGGCAATCAGGTGCGACTGAATGCCGAGGTAGCCGAGATCAGCGTCGACAATGGCCGTGCCACCGGGGTGCGTTTGGCGAATGGCGAGCTGATCCCAGCCCGGGTGGTGGTCTGCAATGCCGACGTGGCCTGGACCTACCGTAATCTGCTGCCCGGTATCGAACGCAAACGCTGGACCGATCGTAAGCTGGATCAGGCCAAGTATTCCAATGGCTTGTTTGTCTGGTACTTCGGCACCAAGCGCCAGTATCCAGACGTAAAGCATCACAGTATCCTGCTCGGTCCCCGCTACAAGGGCCTGCTCAACGATATCTTCCGCCGTAAGCATCTGGCCGACGACTTCAGTCTGTATCTGCACCGGCCCACCGCGACCGATCCATCGCTGGCGCCGGCAGGCTGCGACACCTTCTATGTACTCGCACCGGTGCCGCATCTGGACGGCGATGCCGACTGGACCGAGCGCGCCGAGCCCTACCGGCGTGCCGTTTCCGATTATCTCTCCAAGACCCTGCTGCCCGATCTGGAAAATCAGGTGGCAACCTCGCTGGTGACCACGCCCATTGATTTTGAACAGCGCTTGTTGTCGTTCAAGGGCGCCGCATTCAGCCTTGAACCCGTACTGATGCAAAGCGCCTGGATGCGCCCTCACAATCAGAGCGAGGAAGTCGAACATCTGTACATGGTCGGCGCCGGGACACACCCGGGAGCGGGTGTGCCTGGCGTTATTTCCACAGCCCGCGTCCTCGATACGGTGGTTCCCGATGCCTCTGTTTTTCCGAACTGAGTCTTATTTCGCCGATCCGGCCGATTTGGCGGCTTGTAACCAACTGTTGAGCAATGGTTCCAAGTCGTTTTTCGCCGCATCTTTTTTCCTTCCCAAGACGACGCGACAACCCGCGTCCGCACTCTACGCATTCTGCCGTGTCGCCGACGATGCCATCGATGACTGCCGCGGCGATCGTCGCGAGGCATTGGCAAGGCTGCACAACCGGCTCGATCGCTGCTATGCCGGCCGGCCGCTGGAGCAATCGGCAGACCGTGCTTTTGCCGGCGCCGTCAAACGCTTTGGCATACCGCGCGAACTGCCGGATGCCCTGCTCGAGGGCTTCGAGTGGGATGCCGAGGGTCGCACCTATCCAACCATTTCCAGCGTCTATGATTATTGTGCCCGCGTCGCTGCCGCGGTCGGTGCGATGATGGCGGCTTTGATGGGCGTCCGCTCGCCAGAATTGATTGCCCGTGCCTGTGATCTCGGCACCGCAATGCAATTGACCAACATTTGCCGCGATGTGGGCGAAGACGCCCGCAACGGTCGCATTTATCTTCCGCTGGACTGGCTGTGCGAGGCCGGGATCGAACCGCAGACGTTTTTGGCACGGCCGGTGTTCAGCGAGGCACTCGGCTCGGTGGTCAAGCGGCTGCTGGATATCGCCGACGAACTCTATCAGCGTGCCGAATCCGGCATTGCGCGTTTGCCGGTGGGTTGCCGTCCGGGAATTTATGCCGCACGTCTGCTGTATGCCGAGATCGGCCGCGAGGTGGCTCGCAATGGCTATGATTCCGTCTCCCAACGCGCCATCGTGCCAAAAGCACGCAAGGTGGCCGTGCTGAGCCAGGCGCTGGCCGCGACGCCATTTCCAGGCGGCGATTACAAATCTCCGGCCTTGCCGGAAAATGGGTTTCTGATTGATGCCGTGGCCGCGGTGCCCAGTGCAACAGAACTCGCCGCCAGGGCCAAGGCCGCTGACCGGCGCCTGCGAGGCATTGGCGAAAAGGTGGTCTGGGTGGCTGAATTGTTCGAAGCCATGGAGCAGCGCGAGCGTGTTTCTCAAGAGCAGAACAATGCCATGTTGTCGGCAATGCGTGGTGGGGGTTAAAGCATGCGCTATTATCTTGGTGTGGTTTGCTTGCTGCTGGGTATATGGCTGATTTATAAAGCCATTGATCATCGCAAACGAGTGATCGCCGCGCGCGAGCGTATGCAGACCAAGGGCAAGGTCTTGGGTGACCCGGCTCTAGGCTCAATGGGCGTCGCCATGCTACCCTTCTACGTCCTCTATGGAGCCATCGCATCCTTGCTGCTGATCGGTGGTTTTTTTCTATCGGACCTATCCCAGTATCTATCGATTCTGGATCTGGCCGGACTGATCGTACTCGTGATTGGCCATAGCGTCTTCATTACAATGCGAACCGCCTACCCGCGGCTTGGGCTGGATCTGTCGAACTCGCAATAAGGCTGCAAAACCAAGCGCACATGTTTCGCCATCCAGCAGCCGGCGCAAGACAGTTGTTTCGGGCAAGCTGCTCCGCTTGTTATTGAATCCATAACCATCGAACCAGGTTTTTCTCCCGATTGCAGGTTCTCGCCTGATTCGACTTCATTCCCGGGCTAATGGGCAGCGCTCACCGCTGCCCGGGTAGCGTAAAATAGTATCACCCTTGTGCTTCCCGGACCCTCAGATGCCTAAAGATACCATCCGCGAAAGCTCCTCCTCGCCGCTTGGCGGCGAGGCTGATCCACTGCTGTTGGACAGCGAACAAATCCAGTCTCTTGCGCAGCCCACGGTGATTCACTCGGCGCTGCGCCATTGCAACGAGCATCGTGTTACCGACGTTGAGCGTGTGCAGACCGGCATCTATGCCCGGGTTGAAGACGCGCACAGCGAAGAGCAGCTCGAGGTTGAGATTACTTGTGATACGGATGGCACGCTGCTGGCAGGCTGCGACTGCGGCGGGAGCAATGATGGGACGCTCTGTGTGCACGCCATCGCCGCACTGTTTGCCTATGCCAAAGGGCAGAACGAAGAAGCTTCCAGCGATCCGTCGCGGATCGCCGATGCCCAGCGTACGGCGCTAGAGGAACGATTGGCCAGGGCGCGAGCGGAAGTGCAGGTGAAACCCTTGTCGGAGTCTGCGGATGCGGTTGGATTCGGCCTCTGGAGCGCGCGCTCGCTGCACTCGGCAACGCACTTCTCCAGCGATTATCGGGTACATATTCGCTCCCTGACAGGGCGCGCGAATCATTGCACCTGTCCAGACTTTGCCACCAACGAACTCGGCACCTGCAAGCATGTGGAGGCCGTTCTGTACCGTCTGCGCAAGCGCAAGGACTTTAAGCGCATTGCCTCTCTGGCACCCCCCCGTGGCACAGTGTTTCTGGATTGGGAGGGAGACAACGCGCCGACCATTCGATTGTACCGGGGAGCCGAGACCGCCACCGATCTGCAGCCATTATTGCAAGAGCACTTCGATGCTGACGGTCGTTTCCGGCTGCGTTTGCCGGATGATTTTTTACGTTTCGCCGAGCGCGTTGCCGAGCGCAGCGATCTTGACGTCGGCGACGATGCGCTCGGCTATGCCCGCCGACTGGCCGAGGACGCGGCGCACGCCGTGCGCGCCGCGGAGATCAGCGAGCGCATCCGCGCCAGCGGTGGACGATTGCCGGAGGTGCAAGCCAAACTCTATCCCTACCAAACCGAAGGCGTCGCATTCCTGGCGGGTCGCGGTCGCGCCTTATTGGCCGATGACATGGGCCTGGGTAAGACCCTCCAGGCCATCGCCGCCGCCTATTGGCTGCATCGCCATGACGCTGTCGAGCGCGTGCTGGTGGTCTGTCCAGCCTCGCTTAAATTGCAGTGGGCGCGCGAAATCCAGCGCTTCACCGCCGCGCAAGTCCAGATCATCCAGGGTCCGGTGGCAACCCGCGGCGTGCAATACCGCAAAGGCAACGGCTTCTATGTGGTCAACTACGAATTGGTGATGCGCGATCTTGGCGTCATCAACACCGATTTGCGCCCTGACCTGCTGATCCTGGACGAGGCTCAGCGAATCAAGAACTGGCGCACCAAGATTGCCAGCGCGGTGAAACAAATCGGCTCACGCTATGCGTTCGTGCTGACCGGCACGCCCTTGGAAAATCGCCTCGAGGATCTGTACAGCCTGTTGCAGGTGATCGATCCGCGGGTGCTCGGTCCGCTCTGGCGCTACATGGTCGACTTTCATATTACCGACGATCGCGGCAAGGTGCTCGGCTATCGCAACCTGTCGGGATTACGCCGACGATTGGCGCCGGTGATGCTGCGGCGCGACCGCAGTCTAGTGCGCGATCAGCTGCCGGAGCGCATTGTCACTCGCCTCGATGTGCCGATGACCCAACCACAGTGGGACATTCACAACGATGCAGTCTCTGCCGCGGCCCAACTGGCGCAGATCATGCGACGACGCCCGCTGACGCCGAGCGAGCAAAACCGCATGATGGCGGCCCTGCAGCGAGCGCGCATGGCCTGCAACGCGGCTGCACTGGTAGATCCTGAGATTGCCGAGAGTCTCGGCGACAGCGCGCCCAAGTTGGACGAACTGGAAACCTTGCTCGACGAGTTGTGCCGGATGAGCGGGCTCAAGGCCGTGGTCTTCTCCCAGTGGGCCCGCATGACCGAATTGGTGGAACAACGAGTGCGCCGCATGGGACTCGGCAGCGTGCATCTGCACGGCGGAGTTCCCTCTGCCAACCGAGGCAAGCTGATGGACCGCTTCCGGCAAGACGATGCGGTGCAGGTGTTCATCTCCACCGATGCTGGCGGCGTGGGTCTGAATCTGCAAAATGCCGCTGTGCTGATTAACCTCGACGTTCCATGGAATCCCGCCGTATTGGATCAGCGCATTGCTCGGGTGCACCGGCTCGGCCAGCTGCAAAAAGTGCAGGCGATTTTGATGGTTGCCCCCGACTCCTATGAAGAGCGTGTGCTTGGCCTGGTGCAGGGCAAGCGTGAATTGTTCGACAATGTCGTAGATGCGGATGCAAGCGAGGATGTCGTCAGTGTGTCCAAGCGCTTGGCTGAGGTGTTGGCGGACGATCTTGCCGGCTCGACCGATACTGCCGGCCGAGCCGCGACTGACCAAGACAGCAGCACCAGGGAGCCAGAAATCGATCCTCTGGCCCAGCCGGAGCCCGTGGAACTTGCAGCCGATGCCGCTCTCGCATCATCGGATACCGCATTGCCTCTGCATCCGGATCTCGACCAGGCGGTGCGCGATTGCGTGATCGCTCTGCAGCGACAGTTTGGCCAGCGCATTCAGCGCATGCTCGGCCAGCGCCGCCGTGGCAACGGACAGGACGGAGGCATGGGCGGTCTGCTGATCGTGCTCGACCAGGTGCATGAGAACGACGACCAGATTGCCGCCGGCTTGTCCGAGCGGGTTCCGGTGGCGGTGCTGGATCAGCGGACCTTACAGAGCCTGGCCCGACTCGGCGATGCTTCACCGGTCGCCGATGCCGAACCCCTGTATGCAGGGGATATGACCGGCACCGCCCCCGCTGTCGAATCGCCTTTATTGCGCAAGGCGCGCGAGGGTTTGACAGCCGCCCGCGTGTTGATCCAACAGAGTTGCCCTGGGCCGGCGTTGGACCTGATGCTTTCTGCTTTGCTGGCCGCTGCCGCTCTGCGCGTTGGCCGTGACGACCCGCCCAGCGCCTCCACGGCTGGCATTTGGCTCTACGGCGAGGTGCTTCCAGCCGGCCTATTGGCGCAACAAGACGCGGCGCTGCTGATGCGTGCGATTGCATTGGCGCAGGGCGCCGACGCCGTGCCCGAGTCGATGCTGACGGCGCTGGCCGAGGATGCAGTTGCGTTTGTCGATTCTGCCTCAGAGGTTGGACCCTGAGGCGATTTCTGTCGAGAAAACTACCACCTGGCTTGTCTTCTCGTCCGCCTTCATTGTTGCGGCAACCCGCCCATGGAGCGGCGATGGGCGGGTTGCCGCTTCACGAAGGCGAACGAGAATCCGGCGCCAGTTGATCTATATCTCCCCGGCAACCGCCGGAAACCGAAATATCTTTATTTCCGCTATACGATAGGACCAGGGAGATCGTAGACACGGATCGAGTAGGCGGAAGGCGTGACATGGATTAACAAGCACATTGAGATTTGGCTTACGCCTTGGCTAGGCTGTCGAATATCCCTCAGCCTTCCTATTTAAAGTGCACCTAGTTTCCCTGTCACTCGGTATACCGAAACCCTTTTAAAATCAATAATATGAAGACCTCATGTGCGACACAAATGCGAGGAGATGAAAACGGCAGGAAACAGGCGATTTTCGACAGCCTATGCCTTAGCTGCGGAGACGAACAGGCGGATGGCAAGGGTGCCAGCCATCGCCGTCGGCAACAGCCAATGCCTTTGCATGGCCTTTGCAAGACTGCAATAATGCAATATTTTGGCGGCACCTGAACGCTGCGCCTTTCCTTATCCAGCATACAAACCGGACAACGAGCATGCCTCAGTCAGCATTCGATCACCGCTTAAACCGAGTGCGCGGGTCCGACCTCCCTTACAGCGACGGTATCCCCATGGAATCGGATTGGCACGTCTCGGCGATGTCTCTGCTGATCGACATCCTGCGTCATCACACGCGCAATCGTAGCGACATCTATATTGCGGGGGATATGTTCGTCTACTTCGATCCGAATCAAGTCAAGACACGCAACTTCCGAGGGCCTGACTTCTTCGTGGTCAAGGGGGTCGCAAGCGCCCACATGCGCAATTCCTGGGTAGTCTGGGAGGAGAATGGACTAACCCCGGACTTCGTCATTGAGCTTGCCTCGCCAAGTACGGAACATTTCGACCGTACGGAGAAGAAAGCGATCTACGAACAGGTGCTCAAGACCCCGGAGTATCTAATCTACGATCCCAGCAACGAACGGCTACGGGGTTGGCGACTGTTCGGTGGCGCCTATCAAGCACTCACGCCGAACAGATCGGGCCAATTATGGAGCGAGGAACTCCAACTGTGGGTGGGGCTTGACGAGTACCGATTTAGCGCCGGCTACGACCTGGTTAAGGTGCCGCGCTTCTACGACGCGAATGGGCGAATCTTGCCCACTCCGGCTGAGGCCGAAGCCAAACGTGCCGATGCCGAAGCCAAGCGCGCCGATGCCGAAGCCAAGCGTGCCGATGCCGAAGCCAAGCGTGCCGAGGCCGAGACCAAGCGTGCCGAGGCCGAGACCAAGCGTGCCGATGCCGAGGCTGCTGCGCGTCGTCTTGTCGAGGAAGAGCTCGCACGCATCAAGCAAGGTTATCGAGACGATGAGCATGGATAGGCAACCCAAGCGACTCTGTAGATCGATGCTGATCGGTGATCCGAAGGACAATGCCGACGCGGCGGGGAAACACAGATCAATACGAAACGAGATGCTGCTGGCTCGACTGAACGTGGCATGCATAAGCAGCCTTACTCAGGTCCGATGCACTCGCGGAGCGCTTGCGCACCGGCGTCCAGCAGACGAGGGCGATGAGCGCGCACAGACCTGCTTAGGCGATTGCCGGCGAGAAATCGCCTTAGGGGTGAAGGCCGGTGGCGTGCCGGCGCGCGGCTCCTCTCTGAATCGCTGCTTCAGCGGTTGATCGGCACGCTCGCGTCAACGTCGGACAAGAACTCCATCAGAACCTGGTTGAAAGCATCCGGTCGCTCCAGCGGAAGGAAATGGCGTGCATTCTGGATGGTCACCAGTGTTGCGTTCGGCATTTGATCCACATAGCCCTGTTTGAATGCCGTCGATGTGTAATCTTGTCCGGCACCGATAACCAGCGTGCGACAGCTGATTTCTGATAAGCGCTCGGCGACACTCCAACCGATCAACGACTTCAGTGTTCGATAATAGGCCCGTGCATCGTTATCTGCCCAGCGTGCGATGAATGCAGCACGCAGATCGACCTGGCTTGCCTCCGGGAACAATTTCTTACTCAGCACCTGGCCCATCTTGCGCATTCCCAGCAGTTTGATGATCAGCAGACGTGTCAGCCCATTCATGCGCTCCTGCCAGGTGCGCAGCTTCAGCTCCGGTTGGCTGTTGACGATCACCAGGCTTTTGACCTGTTGAGGTGAGTTCAAAGCGAGCTGGAAAGCGACCATGCCACCCATGGACAGTCCAACCACATGCGCTGGACCCAAACCCAGCGCCTGCAGCAATGCTGCCGTATCGGAGGCAAACAGAGGAATGCCATAGGCGGCGCCTCGTGGCTTATCGGATTGACCGTGACCGCGCAGATCGACAGTCATTGTTTGGTAATGTTTGGAGCATACGCGCACCTGCGATTCCCAGTCACGGCTGCTGGAGCCCAAACCATGGAGAAAGAGAACCGGTTGCCCGCGTCCAGCAGTTTCATAGTATAGATGGATATCGGCGATCTTGAGCTTTGGCATGCTAATTAGAACAATTGGAATCAGAACGATTAAAAAAGTGGCCCACATTGTGCTGCAATTCGTCGTTGTTTCAAGTGCTGCCAGATGACCAGACGGTTCATCAGAGCGTTCCGATCCTGTGCTCGATTAACCACTCATGGAAGGCGATACGATTTGGCGATTTGGGGCTTCCCCGCTGCTGAGGCCGTTGCGCCGGCGCTTGCACCCGGGCACGACGATCTCGGGCAGCGGTAGTTGCGCGCGGTCAGTGCGAGCCATCCCTGTGCAGGTTAGTCTGCCAATTGTTCATTCATCAATCCTGGATTGGCTTCGCCCTGGCCGTTGATCTGCTATCGGGTGCGGCGAGTTTCCTGCTTCGGTGCAAGTCGGTGGTTCGATTTCAGCAGGCACGCCTTGGCGCTGCTGATCTTGAATGCTACCTTTGACATGGCAGAGTAAAGTCGATGTTGGCTACCATGAGCTAAAGCTATGCACGAATTGTCGGTTTGCCTGTCGCTGCTCGATCAAGTGGAGAGAATCGCCCGCGAGCACGGCGCCGATCGCGTTGTACGCATTGTACTGCGCATCGGTCCTCTGTCCGGCGTCGAGGCACCGCTTTTGGCGAATGCCTATCCGCTGGCGGCCGCAGGGACCCTTGCTGAGCATGCCCTGTTGGACATTGAGCCAGCGCCCATTCGAGTTCTATGTAGGGAATGCGGGGCTGAAACCGAGGCCCTGCCCAATCAGCTCGTCTGTAGTAACTGCGGCGGCTGGCGCACGCGTCTGCTCAGTGGTGATGAAATGTTGCTGGCCAACCTGGAACTGCGCATCCCGGACGCTGCGTCTGCACAAGGCCTGTCCAGTTCGACATCGATTTCCTGACTTCGGAGAAGACCATGTGTGACACCTGTGGCTGTGCCATTACCCCCGGCAATGAATCCTTTCTTCGCGCGGATGGCAAACATGCCAGAACCAGCGATGGCCATGCCGCTGTGGAGGTGCTGCAAAGTCTGCTCAGCGAAAATGACCGGCAGGCAGCGCATAACCGAGAACATTTCGACCAGCACGGCGTATTGGCCGTAAATCTGATGTCGTCTCCCGGCGCTGGCAAAACGAGCCTGCTCGAGGTCACCATTGATGCTCTGCGCGATGAGGCATGCATCGCCGTCGTCGAGGGCGATTTGGAAACCGAAAATGATGCCGAGCGTATCCGCGCTAAGGACGTCGAGGCTATTCAGATCGCCACTGGCAGCGCTTGCCATCTGGACGCGCACATGGTCCACGATGCATTGCATCATCTTGATTTGACAAACATCGACATCCTGTTCATCGAGAATGTCGGTAATCTTGTCTGTCCAGCCAGCTTCGATCTAGGTCAGCACCGCAATGTGATTTTGTTGTCGGTGCCCGAGGGCGACGACAAGCCAGCCAAGTATCCAGTCATTTTTCGTGCCGCAGACTTGGTATTGCTGACCAAGACCGATCTGCTGGCCTATCTGGACGACTTCGATCCGGGCCGAGCCGAGACCCTGATACGCAAGCTTGCCAGCGCGGCGCCGGTGCAGAGGTTATCGTCTCGACAGGGTACTGAAGGCATCGCTTCCTGGCTCGATTGGCTGCGCGCTGAGATCCTTAGGAATCGTTAAAAATAAGCGGCTCATTATGAGCTGAAGTTTCCTGATTTCTGAAAATCGCAAGGAGGGTGGTTACTTGGGGGCGGCCTATTTATGCTGGTTTGAGCAGGCTTAAGCAAACCCAAATAACCATGCCCCTACCTGGCCCACCACCTAGGTAGTTCAATCTGGACGGTCCTGGCTTGGCCCGACTCACACAGTTTCCTTGCATCACCGGCTGAACTGTATTCAGCTATATATCAACGCCTTACGCCCTCCGTCTATCCAGGCGCTGCACACAGATCTGCAGGAGCGAAAAGTGCGTGAAGAAGGCCAAATTGAACACCCTACCCGCCACCTACCTAAGAACCAGAAGACTTCAGATGATGAGTGCTCCGCTGTGATAGAGGAATGGTCGATGAGATTGCAATTTCCCGTTGCGTCGCTGCGCAAGCCGCAACACATCGTCGCGCGGAGATGCAGACGCGTGGAAGACAGCCCGAAGAGGTCCGCGTCCACGCATTCAAGACGCGAGCGCGGGGAATCCTGATCGCTGCGGACGGCGCTGGCGGCAACGGATCGATCTCGCCTTCGGCTCTCTGGCAAACCGAAATGCAGCGGAGTCGGCGGGATGCGCTTCGCTTTCCCGCCCTACGGTGCTTGAAGAAACATGTTGAGGGTGATCAAACAGCCAGTCAGAAAAACAACGTCGTCTCGTGGCCAGACGTATGCTCGTCTATACGGTCTCCACACGCGCTCGGGCGATCATACGCTTACACGGCGGGAATCGCTGGCGTTTCGATACGCGATGCTGCCAGCCGCGCTGGGCTGTAGTATCCTTAAAAGCGCGCGCTGAAGGCGACTAGAGAGCGCCGCGAACGCGCTGACCTACATTCGAGTATCTTAAACCATTCATATTTGTGCCGATGGAGGACTATCCCTGTGGCAACTAACCCGCGCCCTGTTATCAAAACAATCGCGCTCGCGGCCTTGCTGGCCGCTCCCAGCGTTCAAGCCCTTGGCTTTGGAGACATGTTTAATCCCGGACGCTGGTTCGGTGGCGATAATTACAACGATGACTACTACTACGATGCTCCCTATGGTGGTCCCTACTTGGGAGGCCCCTATGGCGCTCCTGGATACGGTGGTTATGGCGTTCCCGGCTACGGCTATGGTGGAATCCCCTACGGCTATGGAGGATATGGTGGATATGCGCCTGGTGCTGTACCTGGCTATACTGCACCTGCTATGACAGCCCCAGCCGTTAGCGCGCCGGCCGCCGGCTCCAATGATGCAAAGGATCAGGAAATTGAAGCTTTGAAGCGTCGTATCGATCAACTCGAGAGCCGACAGAATACCTCGCGACCGGCGCCTGGCGGCGATACTTGGCCAGCGGCTCCGGCTTTCCGCCCGATGGACCAGTACTGAGGCGATTTGCGCCAGTCATCTGAGCCAGTCATCTGAGCCAGTCATCTGGAAACGAAACGGATGCCTCGCCGGCTCGGCGGGGCTTGAACGAACAAACGTGCACGACGGCTGCCCGGGAAGCAGACTAAACATAATAGATTTAGAGGTTTAAGAGAGACTTGCCTGATTGGCAAAGCTATTCCGAGGATACTTGATCCATGCGATTCAGATCCCTTCTGATCGGCGCTTTCGCTGCTCTGACTTCCGCCACCCAAGCCGGTGGCTACGCGGTCTATCAGAGCGACAGCAGTTTTGTGGATGTAATGGACGGCTTGAAACTCGCGATAGAAGAACGCGGCATGTACATCAATAACGTCATGCATATCGGCGAGATGTTAGAGCGTACCGGTAAGGATCTTGGTATGAACGAGCCGATCTACACCCAGGCCAACTCCATCGAGTTTTGTAGCGCCGTGCTATCGCGCAAGATGGCTGCAGAGAATCCAGAGTGGATCATCAACTGTCCATTTGTCGTCGCTGTCTACACGCTGCCGGATCGATCGGATATCACCTATGTCGTGCATCACGCCATTCCTCCCGATCAAATCGAGAACAGCGCCGTGATGAAGGAAGTTGCCGAGATGTTGCGTGGCGTTGCCGAAAGTGCGGTGAGCTGGTGATATCTGAATCGGACTGTTGATATGAAGCTCATGCATCTGTCTGCCGGCCATGCAGCAGCAGCTGGTTCGCTCATTGGAAGCTGTCCGCCACATTTTGTCCAACATCACACTTCTTTTTGATCCATGTCTACTGTTAACTCAGCATCAGGTAGCTTAACAGGCTATATTGCATTGACAGGTTCAGCGGTTTCGAATCATAAGATGCGCTTATGTCCCTATTTGTCCACATGCGCGTCCACGAGCACGTTTCCGCCATGGCGATGATCGACTCAATAACAAAAAAATTCCGTCGCCAACCCAAGATTTTAGCAGCTCATCCTCAGGATTAAGGAAGCCCATGATCGATGAATGCCCAATTACAGGTCCCCCCCGGATGTATGCCCTTTAGATCGACGAATCCAGGGCCTTACTATCCAGTCCACATAACGAAGAGAGTTGAGGAGTTCGACCAATGACTGCCATGCAGATCTCAGGCCGCGAGGTACACTTCAATCAGAAAGGCCATCTGGCAAGTTTCACTGATTGGGATGACGATCTCGCTCGCGCACTAGCTGCCGATGAGGGCTTGAGCTTAACCGATTGTCACTGGACCGTCATCCAGTTCCTACGCGAGTATTATGCTTTTCATCAGATCCCACCGTCGCCCAAAGTTATGATTCGCAGCATTGGGCATGAGGTTTCTATGCATTCTCCTTGTGCCCGCAGAAACCTTGAAAGTCTGTTTCCCGACGGCGGTTGCAAGCAAGCCTGCCGTATTGCCGGGCTTCCAGACTTTTACTACCACGCATCTTGAGCTGATCTGCCCCAGATGATTCTCACCAGATGATTCTCACCAGATGATTCTCAGCAGATGATTGACCCCAAATGACCCCCTCATAGATGGTCTTCCTTAAGGTAATCATCCTGGGATATGACCTGACTAAAACCCCAGCCCACTTATTGAAGTAGCCCCTCATGCCAGTCATGAGGGGCTTACCTTCGGCCCGTCTCCTAGCCATGATACGGATCGGGATGGCTTGCTTACGCATTTGCAGCCATGCCTTGGCCGAGACTGTGCTCGAGGCCGATCATCCAGGCTGGCAGGGCATGCCTATTTGTTGCCTCAGTAGCCGCCCTTGCGATGTACCTCCGGTAGACCGGCGATCTTGGTGCCCTGCTTGGTGGGAGCCAGCGGGAACAGCTTGTAAACATCCTTACTGCTGGGCTTAGCTCCCCATACCTTGCCGATATCCTTCAGCAAGACACGTTCCATGGGTTGATGCTGATTATTATTGAAGTATTCATCGCGCAGGTAATTGATGATATCCCAGTGCTTGTCGGTGAGATCGATGCCTTCGGCCTGGGCGATGGCCCTGGCAACGTCTTCGTCCCAATCATTGAGTTCAACCAGGAATCCACTGGCGGTGGTTTCGATACTTTTGCCATTGACCTCGATGGCCATGTCGGTGCTCCTCTCGTCAGAATCGGCCGATGCGTGTCTGCTCGGCTCGATGCTTGGTTATTGGGTAGATGACGATGTCGGCTGTGCCCTGTGCGGCTCCTGTTCGGCGTTCGGATCTGCCTTAGAAGACCAGGACTCCACATCATCGACCGCTAATATTAGAGAAACCCGCGTTTCGCGTCATCCGTTGGTCTTGTGAACCGCATTGATACCCTTGTGCGGTAGGAAGATGCCGCAGCCCATTTCGTGATGCGGTCCAAGGCCGCGCTGTTGCAGTAAGATCGATTCGTCCGGCGCCAGGTCGGCAAGCAGCAGGCTGCGCGTTTCGAGAGGACCATCTGGTGTCGAGAGAGGAGTGCTTTTACCGCCAATCGCCTTACGCACCCGAATCCCCGAACCCGCGAGTTCCTCCACGGCCCAGCTCAGGAAGCCGTTCTCGTTCAACCCAGCAGGGTGAGCAACATAACGGGCCAACAGGGTTCCTTCGCGGCTCAACAGCCGTTGTTTGCCGGCGCCTATGCGCAGGGCTGAACCAGCAACCTTGATGACTTCCCCCTCCAGCGCGTTCTTTAACGATGCAATGCGGGATTTTGGCACGCGAATGCAGAGTTTAGTGCGACGCGATAGATGCAGCTGTCGACCAATACCATGTTCGGGGCGTTCCCAGCCATTCTGGGAACCAGCACCATGAATCAGGTGGATTGCGCAACCAGGTTCGCTTAGCCAAGGCGCCGGGTCAAGCAGCGCCTGAGATAAGGCAAAGGCGTGATCGACCGGGATGGAGCGACAGTCCAAAGCGAATAAAACGTCGACGATGTCGTCGGGAACCTTGACGTGAATCTTATCTTCTTCGTCTTGCCAGAACATGATGTGTGGGGGCAATATTGAATGGGTGGGACTGATATTTTGGGAAGCGTCAGCGGAGTTCAGCGTTGAGTTCATAAAGAGGACTACAGATGGCCAACATCCCTTGATCTGTTATTAGGGTGTAACGATAAGGTTTGGCCGATTTCGATTGATTTATTTGCCGGCTCAGCCATTGACCGACACGGCGTCTGGAAGTTTGGCATACATCTCATCACGATCGAACCACCAATCATCCTGCACTAAGACATCAACCACATTTCGCAGCCTAACCAAAAATTTCTCCGGTTCGCGCAGCTCCAGGCGGTCTCGCCACAAGTCAAATGCCTGCTGTGAGTCGACGCCGCTATGGCGACGGGCAACGTTTCCAAGTAGCTGAGAGGCGAAAAAAGTGAGATTGTCCCGCTGCACGCCCTCACAGCGGATATCGGCGATGAACAGTGCTGTTGTGGCGGCAACCGCGGCGCCGTCGGCATCGTCCGGGGTCTCGTCAACGACGTGTGAGAGTAACTCTATGGTCAGTTCGGGATCGATCGGGTAGGTGATTGCAAGCCAGATACCCTGACCGAGGGCACTTAAGGATTGCGGCTGTTCGGCTCGGAATAGCACGTCGCAACAGTCTGCCGCAGATTCGATTCGTTCGTTAGAAACGAACGCATCCATCGCTTCACGGGCCAGAGGCCATGCTTCGCCGCCGCGCCCAAGACCAACGAGTGTGCGCGCCATTTGTAGTTTTAATTCGCCAATTTCGGTGGCCTTTGCGTCGCTCCTATTTAGGCTGTCGAATTCCTCGCGAAGAGCTAACAAATGAGATTCTAATGCGGCATCCTGAATTGCAGTATTGCCTACCGACTCTGCCGCTGTGTCCGTAAGACGAGTTGCCATGTCTAAACTTTTTATCACGATTGCCCCCCAGTATAACTCGATAGGCGCTTGCCTGATGGTGGTGATGAATCCGTCGGCGATCGCCTTAGCGGGTTAGCGGATCAATCCGCTGAAGGCCGCCTCAAGCTGGTCTTCCCAATTATCCGGCGTATCTGGATACGGCGGCTTTACGTCCATGCGCAGGAATCGCTCACCGCTGCGCGCAACATCCTGAACCGCGGTCAACAACTCATCGAAACGATCTATGTCTTTACGAGATACGAGAATTTCACTTAGTTTCAGCATAATTTTCTGATGGATTGTGACTGATCTACTTTAGCGATGGCGCCAGTTGTGACGCTGTGCCGAATGTTGGTCTCGATTCGCTCGATCGACTAACTTGGCAGGCTTTGGAGCATTCGGGAACTTGATTACGAAGCTGTTGTCAGCGCGCCGACTCGGGACTAAGGTGAAGCCGTACGTTGGGGAAAACAACAATCGGACGAGAAACTGCTGATCTCTTGATCAGGGAATCACTATATTAGGATTCGTTGACACAGTCGATATCGCCCGGTAGACTGCGCGCCAACTGCGAGGATTAATGGGTAAATGTCTAGTCCCTTGACAGCAAAAAGAAAAAAACCCTGATCAACTATCCCTGATGGGATAGAGGGAAGATTGCGGATCCCCCCACAAGGGCAGTATCGGGGCCGTTCGCACTCGGTTAGGCTAGAGGTCGAAGAGTAGTCGCGCCGAATTTCAGGCGGTACAGCTCTGCCTTGTGACAGACAAGATGGCTTAATGTCGGGAAATTAAGTTCCGACCTCATGCCTGGCTGAAGCGCAAACTCAATCCAAATCCGACACTAATCGGAGTGGGACAAAATCCGGCTAGAACGGACACAGAATCCGGCCAGATCGGACCACATCCGACCAGATCAGTTAACGTCCGAGTCTCGACGGGAGAGATAACAAAATGGCGATTGAAAAACACCATACCCCAATGATCGACCAATTAGAGGATGGTCCTTGGCCGAGTTTCATCACCGGCATCAAGCGTCTACGCGATGAGCATCCGGATGCGCGTATCAACGAAATGACAAATGACCTACTCGGTCAGCTCGAACATTCATACGAGACACGCAAGGGCTACTGGAAGGGTGGTACTGTCTCGGTGTACGGTTATGGTGGCGGCATCATTCCGCGTTTTTCAGAGGTTGGTAATGCCTTCCCGAAGTCAAGGGAATTCCATACTTTACGCGTGCAGCCACCAGCCGGGAATCATTATTCGACAGCCATGCTGCGCCAACTCGCGGATAGCTGGGAGAAACACGGCTCAGGCCTGGTCACCTTTCATGGCCAGACCGGCAACATCATGTTCATTGGTGCTGACACTGAAGCTACTCAGCACTTTTTCGATGAAATCAACGATTATGGCTTCGATCTTGGCGGCGCCGGGCCTTGCGTACGCACGGCGATGTCCTGTGTCGGTGCAGCGCGCTGCGAGATGTCCTGCACTAATGAGTTAAAAGCGCACCGCATGCTGGTCAACAACTTCGTCGACGATGTACATCGACCAGCACTACCCTATAAGTTCAAGTTCAAAGTCTCGGGTTGCGCCAACGATTGTCAGAACGCCATTGAGCGTGCAGACTTCGCTGTCCTCGGTACCTGGCGTGACGATATGAAGGTCGACCAGGAGGAGGTGCAGAACTATGTGAAGGCACTGGGCCGTCAATATCTGATTGATAATGTCATTACCCGCTGCCCGACACAGGCACTGTCGCTGAACGATGACGACACGCTGGCCGTCAATAATCGCGACTGCGTGCGCTGTATGCACTGTCTGAACGTAATGCCCAAGGCATTGCACCCAGGTGACGACAAGGGAGTGACCATTCTCATCGGCGGCAAGCGCACGCTCAAAATTGGCGATCTGATGGGTACTGTCGTCGTCCCATTCCGCAAGCTGGAAACCGAGGAAGACTACGAAGAGATGGTCGAAATGGCTGAAAACATTATCGACTTTTGGGCCGAGAATGGTCTCGAACACGAACGCTGCGGGGAGATGATCGAACGCATCGGGCTGGCCAATTTTCTCGATGGCATCGGCGTTGAGCCTGATCCAAACATGCTGAGCCATCCGCGCGAGAGTTCCTATGTCCGCCTCGATGGTTGGGATGAGGCCGCGGAAGCTTGGTTCGAACGTCAAGCCGAGAAAGCCGCTGGCTGATCGACTCGATCGACCTTGATGTCAACTCGAATTCCGATTCAGGTTCTGTCGCTGTACTGATTGAACCCCAGCAAAACGACGCCGATAACTGAATTGGCAAGGCACCTGAATCAGCCCTTGATTTGAATCGGCTCTGAATTGGCATCAAGGCGAACTGGGCTTATTACCGAATTTTATGCGCCGATCGCTTGCAGCAACCCGTTGCCTCGATCGACCGCCCCAATTTCATAAATCATTAGGTCAATGACCGGAGGAATCTCGATGGCGAAAGAAATGCGCGAGCCCATCGAAACCGGCTGCCCCGATCCGTGGCAGTACATGCATCCGACGATGCGAAAGAATTTCGGCCAGTGGAAGTATCACGACCATCCTCGCCCCGGTGTGCTGCGTCACGTGGCCTACAGCGGAGATGAAATCTGGACGGTTAAGGTTGGTACCCAGCGTATCCTCGACGTATTTACTTTACGCAAGTTATGCGATATCGGCGAACAGTATGCCGATGGCTATGTGCATTTCACATTGCGTTCCAACCTGGAATACATGGTCACCGACGAAGCCCGCGTCGAGCCATTGATTAAGGCCGTCGAAGATGCTGGTTTCGTCGTTGGAGGCACCCAAAACTCGGTAGCGATGATTTCGCACACCCAGGGTTGGTTGCATTGTGATATTCCCGGCACCGATGCATCTGGGGTAGTCAAATCCATGATGGATGAGCTCATTGATGAGTTCAAACAAACCAATATGCCAAACCGCGTGCACATTACCACCTCCTGCTGCCAAATCAATTGCGGAGGTCAGGGTGATATCGCGATCAATGTTCAGCATACTAAGCCGCCGAAGATCAATCATGATCTGGTTGCCAATGTCTGCGAACGACCATCCGTGGTCGCCCGTTGTCCAGTAGCCGCAATCCGCCCGGCCATGGTCAATGGAAAACCCTCGCTCGAAGTGGATGAGCGTAAATGCATCTGCTGCGGTGCTTGCTACCCGCCCTGTCCGCCGATGCAGATCAACGATGCCGAGCACTCCAAGCTTGCCATCTGGGTGGGCGGTAACCACTCCAATGCTCGCGGTAAGCCAACCTTCCAAAAGCTAGTCGCTGCCGGCATTCCGAACAATCCGCCGCGCTGGCCAGAAGCGACCGCCATCGTCAAGCGTATTCTGAAGGCGTACAAAGAAGGTGCCCGCGATTGGGAGCGCGTGAACGAATGGATCGAGCGGATCGGCTGGCCGCGTTTCTTCGAGGAAGTCGAATTACCATTCACCAAGTATCATATTGATACCTGGCGTGGTGCCCGGGCCAGCTTCAACAGCTCGTCCTACATCCGCTTCTGAGCACCGTCTTTGCCTGGTTCCTAGTACACTTACGAGGCGCTAGGGCCAGGCGAGACAAGCCTATCCAACGCGAGGTCGCAATGAAGTTCGCAATTCAGGTCAACGAAGGACCTTACCAGCATCAGGCGTCGGACTCGGCCTATTTTTTTACCAAGGCCGCCCTGGAAAAGGGGCATGAGGTATTTCGTGTCTTTTTTTATCATGATGGCGTCAATAATTCGACTCGATTAACCACGCCACCCCAGGACGATCGCAACATCGTGGAGCGTTGGGCCGAATTGGCCGAACAGCACGACCTGGATATGGTCGTGTGCGTGGCTGCTGCTCAGCGCCGCGGTTTGGTCGATGAGGGCGAAGCGAAGCGCAATGGCAAGGATGCCACCAATATCCATCCGCGCTTTCGCATTTCCGGCCTGGGTCAACTGGTGGAAGCTGCCATACAGTCCGATCGACTGGTCGTATTTGGCGATTGATCCCAGCGGCAAGAGGAGCAAGACGATGTCTGAAACCATAAAGAAATTTCTCTATCTAAATCGTAGAGCCCCTTATGGAAGCATTTATGCCTGGGAATCCCTCGAAGTGGTGCTGATCGGTGCTGCTTTCGACCAGGATGTCAGCCTTGCCTTTATGGAAGATGGCGTATACCAGTTGACCAAGGGTCACGACACCGGCGACATCGGCATGAAGAACTTTTCTCCGACTTATGCTGCCCTAGGGGATTACGAGGTCAAGCAGATCTTTGTCGAGCGTGAAAGTCTCGAAGAGCGCGGATTGACTCTGGATGATCTACAACATCTGACCTGGGAAGATGAAGATGACGACTATGCGGAAAAGGACTCCATCAGACTGGTCAGTCGGGCTGAAATGGCTGCGGTAATGGACGAAGCCGATACGGTTTTTAGTTTTTGACAGCGGCCTCCGACCAAAGCCTTTGACAAAATCAATCCGACAGAGGATCTCCCATGGCGAGCGATCCAACGGATAACAACCCAGCGGAGAAATAGATGACAACCCTGCATACCGTCAACAAATCACCCTTCGAGAAACCATCGTTGGACAAATGCCTGCAGTATGCCAGCGGCAATTCCGCCGTACTACTGCTTGAAGATGGCGTCTACGGCGCCTTGAAGGGCACAAATTTCGAGTCGCGAGTCAAGAGCGCGCTCGAATCGGTTAAAGTGTATGTGCTGGGTCCAGACCTCAAGGCTCGCGGCTTCTCAGAACAACGCCTGATCGAAGGCATCAGCGTCGTCGATTATGCAGGTTTTGTTGACCTGGCTGCGGAAAATGCCAAAGTTCAGGCCTGGCTATAGCGCAAACACTCAACCTCAATCCAAACACTGAATAGGAGCATAACTATGCCAATCGATGTCGATGGTAAATCGCTGGAAACCGACGAAGAGGGCTATCTCGCCAACATCAACGACTGGGTGCCTGGCGTCGCCACTGTCATGTCCCAAGAAGATGACCTTGAACTCACTGATGAGCATTGGGACATCATTAACTTCCTGCGCGAATACTACGAGGAGTATCAGATTGCTCCTGCGGTTCGCGTTCTCACAAAGGCAGTCGGGAAAAAGATGGGCAAGGACAAGGGCAACAGCAAGTATCTCTATGGCTTGTTCCCCTATGGTCCGGCCAAACAGGCCTGTCGCTACGCTGGTTTGCCAAAGCCCACTGGCTGCGTCTAAAGCGTCGGTCTGTCGCATTCCCGGCTGAATCCGAGTTTGCCCGGCCGATTTTCGGCCGGCGCACGGATAACTGCCTAATCGCGGCAATCTGCCGCGCTTATCACTGGATTCCACAGAGGTAGCGGAAGCATGTCGTTTGTGTCGAGTGTTTACGCCTATTTATTCTATTTCGCGGCCTTTGTGCTCGTGGCCGGCCTAATAAATAAGATCATTCAATATTCCCGCACGCCGGCGCCGCTTAAAATCCCGACGACTCCGGCTCCGACCACCAAGGCTGGCGTCGCGTTACGCCTTACCCGCGAGGTTGTATTTTTCGAGAGCCTATTCCGCGGTAATAAATGGACATGGATTTTCGGCTGGATTTTTCATTTCGGCCTTTTCCTCGTGACCCTGCGTCATCTTCGTTATTTCATGGACCCGGTTTGGGCGCCAATCCAATTCATTCAGCCCTTCGGCATCTATGGCGGCATGGCAATGGTGGTAGGATTGGCAGGACTATGGGCGCGGCGATTTTTCGTTGATCGGGTGCGCTATATCACTTCGCTGTCAGATCATCTCATTCTGGCCCTGCTCATTGCTATTGGCCTGAGCGGATTGATGATGCGATTCGTTCTCCATACCGATATCATCCGCGTCAAGGACTTTTTTCAGGGACTCTACATAGGCCAGATTAACACACTGCCATCTGACCCAGTCCTACTATTGCATCTGCTATTGGTTGCGATGCTGATTATTATCTTTCCATACAGCAAGTTGTTACATGCGCCCGGCCTGTTTTTCAGCCCAACAAGAAACCAGGTCGACAATCCGCGGGAAAAGAGGCACATCGCCGCTTGGGCTCGTCGATTGGAACAAAAGTAACGCGCGTTGATGCGCGCATCTATCGCGCAGAACGAACAAGCATCCGGAGAGTGATTCATGGCAAAGGCCGATTTCCAAGTCCCCGAGCTCAAGCAATACGCTGAGGTGCCCGCATTAGAACCCGGCGTCATGGCACACTCGGCGCCGTTCAAGTCAAAGGAGGAATTCCAACAGGCGCTTGGATTTCCCGGTGAGTTGGTCGACGACTGGCAGGGTAAGGCAATTGACAAGATGGGTGATCTGCTCGGTCGCTATCGATCTCTGCGCGTGTATCTGGATTCCTGTGTTAAATGCGGCTCCTGCACCGATAAATGCCACTACTATTTAGGCACAAAAGATCCAAAGAATATGCCGGTCGGCCGCCAGGACCTGATGCGCAAGGTTTACCGTCGCTATTTCACGTTAGCCGGCAAGTTCTTCCCAAAATTGGTGGGAGCCGAGGATTTTACCGAAGAGGTATTAAACGACTGGTACAGTTATTTCCATCAGTGTTCCCAGTGTCGGCGCTGCTCGGTTTTCTGTCCCTACGGCATCGATACCGCGGAGATCTCAATGGCTGCCCGTGAGATTATGGATCACATCGGCGTTGGCCAGAAATATTGTAACGAAATCATCGGCAAGGTCTACAAGATCGGCAACAATCTCGGGCTTCCAGGCCCCGCGTTGGAAGACACGCTCGAGGGACTGGAAGAAGATGTGTTCGACGAGACTGGCGTCGAGGTGAAATATCCCTTGGACCAGGAAGGCGCTGACATCCTACTGGTGACACCATCGGCTGATTTCTTTGCCGAGCCGCACGTGGATGGCCTGATCGGTTATGGCAAAGTCTTCCATGAAGCAGGCGTTTCCTGGACGCTGAGTAGCCATGCATCCGAGGCTGCCAACTTTGGTATGTTCATCGGTTCCTACGAAAACATGCGTCGAGTCGCCATGCGCATCCGCGAAGCGGCCATCAAGCTCAAGGTCAAGCGGATCGTGTTCGGCGAATGTGGACACGCTTGGCGTGTGGCCTACAGCTTCCTGAATACCTTGGTCGGACCTTGGGACTTTCTGGATCCAAACTATCCAGTGCCGCAGCACATTTGCGAATTCACCTACGGGCTGATTCAAGAAGGCAAGCTGAATCTGGATAAGTCACGCAATGACGACATGGTGTTGACCTACCATGATTCGTGCAATGTCGCACGTGCCTCGCGCATGGGCGATAAGCCTGGTGGCCAGTTCGACATTCCACGCGCAATCATTCGAGCCAGCGCCAATCATTTCTATGACATGGATGAGGAAACCATCCGTGATCGCACTTTCTGCTGCGGCGGCGGCGGCGGTTTGCTGACCGATGACCTGCTTGAAGTTCGCGTCAAAGGCGCTCAACCGCGCGTCGAGGCATTGAATAATGTCATTCAAGAGAAAGGCGTAACGCACATGGCAGCCATTTGCGCCATTTGTAAAAGCCAATTTACCAAGGTGCTGCCCTATTACGGAATGGATATGGATCAAATCGTCAGCGTGCACCAATTAGTTTCCAATGCCTTGATCCTGACTGGCCAGGAAACCGACGACGATGAAAACGAAGCCACCCGCGAGGCTGCCCCTGAAGCTGCTTGAATACTAAAGCTTCTCGAGCGCGGCTGCCAAATAGCATAACGGCCGCTTGAATTCGGCCGCGTGCATAAGCCCCAACAAGCGCAAGCGGGTCAACGATCGCCCACAAAATCAACGGACCCAGCCGATGCTGCATCGGATCGGTCCATACCATTAAGGTAGAGCGACAGCTCGACTCGTTAGGAGAATCAACCATGGCAACTTCCAGCGACGAAATGACTAAACTTTCTTGGCGTCGTTATGAGGACGGCGACAATGTATGGGACGATCTGACGGAGAAGATCTTCGTTCAGGACACCTCCCATAAATGTCCGACATATGTGCACAAAACTCCACCCTGTCAGGGCAGCTGTCCGTCCGGGGAAGACATTCGCGGTTGGCTGCAAATCGTGCGCGGTATGGAACAGCCGCCCGAGGGTATGACCTGGCAGGAATATGCTTTTCGACGTTCAACCGACGCCAATCCATTCCCATCGATGATGGGCCGCGTATGCCCCGCGCCATGCCAGGATGGCTGTAATCGAAACGAACTGGAAGATTTTGTCGGCATCAATGCTGTCGAACAGTTCATTGGCGATACTGCCATCACCAATGGTTATAAGTTCGATACCCCTCCCGCCGAAACAGGAAAGCGCGTTGCGATCATCGGCGGTGGTCCAGCCGGCCTCGCTGGCGCCTACCAGCTGCGGCGCAAGGGACATGCTGCGACCATCTTCGAAGCCAACGATGCCCTTGGCGGCATGTTCCGTTTCGGCATTCCCGGCTACCGGGTGCCGCGTGACGCGCTGGATGCGGAAATTAACCGCATCCTCGACATGGGTCAGATTGAAATCAAGTTGAACAGCCGAGTCGGTGTCGACATCAGCATAGAGCAGCTCGAGCAGGACTACGATGCGGTGCTTTGGGCGATCGGCTGCCAATCCGGTCGCGGCCTGCCCGTGCCTGGATGGGAAGGCACACCCAACTGCGTGTCCGGCGTTGCTTTCCTGAAAGCCTTTAATGAAGGGCGCATGAAGGTGACTGCGGAAAAGGTGGTCTGCGTTGGTGGTGGTGACACTTCGATTGACGTGGTATCCGTTGCCCGCCGACTCGGCCATATCACAAAGCCGCATGCGCGCGAACTCCCGGAGACCGTGATCCACGACGGCTACGTGGCCCATGATGCAGCCATGACGGCGGCTGCCGAGGGCGCACAGGTTACGCTGACCTCGCTATTTACCCGCGATAAAATGACCGCCGCAGAGCACGAAGTGCATGATGCTCTGCACGAGGGCGTAACCGTCCTCGATGGTGTGATGCCGCTGGAAGTGTTGCTCGACGACAACGGCCGCGCCATCGGCCTCAGGGTGTCCGACTGCGAGATGAAAGATGGTCGCCCAAACCCGATCGAAGGTACCGAGCGGGTGCTGGATGCAGACCTGGTGGTCTCTGCCATCGGCCAAGGCGGTGATATGCTCGGTTTGGAAGAGCTAGACAATGGACGCGGCCTGATGAATTCAGACAAGTTCTACCAGATTCCGGATAAGCCAGGTCACTTTGTCGCCGGTGATATCATCCGGCCGCATTTGCTGACCACTGCCATCGGTCAGGCTTGGATCGCGGTGGAATCCATCGATGAATATCTGAACCAGGCCGAACATCGGCGTCGCCCCAAGGTCGATGTGCACCACTTCAATCTATTGCAGAAGATGACCGAGGCGCATCTGGCCCCCGAAGAGTACAACCCGGCCGAGCGCGGCGATCTGCGGGGAACATCCGATGCCAACTATGCGATCCATAATTACGAAGATCGCTCTGGGGCTGAGGTCATACCCCACGACGAGCTGTTCCTGGGGCATTTCAAGTACGAGGCACGCAACCTGCGCAAAGAAGAAGTGCCGAGCGCTGAAGAAGTGCTGGGCCATTTCATGGAGCGCGTGATCGGCTACAGCGAGCCGGAGGCGGTTGCAGAGGCCAAACGCTGTATGAGTTGCGGCATGTGCTTCGAATGTGACAACTGTGTCATCTTCTGCCCGCAGGATGCCGTCTTCCGGGTCAATAAGAATGAAAAGACCACTGGCCGCTATGTCGATACCGATTACGCCAAGTGCATCGGCTGCCATATCTGCGCCGACGTTTGTCCCACCGGCTACATCAAGATGGGCCTGGGCGAATAGCGCGCTTGGCTTGGTTGACCAGTTGGCACCATCAATGATTTTGGAGGCGTAGATGGCTATAGCCATTCATCGAGCCTGCCTCATCGCCATCGGCCTGGCTGGGGCACTGCTCGCCCTATCCAGTCAGGCCGAGGATGTCGGGGGGTTTGTCCTGGAATCTTCCAAGGCCGCGACGCTCGATCACTGTGTTGAGCCGACCGAGTACATGCGCCGGAATCACATGGAACTGATCCGGCACCAGCGCGATACCACCGTGTATGGTGGCATCCGCTCTACTAAACACAGCATGGCCGGTTGCGTTGGCTGTCATGTTGGTTACGATGACAATCATCAACCATTGCCAATCAACGCAGAACATCAGTTCTGTGAGTCCTGCCACGATTATGCGGCGGTCACATTGAATTGCTTCGATTGCCATGCAACGGTTCCCGAGGGCGAGTCTTGGAATCAAGAGACCTCGGTACAAAACCCATCCGTATACGCAACAGACAAGACTCCAGATCCGGCGCAATTGTCGACCAGGATGCTAAACCCAATGCCGAACCGGGTTTCGATCGCGATGCCGATGCAAAGGTCGTTACGGTCGCAGGCGCGGGTAGCAGATGCATCAGCGCATCCTGGCAATCCGCTCGTCGGACGAGACGGAGGCAAGAGTAAATGAGTCAACAGTCAGACAAAGTCAATCAGGGACGTCGCGACTTCCTCGGTACCGCGGCAGGTGTCAGCGCGGCATCGGTTGCGCCTGGGTTGATTCTGCATAAGCTGGCCCAGGCGGCCGGACCGCGCCAGGAACCGGTCAGTGACCAGCATCGCTGGGGCCTGCTGATCGATACGAGCAAATGTGCGGATGGATGTAGCGCCTGTGTGGAGGCCTGCGATCACGAGAACGGCTTGAACCTACAATCAGAGCCGCTCGGCGATGATCCGGAAAAATGGGACAACCAACGCGCAATATGGATTCGCAAGGTCAAACTACAGGATAATGTCAGTGGTCATGTAAGCAATCTGCCGCTGATGTGCCAGCATTGCGAGCATCCACCCTGCGTTGACGTCTGCCCCACAGGTGCTTCATTCAAGCGCGCCGATGGCATCGTGATGGTTGATCGCCACACCTGTATCGGCTGTCGTTATTGCATGATGGCCTGTCCATACAAGGCACGCTCGTTCATCCATGAACAGGTCGAGCAGAAGCTGACGCGTGCACCACGCGGCAAAGGCTGCGTCGAAAGTTGTACCCTATGCATGCACCGTCTCGATGCTGGCGACATCAGCACCGCATGCGCCGACGCCTGCGCGGCTGAAGGTCATCACGCGATCCTGTTTGGCGACTTGAAAGACGACAACGGGCCATTGCGAAAGGCGCTGAGCCAGCAGCCCAGCCATCAGCTGCGAGAGGATCTCGCCCTGAATACCGGCGTACGTTACGCTGGAATCTGATCTGGGTCAGTGATCGCATTGCATGAATCCGAGTCGCGCGAACCCTATACATCCCAGCGAACAGCGACTCGACAGCATTGATCAGAGGATGCGTTATGAAAAGAATCGTGTACCGGGAATGGCGTATCGCCCCCGAGCGTTACTGGGGCTTGCTGGCGATCCTGGCCGTAATCGTCGGTATCGGCGGCTTAGCCGCACTTTACATGGAGCACCAAGGCCACTGGGTCACGGGCATGACCAATTCGGTCGTCTGGGGTACGCCCCATGTATTCGCGGTATTCCTGATTTTGTCCGCATCCGGTGCCCTGAATGTTGCATCCATCGGCTCGGTTTTTGGCAAAACCGAATACAAGCCCCTAGGGCGCCTGTCTGGATTGCTCGCTGCGGCACTGCTGGTGGCGGGATTATTGGTTCTGGTGCTTGACTTAGGCCGTCCAGACCGCTTGGTGGTCGCCATGACTACCTATAACTTCAGTTCCATCTTCGCATGGAACATCTTCTTATATAGCGGCTTCCTGGTGGTCGTCATTGCCTATCTCTGGACCATGGCAGAACGCAAGGGGAATCATCTGACACAGCCGGTGGGAACTTTTGCCTTTCTCTGGCGGCTCGCACTGACCACCGGCACCGGCTCCATCTTCGGTTTCCTGGTTGCCCGGCAGGCTTACGATACTGCCATTCTCGCGCCACTATTTGTTGTCATGTCCTTCGCCTACGGGCTTGCAATCTATATATTGGTGCTGATGTTCAGCTTCGACTGGGATGAGCGACCGCTTGGCCCGCGCATGCTCAAGCGGCTGAAGAACCTGCTTGCGATTTTCATCGCTTCAATGCTCTACTTCACGCTTGTATACCATCTGACCAAGCTGTATGGCGCCAAGAATACCGACGTCGAGACCTTCCTGTTGATCAGCGGCGGTATCTATACAGTGATGTTCTGGTTCGGTTGGATTCTGATGGGCAACTTACTGCCGCTGGGCATCCTCTACCATCCTGAACTCAGCAAGGATCGCAACTGGATCGCCGGCGCCTGTGGGCTGGTGATTGCCGGCGGGTTGGCAGCCATGTACGTCATCATCATCGGTAGTCAGGCTTACCCGATCGAAATGTTCCCAGGCAAGACTGTGCTGGAATTCGGTGCGCCTGGAGATATTGGTGGTGAAGTCGCGCCCTACGCGCCCAGCTTCCCCGAGTTCCTGCTCGGCCTTGGCGGTGTTGCGGTGGCGCTATTCATTACCGCGGTGGGTGTGCGAGTGCTGCAATTTCTGCCGGAATCTCTCGCCGATCAGGTCATCGATCCCCATGCATCGGTGCGTTCTACTTAACGCGCAGGGATTTTAGACGCAATCGAGCCTTCCAAGCCGATGGCGCACATCTACCTTTCTGCCACCCACAAGTCCTCGGGCAAGACCACGCTGAGCATGGGTCTGATCCGGGAACTTGGTCGCCGTGGACGCCAGGTGCAGCCATTCAAAAAAGGACCAGATTACATCGATCCACTGTGGCTGAGCGCATCTGCCGGTCGCGACTGCCTGAACCTCGATTATCACACCACGCCGCGTTCCGAGATATGCGCCGCATTCACCCATGCCTTATGCAACCATGAGTTCGGTTTTATCGAAGGCAATGTCGGCTTGTTCGACAGCATCGATCTACAGGGCACCAACAGCAACGCAGAATTAGCCAAATTGCTCGGCGCCCCGGTACTGCTGGTGATCAATGTGCAAGGCATGACCCGCGGCATCGCACCCGTCTTGCTGGGCTACCAGAGCTTCGATCCCGATCTGCGTATTGCCGGTGTCATCCTGAACAAAGTCGGTGGCGGTCGACACGGAAGCAGACTCCGACAAGTCGTTGAACACTATACAGACATTCCAGTCGTCGGTCTGGTGCCACGACTAGCGGGGCTCGGGATCGAAGAGCGTCACCTGGGTTTGATCCCGAGCAACGAGGCCAGGGGTGTCGATACCACCATTGAGCACATCCGCTCGGTTATTGCCGAGCACGTCGACATGGCGCAAGTCGAGGCAATTGGCAATGAAGCGCACTACCCTAGCCCTGAGCAGGACACCCCCGGTTCCTGGCCGCACCGGATTGTCGAGCCGGACCAACAGACAACACAAAAGGCGAGCGCCGATCCTGTCGTACGACTCGCAGTTGCCAGAGACGAGGCATTCGGATTTTATTATCCGGATGACCTCGCCGCACTGGAGCGCGCCGGCGCCCAGCTGGTGCCGTTCAGTCCAATCCATGATCCAGAACTTCCCCCGGTTGACGCACTGCTCATCGGCGGCGGATTCCCAGAATGCCATATGCGGGAGTTGGAAGAAAATGCCGGCATGCGTGCATCGATCGCCGATTTTATCCGTCGAGGCGGCGTAACCTATGCAGAATGCGGCGGGCTGATGTACCTGGCGAATCAGTTGCATTGGCATGGTCGCAGCAGCCACATGTGCGGGATCATCGACAGCGACGTCGCCATGCACGATCAACCTCAGGGGCGTGGCTACGTGCGGCTACAGGAGACCGATGACTTTCCCTGGCCAGGGAGACCCTCAGCTGCGGAAGATCTATGCGCCCACGAGTTCCACCATTCCGCGCTGGTGGATCCCGATCCACGATGGGTTTATGCGTATCGGGTGCGCAGAGGTGTCGGTATCGACGGCAAGCACGATGGCATCGTGCAGCAGAATCTATTGGCCAGCTACTCGCATCTGCGGGACGTCGGCGGGACTGGCTGGACGCGCCGATTTCTCAGTCGAGTTCGCGCCCTGGGTCATGACTGAGGTTCGCAGCATCATGCCCAGTCCGCAAACAGGGGTATCTTTCCCGCAGCAAAAGGATGGCCCGACGAAGCCCGCTTGGCCATCCATTGTCCGCAGCCATGATCTGTCCCCCAGAGCACACCGACGCTTGCAGGCGCGATATCATAACCAGCGAGAAATTCTGCGATTTCCGTCAATCATTCAAGACCTGGCGTAAACACGCTCCGAGGCCTGATGCCATAAGGCAAATGCTCCCACGGGAGAGCGGCTATCCGCGTGTGGCGCCATTCAGATCCATAGGAACCTCAGGCATGTTCAAATTGACCACGGCAGCGGCCGAACAAGTGGCAAAAGCAGCAAAACAAGGCAACACCGAGGGCATGTCGCTCCGGTTGGCCGCTTCGCAAAAGGCCGATGGCTCCATCGAGTATCGCATGGGCTTCGAGGACAACATCGTCGAGGAGGATATCCGCTTCGTCAGCGAAGGCATCCATTTGGTCATGTCGCCGGAGGATGTGCCGCTGCTCGATCAAGCGACTATGGATTATGTTGAGCTCGAGGAAGGCAAGCCACACTTCATCTTTCTGAATCCGAAAGATCCGAATTACCAGCCTCCAGAGACGAATTGATGCGCATTCGCCACCAGGCCAGCATTAGGCTAGTTTCCCGGCCGGATCAGCAATCGACGCAAGACCTCAACCGCCAATAGCGAAGGGCATCTTGGAACTTTCCAGCGAAGACAACTTTCGTCTCAACGTGTTGCTCGCCAACAAGCCGAAGGCGATCCGCATCGACGAGTCCAGATTGATCGTCTATGGCCTGTCCGACAAGGGCGAGGCAAAGGTAACGCTGAATCCAACCGGGCGAGCGGAGCGCTACATTCGCGCGGTCAAAGAACTGATTTCTGGCCATGTTCTGGGCTCGCCAGGCGGCTATCCGGTGTATCTGCGTCGTTGGACGCGCATGGGCCAGATGCGCGATGAGAGTTTGGAGCAGCTGTTATTGCTTGGCGAACCGGAAGCGGTGGTCGCCGCGGTCGGCTCTCCTGGTCTTACAGAAGAGCTTGCCCGACGTGCATGGTGGGCCATGGAAAATGCCGACAACGCCCGGCGTATGCTGGAAAATCCAGCTGTTGTGGTCAGTGATCTCGGGGCGGTGCTGGTCGACTACCTGCTTGAATACCTGCCTTTCGAGACGGAGACCGACAAAATGACCGCGTCGGTCCGGCTGATTCTAGGATCGGGTCTGATCGATGACGCCCGGCGTGCTGAGCTTTGGCAAAAAGCCGCCCGCAAGCATGCCTACCTGCTGGGTTTTCTGCTCGCCATTCCAGATCATCTGCCACATCCATCAGCACCACGCGCGGATGCCGACGAAATCAGCATGGCTCTACAAGCAGAGCTTGCCGCCGACAATCCCATCGCCTGGCTGCTGCAACGCACCCTGGGGGCCAGTGGACAAACCTATCTGAAGGCCATGTCCAATGTGCTGGAAAAACCGCCAAATCAAGACGTTTTGAGCGCGGCTTTTGACTGCCTGCGGGATTATTTCGCCGCGATTCGCCCGCAGGGCGATCCTCGGCTTGCCCTTGCTGAACTGGTTGCCGAGGCCCAGACCTGGATCGATGCCAACAACGCGCCGGACGATGTCCGCGCTTGTTTGAGCGCAGCGCCTGCCTGCCAACCAGATCTGCTCGCCATGCGCATCCTGTCCGGGGTTGGCTATGGACTGATTCGCCCCGTACTCAGCGATCCAACCACGCTCGGCAGCCTGATGTGGCGCAGACTGGCGCCAGTTGTCGGGCCATTGCAGACAAAAATCAACGCGCTTCGCGGCGTCAATGAGACAACCCCCGCTCCCCAATCAAGGTCTTCTTCCCGATGGAAAAGCAACACAAGACGCTCTCGATGAGCCTGCTGATGACCCCGGACATGGCCAACTTTTCCGGCCATATCCATGGCGGCGCAACGCTGCGGCTGTTGGATCAGGTCGCCTATGCCTGTGCCTCGCGCTATTCCAATCATTATGTCGTGACCATGTCCGTGGACCAGGTTTGCTTCCGCGAACCGATTCATGTGGGCGAGCTGGTCACCTTCTTGGCTTCAGTGAACTATACCGGCAACACCTCGATGGAAGTGGGTATTCGGGTTTTGGCCGAAGACATCATCCACAAGACCACCCGACATGCGATGACCTGCTATTTCACCATGGTCGCGGTGGATGAGCACGCCCGGCCGGTCAAGGTGCCGCCATTGGTGCTCGAAACGGCAAAGGAGCGTCGGCGTAATCAGGGCGCCAAATTACGACGTGAGTTCCGCGGGGAAGTCATTGCCCGCTATCAGCAGATACGCGAGGCTTCGATTCGGGATGAGGAGCAAAAAAAAGCAGAATCAGGTGCGTCGAACCAACCAGATGCTACGCGCTGAGCCGCAGCCTCCAGCAGGCTCCCTCACATCCTGTTTTGCAACTCCCTCGAGCTGATGCAGCGCAACGCCAGAATAAGTAGCGGTTCATGAATAACCTATACAACGCTATCCAGACATCGGCGGAGTGCAATCAGGGTCTGCAATCGGGGCGGGGTCGCTATCGGAATCGGAACCGAGAGAGAAAACGCCCTATGCCACTCGGTCATGAGCAGCTCGACGTAGAGCGTGCGGCCATCGAGTCTGTCGGCTGGGCCTAGCGCGACTGCGAGCATGTGAAAGGACAGCGTAACGCGAAGGATCAACGCCTGTGTGCATCGCAGGCCATCGCGCTGAACATGGCCGAGGGTAACGGCAAAGCGACGAGCGGGGATCGACGCCGGTCGTTTGAAATCGCACGAGACTCGGCGCTGGAGTGCGCTGCGATTGAGGACGTGCTCGCTGGTGTGCGATGCGTTGTCCGCAGACGACAACAGCAAGCAAAAGGCACGGCTCGATCGTATTGTGGCCATTCTCACGAAGCTCGGACAGCGTGGCTAGGCGGTCAGCGAGGAGCTTGGCGGATATCGGGTTGGTCAGTTCGATACCGACGCCGATACCGACGCCGATAGCGGTACCGAATGAGTCGGCAGGCGACACCCAAGCCAAAAACCTGTTTAGCTTGTTTCTGCACCATCACTTAGCACCAGAGATCCCCATGCATGCGGCCGATCTACTCAGTCATCGGGCTCGATTAACGCCGGAACGGGAGGCACTGGTGGAGCTGGCAACCGGGCAGCGGTACAGCTTTGCCGCACTCAACTTCCGCGCCAATCGCCTGGCGCACCTATTGCAGCGTCTGGGCGTGGCACAGGGGGATCGGGTATCGATTCTGGCGCACAACGGCATCGCCTATATCGATGTGTTGTTTGCGGTGGGAAAGATCGGAGCCATCTTCGCACCGCTGAACTGGCGGCTGGCCGGGCGCGAGTTGGCGTACATCCTGAACGATTGCCGTCCCAAGGTGCTATTTGTCGGACCAGAATTCGTCGACACCCTCGCAGCGCTGGATTTTGGGACGCATAGACCCGAATACGTCGCGCTCGCGGGTGCATCCATTGAAGGTGCGCTGGATTACGACATGGGCCTGGAGCAATCTTCGGACAGGGAACCCAAGCGTCCAAGGCTTGACGCTGAGAGCCCATACTGCATTCTCTATACCTCTGGCACGACAGGACGGCCGAAAGGAGCGGTGATCCCCCACCGTCAAGTGCTTTGGAACTGCATCAACACGGCAGCCAGTTGGGGGCTCACGGAACAGGATATCTCGCCGGTATTCGTCCCTTTGTTTCACGTCGGCGGCCTGTTTGTGTTCATCACACCATTGTTCTATCTGGGCGGCAAGATCTTACTGGCACGCGGCCTGGAGGTCGAGGAATCGCTGCGGGTCATCGAGCAAGAGGGCTGTACTCTCATCCTCGGCGTACCCACGATCTATCAAATGTGGCTGAATTCGCCAGGGTTCGCGACGGCGGATTTCAGCCGAGTGCGCTGGTTCATCAGCGGTGGCGCTCCCTGTCCTGAAGCCCTGATGGCGGCTTGGCGCGAGCGTAAGGGCGTGGTTTTCCGCCAGGGATACGGACTCACCGAGGTCGGTCCCAATTGCTTCAGCATGACAGATCAGGAGTCCGTGCAGAAAAGCGGATCAGTAGGCAAGCCGATCCTGCATACCGAGATGCGCATCGTCGATGCGTCCGGTCAGGATTCAGGCGTGGACGAGGTGGGCGAATTACTGATCCGCGGTCCTCACGTCTGCACCGGATACTGGAAGAACACCGAGGCCAGCTTGCAGGCCATCCGTAGCGGTTGGTTCCACACCGGCGACATGGCGCGCCGCGATGCTGACGGATGCTATTTCATTGTTGGCCGGTTCAAGGACATGATCATCAGCGGCGGCGAGAATGTCTATGCCGCCGAGGTAGAGGCCGTCGTACTGGAGCACCCGGATGTGACCGAGGCGGCGCTGATCGGCCAACCGGATGAGAAATTCGGAGAAGTCGGTCTGATCCTGGCGGTTGCACGGGCGCACAGCACTCCCTCTGAGGAATCCGTGCTGCGGATCTGCGCCGACCGTCTGGCAGGCTACAAAGTCCCCAAACGCGTGATCTTTACCGACGCATTGCCGTACTCGGCCTATGGCAAGATACAAAAAGCAGAGCTGAAGGAACGGTATCTGAATTCGGCAAAAGGCTAAACTGGATCATCATACTGGGCCATCATTCTGGCCAGCCGGCCCAAGTTGCGCAGCGCGACGCTCCTGTCAGAATCCGAATGAATGGCCGGCATGGTCGTCGAAGGGGCTGCCTCGTGAAACGGAAACTACCGGGCAGGGGTAACGAAGCCGGCGCTTGGTAACCAAAGAGTATGGACGCCGAGACCAATCGGCCTGGCGCAACCGGTCTCCTGTTGGGACGCGATGCAATAGCGCTACCAAAGCTGCGGCACGCCCAGCGGCGACGATTTCCCGCAGGAACCCGGACGGGGCTAGGTCGTCGATCTTCATGACGACGTGGAGTTGCCGCTCGAAGGCGATCCCGTCACCGCCGGTATCGCGCTGACGCCAAGGCTGAACCGCTCAGAGACTGCCCTTTCTAGACAGTCTCTGGGGTTTTCGATGGTCCGGAGCGCTACATTTCGGTCAGTGTAGATGGTGGGGCGGAACTGGCGCCGCGACAACGAGTGTTGTCAGGGGCGTATGCTTTTCGAGTCGAAGGTCTACGTGGTGAAGGGACCAATGTAACGTTGAAGGACGGAAACGTCGGGATCGGAACAACTGAGCCTAACGCCCAGCTCGAGGTGGTAGGCGATGTTCGTGCAAATGGCGCTGTCCACGCGCGTACATTCACCGGAGATGGCAGCGGCTTGGAAAATGTGGTGAAGTTTCCTGGAACGATGGTTCGGACTGGATATATTACTAACGGCCAGGTTATCCCGCTGCCCGATGGTTTTGAACCTTCCGAATGCACATGGAGCGTTTCCAATGCCACGAACCATCGCTATGGGTTACCGGAACTCTTCGCAGGTAATCGCACATCTGTAGACGAGAACAGAGTTGTAACCTGCGGCTTTTGGGACAACGGACGATTGCAAGTAGGAGGGAGCTGTTCGTACGTGATTGCTTGTAATCGATAACGCGCTCGCGTAGGGCGATAGCTACAAAGGATCCAGGACAGACTCTGAGGAATCCCCACAAACCAGCCCTGGCATTTGGACGGTTTTCCCGTGGTCGATCCTTGTCGTGTAGCCGGTGGGTCGCCCGCAAGCGGGCTCCTACAAGCCGACGAGGACGGCCGACGTAGGAGTCCGCTTGCGGGCGAATAGGCCGACGACGCCGGCAGGACAGTATAAGGCTGTGTTACAGCAGCGGATTATCTCGGGATACATCATGGGCAGACTAGGTTAACTTGCGTGCTTATCTAAACCTGACATCAAATCGATGAACACCCACGACCCCAGCTACAAACTGCTGTTCTCGCACCGCGAGATGGTGCGCGACCTGCTGTTGGGCTTCGTCGATGAGCCCTGGGTGGCCGATCTGGACCTGGATACCCTGGAGCAGGTCAGCGGCAGCTACGTCTCCGACGATCTGTGCGATCGCGAAGACGACATCATTTGGCGCGTGCGCTTCAGCGACCGCTGGCTGTATCTCTACCTGTTGCTCGAGTTTCAGTCCTCGGTCGACCCGTACATGGCGGTGCGGCTGCTGACCTACCTCGGCCTGCTCTATCAAGACCTGATCAAGCAACGGGTCGCGACCGAGGCGGCGGCCGGCAAGCTGCCGCCCGTGTTGCCAATGGTCCTCTATAATGGCAAGCCGCGCTGGACGGCGGCCACCGAGGTACTTGACCTGATCGAGCCCGCGCCGGGACGCCTGCGCGATGACGCCCCGCGGCTGAAGTACCTGCTGCTGGACGAAGGCGCCATCGACGAAGAAGCCCCCTGGGCGCTGCGCAATCTGGTTGCCGCCCTGTTTCGGTTGGAGAAGAGCCGCAGCCCCGAGTCGTTGCACGCGGCCCCCTCTCTGCGCTGATCGAGTGGCTCGACGCGCCGGAGCAGGCCGGCCTGCGCCGCGCTTTCACTGTCTGGATCAAGCGCGTCTTGTTGCCGGGCCGGTTGCCAGAAGTGGCCCTGCCCGAGGTTGCTGACCTATTGGAGATCAAAACCATGCTGGCAGAAAGTGTTGTGGAATGGACCCAGGAATGGAAGCAACAAGGTCTGGATGAAGGCCGTAAAGAAGGCCGTAAAGAAGGCCTGCGCGAAGGCGAGTCCTTGCTGTTGGCGCGGCAACTGGTCAAGCGCTTTGGCCCGCTTGATGAGCAGACGCTTGCTCGACTGGCAGTAGCCGGCAGAGAGCAGCTCGAGCTTTGGGGGGAGCGCATTCTCGATGCTCGGCAGTTGAGCGAGGTATTTGACGACAAATGACGGCTGCTCCAGGCGATGCTGGTACACATGTCATGCTCACCAACATGCTGGACGAAGGCGCCATCGACTAAGTAGCGGTTCATGAATAACCGATACAACGCTATCCAGACATCGGCGGAGTGCAATCGGGGTCGGGGCCACTATCGGAATCGGAATCGGAATCGGAATCGAGAGAGAAAACGCCCTATGCCATTCGGTCATGAGAAGCTCGACGTAGAGCGTGCGGCCATCGAGTCTGTCGGCTGGGCCTAGCGCGACTGCGAGCATGTGAAAGGACAGCGTAACGCGAAGGATCAACGCCTGTGCGCATCTTAGGCGCGCATCGCAGGCTAGCGCGCTGAACAGTGCCGAGGGTAACGGCAAAGCGACGAGCGGGGATCGCCGCCGGTCGTTTGAAATCGCACGAGGCTCGGCGCTGGAGTGCGCTGTGATCGAGGACGTGCTCGCTGGTGTGCGATGCGTTGTCTGCAGACGACAACAGCAAGCAAAAGGCACTGCTCGATCGTCGTGTGGCCATGCTCACGAAGCTCGGACAGCGTGGCTACGCGGTCAGCGAGGAGCTTGGCGGATAGCGGGTTGGTCAGTTCGATACCGACGCCGATAGCGGTACCGAAATGAGTCGTCAGGCGACACCCAAGCCAAAAACCTGTTTAGCTTGTTTCTGCACCATCACCAAGTTCAGGAATCGCTATCCCCACCCCCGCACTACCGGCGTCCATGGGATGCTGTATTGTGACCGCATCGCCACAGGAAGCGATTGATGTCCATGGCAGCTCGGGTAGGGTTCTCCCAATGCATCGCATGGCCGGTCTCTGGCCAGATTCTCAGCCATGCGTTTGGAATGCCATCGAGCAGATCCTGCTGATCGGCTAACGAAAAGAGCTGGTCCTGATCGCCGAAGATAATCAACGTGGGCGCCTGAATGCTGGATAGATCCGGGATCGAGTTGAAGTCCAGGAGTCCGGCAAGCCCGGCGATCCAGGTGTTGGCGGTCACCAAGAGCTCTTCTCGAACCAGCAGGTCGACAAATAACGGATCGCCCGGCTGAATGAACAGGCTCTCGACGAATTCCTGCACCAGACCCTGGTCGACCGGATCGCTCAGACCATTGATGAAATCCACAAACTCGGGATCGCCGAGCACCGGATTATCGGCAATATTTGCTGCACCTCCCAGCAGAACCATACAGTCAACGCGCTCAGGGTTCGAAATGGCAATCTGCTGGGCAATCGCAGTGCCCATCGAATGCCCGACGAAGTGCGCCCGCTCGATGTTCAGTTCATCCATTAGCGCAACGACATCGGCGGCATAGTCCGACATCAGGTAACCGGATGCCGGCTTGTCCGATAAACCGTGGCCGCGCATGCTTGGAGCGATACTGCGATAGTAAAGCGGGAAGCGGTTTATGACTTGCTGAAAGGATTTTCTGCTATCAAGCCAACCATGAATAAAGAGTACAGGGGGGCCGTTGGCCCAGCCGCGCTCGACATATTCCAAGGTCACCCCCGTGGGCAAAGACGCCCGATCCAGCTCGAGGGCACGTAGAGGTGAACCGCCGGCGTTGGCCGTTGCGGCGGAAAGAGTCAAGATTACGAACAGCATCCATGTTGTCGACACTCGATGGATGAATTGCATAGGTAAGATTTTCATACTCTCGATTTCTGGCGGGATTAGAGGGAATAGAAGCCAATGCAGCTCGCGAATCCGGAAAAATCCAAGAATGAACTTTATACCAATCCTTGTAAAGCGATTGACACCTGATTTCAAACAGAGGGACGTTCGAACAAATAGTGTCCCACCCACCATTCGCGTCCAGCGTGCAAGCCGAACAGCTCGGCGCATGCCATAAAGAAGAGCCGCCAGCGCATCCACCAAATACCTGCCTGATCATTCCCGTAGGTTTGTTCCAAAATTGGCCAGAGCGCGTCTTTGGCGGCATCCATTCGTGCCAGCCAGGCATTCAGCGTGCGTTCATAGTGTTTGCCGTTCCAGCGCCAACGGTCCACGAGCTTGAGCTGATCCTGAAAATGCAATGCCAGGTCATCGCTGGGCATGATGCCGCCAGCAAAGAAGTAATGACTCATCCAATCGTCAGGTCCGGTATCTTCATAGGGATAAGGGTGGGCGCGATGGCAGAATACATGCATAAAGAATCGTCCGCCGGGCTTCAGCCAGTCGTGCACCCGTCCGAACAAAACCCGCCAGTTGCGCATGTGCTCGAACATTTCCACGGAAACGATACGATCGAAACGGTCCGCAGTCGAAAAGACATTCATATCTGCGGTGATCACCGATAGATTGGCAATGCCCCGACGTGCCGCATCGGCCTCGATCAGAGCACGCTGCGAGGCAGAATTCGATACCGCGGTAAAACGACTCTGCGGAAACTGTTCCGCCGCCCACAGGCTGAACGAGCCCCAGCCACAGCCGAGTTCCAGCACATCCTGATCTGGGCCGATGCCGGCGCGCTCAGCGCTGGCCGCGAGCGCCGCTTGCTCTGCCTGATCCAGCCGATCGACGCCTTGCGGCCACCAGCAACTGCTGTATTTACGACGCGGGCCAAGCACATGCTCGAAGAATGCAGCTGGTACCTCATAATGCTGCTCATTCGCACGCTTCGGCAATGCGGCCACCGGTGCGCTGTCCATCATTTTGATGAATGCCTTTTTATGCACCAAGGCCTCTTCGCACTCGTCTCGCGGCAGTTCCGCGAGGGTCTTGCGCAAGCGTTGGCGAATGCCAGCGCGAATCAATGGGTCGGACACTCGACCGCGTTCAACCCAATCGATGATTGTGGCCTCGGCGAAGGGCATTTTCGTCTCCTGATCTATCTGGTATAAACGGTAAGGAATCCACTAGTGCAGCACTGCGGAAGTTCCGAGACCGGTTGCGCTCGTTGTCGTTGTCGTCATCGTCATCGTCATCGTAATCGAGAATCCGCACGACGAATACGACAACGACAACGACAACGACAACGACAACGAACGGTCTCGCGATTTCTGACGCACTGCACTAGTTATTGTCGGCAACTAATCGATGCAACCGGGGCTGCTGCAAACATCTGCAACCCATTGCACGGCAAAAAGGGAAAATGTCCGCGCTGACAACAACCGGTAAGCAAAAAAACGGCCGAGCCGCTTGGTCTGCCAAGGCTTCGGGTCTATGCTTTTGCAGATGCGCCCTACTCCGACCAACGCAGCCCAGATCGACCGCCGCCTGTCTGTCGCTCCGATGATGGACTGGACTGACCGTCACTTTCGTTATTTCATGCGGCTGATCACCCGCCACACCTTGCTCTACACCGAGATGGTCACCAGCGGAGCGCTGATCCACGGCGAGCCTGAACGATTTTTGTCTTTCGATCCCGCCGAACATCCGCTGGCGCTGCAAATCGGTGGCTCCAACCCTGCCGATATGGCCGCCTGCGCACGCATGGGTGTCGATTGGGGCTATGATGAGATCAACATCAACGTCGGCTGCCCTTCCGACCGAGTACAATCCGGCCGCTTTGGGGCCTGCCTGATGGCAGAACCAGATCTCGTTGCGGACTGCGTGGCGGAAATGAAAGCTGCTGTGGACCTGCCGATTACGGTCAAGAGCCGCATTGGTATCGACGACCTGGATAGTTACGAATTGCTGGCAGCCTTCACTGCGACGCTGCAGGAGGCCGGCTGCGACCTGTTGATCGTGCATGCCCGCAAGGCCTGGCTGCATGGTCTAAGCCCGAGGGAAAACCGCGATCTACCGCCGCTACGCTATGATCTGGTGGAACAGCTAAAGCAGGATTTTCCCAGCCTGCCGATGGTGATCAACGGTGGTATCACAACCTTGGACCAGGCAAAAACCCATCTGCGCAATTTGGACGGCGTCATGATCGGCCGCGCAGCCTATCAAAACCCCTGGATGCTGGCCGCGGCCGATGCGCTGATCTTCAATGACACCGCTGCGCCTCCGGACCCCAAGGCAGTCTTCGACGCCATGCTACCCTATGTGGAGCGGCGCCTGAGCGATGGCGTGCCTTTGCAGGCCATCACTCGCCACTTGCATGGCCTGTTTCGTGGTCGCCCTGGGGCTAAGGCCTGGCGTCGACACCTGAGCGAAGCTGCACACCGCGTCGGCGCTGGCATCGAAGTCCTGGTGCAGGCGGCAAAACAGGTGAGCTGAGGGGCGAATTCGTAATCTGCCCGTTATCTATTCTCGCGGTCCAAAAACAGCAGTTCCAATGCGCACATAGGTTGCGCCTTCTTCGATGGCGATTTCAAAATCACCACTCATGCCCATGGATAAATGCGGAGCAGAAAGATCCGGGATTTGTTCTCCCACATAGGAAGACAATGCTGCCATGGTCCGGAAGATTTCACGATAGGTATCTTCCGGTGCATTGAAGGGCGCTATGGTCATCAGTCCCAAAAAATTCAAACCGGGCAACCCGGCAACCTCTTTGCATACCTGGATCAGCGCCTCGCTTTGCTCAGGCTGCTGCTGCCACTGATCGCATGGAAATCCGCTTTTACTGACTTCTCCAGATACATTGACTTGAATAAAAACAGACAGGTTACGATTCAACTCGGTCAATTGTCTGGACAGGCGCTGCGCGATTTTCAATCGGTCGATTGCATGAAAGTAATGCGCATGGCGTGCAATGATGCCGCTTTGGCGAGTCTGCAAATTTCCAATAAAATGCCATTTCAATTCGTGCAGATCCTGTAACGCTTTTGCCTTTTCTTCCAGCTCTTCCGCGCGGTTTTCCCCGAAATGGCGTACGCCTGCCTCATAGGCGGCCACAATGGCTTCGATGGGTTTTTTCTTGCTTACCGCCACCAAAGTGATCGCTTGCTCCTTACGCCCACTGCGTAGCGCTGCCTGCGAAATCCGGTCCATAATACCCGGCAGTGCGGGATGATCATTCTGCATACAATCCTTCACTTCATTACCATCAAATACAAACCAAGGATATTCGATACCCCGATCCTTATCTGTTGGCTGGAAATGAAAGGGCAGGGTACCTCGACAGCGTGCAAGTTGCGTTAAGTCTCAGGGCTCAGATCGCCAACACGCCGACCGCCCGGCACATCGCCTGGCGAATTCGTTTGGATTCTGCCCGACGTTCCAGCTGATATCAACCGATCAGGTCAAATCCACAGGTTTCTGGTTCGAAGATTTGCAAGGAGTTCCTGCTGAAGAGCGCGCGGCGCGACCGATGGTTGCACCTGTTGTTCCTGTCCTGCTATCCGGACTATGACCAAGTGATGGTGCAGAAACAAGCTAAACAGGTTTTTGGCTTGGGTGTCGCCTGCCGACTCATTCGGTAGCGCTTGCCGATGACGGCAGTTTAGCGGCCGTGAGGTGCATGAGTAAGCACTGAAGCTGTTCCTGCCCTATCCCATAAACCCGGGATAACCGCTCAACCGGAAACAAGCGATGAAGAGGCCATTCTGCGCTTGGACGCGGTCAAGGCGGCGGAGTGCGCAGAACGCATGCTCACCTCAGTGGATCGTCTTCATCGCCAACGCGGCTGATGACATCGTCGATCTCGACCTATCGGAGTGAGTTGATTGATATGTGGTACGGTCAAGAATACGAATTCACCGCCAGATTCCAATTCGTGCGGCACTTGAGATGGACCACGAACTGGTCGATCCGCTCGCCTACTCGAGGACATTTCTTGCCCTGCTGCTCAGGCTGGAGGATCATGCATCCGGCGCCGTTCGTGCAAGTGATTATGCCATCAGTCAGCAGTTCCAAATTTGAAAGGTAAATTTGCTTTTAATTCGATGCATTAGATATTTGATGCAAATTGTAGGCGAATCGATAACCAACTGAATAAAAAAGTAAAATTTTTCAAACTTGGAACTGCTGGCCGTCAGCGCCAACCATTCCCATAGCGAAAATCTGGTCTATACTTCGGGGTAAACCCGGTTTTCAATCCTAATATTCCTTAAACTTGCTACACAGTTATGCCCAGCAAAAATTCCGCTCCCATCTTCGCCTGTTCCCTCTTTGCCGCCGGTCTGCTGGCCGGCGGGGCGGCTTCGATCTCCGCCGCGGAGATCGCCCTCAGTAATCTGACCTTCTCCAACTTCAGTATCGCACCAGATTCCGGCGCCGTGGATCTGCTGACCAACTGGGAGATCGAAGCTTACGCCGAGGCTCGCAACAGCCTGGGCGAGATCGACCAAGATGACGAGGTCAGTTTCAACGGCGGTACGGTCGATGCCAATGCTCGGGTTACCTGGGCAGAAGCCAACGCGAGCGCCTCGGCTCCGAGCGGCAATACACCCACGCTGGATGTGACCGGCAACGCGAACACCGATGTCGAAGTGCCGGGTGAGCCCAAATGCAAGCCCGCGAAATGGGCCTACGCGGAGAGTACCGGAACCCTCGTGAATGGCTTCTCGCTCAGCGGTGGCAGTGGTTCGGTGCCGGTTACCTTCAGCGTCAACCTCGATAGTTCGATGGCGGTCTCTACCGACGATTGCTCCAGCGCCCAAGCCTGGACCGAGCTGATCTTTTCGTTCGAGATCTTCGACTTGGTCGACAACCTCGTATTCTTCGAACGCGACCGGATCGAGTGCAATGGTCCGAATTGTTCCCTGACCAGCGCCCTCGCGCCGACCCTAACCACCACACGCACGCTCGAGTTCGGTACCGACTATTTCTTTGCCCTGCAGGTAGACTCCGAGTCCCGAGCGGAGGTACCCCTGTCGCCTACGGCCTTGCTGTTGCTGGCAGGATTACCGCTGCTCGCCCGCGGTCGCAATCGCAGGCACGAATGACCAAGCCTTAACCAACAGCGGCCCGGAGCCGAACAAGGCTCCAAGCCGTCCCAGGAAATCAGCACAGGAGCCCATCGGAGGATCAAGCCATGAAGCGCAACGCCACTGTCCTTTACTGCCTTTTGCTTCTCTGTGGTTTGCTGCTGTTTGCCATGTCCGGCGCGGTATCGGCGAGATACGTGCATGCCAATCCTCCCTGCTGCAAGAGTTGTTGCTGCGACGATTGTGGTTGCGAATGTCAGCAAAATCGCAGGACTCCGTCGCCTAAGGGCCCGCCCGTATCGGCAAACGCAACCACCGGCCAAGTCTGCATGTGCGTGCCGGTTTTCAGCGTCGGCAGCAACTCGCTGGACCTGTCGCTCTTCTACAACAGCGACAACGCCGATGGCTCGCGCGGCTACATCGATGCACGTCTCGGCTACGGCTGGACGCACTCCCACAATCAGCTCCTCTTCACCCAGCGGGGGCACATGTTCCTGCTCGACGGACGCGGCCAGGTCACCCGCTATCAGCGCACCGGGCGCACCACCTACAGCGCCGGCAAAGGCGAATTCCAGACCTTGGAGCGCAACCTGGACGGCAGCTTCACGCTGATCGATAAGGACGAGAGCCGCCGCCACTTCGAGGCCATCCCGGGGGATACATTGCGCGTGTCGGGTCGCGTCTTTCGCCTCGTCCGTTCCGAGGCACGCAATGACCGCGTCACCGAATACGACTACGACGGCAGCGGCCGGCTGACCGACATTCGCGACGCAAGCTTCGGCTATCACATCACCCTCACCCATCGCGCTGACGGTCAGGTGGCGTCAATCACCGACGCCCTCACCGGACGCACGCTACAGCTCCATTACGATAGCACAGGCCGCAAATTGCTCGAGATCACCGAGCCGCCGGCCCAGCCGGGCCAGCAGCCGAAGACCTGGCGGTTCTCCTACAACGTGGACTACCAGATCACGGCCGTCACCGATCGCAACGGCGAGCGCTTCACGGTTGGTTACCGCAACGACAAGCCCGTCAGCATCAAGGCGGGCAACGAAAACCTACTGACCTATAGCAACCCGACGAACTGGGCCATCGACGAGCTAGCGGTCGCGCGCGAACAGATGCGCGAGCTCATCCCCAGCACCACGACACAGCGCGATGCCAACGGCAACACATGGCAGGTCGAGTACGATATCAACGGCTTCGTCACCAAGTCCGTTGCACCGGACGGCGCAACCTCGCACACGACCTACGACGACGCCACACTGCTGCCGGAGACCGAGACCGACGCCAACGGTAACACCACCAGCTACGAGTACGACGGCCTCGGCAATCTCACCAAAGAGACCGACGCCAAGGGCTTCTTCACGACCTTTGAATACGGCGTTCGCGACCCGGCCGTCACCGATCCCGATGATCCCGGCTATCTCGTCTGTCGCGACCAGTTGAGCAAAGCGACCTATCCGAATGGATCGGTCACCGTCTACGAGTACGACATCAGCCGAGACGCCAACGGCCTGCACCGCTGCAACCGTATCAAAGAGACCCGCGATGACGGCGGTCTGAACCTGATTAGCGCATGGGAATACGACGACCGCGGCCTGATGACCCTGGAGCGCGACCCCAACGGCCACGAGACCACCCACGACTACGACACGGCCGGCAATCGGATCAAGACCACCGACGCCGAGGCCAACGCCACCCGCTATGCCTATGACGACGCCGCCAACCGCACCTGCATGGTCGACGGCAACGGCCATGTCACCGTCTATGAGTATGACGCGCTGGACCGCCTGATCCGCGAGACCGCGAAGATCGGCACCGTCATCGACCCGACCGACCCGATCGGCCCTGCCTGCACCCCGGCCGACGCCGATGACATCATCACCGCCGAGTACGAGTACGACGGCAACGACAACCAGACCCTGGTCCGTCGCCAGTCCAACACCAGCGAGCCGCGCGAGTGGCAGGTCACGACCTATGAATACGATGATCGCCACCGTCTGGTCAAGGAGACCCAGGACCCCGGCGGCCTGGACCTGATGACCACCTATGCCTACGATGGCAACGACAACCGCATTGCCACCACGGACCCGCGCGGCCTTACCACGACCTTCGAGTACGACGACCAGAACCGCCTGACCAAGGTCACCGATGCCCTGATCTACGAGACCGGCTACAGCTACGACCCGGTGGGCAACCGCATCGAAGAGATCGACGCCAACGGCCACCGCACCTGCTCCCAGTACGACGAGCTGAATCGCCTGACGGTCCAGATCCGCAAGATGGGTCCGACCTCCTGCGCATTGGCCGCGTCCGACGACCTCGTCACCCGGCACTTCTATGACAGCGGTGCTGACATTTCCTGCGATCACGACCCCGGCTCGCCCCAATGCGACGGCCCGATGCCCGGCGGAAGCAACATCGCCTCAATGATCGACCCCGAGGGCAAGGTCACCTACTACAAGTACGACAAGCTCGATCGGCGCTGGATCACCATCCGCAAGGTCGGCGACACCGCGGACGCCTGTGACCCGGCCGGCGATCCCAACGAGCAGGACTGGTGCGAGTACACCAAGTACGACCCGGCCGACAACGTCGTCGCCCGCATCGACGCCAACGACAACCGCACCGACATGGTGTACTACGACAACGACTGGCTGCTGAGCGAGACCCAGGACCCGGGCGGGCTCGATCTGGTCACCAGCTACACCTACGACGGCGCCGGCAATGTCGCCACCGTCACCACCCCGCGCGGCAATGTCATCTACAACACCTACGACGAGCGTGACCAGCTCGTGAAGGTCGAGGACATCGTCAGCGATCCGCTTCCACCCTACGACCTCGTGGCCGCCTATGCCTACGACGGCATCGGCAACCGCGTCGAGGAGTGCGACGGTAACCTGAACTGCACCGGCTACAGCTACGACGCCGTCAACCGGCTGATCGACATCGTCGACCCGATGGGCGAGACCGCCCTCAACGACTACGACCCGAACGGCAACCTGACCAAGGTCACCGACCGCGAGGGCCATGTCACCTGCCACTACTACGACGCCATCAACCGCCGCACCCGCACCGCCGAGCTGATGGGCGGAACCAACTGCGCCCTGCTGTCGTTCCAGGACATCTGGACCGACACCGAGTACGACGGCGTCGGTAACGTCACCCGCCTGATCACGGCCCGGCTGAACAGCACGCCCGGCGCCTGCAAGGGCGCCACGCCGCCGGACGACTGCCAGATCACCGCCTACGACTACGACGAGGCCGACCGGCTGGTGCTGGAGACCTATGCGGACGAGACGACGCGGGAGTTCTCCTACGACAAGGCCGGCAATCTGACCGACCGGATCGACCAGCTCGGGGAGGTCACGCTGTACGCCTACAACGACCTCTACTACCTGATGCTGCGGGACTATCAGGACCCGGCCGAGCCGGACGACAGCTTCGAGTACGACATCGGGGGGCGGATGACCGTCGCCACCAAGGACTATCCCGCGGCCGATCCGCGACCGGATTGGGTCGTCACCTTCGACGACTACGACGCCGTCAACCGGCTGTTGCAGACGACGCAGGACGCCACCGGCGTCCCGATGGTCGTCGGGTACAGCTACGACACCCCCAACGGCCTGCGCGACCTGGTCTACCCGGGCGGCCGCTACTGCCTGGAGCAGCATGACCTGCGCGAGCGGCTGGTCGATGTCACCTGCGACAGCTTCGACGCCCAGTACGCCTACGACCTCGGCAACCGCGTCGAGACCCGCGACTACACCAACGGCGTCACGGCGACCTACACCTACAACGCCAACGACTGGATCACCGATCTGGTCCATGCCTTGGGAGCCACCGAAATCGTGGACTTCCACTACGACTATGACAGGGAAGGCAACAAGCGCTACGAGGAGAAGAGCCCGGCGTTCCTGGCGGGGCAGTCCGAGGCCTATGCCTACGACGACATCTACCGGCTGATCGAGTACAAGGTTGGCAATCTCGTCGGCTCCGATGTGCCGGTGCCGATCACGCAGCGGCAGTACGACCTCGATAAGGTGGGGAACTGGGATCAGTTCACCGTTGATGATGATGTGGCTGGGCCCGGCGTGCCTGTCGACTACAACAACACGCCCAACGTCATGAACGAGTACGACGAGGATGGGCCGGAAGACGGCATTCCCGACGACTTCAAGGACGACAAGGCGACGCCTGTCGCCGATGGCGAGGACTGGGGGCATGACGACAACGGCAACCGGATCTATGACGGCAAGCGGAGCTATGTCTACGACCACGAGAATCGGCTGATTGGCGTCACCTATGAGGCGCCGGCGGGAGACCTGGTCAGCGAGTACCGCTACGACGCCCTGGGTCGGCGTGTCTTCAAGCAGACGGATATCACCGCCGCTTACGGTCCGACGACCGTGACCCGCTATGCCTACGACGATGCCCGCGCCATCGAGGAGCAGGATGCGCCCGGCAACACGTTGGCGACCTATGTCTACGGCAACTACATCGACGAAGTGCTGAGTATGCAGCGCGGTGGTGCCGATTTCTACTACCACCAGAATGCGCTTTGGTCGGTGGCGGCGGTGACCGATGCTGCCGGCAATCCGGTGGAGCGGTATGCCTATACGGATTATGGGTGTCCGACGATAACCGATGGGGCTGGTGGGGCTGTAGCGCCGAATGCCTGGGGAACGGCGCATAGTGCGATTGGAAATCCCTATATGTTCACCGGGAGACGGTGGGATGAAGAGTCGGGGTTGTATTATTACCGGGCGCGGCATTATGATTGTGAGAGCGGGAGGTTCTTACAAATGGATCCGGAACACTACGCGGATGGACCCAATATGTACGAGTTTGTCGTCGGTAACCCTGCGAATAGACTCGATCCACTTGGAACCGTAGTCCAAATTCCATTCCCTCCAGAAGTTGGAAGATTTGTGGGGCTGCTGGGGACATTGTGTCCTGCCGGAAAATGGGCATACGTCGGACGACGTTTAGTTTCTGGCGTTAGCAATTTCTGCAAAGGTCGTGTAGTCAAGACGCCCTGTGACGGTACTTTTCGAGCCTTTAGGTGGTGCACAAGAGCGAAGCACCCGATTTCGTGCTGCTGTATCTGTGACGCAATAAACGATCGGGAGACCGTTCAGCTCATTTCATCACGATCACCCGGAGGCTATTGGCGGCGCAAAAGAGGGCGTACAACGCCTTACTTCGTTGTCGTCGGAACTGCGCGGCCAGGGTATGCTGGCCATAGCGACCCCGCACTCCCAAACACAGGCTTGGCACGAGCCACACCAGCGATAATTCTTGCACACGAGTTATGCTGTCATCATGTACCGCGCATGGGCCACCCAAGGAATCGTTTTCGCCGATACAATGAGCGAGATCCAGTCATTCGTTGCGAGAATCGGATCCGTGCTGAGCACGGTTGGGGGCATAGAGTGGGAAGTTCCGAAGTTCCGGTCGCAAGAGCTACGGCAAATGCACGAGCACGTGCACGGGCGAGAGGTTGGCTATAGCCCATACCATTACCCATAACTTTCCCCGATGCTGCGCTGAGCCGCTAGTGCGAGCACGAAATCAGGGATACGTTGCAGTCCGATCCAGAGCGTTTTCGGGCCGGGAAAGCCATCGTTCTTGCGGTTGAGAAAGCCGCCGAGGGTGGCGACCATTCGCACCATGGTATCGAGTGAGGGCAGAATATAAACAGAATATAATAATATAAAGGACACCCATTTTGCCGATGGTCGTCCAGTACAGCTACGACACCCCCAACGGCCTGCGCGACCTGGTCTAGCCGGGCGGCCGTTACTGCCTGGAGCAGCATGACCTTCGCGAGCGGCTGGTCGATGTCACCTGCGACAGCTTCAGCGCCCAGTACGCCTACGACCTCGGCAACCGGGTCGAGACCCGGGACTACAACAACAAGTGTATCAAGGGAAGTGTATCAAGGACACCCATTTAGATATGTATCAAGCGGTTCCGCGCCCAGATCGAACAGGCGCCGGGAGTCAAGGTCGGCTACAGCCATCGGGGACGGCCCAAGAAGGCTGAAACCCCGGAGAAGGACGACGAAACGAAGCAGCACGCCTTGAAGCTCTAAGTCGGATTCGGCGGTACGGAGACAGTTCACTATATACACTAATTATGTCACTCGTTGAGCATGGCGCGCTTACCCCGAACCGTCGTACCCCAACAAAAGCAAGGAAAAGGGGTCAGATCCCTTTTCTGCTATACTTGCGAAGATAAAAAAGGACACCCATTTTGCTTGACCTTCCTCTATACCCAAGCTAAGCTTTCTGCAGTCACAACATGAGATCCCGCCATGACCAGCCCCCGCGCCGCCCTCGTCTCCATCGAAGACACCCCTTGGTACCACTGCGTGAGCCGGTGCGTGCGGCGCGCCTTCCTGTGCGGAGAGGACCATTTTTCCGGTAAGAACTTCGACCACCGCCGCGGCTGGATCGCTGAGCGCATCATGCAGCTCGCCGGGATCTTCGCCATCGACGTCGCCGCCTATGCCGTGATGAGCAACCACTACCACGTCGTCGTGCGCATCGACCAGGAACGGGCACTGGAGTGGTCGGTCGAGGAAGTGCTGAGACGCTGGACGGAGCTGTTCTCGGATCCCCTGTTGGTAACGCGTTACCTGTCCGAGGCGCGCGCTGAGCTGTGCGACGCGGAGATCGCCAAGGTCGAGGAGCTCGGGATAAAAAAGGACACCCATTTTGCTTGACCTTCCTCCATACCTAAGCTAACCTCTTCTTCAGTCACAACATGAGATCCCGCCATGACCAGCCCCCGAAATAAAAAAGGACACCCATTTTGCTTGACCTTCCTCCATACCTAAGCTAACCTCTTCTTCAGTCACAACATGAGATCCCGCCATGACCAGCCCCCGCGCCGCCCTGGTCTCCATCGAAGACACCCCTTGGTACCACTGCGTGAGCCGGTGCGTGCGGCGCGCCTTCCTGTGCGGAGAGGACCATTTTTCCGGTAAGAACTTCGACCACCGCCGCGGCTGGATCGCTGAGCGCATCATGCAGCTCGCCGGGATCTTCGCCATCGACGTCGCCGCCTATGCCGTGATGAGCAACCACTACCACGTCGTCGTGCGCATCGACCAGGAACGGGCACTGGAGTGGTCGGTCGAGGAAGTGCTGAGACGCTGGACGGAGCTGTTCTCGGGTCCCCTGTTGGTAACGCGTTACCTGTCCGAGGCGCGCGCTGAGCTGTGCGACGCGGAGATCGCCAAGGTCGAGGAGCTGGCCGAGACCTACCGGGCGCGGCTGCATGATCTATCCTGGTTCATGCGCACGCTGAACGAGCACATTGCCCGTCAGGCCAATGCCGAGGACGGGGTGAAGGGCCGCTTCTGGGAGGGTCGCTTCAAGAGCCAGGCCCTGCTCGATGAGCAGGCGCTGCTGGCGGCGATGGCCTATGTCGACCTCAACCCGGTACGGGCCGGGATCGCAGAGACGCCGGAGGCCTCGGATTACACCTCGATCCAAGCACGCATCGAAGCGGTGCCGGAAACGGTCGAGGCCGAAATCACGGCAACAGAGCGCTTGCCGGCAGACGCTTCCGCTACAGCCGCACTGGAGGGAGAGACCCTGCGGTCAGAGGATGAGACACAAGCCTTGCCAAAGATCCCGCTGATGCCGTTCGACGCGACCGCCCGGACGCCCTGGGCGGTGCCCTTCGCCTTTGATGACTACCTGGAGCTGGTAGACTGGACGGGCCGGGCGTTGCGCTCGGACAAGCGCGGTCATATCGACGCGCGGCAGCCGCGCATCCTCGCTCGGCTAAATATCGATGGCGAGCAGTTCATCAGCTACGCCGATCGGCTCCTGAAGGCGTTCGGCACGGCGATCGGTGCGCCGCAAGCACTGACCAGTCTGTGTGCTCGGCGACAGACCAAATACCTGCGCGGTATCCGTGCTGCACGCCAGTTGTTTACGCCCAAACTGGCTGCGTGATGGGTTCCGGTAACTCCCGTGCAAGTGGTAAGATCAAAATGAAGGATTGTCGGCAATAAATTCTTCGACCCTCCGCCCAGGGTCTTTGCCCATCCGGCGCTGTCAGATTACTTTTTTTCGCGGTGCTCAGGTTGTGCGAATAAAAAAGACACCAACTTCACTTGGCCCCTGGATCAACGCTTCCGCGAGACCCTGACTCGTTGATTCTTCGAGGGTTGGGTAGACCGAATGTTTACCTTGCCCTCTCAATACCGCAGTTGACTTTTCAGTCACTTACGGTTCACTATGCTTTCGAGTTAGCACAAATCAAGCACAAACTCTTTTGATCGCAATTTCTGCGGTGTAGTCGACCGACTCATCAACCCGAATGCCCGGTGGGATTGTCGGCCGTGCTGCCGCCGCTCCGCATTGGCGATTCCGCCGGAAAGGCCTCGGACTCGCCGATATAATGCTTGCCGTTTAACGGCAGGCGTTCTAGCCTTTATCCATGATCAAGTCCTTCCGCTGCAAGCATACGGAGGCCCTGGTACCTCGGCAAGCCGACGAAACGCTTCCGGGCCTTTCAGTCGGTCGCGGAGCGGAAGCTTCAGATGCGTGACATCGCGCGGCGCATCGAGGATCTGCGCATACCCCCGGCGAAACGACTGGAAGCCCTGAAGGGCGACCGTCGAGGACAGTTTAGCATTCGGGTAAACGATCAGTGGCGCTTGTGTTTTCGTTTCGAGGATGGGAACGCCTACGCAGTCGAGATCGTCGATTACCATTGAGGACCGCAACCATGAACAAGATGCGACCCATCCATCCCGGCGAGATTCTGCGCGAGGAGTTCCTGGTGCCGCTCGGGCTCTCGGCGAGCGCCTTGGCTCTCGAGCTCAAGGTTCCGGCGCCGCGCATCAACGATATCGTGCGTGAGCGCCGTGCGGTCACGCCGGATACGGCGTTACGGCTCTCGCGGTACTTCGGGACCAGCCCGGAGTTCTGGATGGACCTGCAAACCGCCTTCGATCTGAAGACCGCGGCTAAAGATGCCGGCGGGAAGAGCGAGGCGGAGATCTCCCCGCGGGCGGCATAGTCACGCTCAAGGTGAAATCGAACCCGGTCGCAAAAGGGATCCGGAAAAGGGGTCGGTCCGGAAAAGGGATCAGATAAACTCGCCCAACTGCGATAGGTCTTAAAGGTCTTGGCGGAATAGGATAAAAAAGGATAAAAAAGACACTCATTTTACTTGCCATTTTACTTGCTGATCAAATAAGTAAAGTGGGTGTCCTTCTTAACTGGCCACGAGGAGAAGAGCCCGGCGTTCCTGGCGGGGCAGTCCGAGGCCTATGCCTACGACGACATCTACCGGCTGATCGAGTACAAGGTCGGCGACCTCGTCGGCTCCGATGTGCCGGTGCCGATCACGCAGCGGCAGTACGACCTCGACAAGGTGGGGAACTGGGATCAGTTCACGGTCGATGACGACGGGGCCGGCCCCGGCGTGCCTGTTGTCTACAACAACACGCCGAATCAGATGAACGAGTACGACGACTGGTCCACCAACGGACCCGGCGAGATCCCGGACGACCTCGGGCTCGACATCAACTTCGCCGATCCGGTGCCGACACCGCCCGAGGATGGCGAGAACTGGGCGCATGATAAGAACGGCAATCGCCGTGAGGACGGCAAGCGGATCTACGAGTATGACGACGAGAATCGGTTGATTCGCGTGACGCGCAAGGTCGATGGTGTCGTCAGCGAGTACCGCTACGACGCGCTTGCACGGCGTGTCGTGAAGGTCGTCGATGTGCTCGGGACGCCGGTGGTAACACGTTATGCCTATGATGATGCTCGGGTCATCGAGGAGCAGGATGCGCTCGGCAATACGCTGGCGACCTATGTCTACGGCAACTACATCGACGAAGTGTTGAACATGCAGCGTGGTGGTGCCGATTTCTACTACCACCAGAATGCGCTTTGGTCGGTGGCGGCGGTGAGCGATGCCTCCGGCGATGTGGTGGAGCGGTATGCCTATACGGATTATGGGTGTCCGACGGTTACCGATGGGGCCGGTGGGGCTGTGGCGCCGAACGCTTGGGGGACGGCGCATAGTGCGGTTGGTAATCCGTATATGTTTACGGGGAGACGGTGGGATGAGGAGTCGGGGTTGTATTATTACCGGGCTCGGTATTATGATTGTGAGGCGGGGCGATTTGTCTCGGTTGATGCTTTAGGCTACGCGGACGGTCTCAATCGATTGCAGTATTGTCTGGGTAACCCTGTGCGCTATAGCGACCCATCAGGCCTTCGGTGTTGTTTAGAGAAGGTAGAGATTCGAGATTCCGGACCCGCTTCAATAAAGGGGCCGTTAACTCAAAACGGGATTGCGCTTGGCTTGCGAGTTGTCGGCGAATGGATTATCTACGGATTTGAGTTCAAGGTGACAGCAAAATATGAAAACAGTAGTGACAAAATTGAAGATTGTCGTATAGAGCAATATATTTATGTAGCCGGCAGGCGGTATGGAGGCCCTGGAGCAAATGAGTGCTCGCTTTTAGATGACACTCATGGGGTGCGGCCTGGACCCAACAGGGTTGGGCAGCCAGTAAGAGTTAACTGTAAAGTTCTAGATGCCTCCGTACAATCAACGTGGCCTAATTTGGTACCTCCGAGTCATAAGGGGTTTGGTCTGGATATAAACGCGGACACGCTTTATCGTGCGAATGTGTCGGAGAAAGGCAGATCCGGCAAACATATGTGGGTTAAGCGCTATGACTCTCCCGGCCAAAGAGTTGCTTTGAACAACCATAGTAGAGCTGATTCAATGGTCCACGTTCTTGTTGAGGCCGAATCTTCCGCAAATGTCAAGCCACGGACTAAAGCCTGGGCTGATCTATACTTCCACATAACGGCAGATAAGCGAAATAATGCTTGGACTGCTGCCGTATTTGTCAGCGGAGGAAAGAAGGTAGGGATAGCTAAATAGAATATCGGAAAAGGGGTCCGGAAGGCGGAAAAGGGGTCAGATCCCTTTTCTGATATACTTGCGGGCGTCTCCATTGAGCAGAGTGCCCACCCATGCCCCGCAAACCACGTTTCTTCGTCCCCGACGTGCCCGTCCACGTCGTGCAACGCGGCAACAATCGTCAGGCTGTCTTCTTTGACGCAGAAAAGGGGTCCAGAAAAGGGGTCAGATCCCTTTTCTGCTATACTCGCGGGCATTCGCAACTGATCGATGTGCCCGCCCATGCCCCGCAAGCCGCGTTTCTTCGTCCCCGACGTGCCCGTCCATGTCGTACAACGCGGCAACAATCGTCAGGCCGTCTTTTTTAACGACAACGACTACCGGGTCTACTTGGACTGGCTGGGCGAGGCGGCCACAGAACATGGCTGCGCGATTCATACCTACGTTTTGATGACCAATCACGTCCATCTTCTGATGACCCCGGCCGAGAGCCGATCGGTCAGCGCCCCCCTTCAGGCGCTTGGCCGCCGATTCGTGCCCTACATCAATCACAGCTACGGGCGAACGGGCACCCTGTGGGAAGGTCGCTTCAAGGCGAGTCTGGTGCAGGAGGAGGATTACCTGCTTACCTGCTACCGCTACATCGAGCTGAACCCCGTCCGCGCGGCGATGGTCGAGAGTCCCGCCGACTATCCTTGGTCGAGCTACCCTGCCAACGCCCTCGGCGAAGACAACTCCGTGCTTCATCCCCATCCGCTCTATCTAGCGCTGGGCGCGGACGACGCGGCGCGCCGGGCCGCCTATCGGGCGCTGTTTGCAGCCGAGATCGGTTCCGATGGGCTGACAACCCTGCGTGCTTGCCTGAAGACTGGCACTCCCTTTGGGAACGACCGATTTCGCGCCCAGATCGAGCAAGCGCTTGGGGTCAAGGTCGGCTATAACAGCAGAGGCAGGCCGAAGAAGATTGAACAACAGGTTCTGGAGGAGACATGAGCAACGCCGCTTTTCCCAACGCGCCCGTCATCGATAACCACAGCAGTAAGTTCATCGTGGGCGTGATTGCGATCACGTTGCCTTTGTTGACGTACTTGTTGGCGCTGCCCGAACGTCTCGGGTCCATCAGTGCCTCGTATTGGGCGGAGGGCGATTGGCCGCGGAATATTTTCGTCGGGTTCTTGTTTGCCGTTGCGGCCTTCCTGGCCAGCTACAACGGTTATTCGCCGTTGCAGATGCGCCTGAGCAAGCTTGCCGGTGTCGCTGCTGTCGGTATCGCGATGTTTCCCTGTAGCTGCGGCGGCCATCCGCAGATCGTCCCGGGGGTGCACTACGTGTCCGCCGCGATCATGTTCGGGGTTCTCGCGTTCTTCTGCTACGTGTTCCTGAGGCGCGCCTGGCCCAAGCCGACGGTGCAGGCGCGGGTCAGGGCGATTGTTTATGCCATCTGCGGTCTGGCGATGGTCGTGGCCATCGTGGCAATCGGAATCGATGCGGTAACGGGCGCCCTGAGCCAGAGCTTCCCGTCCTTCACCTTCTGGGCCGAAACGACGGCGCTCGTAGCGTTCGGCATCGCATGGCTGACGGCGAGCAGGATTTTGCCCGTCATTACGGCGCCCAATGAACAACTGAGTCTGCTTTCTTAGGGAGGCGGTGCTCCGAAAAGGGGTCCGAAAAGTGAATGTATAATGTATAAAGGACACCCATTTTGCTTGACCAGAGTGCGCCTTGGGCCTTGCGGAATCTGGTTGCCGCGCTGTTCCGATTGGAAAAGAGTCGCGGACCGGAATCCCTGCTCAAGGCCCTGACTGCGCTGATCGAGTGGCTCGGTGCGCCGGAGCAAGCGTGTCCTGTTACCGGGTCGGCTGCCGGAAGTGAGCCTGCCCGAGGTTGCCGACCTATTGGAGATCAAAACCATGCTGGCAGAAAGTGTTGTCGAGTGGACCCAGGAGTGGAAGCAACAGGGCCTGGAGGAAGGCCGCGAAGAAGGCCGCGAACAAGGCCGCGAACAAGGCCGCGAAGAAGGCCTGCGCGAAGGCGAGTCCTTGCTGTTGGTTCGGCAAATGGTCAAACGCTTTGGCCCGCTCGATGAGCAAACGCTGGCCCGACTGGCGGAGGCCGACCGCGAGCAGCTTGAGCTCTGGGGGGAGCGTATTCTCGATGCTCGGCGGTTGAGCGAGGTATTTGCTGACGAATCGCCAATAGGAGGCAGACCACGCTAGCTCGCGCATGAGTGCGGAGCAGAACCCGAGTCGATGAATTACCAGGACCCAAGCTGCAAGCTGCTGTTCTCGCACCGCGAGATGGCGTGGGACCTGCTGTTCGGTTTCGTCAACGAACCCTGAGTGGGCGATCTGGACCTCGACACCCTGGAATAGGTCAGCGACTGGACCTGATCGAGCCCGCACCGGGACGCCTTCGCGATTACGCCCCGCGGCTGAAGTACCTGCTGCTGGACGAAGGCGCCACTGGCCGATCAGCTGCGCGACAAACACCCCGAGATCGCTCTGGTCACGGTCGCAGACACCCTGGCCGCGCTCGAGGCGGTGTCCTGGGGCAAGGCGGATGCGTACATCGGCAATCAGGCGGTCGCCCTGTGGCTGGCACAGGAGGCCCAGATCACCAATCTGCGTGTCGTGGCCGATGCCGGCCTTGCGCCGAACCCGCAGCGCTTCGCGGTACACAGGGATCCCAACTGGCAGCCGCTGGTCGGCATCCTGGACAAGGGCTTGGCGTCGATCACGGATGCAGAACGCAAGCAGATTCATCGACGTTGGCTCGGTGTGGATCGCGCCGGCCCGGCGCGCGGCCCGCGGGCGGCCCTGAACGCCGACGAGCTCGCCTGGATCAGCAAGCACCCGGTCATCCGCGTCAGCAACGAGGCGAACTGGGCGCCGTTCAACTACTTCGAGAACGGCGAGCCGACGGGCTTCTCCATCGACTACATGAACCTGGTCGCGGACGCGGTCGGTTTGGAGATCGACTACGCCGCCAACCGCAGCTGGAACGAGCTGCAGACGATGGCCCGAAACGGCCAGCTGATGCGCGGCATCGCCGATGCCTGCGAGCACTGCGATGACGGAGGCGCCCGATGACCGACATCGCGCCGCACATCACCGCCTTTTTGCGCCAACGCCTCGGCGTCGAGCGGGCAGCGAGTCCGCATACCTGCGACACCTATGCCTATGCCTTTCAGCTCCTGTTCGCGTTCGCCAGTCAAAAGCTCGGCATCCCGCCATCGGCCCTGCAGGTCGAGCACATCGATGCACCCCTCGTGTTGGCCTTCCTCGAACATCTGCAAAGCGATCGCGGCTTCCCAATGACGCAGAGCCGCACGCAGCTATACTGTATATAACTCCAGTCAAGCGCCGAATTCCAGCCGGATACCGACATGGCCGTCGCGTCACCGGCGGATGGCGGAGACCGCGGCGCACCTGGTCGATCACGTCATCCCGCCGCTGCCGGTGCGCCAGTGGGTCCTCTCGGTGCCCAAACGGCTGCGCTGGTACCTGGAGCGCGAGCCGCGCGCCCTCAGCGCCGTCCTGCGAATCCTACTGCGCGTCATCGAGGCGCATTTGATCCAAGGCAGCGGTGCCGGCGCGCGAGCCCGCCTCAAAGCGGTGAGCTTCATCCACCGCTTCGGTGCCTCCCTCAATCGCCATGTTCACTACCATTGCTGCATCATCGACGGGGTCTTCGAGCCGGTCGAGGAGGCCGGTGATGACCCGCAATCCGTGCACTCTCGCCCCGCGGCCGAGCTGACCCCAGAGGCCGTCGCTGCCATCGCCGAACAGGTACGCGGGCGGGGGCAGCAACGGTTCGCCCGCAGCGGCCTGATCGAGCGTGATGACGTCTGCGACATGCGCGCCTGGGAGAACAGCGGCTTCTCGCTGGATGCCGAGGTGTGCGTGGGCGCGCAGGATCGCGCCGGCCTGGAGCGACTGCTGCGCTATTGTGCTCGCCCACCGTTCGCGCTCGAGCGCCTGGAGCGGCTTGACGACGAGCGCGTCGTCTATCGGTTGCCAAAGCCACAGCGTGACGGCACCACGGCGCTGACGCTCACGCCGCTGGAGCTGATCGACCACCTCGCGGCGCAACTTGTTCACAGATTGGCCGCCGCCCAGGCGGCATCGCCATCGCTACCACGGCGTGCTTGCGCCCAACGCGCCGCTGCGTGCGGCTGCTATCGCCTTCGGGCGCGAGGTGGCGGACGCAACAGGCTCACCGACCGTGGTCAGTTCGCCGCCCCGGGCGCCGGCCCCCAATGCCCGCTCACCGGCGCGCTATCTGTGGGCCATGCTGCCGGCAGCGGCTGTTCGAATCGCTGCCCCTGGTCTGTCCCAACTGCGGCGCGGCTAAGCGCCGCATCGCGCAACATCGCCGAGGCCGCGCCCGTCGAGCAGATCCTCACCCACATCGGGGAGCCGCCGCGTCCGCCGCCGATCACACCGGCACGCGGCCCGCCCGCCTGGGACGATATACCCGAGTCGGAACCCGACTGGAACCTCCTCCAACAGCCCGAGTTCGACTTCGAGTTTGATCAGCGCATTGCGTGGTAGCCGCCGTCTCTGTCCCGCAGGAAACGGTACAGCCCCGCTCGTCTGCCAGCGGCGCGCTGCGGCGCAGGTGCTCACCCCAGCACCCCGAAACGCGCGCCCCCACGCCGCGCGCGACGTCCATCAGCCCCGCAGTCGGGGGTTGACGGCGCATCCCACCCCCGCTACCCTTCTTCCTCGGGCCAACCTGGACGCTAAAGGTGGCTTGGATTTCCTATCCGCTGGCTTGGATTTCCTATCCGCTCGTCAGCCTCTGTGCCGACCCAGACATCCAGGAACTGACCTGGCAGGCATACATGTACAAACGCTTGGTCAAGGCCAAACCGATGGCGCACCTGCGCATCTTTTTCAAGGACATGGCGCATCTTCTCGGGATCGTTGCCCCTTGGCAAAAGGCCGCTTCCCCCAACAGCGCCAAGCAATGACTCAACAGGGCCTCTCGAAGTGCAGGCTCGCATGCCCGTACAGGCGGCTGGATCCCGGCTCTCTGCTCGCAATAACCGAGCAGAGAGCAGCGCCAACCCTGGAAACGGTCGTATCGGCTTAAGGGAGCCTCGCGGACCCGATCCAGTCGAAGAGCCGCCCTTGCAGCACACCCATCAGCTAACGGCAAGCTGACAATAGCGCCCCCGACAACGCCGACTCGATACGCCTTGGAGCCTTACCTAAATGAAAAGAACACTCGATTTCCTTCTCAGCCTTCCGTTCGCGGACGCCGCAACCGAACAACTCCCGTTGTCTCGACTGCTGCGTCTGTCGCTGTTCCAAGTGTCCGTCGGCATGGCCATGGTCATGCTCTACGGCACGTTGAACCGCGTCATGGTCGTCGAACTCGGCGTGTCCGCGTGGCTGGTCTCGCTGATGGTTGCGCTACCGCTTGTTTTTGCACCGCTGCGAGCCTTGATCGGCCATCGTTCGGACTACCACCATTCCGCATTCGGTTGGCGCCGCGTGCCGTTCATTGCTGTCGGCAGCATGCTCCAATACGGCGGTTTCGCGATTATGCCGTACTCCATCTTGATCCTGTCTGATCCCAACAACCAGCTCGCCATCGTCGGCCAGATCGCGGCGGCAGTGTCGTTCTTGATGGTGGGCGCAGGCATGCACACGGTGCAGACCGCGGGCTTGGCCCTCGCAACCGACCTGGCCCCCGCGGACAAACGCCCTCGCGTTGTCGCATTGCTATACGCCATGCTGCTGCTCGGCATGGTCGGCAGCGCCTTACTGTTCGGGCACCTGCTGGAGGATTTTTCCCACAAACGACTGGTCGAGTTGGTGCATAGCGTGGCATTGGTCACGATCATCATCAACGTAGTTGCCCTATGGAAACAGGAAGCCATCGACCTCAAGCGCGCAATCGCCAATATCCCCCGACCGCCATTTCGAGAAAGCTGGCAAGCCTTCATGCGCGGTGGCCACGCAAGCCGTCTACTGATCGTTGTCGGCCTCGGCACGGCAGGCTTCAGCATGCAGGAGATCCTGCTTGAACCCTATGGCGCCCAAGTCCTTGGCCTCAGCGTCGCACAGACGACCTCTCTAACCGCCATCCTGGCCGGCGGCACCTTCTCGGCCTTCGCACTCTCCGGCTATCTACTGACCCGCGGTGGGGATCCCTATCGCCTCGCCGCCGCTGGCGCCACGCTCGGGGTCATCGCATTCGTCTTGGTCATCTTTGCCGCGACGGTCGACTCAACGCTCGTCTTTCGCATTGGCACCGGCCTGATCGGCTTCGGTACCGGTCTGCTCGGCGTCGGTACCCTGACCGCCGCGATGGCGCTGGCCGAGAGCGGACATGCTGGATTGGCACTGGGTGCCTGGGGAGCCGTGCAGGCGACGTCACAGGGTGTTGCAATTGCCCTCGGAGGCGCCATCCGCGATTTCACGACCGGACTTGCTATTGATGGGTCGCTAGGGTCAGACCTGACGGCCGCATCAACGGGCTATCGCATCGTCTACGTCCTGGAGGTGGTGCTACTGGTCGCCGCTCTGCTCGCCCTACTGCCCATGGTACTTCGCTCGCGCAAGGAAGATCCGCAACCGCCCGCTCAGTTTGGCCTTGATCAGATGCCCTAACCCCTCCCCGACCCAGGCGCTGCTGCCGAAGCCCTTCAAAGCAACGCCTGGGTTTGCCGCCCCGCCATCACTTAGGTCCGGGAATACGCAATGACGGGGCGAATAGACTCGTGCCTACGCTCACCTAACCGGGCCTTGCCTCAGACCGACGAGAACAGCATAGACAGAAGCAGTTGCACGAAAACGTACCTAAGCCCACGACTGGGGATCGCATTGGAATCGGACGGGGAGTTCGGCAGAGACGATCCGGGCCTAGCGGCATGCACCCAGCAAGAGACGAGGAAAGCGCTGCTAGACAGGAAGGAGAAGCGGCAACAGACACTGGCACAGTGCCCATCTACGCTGCCGGTCTACAAAGTTCATGCAGACGACACCGGTAGGCACTAGGCCAGATCCGCCATGCATCAAGGCGACACATGACTAACGGCTAAAACCATTCAAGACCAGCTAAAGAGCAGACGATGGCTTTGCCACAGCCCGGCATGGGGTACCGGGCTTTTGCTATCGGGCTCGCTTATTCAGCGACCGGGGCAGCAGGCGCAGCAGGCGCAGGCGCAACGACAGCAACTGGCTCAGCAACGCGGACGGAATCTTTCCAACCGTAGCCAGGCAGCGACAGCGCATACCAGTGGATCATCCACATCTGAACCATCAGCACAATGAACCAAGGCATCATCCAGATCGCAGGATTGATGACGGTCCAAATCTTCCAATCTTCTTCCGGGTGCTCAGGCGTCGCAACACTGGGATCGGCCATCAGATACGGTACTTTCATCGGAGATCTCCTAAAAAACTAGAATCTTAGAACCAGCTTAGAACCAGCTTAGAACCAGGGTTGATAGACCCAAGTGACCCCATGAACGACAGAGGCGATCATGACCCAGCTCCAGACGCCATGCTTCCAGTGCTCGTGAAATTCCTTTGCTTGCTCGTCGGTCAGACCCGAAAGATTTGCCGATTTCTGTTCAGCCATTTGAGTAGCCTCCAGTAAGGTGTTTGTTGAAGAACCGATGCCCTTGCGGTCAGCGGAAAACTCCGTACCGTGCATCGAACATCACCGCGCAAGGCAGCTCCACCAAGAGGGACAAGGGTGGGCGCAACGAAGTGTTCTCGATCCACGGTTGCTAGTTTAACCCAACCAATCGCGGTGTCAAGGTAGATTTACATCATTTTCGTCAACCGGACGTTACACCGCTGTTGCAACAGGCCGGTACCTCGTACCCTCCATGCGCGTTCGACGAGAACCTGGGAGCCTGCGGAATCGACGCCAGGCCAAGCAGAACGGCGACAAGGGCCTTTCGCACGCGCTCTGTGCAGGGTCTGAAGGCGAAATCAACGAGGCCCCGAGCCAGCCCCCGGCGGAGACTCCGCGCGTTTAGCCCAGCCCTTGGGGGTCCAAGGCGCACCGACGTACATGATCCGCCACATATCCGCGGCAGTGTTTTGCATGGCGAAGAATCGATGGATAACGGGATCGGACACCAGATAGAAGCGCTCCATGAGCCGCTGACGTTTGGCGCCATGAAAGAAACCGAACATCAGGAGGTTCAAGAAGGCAAGAAAATGAGACTGAATGCGCATCTGTCGCACCAGACGCTTCCAGGCTGCGCCAAAGGTGTCGTCAATCGGGGTTCGCGACAGGTGTTCAGCCAGTCGGGCCGCGGCCGCGAGTGAGTAGCCGGTACCCGGGTTGAACCATCCACCGGCGTATCCGGCGTGAATAGGCCCCTCGGGTTTGGCCGAGAACGGGCTACGCGACGGCATCGGCAAGACGCCGACCTCGGTTCGCAACACAGACTCAATGTCCAAGCCAAGGCGATGCGCGTCTCTTTGGATACCCTGGCTGATGGCCTCCACGTCGATGCCCGGATCATTGGAGAAGTAGGTATCCTCAATCAGCACTCGGTCCTCGGTAAAGGGCAGCACGTAGTAAAAGCGAAAGCCATCCTTCTGCGGGCAGCGGGTGTCCATGAGGAGCGGAGCCGTCATCAAGGTCGGTTGCCGCAAACGACATTCCAAGCCGACGAACTTCTGGAAGCCGCCCCCCCTGCTTTGCGCGCACTGTTCGGGGCCGCGCGCATCGACCACGATGCGCCCCCGCAACACCTCGCCGTTCTTGAGCGTAGCCGAGTTTGCGTCGCAGCGGACCACCGGCGTGCCCATGCGCAAGCGGATGTTGGCCCGAGCGTCGGCGACCCCGCGCACGACACGGTCGAGATGCTCGGAACTACAAGACCGATAACTGCCCTGCACCCAGCGCGACGAATGGTCGAAATGAATCTGATAGCCCGGCCAGGTGTACTCGAACAACGCCGAGGCCCAGAGTTTGGCCGATTCCGGTAGGTCTAACGCCTGGAACGACCAGATGTGATTCCCGCCAAGTGCATCTTCGCGCTCCAACAGGGTGATTGATGCATCCGGCTTCCGGGCGGCAAGCGCGAGCAAGATCAATGCGTTCTGCAGACCCCCGCCGATCAGAAGATAGTCTGCGTCGGCGTCCTGCTTCAAGGGCGTGTTCATCGAGAGTTCCTCATGCTGTTGGATGGGTCGGCCGTTGCGGTCGAACGCACTGCGCGCCCTTGTTCGAGGGACGTTGCGCGAGCATCGAGCCATAACCCTAAAGAATATCACGGCACTGCTCGGCGTAACCCGGCGGCGCACCTGCATGCCAATGCCTTAACGAATACCTGCTGATTCATCGCTCCCTACCCCCCAATCGGTCGTCTGTCGCAATGCACAGTTGCATGGAGCAGACTCGGGGTGCTTGAAGGGTTGCTTGACCGCTGTCAGCGCAAGTATCTCAGCGTTGCAGCTAGACTGTTCAACGACTCGGGCAGCCTGGCGACATGCGTTATTCGCGGTCGTAATGCCCATGCTTAGGCCGGTCTCTCGATCAGTTTCGAAACCTAATAGATGTTTGGACCCCGCAAATGAAACGTCGTCGATTCCTCTCCAATGTTGGCCTTGCCGCAATCGCCGGTACCGCGCTTGGCGGCGCCGGGCTGTACGCCATACAGCCGCGCCGCACGACCTTGCCGTTCGCTTCGGCGGATAACGACACGCTGCCGCTGGCCCCCGCGGACAAGAAGCGCGTTGTTATCGTTGGTGGCGGCCTGGCCGGCATGGCGGCCACTTACGAACTGCTGAAGCGGGGCTTCGATGTCACGCTGGTGGAGCGCTCAGACAATCTGGGCGGACGGCTTACCGGTTGGAACGTCAACGTCGATGGCGAGACAATGGCCATGGAGCACGGTTTTCACGGCTTTTTTAACCAGTATTACAACCTCAACGGATTGCTCGAGGAGATTGGGCTACGTGGCAATTTGAAGCCGGTGAAGGACTATCCGGTGATCTTCAAGGATCCGGAGAAAGGCACGGAGAGCTTTACCAATACAACAACGCTCTTTCCGTTCAACCTGCTGGCAGTCGTGAACCAGGCCAAATCTGTGTCGTTACTGGACTTCAACGACCCGCGCGGGAAGCTCTACGAGTTGATGCGCTACCATCCCGAGCGCACCTTTGCACAGTATGACGACATCGATTTCAAGACCTTTTGCGAACGCATCAACCAGCCGATGGTCGATACCATCATTGAGCCCTTCGCGCATACATCCTTCAACCAATTCCATCGATACTCGACCGCGGAAGGAATCAAGTTCTTCCACTTCTTCTTCCTCGGCAACCCGGACGGCATGGGCTACGATCAAACCATCGACGATGCGATGACCTCGGTGGTCAGGCCGCTGACGCAGAAGCTCACCGAACTGGGTGGGCGGGCCATCACCGGCGTCGAAGTGGATCGTTTGGTCGAGCAGGACGGGCGTATCGGCAAGCTTATCTTGAAGCGGCCCGGCGACATCCTGGGCAAGGAGCACAGCGTCCCGACGGCAGAGGTCGCCAACGACTGGACGGCCTTTTGGAATGGCGCGGATTTGTACTTTGTAAAGAAAGATGCCTCGGCATCGGGCGAGGTGTTTACCGCACTCTCCGGGCGCTGCACGCACATGGGGTGTCCAGTAGCGCTGGACGCGGCCACGGGGGGGTTTGCCTGCCCTTGCCATGGCGCAAAATACGACAAGAACGGCAATCCAACCGAGGGGCCAACAGTCATCCCGCTGGTAGCAATGGATGCGACGCCGGGCGACGGCGAGATCAAGCTGACCACGGGCAAGAAACAGTCCGATATCGAGCTGCAGGCCGACTATGTCGTACTCGCCTGCGATGTCCCCGGGCTCAGGGAAATCGTATCGCAGTCCGACCTCAGCAACCAAGCCTTCATCCAGAGCGCCGAGCGTCTTGGTGTCGCTGATCCGTACATCGTCTGGCGCATCTGGTTTGATCGGAAGATCGAGCCCATGAAGGTGCCGTTCTATACCATCAGCGGTTACCGCTACACCGACTCAATCGCGATTTACTCGCAAATGCAGCCGCAATACGTCGATTGGGCCGAGCGCCGCCAGGGGTCGGTGATCGAACTCCATGCCTACGCGGTGGAGGAAGAAAACGTCATCGACCAGGCCGAGATCAAACGCATCATGCGCGAAGAGCTCAATGAGCTGATCCCCGACTTGAAGGGTGCCGGCATCGTCTACGACATCTACACGATGCAGCGGAACTTCCCCCGCTGGGCACCTGGTGACCACACCGGGCGTCCAGGTGTGATCACCCCCATCGACAACCTGTTCCTGGCCGGCGACTTTGTTCGCTTGGATGTGCCAGCGAATCTGATGGAGGCAGCGACGATGACCGGACGCATCGCCGCCAATCAGGTTCTGGTGGCCGAAGGGCTGCGTGAGAATCCGATCCCGGCGGTCGATCTGGTGGGACCGTTGGCGATCTAGCGGACGAGACTCGCCGTCGAGTGACGCCTGCGCCCTATTGTCTGTTTCCCGTCTGGCCGGAGGTCGACGGGTCTTTGCAGCAGCCCGCATCCAGCCCTGCGCGATCTGCCAACGACCACAGGCAGACGGGCCCCATCACCCGCACCGATCCAGCCCGCTGACGCGCACGGCGAGCATCCGGGAGCAATCAAGCCCGGACAAACAAAGGCCCCCAAGGGAGCGAAAAAGAGAGGGAGACGCTAGCGCAGAACAGGCCGACGCACAGCGGGCACGGATGCCCCACATCCTTGCACCAACTCCTTCAACGACACGGCGCCCCACTTGCGCAGGAAAATGACCTTTCCTGGTGCGCGGTCAGCGCCGGTCGTCTAATGATCGCAACGCCTCGCTCAGCGGCGAGCGCGTTGATCATGTCCAGCGTCGGGGACCGGCTTACTTGAACCGGCTTACTTGAACCGGCTTACTTGAACCGGCTTACTTGAACCGGCTTATTGGACCTGCGCAACCTTGGCTTCAGGCGCAGGAGCAACCATCGCAACCGGCTCAGCAACGCGCACGGAATCCTTGAAGCCATAGCCCGGCAGCGCCAGCGCATAGGTGTGGATCATCCACATCTGCACCATCAGCACGATGAACCAAGGCATCATCCAAACGGCAGGATTGATCACGGTCCAGATCTTCCAATCGTCTTCAGGATGCTCAATGGCGACGTTCGGATCGGCCATCATTACAGGTACTTTCATGGGAACTCTCCTAATCGCGAAAACGTAACAACCGGCGGAAACCTTAGAACCAGGGCTGGTAGATCCAAGTCACAACGTGAACTGCGGACGCGATCATGACCCAGCTCCAAACACCGTGCTTCCAGTGCTCGTGGAATTCTTTGGCTTGCTCGTCGGTCAACCCAGACAAGTTCTTGGACTCAGCCATTGCAATAGCCTCAAGTGAAGGTGAGATAAACTGCCGCGCATTCAGGGCGACGACAAACTTCTTTGGCGGACCTCAACCTTGCCGCAGCTAAAACCCAGAGCCTGTTGCCAGGGGCGCGGGCCTTGTTGCGATCCACGAGTGTTAGTTTAACCTGACATAATTTTGTGTCAAGTTTAATTTACAAAAATATTCACTGCTGTCCAGCACTCGCCAACGGCCGAATCCAGGTTCAAGCCCGTGGCGGAAGAACAACGCGAGCGCACGGCGTTTCGGACCGATGGGTGCAACACCTTTCATTAAGCGACGTCTGCCATCATCAAACCTCGCTGATCGCCGACACCGTGCTCGAGGCCAACGCATGGTTGATCCACCGCAAGCGAATGCAGGCGATGGTCGAGCGCGAGGCCGACTGCCAACGATGGAGAACCGTTCAAGTCGACGGGTGACTGATTTGTCCGGCGCTTCAATTTTGGTCGCACCCGGCACCCAGGTGGCGCCTTGACCGAACGTCGAACGCCCACTAGACTCAGTATTTACGCGTCAGTTAGGGATGGCTTGATGTTCTATCCGCTCATATTCGAGCATGGTTACCGCGTCTTGCTGATGCTCAACCCTGATGTCTAGCCAATACTCGGCTCCACGCTCGTCGCGCTCGCCATCCATGCGATCTTACCGGCGCTCAAGCTCGCCTTGATTGCAAGCTCGATCATACCCCTCGCCTACCTAGCCAAGCGCTTACAGGCCGCTCAGCTTCAGGCCAGGATCGCCTGAGGTCTCATCCAATGCGATCCGACGGTTGGAATGATGATCAAGGCGCCATCGGATAGGCAAAGCGGGGACTGATCAGGCGGCAAACCAGTCGCTTTGAGCCACACCCACTGACCTACTCCGCTTTCACGCCCAGCAGTTATTCATTGGTTCATTATGCACCCGCAACTCGCCACCAGCCCAAGCAACCCCCCAACGGATTCGGCTGTCTTGCCACCGAAGCTCTCCGTCTTCAAATCTTTCCCCCCGTTGTTCTCGAAAGACCTGCTGACCTTATTCGAACATGCATCGAAGGTTCCGCTGGTACGCCTTGATCACATCGGCTTTCGACTGTTTCAGCTGAATGACTCAGCGCTCATGCGCGAGGTTCTGCTCGATAAAGATCGCCGTTACTGTAAAGGGCGGCTGATGCGTCGACTAGCCGCAGTCACCGGCGAGGGCCTTCTGATCAACGATGGAGAACGCTGGAAGCAGCATCGCCGCCTTGCCAACCCATCCATGTCAGGGCGCCGTCTGGCCGGCTATGCCCCGGCGATGGCGGAATCGGCGCAACTCCTCGTTGAGCGCTGGCGGAAACTGCCATCGGCCCAGCCGGTCGATCTCATTGAAGATCTTTCCCGAACCACCTTGATCGCGCTGCTGCGCACGCTGTTCGGAGTCGATTACGACAGTCGTTACGCGCATGCCAGCGAGGTGATTCATACCCTCCTCAACGCACTGGTCCAGCGCGGTAGCGCCTTGCTCACGCCACCCTTGAGTTGGCCGACCGCCACTAACCGGCGTTATAAGCAAAAGATCGCCGAGGCCGAGGCCATCCTCACGCGCATCATCGCAACCCGACGGGCGGGTCTCGCCGAAGAGGATGACCCGATCGACCTGTTGGGGCAATGGCTTCGGCAACGCGAGCAAGACCCGGAGCATTTTACCCCCGAGGAGATGCGTGACGAGTTGATGACCATGCTCATCGCCGGTCACCATTCGCTGGCGATTGCACTGAGCTGGACCCTATGGGAAATCGCGGGAAACCCAGATCTGCAACAGCGCCTGCGAGACGAGGTTGACGCCCTTGATGCCGCACCGAGCGATGCCAGTGAACTGGCCAAGCTGCCCTTGACGCAGGGGGCCTTCTTGGAAGCACTGCGCCTTTACCCGCAGCCCCCAATCCTGCTCCGCGACGCCCGCTTCGATCATGATTTGGGCAACTATCGAATTCGCGCCGGCGATCAGCTCATCCTCAATATCCTCGCTGTCCATCACGACCCGCGGCTTTGGCCTGACCCGCTTCGATTTCAGGCCGAGCGTTACCCTGGTATTAATCTGGACCATCTGATGCGGGCGCATCACCTCGGCTTCGGCGGCGGTCCGCGGAGCTGCATCGGACGCCGCTTTGCGCTCATCGAAGGCAGTCTATTGCTCGCGCACACACTGCGCGGGTGCCTCCTCGATCGCGCCGCCCCCGGCCCCATCCATCCCCGCTTTGCCGGCATGATGGTGCCCTCGAAGCCGCTGCTGCTGCACGTAACCCCTAGATGAGCGATTAGATGAGCGATGCCTCCATCAGCGCCAGACCAATCCCGAGCGGCGAGTCACCGACTGTACGGTCGCTAGCTGGCGTCAGTCGCACCCTACTCATCCCGCTGCTTGCCCGGGCCCAGGCTCACAGGCTATGGCCGGGCGTCGAATTCGATGATGCCAGCGCGCGCTCAGTCGCCGCCGCGCTTGAGGTCGAGCAGATGGGGATTCGCTCGGACCCATTCCCAATGCGCCTTTGCATCAGCCGATCCATGGCCATCGCGCGCGTGCTGCATGAGCTGTTGAGCGAGCCGATCAAGCGCACGCTGGTCCTGCTCGCCTGCGGTCTTGACACACTCCCCTTCCGCATCCAGGCATCGCTCGAGCCGGAGCAGTTGGCGCAGCTTCGAGGTTGGATCTGCGCCGACCTTGCGCCGGTGATGGCGGTTCGTGAGCAGCTGTTACCGGCGACGGACCGAGTCCAACACGCGTGCATCGCATTACCAGATTCGCTCGACGCCGTTACCAAGGCATTGGATGAAACCCGCCCCGTCTTCATCTTGGAGGGTATCTTGCCTTATCTGCGGCGCGAGGAGGTAGCGCACTGTTTCAGCGCACTCAGCGCGATCGCCCCAGCCGGAGCGGACCTCTTGGTTGACGGTTACCATCCGGCTTTGCTCGCCTTCTCCAAATTCGGCAACACCTTCCGGCGGATGCATGCCGAGTTTCATTTCGGCATCGCGGACGCGCGCACCTATGCCAAAATGGTCCCCCGGGTTCGCTTCCACGAGCAGTACGATCTGCTACGCCCCCTACCCTGGCGTTACCGCAAGCGCGCCGTGCTGCCGGCCCTTGCCGCCGCGGGGAAGCCACTGGCTACGCTAGCACGGCTCGAAATCGACCCAGATTCGAGCCAGGGCGCTAGTCCAGCGAGTACCGGCCATGACTGACATCGCCAGCGTATTGGTGGACAAAGACAGCATCCCATCACCAATCGGAGCTACTGGACTCGGCGGCAGCGACAACGGATCGAAGACGCTGCTGGAATTGGTCAGCTGCCAGAATCCTGTTGCGCTGCACCAAGAGATCAGCCGACAACAGTCACTCTTATCCCAGCAGAGGGCCAAGGCTGAAAACCTCAAGCGGCTTGGAATTGCCTGGCACAACATCGCCGTCACTGAAACCGCCGGAGCCGCGAAACATGCTCAGGGCTGGTTGCAGCAGGCATCCCGAGCCGCACCCAGCGACTACGAGGCCATGGCCTTTCTCGGCTCGGCAAACACCATGGTCGCCCGTGATGCCTGGAACCCCGCCACCAAAGCCCGGCTGGTCAACCGGGGTGTCCAGTTACTCGACCGCGCGGTGCGCATGGCGCCGAACAACGTCAGCGTGCGAATCGCGCGCATGATGAACAGTTTGGCGCTCCCGGCCTTCTTGGGGCGTGGAGCCAAGGTGCGCGAAGACCTGCTCCAGTTGAACGGCCCTTTAGCTGAACAGATCCCGCACCCCGTCCTGGCCGCGGAACTGTCCTTTCGGCTCGGCGAACTCATGCAGCATGAAGGCCGGACCAAACGCGCCCTTGATCTCTTCCAGCAGGCACGCGCACAGGCGCCAGACTCGCACTGGGCTCAGCGAGCCGCGCACAACTGCCGTAGCCTGACCGAGCACAAAGACGCAACCGGGCGGATCGGGTAAGGTCTCGCCAAGCCACCTTGGTGGCTGTTCAGCCTCGACCAACTAAAGACCAGAAGGTCAACATGAGCACATCGCCAATCCCATGCGGGCGGCCGCTCAGCCGCCGTGACCTGCTGATCACCACAGTGCAGAGCGCCTGCGGTGTCGGCCTTATCGGCTTTGGCCTCGGCCTCTATGCGCAGCATGCCACGGCCCTACCGGCCTGGGCGCTGCGGCCACCCGGCGCGCAGCCGGAGGACGATTTCAACGGTATCTGCCTGCGCTGCGGCCTCTGTGTACGCGCCTGCCCATTCGAGATGCTGCACCTCGCGCGCCTCGGGCAGCCGATAACGACCGGCACGCCCTACTTCATCGCCCGTGAGGCCGGCTGCGAGATGTGCCCGGAGATCCCCTGCGTTACGGCCTGCCCAAGCAATGCGTTAAACCACGACCTCACCGACATCAGGAGCGCCGACATGGGGCTGGCGGTGCTGATCGATCCCCAGCACTGTTTAGCCGTCCGCGGAGAAGCCTGCCAGGTCTGTGTCGATAGCTGTCCGATCAGCGGCGACGCCATCAGCCTAGCTCCAGCATCCTGGGTGACCAGCGAGCAAGCGCAGGCCATCCCCATCCCAGTGATTCACCCCGAGCGCTGCACTGGCTGCGGCAAGTGCGAGGAGACCTGCGTTCTGGACCAGGCTGCGATCAAGATCCTTCCGCGCGCGCTCTGCGCGAAAGCAGGTTTGTAAGCCTCATGCATCAGACAACGGACACGCCTTCGGCAACCGCGAAACAGGGCCGTGACCCGGCTGCACATGCGACTCCGGCGACTGCAGCCGAGAACAGAGGTTGGCTCGAGGCCCATGCATGGCTGCTCTTGCGCCGCTTCAATCAGTTTGGCGTCCTGTTCATGTTCCTGCTAGGCCCGCTGTTCGGCGCCTGGCTAGTGACCGGCAACCTATCCTCGAGCATGACCCTCGGCATCCTGCCGCTGACCGATCCGCTGCTACTGGCGCAATCGATCCTCTCCGGCAGTTGGCCAGCACTGACCGGCATCATCGGCGCCCTGCTGGTGCTGGTGTTCTACGCGCTGCTCGGTGGACGGGTGTTCTGCTCCTGGGTCTGCCCAATGAATCTGGTCACCGATCTGGCCGCCTGGCTTCGCCGGCATTGGGGCATCCGCGGCGGCCCACGCCTGTCTCGCAACCTGCGCTGGTGGCTCTTGGGACTCGTGCTGCTGCTCCCGCCACTCACCGGCGTCATGGTCTGGGAACTGGTAAACCCGATCTCAATGTTGCATCGAGGGATCATCTTTGGTTTTGGCTGGGCTTGGCTACTGATCGCGTCCGTTTTTCTCTACGACCTACTTCTGGTCCGCCACGGCTGGTGCGGCCACCTGTGCCCCGTCGGCGCCTGTTACGGCCTGATCGGCGCCATGGCGCCGGTCCATATCGCCGCCGATCGGCGCCAAAACTGCGATGACTGCATGGACTGCTTCGAGGTCTGCCCTGAGCCGCAGGTCATCAAGCCGGCGCTCAAAGGGGGTGCCAAGGGTATCGGACCGATCATCGACAGCATCGACTGCACCAAATGCGGGCGCTGCGTCGAGGTCTGCCATCAGGATGTGTTCAGGCTCGCCCTCGGCTGGAAGCGGTCGCAGCGGGACTGATCTTGGTTGTCATCGCCAGCAGTGTTTCCGGCAATCGCCGATGATATCACTGGTTTCGGGCGGCATACCGAAGATGATCTTCAGCCAATCTACCACATCGAGAATGCCGAACGGAGTCCGCTGATGACCATGCCGGTGGTGTTCTCGTGAGCCGAAAATTCCTCTCCCCAGAACGAATGAACGGCCCGTCGCCCCGCTCACCCGGAAGGATGGCTCCTTCCGGTGCGCGGCCAGCGCGGGCCGTTAAATGATCGCGGCGCCTCGCTCAGCGGCGAGCGCGTCGATCATGTCCAGGGTCGGGGACCGACTGACTGGAACCGGCTTGCTTGAACCGGCTTACTGGACCTGAGCAACCTTGGCTTCAGGCGCAGGAGCAACCATCGCAACCGGCTCAGCAACGCGCACGGAATCCTTGAAGCCATAGCCCGGCAGCGCCAACGCATAGGTGTGGATCATCCACATCTGCACCATCAGCACGATGAACCAAGGCATCATCCAAACGGCAGGATTGATCACGGTCCAGATCTTCCAATCGTCTTCAGGATGCTCAATGACAACGTTCGGATCGGCCATCAATACAGGTACTTTCATGGGAACTCTCCTAATCGCGAAAACGTAACAACCAGCGGAAACCTTAGAACCAGGGCTGGTAGATCCAAGTCACAACGTGAACTACGGACGCGATCATGACCCAGCTCCAAACACCGTGCTTCCAGTGCTCGTGGAATTCTTTGGCCTGCTCGTCGGTCAACCCAGACAAGTTCTTGGACTCAGCCATTGCAATAGCCTCAAGTGAAGGTGAGATAAACTGCCGCGCATTCAGGGCGACGACAAACTTCTTTGGCGGACCTCAACATTGCCGCAGCTAAAACCCAGAGCCTGTTGCCATGGGCGCGGGCCTTGTTGCGATCCACGAGTGTTAGTTTAACCTGACGTTATTTTGTGTCAAGTTTAATTTACAAAAAATTCGATGGATCTTTCCCGCCACCTGCGTTCTTCCCACGGATATCCACCAGCACCGCCAAATCGCATAGCGCATGTGCACCGCAACCACATCGGCATGCGCTCATCGCCTTAGGCAGAGACAGCCCTGGCAGATGCCGCGCTTGATCGGCCCTCCTCGAGCGCTCGTAGGCGCGCCCCCGCCTGATCGACGTATATAGCTACACCCAACGCAACGGGCTGACGCGCCCAATTACCCGCGCCGACCCAGCCCGCGGACGCGCACCGCGACCATCCGACAGTGATCGAGCGCAGACAAACGAAAGCACCCCAAGTGGGCGAACAGAGAGTGAGGGGAAGAGAGGGAAGGCTAACGCAGAACACGCCAGCGCACAGTGAGCACGGATGCCCCACATCCTTGCACCAACTCCTTCAACGGCACGCGCCCCGCTCACGCGGAAGGATGACTCCTTCCGGTGCGCGGCCAGCGCGGGCCGTAAGGTGATCGCGGCACCTCGCTCAGCGGCGAGTCCGTCGATCCGATCCAGCGACGATGAACGACTTACTGAACCTGGGCAATCTGAGCTTCAGGCGCGGGAGCAACTATTGCAACCGGCTCAGCAACGCGGACGGAATCTTTCCAACCGTAGCCAGGCAGCGCCAGCGCATACCAGTGGATCATCCACATCTGAACCATCAGCACGATGAACCAAGGCATCATCCAAACCGCGGGATTGATGACGGTCCAGATCTTCCAATCGTCTTCAGGATGCTCAATGACGACTTTCGAATCGCCCAGCAATACAGGTACTTTCATGGAAATTCTCCTAATCGCGAAAACTTAGAACCAGGGCTGATAGACCCAAGTCACAACATGAACCACGGATGCGATCATGACCCAGCTCCACACGCCGTGCTTCCAGTGCTCGTGGAATTCTTTGGCTTGCTCATCGGTGAGACCCGACAAGTTCTTGGAATCAGCCATTGCAATAGCCTCTAGTGAAAGTGAGATTCTCCGTCGCGCCTTCACGGGCGACGACCAACTGCGACCAGCGGACCTCAACCTTGCGGGAGCCAGCTAAACAAACGTCGTTGCCGATAACGCAGGCCGTATTGCGATCCACGAGTGTTAGTTTAGCGTGACATTATTTTGTGTCAAGCAAAATTTACATCAACGTTTTCAGGTTGTACTTTCACCCGACGAGAACCCGCGCGGGACAGCCGCGTCGGCCGCCGTGGCGCTACCAAGCGCCGAAGTAGCGGGCTAAGAAGATCAAGGCAAGGAAGAACGCAAACGCGGTACCGCTGACCTTGATGAAGAACAGGGCATTTCCGAACATGGCGCGCCAGACCTCACCGATGCTGTGGGCATCCTGGAGCGGCTCTTCTCCAGCCGGGGACGGTGGCGCGGACTGACTTTCCACCCGCGGATCAGCGGGCATGACGGCGTAGGGCGCAGCGCGCGAGACCCGGAAGAACTCGATGTCGGAATCGGCGCCGGCCTTTTCGATGACGACGAACTCGTCAGCGACAGCGAGCCCCTTGTCGGTCGCGAACATCAGGGCGAAGTCGTCAATGCCCTCCGCTTCGCCAAGGTATTCCCAAGCCTGGGACTTCTCGGGCCAGATTCTTCTCGCTGCAAATTTCACGCAATCTATCCTCTTGTCAAAAAGGGTGCCGTCACGACATCACGTCGGGACGTCATGATTAATCGGCTCGCTTGGCGGCAACGCCAGGCGGCCCGACTGCAAACCGGGTGCAACTGGGCAACCCCGGCAGTGTCGTGTAAAATGGACACGACCCGCTGTCCATCAAGACTAGACGGCCAATTTCAACCTATCCGACAATCTGCTGGCAAGGCGAATCCATGCGAAATAAGCACGTCATCGTAATCGGAGCCGGCATGGGCGGTCTGAGCGCGGCGCTCAAGCTGGCCGTTAACGGCTTCGATGTCACCGTCCTCGAGCGCGGGCAGCGGCCCGGCGGCAAGTTGCGCGAGCAGCAGATCGGGGAGCGGCGCTTTTATACCGGCCCGACGGTACTGACGATGCCGTGGGTGTTCGAGGAGTTATTTGCCGAAGCGGGCGCCTCGTTTAGCGAGCGCGTCACGCTGCACCGCGCCGAAATCCTGGCGCGACATGCTTGGAGCCGCGACGAGCGTCTGGATCTATTCGCCGATCATGAACGCTCCGCCGAGGCGATCCGCGCCTTTGCCGGCAGTGCCGAGGCAGACGGCTTTCGGCGCTTTGCGAAAGACGCCAAGCGGGTCTTCAACGCGCTGGAAGGGCCGTTCATGTTGTCCCCGCGACCAACGCCATTGTCCATCTTTGGACGTTTCGGGTTCAGCGGCCTCGGTGAGCTGATGCAGATCAAGGCCGTCTTCACCCTATGGCAGGCGCTGGGCAGCTATTTCAAGGACGAGCGTCTGCGACAGCTGTTTGGCCGCTACGCCACCTACGTTGGCTCCTCACCCTATCAGTCTCCGGCCACGTTGATGCTCATCGCCGACGTGGAGAGCCGCGGTGTCTGTGCCGTCGAGGGGGGCATTCATCAATTGCCGGAAGCCGTGGCCGAGTTGGCGGAGGAGAAAGGCGTCACGCTGCGCTACGACACGGAGGTCAGCGAGGTTCTGGTCGAAGGCGGACGCGCCAGCGGCGTGGTGTCGACGAGCGGCGAGCGCATCGTAGCGGATGCGGTCATCGTCAACGCCGATGCAGCCGCCATGGGCGCCGGGCTATTCGGTGCCACGGTCAGCCGTGCGATCCCGCGCGTGCCGGTCGCCAAACGCTCCCACGGGGTTGTGACCTGGAACCTGCTGGCCAAGCCCACCGGCTTCCCGATGCAGTACCACAACGTCTTTTTTCCGCGCGACTATGCCGCCGAGTTTCATGCCGTTTTCAAAGATCTGCGGCTGCCCTCGGAACCTACCGTCTATATTTGCGCCCAGGATCGCGGCAACCCGAATGTCGCGCCCGATGAACTCGAACGCTTGCTGATCGTCGTTAACGCACCGGCACGGGGTGACGTGCAGGACATCGCCGAGGCCGAGATTCAGCTGTGCGAGAAACAGGTCATGACCTTGCTCGCCCATTGCGGCTTGACCTTAGAGCAACCGCAAACCATCGCGGTCACGACGCCTGCGCATTTCGAACGCGCCTACCCCGCCTCTGGCGGTGCCGTGTTTGGACGCTCGTCGCACGGCTGGCGGGCCTCGTTCGATCGTCCCGGCGCTACCACCAAGGTGCCGGGCCTGTACATGGCGGGCGGCAGCGTGCACCCCGGCCCCGGCATTCCGATGGCGTCGATCTCCGGACGCATTGCGGCGGACGCGCTGCTCGACGACTTTCAGGCTCGTTAGGCAGCCGATGCGGCCTTCTCCAAACTACCCGCTAAGCACTGCCCGCAAAGCAGCAGCAGCAACCGACAGGAACGCGGTAGGTTCAGACCATGACTGACCGACACATCGTTGTCATCGGCGCCGGGATGGGCGGGCTCGCAGCCAGCTTGCGCCTCGCCGCACGGGGGCTGCGCGTCACGCTGCTCGAGCGCGGCTCGAGGCCCGGCGGCAAGATGCGCGAGGTGGCCATCGGCACGGCGCGCATCGACTCTGGACCCACCGTGGTCACCATGCGCCCGGTGCTCGAAGAGCTGTTCGCCACCGCGGGGGCGTCACTGCAGGACCACGTCAAGTTACAGCCAGTCGAGATTCTGGCACGGCATGCGTGGAGCGATGACAAACGACTGGATCTGTTCGCTGATAGGGAACGCTCGGCCGACGCCATCGGCGACTTCGCTGGGCCGGAGCAGGCACGACTGTTCCGCGCCTTCTGCACCCGCGCCGACGACATGTGGCGGACGCTCGAGCAGGCCTTCATCCACTTGCCGGACCCAACGCCGCTCTCACTGGTGCTCGATTCCGGACTGATCCCGGTCGCACGGCTGCGGCCCCACTCGACGCTATGGCGCGACCTCGGGCGCTTCTTTCCTGATCCGCGCCTGCGCCAGTTGTTCGCTCGCTACGCGACCTACGTTGGCTCCTCGCCCTTCGCCGCGCCGCCGACGCTCGGCATCGTGGCGCACGTGGAACTGGCTGGCGTCTGGATCGTCGATGGCGGCGTGCAACGACTACCCGAAGCGCTCGCCGCACTCGCCAGCGGTCTCCAGGTGGATATCCGCTACGGCGCCGAGGTCAGCGAGATCTGCATCGAGCATGCTCGTGCCCGCGGCGTGCGCTTGACCAATGGCGAGCAGATCGACGCCGATGCAGTGATCTGCAACGCCGATGTCGCCGCCCTCGCCAGTGGCCGATTCGGTGCTCCAGCCCGCCGCGCGGTGCGCCGCCAGGCACGCTCGGCGCGCTCGCTCTCCGCGGTCACCTGGAGCCTGCTCGCCACCACCAAGGGCTTTCCGCTGGTGCGGCACAATGTCTTCTTCTGTCGTGATTACGCCGCCGAATTCGAGGCCATCTTCAAACAGGCTCGGCTACCCGACGAGCCGACGGTCTATGTCTGCGCCCAGGACCGCGACGATGCGGGCTTCGCCGCGGTGGACAGCCGCGAGCGGCTGCTGTGTCTGGTCAACGCGCCGCCTCGCGGCGACTATCAACCCTTTCAACCCGCGGAGATCGATCGATGCGAGGAACAAACCTTCAACCTACTGGCACGCTGCGGCCTGCATGTGGAACGGTGTACGGACAATCGGGTTGTCACCACACCGACCCAATTCGAGCGGCTATTCCCGGCAACTGGGGGAGCCCTCTACGGCAGGACGTCGCACGGTTGGAGAGGGCCGTTCAGCCGGTCGGGGGCCCGCAGCAAGCTGCCGGGGCTGTATCTGACGGGGGGCAGCGTGCATCCGGGGCCCGGGGTGCCGATGGCGGCGATCTCAGGGCGCCTAGCAGCAGAGGCAGTACTCGCGGACCTGGCCTCGACCTGAACGTCCCGCGGCGCGGCTACGCCTGGTGGTACGTGGACGCGCTGAGCGACGACGGCAAGCACGGACTGACGCTGATCGCGTTCATCGGTAGCGTCTTCTCGCCCTACTATTTCAAGGGCCGTCGGCGTAACAAGGATGATCCGCGCGACTACTGCTCGCTCAACGCCTGCCTGTATGGCCAGGAACGACGCTGGACCATGACCGAGCGGCGCGCCGGCTCGCTGTCGCAAAGTGCGTCTACACTCAGCATCGGGCCAAGTAACCTGCATTGGCACGACGACGAGACGCTGACCGTCAACATCAAGGAGATCGGCACGCCGATCCCGCAACGCGTGCGTGGTCAGGTAAGGCTGTTCCCGGAGTTCATAAACCAGCGCGCCTTCGCGCTGGACGCCGCCGGTCGCCACTTCTGGCGCCCGATCGCGCCAAGCGCCCGCGTCGAGGTGACGCTGCAACGTCCGGCCCTACGCTGGAGCGGACATGCCTACTTCGACCATAACTGGGGCGCGGAGCCCCTCGAGGACGCATTTATCTATTGGGACTGGTCACGCGCCGGCATGGACGGAGCCGAGAGCGCCATCCTCTACAACATCGATCGGCGCGACGGCACCCCACTGTCGTTGGCGCTACATTTCGCCAACGACGGCAGCCTCAGCGAGTTCGAGCCGCCGCCGAACCATCGCTTGCCACGCACCCCAATCTGGCGCGTCGCGCGCTCGAGTCAGGCCGATGCCGGACACCCGCCGCGCGTCGTCAAGACCCTCGAAGACACCCCCTTTTACTCCCGCTCGGTGATCGACAGCCACTTGCTTGACCGCCCGCTGCAGGCCGTGCACGAGAGCCTATCGCTGGACCGTTTCCGCTCCCCGATCGTACAGCACATGCTGCCCTACCGCATGCCGCGGCACTGGCGTTGATCACGCGACGGCAATGATGAATGACTGGTTCGCACCATTGTTTGCGTCGGGAACGATCATTGATTTCATCCTGCTCCTGGTTGCCGCCGAGGCGGCATTGTTGGCCTGGCTCGCCCCCCGCGGCGGACGCCCTCGCCTGTTTGCCCGCATCGCCCCAACGCTGGTCTCTGGCGCTCTATTGCTCGTCACCGTTCGCGCCGCCTTGGCCGGACTCTGGTGGGGCTGGATCGCACTGTTCCTGACCCTGGCGCTGGTCTCCCACAGCATCGACCTAGCCTTGCGTTGGCACAACGAGGCCAGCACGACCTCGCGCAACTGAGCCAATCACCAAACAGGGCTGCCCGTCCCCACGCGGTCAGGCCGATAGTGCCTGACGGCGCGCTCGACAAACTCAGGCGGACGAGGTAGCGATCAGGCCTAAACGGCGCACACGCTGCTCAGGCGAGTATGCTCAGGTTCCATACCCAGTTCCGTCATTTCCGCTCGCACGCTAGCCTCGATCCCGGTCGCATCCAGCCCGCAGGCGGCGAGCTGTTCGCCATGCTCGGCCTGCTCCTGGCAGATGTCCGGCAGCCCCAGATGCAGGCAATGCACGTTGATGCCGTGCTCGGCAAGCAATTCCGAGACAGCCGAGCCGGCACCGCCGGCGATGGCGTTCTCCTCCACCGTGATCAGCAACCGGTGGCGGTCGGCCAGTTGCAAGATCAGCAGTTCGTCGAGGGGCTTGATGAAGCGCATGTTGGCGACGGTGAGCCCGAGCCGTTCGCCGACCTGCTCGGCGGCGGCCACCCGGCTGCCGAACGCAAGCAGGGCGATGTCTTGGCCTTGTCGGAGCAGCTCACCCTTGCCGATGGGCAGGGTCTTGGTCTGTTTGTCGATCGCCACACCGGGGCCGGTGCCGCGCGGGTAGCGCACCAGCGCGGGGCCGGGGTGTTGGTAGGCGGTGGCGAGCAGCTGCCGGCATTCGTTCTCATTGGCAGGGGCGGCGATGACCAGATTGGGCAGCGGGCGGGCATAGCTCAGGTCGAAGCTGCCGGCATGGGTAGCGCCGTCGGCGCCGACCAGCCCGGCGCGGTCGACGGCGAGGGTGACGTCGAGCCCTTGTAGGCAGACGTCGTGCACCAGTTGATCATAGGCCCGTTGCAGGAAGGTCGAGTAGATGGCGACCACCGGCTTCATGCCTTCGCAGGCCATGCCGGCGGCGAGGGTGACGGCATGCTGTTCGGCGATGCCGACGTCGAAGTAGCGCTCTGGATAGCGTTTGGCGAACTCGACCAGGCCGGAGCCCTCGCGCATGGCCGGCGTGATGCCGAGCAGACGCGCATCCTGCGCGGCGGTATCGCACAGCCATTCGCCGAAGATCTGGGTATAGCTCTTGCCGGCCTTGCCTGGTGCTGCCTTGCTCTTGTGCAGCGCGCCCGTGGCGCGGTCGAACGGGGTGACGCCGTGATAGGTGGTGGGCGCGTGCTCAGCGGGCTCGAAGCCGTGGCCCTTTTGCGTGACCAGATGCAGCAGCCGCGGGCCGGGCATCTGTTTCATGTTCTTCAGCGTGGCGACCACGGCGTCGATGTCGTGGCCGTCGATCGGGCCGATGTAGTTGAAGCCGAGTTCCTCGAAGTAGGTGCTGGGCATGAGCATGCCCTTCATATGCTCTTCCCAACGGCCGGCGAATTGACGCAATTGCGGCATCTTGGCCAGTGCGTTCTTGCTGCCTTCGCGCATGCGCGTGTAGAAACGCCCGGACAGCAGTTTGGCGAGGTGACGGCTGATGGCGCCGACCGGCGGGCTGATGGACATCTCGTTGTCATTGAGGACGACCAGCAGGTCGGGGTCGAGCGGGCCGCCGTGGTTGAGCGCCTCGAAGGCCATGCCGGCGCCGAGCGCGCCGTCGCCGATGACGGCGATGACATGGCGACGCAATTTATAGAAAATAATTCAAAGAGAGATATTTTAACGGTTTCAGCTTTTTGACTGAAACCGTTTTTTTGTACTATTTTATTCTTCGAATATAGTGATACTTGTCATCTTCACTTCATTTATAGCAGAAATTTAGCCTCTGGTATTTTTTAAAACAACTTCAAATGAAAATCACTAAATTTACTAGCTTTTGTCCTTCATAAACACAAAAATCATCATGGATAGACACAACTCCCCCCTCCCCAAAAGCTACTGAGATATCAACTTTTAGTAATTTGTTAGCCTGTATCGAAAACTAATTCTGCGCGCCACGGGCTTTAAGACCTACATCGTCTCCGCCGGCGGCGTCGAGTTCATGCGGCCGATCACCCAGCAGGTCTACGGGATTCCGCCCGAGCAGGTGATGGGTTCAAGCATCCAGACCACATACCAGATCAAGGACGGCAAGCCGGTGCTAATGCGTTTGCCCAAGATCCATTTCATCGAAGATAAGGCCGGCAAGCCCGTCGGTATCAACGAGTTCATCGGCCGGCGTCCCGTCGCGTCTGGAAGAGACAGCTTACCAGAAACGGCTCTGACCCCTTTTCGCTCACTGACCTACTACACGCTGTTCGGATTGCTGGCCGCGACCGGTCTGCGCATTTCCGAGGCGCTGCGCTTGCGCCTCGACGACGTCACCGTAGACGGCTTGCTCGTGCGCAAGACCAAGTTCCATAAGAGCCGGCTGGTCCCGCTCCAGGACAGCACGGATGCCGCGCTGCGGCGTTACCTCGAACAACGCAACGCCGTCGGGGTGGCGATGACCACGTCTTCATCTCGACGACAGGCGGCGCACTCACCTACGCGATGGTCAATGGGACGTTTCACTATCTGATTGCGTCCAGCAACCTCGCCTCAGGAGCCGATCGGCGCCCGCCGCGGATTCATGACCTGCGGCATTACTTTGCGCTCGAGGCACTCAAGGGCTGCAATGGCGGGCGTGATGCCGTTGCCCGCCACATGCTGGCGTTGTCGACCTACCTGGGCCACGCGCATGTCGCCGATACCTACTGGTACTTGTAGGCGACGCCCCAGCTGATGCGCGGCATCGCCGATGCCTGCGAGCACTGCGATGACGGAGGCGCCCGATGACCGACATCGCGCCGCACATCACCGCCTTTTTGCGTCAACGCCTCGGCGTCGAGCGGGCAGCGAGTCCGCATACCTGCGACACCTATGCCTATGCCTTTCAGCTCCTGTTCGCGTTCGCCAGTCAAAAGCTCGGCATCCCGCCATCGGCCCTGCAGGTCGAGCACATCGATGCACCCCTCGTGTTGGCCTTCCTCGAACATCTGCAAAGCGATCGCGGCTTCCCAATGACGCAGAGCCGCACGCAGCTATACTGTATATAACTCCAGTCAAGCGCCGAATTCCAGCCGGATACCGACATGGCCGTCGCGTCACCGGCGGATGGCGGAGACCGCGGCGCACCTGGTCGATCACGTCATCCCGCCGCTGCCGGTGCGCCAGTGGGTCCTCTCGGTGCCCAAACGGCTGCGCTGGTACCTGGAGCGCGAGCCGCGCGCCCTCAGCGCCGTCCTGCGAATCCTACTGCGCGTCATCGAGGCGCATTTGATCCAAGGCAGCGGTGCCGGCGCGCGAGCCCGCCTCAAAGCGGTGAGCTTCATCCACCGCTTCGGTGCCTCCCTCAATCGCCATGTTCACTACCATTGCTGCATCATCGACGGGGTCTTCGAGCCGGTCGAGGAGGCCGGTGATGACCCGCAATCCGTGCACTCTCGCCCCGCGGCCGAGCTGACCCCAGAGGCCGTCGCTGCCATCGCCGAACAGGTACGCGGGCGGGGGCAGCAACGGTTCGCCCGCAGCGGCCTGATCGAGCGTGATGACGTCTGCGACATGCGCGCCTGGGAGAACAGCGGCTTCTCGCTGGATGCCGAGGTGCGCGTGGGCGCGCAGGATCGCGCCGGCCTGGAGCGACTGCTGCGCTATTGTGCTCGCCCACCGTTCGCGCTCGAGCGCCTGGAGCGGCTTGACGACGAGCGCGTCGTCTATCGGTTGCCAAAGCCACAGCGTGACGGCACCACGGCGCTGACGCTCACGCCGCTGGAGCTGATCGACCACCTCGCGGCGCAACTTGTTCACAGATTGGCCGCCGCCCAGGCGGCATCGCCATCGCTACCACGGCGTGCTTGCGCCCAACGCGCCGCTGCGTGCGGCTGCTATCGCCTTCGGGCGCGAGGTGGCGGACGCAACAGGCTCACCGACCGTGGTCAGTTCGCCGCCCCGGGCGCCGGCCCCCAATGCCCGCTCACCGGCGCGCTATCTGTGGGCCATGCTGCTGGCGCGGCTGTTCGAATCGCTGCCCCTGGTCTGTCCCAACTGCGGCGCGGCTAAGCGCCGCATCGCGCAACATCACCAAGGCCGCGCCCGTCGAGCAGATCCTCACCCACATCGGGGAGCCGCCGCGTCCGCCGCCGATCACACCGGCACGCGGCCCGCCCGCCTGGGACGATATGCCCGAGTCGGAACCCGACTGGGACCTCCTCCAACAGCCCGAGTTCGACTTCGAGTTTGATCAGCGCATTGCGTGGTAGCCGCCGTCTCTGTCCCGCAGGAAACGGTACAGCCCCGCTCGTCTGCCAGCGGCGCGCTGCGGCGCAGGTGCTCACCCCAGCACCCCGAAACGCGCACCCCCACGCCGCGCGCGACGTCCATCAGCCCCGCAGTCGGGGGTTGACGGCGCATCCCACCCCCGCTACCCTTCTTCCTCGGGCCAACCTGGACGCTAAAGAATTAGGCGATGTGCCGCGGACTCGGGGCCAATCTCACGGCCAAATTCGTCGGCTCTTTGGAAAACTCGCTGGAGACCGCGATTTTTCGAGGTGCCCTCAAGTGGTGGCGGGAAGGTAAGGTATTGCGGGAGTGTTCGAAGATATCGGCGAATTTTGTTGTGTTAGAGGGGCTCATGAGCAAAAAATGACCAAGAAGATAAGCGTCATGAAAGTGATAGCAGATGGTTGTATCGAAAGAGTAGAGCTAGAACCCTACGGCCTCATTCGTTGTGTAGGCTGGTCACTGAACAAGTTTATAGATGCAAGCATCAGACAGAATGGCATATTAGCAGGGCCTCTGAGATGCTATCGGCGCTTCAGGGCAGACGTTAAGGGGGTTTATGAAAACGCTGATCCGTTTTCCGGCTTCGCCATTGAGTTCTATCCTTTGCGGTCACGGGCGAACACTGAAATAATTATTGACTCAGTATTTATAACCGTTCCTCGTGCGGATACCGAATTCGCTAAAGCCAATGAAGTGCAGTATGGCTCACTGATTAGTGGCAAAAAAGTGCTTCATCGCAGCGACATCTATGGCGTTGGTCTACCTGCTGACGAAACTCATCCCGAGATCCATGAGCTAGCAGGGCAAACGCATCTAAATTTCCCATTTTAGGCCGCTTGTAGGACATCAAGTAACTGCTCAAGATAATCCGTATCCCAGCCGGCACGGAGTCGCTTTAATTTAATGCTTTTCTTTGAGGTCGTATCTTTCCTGAGAATATTGAGTGCAATATGTCGTAGGATGGCATAGTTTTCAGGTGCATGACCTTTTCGCGTTCGATTGGCATCTTCGGAAAAGGACACATCCAAAACCCAATGCAGTGAATTCTCAATTCCCCAATGAGAGCGAACCGCTTGGGCAAATCGTTTAACATCGCCTGACAGGCTAGCAATAAAATAGCGCCGGTCCGTGGTCACTTTTTTTCCATCATCTCGAATCGACTCTACCATCCCGATACCCCGGAAACCTTTCCATTGTTCGGCGTAATGCCCTAAGGAATGATCAGTGAAATAATAATACCGACGCGTCTCCAGGCGACCATGGTTTTTCTCTTTCGTTTCAAGAAAAACACTCGCATCCCGGCAGCATTGGTCGAGATCGACCGATTCGAACCAAGCGATGACATCTTGATGAAAAGTGCTCTGGTTGCCTTTCAATGAAAATACCCAATCTGCTTGTTTTTCAACAATTTTCTCCGCAATCTTCTTTTGGCATCCCATCGCGTCGATACTGACTACACAGCCTTTGATCTCCAGTAAATCCAACAATTTCGGTATCGCTGTAATTTCATTTGATTTTTCTTCGGTCTTGAGTTGACCCAATACGAGCGATGAGTGACAAGCCCACGCACTCACCATGTGAATTGCCTTATTTCCATTAGCTCTATCATGAGATCTGCGCACCGTTTTCCCATCGATCGGTATAATATCCCCATCAAACTTCGGCTCTATCGACTTCACCCAGGAGATGAAACAGGTTCGGAATTGATCGGGGTCAATACGGGCAAATACACGATTGAACGTGTCATGCGAGGGAATCCCATTGGGCAATTCCAAAAACTTCCGCAACCACTGTTCATGGGTTTGACCAAACTCCTCCATCGCATCCCAGCTCTCTCCCATACATAACGTCGAACAAATCGCTATCGTTATGATATCAGCCAGCTTATGCCTTTTTGTCCTGTCGATACGGGGGTCGTTCAGATCGGAAAAATGACCGGCGATTGTCGTGTCTTTTTCCTCTTCATTTATAGGTCTGATCATTCCCATTTTAATAACCCTCTATTAAATCATATGATCTTCAATTTTCGCCATCATAACACATTGTTTTCTAAATATTTTTAGATGCGTTTGCCCTGCATGAGCTAGCTGTCAAGCTGAAATCGCCTGTTCTAGATTTAGGATGCGGAGCTGCTCCTTACATTCGTGTGTTGCGGGATAATAGCATAGAAGCATATGGCCTAGAAATCGACCGATATGCAATTAGGGAACATCTTGCAGATGATGTTAGAAAATTCGTAACCCTTTACGATGGGTCTCTGCCGCTTCCATTCGATAGAGATCAGTTCGAGAGTATTCTCTGTACAGAAGTACTGGAGCATGTCGAAGACTATCAAGCCTTACTTTCAGAAATCTCTCGGATTGCCAGGTCGCTGGCGCTCATAACAGTGCCAGACATGACATGCATTGTGAATGGCAGCTATCAAGGGGTTGTGCCTTGGCACTTGCTTGAGTCATCTCATATCAATTTCTTTACGGCAAGCAACTTGGAGCCACTGATCAAGAAATACTTCCGTAATGTCACACCTTTTCAGCTTGCTCATAGTTATGTAAATGGACAGTTTATGGCAGGGAGTTTGGGATATCTCGCCGAAAAATAGACTTTTTTCTTAACTCGTATAATGTAGATCCGCTTTAGTCGAAATATCGCTAACAACCCAGTGCGGGTCCAGATGCTGGATCAAGCTACATAAGGGGTGCAAAAATGCCAGTTGATGATTTCTGCAAAGAGATTGACCCAGCTGATTTCATGTTTAATTTCTAGGAGATAAAAATGGACACCCATTAATGGACACCCATTTTGCTTGACCTTCCTCCATACCTAAGCTAACCTCTTCTTCAGTCACAACATGAGATCCCGCCATGACCAGCCCCCGCGCCGCCCTGGTCTCCATCGAAGACACCCCTTGGTACCACTGCGTGAGCCGGTGCGTGCGGCGCGCCTTCCTGTGCGGAGAGGACCATTTTTCCGGTAAGAACTTCGACCACCGCCGCGGCTGGATCGCTGAGCGCATCATGCAGCTCGCCGGGATCTTCGCCATCGACGTCGCCGCCTATGCCGTGATGAGCAACCACTACCACGTCGTCGTGCGCATCGACCAGGAACGGGCACTGGAGTGGTCGGTCGAGGAAGTGCTGAGACGCTGGACGGAGCTGTTCTCGGGTCCCCTGTTGGTAACGCGTTACCTGTCCGAGGCGCGCGCTGAGCTGTGCGACGCGGAGATCGCCAAGGTCGAGGAGCTGGCCGAGACCTACCGGGCGCGGCTGCATGATCTGTCCTGGTTCATGCGCACGCTGAACGAGCACATTGCCCGTCAGGCCAATGCCGAGGACGGGGTGAAGGGCCGCTTCTGGGAGGGTCGCTTCAAGAGCCAGGCCCTGCTCGATGAGCAGGCGCTGCTGGCGGCGATGGCCTATGTCGACCTCAACCCGGTACGGGCCGGGATCGCAGAGACGCCGGAGGCCTCGGACTACACCTCGATCCAAACACGCATCGAAGCGGTGCCGGAAACAGTCGATGCCGAAATCACGGTAACAGAGCGCTTGCCGGCAGACGCTTCCGCTACAGCCGCACTGGAGGGAGAGACCCTGCGGTCAGAGGATGAGACACAAGCCTTGCCAAAGGTCCCGCTCATGCCGTTCGACGCGACCGCCCGGACGCCCTGGGCGGTGCCCTTCGCCTTTGATGACTACCTGGAGCTGGTAGACTGGACGGGCCGGGCGTTGCGCTCGGACAAGCGCGGTCATATCGACGCGCGGCAGCCGCGCATCCTCGCTCGGCTAAACATCGATGGCGAGCAGTTCATCAGCTACGCCGATCGGCTCCTGAAGGCGTTCGGCACGGCGATCGGTGCGCCGCAAGCACTGACCAGTCTGTGTGCTCGGCGACAGACCAAATACCTGCGCGGTATCCGTGCTGCACGCCAGTTGTTTACGCCCAAACTGGCTGCGTGATGGGTTCCGGTAACTCCCGTGCAAGTGGTAAGATCAAAATGAAGGATTGCCGGCAATAAATTCTGGCTCTCCTGGATTTTGTGGGAACCAATAAATATTTTAAAAACAACCACTTAGTCTCATTTTTTCGTACACATTAAGATTAAAATGTGGTTGAGCACAAAGTCTGTAACTCATTGATTTATAATGTATCGACCCCGAACCGGTCATATCCGTTGAGATCCAGGAATACCCTTTGATAGAGGTGCCCGAGGTTGGTGATGCCATAGCAGCGGCGTTTGATGACTTTGATCTTATTATTTAATCCCTCGACAAAGCCGCTGGTATGTCGACCAATAAAATAATTGGTCACTTCCTCAAAATGCGTATTCAGCGTACCGAGGAAGCTATCAAAGCAACTGAGCTTGCGGTTGGTGACACGTTCCATCCAGCCACGCAGTTTGCGCTTACCCTGACCTTTTGATAGGCGGCTTTCATAGATGGCAGTGAGTGATTCGCAAGCCTCATAGGCTTCTTGTAATTTTGGTGAATAGCGAAAGAGCCGATTCAGCATGCGTCGCTCATCTGCATTCAGATCGGCGCGACGCTGACGCAGCAGCCAATGCACGTTCTTGAACGACTTGCGCTCTTCTTTGGAGAGTATATGGCACAGCCGTTTCCATTCGCTTTTGCGCAGGTTTTCCAGTCCATTTCGGTACAGCTTGGCAACATGGAATCGATCCGCGCAAATGTGTATGCGCTTGCCGAACACGGCTTTAGCGGCACCGATGAAGCCTTGATAAAGATCTGAGCACACACTCTGGACGGTATTTCGCAAGCGCTTGGGAATGCTGAGAAAAAACTCCTGTACGCTGGCCTTGGTGCGGTCGCCGAGCAGGCCGATGACATGCAATGTCTCGTTAATGTAAGCGCTGACAACGACGACAAAATCACGATGACCTTTTTTCAACGCAATCTCATCAATGCCAATGACCTCCAAGCGTTCAATTGCGTTCCAATCGACATCACAGGCTATGTTTCGATCCAAAATACCCTGCAGTGCGTCGACACCAATGGCATGCTTACGACTGACATCCTCGAGCGTACTGTTGATCAACTCCAGTAGCATCTGCTGTTCGAACGCTTTTGTCACCCGGGAGCGCTGCGTGTACCATGACAGCGTTTGGCTCGTTGTTGGACGCCCTTCGCAGAAAGGGCATTGATAACGTTTCGGCCTCAAAACAAGAACAACTCTATAATCCCCGAATGGCAAATGGCGTAACTCAAGTTCTCGACCATGGCCATACTCATGATCGATTGGCCGACCACAGCGATGACAGTTCGTACCCTCCAGTGTGCTATGCACATAGACTTTAAGTGTCTTGCGCTCGCCGAGCACCACGCGATCAACGGCGATATCAGGAAGATTTAAAAGTGTCTGAAGGGTCTCTTTATCAAATGTCATTATCAACAACGTCCAGATGGGGTTTCAGTGACAGGCGGCTCTCAAGTTGTTGATTTACATGATACAACAGTCCCACGAGATCCGGAAGAGCCCACTTTTCATCAAGATGTCATCGCTTGGTTCGAATCGGTCGATCTCGACCAATGCTGCCGGGATGCGAGTGTTTTTCTTGAAACGAAAGAGAAAAACCGGCTCTCCCGGATTTCATGGGAACCAATAAAAATTTGAAAAACAACTACTTAAGCTCATTTTCTCGTACACATCAAGGTTAAAATGTAGTCGAGCGCAAACTCTGTAACTCATTGATTTATAATATGTCAACCCCGAACCGGTCATATCCGTTGAGATCCAAGCATATCCTTTGATAGAGGTGTCCAAGGTTGGTGATGCCATAGCAGCGGCGTTTGATGACTTTGATCTTATTATTTAATCCCTCGACAAAGCCGCTGGTATGTCGACCAATAAAATAATTGGTCACTTCCTCAAAATGCGTATTCAGCGTACCGAGGAAGCTATCAAAGCAACTGAGCTTGCGGTTGGTGACACGTTCCATCCAGCCACGCAGTTTGCGCTTACCCTGACCTTTTGATAGGCGGCTTTCATAGATGGCAGTGAGTGATTCGCAAGCCTCATAGGCTTCTTGTAATTTTGGTGAATAGCGAAAGAGCCGATTCAGCATGCGTCGCTCATCTGCATTCAGATCGGCGCGACGCTGACGCAGCAGCCAATGCACGTTCTTGAACGACTTGCGCTCTTCTTTGGAGAGTATATGGCACAGCCGTTTCCATTCGCTTTTGCGCAGGTTTTCCAGTCCATTTCGGTACAGCTTGGCAACATGGAATCGATCCGCGCAAATGTGTATGCGCTTGCCGAACACGGCTTTAGCGGCACCGATGAAGCCTTGATAAAGATCTGAGCACACACTCTGGACGGTATTTCGCAAGCGCTTGGGAATGCTGAGAAAAAACTCCTGTACGGTGGCCTTGGTGCGGTCGCCGAGCAGGCCGATGACATGCAATGTCTCGTTAATGTAAGCGCTGACAACGACGACAAAATCACGATGACCTTTTTTCAACGCAATCTCATCAATGCCAATGACCTCCAAGCGTTCAATTGCGTTCCAATCGACATCACAGGCTATGTTTCGATCCAAAATACCCTGCAGTGCGTCGACACCAATGGCATGCTTGCGACTGACATCCTCGAGCGTACTATTGATCAACTCCAGCAGCATCTGCTGTTCGAATGCTTTTGTCACTCGGGAGCGCCGCGTGTACCATGACAGCGTTTGGCTCGTTGTCGGACGCCCTTCGCAGAAGTGGCATTGATAACGCTTCGGCCTCAAAATAAGAACAACTGTATACGCGAATAATGGCAAATGGCGTAACTCTATCTCTTGACCATGGCCATACTCATGATCGATTGGCCGACCACAGCAGGGCAAACGCATCTAAAAATATTTAGAAAACAATGTGTTATGATGGCGAAAATTGAAGATCATATGATTTAATAGAGGGTTATTAAAATGGGAATGATCAGACCTATAAATGAAGAGGAAAAAGACACGACAATCGCCGGTCATTTTTCCGATCTGAACGACCCCCGTATCGACAGGACAAAAAGGCATAAGCTGGCTGATATCATAACGATAGCGATTTGTTCGACGTTATGTATGGGAGAGAGCTGGGATGCGATGGAGGAGTTTGGTCAAACCCATGAACAGTGGTTGCGGAAGTTTTTGGAATTGCCCAATGGGATTCCCTCGCATGACACGTTCAATCGTGTATTTGCCCGTATTGACCCCGATCAATTCCGAACCTGTTTCATCTCCTGGGTGAAGTCGATAGAGCCGAAGTTTGATGGGGATATTATACCGATCGATGGGAAAACGGTGCGCAGATCTCATGATAGAGCTAATGGAAATAAGGCAATTCACATGGTGAGTGCGTGGGCTTGTCACTCATCGCTCGTATTGGGTCAACTCAAGACCGAAGAAAAATCAAATGAAATTACAGCGATACCGAAATTGTTGGATTTACTGGAGATCAAAGGCTGTGTAGTCAGTATCGACGCGATGGGATGCCAAAAGAAGATTGCGGAGAAAATTGTTGAAAAACAAGCAGATTGGGTATTTTCATTGAAAGGCAACCAGAGCACTTTTCATCAAGATGTCATCGCTTGGTTCGAATCGGTCGATCTCGACCAATGCTGCCGGGATGCGAGTGTTTTTCTTGAAACGAAAGAGAAAAACCATGGTCGCCTGGAGACGCGTCGGTATTATTATTTCACTGATCATTCCTTAGGGCATTACGCGGAACAATGGAAAGGTTTCCGGGGTATCGGGATGGTAGAGTCGATTCGAGATGATGGAAAAAAAGTGACCACGGACCGGCGCTATTTTATTGCTAGCCTGTCAGGCGATGTTAAACGATTTGCCCAAGCGGTTCGCTCTCATTGGGGAATTGAGAATTCACTGCATTGGGTTTTGGATGTGTCCTTTTCCGAAGATGCCAATCGAACGCGAAAAGGTCATGCACCTGAAAACTATGCCATCCTACGACATATTGCACTCAATATTCTCAGGAAAGATACGACCTCAAAGAAAAGCATTAAATTAAAGCGACTCCGTGCCGGCTGGGATACGGATTATCTTGAGCAGTTACTTGATGTCCTACAAGCGGCCTAAAATGGGAAATTTAGATGCGTTTGCCCTGCCGACCACAGCGATGACAGTTCGTACCCTCCAGTGTGCTATGCACATAGACTTTAAGTGTCTTGCGCTCGCCGAGCACCACGCGATCAACGGCGATATCAGGAAGATTTAAAAGCGTCTGAAGGGTCTCTTTATCAAATGTCATTATCAACAGCGTCCAGATGGGGTTTCAGCGACAGGCGGTTCTCAAGTTGTTGATCTACATGATACAACAGTCCCAGGAGATCCGGGAGAGCCGAAAAACCATGGTCGCCTGGAGACGCGTCGGTATTATTATTTCACTAATCATTCCTTAGGGCATTACGCCGAACAATGGAAAGGTTTCCGGGGTATCGGGATGGTAGAGTCGATTCGAGATGATGGAAAAAAAGTAACCACGGACCGGCGCTATTTCATTGCCAGCCTGTCAGGCGATGTTAAACGATTTGCCCAAGCGGTTCGCTCTCATTGGGGAATTGAGAATTCACTGCATTGGGTTCTGGATGTGTCCTTTTCCGAAGATGCCAATCGAACGCGAAAAGGTCATGCACCTGAAAACTATTCCATCCTACGGCACATTGCACTCAATATTCTCAGGAAAGATACGACCTCAAAGAAAAGCATTAAATTAAAGCGACTCCGTGCCGGCTGGGATACGGATTATCTTGAGCAGTTACTTGATGTCCTACAAGCGGCCTAAAATGGGAAATTTAGATGCGTTTGCCCTGATTCTTCAATGGAAGGTCTCCGAACGCTTGCATTGGATTCTATTTCAATTAAAATTCATATGGTTATCGAGATCCAGAGGATCAGAGGTCAGAGATACAGCGAATGCGGTTCTTACAAGGGAAAATGTCGCAATCATTCGATGCATCCCTTCGCATGTTGTTCTCTATCCGATCTGTAGGCTAGGGATTGCCGATAGCAGGCAAATACCCAACCTCGAGGATAGAAATAGGCGTCAAAACCAATCGAAGGTACCGGCGTTGTTCGCCGCGATCATCTGCGCCTTTTCCATCAATGTGCAGGCAGATGATGGCAAGATCATCTCCAGCGCCATTTGCCAAGCCATGACGCCCAACGGCGCCGAGCACCTGCGGCACCTGGGCTCGAGTCTGCAAGCCGTCGGGGCCGATGTGACTGTGATTTGCCCGATTGTGCGTGACAGCATGGGCGGGCGGATGAAGTGGGTAGATGTCCGCCACCGGCGCCCCTCGGGCGCCGGTGGCGAACAGGTTTGCCGGGTCTACTCCTGCGACGCCACTTACGGCGGTTGTTACAATAGGGCGCAAAGTTATACCGATACGAGCAATACGTTCACCAGCGTGTTCCTAGATAGAAGATCGTCGCGATCGAGTATCTCGAGGGTAACCGCTGAGTAGGGCGCGAGGATTTCCAGCAATCCCCGCATCTGGTTGGCTGGCGGAGGCGTCCTGGCACGCCTCGCTGGACGGCGATCCGGCGACCGAGGCGCTGCTGCTCGCCCTGACCTGACAGTCGCGATGAAGCTCCAGCTTCATGAGTCGCGGGGGCTCGCGCACTTGTCTGGTCATAGCGTTGCGCTTGTTTTGCTCCCGATCCTGGACCGGGATTCCGACCAGCCATGCGCAGGAGACCAAGCTCGGGACCATCAATGACACGCAGGACGCGGACACCACGGCTGCGTCGGATACGGCGGCCGACACGGAACGACCACAATTGTCCTATAAGCTGAGCGCGCGAGCACTCCAGGTGCTGCTGCTATCGAGCGGGGAGCTCTTCAACAAAGAGATCGCCAGGCAGTCCGGTATCGAAACCCGCAGCGTCAAGACCCATCGCCGGAACATCCATACCAAGATGTCCGTCAAGAACACGGCCGAGTTGGTCAAAAAGGCGCGTGGGGAAGGGATGATTTCGGCGCCGTCTCCAGAAACCGATGCGCATGATCCAACCTCTGCCGACAAGACGACCGTCGTCGATGAGACAAACCCCGGCGCGGCAACACGCGGAGTCATCTCTGCCGACAGCCCCAAGCTCATCGATCGAAAGACGTGCACACCAACCCATGCGCTCGGCCCTGGGTAGGAGACCGCTTGCGGGCGACCGTCGCGATAGCCTCGGTCTCTCCGTCGCCCGCAAGCGGGCTCCTACCGGTCCCAGCGCGGCAATGTCATCTCTGCCGACAGCCCCAAGCTCATCGATCGAAAGACGTGCACACCAACCCATGCGCTCGGCCCTGGGTAGGAGACCGCTTGCGGGCGACCGTCGCGATAGCCTCGGTCTCTCCGTCGCCCGCAAGCGGGCTCCTACCGGTCCCAGCGCGGCAATGTCATCTCTGCCGACAGCCCCAAGCTCATCGATCGAAAGACGTGCACACCAACCCATGCGCTCGGCCCTGGGTAGGAGCCCGCTTGCGGGCGACCGTCGCGATAGCCTCGGTCTCTCCGTCGCCCGCAAGCGGGCTCCTACCGGTCCCAGCGCGGCAATGTCATCTCTGCCGACAGCCCCAAGCTCATCGATCGAAAGACCTGCACGCCAACCATACGCTCGGCCCTGGGTAGGAGCCCGCTTGCGGGCGACCGTCGCGATAGCCTCGGTCTCTCCGTCGCCCGCAAGCGGGCTCCTACCGGTCCCAGCGCGGCAATGTCATCTCTGCCGACAGCACCAAGCTCATCGAGCGAAAGACGTGCAGACCAACCATACGCTCGGCCCTGGGTAGGAGCCCGCTTGCGGGCGACCGTCGCGATAGCCTCGGTCTCTCCGTCGCCCGCAAGCGGGCTCCTACCGGTCCCAGCGCGGCAATGTCATCTCTGCCGACAGCACCAAGCTCATCGAGCGAAAGACGTGCAGACCAACCATACGCTCGGCCCTGGGTAGGAGCCCGCTTGCGGGCGACCGTCGCGATAGCCTCGGTCTCTCCGTCGCCCGCAAGCGGGCTCCTACCGGTCCCAGCGCGGCAATGTCATCTCTGCCGACAGCACCAAGCTCATCGAGCGAAAGACATGCACACCAACCCATGCGCTCGGCCCTGGGTAGGAGCCCGCTTGCGGGCGACCGTCGCGATGGCCTCGGGCTCTCCGTCGCCCGCAAGCGGGCTCCTACCGGTCCCGGCGCGGCAATGTCATCTCTGCCGACAGCCCCAAGCTTATCGATCGAAAGACGTGCAGACCAACCATACGCTCGGCCCTGGGTAGGAGCCCGCTTGCGGGCGACCGCTGCGATTCATGGTGTTCGACGGTATCGCTTATCCCAATCCCGATCAGGTCGCGCTGGGCGGGTTGCACCCCTTTGGCACAAGCACAACGGTTTACCGCATCAGACAATCGCCAAGCTCAGTGATGCCGCCACAAATACTGTAACAGCGACCATTCGTACCTTTGTTGAAAAGGGCCTAACTGGTATTGAAGAACGTAAATTTCACTGCCCTATCAGTCAGATTGATCCACATCGCTCGCGGCTCACTGCACATTTTTCAGTACATCCACCACGGACATTGAAAGAGGCTGTGGCTGAAATCGAGCGTCCGACAGGATTATCGTTCTCCCTGACCCATGTGCGCAATATTCTTCTCGGTATGGGTCTGAGCCGAAAAAAACAGGAACTGTTCCGGGAAAGCTGGACGACGCGAAACGGGATGAACAAATAGCATTTATTAACAATAAGATGGAACCTATCCTGGGTAAACATTCGGTCTACCCATCCCTCGAAGAATCAACGAGTCAGCGTCTCGCGGAAGCGTCGATCCAAGGGGTACACCCACAAGTCCTTGATTGGCACACTGGGTTTCCCGGCAGGGCCGCGCTTGCCGCGACCTTGGGTCTGGCCGAGGCGGAGCCAGTTGGCGGCGTGGTAGCAGGTGCCGCGGAAACGCGGTCTTTCGACGAAGGTCTCGAGCAGCAATGGGCGGTATGCGTAGACGTCCTGCCAGTGTCGGGGAAGCAGCTTGGCCGCCTTGGCCAGCAGCATGGAGGCGAGGTTGTGCACCTGTATCCAAGGCAGGATGAGAAACCTGGCATTGTTGACGACCAGGTGCAGGTGTCGGCGATGTTGTTCATGCGATCAGCCGATGTAGCGATCGCGCGGTGCGCTCATCCAGGCTGCGGCGCCGAAGCCGAGCAGGGCGATGGGTTGCCCTGCCGAGTAGACCCTGTAGCGCAATTGCGCGCCGGGCAGAGGCGTGTAGCCAAGGTAATGGTAGCGTTGGATGTATTCGTTCCAGAGGCGCGAGTCGCCTGATGTTCGCACGCGTTGGAACACCAGCGGCGCAAGCGCGCCGACGGGCATGTCGAGCGGTTCTCTCGGATCGCTGAGCGCGGAGGCCTCGGACTACACCTCGATCCAAGCACGCATTGAAGCAGTGCCGGAAACGGTCGATGCCGAAATCACGGCAACAGAGCGCTTGCCGGCAGACGCTTCCGCTACAGCCGCACTGGAGGGAGAGACCATGCGGTCAGAGGATGAGACACAGGCCTTGCCGAAGATCCCGCTCATGCCGTTCGACGCGACCGCCCGAACGCTCTGGGCGGTGCCCTTCGCCTTTGATGACTACCTGGAGCTGGTAGACTGGACGGGCCGGGCGTTGCGCTCGGACAAGCGCGGTCATATCGACGCGCGGCAGCCGCGCATCCTCGCTCGGCTAAACATCGATGGCGAGCAGTTCATCAGCTACGCCGATCGGCTCCTGAAGGCCTTCGGCACGGCGATCTGTGCGCCGCAAGCACTGACCAGTCTGTGTGCTCGGCGACAGACCAAATACCTGCGCGGTATCCGTGCTGCACGCCAGTTGTTTACGCCCAAACTGGCTGCGTGATGGGTTCCGGTAACTCCCGTGCAAGTGGTAAGATCAAGATGAAGGATTGCCGGCAATAAATTCTTCGACCCTCCGCCCAAGATCTTTACCCATCTGGCGCTGTCGGATTACTTTTTTTTTGCGGTGCTCAGGTTGTGGGCTGGATCAAAGAGACAGGAAAGGCGTGACTAAAACGACATCCACTTTGCTTAGACCTCAGCGTCGAGACCAGGGTCGGCTGCGGCCTGGCCTACCCGAGTGGCCCTGGTTGGAGCGTCGAGGCCGATGTTTTCACCGATCGGTGGTGTCCGCAGTCCCTCTGGTATCCGAGCTGCGCGGTTCCGGTGGTCGATGGGCGCTGTGCTATGCTGGCGGTCAAACTTGGCGGCTACGACCCCTATAACAACCACCACATCCGCGCTCGACTGCGCAACCGCCTCGGCGAGGTTATGGTCGAGGCCATGGTCGCCGAGATTCGGCGCGACGGGGATGGCGCGCCCGAGAAAGAGCAATTGAACGGCCCAGGGGTGCACCCCGCGGGGTTCCCGGCGAGGCACTTTGATGCGGAATTATCATTCCAACGAGTTGTCGGAGGCCAGAGGCCGCGCAGGGCCTGTCCTAGGGTTCGTAGCGGTCCTCACCCAGCGGGTGACTATGACCGATGGTGAAAACTTCAGGTTACTTGGACATTTACTTTTCGCACAGAGCGGTCAACTGCTCTTTCTAGCATCCATGTCTTGGTCATCTCCGAGAACTTTAACAAGGATCAGGGCATCCTCGAGCCGATGGTCTCCGCCATGCCGCAACACATCGGCAAGCCGCAGGCGAAGCTCCGGGGCTGCCAGAATCTGCGCCCCGGCGGCCTCGGTCAGGCATTGGACAAGACGCTCATCGCAGAGGTCGTTGATATGTACCCGCAGGTCGACCTGTTCCTATTGTGCGTGGATCGAAACAGAGACAAAACACGCAGAGAAAAGCTCGACAACATGGAGCGATACATCGGCGACATAACCAGCAAGTCGCTGTCTGCGGAGCACGCATGGCAGGTGGTCGAGGTCTGGATCCTGGCGGGTCTCGAGCGGCTTGTCGAATCGGTGCGCCACTGAGCGCGGCCAAATGCACCGGATCGCGCTCAATCTCATCTTCGACTACCCGGTGCGCTGGTCGCGCTACAAGGTGCTGCGCGACCTGATCCAGAATTTCTACGACAGCATCCCGCAGCACCAATGGGCCGAGCGGTTCCGCCACCGCATCGAGCAAGGGCGGCTCAGCCTGGTGTCCGAGGGCGTGGACTTCAGCTACGACTGGCTGATCCCCATCGGCGCATCGACCAAGCGCGACGGCGACGGCGACTACGCCGGCTATTTCGGCGAGGGCTTCAAGATCGCCGCGCTCTGCGCCCTGCGCGACTTCGGCTGGACCATCGAGGTGCGCTCCCGCGACTGGCACCTGCGCGTGGTCACCGACACCCTCGATGTGGACACACGCCGCCTGCAGACCCTGGCCTACGAGGTCCGCACCAGTCTAGGGCAGACCCCGGACACCGAGCTGACCATCGCGCCCTTCGACGATGCGGCCACGCTGGAGACCGCGCTGCTCAGCTTCTTCTACCCCGACAACCCGCTGCTCGGCGAGGCCGTCTGGACCTCGCCCACGGCCGCCGTGTACCACCGCTCGCGCCGACCCAAGCCGCCGAACTATCCGGCGACCTATAACGACCGCGGCCCAGGCATCGTCTTCGCCGGCTTCCAGGCCCTGGGCTCCTTCGCCTATCCGCTGGCCGTCTGCCTGCACGATCATCGCGGCAGCGACCGCGAGCGCAACAATCTCTACCGCATGGACGTCGTCAAACTGCTCGGCGAGGTCGCCAACCGCCTGCCGCCGGATGCGGCCGACAAGGTCCTACGCATCTTCGCCGGGCGCTGGTACGACCGACCGCGCAAGCGCTACGACTTCGACTGCTGGTACCCCATCATCGACAAGCTGGTGCGCCGAATCGCCATCTGCCCGGAGCAGACCGCGGCGTTCCGCGCCGACCACCCGCACCTGTTGGTCGCCGCCGCGGTCAAGCGCAGCGACCTGCCGCGCTACAACCGACGCCGTCAGGCGCTGGCCTGGGTCCGGGGCAGCGGGCGGCGCTATCGCCTGGTGCAGGATGCCTTTCGTGCGCTCGGCTACCCGGACCTCGAAGACGCTTGCGCCAGCGCCGACGGCTTCACCATCACCCGTGCTCCCGACCCGAACGAGACCCGGCGCATCGCCATCCTCGAAGCCGTCGCCGAAGCCCTGTTCCCGGACCTGCTCGAGCAGACCGCGCTGCCCCCGTGCAAGGTCATCAACAACCCCAACGCCGCCTGGCAGGGCATGACCACCTGCATCCGCACCGATCCCGCCACCGCCCGCTGGCGCGGCCTGCGCATCCGCTACCGGCTCCCGTACCTGGCACTGAAGGCGACCCTGCTCCAGCAAGACGGCTTCGGCGACGCCGTCAGCACCTACCTGCACGAGCTGGGGCACATGTTCGGCGGCGACAGCTCAGCCGCCTTCAGCCATGCCTTGTCCGAGATGCTCTCGGCTGCCGTCGGCCATGCGACGCTGCTCCAAGCCCGACAGCAGGACTGGGACCAGGTTGGCCATCGCAATTGATCCCGGTTCCAGGGGGTGCCCGCCAGCAGGAAGCGCTTGAACACCGAGTCGAGCCGATTCCGCTCGCCGACCGAACAGCCCCGTAGGTTGGGATGAGGAACGAATCCCAACACAACCGTCGCTCGATATACGTATCTCTGTTTTTCGTTCCACCACCCAACCACTACGAACATAAAACGGCATCGTAGGACATGCGTTACCGTCGGGCTCTGATCAAACAAACAAAGTGGGCGCCCTTCTTAACTGTTTCTTGACTTAACTGCTTAACTGCTTGGGCATTGGGCGATTTCCGTCAAGAAACATACCGTCTGGCTTGTCTTCTCGTCCGGCCTCGATATCACGGCAACCTGCCCATGGAGTCAGCCTCGATCGACCGCTGAATCGCCTCTGCGCGGTCGTCGTCAACAGCGAGTGTGGTTCCCATGTAAAAACAAAATTGCCGATCAACCCGCTGCAATGCGCACACCATCAGGTGTCCGGCTGGTGAAGATACCACCAATCCCCTGTCGAGAGCAGTTCCGGATGCAGTTTCTCCAGCCGCTGCTTCGCACTGCCCACCGAATCCGAGCGTACGCGCACGGCGCTGGGCTTGGGCTTTGCTTTACTCTGGTCCTGGTGCTCCCATTGTTCCCTCAGGATCTTTTCGATCACGACCTGGATGTCGTCGAGCTCGAGTAAGGATGCATGTGCTTCGTCCCGAGATAGGCGGTCACTCTGTTTGTGTTGCTGCTGGAGCGACTCGCCGAGCGCTTCGCGGCAACCGTCGATTACCTTTAATAGATCATTTGTTGGCAATAGATCCTTGTGTTCCTGGGACGCCTCGATCTTGCCCATGCCCGCGGTGCCGAGTAGTTGGGCAATGTGATCGTGCGCCTTGTGTTGGCCCAGAGTCTGCGCCAGCCGCGTTAGCAGAGCCTGTTGCTGTTGCTCGGACATGCCTTGCAGCGCTTCGCTCATCTCAGTCGCCTCGTCATGGAGTCGTGCGCGTAACCACTGGTCGGTATGGGCGTATAGACTTTGCCCGGGTGGCGGCGGTTCGGCAAGCTCGGCCCCGACCGAGGTCAGGATGCCTTGCGTATTCGAACAGGGCCGGGCTTTACCGTCCGGCTGTACGTTTGCCTGCTTGGTGAACCTGGGATGCGTGCTGCTCCAGGGGCCATCTTCGGTGCGCCAGCACAATACCTGGCCAAGCTCCTCCGACATGGATAGGCGCATCCAGAATGGCAGGAAGGGTTGGAGTTCTTGTACCACCGCCCCGGCCTGCGATTGCGTCTGTTTGATGCGCAGTCCAAGGCTCTCTGCGATCGGCTGACCCGGATAGCGGTGTAGCCGTACATGCACGCGCTCGTCGATTTCGCGCAGGTCATAGATCGCGCTCATGCTGCGTTTTGTGTGTACGATGGCCTGATAACAGGCGCGGTCAATGGCGCCGGCATCCCGATATTGCTTCAAGGTGAACCAATTGGTTGGCGCCTGTTGCGCGAGGATTTGCCGCGCTAGGGCTTTGGCATTGCGCAGTTCGTTGGCCTGGTCGTTCTCGATGTGCTGTTTGCGCTCGAGTTCGTCAATCAGGGTCTCGCCCCAGCGTTCGGACAAGAGTCGCCAGCCGTCGGCGTCATCGGGGCTAAGGCTGTCGCGCTGGTCAATTTCGATCAGCGTGCGCTGCTGGGCTTGCTGACCCAGGTGTAAGGCAGGGAAGACCTCGGTGCTGACGCGCAGGAAGCGGCGCGGTGCCACCGGACCGGAATCCGACAGCCATTCATCCGGCATTGCCTCGATGCTGGCGTCGACCGTTGGGCGACCATTCACCTCTCGATCGGTGATTGCGGCACGGCCGCTGTTGGCAAACACGAAGGGCGAGATCAAGCCGAGGCTCACGAACGCGTCGTTCTGGAACCATTTGATCGGCACGCAGAACGCGACTTCCCGATCGGCCCACCAGCCGATGTTGTTGGACTCGGACCACATATTACCGAGTTGCTCGCCAAACAGGGTGACCATCATGTAGACATAGCTGCCAGCCAGTTCGAAACGATACCCGGTGTTCTCTAAAGGTTGGTTCAGATAGCGTGTCAGCAAGTCTTCGAGTTGTTTGCGCTCGGCCAACAGCGGATAAACCTGGATGGTGAGATCCGGAAAATGGAAAGGTCCGGTGATCGGCTGGGTCGCGGCACCGCGGGCGGTGTTGTAGGGGATGCCCTGGGCGTTGCGATGGCAGCTTTCGGCTGTTGGTGATTCCGGCTGTTGCCGTTGGCCAGGTGCGGCTGGTGTGGACTCGAGCTGGGCTGGACGGTTGGCCGTGTTGGTCTGTTCGCTCGCGGACGGTTCTTGCTCGTCGCGCCAGGTAGCCGCGGGAAATTCGTCGTCTTTGGGAGTTCGTGAGCAGATTACCCGTCCTGCGTCATAGAATAGATCGACGTCGGTCCAGAACGGTAAGGTGGGCTTAAGTACATCGACCGGAACCTCTTCGCCCTGTTCTACACGCGTTACTTGCATGCCGAGGGATTCGACGATGGGTTGTCCAGGATAACGATGGATGCGTAATGAGAAGCCTCCAGAGGGGTCGCCACGCAACAGGTCGACATCGCCCATCAGCGCGCCGCGGTTGAGCCGATCAAAGCCCATGCTGGAGGCGACCAGCGCCTGGTAACAGGCGTTGTTCGGGCTCTCGGTATCATGGAATTGTTTCAGCGTGATCTGCTGGATCTGCAACTCCGGGCGACCGATGCGCAGGTTGCCATTCGGTTCTCGCCGGTCCGGCAATGGCAATAGTAACTCTGGCAGCAACCGAGCCAGGTTGCGGCTGCTGCTGCCGAGTAGATTCAGCATCGAGGCATTGGAGCGGCGATAGCCGCGCAAACGCAGGCCACTGAGCATGTCCATGGCATCGCCCATCAGTCCGAGCGCGGAGCTGGCGGCTGTCGGCAGAATACGTAACGGGCTCCATGGGTTGGAGCTGTCCGGTGGAAACTCGGAATAACTTGGTGGCGGGTCACGGTCGATCTGCATCAATACCCGCCGTTGCTGACGCTGGCCAGCGTAGATCTTTGGAAACACCTGGGCGCACAGGCTGAACATGCGTGTCGGTGCGCGCGGATGCTGGGTCCAAAGTGGTACCTCGGTGATCAGATGGGCGGCGACTTTGGGCCAACCGTAGACTTCGCGCCCGGTGGTTTGCGACAGTTCGTTGTCGACAAAGATGAAGGGCGAGACGAAAGCCCAATCTTTGAATACCAGCCGCCCATGCTCTTCGCGCCACCAGGTCAAGGGCACGGTAAAGACGACCTCATGCTGGGACACCCAGCCGAGATTTTGCGCGTCGATCGACTCCACGGCCATGCGGCCGTAGTCCAACACCATGACATAAACATAGGGGATGCTGGGACGAAAGTGGGCAATCCGCGTTGGGATGTCCATATTCAGATAGCGCGCACAAAAGCTGTACAGCCGCGCCGGATTGGCCTTGATTGGGAACACCCGTGCGGTCACATCGCGGAACACGAACGGCGGCTCGGACGCGAGGGATGCCGAGCCGGTGCGAAGTGCCGGATCGATGTAGTAGGGTTTGTTTATGCTTGCGCTCATGATGTTGATTCCAGCTCCATCGGCTGATCAGATACGCTCGAATACCCAGGTCGCAAGACCGTGGATAAAACGCTTGTCCCGCGAATCGGGCAGTTTGCCATAGATATCATCGAATTCGTGCAGTGCCGCTCCGGCCAGACCGTGGGCGATGCCGCGCGCATGACCGATGGCGTCATGTTCGTCCATCAGGGCACGCAGCCAGTCGATCTGTTCCGCACTTTTCTCTTCCCGCGGCGCGCCGAGAATGCTCGCGATACGTTCGCGCTGATCCGCGCTTGCACGGCGATAGGTGTGCAGCAGCATCAGCGTGCGCTTGCCCTCGAACAGGTCGCCACAGGCTTCTTTGCCATAGCGCTTGTCGGCGCCCAAGTTGAGCAGGTCGTCCTGAATCTGGAACGCGGCACCGAGGAAAAAACCAAAACGAATGAATGGGGTTAGGTTGATTCGATTGCGCGTGCCGATCAGTGCGCCGATTCTGCTGGGCAGAATGGTGGCGAGCCAGCAGGTCTTTTTCAGCACCATGTTCAAATAATCGCCGTCACGCAAATCGTTGATGTTGTCCTTGCGCCAGCCCAACTCGATCGCTTGTCCCTCGACCGATTCCCAGGCCATACGTTCAGCGTCAGCGAGGATGTTCATGGCCAAACGTGGCCCCAGGCGGCCAGCATTGTCGATCAGCGGTCGCAGGCCGAGCAGAATCAGCGCGTCGCCGGTATTGATGGCCAAGGGGATGCCGTGCAGCATGTGCAGTGTCGGGCGTCCGCGGCGCTCTTCGCTTTCGTCTTCGATATCGTCGTGGATCAACAGCGCGTTATGCAATAACTCGATGGCAACTGCTGAATGCAGGGCTTCCTCCGGCTTTGCACCGAATGCCCGTGCGCTGGCAATGCACAGGGTTGGTCGCATCATCTTGCCGCCGCGCCCGGGATAATCTGCTAGCAGTTCGTAGAGATAGGCGCGCGGTGATCCGCTCGGCAGATACTGTTTGACCTTATCGCGGGTCATGCTGCCGTATTCGTTGAGCACCTCGGCTACCAGACCCGGTGTATTGGAGCGCTTGGTGGTGGACATCGGCGCGCTTAGCCTGACAGACGCACACACAGGGTGCCACGCGGTTCACCGCTGGCCGCGTCCAGAATCAATCCGCTGTAGATGCCAGCCGGTTGCTCGTCCGGCACCTTGACTTGCAGCATGATACCATTGCCGCTTGTATCAGGCAGAATCTGGATGCCCGTCAGAGGTGGAGTGTGCTTATCCGGTGCCCGCAATTCATCGAGCATGGGGGTGAAGGATGCAGATGCGCCATGCAGTTCGGCCCGCGCTTGGGCCGGACGCGCGGTGATCAGCTCGACTCCGATCCTCTGGCCCTGCCCGCCAGCCGTGGCGCCAACGGCGCCGGCATCTGCGGCGTTGGCCTGGGAAAACGCATCGTCAGAGCGAACAAAGGACAATGCGGACTGCAATCTGGGATTCTGTGCAACCTGTTCGACCACATCGAGCACCAGGCTGCCGGCATCCTGATAGAGATGCACAGCACGGGTCAGGAAATCGCCGAGATCGGCGCCACTCTGGTTAGTGTTCGGCTGTTTGCTGGAGTTGCGATGGGCGTGCTGCTGCGCGTCGGTGCCGTTGCGCAGAGTATGGGCAGCTCTGTATCCCTGACGGATATGTTCTTCGACGACCTGATAGCCAAGCGCAACGCCATAGGCGATCGGGTCGTCGCCGGGCTCCAGTGGCGGCGGCTGATCGGCAGCTGGATCAGGCGTTTGGGATGAAGGCATATTCCAAGATGCCGTGTCGCGAAAGTAGGTGGTGAAGTCGCGGATCGGCCCGGTTCGTTCCGGGTCCGCCCGACGTAGGCGCTCTCGGTCTGACATTAGGATTGCTCCGTCCTATGGGAATGACGCTCAGGGATGATCGTAACCAATGATATCCTCCAGCGCGGGTATGCCAGCGATCGCATGCGCTGCCAATCGGCCGGACATGACCGCTGCCTCGACGCAGCCCTCGTTGAAGCCACAGTCGGTCCAATCGCCGGTAATGGTGAGGTTATCGTAGCTGTTGTCCAGCGGCGAAATGCGATATTTCAGGGTGCCCGGCAGAGCCAGCACGTAGCGGTCCGTCGGGTTGATGTTGGCGGTCCAGAATTGGGTGTCGAAGCCTGCTTCTTCGGACGGCGCGGCGCTCGCTGACAGCTCCTCGCCCGCCGCGGTTGTGTGCTCGGGCTGGGCATCTGTGCTGGTTGCGGCCGGATCGTTCGGTGCAGATTGCTCGTCCGCCGGCGATACTAATAGATTCCAACGGAAATGCCCGCGGGCATCCACTGCGTTCGGCCAGAGTTGCTGAATCTGAGTAGACAAAAAGCGCAGCGCGTTGTCGCGCACCTCGGCGTGCCGCCGCGCCGGGTAGTCGGTATCCTTATCCTCTGGTGGCTGCTCCGGCTCTGCCAATACATTGCAAAAGTAGGCGACGGAGCGCGGCGGTCGTGGCCAGTCTTCGCGTGGTATGACATGAGCCATATCGGCCCAGGTGTCGAATGGTTTGGTAAACCCGGACAGGGTGACCGGTGGACCCTGCCAGCCGAGGGCGTGCATGTCCTCGTTCATCCAGATTTGAAACGCCTGGGTGGCAACGGTCTTCACATTGGCAACCATATCGCGCCAACGCTGGTCGCGGGCCAGGATTTCGCTGCAGACGTGCGGGATGGCTCCGACGCTGACTCCGAGCACGACAAAGTCGAAGTCCTGTGTCACATGCAAGGTCTTGTCGGCGACCTTGCGGCGGTCCCAGTGCGACTCGAAGTCGCGGCCCTCGCGCTGCATGCGAGCGCCGTTGACGAGTTGGCTGAAATCCGGGGCCGCCGGCCAGCTCGGCACTCCATGTACGTCCACCAGCGGCTGGTACTCCGCACCGCTGCGCACCTTGGCTTGAACCGCAAATTCAAGCGCCTCGATGTAGGGTCGCTGGTCTGAATTCGAACCCGATTGTGCCGGATCCGCCAGCTTGACATTCTCCAATCGGTGAAAAAACTGAAAGTGCACGCCGCGTGCCTTGAGCACCTGATAAAAGGGCGCAAATACCACATCGCCCATGCCTGCGCGCATTTTCCAGAACAGTGCGCCGCGATAGGTAAAGAACATCCGCAATGAGCCGCGGATCGCCTGTCCCGCGGCCAGTCCCGGTCGTTCCGGGTCGCCGTCCTCGTAGGCCAAAGCCAGATCATACAGGGCGCGTACAAAGGCGGAATTCAGCGCTCGCTCCGAAGCACCGTTCAGGCGCAGCCATTCGCGGCATTCGTAGTCGTTGATGGCATCGAGACCACGCGCGTCCGTAAGCAGGCGAAAACGAATCACACCGACCACGATGGCAATCACCAGATCGATGATCTCCCATTTGACGCGCTGCTCATCGTCACGCTCGATCATGTTCTCGAACACTACGCGCACGCTCGCCGAAAGCGTGCCGAGAAAGCGCAGCATAAGGCTTTCCGGATAGTTGGGCAAGGCTTTCAGCACCACCTCCAGCAAGGTTGCGGCTTCCACCAATAGAGCGCCGGTGAACAGAGCCCCGTGTCGAAGCAGGCGCATGATGCCGGCAACCACGAATTCCGGCGATGCGTCATCCATGTGCGCAGCTTCCGGATGCTCGTCGTCGCTGGCGGCCTCACCATTGTGGCGGGTCTCCAGACCGAGCAACAGTGCCCGCACCAGTGCACCGGTGCGCGCGATGTAACTGCCTAATGTGAACGGGTTGTGGTCAGTCAGCGGGTCACCGGGCAGTCCTTTCCCTGGCGGGAAATGGGATGTCCAGATCGCGCGGTCGCGTTCCGGACAGCCGCCAGCACTTGGGTCGGTGATGCCAATATAGGACTCCGGAAAAAAGGCATCGTCCCAGTCAGTAAATGCGCGCCCTGTGGCGCCCGTGTCTTTTAGCTCCGCGTAGCATTCACGCATCAGCCGAAAGGCGTTTTCATAAAAACCCAGCCAAATGTGCAGGCCGTGTTCTTCGATACGCTGCGCCGGGCCACGACCCGATGCACCCTTGCCGCCAAGCCGCCATCCGGTCTGATAGACGGTGACCTGATATTTGCCTTGGTGCTCGGGGCGCGTTAATTCAAAGGCCGCGGAGATCGCCGCGCAACCGCTGCCAATGACCGCGACCTTGATGGTGCGTTGGTCTGCCATAACGATTTCTCTCCCTCCGAGCGGTAACCTGGCTTCGTCCCATATGGTATGAGGTTGAAGGTGCTGCAGTGTCGAGCCGGATGCAGGATGTAACCATTCACGAGCAAGCCTGTTGATCCAATCCTTGCCCGGGCCAGTTTTGCCGAATAATCGAGCTACCGCAACGGGAACTTCAATGAGATTCCGGTAAACTTGGGATTACAGCGAACAAGCCGGACTTTGGGGTCGCCCCTAACTCTTCGCATTGCCATCATGCTACAACATGCCGACTCACTAAGACAATCTGATCTTTACTCGAAAAATCGAGCATATTGCCAACGCCTCGCGACGCATTACGATCACGAGCCGAATACAACTATCCAGGTAGCATTACTTCAATCGTGTTTATTCAATTTTACGCTCCAGGGCACAAGCCCATAGGGTATCAATGGGTTCTGCTAGTTACTTTGCTGCTGGGAGCGGTCGACTGGTGCATGGCAACGGGCTTCTATGTGCCTCAGCAAACTGCCTATGGGGCAGGGCGCGCAAATGCCGGCAATGTTGCCATGGCTGCGCGTGCGTGTACGGTTTTCTTCAATCCCGCAGGTATGACCAGGTTAACTGGCGCGGAGATCCTGATCGGCGTCAATTTGGTAACCCCATCGGATCGTTTTCAGAATCGCGGGACAACGCTGAATGCCCCCGCCACGGCAGACAAACCAACGAACCTGCTCGGCGGCAGAGGTCGTAATCCCGGTGCGCCTACACCAGTTGCGAGTTTATTCTATGTACAACCGCTGGGCTCGCGCTGGTGGGTCGGAGTCGGCCTCAGCTCACCCTTCGGGCTGCGGTTGGAATACGATTCCGACTGGTTCGGTCGCTATGATTCCATCGAATCAGAACTGGTTACGCTGGATCTGGCGCCAACCGTTGCTTATCGCCTCAGCGAGACCCTCTCGGTTGGCGCTGGTCTGAATCTACAGTATGCCGATATGACTCTGACCAGCGCCATCCCAAACACGCTGGCGCCGAATCCGTTGTTGGCAACAGCTGATGGCCGCAGTAAGCTGACCGGGAATGCTCTGTCGTTGGGTTTCAATCTGGGTCTGTTATGGAATATCACGCCGAACACCCGGCTCGGCGCGCATTATCGCTCCGGCATCAACCATGCCATTGACGGCAAAAGCAGCGTTTCCGGGCTGACCGGGGCGCTGGCCGCGGCCAATTTCAGATCGTCAATCGACACTCAGGTGCGGCTGCCGGACATCGTCGCAATCGGTGTGGCACATCAACCGACTCAGCGCGCCACATTACTCGCCGAGGCTCAATGGTTCGGTTGGAGCCGATTCGACGAATTGAACGTGCACTACGCCAATGGCATGCCGAGCGTCAGATTACCGCAGGGCTATCGCGATACCTATGCACTGTCCGCCGGTGCCGAATATCGTTACAACGATGCCTTTACCCTGAGGGCCGGGGTTCAGTACGACCGCACACCCACAGTCGATCAATTCCGAAATACTGGTCTGCCCGATGCCAACCGCATCTGGACTGCATTGGGTTTCAGCTACAGGCCGCGGCGGCGCATGGAGTTTACATTATCTTACCAGCATGTTTTTTTTGGCCATCCCCGCATCAATAACAGTCGCTCATTCTATGAAAAATTTCCCTTCCAGGGCGATGTGGTCACGCGCGCACGGGTGGACGCTGCTGTCGATACTCTGTCCTTTGCATTGAATTACGCATTGTAGAAGGTGACAGACTCGGCGACTCGTTCGTCCGGGCAACGCCACTGCAGCAGAATCGCCTGCCATGCAAGATGATCGAGGCCGACGCCATGTTGCAATTTTGCCCACAAAACCTGCCGATACATTTACACGAGCGGATTCGGCGCCTATCGGATCATCCAGTCCGTGACGCTGGCAAGTTGGTCTTGTACTGGATGCATCATGCAGTGCGTGGGCATGAAAACCCGGCGCTCGACACGGCCCTGCATGTCGCCGATATGCTTGGACTGCCCTTGTTGGTATATCAAGGACTTGCCGGGAATCATCGCTTTAACGCAGACCGCCATCACGCGTTTATTTTGGAAGGCGCCCAAGATGCACATGCAGAAATGGCTGGGCGTGGCGTTCGGGCTGTTTTCCATCTACCTACGGAGCCGCATGCGGCATCGCCGCTGCCTGAACTCGCCGCGCACGCGGCGTTGGTGATCGCCGAGGACTTTCCAGCGCCGCCATTTCCAGCTTGGACCAGAAGATTAGCAGAGCGTATACAAACCCCTGTCTGGGCTGTCGACTGTGCTTGCATCATGCCTATGCAGCTGCAACCGAAGCGCTTCAATCGCGCCTTTGAGTTGCGCCGACAAAATCAGCAAGCCTATGCAGAACGAATACCACGCTCCTGGCCTGAAACGGATCACCGTCCGCTTGCGTATGAAGGTACCTTGCCGTTTGCGCCGTTGGATCTCAGGTTTGCCGATATCCCGGCCCTCTGTGCCAACTGCAACATCGACCATACGCTGCCACCGGCAGCGCATACCCGCGGCGGATCCAGCGCCGGCTATGCCCGTTGGGAGACTTTCAAGCGCGACGGACTGGCCAGCTATCATCGGCTTCGCAACGATGCGGCAGAGTCTTGGCCGCGCGGTGTGAGTCGGCTGTCCGCCTATCTGCATCATGGCCATGTGTCTGCGTTTCGCATCGCCCGTGAGGCACATGCCGCGGACGGGGAGGGCGCCGAAAAATTTCTGGACGAGCTGCTGATCTGGCGCGAACTGGCGCATAATTTTTGCTTTTTTACCGATGATCCTGAGGCTTGGTCTGCATTGCCGGATTGGGCGCGCGACACTCTGAGCGCGCATGCCGGTGACGCTCGCGAGCAATATATCGATCACGAACGCCTGGCCCGCGGTGCCACCGGGGATCGTCTCTGGGATCTAGCCCAGCGGTCTTTGTTGGTGCACGGCGAACTACACAACAATCTGCGCATGACCTGGGCCAAGGCGATTGCCGGTTGGACCCGCGATCCGCAGCATGCTTTGGCGGAATTGATCGATCTGAACCATCGCCATGCATTGGACGGTTCCGATCCGAACTCCTATGGCGGCCTGCTTTGGGCGCTCGGCCTGTTCGACCGGCCTTTCAAGCCCGAGCGACCGGTCACCGGCACCTTGCGCCAACGCAACACCGCCGATCACGCCCGCCGGCTCGACCTTGACACCTATGCCCGCAGAGTCACTCGCCCTGCCAGCGGTCGGCGCCTGAGCATCGCTGTGGTCGGAGCCGGAATGTCCGGGCTGGCGGCCGCGCGCGCCTTGTCCGACCAGAATCAACAAGTAACCCTGTTCGAGAAGTCGCATGGCTACGGCGGTCGGGTCGCAACCCGGCATTTTGCCAGGAGCGGGTACACTGACCAAAATGCTGATCATGGTGCCCAATACTTCACCATTCGCGATCCGCGCTTTCGCCGCCGTGTGCTGAGCTGGTCCGAGCGCGGCCTGGTGGCGCGCTGGCCCGGGCGCATCGATGTTGCAGATGGCCAGCGCATCCTGCCCACCGATCGAGAACAGGAACGCTGGGTTGGCGTGCCTGGTATGAATGCACTGGGTGGCATGTTAGCCGCCGATCTGAACGTCAAGCTTCAGACCAACGTTGCACCACCTCGGCGCGACGCCGGGGGCTGGCTATTGCACGATGAGCAGCACAATCCGCTCGGTCATTTCGACCGCGTACTGATTGCTGCGCCAGCACCGCAAGCCGCGCGCATGCTGGTATCAGCACAGGACTTGGCCAACCAGGCGGCGACCATTCGCTATGCGCCTTGCTGGGCCGTCATGGTCGCTTTTGACTCGGCGCTGGATCTTGGCTGGGAGGGTCTGTTCGTCAACCAGGGTCCATTACGCTGGATCGCCAATAACAGCAGCAAGCCTGGCCGATCGGGCCATGTCTTTGTACTGCACGCTCATGCCGATTGGACGCAGCAACATCTGGAGACTGACAAGGAGGCTGTCATCGCTGCCCTGCTCGCTGCCTTTGCCGCAATGATTGGTCAACCTCTGCCCAAGGTTGTTTGGTCTGAGTCCCACCGCTGGCTTTACAGCTTGGCCGACAACCTGCTCGCCAAAGACTGCTTGTGGGCGCCCAGCCTCGGCATCGGCGCTTGCGGTGATTGGTGCGGCGGCGCTCGCGTCGAGGGGGCCTGGCTTAGCGGCGAGGCGCTTGCCGGGCGGGTGCTTGCAGGTTGCTGATCGCCGCGGCTGTTGCGCCGCTGTTGAATTCGAGAAAATGATCACAGAGCTGTGATGCGCTGGTCGACTTCAAACTGGGATGCAGATTGCAGTTCCAGAGGCCTTTTGCAAATGCTGTTTCTATGCCTCGCGAAGCGCCGCCTGGAAGCGGTCAAAACGATCGCGGACAGCAGCTGATGGTGCCACCGTGGCGAGACTGCAGACAACGATGGCGAAGCTCGCAAAAATGATGCCGGGCACGATCTCGTACAGATCGAACAGGCCGCCTGAGAGCTGTTTCCAGGCGACCACGGTGATGCCGCCGGTGACAACGCCAGCGATGGCTCCGGTCCAGTTCATCCGCCGCCAGTACAGGCTGAGCAGCAGCACTGGCCCGAAGGCGGCACCAAAACCGGCCCAGGCGTAGCCGACCAGTCCAAGTACGGTGCTGTCGGGATTGAAAGCCAGCAGCAGGGCGACGCTGGCCAGGATCACGACCGCCAGGCGACCGATCAAAACGACTTCTGTCTGTCCCGCATCTTTGCGCAAAAGCCGCTTATAGAAATCCTCTGCTAACGCCGACGACGAAACCAATAATTGAGAATCGGCGGTGGACATGATGGCGGCGAGGATCGCAGCCAGCAGGATGCCGGCGACCAGCGGGTGGAATAGGGCGTTCACCAGTACGATGAAGATCGTCTCGGCGTCGGCCAATTGTCCGCCAAGGTGGTTGTCCACGTAGACAACGCCAGCGAGCCCCACCAGGATCGCGCCGGCCATGGACAGTCCGGACCAGGTCACCGCGATGCGCCGTGCCATGGGTACATCGGCCTCACTTCGAATACCAGCAAAGCGTGCAAGAATATGCGGCTGACCGAAATAGCCCAGGCCCCAGGCAAGCAATGACAGAATTGCGATGATGCTTAATGGTTGGCCGTCGCGATCCTGCCACAACGTCAGCAGCTGCGGATTGTTCTGCTCCAGGGCGGCAAGCATCGCTCCAGGACCACCATCGGCTTGCATGGCCCAGACCGGCACGATCAGCAATGCCGCGGCCATCAGCAGGCCCTGCACTAGATCGGTCCAAGAAACCGCCAGAAAGCCACCAAACAATGTGTATGAAACCACGCAGAGCGTGCCGAAGAGCACCGCCATGCGGTAATCTAATCCGAATACGGTCTCGAATAACTTGCCGCCGGCGACCAAACCAGCGCTGGTGTAGAACAGGAAAAACAGTAGGATGAAAAAAGCCGCAACCGCCTGCAGCAGATGGTGATAGTCGCCGAAGCGGTTGGCAAAAAACTCCGGAATGGTCAGCGAATCGTTGGCGGAATAGGTGTAAGTACGCAGCCGCCTGGCCACCAGCAGCCAGTTCAGCCAGGTGCCTGCCAGTAACCCTCCACCCAGCCAAACTGCTTCGATACCCGAAGCGAAAGCGAAGCCCGGCAGGCCAAGCAGCAACCAACCGCTCATATCCGAGGCGCCGGCGGACAGCGCTGCCGGCCATGGGCCGAGGCTGCGACCGCCGAGAAAATAGCCGGAGGAGTTGTTGCTGCTGCGATAGGCCCAGAGACCGATACCGAGCATCAAGACGAGATAGACGATGAAGGTGAAGGTGATCGCACTACTGAATTCAAGCATGGGCTGAAATCATTTCAAATACGGATGGATAACGGGATGGACCCTAACACGCGCCATACATCGAATAACAGGAGTTATGCGCGGAGACCCTGTAAGGCGATTTCTTGGGAGAAACAGACCACTTGGCGTGTCTTCTCGTCCGGCATCGACGTCGCGGCAACCCGCCCATAGAGCGACTTTGGGCGGGTTGCCGCTGCGCGAAGGCGAACGCGAATCCGGTGCCAGCTGGTCTATCTCTCTCCAGCAATCGCCTAAGTATTCGTCGGCATCGCGATCACTGTCGGAATGTGATGAGCTCGGTTGTCCTGTTCATTCCTGATATAGCCTGTGAAAATGATGCGTAGGGCCGTGTCCCGAGCCAACATGAAGCTGACTTGCTTGGGCAATGGCACCTGCCACATATGCCTTTGCACGGCGCGCCGCTTCCAGCACATCCTCTGTCAGCGCCAACTGGGCGGCCAGCGCCGATGACAGTGTGCAGCCGGTCCCATGGGTATTGCAGGTTGCCTTCCGCACGCCTTCCAACCAATGACCACTGCTCTCCATGCAAAGATAGTCAGGGCTGTCCCCAGCCATCAAATGTCCGCCCTTGAGCAGTACATTGCGTGGCCCGAGCGTGCGCAGTTGCTCGGCCAAGTCCGCCATGGCCGAGCGATCCTCGGGCTCGGTTGCGACCAGTAAAGCAGCTGCCTCGGGCAAATTCGGAGTCAGCACCTCGGCTAGCGGCAGTAGGTTTTCAATCAGCACCGCAACAGCCTGCACGGAAAGCAACCGGTCGCCTCCCTTGGCGACCATGACCGGGTCGAGCACGATATGGCGGGCGCTGTGGCGACGCATCGCGTCAGCGACCGCGATGATGATCTCCTGGGTCGCAAGCATTCCAATTTTGACTGCGTCAATACGGATATCGGCAAATAGGGCATCGATCTGCGCTGTAACGAAATCAGCTGGCACCAGTTCGATGCCGCTTACACCGCGGGTATTTTGCGCGGTCAGCGCGGTGATGGCAGCCATCGCATAGCATCCGTTGGCCGAGATGGCTTTGACATCGGCCTGGATACCCGCGCCTCCGGACGGGTCGGAGCCGGCGATGCTGAGTACATTTCGGATCATGGGCATCTCATTGTATTTGCAATCAAGCGCCGCGCGTTCTTCGCGGCTTTGAATGGATTATGCACCCTTGAAGGCGAGGGCAGACCGGCCGCGGCTGATGTTGGCGGCATCGGCGAATGCACGTGCTGCTGCCTCGGGATTTGGCGCAGCGCAAATGGCAGAAACAATGGCCAGGCCACGTGCGCCGGCCGCCAATGCCGCGCCCACGTGCGAGGTCTTCAAGCCGCCGATAGCCACCACTGGCAATGCGCTTGCGGTACATACCCGCGCCAATCCATCGAAGCCGAGCGGTGGTGCGTGGTCGGGTTTGGTGGCGGTGGCAAAGATCGGCCCGACACCGACATAATCGAGCACCGCGGGATTTGCCGCGATCGCCTGCTCAACGCTCTGCACGGACAGGCCAATAATCGCCTCAGCACCCAGCGCATTACGCGCCGTCGTCGCGGCAGCATCGGACTGCCCTACATGGACACCATCGGCGCCAATCGCCAGCGCCACTTCAAGACGGTCGTTGACGATCAATAGCGCACCCGAACCCGCGAGCGCTGCCTTCAGATCCCGCCCTTGGCGAATGAGCAGGTCATCTTCGGCCGTCTTGTCACGTAATTGCACAACGCTGGCGCCACCGCGCACAGCGGCCACCGCGGTCTCGACGATCCCGCGTTTCGCGCAGAGCGCAGGATCGGTGATTAAATAAACCGTTAAATCTAGCCTGGGTTTCATGATGTGGATTCGCGGGTGCAAAACCGAACAAAGGGCTCGATGAGTCTTAATGATTTGTGACAGCGGTCAACGCCGCGCCGGTCTGCGGCTGCTACATTCCGACCCACTCGCTGCGAAATCAGGTCCGGTAACGCTGAAATCCAGCGCCCAAATCTGGATAGCATCGAGACCAAGGCGGATGGGAATATGAAATTTCCCCGATTCGCAATGGTTGCTGCACTGCACCATTTCGAACTATCATAGCGTGGAACGAGATTCATTATGGATGATGACCCGCAGCGAACGCGCAAAGGCAAAGATTAGGATTAGGATGTTCGAACCGCTAGGCTTCAAATCACCAGCTCCAAGCGCACAGTACATAGACGCTATTGTTCGATATTCGATACAGGTGGTCAGATGACGAGGCTCGAGCACAATCAAGGCTTGATGCAGGCTGCTTTTTCATAAAGTCAATCTGGCCTGAAGATGATTTTCGCCTGAGATAATTTTAAGTAGGCACCGAATGACAGAGTACGCACTGATCCTGGTCGGCACTGTTCTGGTGAACAACATCGTGCTGGTGAAGTTTTTGGGACTTTGCCCGTTCATGGGTGTTTCCAAGAAGCTCGAAACGGCAATTGGCATGGGGTTGGCGACCACCTTCGTCTTAACGCTGTCCGCGGTGAGCTCCTGGCTGGTCAATGAATACCTACTGGTACCGCTGGGCATCGAGTACCTGCGCACCATCGCGTTCATACTGGTCATCGCCGTCGTCGTACAGTTCACCGAGACGGTGATGCACAAAACCAGCCCTGTGCTCTATCAGGTGCTCGGTATCTTTCTTCCGCTGATCACTTCAAATTGTGCCGTGCTCGGCGTGGCATTGCTGAACCTACAAGAACAACGCGGCTTTCTGGAATCGGCTTTGTATGGTTTTGGGGCCGCAATCGGCTTTTCTTTGGTATTGGTTTTGTTTGCAGCCATGCGTGAACGCGTTGCCGTGGCGGACGTTCCCGAGCCCTTCGAAGGCAGCGCAATCGCACTGGTGACTGCCGGGCTCATGTCGCTGGCATTCATGGGCTTTGCCGGATTGGTCGCAAACTAGTGGAGCGGTACAGAAATCCCGAGGCGATTCGTTGTCGTTGTCGTAATCGTAGTCGTTATCGAGCATTCGGCTAAGACGATTATGACAACGACAACGACAACGACAACGATAACGACCGGAGACTGTCTTGGAACATCTGCACCGAGGCACTAGCTCGCACCCCCGTCGAACATTCAGGAGACACACAGCATGCTGACCGCCATCGCAGCCATTGGTGCCATTGCCACGCTTGCAGCCGTTTTCGGCTTATTGCTTGGCTATTCAGCTATCCGCTTTCATGTCGAAGGCGACCCGATTGCAGACCAGGTAGACACCCTGCTACCTCAGAGTCAATGTGGCCAGTGTGGCTACCCTGGCTGCCGACCCTATGCCGATGCGGTAGCCAGCGGTGAAGCGGAAATCAACCAATGCGCACCAGGTGGCCAGGCCGCCATGCTGGGCATGGCGGAATTGCTTGGCCGCGAACCAGTCGAGTTAGGCGATGCGGTCGAGAAGCCCAAAAGTGTTGCGGTCATTGATGAGCAGCTTTGTATCGGTTGTACCAAGTGCCTGCAATGCTGCCCGGTGGACGCCATCGTTGGTGCTGCAAAGCAGTTACATGGCATCATCGCCAGCGAATGCACTGGATGCGAATTGTGTACGGAGCCCTGCCCGGTCAACTGTGTGCGAATGGTGCCAATTCCGCAAACCATCGGCACCTGGAAATGGCCATATCCCGCCAATCAAACATTCGATTATGCGATCGACTCGCCCGAATCAGTTGAGATCACACACCGTGAGGCCGCTTAAGGAGTCTGAAGCTGATGTTTTTCTTGCCCCTGAAGTCGTACACATCAGAAGCCACCGGTCAGAAACGCAAGCTCTGGCGGTTCCATGGCGGCGTTCACTTACCCGAGGAAAAATACCTATCCAACGGCGAGCCGGTGCATAGCGCTTCACTTCCGAAGCAATTGATAATCCCGCTCCAGCAACACATCGGCGCATCGGCACGAGCACGTGTCCGCGTTGGCGATCGGGTACTTAAGGGGCAGGTGATCGGCGAGGCTCAGGGCTATATCAGCGCACCAGTGCATGCATCCAGTTCCGGCGTGGTGAGCGCAATCGAGCCACGTGCGGTGCCGCACCCGTCCGGTTTGCGTGGGGTTTGCGTCGTCATTGACACGGATGGGGAAGATCAATGGACTGATAATTTACCCGAACCAATTGTGGATTATGCCCAGGCCGATCCCGCAAGCCTGCGCGAGCGTATTCGCGACAGTGGCGTCGTCGGCATGGGCGGCGCGTCATTCCCGTCCAGCGTCAAGCTCAACCCGGGGACCGATCAGCCGATCGATACCCTGATCATCAACGGCGTGGAGTGCGAGCCTTACATCACCTGCGACGATTTGCTGATGCGCGACCATGCCGCCGACATCGTCGCTGGCATCCGCATCATGTTGCGCGTGCTCGGTGCGCGGCAATGCCTGGTCGGCATCGAGGATAATAAACCCGAGGCAATTCTGGCGATGAAACAGGCGGTGGCATTGGATGCGACCGGCAAGCAGCCGGTCAAAGAATCCGCCCAGCGCATCCATGTCGTTAAGATTCCTACGCTTTATCCAAGCGGCGGCGAAAAACAGCTGATCAAAATCCTAACTGGCAAAGAGGTTCCGCGTCATGGAATCCCCGCGCAGATCGGTATCGTATGCCAGAATGTCGGTACCGCGGCGGCGATTGCAGATGCAGTATTGCGTGGTCGGCCGCTGATCGAGCGATTCGTCACTGTCACCGGTCGCGCTGTGCTGCATCCGCGCAACTACCGCGTGCGCATCGGTACCACTGCCAGTGAATTAGTGGAAGCCAGCGGCGGCTATCGAGGCGAGCTTGCCAAGCTCGTATTCGGTGGACCAATGATGGGCTTTCGCATCCATACCGACAGCGTTCCAATCACCAAGTCCGCCAATTGTGTTTTGGCCCTTGCGCCAGAGGAAAGCCCGGACGCCGGCCAACCCCTGGCCTGCATTCGTTGCGGACGCTGCGCTGAGGTATGTCCGGCCAACCTGCTTCCGCAACAGATGTATTGGCACGCCCGGGCCAAAGAATTGGACAAGGTGCAGGATTACAATTTGTTTGATTGTATTGAATGTGGCTGTTGTGCCCATGTGTGCCCATCGCATATTCCGCTGGTGCAGTATTACCGCTACTCGAAGACCGAGAGTTGGGCGCACGAACGTGAAAAACGTGCTGCCGAGCACGCCCGTGAACGACACGCGGCGCGTGAGGCCAGGCTTGAACGTCTAGAGCGCGAGCGACAATCCAAATTGCGTAAAAAAAAGGAAGCGCTGGCACCAAAGGCGGACAGTAAGAATAACGACGCCGATGCGAAAAAGGCAGCTGTTGCCGCCGCGCGCAAACGGGCAGCGGCGAACAAATCCAGCGCCGGCAGTACGAGCGAGCCTGCCGCGGGGAATAACCGCTGATGCCTGCCGGATTAATCTCCTCCCCTCATAGCGCGCGCATCAACCGCGTCGACCGGGTTATGCTGCAAGTATGCCTGGCTTTACTGCCCGGCACCTTGGCGCTGGTCTGGTACTTCGGCTGGGGCGTGCTGATCAATATGGCTCTTGCGACCGTGGTCGGCGTATCCGCGGAAGCCTTGATTATGGTAGTACGGCGACGTCCGGTTTTGCCTGCAATCGGCGACTACAGCGCCGTCGTTACCGCGTTGCTGTTCGCACTGACAGTGCCACCCACTCTACCCTGGTGGATGACGGTGCTCGGCATGTTGTTTGCCATCATCATTGTCAAGCAACTCTATGGAGGAATCGGCTATAACCCGTTCAATCCTGCCATGGCAGGCTATGTGTTCCTACTGATTTCCTATCCAGTGGCCGTAACTAGCTGGTTGCCGCCGAATGTGCCGGAATTGCTTCAGGCGCGGGATCTGACCTCACTCTCCTTCATGGACTCTGCACGTTTGATCTTCACTGGCGCACTGCCGCAGGGACTGACCTGGGATGCCATCAGCGCTGCCACGCCGCTGGACGAAATGCGCGGCTTGATCGATCAGGGTATTGTCATCAGCGAAATCCGCCAAAGCCCGCTATGGGGGGATTTCGGCGGACGCGGCTGGGAATGGGTCGCCAATTGGTTCTTAGTCGGCGGGCTGTTCCTGCTGTGGCGGCGCGTTATCACCTGGCACATTCCAGTTTCTTTTCTGGGCGGCCTGCTGATCATGGCCGGAATTTTCTGGCTGATCGATCCACAGACCCATCCGCATCCGGCGTTCCATCTTTTCTCCGGGGCGGCAATATTAGGTGCATTTTTTATCGCCACCGATCCGGTCAGTGCCTGTACCACCCGATATGGGCAACTCATCTACGGCGCCGCCATCGGCACCATCGTATTCAGTATCCGCACCTGGGGTGGCTATCCGGATGCCGTTGCCTTTGCCGTGTTGCTGTTGAATATCGCTGCCCCGTTGATAGACCAGTACACTCAACCAAGAGTCTTCGGTCATCAGACCAAGCGCGCCTAACCCGTTAATTTTCACGCCGCTTATCCAACCTATTAATTCAAATCAGCTTTCGAGCAGGCAGCCCCATGCAAAAAGCACCCATGCTGATCGCCGCGTTCATCCTTGGCGGCTTTGCCGTTGTAGGAGTCGGCGTCGTCGCCGTCACCCATGCAATGACCGACACGCGCATTGCCGAGAACCAGCGCCAGGCTATGCTCACCAAATTAAAGGCCATCGTACCGGCGGAGCGAGTCAAGAACGACCCGCTCGCCGATCGCATCCAAGTCAGCGATGAAGCTCTGCTCGGCATGCCGGTCACCGATGTCTACCGAGTGCGCGACGGCGAACAGCCAGTCGCCCTGGTGCTTCGACCTGTCGTACCGGACGGTTATGCTGGGCCAATCAAACTGCTGGTGTCGGTGCTCGCCGATGGCAGTCTCGGGGGCGTGCGGGTGACCGAGCACCACGAGACACCAGGTCTCGGCGACAAGATCGACGAAAAAAAGAATCCCTGGATCATTGAGCAATTCAATGGCAAATCTTTACGCAATCCAAAGCCCGAACGCTGGAAAGTCAAACGAGACGGCGGCGAATTCGATCAGTTTACCGGCGCCACCATCACACCTCGTTCAGTGGTCAATGCGGTTAAGAATACCCTATTATTCGTTCAAAAACAGGGTGATGACCTTTATCAGCTACCGGCCATCGGTAGCCAACCGGCGTCTGAATCGTCCGATCCGGTCAACAGCGCCCCGCCCCCGCCCCCGGCCAAGGCTCCGATCAGCACCGCCGCGCCAGCAGCGCAGGCAGCTGCTGGTATGTCAGATAACGCCAACCAGAAGGGGAAATCCTGATGCCCGATAAAGGTTATGGAGGAATCATCGGCGATGGTCTATGGAGTAACAATCAGGCGTTGGTTGCAATGCTTGGCCTATGCCCTCTGCTCGCCGTCACCACCACCGCTACCAACGGACTCGGTATGGGGCTTGCCACAACTACGGTACTGGTGCTATCGAATGCAACCATTTCAATGATCCGTAATCTAGTGCGCCCCGAAGTGCGGCTACCCGTATTTGTTTTGGTCATTGCGTCCTTCGTAACCGCGGTGGAATTGACCATGCAGGCGGTATTATTCGAGCTTTATCTGGTGCTTGGACTGTTCATTCCACTGATCGTGACCAATTGCGCGATCATCGGTCGAGCCGAAGCATTTGCATCCAAGACCGGTGTCGGTCGCGCCGTGGTCGACGGTCTCGCCATGGGCCTGGGTTTCACGCTGGTGTTGATGGTGCTTGGCGGCATTCGAGAGTTCCTAGGTCAAGGCACTCTATTCTACCAAGCCCATCTCTTACTCGGCGAGGGCGCACGTGGCTTAGGACTTGAACTCGGCGATTCCTTTCAAGGCGCTCTGCTGGCCATTCTTCCTCCTGGCGCTTTCATTGGTCTTGGCATGCTGATTGCGCTCAAGAATATCATCGACAAGCGTGTTGCTCACTTCAATAAATCGAGATCCGAGCCCAAGAAAGCGGTATCGTCCGGGTCGGCCTCGCCGCAACCAGCTGGCGCCTGATTGCGTTGTCCATGGGATTCGATCATCATTTGAGGCTAGATCTTATGGCGGGCGCATCTTGAGGTTCTGGCATGTCGGCTTGCGGTTGCTTTACCTCTGACCATGTTATATTAGAAAGCACGCATGTACGCGGATTTCGCTGCCTTCTCCGGCGAAGCGGGCTCAGCCTAAGGCGATTGCCGGAGAGAAGTAGACCAATTGGCACCGGATTCTAGTTCGCCTTCGCGAAGCGGCAACCCGTCCATCGTCACTCTACGGGCAGGTTGCCGCAACGTCGATGCCGGACGAGAAAACAAGCCAGGTGGTCTGTTTCTCCACAAAAATCGCCTTAACAGCGCGGGCCAGCCCAGGTAAATCTGCGCGTGATGCATCCCGGTGCCTGCGCTCAGAATTCGAACAAACGACTTAGACGGGGAGTAAATAAATATGTCCAAGAAACATCCAGTGATTGCTGTCACCGGCTCATCCGGCGCGGGTACGACGACAGTCAAGCGCGCCTTTGAGCACATCTTCTATCGTGACGGCATCAATGCGGCGGTGATCGAGGGCGACAGCTTTCACCGCTATGACCGGGCAGAAATGAAGGTCGAGATGGCAAAGGCTGCCAAGGAGCACACCAACCTAAGCCACTTTGGTCCGGAGGCCAACCGGTTTGACCTGCTTGAGGAATTATTCGCCAGCTATGGTGATACCGGTGGCGGCCAACAGCGCTATTACATACACAGCGATGAAGAGGCGGAGCACCATAATGCCCGTCTCGGCACCAATCTGGACCCGGGCCAGTTCACCCCTTGGGAGGATCTGGCGGCAGGCACTGATCTGTTGTTCTACGAGGGGCTGCACGGTTTGGTCGTTACCGAAGATGTGGATGTAGCCAAACATGTGGATCTCGGGGTAGGCGTGGTGCCGATTGTCAATCTGGAGTGGATTCAGAAAATTCATCGCGACAATCTGGAACGTGGCTACTCAGCCGAGGCGATCGTCGACACCATCATGCGCCGCATGCCGGACTACATTCGACACATCACTCCGCAGTTCTCGTTGACGGATATCAATTTCCAACGCGTGTCTACGGTCGACACATCCAACCCGTTTATTGCCCGGGATATTCCGACACCGGATGAGAGTTTTGTCGTCATTCGATTCCAGGATCCGGAAGCATTGGAGGTGGACTTCCCTTACTTGCTCAGCATGGTGCACGATTCCTTTATGTCGCGGCGCAACACCATGGTGGTTCCCGGGGGTAAAATGGGCTTTGCGATGGAAATCATTTTGCAGCCCATCATCGAACGCATGATGGCCGCCCGCAACGCCTGATCAATTTGGTATGGGGCCGCCGATGCCGGCCCCAAGACCAGGCAAGGGCAAGGCGTTGCTTTAAGCTCCTAGGCATCCAATAGAGAGTAAACAAGGAGACACCATCTTAATCGACTCGTTACAATCACAGCAATATAGCTGGATCTTGTTGCCATCCAAGCAACAAGAAAGAAACGCAGAGGATGTGTTAACGTTCCAGATATGGTGGCTTGATGTCAGTTTTTTTACAGTCCAGAGGGAACCTTGGAAAACCCTGGGAGACGCTCATGCTTCAGTTGCCATCCATGTTTCTTAGCAGCCCGGGCATTCCGCTGCCAAAAATAGCGATGCCGACCGATTGTCGGTTAAACCGCCATGACTAGCCGGGGGCTATTGACATTGGATGCTGACATATGAAAGGAGTCTGAACGGGAATCCAGAGAAGCTATTCATTGAGCCCATTGTGAGCTTGGACACCGACCGGATGATGCCCCCAGAACCTAATCTGCTGTCAAGAAATTATACAACTTTAGACGCGTACACAATAAAAAATAGGCTATTGTCTTCTAAGCTATTCTAATTTCTAAATTTTATGAACTAGGCTTATTTATTGCTAACTATTTTCGACGTAGCTCATAATAGTATATTGCGTCTAATGCCTTTTACATACTTTAAAGTCTGATAAGTTGTGCTGCGCCAGCAACATACAGCGCCACCGCATTGGCCCATCAAATGGCATGTCAATTTGGACCAGTGTAATTTGCTTCCATATAGAGTTCGTGAGTGCGCACATACCCTCACTCACCGGGCAGGTTTAAGCGATGAAATTGCCGATCAGCGATGCGGAACAGAGCAGGATAAAACGCTTGGACAACGGGAGCGTGGATCCCGACACCAAATCGTTCAAGATGCCTCTCTCATACCACCAGTGCTCTACTCAGTGCGCTATACAGCAAGGCACAATCTTGATGCATGTATTAGTATTCGTAGCAGCATTTACATCCATGCTGTCCGTTGGCACCGTATCGGCAACGGTAACCTTGGAATTTGACGAAAGCCATTTCAATAAGACTATCAAGGCTACACCGGAAGCCGATCCTAATACGGGTACGGGGGCTGCCTATTGGACCAACTATTCAAGTAACTGTATAAACGTAGTTGGAGGTACTGCATGCGGTGTTAATCCCAGTCCTAATCCTGACACAATGCTATTCAGTTGGGGGAGAAAAGAAATAGGAACCAGCGGAAATAACTCATTGCTGGAAGCAACCTATACAGGTGCTGAAGCTACACTCTTTGCAGTTACTTTGAGTAGCCAAGAAAATCTATTGGGGCCTGCAAATGGACCATCCATTAGCTTCGGTGGCCCCCCTTATAACCCTCAAGTCGATCCAGTGACTGGAGCAGGGTCAATGGTTGCATATGAGCAACCCCCTGGACAGCCAAATACAGCCCTTATTACACAGTTTTCTCAAGAGCAGCTCGTCTCTATCAGCAAAATAAATCAACTTGGAACTGAAACAACGATAATCCAAGACGCATTAATGCTGCCCAATGCTACTTCGCGATACTATACTATTTCGCCTTCCGGCAATTCCGCTATCGCTCAATTCGATTTCTCGAACGATTATGACATGGGTGGTATTGCCCTGGAAACAGGTGATAAGATTCGCTTTCGCTTTTACGAAGCAATTTGGAACAATTCAACGGTCGGCAATGTCGCGTTCGGAAATTTTCCCGATGCGTACTATGGCTCAATAGATCTGAAGATTGACGCCGAACTTAAATCGACCCCCTTGATCGCAGTCACGGATACAGCATTCGGTAACGTCCGCGCAGGAGCCGGTGAGGTGGTGGATGCGATGACGGTCACCAATACCGCTGATCCTGGCGCTCCTGATCTTAATGGACAATTCGAGGCGATCAATGATGCCAATCCCTTTGGTGGCCCCTACGGCACCGACTCGTTCGCGGGCTTGATTGCTGGCGATCCCAACTCTTTCGCGACACGAGAGTTTACCTTCAATCCAGGGCTCTTGACAGATGATGATACCACCGGCCGGGAATATAGCCTGGATCAGCCAGTGAGCAGCAGTAATGCACCCAACTCCCCGCAGAATGGTAAGGTAACGGGCACGACAGTCGGCCCATTAGGGCAAGCAGAGCGAAAAGGAAACCCGATTGCAAACAGCCCAGATCAAGAGCCTATACAGGTGAATCTCGGTAGCATCGAGTTGAATGGGGAGCTGATCGATGAATGGGCCATGCGCAACCTATTCGAGAACGATTTAGGAACAAGCCTGACAAATTTAACGTTATTGAATATTGGTTTTCATCAGGATGAGAAGGGTGATGGCAATCCCGACCTCTTTAGCATTGGCGGTTTTAACGCCGGTACGCAGGTCATTGCCGGCTCCAGTTCGCCCTTTGACATCCTGTTCACATCCAGCGCAGCCGGTAGCTTTTTTGCAATTTTGCAGATAGAGACAGACCAGAATGCTGAACATCTTTCAAACGGGCGCGTATTCAGTTACCGGCTTGATGTCACTGTAGTTGCTGCGCCTATACCTACTACGCTGGCACTGCTAGTTACCGGCCTATTCGGACTGAGAATATTTCGCGCTTCCATCCATCGCTGATTTTTTACATCCTGGCCTTGTTCATAAGCTCGGCCAAGACTTAGGGTTAACCTCGAACGCCATAGTATTTTAAATTTAAAAACAAAGTCTTACTGAAAATTCCACGCACCCGCTCGTCAGTTGGTTGGAGTTATGAACAAGGCCTACATCCTCAACGCCCCGAGGCCTTATGCATAACTCCGACCAAACAACGAGCGGGGGCTCTCCTTAACACATTGCAGAACTCCTGACATCGCGAAGTTTTGAATGCGACGATTCGGCCGGAAATATGACCAAGCAATAATGCACTTGCCTACTAAGATTTAGGGTTCAAGGCAAAAAACAGGCCTCCTGAGTCTCGAACAGAAGTATCGAGCCTCTGGGTTAAATGCATATATTACATAAATAGTTAAGCTCGATACGTCAGGAGTTCTGCATTGAAAATAAAGAACTGAAAGAGGCTCAAAGCTGGCCCTGGGTCTTGGCCGAGCTGATGAACGAGGCCCGACCCGATGTATCTCTATCGAAAGACAAGTCCTGATGGGCTGATGATCAGTTTCGCTCCCAATCCTGTTCCCCGTCGTCATCTATGTCGCCGTCATTGTTCTCATCCCAAAATCGCTGACCCAGATGGTTGATCTGCAATAGACCATCATCGGCCTGCCCAGTGCCGCTTACCGGAATTGCCTGCAGCAGAAAGCTGTCCGCGCTGACATCTCCGACAAAGTCAATATCATAGTGATTGGAGGCGTCGTCAATTGCGCTGATATCAGGCTCTGCCGCATCCGAGTTAGCGCCGCTGCAGTCTCCATCCTCACCGGGGTTGTAACATCCACTTTCCGTATATATACGCTCCATGAACTGAGCCAGTGTAGTCAATTCCGCCTGCATCTTTGCGCGGCGGGCTTTGGCCACTTGGTCCGTATAAACCGGATAGGCAATTGCCGCCAAAATACCAATGGTGGCAAGGGTGACCAGTAATTCTATTAATGTGAAACCCTTGCGGTGAGTCAATGAACCGCCGGGGGCGTTGCCGTGGTCTTTCTTTTTCCTCGTACCTATATACCTCACAGCGGATTGTAACCGTTGTGCTGGATACCTGGTATCGGATGGTCTTTGATGTGTAACGGTATACATAACGGCTATCGTAGCTGAGTCCAGTTGCGCCAAATAAGCCCGGTGGATTCTTGCAGTTGGACTATATCCCCTTCAGAATCCGACACGATACTCTGCATTTGCCCACCACCCAAACCAAGCCGCGTCGGAGCCGAGTAGATGCCGGTTCCGCCATCCGTCATATTGCGTATGCTGCTGCCAGGTAGGTTTCCCAGCAAGTCGTTGGAATTGAAAGTACCGTTCAGATCGTAGTCGAATGGCGACATTCCGATTCGGGAGCCATCGTTGGCATCCAATGCGTTGGCCCAGCTGCTGCCACCAGCTAGACAACAGCCCTCGGGAATCATGGAGGCAAAAATGATCCGATTGTTTCTTACTTCAGGCGCAACGATCACACGCTCTCCTTCTGGGTCAGCCTCTCCCGGAACCAGATCAATGTACCAGCCACGATAAAGGTTATCGGACCAATCGATGGAGTAATCGGTGCTGACGCGCCCAAGGCTGACGAGTACACCATCTGCATCAACTACCTCAACCTCAGATCCTACGAACTCCTGAGCCAGCAGGTCGTCACGACTCGGCGGATTGCTGCTTGATTGGTCGCCATCAGCGCTGAAGATCAGATTGAAATCGTCCCAAATTCCATAAAAAGTCTGCGGGTTGAAATCGGTCTTGTCGGCGCTGTTCAGATACTGGCCAGTGCCAAATAAAACCATGGTGCCGATGCCCGTGGGATGCCGTTTTGCCGCAACACTGGCGGTAATCGGTTGCGCATAGCCATCCGAGCCGGTAGCGGAAAATATCAAAACAGGCGAATTCGATAAATTCGTCAGATCAAACCGCCACAGGTTGCCAAACAGATCCCCAGCATAGGCCAGATCCGCGGTCAGGTCTCCATCCACATCCATGGCTCTAACCGGTGCCAGGGCGTTGGTGCGCCCGCGCGCAGCGTCCTCGCAGTCGTGTCCACGCGGGGGCGTACTGCCGACAACCCGCGGGTCTTGGCAAAAGCCTCGCTCGGTATCCAGTTTTGCAAGGATGCGTCCTTCGTCGTCCCCGCCCAATTTGAGCACGTAGAGTACGGCATTGCCGGTTTGGCTGATTGTGCAGTTGGTGTCCGCATCATTATCTCTACAAGCATCGGAATTTTCGCCCATCTCGTTGGAATTATTAAAACCATTGCTGACCAGTACGACCCAGGTGGGTTCCGTGCTGCTGTCACCATCGTCATCGATGCGCACGACGACGGGCTGCCCCAAGCTGTAACCCATGTCCCGGCCATCGAACTCCCCGTCGGCATCGCTACCGGACGCATCGTTGAATTCCCAGGGGGAAAGGTTCTCCGGATTTGCAAGAATACGATCAGGATGAGTAATGTTCAGGGCATAGATACCCTGGGCGCCGCGACCGAAACTGCCAACCAATACCGTTTTCCAGCCTGAAACAAGCTGCTTGTCAGTGAACTTGGCGTCCGCGATTGTTATTGGGCCATCGACGAACGCGCGTTTTGCGACCGTTAGGGAGGCATAATCCGGCTCAGTCAGGTCCGATAGATGAGCATAGATGCTCTTTGGCACGTAGGCGAATTCTTCCCTACCATTTGGGTTTTGCTCCGGAGAGTCGGGTACCAGGAATGCGTGCAACATGCCATCGTTTGAGCCCACGTAGATCATATCTGGGCGGCTGGTGGTGTTGCGAAAGGTTATGTAGTCCTCCTCTGGAAATACACCTGTAGGAGATCCGACCGTGGCGGGATTGCTTCCGATGATGTCGCCCAACCACAGCCCATCGAACTCGCGGGGGCGAAAACGCTCGTCGCCTTGCATCCCGCCGCGCAGGTATTCGATTCGATCCTTGGCTAGCAGGATCTGATTCTGAGCATCCTCGGTGGTGGGATCAGCATTGTCATTGCAGATGTCGAGACCGCCAGATTCAGAGTTATCGCCGCATCCAAGCAATCCGCGTTGCTGGTCGCGACTCAGGCTATCGAATACATCGCGTTCAAACTCTGCTATGCCGTTGTTCGTTGGCGTAAAGATGTTGCGATTGCTTGCTGTCGGCTCGCTCGGCACCCAATCGGTCAGGCAGGGTTCTCCGCGTGGTTGATCGTTACAGAATCCCTCGCCTGAACCAGTGGAAATACGATAGACGCGCAGTTGACCACTCCAATCAGCGGTATTGACGATGGTCTGGAACAGCAAGGTACCGTCACCCAACCATCCAACGTTGGTGTCAACCGATGCGTTCGATGCCGTAGCGTCCGCTGCGGATGCGACCTCGTGAAGCGCGGCGGTCAAGGAACTGATCAATTCGTCGGTATTGGATGCATTAAAGTAACTTCCGCGGCCATTCAGTACAGCATGGTAAAGGTCGTCTATCTTTGCGTACTCTGGTATTTTCCCCGAATTCCAACTGAACTGAGGGAGCACGGTTTCAGCTTTTAGAGCTTCCATGTACGCCGCAAGCCACTCGTAAAATGCCTCGAGATCCATACCGCCAATCGAGGTAAATGGGCCGGCTGGCTGAATCAATCCAGGATCACCTTCGTCGGTGTACGGGGTTGTCGACATGTCGCCAGTTGGTGAGGGGAAACCATGATCCAGCAAGGTCTTCACAGAGCCATTCAGGCTATAGGTGCCATACGGGCTCAGATCGCTGGGCGTTACGGCACCGTTCGCACCAAGGCCAACTGCATAGAAGGATACATGCTGCCAGGTGGCCGGATCATTGGTGGGATTCCAGAAATTCGCTAGTGAATCGGCATCTGAATCGTCATCCCAGGAGGCTAGAAGCGGAGGCACCAAATTACTTGCATCAGGACGCAAATCCCGCCGCCAATAGTAGAACACAATGTCTGCAAGCATTCCGGTGTTGCCGTCGGCGTAGATCCGGGAAGTCACGGCATTGGGGTCGTAAGTGTCGATTCGATAACGATTGTACGGCAATTCATGCACACTGGCACCGTCCTGATTGGGGTCAATCTTCATCCAACATCCCTGCTCGCCGCCCTCGCAAGGCCATGATTCTTTAAAGCCGTATTGTCCAAGCATGTCATTTCCCCAATAATCTTCCCATCCGCCATCGGTGAACATCAAATGAAAATTATTCCGGCACTTGACCGCGCAACTGTTATCCGCAAAGCTTTTCTCAGCATTGCGGTGCGCATTGATATCATCGGCCTGAGCTAGGTCGCTGGCCATGAACTCCGCTGCTCTTACATGCGAGGTACAAAGTAAGGTGTTCGCACCCTCACGCTGAAGCCGAGATATCCATGCATAAAAGTCAGACTTGATGTCCGAGTAAACTCCGAAAGTGTTCGCCAATTCCGCAAACGCACCGGTGTTGGATTCCCACATATCGTCCTGGCGCAATTGCTGATAGGCCATTCGGATATCGCTGGGCAATCTATGCATGACATGACTCAGGGAGGTCTTGACCATCAGCATGCGGGTTCGGTGATAGCTATACCAGTTGGCAAAGTTGGTCTCCGAGACATTGCTGCCTGGTGCTAGGTTCAACGCACTGGTATCACCGCGGGGCACGCAAGGTTGATTTTCGATACGGTCAACTAGGCTTAAACTGGTGCTAATGTTGTAGGTTTGCGTTTGTTCAAAGGTATCTTGAGCGGCGATACCGCTGGTACCCTCCGGTACACTGCTGCATTCGGCGATCAGTAGATCGGCACTGCCACCGACGAGTACGCGATCGAAACAAGCGTCCGGTGTATCCTCATTCGGCCCAGAAAAGTCATCGCCACACAGGTTGCATACTGGGTCGAGTGAACCGCCGGCGTTGCAGACGACGTTGGAGTCCGGGTTGGTATTGTAGAGATTGCCGGGATCGTATAAATGGTAATAGGCCGCGGATGGCGGATCTGTTTGACCTAGCTCGCCTGTGCAATAAAAAGTGTAGTCTGTCCCAAACGCCTTGATGTAGTCCGTTCCAAGATCAGTTGTTCCATTGCCGCAGTCCTCCAAATGGGCGTAGATTTTGGCCGCTGAAAAATCGGCATGACCCAAAGACTCGCCATTTTTGTCAGCACCCGGCAAGTAGATTGTTGTTGGATTGTAGTAAATGCGATTCACATCTGGTGACGTGAGAACAGCGGCGGCTGATTGGTGGGGATCGGGCTCTGCTGTTCTCGCCTTGTCCCATATGCGTATAAGCGATGAAGGAAGGAAACCTGCTTCCATACTTCCGGAATCGTCCAAGGTCATCACCAAATTCGGCGGGACGCCTTGTAGCAGGAATGGCGGCAACGTATCGAGGTCGATGTCTTTGGCAAGCGCGGGACCAACAAAACTAAATATCATGGCAGTGGCCAGCAGTAGAGTCACGCTGGCCTGACGCGTTTGATCCAGACTGAACCGTCGAGGCGTTTGTCGATAACAAAGATGCAACTGTTGCTTATGCATGATCAGCCCCTCTAGAACTCAAATATCTTGGCCACCGTAGACTGGACGATGGCACGTGCCTTTTGCGAAGCGCCGAAACCTACCGCTGTAACCGTGAAGTAGTAGACGCCTTTCCCCTGGGCTGCATGTTCGGCATCCAGCGGCGCAACGTAATGAACCTCGATGTAAATGCGCGGTTGCGCAACAACGCCAGGTAAATTGCCCGACTCGCCCAACTCCCCAATGATGTCTTGATAGGTAGCGCCTGCATTGATGGACGTGATGTCTCCTTGTTGCCAATTGTCAACAATGTCTTCCAGGTCTTGGCAAGTACCGGCATTGGCATCGCTGACTGTACAGGCGGGCCATAGGTAGTTGGAACCACTAGCGCTGACGATCGGTACTGAAGGCAAACTCTCGACATAGGCCAATCCCGCCTGGATCGCTGCTTCCGTGGCCTGGAGAGCAATGTTGTTCTGGCGCAGATTGCCGGCCATGCGCTCTTGCATTACCGTTGTGCGCAGGCCGCTCACACCGATGAGGGTGATCACCAGCAGCAATACCAGCCCAAGGACAAGCACGGCGCCGGATTGGTTGACAATCGTTGACCGGCTGGTTGCCGCGTTCGCCGGTGCTTGCCACCATTCCGCTAAACATGCTGACCGCTGATGCATGCGGTTAGATGAGACCGGCATGGCAGCTGAACGGATGATGCTCATGATGGTCTACGCATTCCTCAAAAGATTCAGGGCAAATACCAAGGGGTGCGGGCACGCATTGCCACGGTAGTGACGAAGCGTTCGTAGAGCCTGGTGTCGGCGGTCAGACCTGCACCCAGGGTATCGCTGACGACGCTGCCATTTCCTGGCGGCCAGGAGGCCTTGGCGGGGGCTTTAGCCATTCTAGTAACATGATTATTGCCAGTACTGACCAATAGCTCGATCTCGGCGGAGCGCACGCCGGACCAGGCTTTTTCACCGCTGACCCAGGTTGCGGTGGGAATCGGATCGGTGTCGTCAGCAAAGAAGTCGAGTTCATTATCGCTATCGGTGTCGCCGGTGTAAGTAACGCGCATGTCAGCAATATCGGTAATCAGAGCTTGATTGCTGGCGTTGCTGTTTTCCATACTCCATACACAAAGAGACGGTCGATAGCGGTCGGTGTCACCATTACGGCAATTGTCAATGTCGTCGTCCGTTTGTAATGCGCGGTCCTCGGTGTCAACGCAGCAGATGTAGTAGGCGTCGTAGGAGAATGGATAGACCGTTGCGCGGTAGACTGGCCCGGGCACCAAGGGTTGATCTTCCGGCGCACTCCAGTTGTACGCGCTGCTAAGACCATCCGAGGCATTGACCGTGCCGCCCGCGGAACTCTCAGCAACATGCTGGATGCTCGTATCGCCGGCAGCGAGTCCGTTCGGACCGCTGATCTCGACCAGATCCGCATTAACACAATCTGTGATCAAGGCGAGACGCCCTACATTGCCCAGCGCGCTTGGAACCGGGGCTACGCTAAGTGCACCGGTGCCTTGGAAACCACCGCTTTCGCCAATCGGTTCAGGCAGGCTTGCAGTTAGGCTGATACCATCATCGTCGACGCCCCAGGTGACAACGATATCCCCACGAAGCCAACGCGCGGCAATATCACCAGCAGCTGCGGAAGGCAGGTCTGACAGATTGTCCGGTTCGTTTAGATTGTTAGCGCCATCGTATCCGAGAGCACGATCTAGACTGATGAGGTTATCTCGGCTCGACCAGCCGGCATCGTCGCACGCACCATCGTCCGGGGTGTCGATCAGCTTGCAGGCTTTCACCGTTAAGCGGCCTTCAAGTGTTGTCATGCCCAGGCTTCGACAGCCCAAGGAGCGATTCGAGCGCAGGTGCCGTGAAGTCAACAGCGCGGAAATCCGCGCTCCTTCCTGCAATCGGGCAAACTGGTCTTCGCGAACATAAGCTGTTTTATTGTCGATCAGCAGGTTGGTCAGAGCGATCATCATAATGGCGCCAATGGCCATCGCGATCATCAATTCGATCACCGAGAATCCGCCTGATCGGTACAGACCGGTCGCCACGCGCAATAACGGCATGGCCGTACAACCGCCCTTGGGTTCCGATGTATCGTTGTTATTCATTGCGCTATACGCGTACATACGCTGAATTCAGCTGCGCTCTCAGTCTTGTCGCTGCCGCGGGCACCTTCGGCCAGTTCGATCGCCTCGCCGCGGGAGTCGTTCCAACGCACAATGATTTGGCAGTTTCCTTCAAGGCAGATGTTCTCGTCGTCATCGGAGCAATTGACCTCACCGATAACGATATCTGAATCTTCGCCCTGGGCATCGCCGATATTGTCTTGCAACCCAATGCGCTCCAAATCATAAACCCAGTTTTGAAAACTCTGCGGAGTATCTCCGGACGTCGTGTTGAAGCGTTTGCCGTTGAACTCGGCCGGATCTGCACGCATACGATCAATCAGGCTGTAGGCAGCAATGGTGGCCTGGGTGCGCAGGTATGCGCTATGATTACTACGCATGCTGGCCAGCTGCAGGCCAGCAACGCCAAGCATACCAATGGTCATGATGATCACCGTGACCAAGACTTCCAGCAGCGTGAAGCCATATTGTCGGGCATTTCGGGTGTGGATTCGCATGAGATTGACAATCGCTGTTCCAGTTCAGGATCCAGAATAAAAACCAAGAGCCTAGGTTGCGCTGCCAGATGCTGCTGTAAGTTAGCCAACTCGCTGAAGTACGTTTCCTCGGGGTTGTGTCTCCCGGGCCTCTCGCGAGTAGCCTATCTCAGGTGCACATCCAAGTGGCCCTCAGGATCGAGGCAGACCTAAAGCTCTCGAATACATCTGTGTGTAACACAGTAGCGTAGATCTGCTCGCCTAGCTGTATGGCACCGATAAACATCTGACTTGAGGTGATTAACGGTGACTCGAGTACGGAAAGGGAGAACGCGCTGGCGGGTAAGATCGGCCGCATCAGTGTAACTGGTTGACGACGAACCGCATGGACAAATCAAGCTTCGCAGATCGGTCGCGAGCAATGTCCTTGGCAAGAGATTGTTCATTAACGATGGGTTGCCGCAGAGGATGGTCTATAGTACTGTGAGTAATGGGAATATCCCAGCCCACCATGGGGCCCACCACGGGATTGGATATGCCCAAGACGGGCTCCAACGCGCGACCTTTGAGCGTCAATGTAACCCCTATGATAAAACTAGGATCATGGGCATACGAATCAGCCTCTATTCGAGGATTAGTTCAAACCTCGTCCAAGCAGCTTTTAGGGCGGCTTTTGGGATACTCAGGGATCGCCACGTAGGGTGGTATGGGTTGCTTTTTGCCTGGTTACTTGTACTGGTGCCCAGCGCAACTCTGTTCGCAGAGATTTATCGCTATCAGGATGCGCAGGGTAATTGGATATTCAGCGATCGTCCGCGAGTGCATCAGGGAGGCGCGTCGGAATTGGAAGAGAGCATGCCTCATATAGCACTCAGGGTATCGCCACCAGAAAGCGAACGCAACTTGGCGCAGCGTTTGCTTGATCACTATCAGCCAGTCAGCGATGTCGAAATGAGCAGCCTTGCGGTTGTCAAGGTCAAATCAGCCATGGGTAGTGGCTCTGGCTTCTTCATATCTCGAGACGGATTACTCTTGACCAATCGGCATGTCGTAAAACCTCCCGAAGATTGGGCTAAACAGCAGCAGGATTATCTGGAGTTTGTAAAGGTCCAACTCGACGAGTTGAAGCGTAAGCTGTCGTTGCCGCGCAGTCATTACCGGAATCCGCGCGAATATGACCGTGGAAAGGAATTATTGAGAGAGCGCTCACTGGAATATCGGCAAGCGAAGCGCGAATTCGAAATGAAACACTATACGGCACAACTGCAGAGCAGTTTTGAGATTGAGCTCAAGGATGGATCCACATTCACCGCAGAATTAGTGGACCTCAGCTCCAATTATGATTTGGCATTATTGCAGATGAAAGGTTATCGAACGCCATTTATCGAGCCGATGTCTACTGGAGTACTTCGTCAGGCTGACAAAGTTTACGCAATAGGTAGTCCGCTGGGCATTTCTGACATGATTACAGTTGGAATCTTCAACGGCACTCGAGGTGAGTTATTAGTAACTGATGCCAGAATTATGCCTGGTAACAGTGGCGGGCCTTTAGTCAACGAGCTGGGTGAAGTAGTCGGTATCAATACTTTGAAAGCCACGGAAGGAAATGATCCTACGGAACGTGGCTTTGGTTTGGCAATTCCTGTCCAAATTGCATTTGAGGAGTTCGAGCTATTACGATACTAATTATCAGCGACCTAATAAGCCCAATTCATAAGCTCTGCCAAAACCTCGGACGCCCCGGTAATTTTAAAAAAACCAACGATTTTTACGGAAAGGCCCCACGCACCGGCTGGTCAGTAGGGCGGAGTTATGAATAAAATCCCTAATGTAAGGAAGTGCGACATACAACTCATATATTTATTATGTAGCTCAGCAAAATCGTTCGGATTATCCCCAAGATATCATGATGCAACCAATCGATTGCAATTCCGCTATGATGGTATAACCCGACGGTCGCTTGAACTTATTCGCTATGATGGGGCTGCTTGAGTGTAACCAACTCTTCTGCACTCACTGGGTGAATAGCTAGGGTATTGTCAAAATCGGCCTTTGTTGCACCGAGTTTCACTGCAACTGCAAAGCCTTGCAGCATTTCATCGACACCATCGCCAACCATATGGATGCCGACCACCCGCTGATTGTCGTCAACACAAACTAATTTCATTGCTGTGCGTGATCCGTGATGGTTCAGTGCGTAGCGCATTGGCTGAAATTCAGTTTGATAAATGGTAACTTGACGGCCACTTTCCCGTGCTTGCGCCTCCGTAAGACCTACACTGCCAACTGGTGGATGAGCGAATACTACGGTTGGAATATTTTCATAGTCCACACGGCTTTCGGTTTGGTTATTGAATAGCCGATCCGCAAGACGTCGTCCGGCAGCGATGGCAACGGGCGTTAGTGGGACCCGACCAGTGATGTCACCGATGGCATAAATACCAGATGCTGTGGTATTTTGATATGCATCCGTAGGGATTGTACCATCCGGGAGGACATCGATATCCGTAGCTTCCAGGTTGAGATCAGCGGTGTTTGCCGCCCGACCGATTGCCCAAAGCACGGTATCGAATCCACTCAATATATTTCCATCTTGGTCGCAAACAGCAATGCCGTTAGTCTGCCGTTCGAGAGAGGCCACGGCGAATGGTAGATGCATTTGAATACCATCTTGGGCCATATTGTGGGCTACTGTATTACTGATAATCGGATCGAAAGTCTCGAGTACACGCTCTTCGAGCGCGACTACGGTTACCTCTGAACCAAGAGCACGTAGGACTCCAGCTAACTCGACGCCAATGTAGCCGCCACCAACTACGCATACGTGTTTAGGCTGTTCTTGCAACTGGAAAAAGCCATCGGATGTGATGCCCAGGTCAGCTCCGGGCAAGCGCGGAACGATGGGGCGCCCGCCGGTGGCGATGACGATATGCTCGGCGCTGTAGCGTTGGTTGTTCACTTCTACTGTGTGAGTGTCAATAAAGCGCGCGGCACCTTGAAGGACGGTAATACCTTTACCTCCGGTATAATCGTTCCAGTAGCCCAGAATACCGGCGATATAACTTTGTCTTCCTGTCACCAGGGTTTGCCAATCGATAGCTTCGATATTAGTAAGTACGCCATAGTCGCGGGCATCGCGAGCACCTTGGGCCAGATTGGCCGCGTACCACATTACCTTTTTCGGCACACAGCCGACATTGACACAGGTGCCGCCAAGCTTGCTTGCTTCGATGATGGCAACACGTTTGCCGTATTCCGCGGCTTTTTCCGCAACCGCGAGTCCGCCACTACCACCGCCGATGGCGATTAAGTCAAACTGTTCAGCCATTTGAACCATACCTAGATTAGTTTGTTAATTTCTTAAGCGATTGCCGGAGAGAACATACTAGATACCGAAGCTGGCGCTGGATTCTTGTTCACCTCCGCGATGTCGAGGACAGACGAGAAGATAAGCCAGGTGGTATGTTTCTCGACAGAAGCCGCCTTAATAAGTAGTGAGAGTTGCTGGGAAAATTTCGGACCTACAGCACGGCAGTCGCGCATCCATGCGCGTAATCGGGAGTTATCGCTCGAGGTGATGTCATCAACTTTCGTACTGTCTACCCGATCTTGATACTTCTGCGTCGAGCTGACACTTGGCGTAATGAAGTTGTACGCGACAACTCTCTTTAGGAATGAACATGGATTCCGCGTCGGGGTTAAATTGGTACTGTCCTAACTCTTAGCATGCGTCAACCAACTTTCAAGATCATCTGACCCACCGACTTTCTCACCTGCTACAAAAATCTGTGGCACTGTGGTCGCATTCGCTACCGCGCGTAGTGTCTGCTCGGTATAGTCGCGGTTTAGTATTAATTCCTCGTATGCCATATCGGCTTCTTCCAACATATGCTTGGCTTTGGCGCAAAATGGGCAGCCCGGGCGTGTGAATATGGTTACATCCACCGGTTTAGGTGCTTCTGGCGCGATGTAAGCAAGCATCGTGTCAGCATCTGACGCTTCGAAGGGGTCGCCCTCAACCTCCGGCTCGAGGAACATCTTCTCAATGACGCCATCTTTAACTAACATGGAGTAGCGCCAAGAACGCTTACCAAAACCGAGATTGTCCTTGTCGACTAACAGGCCCATTCCGTCAGTGAACTCACCATTACCATCAGGAATGAAACGAATATTGTACGCTTTTTGCTCTTGCTGCCAGGCATTCATTACAAACGAATCGTTGACAGAAACGCAAACGATTTCATCAACCCCATGTTTCTTGAATGTTTCCGCAAGTTGATTATAGCGAGGTACATGAGTCGACGAGCAGGTGGGTGTGAAGGCGCCCGGTAGAGAGAAGACCACCACCGTCTTTCCCTTGAAAATATCATCTGTTGTGATGTCTACCCATTCATGGCCATCGCGGGTATGGAAGGTTGCCTTTGGTACACTCTGGCCAGTTTTATCTTTTAACATCGTCATTTCTCCTGGGCTCGTTATCGATGCCTCGACAAATTAAGAAGGTACTATGTAGAAAGGAAGTTGACTTGCTTTATTCAACTCAACTTAGATATGGGCGCTCAGCTCATCAACCAAATGGATTGTTCGAATCATGTTAATTGGTTTTGCCGATGATTGTCCAGTCATATCAGCCCCAGCCTCTAGTGTTCTGCTGCGGAAGTCGCGAGACCGTTTGCCGTCGTTGTCGTTGTCGGCCTTGTTCGTAAGCTCGGCCAAGACTTAGGGTTAGCCTCGAAAGCCTCAGAGACTGTATGGGAACTAAACCACTGATTTGGCGTCTAAAAAATCTGAAAAACTAAACGATTTAATACGATTTTCCCTTTTTTATTCGGAGAAATCAAGATGACTTCAGATAATGTTCATACACCTGTACGCTATCCAAGTGACCTGTCAGACGAAGAATGGGCAATCATCGAGCAAGTCTTGAACGAACTTGACCCGTATAAGACAGGGCGCCGCCGTGATTCGAATCTACGCGAGATTCTGAATGCCATTTTCTATTTGAATAAGACAGGCTGCCCTTGGCGTTATTTACCGAAAGATTTTCCTCCTTACACCCTTGTCAATTACTACTATAACAAGTGGACACACAGTGGTTTGCTGGAGCAGATCAATGCAGAGCTACGGGCGCGTTTGCGCCAAGTGAAAGGCCGAAATCCCGATCCAAGTGGCGCCATCATTGATAGCCAAAGTGTCAAAGGGACACCGGAGTCATCGGTCGAATCCGGCTTCGATGGTGGTAAGCTTGTCAAGGGCCGGAAGCGACATATCGTCGTTGATACAATAGGTTGCCTGCTTGTCGTCTACGTGCATGCAGCTAATGTGTATGACGGAAAAGCAGCTCGTGAAATTCTCACGCGTCTATTCGTGCTCCTGCAGAGTGTAAAGCATATTTGGGCTGATTGCGGCTATATGGGCAAAGAGCTTTTTAATTGGGTATTATCTGAATTTAATTGCACCCTCGAGATTGTAAAGAGGCAGAAAAGAAAGAAAGGTTTTCATGTATTGCCGCGTCGCTGGGTCGTGGAGCGCACATTTGCTTGGCTTGGCCGGTCTCGTCGACTGAGTAAAGATTATGAAAGAGAACCGAGATCAAGTGAGTCACAGGTCTATCTTGCATCGTCACGTTTATTGCTTCGTCAAATTTGTAATAATCAAATAGCTTATGAGTAGACTATTCGAATTTATTGCGTTATTTAGGTCGAACATTAAAGAGAATAGTTTTCATACAGCGTCTCAGTATTTTAAATTTAAAACCAACGTCTTACGGATAAGCCCAACGCATCCGCTAGTCAGTTGGTCGGAGTCATGCACAAGGCCGTCGTTGTCGTGGTCGTCAACGATAGCCCACGATGAGCGATTACGACAATGACAGACAGCAGAAATGGTAGCGGGACATCCGCACCGTTGCACTAGTGTGGCTATATCGAACTCCGAGGCGCCTGAACCAAGGCCCATCTATAACCGAATCAGTAAAGCCAGGCCAGCCAGCATGACAACGCTGCCAACAAGCCGCTGCACCAGATGTTGTTCCCCAAAGAACCAATGGCCGAGCAGCACCGAGAACACCCCACCCACGCGCTTGGCAGCCATGGCATAAGATGCAAGGGTAAGGCTGAGCACAATCTGATCGGCGATGCGCATCAGCGCGAATAGCAGGCCAAGCAACAGCAGTGGGCGTAACTCCCGGCGCAGATTGCCCGGATATACCTCACGGTAGAAGCGACGGTCTTGCACGCTGAACAGCACGAACAGCAGGATTGGATTGATGATGGCAACCACCACCGCGAATGACAGTGGGTCGCTCATCTGTACGCCGAGACGCCCGAGCGTGGACGCGGCTGCAAAGCAAAAAGACGCGACCAATGTGAACCGGGCGCCAGGTTGCGTGAACAAAAGCCGCAGGGGCTCGATCAGGCTGGTCTGTTCGCGCTCCACGCTAAGCAAATAGGCTCCCAGCATCAAAAGACCTAATCCGAGCAGGCCGAGGTTTCCAGGTAAATCGCCGATAACCAGCCATTCGATGATCACGACAAAGCCCGGTGTCAAGGTCATCACGGGTCCAACCAATGAGACTTCGCTGCGATGGATCGCGGTATTCAGGGCCCAACCGCCAAGTCCCGAGATACCACCACCAAGCAGCACCGCGGTAATGAACAGCGGTTCGTGTAGCGGAAAATTATGATTCCATACAATCAGCGGCAATGTCACAATCAGACTTGCCAGGTTAACGTAAAGTGTTAGAGTCCGTACCGAGAAGCGAAGACTCAGATGCTTGGTGACCGCAAGCCGAGAGGCATGAAAGAACGCCGATAACAGCGAGAACAGGATCCAAAAGGGTGCAAAAGCGGCGAACTCCATCGGGATCAGATCTGGCCTCGCACAAAGCCCAAGAATCGCATGCCGGCAACACCAAAATTGGAGCTGAGCAGGGATAACAACACTGCCAACGAATTCGGCCGAATCACACTAGACAAAGGACGCGACCAAGACCGGGCAAACCGCGACCGACATTAACCTGACTCCAGTGCTGGCGACTGTAAGTCGCGCACCAATGCGGTGATCAGCCGCCCGGACAATCGGTTGAAGGCTGCAACCATAGCTGCCGGGGTCGTGCGCCCTAGGGAATTGACGGCGGTTGGTTCAAAGCCAGCATAGGTTTTGGAAGCAAGCAACTGGCGACTCTTTCCGCTGACCAAGGCGATGGAAAACTCGGCAGCAACCTGAGGCGGTTGATTCGTTGGCAGATGCTCGAAGCGCGTCAACTCACCGGTCAGCAGATAGTCGGCGCGGGCGGGATCACCAGCAGTGATGATATTCTCAAACACCCGCGCCGCGCGCAAAGCTGCCAAGATGTCGTCAGCGATGGCGCGCGCAGGTACATCTTCCCACAGATATTCACTATAACGCTGGACTTGGAGCGGATCTGCGGCGGTTCGGTAAACGATGCGGCTTCCGCCAATAAAGCCCCGCGCCGCCAGCGGACTGACGCGCAATGTGCCTGGGATAGTCCGCAAACCGGGGCTGGTGACGATTTCCGAGGCTAGAGTGAAATAAACATCGCGGATGCGCTCACTACCACCACAGCCGCTCGCGGACAAACCTGACCAAAGGCTCGCCATTACCGCCGCAAGCAGCCAAAGCCGCAGCAAGCGCCACGCCCTGAACCGTGCCCATGATTGCCTCAGCGTTCGAACCATGGCGAGGGCTCGTTTTGCTGTTTATTGAAAAGCAATGACTTCGGGTCTTGGCGCAGATCCCCAGACAAAGCGGCCAGATTGCGAGAAGCGGTTTCGATATTGGCCATGATGGGCGTAAGTGCAGCTGCCAATTCTTGCAGCAAGTATTGAGTATCCTCCAGCGATGCGGACAGGGCAGGCTCGCTTTGGTTTACAACTCGTCGCAAATCTTTCGCTAGGGAATCATAGGCTTGCAGCGCCTTACTCAACTCAGTGCTGCGTTCGGGAAACGTGCCGGACAGCTGTGCCAGGTTGCCGGTTATTTCCTGCACCGCACTGAGGATGGCGCCGATTTTTTCCGGATCGACAATCTTGTCAACATCGTTGCTGATCTGTTTAAGGCGATCAACCACTTCCGCGAGACTCTTGCCCATGTCGGCATTGCCCATGCCGCGAGGTTCAGCACTATCATCGCCAGCTTTGCTCGTGCCGATTAATCCCTGGATGCGTTGCTGTATCTGGATCAGGGTTGGGCGAATGGTTTCATCAATGGCGATCTGTGCCTGCTCCAGCACGGATGCAATCTGCGCGGCCAAGTCGGGCTGACGTTCCAGGGTCAGGATCAAATCGTCCTGCTGAAGTGTACCTGCTTCGATGCTCGGATAAATGCGAATCACATTGCCCTGCAATAGCCCGCCGGGGGCGAGCTGCGCCTTGCTGTTTGGCGGCACTGGCCAGTGGTTTTGAATGCGTAACGTGGCCCGAAAGCAGGGCAGATCGGGAGCCCGTGGCTGATTGGGCAGGGGACAGTCGGTACGGTCGCGGTCATCGCTGAATACTGGATCGAGCGCCTGCACAGAGCCGATGACAAAGCCCTCTTGGAGTACATCGATGCCTCGATCAAGCCCATCTGCGTCGAGAAAATAAGCGCGCAGGCGATAGCCACCGAACAGTCCCGGCGACAACAATATCGAGGTTCCTACCGCGACCAATGCCATGGCCAAAACGAAGCTCCCGGCCAGCAGTAGATCTCGGCGCTGGCCACGCGCCGCGCGTTTGCCGGGGGCGCCCACCTCGGGCGGCGAATAGAGACGTTCCAGTCGGCTCATGCAAAATCTATTTCGTCAGGGTATAGCGTAAGACAGCACCATGGCAAACATCGGGCAAACATCGGGCAAACATCGCCTGTCCACGGCCAAGGCTGGTTTGTGCATTCGACAAGCAGGTTTTGTACGCGCCTGTCAGCAGCCGATCGATCCTGTCCATGCACCAACTATGCTGTTTGCACTTCCGGCCTTGCCCATGCTTGTTTTCTCAAGGCCGCCCCTCCACCACATAACGCAATTCGATGCGTTCCTCCAGCGCTTCCCTCAGCGCCTCGCGCGAGCCGTCGAATTTAACCCGGCCGCCGTCAAGCACGACAACACGGTCGGCATTGCCGAGAGTTCCGATGCTTCTGCTGTCGGTGGTAATCAGAGTCAGGCCGCGTGCCTGCTGTTGCACTTTCAGCATGGCAAAGATGTCACGCACGGCGATCGGATCCAAACCATCAGTCAGTCCATCCCAAACCAGTAAATCGGGCTGATGGATCAACGCTCGGCCCAATTCCACCCGCCGGCGTTGGCCAAGGGATAGGGAACGCGGTCGGTGATTCTCCATACCATCTAACTGCAATTGAGTCATCACCAGGCGAGCCGCGCGTGTCATTTTCGTGCGACTCATGCGTGTTGCTCGCAGCGGCAGCAGCAGATTCTCCAGTACCGTCAGCCCATCGAGCAAGGAGCCGCGCTGCAACACCACGCCGATGCGTCCGCGCAACGCGCCCATGGCGCGATCATCAAGGGCAGCCAAGTCGAGCCCAAACAGACGCACAAGTCCAGCCGAGGGCATGTCCAGCCCAACCAGCAACCGCATCAGTGCTGTTTTTCCAGACCCATTCGGGCCGATCAGCAACAGACCTTCGCCCCGCGCAACTCGCAACGAAACATCATTGAGAATGCAATGCGTATTCACATGCTGAAACAGATGCTCCAGCACGACCAATGACTCATGCACAAGCCCGGCATTTAGGCATATCTCATGCTCCGCCTCGATGCGTACAGCGTTCTGCAGATCCACGAATACCCGCCTATGCACCAATCAGTATCACGGCCATAGCGCAAACATCAAATCAATCAGCAGAATGGCTGTGACCGCGCCGATCATGGTCTGGGTGGCAGCTCGGCCAATGCCATCGGGATCGCGACCTGCCATGCTGCCGTTGACAGTCGCGATCAACGCAATGATGACAGCAAATAACAAGGGCTTCACCAAGGCTTCGATCAGGTCTGCCAACCTCAGTGACTGCCTTAGCGCATTGGCCAGGTCGGCGAGATGAATATCAGACGCCATCAGCAGCCACAGCAGGGCGACGCCAAGCGTTACCAGGCTACCCCAGATCGCAAATGCAAACGACATCGCCAGCATTGCTAATAGCGCAGGGGCAGTGGAGAAAGTGATCGGGTTTATGCCACAGACCAAGAGCCCGTCCATCTGGCCGCTGACCGCCAGCGTCGCCTGGCGAACTGCCAACGCCACACCAGCGCGGCCGGCAACCATGATTCCGACCAACAACGGTATCAGTTCCATGATTAGCCCATAGCTGATAGAGCGCAACACCAGTAATGGTAAATCGAAGTTGTCCAGAACTGCCGCTGCCTGACGACCAAGGATCAGCCCCAGGGCTGCCATCACCAGCGTGATTGCCGGTAGGATGGAAAGTCCTGACTGACGCAGTGCCGCAGCAAAAAGCGGCAGATCGAGACGGTCGCGGCCGATGAATATAAAAAGATAGTGCACAAGGCATAGCTTTAATGTCACTGCCGCAAGACCGAGTCTTTCGATCCAGCCAAATGCGATGGCGCTATCCAGCACGTGTCGATGACGGGCGCTGACAATCCTCATCAGATACTCGCTGATGTTCTTTCTGTTAATTGCTTTTTGTCTGTTGCGATCGCATGGTAACCGAACCAATCCTGTTCACCAAATCATTCATCAGTTTTGCGATGAACCGCATCGTTACCCAACGTTGCATCGCTGCCAAAGTGGTCCAGTTCCAGGCGCCTAACACGCTCCAAGGTCATCTCCAGCAGTTGCCGATTGAATGAAATGAGATCTGCAACCAGACCAGCCAGGAAGGTAATAAAGCCGAGGATGACCAAAACGCCGCCGAGCACTAGGGATTGTACGTGCCCGGCGCCACCTTCGGTCACATAGAAAAACAGAAAACGGAGGATAGGCAGCGCACCGAGAAGCAGCATCGCGGCACCAATAAAAAAGAACATTCGCAGCGGCTGATACATGGCATACATGCGCACCATGGTACCCAGCGAGTTTTTTATGAAATGCGGGATGCTCTTAAACAGGCGAGAATCGCGCGTTTTGGGATTGGTGCGGACATGTACCGAGTCGACGGCGAGTTGGCGCTTGCCAGCCTGGATCACGGTCTCGATGGTATAGCTGAAAGATGAAACGATATTGAGGCGAATAGCGGCCTCTCGTGAAATGGCACGAAAGCCGCTTACCGTATCAGGCACCCAAATGCCGGCAAGTCTGCGCACGACGCCGCTGCCAAGATACTGCAAAAGCCTCTTGATCGGCGAGAAATGCGGGATGCTGTTCGTTTGGCGGTCGCCGATGACCATATCCGCTCTGCCGGCGAGGATAGGCTCAATCAACTTCGGGATGTCCGCGCCAACATATTGGTTGTCGCCGTCAGTATTGACGATAATATCGGCGCCACGCACCAAACAAGCATCGAGCCCCTTACGGAATGTGCGGGCAAGGCCGAGATTACGCTTATTACGAATGATGTGGTCGACGCCGATTTCGCGGGCAATATCGACGGTATGATCTCGGCTGCCATCATCAATGATCAGCACCTCTACTTTATCGATACCGGTGATCTCTCGCGGAATGTCTGCGATAGTCTCCGGGAGGGTTTTTTCCTCATTGTAGCAAGGAATTTGGACGATGAGCTTCACGTGAGGTCCGTAACTGTTGGCCTGGACAAGGAATGGTTTGTCTTTTCATTATCAAGTAGCTATGAGAGCCTCGCCCAACCTTGCCAGCATGGTCAGGAATCTATTTCCTACACTTCTACAGTGGGCAGGAAGACGCTGGCAAACCAGTTCCTGAACGTCTAATATCTGTCCCCATTTTATCGATGACCGTAAAGGGGCAGTTGGCTTCTGGGGATATCACGCAGCATCGGGGCTTGGCGATCTTTTACGGAGAGCAATGGTGCGTCTGTGTTCGGCCAGTCAATGCCGATCTCCGGATCGTCCCAGCGTACTCCAAATTCAGTCTCAGGGTGGTATTGATCGGTGCATTTATAACTGAACAGGCTGGTCTCGCTAAGCACGATGAAGCCGTGTAGGAAGCCCTTTGGAACCCAAAGCTGGCGTTTGTTATCACCACTGAGATAAGCGCCGGTCCAGCGTCCGAAATGGGGTGATCCGCGACGCACATCGACAGCCACGTCAAATACCTCACCTTGGATGACTTGTACCAGTTTTCCCTGGCCAAACGGGTGTTGAATATGTAGCCCACGTAGGATGCCACGGCTGGAGAAAGACTGGTTATCCTGTACGAAGTCTTCGTCTATACCTGCTTCAGCATAACGTTGACGTTGCCAACTCTCATAAAACCAACCGCGCGCGTCGCCAAATACTTTGGGCTCGATTAACACTACATCAGGCAATTCGGTGGTGATAATCTTCATGATTGCCGCTCTTGCTGTAATAGGCCGAGCAGGTATTCGCCATAACCGCTTTTGCGCAGGGGCTCAGCTAATTTAATGAGGGCTTCAGCGTCGATCCACTGGTTCTTGAATGCAATCTCCTCTGGCGCGCAGACCATCAGCCCTTGACGTATCTCGATCGTTTGAATGAAATTGGCAGCCTGGATCAGTGATTCGTGGGTGCCAGTATCAAGCCAGGCAATGCCGCGACCAAGACGCTCGAGATGCAGGTCACCGCGACTGAGATAAAGTTTGTTGAGGTCAGTGATCTCGAGTTCACCCCGGGGCGAGGGCTGCAGGGTCTCGGCCATGTCACAGACGTGTTGATCATAAAAGTAAATACCGGTTACGGCATAATTGGACTTGGGTCTGGTCGGCTTTTCCTCTAAACCAATCACCTTACCATCAGCAGCAAACTCCGCCACGCCATAGCGTTCGGGATTCTTTACCCAGTAACCGAATACGGTTGCACCAAGCTCGCGTTTGTTGACTGTTTCCAAGGTGCTCACCAGACCACTGCCATAGAAGATATTATCTCCCAGAATCAAACAGGATGGATGATTGTCGATGAATGCGCGACCGATAATAAAAGCCTGAGCCAAGCCACCGGGGCTTGGCTGTGTTGCGTAGTCGAGTCCGATACCCCACTGGTTGCCGTCGCCGAGCAGATCACGGAAGGATATGGCATCGCGCGGCGTGGTGATGATCAGGATCTCGCGGACTCCTGCCATCATCAGCACTGCCAATGGATAGTAGATCATTGGCTTGTTGTAGATTGGCAATACTTGTTTGCTGATGGACAGCGTCAGCGGATGCAGCCGCGTGCCGGAGCCACCCGCTAGAATAATGCCTCTTCGTTGTGTGCCGGTTCGGTTCATTTAAAACTTACAATGCTTGCTTGGTTGCCAAGGCGCTGGCCACGGTAACTGCCATCTGTAACGCGGCGACACCATTGTTGGTTGTGAAGATACCAGTTCAGCGTGCGGCGCATGCCACTTTCAAACGTTTCTGTCGGCTTCCAGCCCAGTTCGCGTTGCAGTTTGGAGGCATCGATAGCATAGCGCAGATCATGACCAGGGCGATCAGCGACAAATTGCTTGAGCTGGCCGTGCGGGCGATACGGGGAATCCGGCAACGCCTCGTCGAGTAGAGAGCACAGGGTGTCAACCACCTCCAGGTTCGCCTTTTCGCTGTTCCCGCCGATGTTGTAAACCTCCCCAGGACGACCCGCTTCCAGCACGCGCATGATGGCACGACAGTGATCCTCCACATAGAGCCAGTCACGCACATTGGAGCCATCTCCGTAGATAGGCAGAGGCTCGCCAGCGGTGGCCTTGGTAATAATCAATGGAATCAACTTTTCCGGGAACTGGAATGGCCCATAATTATTCGAACAATTGGTGGTCAGGACGGGGAGGCCGAACGTATGATGCCATGCGCGGACCAAGTGGTCCGAGGCGGCCTTGGATGCAGAATAAGGGGAGTTAGGTGCGTAAGGAGTCGTTTCGGTAAAAGCACCGGTTTCGCCGAGGGAGCCATAAACTTCATCAGTTGAGACGTGCAGAAAACGAAATCTTGCCTTTTGCGTCTTATCAAGAGCGTACCAATAGGCGCGAGTACAGTCCAGCAAGTTAAATGTACCCACAACATTGGTTTCGATAAAAGCGGCGGGACCGTCGATCGAGCGGTCAACGTGACTCTCAGCGGCAAAGTTGACCACGGCATCCGCTTGGTATTCGTGCAACAATTTCGGGATAAGCTGCAGATCACCGATGTCGCCATGGACGAAGTGATGGCGCGGATGATTCATGATCTCTGCCAAGGTATCCAAGTTACCAGCATAGGTGAGCTTGTCCAGGTTGACGACATGCAGATCCGACTGCCCCAGCATCTGACGAACAAAATTGCCGCCGATAAAGCCGGCACCGCCGGTAACAAGAATTGTTTTCATGAAGATAGGATTTTGTGGTTATCGCTGGCAGCGCAAACACCTGGTTGCGGAATCGCGTCGAATGGATAAAGGCTTTGATGATATCAGGTCAATTTGCATAAATAGCCGGACTCAACGCACGGCGGCTGTTATCGGGAGCGTCGAACGTCGATGACTTCCGAAAGCTGTCGCAATCTACCGATCAGCTTGTCGAGCTGTTTTGCATCGGTCACTTCAATTGTGAAACGCATGCTGGCGACATCACTGGTGGGGTCCGATTGGGTATTGGTTCCGAGCACATTGGCATCGGCATCCGCCAACACCGATGAAATATCGCGCAGCAATCCTTTACGATCAGCGGCGACGACCACCAGATCCACTGGATATCCAGTATCTGGTGGCTGCTCGGCCCAATCAACATCGAGCAGGCGCTCACGATCGTCGTCGGATAAATTAAGTATATTACGGCAGTTTCGCCGATGTACGATCACACCGCGTCCGCGGGTGACAAAACCAATCAGCCGATCATAGGGCACTGGGCGACAGCAAGTGGCCATCTGTGTCATCAAGTCTTCGACACCTTCCACAACAACATCGGAGCGCCCGCTCCTGGCTCGCGAAGCCATTTGCCTGGTTGACGGCTTGCCAGGCGATATTTGCTTTTCAGCCTCCGAGCGCTCGTGGCGGGGCTCACCGATCTGTCGGGCCAGATGTCCAACAGTAACGTCGCCACGGCCGAGAGCGGCGAGCACATCCTCGCCCCGGTGTAGGTTGTAACGAGGAGCAATCTTATCGAGTTCGGGCTTGGCATCAATCCTAAGGCGCGCCAGTTCTTTGTCAAGCAAACTACGGCCGTCGGCCATGTAGCGATCATAGTCCTGTAATTTGAACCATTGACGCACGCGGTTGCGGGCGCGCGAGGTGACCATGTAGCCGTGATGCGGGCTCAGCCAGTCCCGGCTCGGAGTGGCATTCTTTTGCGTCAAAATCTCCACTGTCTCGCCGCTCTCAAGCTGGTAGTTGAGTGGCACAATACGCCCGTCAACACGAGCACCGCGACAGCGGTTGCCGACCTCGGAATGAATAGCATAGGCAAAGTCCAGTGGAGTAGCGCCTTTGGGCAATTCGATCACCTTGGCTTGTGGCGTAAGCACGTAGACATGCACCGGCTCAAATTCGGCTTTGAAGCGTTCGCCAACATCGCTGGATTGATCGCTCTCGTTCTTCAATTCAAGCCAGTTCCGCATCCAAACCACGCGACGCTGGAAGTCGGGATCGTGGCCCTTGGCTTCTTTGTAAGCCCAGTGCGCAGCAACGCCGAATTCGGCATGATGGTGCATATCGAGGGTGCGTATCTGCACCTCCAACGGCTTGTCCTCGGGGCCGATCACCGCCGTGTGCAGAGACTGATACCGGTTGCCCTTTGGCGTGGCGATGTAATCGTCAAATTCCCGGGGAATATGCTGCCAGAGACCATGTACGACGCCGAGTACCATATAGCAGGTGGGAATATCCCGTACCATGACCCGCACCGCGCGCAAATCGAATATCTCCGCAATGTCGACACCCTTGCGTTGCATTTTGCGCCAAATGCTGTAGATGTGTTTCGGGCGGCCGCTAATATCAGCCTTGATGCCGACCCGCTCGCACTCGATACGCAGGGTTTCGATGACACGTTGGATATAATTCTGGCGCTCCTCGCGGCGCTCGCTGAGTAGTTCGGCGATACGCCGATACTCGTCCGGCTCGAGATAGCGCAAGGATAGATCTTCCAATTCCCATTTCACCTGCCAGACGCCAAGACGATTCGCCAGCGGAGAATACACATTTCGGGTATCAACAGCCAACTCCCGCTGTCGTGCCGCCTGTAGTCCCTTTGCCATGCGCATCAGATGTACCCGCTCCGCCAGCACCACCAGCACCGCACGCACATCCTCGGCAATACCAAGCAGCAGACGACGCAGGTTTTCTTCGTGTTCATGTTGATCCTTATCCGAAATGACACGGTCGATGTTGGTAAGCTGACCGATGCGGCCAAGATCCGCGACCAAACCGGTCAGCCCCCCGCCGAAGCGGGCGGTGAGCTCAGCTTTGGTAACGCCATTGCGTCCCAGACAGCCATTCAGCACCGCCGCACACAGGGTATCAGCGTCCATGCGCAGGCCGAACAAAATGTCTGCCGTGGACATGCGATGGCGCGCCTCGGTCTCACCGGTCTCGAGCATATGCCCAGAGCGACACGCGATCATCAATTCGCAAGCGGCACTAATGCGCGAACATTCGTCCGCATCGTAGTGTGACGCAAGGGCGGCGATCCAGTGGCGGCTGGCTGCCCAGTCGTCCGGCTCCGTATCAGGTAAGCGAGAGGTGTGAGTGACCATGTTCCGGCAGCCAGCAGCAGGAGATGAAACCGGTGCAGCACTTCGCTGTTAATTGCTCCCAGGCCATTAGGCTGCGCAAGTATTCGTGGGGTTCGGGATCGGGGTCGCTGTCGGTATCGGTATCGAAATTGGCGCCTCGTGCCTAACACCGAGGGTTTGTAGACGCGGAATCTTCGATCCCGATCCCAACCAGAAGCGCATCCTTACGGCCACTGGGCACAGCATCCTGCACACAGGGCTCGGAGCTTCACAATCGCCATAGATAGTTTCCTAATCAGTCAATTACATGGCTGACCAGTCCGTCGGCGAGCTTCGGTTCGAACCAGGTGGATTTGGGTGGCATGACTTGGCCGGCATCAGCAACTGCCATCAGGTCGTCCATACGCGTGGCATGCAACGAAAAGGCGACTCGCATCTCACCCGAGTCGACACGGGCCGCAAGTCCGTCGAGCCCACGGATGCCGCCGACGAAGTCGATACGCTGATCACGCCTCGGATCGACAATACCGAGGATCGGTTCGATGAGGTTGTCCTGCAACAGGCTGACATCCAGCCGTGCCACCGGGTCATCTGAAGGAATGCGTTGCGAGTCCAGCACGAGTCGATACCAATGCCGGTCAAGGTACATGCCGAACTCGGCCGGAACAGCTGGTTGCACCGGGGTATCGCTGGACTGGATCTGAAATGCTGCGCTCAGACGCTGCATGAAGTCCGCCGTATCAAATCCGTTCAGGTCTCGCACCACTCGGTTATAAGGCAGGATCTGCATCTGATGATGAGGGAAGATCACCGACAGGAAATACTGATGGCTGGCATCCGCGGTGGCATGTTGGGGTTTATCGGGGTTTAACTCCGGCCCTCTCCGGTCGGCTGCAATGCGCGATGCCGCCGCCGAGCGGTGATGGCCATCGGCCACATAGAGAGCATCAAAGGTATCGAATCTCATGCTCAGCCAACGAATGGTTGCAGCATCATCGATGCTCCAAATTTCATGGCGCACGCCATCCGCGCCGGTCAGGTCCACTTCAGCCACGGCGTGGCAGCTTTGCGCTAATCTGGCGTCGATCTCAGGGTCGGCCTGGTAAACCAGAAAGACGGGACCGGTCTGGGCGTCAAGTGCAGCGATCTGACGTACGCGATCGTCCTCTTTTTCTGGGCGCGTAAACTCATGCTTTTTGATACGTCCGGCATCGTATGCGGCAACGGATGCAGTTGCCACCAGGCCCGTCTGCCTGTGCTCGCCCATGGTGAGCCGATAAACGTAGTAGTGCGGTTCAATATCGCGCATCAAGACGCCTTTGGCAAGCATGCGGTCCAAATTCTCGCGAGCCTTGGCGTAAACCGTAGGGCTGTAGGGGTCAGTATTCACCGGCAGATCTACTTCGGGCCGAGAGATATGCAAAAAGCTCCAGGGCCTGCCTTCGACCATGCGCCGGGCTTCTTCGGCATTCATCACATCATAGGGCGGAGCGGCCACTTCGGCGGCGCGGCCGGGTGCCGGCCGCAGGCCTGCAAAAGGTTTGATCAGGGACATAACAACAAGGATTTTCCAGTATTTGGTTGTCGCGGACGAGAGCTGGCCTGACGAAGCGTTGCATGGCTTCGAATTGGGTGTTTGCCGCTTGCCGCGTGCGATTGTTTATTCACCGCGCTGGCGGCGCATAGAGTAATCCGCCCTGATTCCAGAGCGAATTGAGGCCGCGCTTGATGTTGAGCTCGGACGCAGCTCCAAGGTTGCGCTCAAACATCTCTGCATAATTGCCCACCTGTAAGATCACGCGATAGCCCCATTCCTTCTCGATGCCCAGCGCAGTTGAGGTTTCGCCATCAAGATCGAGCAATGTGCGCACTTCTTGGCTTGTGGCGCGCGCCCTGCTGGTAAAAACATTGTTGGAGTCAATGCCCAATTCTTCGGCGTTGATCAAAGTGTAGAGGGTCCAGCGCACCAAGTCGAACCAACGGGTTTCGGCCTTACGCACGGCAGGACCAAGGGGCTCCCTCGAGATGACCTCCGGCAAAATGCGCTGACCATGCGGTTCTTTGAGAGTAGCGCGCAGTCCGTACAGCTGTGAGCGATCGCTGGTCAACGTTGAACATTTACCAGCAAGGTAGGCTTTCTGTGCGCTTTTGATATCCGGAAAAAGGTTCATTTGCATGCGCATCCGATGGCGGGTGAAATAGCGACGCGCATTGTCCATGCTGGTGGTACCGTCAATTGCACAGATCTTGGCTCCATCAAGTTCTAATGTGCTGAATAGGCTGGTGGTGCGCGGGACCATGAATGCTTGTCCATCGAAGTAGAGGATGCCGACAAAATGGATACCCGCAGTGAGATCGCGGTACCCGGTCCAGGTTGTGTTGCGAGCGAGCAGATCCACCCTACCGCTGCGTAATGCAGAGAAGCGCTCCTCGGTATTGAGTGGAATGAAAGACACCTTGTTCGCATCGCCAAGAGCGGCAGCTGCAACGGCACGGCAAAAGTCAACATCTAGCCCACTCCAAACACCACTCTTCAGTAATGACAAGCCTGGCGCATCGCCATTGACCCCACAACGTAATTTACCGTTTGCTTTGACCTCATCGAGAGTATCGGCGCCCGCCACGACGCAAAATAAGCTCGCCGCCCACAGCAAAACTGCCAACAACGACCTAAACGATCTCAAGGCAGTGCATGATCGCGCCAAATTCATCATTATCATCCCCTGATCAGCTGTCTGTTCGATCATATTCGTCTTTTCTCATGACTCTGGAGTGTGCTGACACACATGCTGCAAGGATGCAGAGGGCCTGGCCTTTAACACCATTACCAACGAAACAAAGCCCACTGCGGCACATTGTTTTCGGCACCAGGTGTTCCACGCCGCCAAGCCATTTCCCCGGAGCCATCTTCATCCACCAGATAGTACGGAGGCCCCACGACCGGTGTAATCTTGATCATATAGGTATTGTTGTTGACGCTGTATTTCTCGACCGTTCGATTGTCGAATTCCTGAACCGTGATCGCGGGCCTGATATCGGCTTGGGTCACCCGCAGGTCGAGATCCCCGACGGCAATCTGGGCGCTCGAAAAGGAATGGAAAAAAGCGAGGATTGGGGTTGCGATCAACCATCGATAGCGCATGATAGGGCTTTCCGACGATGACAATCCTGCAAGTTTAACAGGAAGCCAGATCCTGAACATATAGCGGTTGTCGGCCGTGCGCTGAATTCACCCGGATTGCATGATGCGTATCAGCCTCAGGCTCGATCGAGTCATCACCGGCTCATGGTGCCAGCCATCATCGTATTTTCCACCCCGAGTACAATGCCTAAAACATCCGCTGCCCTAAAATATCCGATGTCATACGACGTCGCTGAATTGTGACCTGTCGCGCAGCCCGTGCCAAGCCGAGAATTTAGACTGGAGGTGAGTATTCCAACAATGTTGGGACCGAACAGCATCGGAAAGCCCAAGTAGCAACCATTGAATGTGCCGATTCCACAATGATGATTAGCTGGACTGATGAATAACTCCCTCACAATATCGACCCATTTCACAACCAAAATAACCAAAATGCCGCCTATCGACTCCAACTCTGCTGACCTTGGGACAACGCCTTGCGCAATCGATCGAGTTACGCCTCACGGCATTGCATTGCTGTGCCTTGTGTGGGAGACACCATAGGCAGACTCGGCATTTCGTGCGTTGTTGCTGGATGGCACGCGCCAGCCATGACAGTGGTCATTGGATGTCTGGTCGGAGCTGCTGCTGATCGAACTACGCGAGTCAGCCTACGGAACGGCTTCGGTTCGCATCATCGCAGGAAGGGATCTGGAGCAGTATTGCGCCTTGGCGATTGGCGATCGCCGTGTGCTCGAAAGGCTCTATGCATGTTGGGCCTTGTTCATAACTCCGACCAAGTGACGAGCAGGTGCGCGGGGCTTTTCCGTAAGGTTTTGGTTTTAAGGTTAAAATACTGCGCCGTTCGAGGTTAACTCTCAAGGCTTGGCCGAGCTTATGAACAAGGCCACATGTTGCGACGACACGGAGAAATTTGCTTTAGTATACCAAGACTTGATCTTTGATAATCGCTGCGATCGCGCGGGTTGGCCGCTAGCGGTATGGGAGGAACTGATATGGCTGCAAGAGATATGCGATATGGCGATTGACATTGGTTTCGGCGCCCATGGCAGCTCGGACGCCGGCTAAAATTTCTAAGCGGCCTGCCGCAGCGCAGCCAGCGGTGGACGCACTAGGGCGCCGTAGGTACCCAGTGTTCCAGCAAGGCCGATCAATACACCACTGCCCAGCACCCCAAAGATCCAGAGCCAAGGATTCCAGGTGAACGGCAACCCCAAGAGCTCCTGCGCGAGTATCCATGCCGTGGCTTCGGCGAAGAGTGACGCGGTGAGACCGGCAAGCAGACCAACACTGGTAAACTCAACCATCAAGCCACGCAACAGTATGCGGCGCTCCGCCCCCAGCGTTCGCAACACGCCGTGTTCGACACGACGAACGGCCAGGCTCGCCTGAATTCCGGCATACATCACCAATAGTCCAGCGGTAAGGGTGAATATGAACACATACTCCACTGCCCGTATTCCTTGCTCAATGATGGCGCGTACCTGGGCAAGCAATGTACCAACGTCGATCAGCGTTACGCTCGGGAAAGCACCGAGCAGTTTTGGTACCAGCGATTCACGGTTTTTCGGCAGGTGAAAGCTGGTGACATAGGTAGCAGGCTCGTTACGCAGCAAAGCTGGTGGCGCGATGACAAAAAAATTAACGTTAAAGCTGTCCCATTGCACTCGACGCAGGCTGGTAACCTGGGCTGCGATCTCACGACCCGCAACCCAGAAGCGCAACTCGTCCCCGAGACTGATACCCAGGGTCTCTGCTAGTCCCTCCTCCACTGAGAATTGCGGTGATGCATCGGCATCGCTCCACCAGGAGCCAGCGACGATCTCGTTATCGTCCTGAATTCTTGTGGCAAAGCTCAGGTTGAACTCGCGCTCCGCGAGACGCTGGGCACGCGGCTGATCGAAATCGTCCGGTGACACGGGCTTGCCGGCAAGCTCGATTAGACGGCCCCGAATCATGGGGTAGATTCCCGAGCTTCGAAGGTCATTATCGGCGAAGAATCCAGCGAGGGAGTCTACCTCATGCGGTTGAATATTGATCAGAAACCGATCCGGCGCCTGTGCTGGTAGAGTTTGCTGCCAGCTACTGAGTAGGTCAAGGCGAACCACAGCCAACATCAATAAGGCTAGGATACCTAACCCGAAGCCGACAATTTGTAGAATCGATGCTGCCGGGCGGCGGGCAAGACCAGCCAGCCCAAGCCGCCAGATCCCGTAGCTGCGCGTAGATGCTAACCCGGCCAACCAAACTAGCAGCCCACCCAGGGCGAGCAGTGCGATTACTGCCCCTGTAACACCCAAGAGTAGCTTCCACGCTAATTCCGGGTCACCGGCCTGCCATAGCACTAGCAAGCCCAAGGCCGCAACAGCAGCCCCGGCGGCTAAGGCTACTGACATCCTCGGCGGACCTAGATCACGACGGAGCACACGTAATGGCGGTACTCGGGTCAGCTGCAGCAGTGGCGGCAGTGCGAAACCGGCCATGGCCACTAATCCGGTGCCCATGCCGACGCCGACGGGTTTCCATGAAGCCGCCGGCAGATCACTGCCAAACCATTCCTGCAGTAATAGGACCAGCCCCTGTTGGCCGATATAGCCGACGATGCAACCGACCAGACTGGCAAGCAGGCTGAAGAGCAATAAGCGTAATACGAATATGCGTGTGAGCAGGTGTCGCGGTGCGCCCAAACAGCGCATAATCGCTACTGCATCTGTCTGGCGCTCCACCAGCCTGCGGCTTGCCAGCGCAATCGCCGCACCCGCCACCAGCAGAGTGGTTAGGGCGGCCAGGTGTAAAAAGCGCGCGGCCCGCTCCACAGCCGACTCGAATTCCGGGCGCGCATCACGGGCGTCGATCAACCCGGCGTTGGCTGGCAGGCGCGGCTTGGCCCAAGCGGTAAATTCCTCAATGCTAGCAAGATCGCCCGCCACGAGTAATCGGTGGCGCACGCGACTGGCATCGCTGACCAGCCCGGTTGCACCCACGTCTTGCATCGCGATCATCACTCGCGGTGCAATCTGGAAGAAATTACCGCCGCGGTCGGGTTCGTAGATGATAAGCGCGTTCATCTTGAATTCTTGTTTGCCGAGTTGCAGCAGATCGCCAAGGACGGTGTTCAGAGAATGTAACAGCCGCTCCTCGACGCGAGCCGTACCAGACTCCAGCACGCCCACAGCGATTTGCTCTGGAGCATTGAGGCCTTGCCGCAACCGTAATTCACCGCGTAGGGGATAAGCGTCGTCTACAGCCTTTACCTGGACTAGTTGGCTCTGATTCCCCACCAGCACCACGCTCCGAAAAGTCAGCGTACGCGCCGTGCGCAAGCCCAAACGCTCAGCCCTGTCGGCGAATTCATCCGGGATTAGATCGGGGGCGTCGATGACCAGGTCGGCGGCAATCAATTCGCCTCCTTGGCGCTGCATGGCGCCTTCGATGCGATCGGTGAAGAAACCTACCGCGGTAATCGCGGCTACGGTCAGTATCAGTGCCGCGCCGAGAAGATAGAGATCGCCGCTGCGCCAGTCGCGACCCAGCAGCCGCATAGACAGGCTCCACGCGTTCATGGCAGTGGCTCCAGGTGACCATCTTGCATGAGCAGGCGCCGATTACAACGTGACGCCAGCGCATGGTCGTGAGTCACTAGTACGAGAGCGGCCTCTCGATCTGCGCGCAGCTCAAATAGCAGTTCGATAATACGCTCGCCGGTACCTTGATCGAGATTGCCAGTGGGCTCGTCAGCAAATAAGATTTGCGGGCTTGGCGCGAAGGCGCGGGCGATGGCCACGCGCTGTTGCTCGCCACCGGAGAGCTGCCGCGGATAATGCCCGGCGCGCGGTGCTAATCCGACTCGTGCCAACGCATCCCGCGCCAGGGACTTAATAGGTCGCATCGCCGCGCCATGCTTAGCCGCGTTGAGCTCTAATGGGAGTAGTACATTTTCCAGCGCAGTTAGTGTTGGTAATAGTTGAAAGCTTTGGAATACGAAGCCAACGCGCCCGCTGCGCAGTGCTGCCCGTGCATCTTCGTCCAGTAACGACAGCGACTCTCCGCACAATTCAATATGACCGCTACTTGCTTGATCCAGACCGGCCAATAATCCGAGCAGTGTGGACTTGCCACTGCCTGAAGCGCCGACAATGGCGACCGCTTCACCTGCATGAATCTGTAGATCCAGCTCGCTCAGGATGGTCAAATGCCCGCCCGGACCGGTAACATATTTTGACAGCCGTTCGGCGCGGCATAAGGTTGTGGGGGTACTCATGCGATTCTGGTTTCTATCGTGTCTAAAATACTATATGTTGATACTGGCGACTCTGGTCGCTTGGTCCGCGCTAACGATACAGGCGCAACAGGCTCCGCAAGTGCGGGTTCAGTTGCCCGATGAAAAATCGCCGGTATTACTTGTGCTCGGAGACAGCTTGAGTGCGGGTTATGGCATTTCATTAGCGCAAGGCTGGGTTACTTTGCTGCAAACACGCATCGAAGCGTTTGACTTGCCACATCGCGTCATCAATGCCAGCATCTCGGGTGATACTGCAGCTGGCGGATTATCGCGCCTGCCGAGATTATTGCGTGAACATCGCCCAGCAGTGCTTGTCATAGAGCTGGGTGCCAATGACGGGTTGCGCGGATTCTCGCCTAAACGTATTGAATCTACATTGGGTGCAATGGTTGGACTTGCTCAAGAGGCCAACTGTCGTGTGCTGATTGTCGGCGTTCGTCTTCCACCTAACTACGGTGCGGCTTACAGCGAGCGCTTTCAACGCATCTTTGTAAATGTTGCCAACAAGTTCGAGACTGCACTTTCAGCGCGTTTACTTGACGGGGTCGCAGAGCGTCCGGAGTTGATGCAGGCGGATGGTTTGCATCCTCTGGCAAGCGCCCAACCCAAGTTGCTGGATAATGTCTGGACCGACCTGCTGCCGTTATTACAGGCTACGGCCCCAGCAGTCGTGCAGCCAACGCAACGTTAATCTCGATCGCTGTGCACGGATGTTATTGCGCCGCTGTTCGTGGCCAAAGTCTTAATCAGAGTTTACAAATCGCTTTGTACTTCGCCTTTGCCGAGGAAGTTCCCGATGCAGAAAGTAACCATTATCGGATCGGGTTTTGGAGCCTTGACCTCGATCCATTGTCTACGTGATATTGGCTTCAAGGGGGACGTAACTGTTGTCAGTCCACGCGCCGAATTCGTTTACTACCCAAGCCTCATCTGGGTTCCATCCGGGCTTCGCTCAGGAGATGACTTACGTTTTGATCTCAAACCTTTTTTTCGCCGGATGGGCGTCACCCATGTCGCTTCCGAAGCAACTGGCCTGAGCGACGATGGCCGAACCCTGGAAACCACGACCGAAGAGATCGCCAACGACGGTTTGATCATTGCCAGCGGTGGGCGCTTTATCAAAAAACTGCCAGGCATCGAGCACGCGATCACCCCCTGTGAAGGTATTGCGGCTGCGCAACAGATCCGAGATCGAATAAGGGCGCTCGACGGTGGCACCATCGCCATGGGCTTTGCATCCAATCCGAACGAGCCCTCTTCCATGCGTGGCGGCCCAATCTTCGAGTTTTTGTTTGGACTGGAGCGCCAGCTGCGGCGCGAGGGCCGGCGTGAGCGCTTCCACATTGTTTTCTTCACACCAGCAGAACGGCCGGGTAATCGGCTCGGCCCAAAAGCCGTCGATAAATTGCTTGGCGCAATGGATCAGGCTGGCATCGAGGCGCATCTCGGGCACAAAATCAAAGGCTTCAGCGCCGATAAGGTCATCACCGAAGGCGGTGAGATCGCGGCAAATTTGATTATTTTCATGCCTGGAATGACCGGCAACCAGTGGTTCGACAACACCTCGTTGCCACGCTCTCCTGGTGGCCTGCTTCAGGCCGATGCTCTGTGTCGTGTGCCGGGCTTCGAACGTGTTTACGTGGTCGGTGATTCGGGTAGCTTTCCCGGCCCGGATTGGATGCCAAAGCAAGCACACATGGCGGATCTGCAGGCTAGGGCGGCGGCCAAAAATCTTATTGCTGAACTAGCCAAACGCGAGCCAACAGTCAGCTTTAACGTAGAACTCCTTTGCATCGTCGATGCTTATGACCGCGGCATGATGGTATGGCGTACTGATAAGCGTAACGTCGCTCTACCTTCGATGCGCATTTTCCACTGGCTTAAACGCGGATTCGAGTGGTGGTACCTGCGTCAGTATCGCTGAGATGTTCGCGCAAGATCCTCAATCCTCTGGGTGGTGCAGCAGGCATTGCCCGTATGAATCATCGTTAGTAAATGGGAGGTTGGCCATAGCGGCGATCCAGATCCCTCGCCAAGTCTTTGACGATTGCGCTGGCGGCATCGCCCCGACTTGATGTCCGCCCCTTGTAGCGGTCGTCAAGGCCAATTTCGCCGGTGCTCTTGCGTAGCGCCCTAACGCGCAACATTATCCGCTGCAATCCGTTGGAATCAGAACGACTCTCGATAATACTGGGTTCTATGATGATCTCGGACTCATTATTTTCGCTTGCCGAAGACAACAGCATGACGCTGGCAAAGATGCCAGCAGCATCAAGGCCCCTAACGATTTGCAACTGAATGCGCCTGCGTTCACGCACGCCGATTGTGGCATCGCCGGATAGCCGGACAGGCGTGACCGCAGCAACGAACTGGCCTCGATAGGCCTCTTCATCACCCGAAATGGCGGTGGTGGAGGAGCAACCAGCCAGCAAACAGAGGATCAGTAGGGCGGCGAGGACGACACCAGGCACTCGAAGCATTGAGTTTCGCTCCTATCAAAAAAACAATAGACGGGTAGATGCGGTCGATCAATCTCGCAGACTGACTTGTCTGACGTGGTTACGATATGCTCGACATGGCTCATTCTCACCTGTTAGCTGACTGTTGCCAATGTCAGTCCAACCAAGTGTCAGCCCGTTGATTCGGCAATCCGATCGGCGGACTGCGGTTGTCAACGCATGCTGGATTTCAACCTGTATGAGTGGCGGCCCAAAGATAAAGCATAGCCGTGCGACGCTTATATGGCGGCAGTGAATCGATTTTGACCTTACCGCTGTCGCGGCGCATAATGGTCTGCTTGCCTTGTTTTCACCATCTCCTTGTCTCACCGTACTGGTCCGTTGAGAGGCCGCGGGAGACTACTGATCCTAGAGGAGTATCATGCGACATTATGAAGTAGTTTTTTTGGTCCACCCGAGCCAGAGTGAGCAGGTACCAGCGATGATCGAGCGGTATCGCAGCAATCTGGAGGGACGTGGCGGCACCATCCATCGCCTTGAGGATTGGGGTCGGCGGCAGCTGGCTTATCCGATTAACAAGGTGCATAAGGCGCATTATGTATTGATGAATATCGAATGCGATCAGGAAGCGGTGGACGAACTTGAAAGTGCATTTCGCTTTAACGACGCCGTGCTGCGTAACCTCATCTTGAAGCGGGAGCGTGCCATCAGTGACCCGTCTCCGCTGCTCAAGGACGAAGAGGACGAGGAGCGACGCCCGCCGCGTCGTGACGATGACGATGATGGCCGGGGCGAGCGACATCCGCGCCGCGATGATCGCGAGCGCAGCTCGCGTGAGTACGACGAGTAGATACTGCAATCGTATAGCAAGAGGAGACCGATACCATGTCCCGCTTTTTTCGCCGCAAACGTTATTGCCGATTCACCGCTGAAGGCATCACCGAAATTGACTACAAGGATTTGAACCTGCTCAAAGCCTATGTCAGTGAATCCGGCAAGATCGTACCAAGCCGTATTACGGGTACCTCGGCGCGATACCAACGTCAACTTGCAAAGGCGATCAAGCAGGCCCGCTTTCTGGCACTGCTACCCTATACCGACGGTCATTGATCCATGCTTATGGTCTTAAGCGGTGTCTGTCAGCTTTGTACAGCATTTGGCATGTGTTGAGGCCGGCCTTCTGCATCGAGTGGGCACTCGTATAGCCTGTCATGCTTGCACCTACGCTTCTTGAAGAATGCGAATGTCAATCCTGCATCATTCAGCAGTTCAATTTTCAGCAATCACCTCAGCCATTGCTCGAATCTGCACCCACACCCGATTTCTGATCTGATACTGGGGGAAACCCGTGGACATCATTTTATTAAAAAAGGTCGGTGGTCTCGGCGAACTCGGTGACAAGGTCGCCGTACGTCCTGGCTATGGCCGTAATTTCCTAATCCCGACCGGCTGTGCCGTTCCGGCAACCGAATCGAACCTAAAAGCATTTGAAGCACGACGCGCCGAACTCGAGGCCGAGGCCGCAGCTATGCTGGCCGAGGCTGAGGCACGCAAGGCTCGACTCGAGGGCACATCAGTCACCATTGCGCGCAAGGCTGGAGAGGAGGGTCGTTTGTTCGGCTCCGTGGGAACCAGCGACATCGCCGAGGCGTTGACTGATTCCGGAGTCGAAGTCGCAAAGAGCGAAGTGCGGCTTTCCGAAGGACCGTTCCGTGTCATCGGAGAGCATGAAGTGGAATTACATCTGCACTCCGATGTAGACGTAACGGTTCAGATTGAGATCGTTCCAGCGGATTGAAGCGCCAACTCGATTGATTCTTTCGCCCAGTAACAGGGAAAACAAGGGTTGACGAAGCAATAGCAAATAATCATCAGCGCCCTACAGGAAAATCCCTAAAAGATTGCTCGATGAGGTGGCTGCGTTTTCGACCAGGCTATCGATGCAACAGCATCTGATGCTCTATCCGATCGACTTGCTGCACTGCCGATTCGTTCACTGAGGAGCTTATCGCTTTGGAACCTGATCATGCGGATCTCTATGAAGGATTGCGCGTGCCGCCCCACAACTTGCAAGCAGAGCAGTCATTGCTTGGCGCCTTGATGCTCGAAAATAGCACCTGGGATCTGGTGGCGGACAAGGTTGGCGAAGAAGATTTTTATCGCCAAGAACATCGTTTGGTGTTTCGCGCTGTGACATTGCTTGCGGACGAAGACCAACCCTTCGATGTCATTACGCTTGCGGAGGCGTTGGAGAAGCGCAAGCTGCTCGACGAGGTGGGCGGTATGCCTTATCTCGCGGAGATTGATCGCAATACGGCTTCTGCCGCCAATGCCGTGCACTACGCACGCATCGTGCGCTTTAATTCAGTGCTGCGGCAACTGGTCAAGGCCGGCACCGAGATCAGCGATCTCGCGTTCGACACCCAAGGTCGCGGTGAGGCGGAGATCCTCGACATCGCCGAAACCAAAGTGTTCAAGATCGCCGAGCAGATGAACCGCGGTATCGGTTTCCGCTCCATCGAGAGCCTGTTGAAGCTCGCCGTGGACAGAATCGATGAACTGTTTCACCGAGATGAACCGATTACCGGCCTGCCCACTGGCTTCAGTGACTTCGACATGAAAACTTCTGGCCTACAATCGGCAGATCTGATCATCGTTGCCGGACGACCGTCGATGGGTAAAACCAGTTTCGCGATGAATTTGGTCGAGAATGTCGCCATCAAAACCGGTCGCGGTGTCGCGGTATTCAGTATGGAAATGCCCGGAGACTCCTTGGCAATGCGCATGATGTCTTCGCTCGGGCAAATCGACCAGCACCGGGTGCGCACTGGCAAGCTGACCGACGAGGACTGGCCGCGATTGACTTCGGCGGTCACCATGCTGTCCCAAGCACCCATTTACATCGACGATACCCCAGCACTGTCGCCGACCGAATTGCGTGCGCGGGTGCGTCGGCTGCAACGCGATCTGAAGCGTGAGCAAAAGGATCTTGGCATGATTGTGATCGATTATCTGCAACTAATGCAATCGTCGACCGAGGGCGAAAATCGAGCTACGGAGATTTCTGCCATTTCGCGCTCCCTGAAGTCCTTAGCCAAGGAACTGAACATTCCAGTGATCGCCTTGTCGCAGCTGAACCGGAGTCTGGAGCAGCGTCCAAACAAACGACCGGTGATGTCCGATCTGCGCGAATCAGGAGCCATAGAGCAGGATGCGGACTTAATTGTGTTCATCTATCGCGACGAGGTCTACAACGAAGATAGTTCGGATAAGGGCGTCGCTGAAATCATCATCGCCAAACAGCGAAATGGACCCATTGGTACCATAAAGCTGGCATTTCTCGGTAAGTACACCAAATTCGAGAATTTGGCTAGGGATCTGTATGGCGACTCAGGTTACTGATCGGTGAGCCAACGCCAGAAGAAGACCAAATCCAGATTCGTCTGCAGCGCTTGCGGCGCACAGTTGCCCAAATGGAGTGGGCAATGCCCCGACTGCGGCGCCTGGAATGCTGTGCAAGAGAGCATTCTATCGACGAATGAACCCACGCAACGCCTGCGAGGCTATGCTGGCACTGCTCCAGACGGAATAGGCGGACTGGTTCAGGCGCTGGCAACCGTATCACCAGAGCCGCAGCCGCGTCATCCATCCGGCATTGATGAGCTCGACCGGGTACTTGGCGGTGGTTTGGTGCCAGGCTCGATAATTCTGATCGGTGGTGATCCAGGCATCGGCAAATCAACCCTATTATTGCAGGCCGGTGCTACCTTGGGTGAACGTGAGTCCGTCCTTTACGTCACCGGCGAGGAATCGCCGCAACAGGTGAGTTTGCGGGCTCACCGCCTGAATTTACCAGGTGCAAATATCCAACTGTTGGCGGAGACCTGTGTCGAGCACGTTTTGGCCAGTGCGGACGTGCAGCGGCCGAGTGTACTGATCATCGATTCGATTCAGACCCTGTTCACCAATGCCTTGAGTTCGGCACCGGGCACGGTTTCGCAGGTGCGCGAGAGTGCCGCGCAACTGGTGCGCTACGCTAAGCAGACTGCCACCACGGTATTTTTGGTTGGTCATGTTACCAAAGAGGGCGCATTGGCGGGACCACGGGTATTGGAACATATGGTAGACACCGTGCTCTACTTCGAGGGGGAGCCTGGCAGTACGCATCGCTTGGTGCGCGCTGTAAAGAATCGCTTCGGCGCAGTCAACGAACTGGGCGTTTTTGTCATGACAGACAAAGGCCTACGCCAAGTACGCAATCCCTCGGCAATCTTTTTGTCACGTCACGATCAGCCCGTGTCCGGCTCGGTGGTGCTGGTCACCCGAGAAGGCACCCGTCCAATGCTGGTAGAAGTGCAGGCGCTGGTGGATCAGAGCCCGCTTGCCAATCCACGTCGTGTAGCCGTGGGCCTGGAGCAGAACCGCCTCTCCATGTTACTGGCAGTTCTACACCGCCACGGCGGCGTATCCATGTTTGATCAGGATGTTTTTGTCAATGTCGTCGGGGGTGTACGCGTCAGTGAAACAGCTGCTGATTTGGCTCTGTTACTGGCCGTGCTGTCGAGCTGGCGCGATCGTCCGCTACCTTTGGACCTGGCAGTGTTTGGCGAGGTCGGTTTATCTGGTGAAATTCGGCCGGTACCGAACGGCCCGGACCGATTGCGCGAGGCGGCCAAGCATGGCCTGCACCAGGCTATCGTGCCAAAGGCAAATGTTCCTAAAGGCGGCGTCAATGGGCTGGTGATTCAACCGGTGCTGTCGCTACAGGAAGCCATCAATTGTCTATGAACAAAATCTGAAGGCAACCATCGATCCTGTGATTCGTGTGCGACCCATCACTTTCCGGTTGTTGTTGAATCATTACTCAGGCGTTGCTCTTGGCAGGCATATCCAGATGCTTGACAGTCTTCACCGCTTTCTCATCGGTCTGCATGATTTCCAGCGGGTGTCCATCCAACATCAGGCTTGTGCCCGGCTGCGGAATGGTCTCCAGATACTCCAGAATGAGACCGTTCAACGTTTTTGGGCCATGCGTAGATAGGGTCCAGCGCATGGCTCGGTTCAACTCGCGGACGCTGATGGAGCAGTCGATCATCAGACTGCCGTCTTCGGCACGGTGGATGTCCGGATAAGAATCCGTGGGGTCAGTTGTGAATTCGCCGACGATCTCCTCCAACAGATCAGCAAGCGTAATAAGACCTTGGAAATCGCCATATTCATCGACCACCATCGCCACGCGCGCCTTGATACGCTGAAAATTAATCAGTTGTTGGTACAGTTGGGTACCTTCCGGGACGAAATAGGGTGCACGGGCGATCATGCGCAGATAGGTTCTGACATGATCCGGCCCCTGCGTCGGCTCGGGCGGCAGACCCAACACATCGCGCGTATTGAAGATTCCAATCACATTGTCGAGACCGCCGTCGAATAATGGCAAACGCGTATAGCTGCTGCGTTTGATGGCGGCGAGAATCTCTTCCTCAGAATCCTGGAGGTCAATGCCTTCAACGTCGTTGCGCGGGATCATAATATCCTCAACCGTTGCGCTCTCCAGGTCGAGGATGGCCAGCAGCATATCGCGGCTGCGTTCCGGAATCATGACGCCTGCTTCGTTCACCACGGTGCGCAGTTCTTCCTGACTTAGATCCTGGATCTGCTGCGCATCCGTGCACACACCGAGTAGTCGCAACAGATTGTTGGTAACGAAATTGACCGCCCAAACCACTGGATGAAACAGCTTCAATAACGGCGTGTAAATATACGCGGCCGGATAGGCGAGCAACTCCGGATGCAGGGCAGCAAGTGTCTTGGGTGTCACCTCCGAGAAGATGAGGATCACCAGCGTCAACAATCCAGCTGCGATGGCAATGGCGCCTTCGCCGCCGAGCTTCAGCGCGATGATGGTCGCCAATGACGAGGCAAGTATGTTGACAAAGTTGTTACCGAGCAGAATCAGCCCGATGAGCTTGTCCGGTCGGTCGAGCAACCGGCGCGCCAAGATGGCGCCGCGGTGGCCCTGCTCAGCCTGGTGACGCAGCCGGTAGCGGTTCAGCGTCATTAGCGCTGTTTCCGAACCGGAGAAAAAGCCGGACAGCACCAGTAGTGCAATCAGGGCCAGCAATTCAGCAAGAGGCACTTGGTCCACAATGGGTTTGGGATGGGGGTCTATGCGACTCGCCCGATGGATAGAGTTGCGGTGTTATTCGCCAAAGCACTCGGTGCGATAGCGCCATGCGCGTAGTTCTTTACTCCAGTGGTCCGGAGCCAAACCGGCCTTAAGTTTCAGGTGGTGTAGAAAGTCGCGCGGATTGGGAAGTTGTTCCCAGACCGACGGCAAAAAGGTGCCACGACGAACCCTTTCGGCATCGTTCTCGGCAAGAATGATGCCGTCAATGCCCGGCTGCAACGACGCAAGCAACTGCTCCTCCGAGTCGAATTGGATGGGCTGTGCTGGCGTCAGTACAGAAATCTCGATACAGAGTGCTTCGAACTCGATACAATTGATCGGTGCGAATCGCGGATCACGAAAGGCTGCTGCATAGGCGTTATCAACGACATCTTTTACCACCGGCTGCACGGCTTCGAGATGGCCGATGCAGCCGCGCAATGCATGCCGCAGATGCAGGGTTACAAAGCAAGCGTGCTTCACCCGTAGCGCTTCTGGTTGTTTATCAACGTCAATTTGCAACGGCGTACCCTGCGTAAGCCCTTGGTGGATTGAGTCACGCGCGAGCAGCAGTAGTGTATGTCGCTCGAGTTCGCTGAACAGCTGTGTTTCAGGCATTGTACCGGAACTTTGGTCTGGGTTTGCGGCAGGGTAGGATGGATTAGGCGAAAGCATAGGCGCCGTATCCTACTACTCGTTCGTGCATACCGGCGGTATCGCCGGAGTTGCGAAGGTCGAGCAGTTCCGCACGCAATTCGTGTCGGCGTGCTTCCAGCAGTAAGCCAGCGATCGCCTGGCGTCCGCAGGCTTGATGAGAATTGATTGCCTCCGGGCATAGTTGGCAGATCGCTTCTGATGTTTGTCGGTCGATGCGCTGTGCCGACTGGTAATCGAGATAATGGCTCAAATCCGAGCTAATAACGATTAACGTCTCCCTGCCGCCCCAGACCTGATCCAGAGCTTCGGCAATATCGGTCTCGCATAGATTGCCGACCAGTAACGGCAAGATACTGAAATTGGATAGCACCATCTGCAGGAATGGCAGCTGTACTTCCAGGCAGTGTTCGCCATTGAAAGCGGTATCCAGTTCTTGCACCTGATCTAGTTTGGCGATGATATCCAGGGCAGTGCGATCAACCGGAATTTCCCCTAATGGTGTTAGGTAGCGTTGTGCGCTGCAATAGGCAAGCCCTTTAAATGCAAAACGATGTGCTGGTCCAAGCAGAATCACGCGTGTAATTTGTCGAGCATGACCTGCGATGCGCGAATAGGCGTGAGCAGCAACCGCTCCGGAGTAAATGTAGCCCGCATGCGGAACAATCAACGCCTTAGGGCATCGCGCAGCGAAACTCCTCGACTGCTGAGCGGATTGCGAGGTTGGCTGTTGCGTGGGTGAAATGTCAGGCGCGGCGGCGTCTAGATAGCCGCGGATCTGATGGGCCAATTGTGTCGCGTCGTCCGGATAGAACAGTCCGGCGACAGAGGGGCTGCGGAGCTGCGACATGAGCTTGCCTTGTTGCCAATGTTAGTTGAAGACTGGTACTTATTGTAACCCGCAAGTCTGTCCGCTATCCGGACTTCGTCGACCGAAGGTGAAGGCTTCCATGACTGAATCGAAAATCCACCCAACCGAATTTTGGCATCATCTCGATAATGGCCAGATACAATGCGATGTCTGCCCACGCCACTGCACCCTACATGATGGGCAGCGCGGATTGTGTTTTGTGCGCGGCCGCAATGGTGACCAGGTTGTGCTCCATTCTTACGGACGCTCCAGCGGCTTTTGCATCGATCCGATCGAAAAAAAGCCTTTGAATCATTTTCTGCCCGGAACTCCAGTGCTGTCATTCGGCACCGCTGGCTGCAATCTTACCTGTCGTTTTTGCCAAAACTGGGATATGAGTAAATCCCGCGAGATGGATAAGCTGGCCGCGACCGCGTCGCCGGAAGGCATCGCAGCAGCCGCGGCCCGCCACCGATGCCGCAGCGTTGCTTACACCTACAATGATCCGGTGGTGTTTCTGGAATATGTCCACGACACCGCCGAAGCTTGCCGGGCGCAAGGCATTCGCAATGTCGCGGTTACCGCAGGATACATTGCACCGCGAGCGAGAGAATTTTTATTCTCCAATATGGATGCGGCCAACATTGATCTGAAAGCCTTTACTGATGCATTCTATAAACGCCTTTGCGGCGCCAGCCTGGCCCCAGTTTTGGAGACGCTCGAGTATCTGAAGAACGAGACCGAGGTCTGGTTGGAACTGACGACGCTGATCATCCCGGGGTACAACGATACCGAGGCCGAGATTGCCGGTATGGCGGATTGGGTTGTCGAGCATCTCGGGCCAGAAGTACCGATGCATTTCACCGCTTTTCATCCTGATTATAAAATGCGCGACGTACCGCAGACGCCAGCAGCAACCTTGACCCGCGCGCGACACATCGCCCATAACCGTGGTGTGCGCTATGCATATACGGGTAATATCCACGACAGCGATGGCGGCAGCACCTATTGTCACGCTTGCGGACACCTGTTGATTCAACGCAACTGGTATCAGCTTGGCAATTGGGGCCTAACGCAGCACGGGCTTTGCCAGATCTGCGGCGAACCCTGTGCTGGCGTCTTTGAATCGCATCCTGGCGATTGGGGGGCTCGACGTTTGCCGTTGCCTTCGCTGCAGATGTCGAGCACAGCAGCTTAGGCGATTTCTTCGAAGAAACATGCCACTTAGTAGCTGTTCATGGATAACCTATACAACGCTATCCAGACATTGGCGGAGTGCAATCGGGGTCGGGGTCGCTATCGGAATCGGAATCGAGAGAGAAAACGCCCTATGCCATTCGGTCACGAGAAGCTCGACGTCTAGCGTGCGGCCATCGAGTCTGTCGGCTGGGCCTAGCGCGACTGCGAGCATGTGAAAGGACAGCGTAACGCGAAGGATCAACGCCTGTGCGCATCGTAGGTGCGCATCCTAGGCGCGCATCGCAGGCCATCGCGCTGAAGATTACCGAGGGTAACGGCAAAGCGACGAGCGCGGATCGACGCCGGTCGTTTGGGAAAGCGCACGAGGCTCGGCGCTGGAGTGCGCTGCGATTCAGGACGTGCTTGCTGGTGTGCGAAGCGTTGTGCGCAGACGACAACAGCAAGCAAAAGGCACTGCTCGATCGTCGTGTGGCCATGCTGACGATGCTCGGACAGCGTGGCGACGCGGTCAGCGAGGAGCTTGGCGGATGGGTTGGTCGGTTCGATACCGACGCCGATACCGACGCCGATAGCGGTACCGAATGAGTCGGCAGGCGACACCCAAGCCAAAAACCTGTTTAGCTTGTTTCTGCACCATCGCTTGGCTTGTCTTCTCGTACGGCATCGACGTTGCGTCAATCCGTCCATAGAGCGACCATGGGCGGGTTGCCGCTTCGCGAAGGCGAACGCGAATTCGGCGCCAGTTGGTCTATTGCTCTCCGGCGATTGCCTTAAGGCAATTTGCTGTATTGGCCCATGACGCGGATAATGCGCTGCTTTTTCCAGTGAGGGTAATCCGTGTTCAAGAATGCCAAGGTATTTCGGCTCAGCGTACCGTTCGTATTGGATCAGATGGCGTTGCACGAACGGCTCCTGGCACAACGTTTTCGCCCTTGCGGACCCTTGGAGGTCGCGACCATGGGCTGGGCATCACCAATTCGGCCAAACGCCGAGATGCTGGTGGATGTCGCAAATGACTGTCTACTGATCGCGGCCCGTCGCCAGGAGCGATTATTACCCGCATCGGTGGTCACCGAAGCAGTGGCCGAGCGCGTCGCCGAAATCGAGCAAGCGGAAATGCGCGAGGTGGCACGGCGCGAGCGCAGCCAATTGCGCGAAGAACTCCTTATGCAAATGCTGCCGCAAGCATTCACGCGCTCGCGGCTAGTGCGCGCCTACATCGATACGGTGGGCGGCTGGGTAGTGGTGGATGCATCCAGCGATAAACTTGCAGAGGAGCTGTTGTCGCTGTTACGCAAAAGCCTAGATTCATTCCCAGCCAAGCCCCTTACCGCCGGTATTTCGGTGTCGGAGCGCCTGAGCGCCTGGTTGGCGACCGGTTCTGCCGGCGATGGCTTCGAGCTGGAAGATCAATGCGAACTGCGCGACCCTGCTGATTCGCGCTCGGTCGTGCGCTGCCGTGGTATGGACCTGACGATTCCAGAAGTGAAGACCCATCTCGACTCCGGCAAGCGGGTCGTAGCCCTGGGATTAACCTGGCGTGAGCATTTGTCTCTGGTATTGGATGAGTCGCTGGGACTAAAACGACTGCGCTTCGCCGATGAATTAATCGACCAAGCGACCGACGAAGCCGACGAGGATGAGACTTTGCGCATGCAAGCTGAGCTGTCGATCATGACCGATCAGCTACGCACGCTGCTCGCTGGTCTGTCAACGGAATTTCAGTTGGAAACGGATGTACCGAAAGCCATTCCGATAGAAGGTCGATAAAGGGCTGATGACCGCCGCAACGGAAATATCGAACAGCGAACCACCTGACACTATGTGATGGTGCAGAAACAAGCTAAACAGGTTTTTGGCTTGGGTGTCGCCTGCCGACTCATTCGGTACCGCTATCGGCGTCGGTATCGGTATCGGCGTCGGTATCGAACTGACCAACCCATCCGCCAAGCTCCTCGCTGACCGCCTAGCCACGCTGTCGGAGCTTCGTGAGCATGACCACACGACGAACGAGCAGTGCCTTTTGCTTGCTGTTGTCGTCTGCGCACAACGCATCGCACACCAGCGAGCACGTCCTCAATCGCAACGCACTCCAGCGCCGAGCCTTGTGCGATTTCAAACGACCGGCGTCGATCCCCGCTCGTCGCTTTGCCGTTATCCTCGGCAATGTTCAGCGCGATGGCCTTCGATGCGCACCTACGAAGCGCACAGGCGTTGATCCTTCGCGTTACGCTGTCCTTTCACATGCTCGCATTAGCGCTAGGCCCAGCCGACAGACTCGATGGCCGCACGTTAGGCGTCGAGCTTCTCATGCACGAATGGCATAGGGCGTATGGCGTTTTCTCTCTCGATTCCGATTCCGATAGCGACCCCGACCCCGATTGCACTCCGCCGATGTTTGGAAGCGTTGTATAGGTTATTCATGAACCGCTACTATGTGAATGAAGCCATTGGTGTGCAGGGTAGTCCAAACTAGAGCTGGAAGTATGCCCTATACCAATCGACAAAGCGCGCGACTCCGGTCTCGACGCTAGTGCGCGGGTGATAATCGAATTGATCGATCAGATCATCCACATCAGCGTATGTGTCGGGTACATCCCCTGGCTGCAATGGTAACAGGTTCTTTCGTGCTTTCCGCCCTAGGCATTGCTCCAAAACCTCAATGTAGTACATCAACTCGGTCGGCCGGTTGTTACCAATGTTATATAGCCGGTAAGGCGCGCTGCTGGTAGCCGCGTCGGGTTTAGCGCCGGTCCAGTTGGGGTTGCGTTCAGGGATATGGTCAAGTACACGGATGACACCCTCGACGATGTCATCGATATAAGTGAAATCGCGTCGATGTTTGCCGTAATTGAAAACATCAATGGGCTCATCGGCTAAGATTGCGCGTGTGAATTTGAATAATGCCATGTCCGGCCGGCCCCAAGGGCCGTAGACGGTAAAGAAACGCAGACCGGTGGTCGGCAGCTGATAGAGGTGGCTGTAGGTGTGGGCCATCAGTTCATTGGCCTTTTTGCTGGCGGCATAAAGGCTGAGTGGATGATCGACGTTGTCGTGCACCGAGAATGGCATCGTCGTATTTGCACCATAGACCGAGCTGCTGGAGGCATAAGCCAAATGCTCGACTTTATGATTCCGGCAGCCCTCCAGAATGTGCGCAAAACCGACCAGATTCGTATGCACGTAGGCTAGTGGATTATCGATCGAGTAGCGCACACCTGCCTGGGCAGCGAGATTGACTACGCGTTGCGGTTGATGCTTGCCAAAAGCAGCGGCGACAGCGGGGTGGTCTTCGAGACTCAGGCGCAGATCGGTGAATCCATCAAAATCCAAAATTCGCGCAAGTCGCGCCTTTTTCAGCTGCACATCGTAGTAGTCATTTAAATTGTCGATTCCTATTACCTCGTCGCCTCGTTCAAGTAAACGCAAAGCCAACGCGGAGCCGATAAATCCAGCAGTGCCAGTAATAAGGACTTTCATTGCGGCTTCCTAATTTGTTGGGGTTGATGGCGAGCTGGTATGAAAATGGCGCAAATCGCTAAATCCGCATTCGCCAGCGATCATTCACAAACGACCATCGACTGTATTACGAGGGAAGATGTGTTTGACGTCGTAGACGATGGCACCGGCTTTACCAAATCCGCGCAGGGTTTTTATGCCCATATCGATGAATTGATGATGGGCGACACACAGGATAATTGCGTCATAATCATCGTCATGTTGAGGTTCAATTAACTCGATACCATATTCTTTTCGCGCTGCTTCCGCGCTTACCCAGGGATCATAGACGTCACATCGAATTCCAAACTTACCGAGTTCAGCAATCACATCGACCACTCGGGTGTTGCGAAGATCGGGACAGTTCTCTTTGAATGCGAGCCCGAGCAGCAATGCCTTGGAATTCGCCTTAAGACCACCCTGGCTTGCCATTAACTTGACAACCTCGTTGGCGACGAATGCGCCCATGCTGTCATTCAGTCGTCGTCCCGCGAGGATGACCTCTGGATGATAGCCGATTTCCTGGGCCTTATGAGTTAAGTAATAAGGGTCAACGCCGATACAGTGGCCTCCGACTAAGCCGGGACGGAAGGGAAGGAAATTCCACTTGCTGCCAGCCGCATCAAGAATTTCTTCAGTATCAATGCCGAGACGGTTGAAGATCAACGTCAGCTCATTAATTAACGCAATATTGACATCGCGTTGCGTGTTTTCAATGACTTTAGCGGCCTCCGCAATACGGATGCTACTCGCTTTATGCGTTCCGGCATCAATGATCTCGCCGTAGAGTTTGTCGACGAAGTCTGCTGCCTCAGGTGTGGAACCGGCCGTAATTTTCCTGATGGTGCGCAGCCTATGCTCCTTATCACCTGGGTTGATTCGCTCCGGGCTGTAGCCGACAAAGAAGTCGCGGTTAAGCGTCAATCCCGAGCCAGCCTCCAGTAATGGAACGCAGACCTCTTCAGTGGCCCCGGGATAGACGGTAGACTCATAGACGACAAAATCGCCGAGCGCGAGCATCTTTGCCAACAGGCTGCTGGCCGAGATCAGAGGTCCCAAGTCAGGCGTCTTATTCTTGGTGATTGGAGTCGGCACCGTGACGATATAAACGTTGCAGGCGCGTAGATCAGAAGGGCTTGCCGTATAGCTCAAATTTGGAATATTGGCAAGCTCTTCTGGCGCGACTTCCATGGATGTGTCCTCGCCAGCGCGCAGTTGCGTAATCCGAACCGTATCGATATCGAATCCGATCGTCTCGAATCTAGCGCCAAAGGCAGCAGCGAGCGGTAATCCGACATAGCCAAGTCCGATGACACCAATTACCGGGCGAGCATTTTGAATCACAGGGATCATAGCCGGTACAACCATAAGCCTCTTATTGTTAGGGAGTAGGCAGGCGAAACTGAGCGTCGAGTATCTGTTTGTAAACTGTCGCCAAGTATTGTCTTCCACCAAGTGTTGCTTTCCAATTGTTTGGTCTCGGTGTTTTCAGCGTCGATTTTACCACGCAGATCGTTTCCCGACGATGGCACCAACTACTTTTGGACTTTTCGACAAACTTTGCCCGCATCACCCTGTGCTACCATGACTGCTAGCGAAGGTGATATATTAGGGTTCCTTCTAGTCATACACAGTTCCTTCCAGTCAAGCAGGGTTGGACTTGAAATTAACAGCAATTTAAGAACATGATTTCTGTTTGCCCGTGAAAAACATGCTGCCAAAACCGCCGGATTACTGCTACTGGACCGCAGAAAAAGCATAAGTTGATTCTGAATTGTTACCCAGGGCCGCAAGACGCCTGTCTCCGGACAACATTGTTGAGGCTAAGAGTTTCTCGGTCCAATATTTCTCCTCATGGCCGTTCCGGCTGACGAAAATCTCCGGAAGCTGCACCACGGATGTCAGGTGCAGGTAGCCGTAGAATCCTGCATAAACCAGCCAATCCCAACCGGCGACTCACCCCCATGATTCGTGTTTTCGGTTACTTTGTCTCAGGCATCAACCTCATCCTCGGACTACTTGAGGCGGCGCTGTTCTACGGTTCGTTTTATCTTGGCGCACATGCACGTTTCGGATGGTCTTTTCCCGAAGACACCGCAGGCTGCAATGTTTGTATCACAGGGGCCATCTTTGCCGTGATCATGTCCTTATCGGTTACCTCGATGGGCTTGTATCAGCGCAGCATCCACGAACGCGAGGCGGGCTTAGTCGTACGACTCGGATTTGCTTTCGCCATTGGAACCGCCTTGCTTACCTTACTTTTTTATCTCTTCCCATCGGTAACAATGGGCCGCGGGGTACTCGCCTTGGCACTGATCTTCGCCTTCGTCGGCGTCGTGGTGCTTCGCATGATTTTTACCCACATCGCCGGTTCGGAGTCGCAAAAGCGCCGGGTCTTGGTGCTTGGTGCAGGAGTCAATGCCCAACGCATTCAGGAATTGACGCAAACCGGGCGCAATCTGGGGTTCTTCGTGGTCGGCTATCTCCCTCTGCCACGCAGTCAACGCCTCATTGGTGACAACAAGATGCTTTCATATACAGAGTCATTGCTCGAGTTGGCAATCACCCATTCTGTCGACGAAATCGTCGTAGCCGCCGACGATCGACGCCGCAAGCTCCCGGTTGGCGAGTTGCTGGATTGTAAAATGAGCGGTTTTGTTGTGCTCGATCTGCTAATGTTTTTCGAAAAAGAGTTCGCTCTGGTCAAGATCGACCTGCTGAATCCAAGCTGGATCTTCTTCTCCCAGGGCGGATTTCGCTTAGGCGTCACTGGGCTTTATGGTAAACGACTGTTGGATCTGTTGCTTAGCGTCTTGCTGCTCGTGCTGGCCTCACCGATAATGGTCATCGTTGCCATCGCCAGCCTGATCGAGTCGCGCGGGCGCGATCCGATTTTCTATCACCAGATACGCATTGGTCAGAACGGGATGCCGTTTCGACTACATAAATTCCGCAGTATGAGCGTCGATGCAGAAGCTGATGGTCGCGCGCGCTGGGCATCTAAGAACGACACCCGTATTACTCGTCTTGGCGCCATATTACGACGTACGCGTTTGGATGAACTGCCGCAGCTGTTCAATGTACTCAAAGGCCAGATGAGCTTGGTCGGCCCGCGTCCCGAACGCCCTGAGTTTGTTGAACAACTTACCACAGCAATTCCCTACTATGCCGAGCGGCATCGCGTGAAACCCGGGGTCACGGGTTGGGCGCAACTACTATACCCGTACGGCTCGGATGAGGAAGACGCCAAGCGCAAGCTCGAATATGACCTCTATTATGTTAAGCACGCTGGTGTCGTGTTAGATCTGATTATCCTTCTGCAGACAGTCGAGGTGGTTTTGCTCGGCAAGGGAGCCAGGTGAAGCTGCTTCGCCACCGACTAAAGCAATCCAACAAATGCTGGCATCCAATAGCTTAGGCGCTTTAGGCTATGTGCTTGCAGCCTTATTGACGGCCATTCTCGGCGCATTACTGCTGACAACATGGCGCGGACGTCTGCAGGGCGGATTGCTTCTGGGCGGGGTGGCTGCAAACACGATTTGGGCCGCGATGCTGGCGGTGCAAACACAGTGGCACACAATCCCGGCCGAAGCTGTCTGGGCTGCTGAGGCTCTGCGCATGCTGGCTTGGCTCATCTTTTTGCTTCGTCTGCTTAATCTGCTGCGCTATGGGAGCGAAGGAAATCTGCGGCTGTTGCGCTTAGGTGTAGTGATCGGGTGTATCGTATTGATGCTCCCCTTTGAAATGCAATTGCACCATTTGCTGCCCGTTGCAGCTTCTGATCACATTGGCAGTCTGCGCCTGATCGGGCTGGTCGTGCTCATGGTGACTGGGTTATTCCTGGTGGAGCAGATCTACCGCACTACGCCCTGGCAACACCGTTGGGGCATTAAATTTCTTTGTTTTGGACTGGGTTCCCTATTCGCCTACGACTTCTTCTTTTTTGCCGATGCCCTACTGTTCGCAGGCGTCGACTCTGGGTTGTTGCTGGCGCGAGGTGCAGTGAATGCAATGGTCGTCCCGCTGATCGCACTTTCGGTTGCGCGCAATCCTCAATGGTCATTCGACCTGTCTGTTTCCCGGTCTGTGGTTATCCATTCCACAACGCTGGTTGCTGCCGGTGTCTATCTTTTATTTATGGCCTTGGCGGGATATTATATACGCTATCATGGTGGCGAATGGACAAGAATATTTCAACCATTATTTTTATTTGGTGCTGGCTTATTATTGATCATATTGCTTTTTTCTGGCCAGCTTCGGTCACTTATCAAAGTTTTTGTTACAAAGCATTTCTTCAGCTACCGCTACGATTACCGAGAAGAATGGCTAAAACTAATCAGCGTTCTATCGGGAAAGGTATTGCAGGCCAGTTTGCCCGAACGCATCGTTTTTGCTCTCAGTGCATTAGTAGAAAGCCCCGGGGGGGCGATTTGGGTAATCGCAGAAGATGGCAATTACGCATTTGAGCAATGCTGGAACCTGCCTGAGAGCGAAGTGGAACGTCGTTGGAACGCGACTTCCTTTTGCACATTCTTGCGCCATTCCACAGAGGTGATTGATCTTGCCGCCATCCGTAACAACGAAGCCCTTGCAAATAAACTTTTGATACCGGATTGGATGAGAAACAATTCAATGCTATGGCTGCTGATACCGCTGTTTCATGAAGAGCGCTTAATGGGATTTGTCATCCTCTCCAAGGCGAGGGTGCCGCAGATGCTGGATTGGGAGAATAAACAGTTATTAAATACAGCAGCACGCCAAGCCGCCAGCTATCTGGCGCTCGAGGAGGCGGCGAGCGCACTGGCTCAGGCGCGCCAGTTCGAGGGATTTAACCGCCTTGCTGCCTTTGTCATGCATGATTTAAAAAATCTCATCGCGCAGTTATCGCTGATCACCAGAAATGCCGAGCGATATGGACATAATAAGGAGTTCGTTGACGATGCGTTCCAAACCGTCGGCGATTCGGTCGACAGGATGAATCGTCTACTCGCGCAACTGCGCGCCGCAGCCGCATCCGAGCGCGAGGACTCTGTGGATTTGCGAGCCATGCTGGTGAAAGTGGTCTCTCATCGCGCCATAATGGAGCCCCGCCCAAAGTTGCAGATCGATGACAAAACGGCAATCACGGTATCGGCTGACGCGGATCGATTGTCCGCCATACTCGCAAATGTGATACAAAATGCTCAAGACGCCACGCCGAAAGATGGACAGATTGAAGTCCGTTTGTCCGTGCTGTGCACAGAGGCACTGATTGAGGTCATCGACAATGGTTGCGGCATGGACGAGACATTTATCCGACAGCGCCTGTTTCGTCCTTTCGACTCGACCAAAGGACTGTCCGGCATGGGGATAGGCGCCTACGAGTGCAGGGAGTTTATCAACATGCTCGGTGGGCGAATCGAGGTCGAAAGCCAACCTGGCAAGGGCACCTGTTTTCGCCTATTCATTCCTGCCGAGCCGGTCGTTGATGACCATGCGGCGGCACCTTTAGCGGTAAACTCGGTTTGCAAGATACAATCACGAAACTACTGATCATCGAGGACGATCCAGGTTTACAGCGACAACTTCGCTGGAGTTTCGAAGGATGTGACGTTGCCGTCGCATCCGACCGGCAAAGCGCGCTGGAGGAACTCGAACGTTTCTCGCCTTTGGTGGTAACATTGGATCTTGGACTGCCACCCGATGCCGGCGGCACAAGTGAGGGCTTTCAGGCCCTGGAGGATATCTTGTCGCGCGCACCGGACACCAAGGTCATTGTTGTCACCGGCCACAATGACCGCGACAACGCGGTGCGAGCCATCGGTCGCGGCGCCTATGACTTTTACGAAAAACCAGTCGACCCCGACCTACTTGGACTTGCGGTGACACGTGCGGCTCGGCTTGCAAGACTCGAGCAGGAACACCGCATGCTGGTCTCTGAGGTACCGCGTTCACCATTCGCCGAACTCATTGCCGTCAGCCCCGAGATGCTGCGGGTTTGCCGTACCGTGGAGAAGCTGGCACCTACGGATGTGACCACCCTGATTCTGGGCGAAAGCGGAACCGGTAAGGAAGTCCTGGTGCGCATCCTGCACAACCTGAGCAACCGCAGCAGTAAACGGTTAGTCGCGATCAATTGCGCGGCAATTCCTGAAAACTTACTTGAAAGCGAACTGTTCGGTTACGAAAAAGGCGCCTTTACAGGCGCCATAAAAACCACCCGTGGCAAGATCGAAACGGCTGATCGAGGCATCCTGTTCCTGGACGAAATTGGTGATCTGCCCTTATCTTTACAGGCCAAGCTCCTGAGGTTTTTACAGGAGCGCGTGATTGAGCGCATCGGAGGCCGCAAGGAAATTCCGGTCGATGTACGCGTGGTTTGTGCGACACATCAAAACCTGATGCACCTGATTCGTCAGGGACGCTTCCGCGAGGATCTGTATTACCGCATCAACGAAGCCACCATCGTCGCGCCACCGCTGCGCGAGCGCCAGGGCGATCCGGTCGTACTTGCGCGCGCTTTCCTCACACGCTTTGCAGCACAGCATAAGCGTGTCGTCAAAACCTTCTCGCCAAAAGCGTTAGCCTTTATCGAGCAATACGAGTGGCCAGGCAACGTAAGAGAATTGGAGAATCGGGTCAAGCGTGCGGTTGTGATGGCCGATGGGCGCGAAATCACGCCTGCCGACCTTGAGCTGGATGAGATTAAAATCGAAGAGGTACCTTTCGGCCTGCGTGAGATGCGCGAGAGAGCCGAAAGGCAGGCCATCAAACGCGCGATGCACTTTGGTGACAGTAATCTATCGCGCGCTTCCGAATTACTCGGTATTACCCGACCGACGCTGTACAACCTGCTGCGAAAGTATAAGATTCCCTACTAAATTTTAGGGTAATCGCCCCTTACTCGCGCTCCGACCCTCCCCATTAACTGCCGCATGGAGACCGACATGCAAGCAATTACGATCCTTCTTTTTCGGCAACCGAAGTCAGCCGTATTACTCATCGTGTTACTGGTATCAACAGCGGTGTTTGCAGACGCGCAGCGGCTGGAAAAAGCGACCCGCTTGTTCGATGCAGGCAACTACAGTACGGCCGAAATCGAGCTGAAGAACCTATTGCGTGACGACCCTGGATTAGTCGATGCCCGCTTGCTGCTCGGACAGCTTTACCTCAAAACGCAGCAAGGTTCGGCCGCAGAGAAAGAGTTGCTGCGAGCAAAAGACCTCGGAGCCCCGCCGGAGCGTTGGCGTATCGATCTTGTCGATGCCTATCTGCAACAACGCGAATTCCGTCGTGCACTGGAGGAGCTTGATGTAGATTCTTTTCCGGAAGAGCTGAAGGGGCGGGCATTTGCGTTGCGCGGACGCGCATTTCTCGGTCTCGAACAAACCGATGAAGCCAAGCTGGCGTTTACCAAAGCCGTCAACAGAGACCCAAGTGATAAGTTCGCCGCCGCGGGTCTGATTCAGTTGGCGCTGTTGGCCGGCGACATGGATGCTGCCGCGGAGACATCCGTGACACTCGTTGAGCAGCATCCAGCCGATCCAGAAGTCCTGCTGCTGCGTGCCGAAGTGCTGCGCCGAATGGACGACACGGCTGCTGCCATTGAGCAGTTCGGCGCCGTGCTTGCCTTAGAGCCAGAAAACTTGCGTGCATTGCTGGGACGAGCCACTGCACTGATTCGTCTGCAGGAATTCGATCGTGCTCGCGCCGATCTCGAGTCCGTTGATGAGCTGCGGCCAAATGTCGTCATTGTCAGTTATCTACGCGGTGTCATGGCCTTTTATGACCGCGACTGGCAGCAGGCTGGTGAACAGTTACAACGAGTACTGCGTGTGCAACCTAATCACATGCAAAGCCAGATGCTGCTCGGCATCGTCAGCTACGCCCGCAACGAATTGCAAATTGCTGAGGAATACTTATCGGGAGTCGTTGCGGCCATGCCTGGGAATCTTCAGGCAGCCAAAGTACTTGCTGCTACCCGACTGAAACTGCGCGAAGCAAAGGGGGCCGTAGAAGTACTTCAGCCCCTGGCGGCAAATGGCAATGATCCCCAGGTGATGGCCCTGCTCGGCAGTGCCTACATGTTATCCGGCGATCCGGAGCGTGGCCAAGAATGGCTGAACCTTGCAGTGGAAACGGCGCCGGACGTCGCTGCGCTGCGCACCCAGCTCGCGTTGACACTGATCGCTGGGGGCAAAACAGGCGAAGCGATTACCGAGCTGGAATCGGCGGTCGATCTAGGTCAGGAGGTTCTGCAAGCCGATGTCTTATTGGTACTAGCGCAGCTCAAAGAGAAGAACTACGACGAGGCGGTGACCGCCAGTATCGCCCTGGAAACGAGGCAGCCGGACAGCCCGATTGCCTACAACCTAACCGGACTGGCTTTGTTGGCACAGGGTAAATTGCCCGAGGCGCGCGCTCGTTTCGAGCGTGCATTGGAAGTAGACTCCAGTTTCATTACGGCTCTGATCAACATGGCTCGGGTGGATGTCGCCGAGCAAAATATGCAAGCTGCTGCACAACGTTACCAGCAGGTTCTGAAACAAGATCCGCGCAATCTTGCGGCCATGCTCGGCATGGCCGCCCTATCTGAACTGCAGGATGACGATACTGCCTTGCTGAAATGGCTGAATAAAGCGCAGGACGCCAACGCTGCTGCAAACCAGCCCGGCCTGCTGCTGGTCCGATTCCACATCGATCGTAACCAGTATCAGAAGGCGCTGAACGTTGCAAGCACTCTGGCAACCCGCTTCCCGGACAATGTTGACGTGCTTGAGATCCTCGGTCGTGCCCAGACTCTGGCCGGAGAAGAAGCAAGTGCCATACGCACGTTTGATCAAATTCTCGAAAGGAATCCGGATGATCCGCGCATTTACTATCTACGCGGTGGCGCGCAGTGGAAAACCAAGAACTATACTGGCGCGGCGGCATCTTTCCGGCGTGCCATCGACCTGAGGCCTGACTTCCTTGATGCACGCGTGGCCCTAGCTTCGATGCTATTGGCTGAAAAGAACTACAGTGGGGTGCTGTCGGTCGCATGGAAAATACAACAAGATTACCCCGATCAGGACCTGGGTTTCCGTATCGAAGGCAGAACGCAGATCGCCGCCCGCAGGCCTGAAGCGGCCATCGAACCACTGAAGCAGGCACTCGAAATCAACGCCAACCCAGACACTGTTCGGCAACTGGCCGAGGCCTACGCGGATGCGGGCCAACCGGAACAGGCGATATCGAGTTTGGAACAATGGGTCGAACAAACGCCCGACGATCTCCTGTCGCAAGCCCACCTAGGGATGTTGCTCCATGGTCAGGGTAAGCCGGATCGCGCGCTGCCTATCTATGAGCGCATATACAATAGTGGCCAGGCGAATTTGTTAGTCTTGAACAACCTTGCCTGGCTGCTGCACGAGCGCAATGACCCGCGGGCGCTGGAAATCGCCCGCAAGGCCTATGAATTGAATCCCAATCGGCCGGAGGTCGCTGACACCTTTGGCTGGATATTATTCAACAACGGCGATCGCAACCGTGGCCTGAGTATTCTGCAGGAAGCCCATCTGGCCTATCCCACTCAGACCGAGATTGCTTATCACACCGCGGTGGCCCTAGACGCCATGGAACGCAGTGATGAAGCATTGGAAGTCTTGCGGCGGTTGCTGCGGGAGCATCCAAACTCAGATCAGGCGCCTGCCGCACAAACGCTCTATAACAAGCTGACAGCGAATGGCGCTGGCTGAGCAGCAATCTGAAGCATTGCTCGGTTGTAATTCACTCCTTCGCGATGAGCGGATGCAGGGCAAGCAGTGCAGCACCATAGGCCGCGTCCTGTCGTTCAGCGGCCAACACTGGCACACCGAGCAGGCGCTGGCGTATCTTACTCCAAACCGGATTGCGGGCACCGCCACCGGTGCTGAGCACGCGCTGTGGCGGCGGCGCACCTAACTGAGCCAGACGTTCGTACCCGTCACGCTCAATGCGGGCGATGCCCTCGAACAGGCCTTGTAGAAATCGCACATCGTCGGACGGGCGGGGCGACATTCGCGGCAGCATTGTTGGATCGGCAATCGGAAATCGCTCACCGACAGCCAACAGCGGATAATAGTCCAGGCCGGAACCCTTGCTCGGGTCGATGCTTTGTGACAGCTGCTCAATTCGCCTATCGTCGAAAAAGCATCGCAGCGTCGCGCCACCACTGTTGGATGCACCACCTACCAGCCATTGGTCGCCCAAGCGATGGCTGTAGACGCCGTATTGCGGCGCCGAAATCGGCTGCTTGGAAAGCAGCTTCAGTACCAGCGTACTGCCAAGGCTGGTTACGGCATCACCGCGGTGGCAAGCTCCGGTGGCGATGACAGCAGCGGTACTATCCGTGGTGCCAGCGCACAGCATGAGCCTGGCTGGCAGCCCGACGAGCTTCGCCACTGGCGCGGAGATGGGGCCAAGCAGCGTACCTGGTGCATGCACGCGCGGCAGCATGATGCCGGCAGGAAGCAGCTGCCGGACCCACTCGGGCCAGACAAGCTCGACGGGATCAAAGCCGAGCTTTAACGCATTGTTCCAGTCGCTGTCGCCAAACTGATTACGCAATCTGCCGATAATCCAATCTGCCTGGTGCAGTGCCCAGCTTGGCGTGCTTATCTCCCGCATTTGCGCCGTGCTCAAATGCATCGCCTTCGCCAAACTCGAAGCAGCGCCGCGCGCAGCCGATCCGCCAGGGGCGAACTCTAGGATACGTTTAGCGGCGAGCACGGATCGACTATCGTTGTACATGAGTGCCGGACCAAGCGGCGTGCCATTCGGTTGGCACAGCAGTAAAGTTGCTGATGTGCCATCGACGCACAGCGCCATGTCCTGCTTGCTGTCGAGCACCTCCGGATCAAGCCTCGCCGCGAGTCGACGCAGCACTGTCAGTACGGCGTCCCACCAAAGTTCCGGATTCTGTTCAATACAACCCTCCCTCGAAACATCGCGCACTGGAGATGGCAATGCCGCCTGCGCGGTTGCGAGCAGCTGTTGTCGGGCATCAACGGCCACGGCTCGGCAGCCGGAAGTGCCCAGGTCAACACCAATGCCTAGCATGGCGGTCAAGGCAGCTGCACGGGTTGGAGCGGGTTCCAACCCAAGGCGCGATGCTCGGCGACAACACTGGTATAGATACCGCCGCGAACATTAAAGTCAGCGCTCAGGCGCAAGAAACGCGGTGACATAACCGCTACCAAATCGGTCAGGATGCGATTGGTGACGTCCTCATGAAAAGCGCCTTTATCCCGAAACGACCAAACGTACAGCTTGAGCGATTTGAGTTCTACGCAAAGCGCCTCGGGAACATACTCCAAGGTCAGCTCGGCGAAATCCGGCTGGCCTGTTTTCGGACATAGGCAGGTGAACTCGGGTACTCTAATGCGCACTGTATAGTCGCGTTCGGGCGCAGGATTGGGAAAAGTATCGAGTTTGTTGCTCGCCACTGAACTCATACTGTATATACTCCTGATGGAGGGTCTTCCAACTCACCGGGTCGGCAGGAATCGACAATCTTATCCGGCAGTCTAGGCGATTGCCGGAGAGAAACATACCAACTGGCGCCGGATTCTCGTTCGCCTTCGCGCAGCGGAGACTCGCCCATAGTCCCTCTGTGGGCGGGTTGCCGCGACAAAGAAGGCGGACGAGAAGACAAGCCAGGTGGTATGTTGCTCGACACAAATCGCCCGAGTGCAGCGGTGCGGATGTCCCGCTACCGTTTCTGCTGTTTGTCGTTGTCGTAATCGCTCATCTTGGGTTATCGATGACGACAACAACAACGACTGCCAACGGTCTCGCGACTTCCGCAGCAGAGCACTAGCAGGCCGCCGTGCCCGAGAAGCAGGACGATTGACAGAAAGCGCCTAAGCACGAGCAGCTGCATTGCAAACACGGATTCGCTCAACGCTCTTGTTCGTTCAATTTGGCTTCAGTATCTTTCCTCAATGCGGCTCGAAAAAATCAAACTCGCCGGGTTCAAATCCTTTGTGGACCCAACCACGATACCGTTTCCAAGCAATCTGGCCGGCGTCGTCGGGCCGAATGGCTGTGGTAAGTCCAACGTTATTGACGCGGTACGTTGGGTCATGGGCGAGAGTTCTGCCAAGATGCTGCGCGGCGAGTCGATGGCCGATGTCATCTTCAACGGCAGCACTAGCCGCAAGCCAGTCGGTACGGCCAGCATCGAGTTGACTTTCGACAACAGCGACGGACGTGCCGGCGGCCAATTCTCGGCATTCAATCAAATTGCAGTCAAGCGCCAGGTTTCGCGTGACGGACAGTCTGCCTATTTTCTCAACGGTGCACGTTGTCGCCGGCGCGATATCCAGGATTTGTTCCTCGGCACTGGGCTCGGTCCACGCAGCTACGCCATCATCGAACAGGGTGTGATCTCTCGCTTCATTGAGGCAAGGCCTGATGAACTGCGACTCTTCATCGAAGAAGCAGCCGGCATCTCAAAATACAAGGAGCGACGCCGCGAGACAGAAAACCGCATGCGCCACACGCGCGAGAATCTTGAACGGTTGAATGATCTGCGCGACGAGGTTAGAAAACAACTTCAGCACCTGGAACGCCAAGCAGCCACGGCTGAGAAATATCGACGCTTGAAAACCGATGAGCGGCGTTTGGAAGATCAGCTCACGGCCCTGCGCTGGCGCGATCTGGACCGCGATCTCGGCGAACGTGAGCGAGTGATCGGCGAGCACGAGGTGGCATTGGAAGCGCGCCGCGCCGAGCAACGAGCTGTCGAGGCCGCAATCGAGGCGCACCGTGATGGCTTCGCCGATGCCTCGGATCACTTCAACGCAGTTCAGGGTCGCTACTATGAGGTAGGGGCTGAAATCGCCCGCCTGGAGCAAGCCATTGCGTTTGCCAGAGAAAACCGCTCGCGTCGTGAAAGCGAACTCGGGCGTGTGCGCCGCGAGCTGGATGAAGCCGAAGCGCATTTGCAACGCGACCAGGCGGAATATGCGCAGTTGTCCGAGACATTGGAACAGGATTTGCCTCAGCTGGAGACGGTAACGCAACAGCTCCTGGCTGCTGGCGAGCAGTTGGCCGACCGTGAAATCTGCCTTGATGCTTGGCAGGCAAGGTGGGACGAGCTGCAACAACAGCTCTCCGCTCCTACTGAGCAGGCGCAAGCCGAACGCGGGCTGATCAATAACCTGGAGCGGCGCCTGCAACAGGAGGCTCAGCGCGAGGCACGTATACAACAGGAGCTGTCGCGCCTGGATACCACGGAGCTTACACGGCGGATGCATGCCCTCGAGCAACGCTCCGACGCACTTGATGAGCAGATTGCCGCTGTCGCCGATGAGCAGACCGCCACTGCCGATGCCCTGCGCAAGCTTGATGAAGAACGCCATGCACTGTCCGGACGGCTGGATGCAGCGCGCACCGAACTACAGACCTGCCGCGGGCGGCAAGCTTCGCTTGAAGCACTTCAGGATGCGGCGCTGGAAGGCAGTGACGACAACCTGGCCGCCTGGCTAGAAAGGCATGAACTGCAGGACGTGCCACGCCTGCTCGACACGATAGAGGTGGATGCAGGATGGGAGCGTGCGGCTGAGGCAGTGCTCGATGATGCACTTGGAGCCCTTTGCGTACCGGACCTGGATGCCTACGCATCCGATCTCGATTGCGGCCCTCTGATGCTGCTCGGAACTGCATTCAGCGGGTCGCAAGCGGTTGACAACGATAGCCTACTGGCGCGGGTACGTTGCCCCTGGCCGCTGGCTGATCTGCTGGCCGGGATCCGCATTGCCGAGAATGCGGGTGAGGCTTTGGCGCGGCGTGCTGGATTAGCACTTGGCGAGCGTTTCGTCACACGCGACGGCAGCCTGATCGGACGCGACTGGATACAAAGCGCCGCCGACGGCCCACTGATCGTAGGCAGCATCCGACGTGCCGAAGAGCTGCGCATCCTACAAACATCCGGGGAAGAGTTGGAACAGACGATCGCCGATCTTGCCGAGCAGCAGGCAGCGCTCACCGAGCGTGGCCAGGAACTGGAACAGGAGCGTGAAGACGGCTTGCAGTTTCTCACCCGGCTGAGTCGCGAACGTGCCACGATGGATGCTGAACTCGGTGCCGGGCGCTCGCATCTGGAGCATCTTCAAAAGCGGCGTGAAGAACTGACCAAGGAACATACGGAGTTGGCCGAAGACCGCACCGAGATCCTAGATGAAATCGAAGAAGCCCGCGAACGCCTACATCAGACCCTGGAACAAACCGAGGAACTCACCGCCCGACGCGATGACCTCTCCAGCCAACGCGACAGGCTGCGAGCCGAGGTCAATGCGGCGCGCGCCGAAGAAGGTCGTTTGCGTGACGAACGCCAGCGGCTGACTCTCGGCGTCGAAACCAGACGTGCATCCCGTAACGCCATTGAAGCCGCGGTGGAGCGAGCGCGACAGCAGATTGGCAGCCTTGCCGAACATCGCGACGAATTGCTGAGCGCTATGCAGCAGGATGCTGAACCGCTAGTGGAGCAGGGTGAGCAATTGCAGGAGCAGCTTGCACTGCGCATCACCGTGGAGACTGAGCTGGTGGACGCACGCAACCGCATGCAGGAGCTGGATCAAACCCTACGCGAATCCGAACAGCAGCGCCACCGCCTTGAACAAGCGGTTGCCGATGCGCAGCGGATACTGGACGGCAAACGTCTGGAGCGCCAGGAACAACTGGTGCGCCGGCAAACCCTCGAGGAACAACTTGCTGGGCGTGACTGCACTGCTCCTGCTATTCTTCAGGGCATGGACGCGCTAGCCAGCGCTGAGGTTTGGCAAGCTGAGCTGTCACAGGTGCGCAGCCATATCCAGCGCCTTGGCAACATCAACCTGGCCGCCATCGACGAATTCAACGAACAATCCGAGCGCATGCGCTATCTGGAGCAACAGCACGACGATATTAGTGCATCGCTGGAAACCCTGGAGGCCGCCATCCGCAAAATCGACCGTGAAACTCGTAACCGATTCAAAGAGACTTTCGACCGTGTCAACCAGGGATTGCAGCAACTTTTTCCACGCGTGTTCGGCGGCGGCCATGCCTATTTGGAGCTGACCGGCGACGATCTGCTGGAAACCGGCGTCACCATTATGGCGCGCCCGCCAGGTAAGCGTAATTCCAGCATTCATCTACTCTCTGGCGGCGAGAAAGCACTCACCGCGGTGGCGCTGGTGTTTGCCATCTTCCAGCTCAATCCAGCGCCTTTTTGTATGCTCGACGAGGTGGATGCCCCGCTGGACGATGCCAATGTTGGCCGTTTCTGCGAGCTGGTGCGCTCGATGTCGGATCAAGTGCAGTTTATCTTTATCACCCATAATAAGGTTACGATGGAAATTGCCGATCACCTGATTGGAGTCACCATGCACGAGCCCGGTTGCTCGCGCCTGGTGTCAGTGGATCTGGACGCAGCCGCGAGCTTGGTGGCGGCCTCCTGAATCGAAGTTAAAACCGCCGTATCATGCATTGGCGCTGATATACTTTTTAACGAGCACACAACGAGGGCCTAGAACAGAATGGACGCCGCTACACTGCGCCTAATCCTGATCGTCGTTGGAGCCGCGTTCCTGCTTGTCATGTACCTGTGGGAACGCAGCCGCGCCGAGCAACGCGACAATACAGATGACTGGGACAATTACCTTGGTGACCAACGGGGCGATCAACACGAGCCGACACTCGGTTCGCTGCAACCGTCCGAGTATGACGATGATCTTGGAGTATTGGCAGACACCCCGAGCGCCGAACCCGATACAGCTCCCGACACAGTATCCGACCAAGGCTTAGCGCCGGAATCAGAACCCTACGCTCTTCGGGAACTGATGCCGGCGGATAACCAGATGCCGTTGGCGGCTGAAACAGCCGACGACGATGCCATCATCTCACTAAAGATCCAAGCCGCTGACGAAGCGCCTGGCCCAGAATCTGACCAGGAACCGGCTGCTGGATCTAGCCCTGATGCGCCTGGATTCGAGATCCCCAAGCCTGAGCTCCCAAATTCTGAAATCCCAACTTCTGAGATCCCAACTTCTGAGATCCCAACTTCTGAGATCCAGGCCACGCATGCGCAACCCAGCGATGCCGGTGAAGTTGAAGACGGCGAGCGTGCGACCTCGGCAGGGATGCAAGTGAAGATCGAGGCTGAACAGCAAGGCTCCCCGCGAGCCGCTCAGAAATCCGGACAAAAGCCAGCATTTGCAGCATCACCTGCCGCTGATGCGAATGTAAATAGCACAGCGCCTGATATGGACCAAGGCCCACTGCTGATTCAATTGTTCGTTGTCGCCACCGGTCAACCGTTTGCTGGAGAACGCATTTTGTCCGCGGCCAGGCATCAGAAGCTCATGCCTGGCAAGATGGACATATTCCATCGTCAGGCGCCTGACGACGGCACCCGAGCACCTCTTTACAGCATGGCGAATCTGGTGAAACCGGGCTCCTTTCCGATGCGTAACATGCGCGATTTCAAGACTCCGGGTTTGGCTCTATTCGCACAGCTCGAGGGCGACCCTAGCGACCTGATGGTATATGATGACTTACTGCATGTGGCCCGCGCGCTGGCTTCAGAGCTTGGCGGGCAGGTTCAGGAAAAAGGTCGCCGGCCCCTGACCGAAGAACGCGCCCAAGCGCTGCGCGCGCAGGTGTCGGCAAAGCTGCAGCTGAGTTCCGCACCCACCGATAACAAATGAACGAAGCAAGCGCGGCGCTGGCGCAGCGGGCTGAAACCCTGCGCCGCGCGTTGAACCACCATAACTATCGCTATTACGTACTAGATGATCCGGAAATTCCGGATGCCGAGTACGACCGCATGATGCGGGAGTTGCTGGAGCTGGAAAACTCAAATCCCGGGCTGCAAACACCGGATTCACCGAGCCTGCGGATCGGTGCAGCACCATCAGCGGCATTTGCTGAAATCGAACATCGACTGCCGATGCTGTCGCTCACGAATGCTCTGAATGAGGCCGAAATGCGCGACTTCGACAGACGTGTACGACAAGGGCTCGGCGTCGATATGGTGCTCTACTCTGCAGAGCCGAAGCTCGATGGGCTTGCCATCAGCCTAGTCTACGAACATGGCCTGTTGCTGCAGGCCGCGACCCGCGGCGATGGCTATCGCGGTGAGGATGTGACGGCCCAGATTCGCACTGTCCAGTGCGTGCCTCTACGGCTATGGGATGATGCCAAAGCTGGCAGAGTTCCCGAGCTGCTCGAAGTTCGCGGTGAGGTCTTCCTGACACATACCCGCTTTCAGAGAATCAATGCCCAGGCGCGAGCGCAAGGCAAAAAGCCATTCGCCAATCCGCGCAATGCTGCTGCCGGTAGTCTGCGCCAACTCGACCCGCGTATCACTGCCGCGCGCCGTCTGAGCTTGTTTTGTTACGGACTCGGCGCGCTGGATGACGCGAGCGTTGACGCAGACACTTTCGATAGCCACAGCGACAGTCTGGCTCGCATGGCCGCCTGGGGACTGCCGGTATCACCCGAACAGCGGCGCGTCAGCGGTATCGATGCCTGTATCGCCTATCATCGCGATATGAGTCGCCGCCGCGACAAGCTCGACTACGATATCGATGGCGTCGTGTTCAAAGTAGACCGACGTACCGACCAACAGCGATTGGGCTTCGTCTCGCGTGCTCCACGTTGGGCGATTGCATTCAAGTTCCCGGCTCAGGAGGAACTCACCAGGGTTGCCGCGGTTGAGTTCCGGGTCGGACGTACCGGCACCCTAACCCCGGTCGCACGCCTTCAGCCGGTGCAGGTAGGAGGTGTAATCGTCGCCAACGCGACACTGCATAACATCGATGAGGTCCGACGCAAGGACGTGCGAGTAGGTGACACGGTGTTCGTACGCCGGGCTGGCGACGTGATACCGGAAGTAGTACGGGTGCTTCCGGAACACAGACCGCCTGGCGCATTGCCGGTGAAACTGCCAACCCATTGTCCGGTGTGTAGTTCGGATATCGTGCGAGCAGAGGGTGAGGCGGCGGCCCGCTGCAGTGGCGGTCTGTTTTGCGCAGCCCAACGTAAGGAGCGGATTCGCCACTTCGCATCACGCCGCGCCATGGACATCGAGGGGCTTGGTGAAAAACTGATCGACCACTTGGTGGAGCGCGGCTTGGTGCAGGATCCATCCGACCTCTACCGGCTTAGCCTTGACGACTATGCGGGTATGGACCGCATGGCCGAAAAATCCGCGCAGAATCTCTTGGATGCGCTCCAGCGCAGCCGTCACACTACACTACCGCGCTTTATTTACGCCCTCGGCATTCGCGAGGTTGGTGAGGCCACAGCTGTTGCCCTAGCCGATCATTTCGGCGATTTCAACGCCTTGATGCAGGCTGGGATGTCGGACTTTATACGCTGTAGCGGCATGCGCGGCATCGGGCCGAAAATCGCCACCGCATTGGTCGATTATCTTGCCAAGCACCCCGATGTGGCGGCTGATGCTGACCTGACTGCCAAAACAGATCTTGCTGCCTGGCTTACAGGACTTGGTATCCGTGGTCTGAATCCGAACGTTGCGGGACGCATCGTAGAGAAGTATCCGAATATCGCAGCATTGCGAGCGGTAGACGCAGATGCCTTGCGCGGCGGCGAGCAAAGCCTGATTGAGGGAGTTGGCCCGATTGTGGCCGAGCACATTGTTACCTTCTTCGCCCAGATGCATAACCGCGAGGTGATCGCTCGGTTGCTCGATCCGAAAATTGGGGGGATTCATTGGCGAGAGGGGGGGAATCAAGCGCATGCCGACTCCAATACCTGTGTCAGCGGACTCAATGCATTTGCTGCTACAAAACCACATGCCGGAGTTATGCAGCCACTTGCCGGCAAGATCTTCGTCATTACCGGCAAACTGAGTCGGCCACGTGACGACATCAAGGCCGAATTGCGAGCGATGGGAGCCAAGGTTACCGGCAGCGTTTCACGCAACACCGATTACCTGCTGGCCGGTGATGACGCGGGTTCAAAGCTGGAAAAGGCGGCGTCACTCGGCGTGCGGGTGCTTACTGAAATTGAATTGGCGCGAATCATCAACCGGGATGAGTAAAAAACACCAAGCTGATGATGATTTGTGTGGGCCTCGCCCGCATAATTTCTGGTAAAGAACAACATTTCACAATCGCATCGACATTTTGGTGTGCACAACAAACCGAATAGGGGGAACAAATATGTCAGAACTGAGTCAAGAGCAACAAATCCTGATCGCCATGCGTAAAACGTTGGCTGCCGTGATTAAAGATGTGACACCTCCGGCTGGGATGAAACATCCATTATCTCCAGAAACCATCGCCGATGTACGCCAATGTTTAGGCCTAATCTCAGCGCGGGAGAAAGAACTGGCTGATGCTGACGGGCGTGGTGGCGAGCGTCCCTACTATGCGGACGAACCACCGGCAACGCAGGTGGTACCCATCGCGGGGCTTGGTAAACGCACTCATGGTCGCGATTAGACAGTATACTTCTCCCCGGAGACAACGACCGGAGAAAACAAATGGCCGAGGTGCAAGTTCTCGCCCGATGTGCCGCATTGGCAACAGCGTTTGGATTAGCCGTTGCTGACACACTGGCATGGGATACGCCACTGACAGATGAAACAGCACCACTTGAGCTCTGGTCCCACAGCGGCGATAACGGCCCCGAAAATTGGGGGCGGCTTTCCTCCGAATTCTCCACCTGCACCACAGGCCAGCTACAATCACCAATCTCCTTGAATACCCAGCTAGCGACCGGTACAACCTGCCAACCATTACGATTCCGCTATCGCAGCAGTTCACTCTATGCGACCAACGATGGCAAAGCGTTACGACTTGGCTACGACCGCGGCAGCTTTCTCGTCATAAATGGTCTGAGCTACGAATTAGTCGAAGTGCGATTTCACGTCCCCGGCGAGCATATGATCGACGGACTTGTGCCGGACGGCGAATTACAGCTGATTCATGGTAACAATCGTGGCGATATTGCCATTGTTGCAATACCAATGATGGCCGGTCCGCGGGTCAATCGAATTCTGCGGCGTATACTAGAATACGCGCCGAGTAACCAAGGGGAGAAATACTATGGACGTAACATCGGCGTAAACGCATTATTCATGATGCCTGGTCGTAAGGAGTATTTCGCCTACATGGGTTCCCTAACACGCCCTCCCTGTACCGAGGGCGTACACTGGTACGTGATGCGCGAGGCATTGGAAGTCGACGCCGGTGACCTACGCCGACTTACTCAACTAATAGCCCCTAACTCCCGCCCCCTGCAACCGCAAAATGGACGTACTGTCATACAGACCTGCGCACCCTAGGTGCCGCGGTGCGGATGTCCCGCTACCATTTCTGCTGTTTGTCGTTAATCGTAATCGCTCATCCTGGGTTATCGATGACGACCACGATTACGACAACGACCGCAAACGGTCTCGCGACTTCCACAGCAGAGCACTAGCCCCTCATTTTAAGCAATTGCCGGAGAGAAACCTGCTAACTGGCGTCGGATTCTCGTTCGCCTTCGCAAAGCGGGGACTCGCCCATAGTCGCTCTATGGGCGGGTTGCCGCAACGTCGATGCCGGACGAGAAGATAAGCCAGGTGATCTGCTTGTCAACAGAAATCGCTTTAGGGGACGGCTTCAGGGGAATAGCCGATTTCCCATTCATCGGGCTTGTTCAATCCCGGTGATTTTCATCAACCGCCCTACTCCAAGTTGGGTGCAATCCGCCCAGAGCGCCCTGGAGAAAGTTTCACAATAAACAGCATATCTTCTCAGAACTGTTTAGTACCGCTTGGAACTATTTAGAACCATAAAACATGCGAAAAGCGCGAATAAGGACTCTGAGTTTGACGTGTAATTCCGGTCATTTTCACGTTTCTCGCGCTTTTCTTGATTCTAGCTTGCCAGCAGCGGTACTCATGCTGCTTGGGTGCTGCCTTCGTAGAATATTCACCTATTTAACCAAGATGAAGTTTAATTCACCGCAAAGACCTGAAGAACGCAGAGATGAGGATGCATTCACCTTGCTCTTCTGCGCACTCTGCAGTAAATCCATACATTCTCTAAAGATCGCACCCGAAGAAAATCAAGTTTTAATACCTTGATGTCATGTCTTTTCGATCTCGATCAAGTCGCACTGGGCGGGTTGCTCCCTCCAAGTTTTCTTCTGACTTGGCTTACTCTTCCGGCTCTGTTGAAGGTACTGTTTGTTTCAGCTTCACAATATCCTCGTTTAGTTCAACTTGCGCTTCCTCGCGCATTTCGTTCAGTATATTGGCCACCTTATTTCGCTTGACTACTGCCTCTAAGCGCGGTTTGGCCTCTTCATACGATAGCGGCTCCGCATTGCGTGTTTCTTCCAATAAGATGACGTGCCAACCGAACTGAGTCTGCACAGGCTTTTCCGTGTAGCTGCCAGGTTCCAATCCGGCAACCGCATCGGCAAAGGGCTTGACCATATTACGCGCGTCGAACCAACCGAGATCACCGCCCTTCTCAGCGGTTGGGCCTGACGAATTTTCCCGTGCCAGCGTGTCGAAATTCTTGCCCTCGCTGTCGTCAAGCTGCTTAATCAAAGCCTCTGCTTTAGCTTGCTCATCGACCAGGATGTGCCTGGCTTTGTACTCAGTGCGCTGGGCTTGTTCCTTGAACTTTTCATACGCCTGCTTCAACTCATCTTCTGTTGGTGGGTTATCCTTGGCAATACTCTGCAAAGCCGCGTTGGATAGGATCATGAGCCTTTGCAGCTCAAGCGCCGTCTGCACGTCGGCGTTTTCAGCCAGGTTACGCTTCTCTCCTTCCTGGGCAGCTACGATCAGACTGAGAAATTCGTTAAAAGTCTGCTCCTGGAATGCCGGAGTGTTCTGGCTCTTGGTTTCCTGTTGTCGCTGGATGAAAAACAAACGGAATAGATCGAGCTGATAGTTCTTATTGTTGACGGTGGCAATGCTGATATCCTGAGCGGCATCCGCGGTGATATCCGCGCCCGCGTCAGCTTCCTGAGCCAGGGCCAAGGCTGGCGCAATGGCGATCAGCGCGGTCAGCATCAGTAAAAGAACAAGTTTCGGTCTCATCAATAGCTTCCTATGGTCAAATGAAATGCATAGTCGGTTGTCAGGATGGGAATACCCTGACAAAGGGTTTGATCTGTACCTCCCGATAGACGCCTGCGGCAACGTAGGGGTCAGCATCAGCCCAGGTGCGTGCGGCTTCGAGATCTTCGAATTCCGCAACCACCAGCGAACCGCTGAAACCAGCCTCGCCGGGATCAGGGGAATCAATGGTCGGATGAGGTCCGGCGAGCAACAACCGACCTTCGGCCTGCAGCGCTTCGAGACGTTTTAAATGGGCCGGCCTGGTCGCCCGGCGCGCTGCGAGGCTGTCCGCATTGTCGCTGGCGATGATGGCGTAGAACATAGTTAGTCGATCCTCTGTTTATACCTTATGGTTGTGCTCCAACTCAGCGCCCTGATCACCGTCCTGAAGGTGGCGAGCCAGATAGAATGCTTGCGCGATAACAAAGACGACAGTCAAACCCATCATACCGAACAATTTGAAATTAACCCAAAACTCCTCGCTGGCCTGGGCTGCCTGGCAAAGCGCAAGCTGGGTATCGACGAATCGTTCGCCACAGTGTGCCAGATCGATCTGCTGATCGCCGGTGACATCGACGAGCGCCTGCCTGGCCTGGAAAAATCCGCTGCCAATGTACACCACATAGAGGTTCGCTAGTCCGGAGAATACAAAAAAGCCAGTCCAAGCCAGGTTGAGACGCCGCCAGATCAACCGGGGAACCTCAATGGCATGGGCCATGATGCGCTCTATCAGAGTCTTATCGCCAATAAACTGGCTGCCGAAAAAGACGATGGCAAACAGCCAGTCGACGATGGTCGGCTTCCACATGACAAAAATCGGATCGCGCAAAGCCAGAGTCAGGCCGCCGAGAAGTAACAGCAAACCGAGCGTAATCAAATGCATGCGTTCAGTACGTTTGTGCCGAATACGCACCCAGGCGACCTGCAGCGCGGAGGCGGCGATGGCGACCGCGGTCGCGGGATAAATACCATACAGTTTGTAGGCAATAAAGAACAGGATAATGGGTAAGAAATCAATGAAGACTTTCATATTCAGCTGTTTCCCTGGCCGCGGCGACTAGGAACGGAAAGATTGGCAACCGATGCGGATGTCAGTGTAGACGCCGCCGCGTGCTCCAAGCGTCATGATAGCGCTGCATAACAATGCGAACCGCTGCTGGATAATCGAGCGCGTCCATCTGTCCCATGCCTTCGCGGAAAAACGCGGCCGCGTCATCGGTCGCATGCTCGATCAGGCTGTCGAAGGCTGTTTCCATCAGTGCTGGCCGATGCGTACGTGTTGCCATAATGGCACGGTTGATGACCAGCACACGCCAAATGCGTGCATCTTCAGTTCCAGCAGCCGCATCCGAAATCTTTGGAGAAACTGCATGAAAGACTTCGTCGATCATCCGGAACAGGCTGGTGATATCATTCGGCTCCCAGAGTGTATTCGCCATTGCGGCGGCTGCGTTGACCACCGGGCTGATCCGCGTCAGTTCTCCACCGGCACGGGCCACGCAGCAGGCTAACGGCAGCAAAAGAGCGTCCAGAGCATCGGCTTCCTCCGCTAGCTGTATCCGGCGAGCCGTATCGGCGAGCTGCGCCAGTAAATCGACGGCGTGATCGCCAAGTTCGCCAAGAGGCAATCCCTTTGCATGTGCCGTTGTATGCACCGAAGGGTCGGGTTCCTCATCGAAGTTTGGCTCGTTGGCTGAACGCTCGCGGCATTGTAGCGTATCCAGCACATTCGACAAGGTTTCGGTCAGGCGCCGCGGTTCTACGAAGTCGTCGTCGCACGCCTCCGCCAGAAGTTCGGCAAGACGCATGATCTCATCACGTATAAAGACTGGGTCAGGGAGCGGAAGCATAGCGGTGGCACGGTCAGCGATTTCTCTCGTATTATGCACTACAATGGCATCGGCTGGGGGGGTAGAATACCGTTTCCACCGGTAGCAAAGATCAGTGATCAAGTAACCGTCTTCTCGGCCAGGATGCGATCAACTGAGACAGTATGGAAATTGATACAAATCGCCTAAACGCAAGCAAGCGCATCCGCATAACAGCGGTTCGATTAGAATGCGCGCATGGATAAAACCCCCGATCTGCATACTCATTCCACCGCTTCCGATGGCACTCTGTCACCGACAGACCTGATCAAACGAGCCAGCGCCGCTGGTGTCGAGATGATGGCTCTAACCGATCACGACACTGTCGCTGGGATCGCCGAGGCAGCTCGAGCAGCCAAAGCGGCCGGTCTAACCCTGATCGCCGGAGTCGAGGTTTCAGTAACCTGGAATGGGCGCACCGTGCATGTCGTAGGGCTCGATATCGATCCTAACTGTGCCAATCTATTGCAAGGTTTACAGGAGCTGCAGATGTATCGGGTCTGGCGCGCTGAGCAAATTGCCCGACGACTGGCGAAAGCCGGTTTCGACGGTGCACTCGACGCTGCCCGTGCGCATGCCAAGGGTGGGTTAATCGCGCGTACGCATTTCGCACGCTTTTTGGTAGAGCGCGGCGTGGCAGCCGACATCCGCGGCGTTTTCAAGCACTTTCTGGTGCATGGCAAGCCCGGGCACGTACCGAGCGAATGGGCTGCGCTGGCGCAAGCTCTGGAGTGGATAGAGGCTGCTGGCGGACATGCAGTGATTGCGCATCCAGCACGTTATGGCTTTTCCCGCGGCAAGATACAACGCTTATGCCGCGAGTTTCGCGAATGTGGGGGCCGCGGTCTGGAAGTGGTCTCGGGCAGTCATAGTCGCGATGACGCATTTACCTTTGCCCGCCATGCGACCGAGCAGCATCTACTGGCCTCGGCCGGCTCCGATTTTCATGGCCCCGAAAGTTCCTGGATCGAGCTCGGACAGCTGCCGGCATTACCTGACAATTGCAAGCCGATTTGGTTACTGCCCGGATTTAGCGGCATGCCGGCGAATGCGCCGGCCTAGGAAGCTCGCCGATTACCGGCCGTATTCGCTGAAATTGACCATTTTCTATACAGTTGTGTCCTTACCCCTCGAGAGTCTTCCGACTTGATTTGTTTGTACTGAACGATGTCGGACTTTATACAGATTCATCCGAATAATCCACAGCCTCGCCTGATCAATCGCGCCGCGGCGGTATTTCGCGATGGCGGTGTTGTCGTTTATCCAACCGACTCCTGCTATGCACTGGGTTGCTCCATCGGCGAGAAGACTGCGCTCGACCGCATCCGCCAAATTCGCCGGCTGGACGACAAACATAATTTCACGCTGGTTTGTCGCGATTTATCGGAGATTGCGACTTACGCACGCATCGACAACAGCGCCTATCGCCAGCTCAAATCATTGACGCCTGGACCTTTCACCTTCATTTACCGAGCAACCAAACAGGTACCTCGCCGATTGCTGCATCCGAAACGACGTGCAATCGGTATACGCGTGCCCGACACGCCAATAGTCCGCGATCTGCTCACGGAGCTTGCCGAACCGATTTTGAGTACCACGCTGATTTTACCCGGAGACGAATACCCGCTGGATGACACCTACGAGATCCGCGAAAGCATCGGCCATTGCGTCGATCTGATCATCGACGGCGGTCAGTGCGGCACGCGGCCCACTACGGTGGTTGACATGACCCACGAACCGCCACTGGTTGTGCGTGCCGGCAAAGGCGAAACATCATTGTTCGAGTTTTGATTTCGCATGAATAAATCGAACGATCAGACGCTGCCGATTACCTAATAACCAGACGCTGTCGAAGCAACAGGAACCGAATCTATGGATAACCTTTTCCAAACCTTACTGCTGATCCCCGTGATCGCGATACCAGTCTTATTGGCGATCACGGTGCATGAAGCTGCGCATGGCTGGGTAGCCAGCCAGCGCGGCGATCCCACGGCTCTAAATCTGGGGCGCGTAACCTTCAATCCACTGAAACACATCGACCCGATCGGCACCCTGCTGGTGCCGCTGATGATCTTCACGCTATCTAAGTACCTGGTCGGAGTGCCATTCCTGTTCGGCTGGGCCAAGCCGGTGCCGGTGGACTGGCAACAACTACGCAATCCGCGCTGGGATATGGCGTTGGTGGCTGCTGCCGGCCCCGGTGTTAATCTGCTGATGGCGCTTGCCTGGGGATTAGCGATCAAGATCATGGCACTCATTGTGCCGTTTGTACCGATCCCCGCTGAATTATTATATATTTTCAGAGACATGTGCATAATCGGCATCCTGATCAATCTTTTCCTGATGGCGTTGAACCTATTCCCATTGCTGCCGCTTGACGGTGGTCGTATCCTAAGCGCGTTGCTGCCGCGGCGGCTGGCATTCAGATTCGCACGCCTGGAGCCTTATGGTCTATTCCTACTGCTTTTGCTGCTGTTCCTGCCCCATGGCCACCCGCCTGGCCTGCTCGGTATCGCGTTGCGCCCAGTAGTCAGTTCCACTCTAAACCTAATGCCCGCATCGGCACTGGTGCGCGATCAATTCCCAATCTGATCATCATGATGACCCGCAACAAGGCGAATTTATCTTGACCACAGTCTCTTCTCAACATGCGCGCGTGCTCTCTGGTATGCGCCCTACAGGTCAGTTGCACCTCGGCCATTATCATGGCGTGCTGAAAAATTGGATCGAACTCCAGCACGAATACGAATGTTTCTTTTTTGTTGCTGATTGGCATGCGCTGACCACCGACTATGAAGACCCGTCCAATATTCCACGCGCCAGTTACGATATGGTCGTGGACTGGCTCGCATCTGGTGTCAGTGCAGGCTCGGCGACGCTATTCATTCAGTCACGGGTGCCCGAGCACGCAGAATTACACCTATTGCTCTCCATGATTACACCTCTCGGCTGGCTGGAGCGGGTGCCTAGCTACAAGGATCAGCAGGAAAAGCTCAAGGAAAAGGATCTTGCCACCTACGGTTTCCTCGGCTATCCGCTGCTGCAGAGCGCGGACATCCTGATCTACAAAGCAGGTCAGGTACCAGTGGGCGAGGACCAAGTCGCACATGTAGAAATGACCCGCGAGATCGCGCGCCGTTTCAACCACATCTATGGTCGCGAGCCGGACTTCGAAGAGAAGGCCGAGCAGGCTAAGCGCAAGATGGGCAAGAAAAACGCAAGGATGTTCGACAAACTCAAGCGCGGCTACCAAGAGCAGGGCGACCAACAGGCGCTGGAATTAGCCCGTGCGTTACTGGAAAGCCAGGGCAACATTACTCTCGGCGATCGAGAGCGGCTGCTGGGCTATCTCGAGGGTGGAGGGCGCATGATTCTGCCCGAGCCGCGGCCACTGTTGACCCGCGCTGCCAAAATGCCTGGACTGGATGGGCAGAAGATGTCCAAATCCTATGGCAATACGATCTCGTTGCGCGATGATCCCGACATGGTCGAACAGAAGCTGCGGACCATGCCCACCGACCCAGCGCGAGTGCGCCGCACCGACCCGGGTAATCCGGCATTGTGCCCTGTCTGGCAGTTCCATGAGGTGTACTCCGGAGACGACGTCAAAGACTGGGTGCAGCAGGGCTGTCGCAGTGCCGGCATCGGTTGTTTAGAATGCAAACAACCGGTGATCGACGCGGTGCGCGCGGAACTTTCCCCCATTCAGCGCCGTGCCCGAGAACTGGAGTCGGCACCGGAGGTAGTGCGCTCGGCGATCAACGAGGGTTGCGAACGTGCCCGAGATGTCGCCCGCGAAACCATGGACGAGGTCCGCCTGGCACTGTTCTTGACCCAAGGCTGACGCCGGCTCACCCATGCACAGCATCGAGCAACCCCCGCCGGAGGTGGCGACACAACCCCAGCAGAGTCCATTCGCGATCGTTCTGGGTGAGCCATTGCTGACATTACCGCGGGATCTATACATACCACCAGATGCGCTGGAAATCTTCCTCGATACCTTTGAGGGTCCTCTAGACCTGCTGCTGTACCTGATCCGGCGACAAAATTTGGATATTCTCGATATTCCCATTGCCAAAATTACCGCCCAGTACATGGAATACGTGGAACTGATGAAGGAACTGAAGCTGGAGCTAGCCGCCGAATACCTGGTTATGGCCGCAATGCTGTGCGAGATCAAATCACGCATGCTGCTGCCGCGCCCGGAGTCAGCGACGGATCATGAGGCCGACCCGCGTGCAGAACTGGTGCGCCGACTGCAGGAATACGAACGCTTCAAACAGGCTGCGCAGGATCTAGACGCACTGCCAAGGCTGGAACGCGACTGCTTCCCGGTACTGGCCCATTTGCCCAGCGGCCATCTACCGCGCATCCCGCCCAGCGTAGAACTCAACGAGGTACTGGTGGCATTACGCGAGGTTCTGGGCCGCGCCGATTTGTTTACCAGCCATCGTGTGGAGCGCGAATCCCTGTCTCTGCGCGAGCGTATGTCATGGGTGTTGAATCGCCTGCAGCGCGGCGGCTTTGTGCCCTTTGTGGAACTGTTTGATATCGGCGAAGGGCGAGCCGGCATTGTGGTCAGCTTTCTGGCCATCCTCGAACTGATCAAGGCCACCACATTGGAGTTGGTGCAATCCGAACCCTATGCGCCAATCCATGTGCGCCTGCGGCAGGTGGAAGCATGAGCACGAAGAATCAAGGCAACCAGGATCCGGCGGCACCCAGTGCAGAGTCTGGCGCAGCGTTGAGCATCCTCTCCATATTATTGCCCCCGGTGGGACAAGTGGTGGAGGGCGCTTTGATGGCGGCTGGCGGTCCGCTGACGCTGGATCAGATCCTTGGGCTATATACAGATGACCAGCGCCCGGCACGAGACACAGTGCGCGACGCACTCGCCAAGCTTGCACAGGACTACCAGGAGCGCGCCATCGAATTGGTCGAGGTGGCTGGTGGCTGGCGCATTCAAGTACGCCCTGAGGTTGCTCCCTGGGTAGGCCGACTATGGGAAGAAAAACCCCAGCGTTACTCCCGGGCACTGCTTGAAACCCTGGCTCTAATCGCCTATCGCCAGCCAATCACTCGCGGCGAAATCGAAGATATTCGCGGTGTTGCCGTCGGCACCCAAATCATCAAAACCCTGAGCGAGCGTGATTGGATACGCATCGTCGGCCATCGCGACGTGCCTGGGCGCCCGGCATTGTTTGCCACCACGCGGCGCTTTCTCGATTATTTCGGCCTGCGCTCGCTAAACGACCTGCCAACGCTGGCAGAGATCCGCGACCCGGCATTCTTTGCCGATGCGTTGGATCTGGAAGGCGACGGACAACTGCAAGCCGACGCCAACCAACAGGATCAAAACACCGCCCAAGGCAGCGCCGGCGATGGCGCAAACCAGAGCGATGACCAGCCGACATAAATCCATGCCCGGAAAAGGTGTTGGCAGAGGCACCGACAAGAGCACTCGTCTGGATTCCGGCAATCGCCCTGGCAAGGGTGCCGATCAGGCTTCGGGCAGAGGTGCTGGAAAGAACCGGGGCAAACAGCATAATGCCCCAATCGGCAGCGGCGATCCGGTGCGCCTGCAAAAAGCACTGGCCGAAGCCGGGCTCGGCTCGCGCCGCGAGATTGAGGGCTGGATCAGCGCGGGCCGAGTGCGCGTCAACGGGCAGCTCGCCAAGCTCGGGGATCGGGTATCTCCCGCTGACCGAGTGCGTGTCGACGGCAAGGACATCAAACGCCGCTCCCCACGTCGCGGCAGGCCGATCGTACTCGCTTATCACAAGCCCGAGGGCGAGGTCGTCACCCGCCGCGACCCCGAAGCCCGACCGACCATTTTTCAACGCCTGCCCGGTATCCGTGACGGCCGTTGGATCAGCGTAGGCCGGCTCGACATGAACACCGCCGGTTTGCTGCTGGTGACGAACCATGGCGAACTGGCCAACCGGCTGATGCACCCATCACGGCGCATCGAGCGCGAATATGCGGTTCGCATCCACGGCCAGGTCACCGACGCCGCATTGCAACAACTGGTCAACGGTATCCAGCTCGAGGACGGCCTGGCGCGTTTCGAGGAGATCGTCGAATCCGGCGGCAGCAGCAGCAACCAGTGGTTTCACGTCCTGCTGTGCGAGGGCCGTAACCGCGAGGTACGCCGCCTGTGGGAAGCAGCCGGCTGCGAGGTCAGCCGCCTCAAGCGCGTACGCTTCGGCAACATCATCCTTGGCGCCCGGCCGCTGCCGGGCCAATGGCGCGAACTTGACGATGAGGAAATCGACGGCCTGATGGCGCTGGCTGGCCTGTCATTGCCAGAACCGGCGAGGCGACCATCCCGCCGCCGCCTGCCCGACAACACGCGACGCCGAAAGCGCGGCAGAGGTGTTGCATAAAATGATGCGAATGCTTCCAACCTACATTCCACGCTTTTGAAATCAATCAGTTAAGCTTCCCTCCGGCTTCTTGGTGCGCTGTAACTCATTGTTTGCTCGATGATTGTCCATTCTTCGTCTGACAGGTCACTTGGATAGCGTATAGGTGTATGAACATTATCTGAAGTTATCTTGATCTGTCCGAATAAAAAAGAGAAAATCGTATTAAATCGTTTAGTTTTTCAGATTTTTTATATTCCAAATCAATAGCTTAGTTCCCATACAGTCTCTTACTTTCGATTTCCAGTCATGGCCCGAGAGGGCTTGATTCAGACATGCTACGCAAGACCCGCAATACGGTGATCATGGCTGTGGGCCTGCTGCTGCTCGCCGAGATCGCGTTGCAGATACGATCCCAGATCCGTTATGGCCAGAGCGTCTTTAACGTACTTTCCAATGAGACTACCTATGTCTTCAATGAAGAGCTGGGCCTAAAGCTGCTGCAACCCGATCATGAAATTGATGGCTCGCAGGCAGTGATCAAGACCAACAGTCTGGGGCTACGTGATGAGCCGGTACTGATGCCCAAGCCAGCGGGGCAATATCGCATCGCAGTAGTTGGTGCCTCGACTGTCATGGGCACATATACCCGAAACAATAAGGATACGCTGTCTTATCGTCTGCAGCAGATTCTGAATGAAAATAGCAATGCCTCACGCACTTTTCGTGTTATCAATGCGGGCATAGCCGGTTATTCAATGAACACACAAAGGCGAATGGTAGAGCGTTTGCTAAGTACACTGGATGTGGATCATTATGTTCTCTACACCGGCTTCAATGATCTGAGCGGCTATTGTCACACCGATAGCGAAAGTTCGGACGAGGCAGATTATTCGCTGCCTCAACTGACATTACCGAAGTGGCTGCTGTCAATCGAGTTGTTAAGCAAAAATACCGTAGCTCTGCGCACCTCGCTAGCGAAACAGGAAACGCTGGTCGATCCAAATTTAGTTGATGAAACTCAATTCAGGGAAGATTTCGCGGGACTTGCCCTGAGCCTGTCGGCCACCGGCAAGCCGGTACTAGTGGTCGGCAACGCACGCGCTTTCCGTCGTGATATGCCATATAAGCAACAAGAGAGCCTGTCCGAGACCGCGCGCTATTATAAGAGCTGTTTCGATACCGCCGGTCTGCATGAATTGTTTGACCGGCATAACGATATTATTCGCGAGCAGTCGATTGCCCTCGGACTGAGCTACTTTAATCTCCACCAGCAATTGCCGGGTGGCAGTGAATGGTTTGGTGACGCGACCCATTTCTCCGTGAGGGGCACTCAGCGCGCGGCGGCGATAATCGCGCAATACCTGCGCGTTGATCTGAAGCCGCCGATGGGGGCAGGGGTGGAATAACAGATGGCCTTCCAGTCGTTCCATTTCCTTGTCTTTCTGGCCGTGATCTTAGTGCTGGTTCGGCTGGCCTTTCGCGATCATCACGAGGCAAAGAAAAACTGTCTGCTAATCGCTAGCTATTACTTTTACATGTGCTGGGACTGGCGCTTTGCTGGTCTCATCTTTACGATCTCGGTGATCAACTACGTCATTGGGCCGCTTATCCATCAGGCGGCCGATGGGCGTAGCAAGAGGCTCTGGCTGGCGCTGTCGCTCGTCAGTAGTCTTAGTATTCTTGCCTACTTCAAGTATGCCAATTTCTTCATCGATTCCCTCAATGTCCTATTGGTCGGTCTTGGCTTCGAAACCTCGATACCGCTGCTAAATGTGATTCTGCCGGTCGGCATCTCCTTCTACACCTTTCAGAGCATCAGCTACTCACTGGATATCTACCGGGGCCGACTGCAGCCAATACATGACCTGCGTGATTTTGCATTGTTTGTGGCCTTTTTCCCGCAACTAGTGGCCGGGCCGATCGTACGCGCAAGTCATTTCCTGCCGCAGTTACAGGCCGATCACCAGGAGGAGAATGACAATCCGGTGGAGTCCGGTACCGCGCTGATCCTGCGTGGGTTTATTAAGAAGATAGCCATTGCCGATGTGCTTGCGGTGCACATTGTCGACCCAGCTTTTGCCTCACCGGAGAGCTATTCGCCGTGGTTCTTGCTGATTGGCCTGTATGCTTACAGCTATCAGGTCTACATGGATTTCTCTGGCTATACGGACATCGCCCGTGGCGTGGCCCGCTGTCTTGGCTATGACCTGCAGATCAACTTCGACCGGCCCTACAAGGCTACGAGCATTGGCAATTTCTGGCAGCGCTGGCACATCTCGATGTCTTCGTTCTTTCGTGACTACCTTTACTTCGGTCTGGGTGGATCGAAATACGGTAATGTCTACGTCAACTTGTTCCTGACCTTTGTCGCCATCGGCATCTGGCATGGGGCGGGCTGGAATTTCGTCGCATATGGCGTGTGCCATGCGAGCATGGTTGCCTGGGAGCGCTGGCGCTTCAATCAACGCAAGGCGGCCGGTCTACCGAAGTTGAAGTACACCGGATTGCACTGGGTCTGGCGAGTATTCTGGATCTTCACCATTGTCTCAATGACACGAGTGTTGTTCAGGGGCGGTACCCTGGCCGATGCTCGAGGTTACCTGGAGGCAATGACGAATTTCTCCAATACCCATACGCCACTGGGGATGGTCGGACTAACTACCTTGCTGCTGGCAATCGCCTTGCATTATACGCCGTCACGCTGGACGTTCGGTTGGGAGGAGATTTACTGCCGAATGCCCTCTTTCGTTCAGGCAGGTCTCATAGTTGCAACCATCTATGCGGTAGTTGTACTTTCAACCGGAACCGCACCGTTCATCTATTTTCAATTCTAGACCTTTGTTACGCCCGGTCGCTTCGGACTAATTAAGATAGCAGAAGCAGCAAAAGGACACCAAAGAAGCAAAAGGATGCTCGAGCGCCCAAACATCGTCCTGCACAGGGCTACGAAGGTGGCATCCAAGGCTAAGTGAAGTAGCGCAAGGTCAGCGGCACCAGCCGCAGCGATCTGGGTAATCGCTGTGCGATGGCTTCGCCCGCTCGAAGAAGACTTGCCGTAAGCCTGGCATCTGCTTTTGGCACTATCTAGGCGATCGCATCCGGCGGCACGGATACATGCCACCACTGCTCGATAGCATCCGTAAGCGCGCCGCTGCCGTAAGCATGGTGCCCTGAGTTATTGAGAAGTTACTGTTTGTGGCCGCAAGTCATTGATACAAAAGCCGCCCTCACTTGTTGAGTAGTGACGGGTAGCGCCCAGTAAACATCAGGTTTCTCACGCCCTGATGTCATATCTGTTCGATCCCGATCCTAATTCCGATCAAGTCGCGCTAGGCGAGTTGCACTCTGGGGTATCTTCATCATTTGTCGAGAAGACAGTGGCCCACAGCCTTTCCCTCGGGGAAAGACGCAGCGCTCGCGTCCGCTCCGCTGGCATCATTTGCCGGGTCGCCCTAAGCGGGCTCTCCTAAGCCGATCGGCTCCCACGGCTGGTCAAGGTCCGCTTGCGCGCGAGGCGTCTTGGCCCTCTGCACACTCTGCGTCTGTGCGGTGAATCCTTACATTCTTTGTAGACAGCACCCGGTTGCAACTGTAACCAAGCGCCAGAAATAGATTGAATTCAGACTTCGGACAGGGCCTTTAGTCGCTCGTCGAATTCATTTTGGTCCAGATCATCGAGCTGATGCATGATGCTGTCAACTTGCTGCTGCAGCGCAGGTACATCGCAGCAACGGATGCGTTCTTTCACTTCCAGCAGCGCGCTCGGCTGCATGCTGAATTCCCTAAGCCCAAGACCAAGCAGCAGCGGAGTGTAGTGGTGGTTGCCGGCCATCTCGCCGCACATCCCAACCTGAGTGCGTGTGGCGGTCGCAGCGTCAATGGTGAGCTTGATCAATCGCAGTATTGCTGGATGGAGCGGATCGTAAAGATAGCTGACGGCATCATCAGAGCGATCGACAGCCAGTGTATATTGAATCAGATCGTTGGTACCGATGGACAGGAAGTCGAGACGCCGCGCAAGAGCGCCAGCCATTAGCGCGGCGGCAGGAACCTCGATCATGCCTCCAATCGGCATCAGCGGATCGAAGGCTACACCATCGCGCCGGAGTTCTCGCCGGATGCCATTGATCAGCGATAAGATCTGATCGACCTCACTCATACTGGAGATCATTGGAATCATTAGCCGGATGGGACCTTCGGCTGAAGCACGCAGAATCGCACGTAATTGCGGCAGAAACAAAGAGGGTTCCTGCAGGCAGAGCCGGATCGCACGCAGGCCAAGCGCCGGATTGATTTGGGTGGATGCCTTTAATCCGGAAATGTACAAAGGCGCTGGCTTATCCGCTCCGAGGTCAAGTGTACGAATCGTCAGCGGAATACCGTCGAGCCCGCGGATAATCGCGAGATAGGTTGCCAGATGTTCTTCCTCGTCCGGTAGTCCGGCGCGATTCATAAACAGAAATTCGGTCCGGTACAGACCGACGCCGGCGGCACCATTGTTGCGCGCTGCGGCCACATCTTCCGGCAATTCCAAATTGGTGAGCAACACCACCGGCGTGCCGTCGCGGCTGGCTGAAGGTTCAAACACCAGGCGTTGCAGCCCGCTTCTACGTATTTCCGCGTCGGCAAGGTGCGCGCGGTAGTGAGCAAGAATTGCGCCGTCGGCCTCCGCAAGCACGGTTCCCGTCTCGGCATTGACGACCAATACTTCATCATGGTGTATGTACTGAATAGCATTGTGTACACCCATGATCGCGGGGATGTCGAGACTGCGCGCGAGGATCGCCATGTGCGACATGGGTCCACCATGTTCGGTGACGAAAGCCGCGACGCCGCGATGACGCAATAGGATGGCGTCGGCTGGAGTCAGGTCTGAGGCAACGATGACGCGCCCGGAGATATCGGCCGTCGCCAGGCTCTCCGCAGTCCCTTTATTGCTGAGAAAGACCTGGATCTGATGCACCACATGATCAACGTCATCGCGCCTGGTACGCAGATAGTCGTCTTCCATTTGGTCAAAGATCTCCACCAGCGTATCGCGTTGCATCTGCAATGCCCAACTGGCATTGATCGAGCGTTCCTGAATCAGCTCCCGAGTGGCATCCACCAATACGGAGTCTGTCAGCATCAGTAGATGGGCATCAATGAACTCGGCCAGATGTACCGGGCTGGACGGCGGGATCTTGTTACGGACCTCTTCCAAATGGCGACGCGCACATTCCAAGGCATTGTCCAAGCGCTGTAATTCCAGCGCAATCTGGGTCGGCGCGATGGTTTCTGCCGTCGCAAGGGGTTCACGCGCCAGCACAAAGGCCTTGCCAATCGCAACCGGGCGTGCGCCATAGACGCCGATACCAGAGAAGGCCGTGGTCATTCATCTTCCCCGAAGCGGTCTCGGACCAGTGCCTCGAGAGCCTTGAGTGTCGCCTCTTCGTCCTCGCCGTCCGCCTCTACAAGGATACTGGTGCCACATGCAGCTGCTAGCATCATGACGCCCATGATGCTCTTGCCGTTGACACGGCGTCCTTCTCGCTCCACCTGTACGTTGCTGTCGAATCCACTGGCGCAGTTAACGAACTTGGCCGCAGCACGGGCATGCAGTCCCAACCGGTTGATGATGTCGAGTTCGGTACGAATCATGACGTTGGATGAATTACTGTTTGTCTGGAACACACAAGGTCGTACATCATTGCCGACAAAACCGTTCGCAACATGGTGTCAAGCGACAATCTGGCGCAATCTGATATGACAATCTTCGGCATTTGCGCTAAGGCGATTGATGTGGAGAAACATACCGCCTGGCTTGTCTTCGCGTCCGGTATGGACGTTGCGGCAACCCGCCCATAGGGCGACTATGGGCGGGCTGCCGCTGCGCGAAGGCGAACGAGAATCCGCTGCCAGTTGGTCTATTTCTCTCCGGCAATCGCCTAATGCGGCGTATTATCCGAGCAAACGAACAGACCATCACGACCTCCGCTGAGCGCCTTTTCGGCCAGTTCGGTAAGACTAAGCTCATGATAGTTCAGAATGCGAACCAACATCGGCAGGTTGACACCGCTCAACACTTGCACTCTCGGATTATTATAGAGGCCAACAGCGATATTCGATGGCGTGGAGCCGAACAGGTCCGTCAATACCAACACGCCTGCTCCCTGATCGAGGGCCTCGGTATACTGCTGTGCCTGTGCACGCAAGCGGTCCAGATCGTCACTTTCGCTTACCACCATCGCAGTGGCTGCCAGTGGACAAGTGCCGATCATGCGGGTCGCGGTAGTCAGCAATTCTGTACCGATATGGTTATGGGTGATCAGCAGCAGGCCGACACTCATGGCAACTCCCGGTGGCGTACCAATACTTGGTGCCCATGCTTGGCAAGATGACGCCGCAGCGCCTCGACCATATAGACCGAACGATGTTGCCCGCCGGTGCAGCCAATGGCAATGGTCAAATAGCTGCGTCCGTCGGTTTCGAAACGCGGTATCCAGCGATCGAGAAATCCTGTCAGATCGACGCGCATCAGTTCCACTTCCGGAGACTTTTCCAAGAATTCCACAACCAAGGCATCACGTCCAGTCAAAGAACGCAGATGTTCCTGCCAGTGAGGATTAGGCAAACAACGCACATCAAACACGAAATCAACCCCTTTTGGAACACCGTTTTTAAATCCGAACGACTGCAGTAGAACTGATGCTCGCACTGCACGGCTATCGATAAGACGCTCGCGCAGCAGATCGCGTAACTCGTGAACATTGGTCAGGGTGGTGTCGATCTGTGTTTCGGCCACCAGCCGCAGTGGCTCGAGCAGCTGGCGCTCCAGCCCGATTGCCTCGTGCAGCGAATGCTCATCACTGGTCAGCGGATGTTTCCGGCGGGTTTCGCTGAAGCGTTTGATCAGCGTCTCGGTATCGGCATCAAGAAAGATGACTCGTCCACTGATGCCGTGCTGGCGTAATTCGCCGATCAATCTTGGTAGGTCGGCAAGGTGATCGGGTTGGTTGCGGGCATCGATGCCAACTGCAGTGCCGAGGTACTCGCCATGAGGCCCAAGGCCACTTGTTTGCAATCCCAGCGCAAGTTCTCGGAGTAGAAAGAGCGGCAGATTATCGATGCAGAAATAGCCGATATCTTCCAAGGTGTCCAGCGCGACGCTCTTGCCCGCCCCAGACAATCCGCTGATGATGATAAAATCCATGGCTTGATCAGGTCTCATTTGGTTGCAGAACCGATATGCCTTACTCACAACAGGCTGTTTGAAGCCGATTTGGTTACATGTACACCGGGAATCGACGGCTCTACACCAGCGTTTTCAATAGCCCGAGCCTGACGATCGACTAAATCGATGCTGGCATCATAACCGCGGGTGCGTAGGATTTGATTGCGCACCGCGGTCTCCAACAGCACCGCCAGGTTGCGCCCTGGAGCCACCGGTAAAGTGATTTCCGGCACCGCAACGCCGAGGATGACTCGCGTAGAATGGCTGCCTTTCAAGCGGTCGATCTGTGCTAGTTCGTCACTATCGAAGCAACGCATGCTGACGATCAGACTCAGTGTCTCGTGCTGACAGACGGCACCCTCGCCAAACATCGCGCGCACATTGAGCACGCCGAGTCCTCGTACCTCTAGAAAATCGCGCAGCACAGGTGGGCAGCTTCCATCTAAAGTCTCGGGGGCAACGCGTGCAAACTCTGGTGCATCGTCGGCAATTAAGCGGTGCCCGCGAGCAATCATCTCTAAGGCCAGTTCACTTTTGCCGACGCCGGCATCGCCTAACAACAATACACCTAAGCCCAGCACCTCCAGAAATACTCCGTGTATGGTGATGCGTTCCGCCAGGGCGTGAGTCAGGAAATGCTGCAACCGATCAACCACCTCGGAATCGTTGATGGATGTGCCCAGCAGCGGCGTTCCGGTTTGTTTTGCAAGTTCGAGGAATAATGCTTGTGGCTCGATATTAGAGGCGAAGATGATTGCGGTTGGCCGTGCTGCAAACAATCGTTCAATGGTTTCATCGAAAGCCGGCGCGCTGAGGTCCATGAGATGATCGATTTCTGCCTGCCCAAGAACTTGAAGCAGATTCGGATGGATGCAATTCAGCGAACCAACCATGCGCTGCGTGGTCGTACCCCGGCTGACGCCCAGTGAGATGCACTGCGATGGCGGCGGCGTGATCCAGCGCAAAGAAAGTCTTGAGCCAACCTGTTCGACCAGGTTCTGTAACGAGTGAACCGCCTTCATTTGATACCTGTAGATGCTGTCCGTTGCGTCAGAAGCGCGAACAATTCGTCGCGCGTGCTGCAATCACGCAGTTGCTGACGCAATGATTGGTCGTTGAACTTCTCTGCCAATTCCGCCAGTAATTGCAGGTGATGCTCATCAGCGGTCTGTGGTACCAGCAGAGCGAAAGCAAGATCCACTGGTTGATCGTCTATGGCATCGAAATCAACACCATCGCGCAACTGTACGAATGCTCCCACTGGAATATCGACCGTGTCGATACGAGCGTGGGGTAGGGCGATACCATGGCCTAAGCCAGTGCTGCCAAGGCGTTCACGCGCCAGTAGCCGTTCAAATACAGCATCCGAGTTGAGTTCGGGTCCAGCCGCCGCGAGCAGTTCTGCCAGGGTTTCTAACAGACGCTTTTTACTGGTGACGTCACAATGGCTGAGGACTTGGGCCTCGGTAATCAGGTCAGAGGACAACATCGAACATGGTTTCCACGGCTTATTGTTCAGTGGCTGAAAGGACGTCGGCACCAGCGTCGGTGCAAGTGTTGGATTCTGTTGGCTAGGGCTTGAGGCGATTTCTCTCCGGCAATCGCCTAATCTCTACTATCGCTCGCGCAATGGCCAGTTCTAACTCGTGCTCTGCCGCGGAAGTCGCGAGACCATTTGCAGTTGTTGTCGTTGTCGTCATCGATAACCCACGATGAGTAATGACGACAAACAGCAGAAACGATAGCGAGACATCCGCACCATTGCACTAGATAGGACAGCATACCCTTAAAACTCGTTCATTCTCGATCTCTTGATCATGCCGCCGCCGACTCTCCCCTATCACCGCGGCTGCTCGGTCACCGTGCACGGCGAAGCGGCAGATCGTTCGGTCGAAAAGCGGGCGGTACTCGCACAGGTGTAGGTTGTCCGCGAGCCGCGTTCAGAGCCAAAAAGCCGGAGCCGGCTATACCCGACTCCGGCATGCCCGTCTCGCCGACCGCCATCGGTCGGCTCGCCACGTCAGGTATGTGGCTGTTGTTCCAGATCTTCCAATGACAGATCGTCTGGCGATAGATCGTCTGGCAATCGTTCTTCCGGTGGCAGTTTGACATCCACTTCTTCGACCATGACCCTTTGCGCGCTGCCGCGGTGGTTTTGGCGCTTTTCCTTATACTTGATAACTTGGCGGTCAAGCTTGTCGATGAGCCCATCAATGGCAGCATACATATCTTCATGCACCGAGTCGGCAAATACGTTGGCGCCATTGATTTTCAAGGTAGCCTCAGCTTTTTGCCTTAGTTTCTCGACGCTTAAGATGACATGGACGTTGATCATGTGATCGAAATGCCGGGCAAGACGGTCGAACTTAGTGTCGACGTAGCCCTTCAGTGGCTCGGTGATATCGACATGATGTCCGGTCAAGTTGATTTGCATAGTCTCACTCCAGTGTTTGCAGGTGCCATAGGCGTCCGTGGACCAATTGTCCTTAGGCCAGGCGCTTGCGCTCGTTTGAGGGTGGAATACCCATTGCCTCGCGGTATTTGGCGACGGTGCGTCGCGCCACGTTGATGCCTTGATCCGTAAGGATGCCGGCAATCTTGTTATCACTCAATGGTTTATTAGGAATTTCCGCGGCAACCAATTTGCGGATGAAGGCGCGAATTGCAGTGGAAGAGCATTCGCCTCCGGATGCGGTATTGACATGGCTGGAAAAAAAGAACTTAAACTCCAGGGTGCCGCGTGGCGTGTACATATACTTCTGCGTGGTCACGCGAGAGACCGTGGACTCGTGCAATTCCAGCGAATCGGCTACGTCGCGAAGCACCAAGGGTTTCATTGCTTCTTCGCCGTAGTCGAAAAAATCCTGTTGTAGTTCAACGATTTTAGCCGCCACGCGCAAGACGGTATCGTTACGGCTTGCGAGACTCTTGATAAACCAACGAGCCTCTTGCAAGTGTGTTTTCATACAGGTGTTATCCGGTGCATCATCGGCACGACGAATCAATTTCGCATAGTCCGCATTTACTCTCAGTCTAGGCGTTATTTCTGAATTCAGCTCGACCTGCCATTCGCCAGCAGTCCTACGTACGATGACATCCGGGATAACGTATTCGGGGCGGATGTCTGCGACCAGAGTCCCCGGCCTCGGGTGCATGGAACGGATCAGCACCAACGCCTGGCCCAAATCTTCAGGCGACAGCTTGGTGTGTCGGCGCAGATCGTCAAGATCGTTGCGCGATAACGCCGGGAAATGATGCTTACAAATCAGGATGGCATGGTCGCGAAAGGGTTGCGCGGGCGGCAACTGAGCTAACTGCAGCAATAAGCATTCCTGCAAGCTGCGAGCAGCGACACCGGTCGGGTCGAAGGATTGAATGCGATGCAGGACAGCTTCGATTTCATCCAGCTCGAGCTCGGTATCGTCCAGGGACTCCAACAAATCTGCCAGATCGAGCCGGAGATATCCGTCAGCATCAATGCTGTCGATCAGCGCTTCAGCAATGGCGCGATCACGAGGCACGAACTTAGCGAGGTTGAGCTGCCAGGCAAGATGATCGTACAGAGTTTGCGGTCGTGATTGTTGTGCAAAAGGATCGAAATTGGTATCCCCAGCAGCTGCGACCGGTGCGCTGTAGCTGTCGAATGTGTCACTCCAGTTGCTATCTACCGGAAGTTCGTCGGGGATGGCCGTGCGCTCGGGATGTAATTCATTGTCTACCCGGGCGTCCGTGGTTTGGGACCGCAGGTTGGCGAGATCGCTGTCAGCATTGAGGTCGGCGTCATCGGCATTTTCCAGCATCAGATTGGATTCCAGCGCATCCTGAATCTCTCGTTGCAAGTCGAGAGTGGACAGCTGCAGCAGCTTGATGGCTTGCTGCAGCTGAGGAGTCATGGTCAGCTGCTGACCGAGACGCAGTTGAATGGTCTGTTTCATTGAGACCGCTCTGCGGGCTGGTACATGAGTTGAGTGGTATATACATAGATTCTAGCCGAAATCATAGCGACTATAGCGAATCGAGTCACGGGGCGGCAATTGATAAGGGCTCTGTTACGCGACGCGCGTGCAGTGCTGCTGACGCTAAGCATATTGCCGACCCTCAAAGTCGAAAATCCTCGCCAAGATAGACCTTACGCACTCGGTTATTTTGCAGTAATGCCGATGGCGAGCCTTCGGCAATGACGCTACCTTCGCTGATGATGTAAGCGCGATTACAGATATCCAGGGTTTCCCGTACATTGTGGTCAGTGATCAGCACACCGATGCGGCGTGATCGGAGGTGAGAAATGATGGTCTTGATTTCGCCCACGGCGATCGGATCAACACCAGCAAAGGGCTCGTCGAGAAGCATGACCTTGGGTTCCACGGCGAGTGCGCGGGCAATCTCGAGTCGGCGGCGCTCGCCGCCGGATAGACTCAATGCCATGGACTCGCTGACATGCGCAATGCCCAACTCATCAAGCAGCTGCTCGCAGCGTTGACGTTGCTGGTTTCGGCTGAGATCCCTGCGCATTTCTAATACCGCCATCAGATTTTCCCGTGCCTTGAGTTTGCGGAACACGGATGCTTCCTGCGCCAGATAGCTTAAGCCGCGGCGCGCGCGCGCGTGCATGGGACGCAGCGTGATATCTTCGCCATCAAGGCAAATGTTGCCGGCATCGGCGGCTACCAGACCCACAATCATGTAAAAACTGGTGGTTTTGCCCGCACCATTTGGTCCGAGCAGACCGACCACCTCGCCTGCATCGACACTGACACTGACGCCATTGACAACCCGCCGACGCCGATAGCTCTTGGCTAATCCCTTTGCGATCAGCGTTGTCATTGCGCTTCTGGACGATCGATTCGAATTCTGACGCGTTCTCGACCCTGCGCACTACTGCCAGCGGTCACGCGCGCGGTGATGCGATTGTAGACGATGCGGTCACTGGCGAAACGGTCCTCTCCCTGCGTGAGTTCGGCTTCATCGATCAGTGTGATTTCATCGCGGTCGGCTTCGTACTCCATCCGCAGGGCGCGGCCTTTGACATCGTTGGGATCATCATCAAGTGCCTGACGGTAGCGCACCGGCTTGCCGATGGCGATGATTTTCTGCGGCTGTCGATTTGCCCGATGATGTACCAATACCTCATCGGCAAAGATACGCATACTTCCTTGCTCCACTTCCACATTGCCCAGGTACAGGCTGATGGACTGCTTATCGTCGAGCTCGGCGGCGTCCGCCTCGATGTAGATCGGCTGATCCTGGTCTTCGTCAAGAGCGAACGCCGGACATGTTATCCACAGCCCCATCGCCAACAGCCAAATCACTGGTTGAGAAAACAAAGTCTGCGCTTGCCAACGCGACCGCTTGCTCGGCTTCCACGAGCGTCTCTGTTTTGTGATCCCGCAGTCGTTTTGGCAAATCATGTGTGGAAACTCCTCTCCATCGGCACTTTCGTGCGCATCTGCATCAGGTTCGAGGTCAATCGTCTGTTGTTGCAAAGCGAATTCTGGTTCGGCCGAACATTCGCATGCGCATTGGCTCTGCAAACCAGATTTGCATGCCATCGTTCGCACCCGCCCAGTCTTCCCCTCGATCCAACTCGGTGTAGCGATCGGTCTCCGCATAATCCATGTCTGGCAACAATAACATCTCGCTGGTCATCAGCGTCATCGGTTCCAAATCGGCGGTCGACTTACGCTCAGCACGCACCCTTCCTTGCATCAACAACTCCTCACCGTCAGCCGATACCCATCCGCGCTCGGAACGGATATGCCATGGCGGTGCTGTGTCGTTAAAGATCTGGAGATGAGGTTCATCCAGCTCGATGCTGTCATCGTCTGGAAAATGTCGCAATTGCGGCGTTTGGAGGGTTCGATCAGGTCTACCCTGTTCATCCATTGTGACTCCGACTAGATCCTCGACCACATAGTCGGGCTTACGCTTGCCTGCCGATATGGCCTCAGGCTCCAGCACCAGTTGGGTACTGTACCACCATGCCAGCAGCCCAACGAGGCCCAGCAGAACACCGATGATCAGTTCCCGGGAGTTCAGCGACATCGAAAGCATTACGCCGAAAACCGACCCATATCGTCGCCTTTGCCGGGCTCGAGTGCGTTACAGATAGCCGGCAAGCATGCTGTCGAGATGACCCTGAGCACGCATAATGAGTTCGCAGACATCGCGAGCGGCCCCCCGCCCACCCGGGTGAGGTGTATGCCAGTGCGCGTGTTCGAGCACGAGCGGATGCGCATCCGCTACCGCCACTGCAAGTCCAACGCGGCTCATGACCGGTAGGTCGACCACGTCATCTCCGACATAGGCCACCTGCACATCGTTGACGCCGAGTTTTTCCTTGAGATGCTCATAAGCCGGCAACTTGTCCCTGCGTCCTTGAAATACATGCTGAACGCCGAGGCTCTGCATGCGGATTCGAACCACCTCTGAACGGCGCCCGGTGATGATTGCCAGCGTTACCCCGGTTTGGCGCAGCATAACCATTCCATGGCCGTCGCGGGAGTTGAAAGCCTTGTACTCCTGGCCGTCGTCTCCGAGAAAAAGGCTGCCGTCCGTGAGTACGCCGTCGACGTCGAAGACGACTACCTGAATCGGTTTTGCGCGTTCGATCGGATCTTGCATCGGTGTCCCCCGCGTCTGCTAGTTCGGTGCGGCTCAGGTTGTGATCGCAAGACGTATAATAACCGGTCGCGGACGCTTGACCAGCGGTTGTCGAAAAGTTTTTCGGCAGCGCAAGACAGCGCGCCGCACCCAAGCTGGCATCAACCGTCTTTATGTTGGCCAGGCAGGCAATTTTTGTAAATCTGCCAATCGCTTTTTTTCAAGGTGTTTAGACATTATGCAATCCTTGATGGAGTGTGTTCCTGAGGGCTGGTGGTCACTCGCCGATGCCGATACCTTCTACCCGGACGACTTACCCGAAGATTGGCGGTTGACTTACTTTGCCAACGCCTTCCCGGCGGTACTGGTGCCGGCCGCGCTGTGGCAGGAGCGCTCGGTGCACGAACTTTCCGACTGGCGCGCTGATGTGCACGCTGGCTTTCGCTTTTTCCTGGACTGCCCGGCGACTTCCGATCAGCATGCGCGCATGCGCGCTGCGGCGGCGCTTGGGCCGGCCTTGGCCGCATTCGTGATGGATCAACCGAAACATGTACCTCGGGATTGCCGGAACCTGCGATGGTTGCTGGCACCACAGGCCACCGAGCCTGAAGGTATCGCATTGTTGGCACCTAGACCGCTCAACACTGACTTGCGCAGCGCACGAGGCTGGCTCGATGCACTCCCGCACAGGCACTGTCTCGTCATCCTCGACACTCCCACAGCTAGCGAACTTGATGCCTGGCAACAACTGATCGCATTGATGGGAAGGCGCTGATCGTTCTATCCCGACATCATCATTCAAACAAAGCTGTCAACTTGTTGTTGCATAGTGACTCGAGTATTCTTGCGCCGTCTATTGGCTTGGGCACAATTTTGATCGGCTATTGATGTCGGCATCGGCACCGCTTGACGTCGCGCCACTCCGGCATCGACAATGCCAAGCATTTGTATTTTTCAAGGAGAATCGCATATGGGTCCGGAGCGTTTTTCGAAACATAATGAAATGATCAGTCGTGAATCGATTCTACCAGCCACGGATGCCGCGACCGGGGAAATCAAAAAACCTAGTGAAGACAAATTATTAGAGCCTGAATCATCAGAAAGTTCATTAGAACCATTAGTTAAGATTCGAAACCTGTGTTTTGCGCTGGATGGCCGGGTCATTCTCGATAGCATCGATCTTGATATCGCGCGCGGCCAGGTAACTGCAATCATGGGGCCGTCCGGTACCGGTAAGACGACCTTATTGAAGCTGATCAGCGGGCAGCTCCATCCAGATGCGGGCAGCATCATCTTCGATGGGCATGATGTGCACAAGCTCCCGCGTCGCGAGCTGTATCAACTGCGCACGCGCATGGGTATGCTATTTCAGAGCGGTGCGCTGCTAACCGATCTTGACGTATTTGAAAACGTCGCTTTCCCGCTGCGCGAGCATGCGCGGCTGCCGCAATCCTTGCTGCGTAAGCTAGTGTTAATGAAATTGGAGGCGGTCGGTCTGCGCGGCGCAGCGCGCCTGATGCCCAACCAGCTGTCAGGCGGTATGGCGCGGCGTGTTGCACTGGCCCGCGCGGTGGCCCTGGACCCCATGATGATCATGTACGATGAACCCTTCACCGGCCAGGATCCAATCTCCATGGGCGTACTGGTATCCCTGATTCGGCAATTAAACGATGCCAGTGAACTCACCAGCGTTATTGTTTCTCATGATGTGCGGGAAACTGCGAGTATCGCTGACTTTATCTATGTGATCGCCAACGGAGTAGTCATGTGCCGGGGTACACCAGAGCAATTGACCGCAGAGCGCTCCGAGTGGGTTCGTCAGTTCATGGATGGCCTACCTGACGGCCCCGTACATTTTCACTACCCAGCGGTTTCCGCACGACAGGATTTCCTCGCCAGCGGTTCAGAGGAAGAATTCGAATGATCAATGCCTTGGCTCGTCTTGGACGCAGCGGGCTCACCTCTCTCGCCAATCTCGGGCGTGCGCACCTGTTACTGCTGGGTATACTTGCCGGCACGCCATCCATGCTATTGCGGCCGCGACTGCTGATTGCACAGCTATTTGGTGTCGGGGTGTTATCGCTGCTGATCATCATGGTATCGGGATTATTCGTTGGCATGGTACTGGGCCTGCAAGGCTATTATGTGCTCTCTCAATTTGGTGCCGCGGAAAGTCTCGGCGTCATGGTTGCAAAATCGCTGACGCGCGAACTTGGGCCGGTGGTGACCGCACTGCTGGTTGCCGGGCGCGCGGGCTCGGCGCTGACTGCGGAAATCGGTCTGATGAAGGCTACCGAGCAAATTGCCGGATTGGAAATGATGGCCGTAGACCCGGTCCGGCGCATTTTGACGCCACGTTTTTTCGGTGGCTTGATCAGCATGCCATTGTTAGCGGCTCTGTTCAGCGCAGTGGGTATCGTCGGCGGCTATTTTGTCGGCGTCGGACTGCTTGGTGTGGATGAGGGAGCATTTTGGAGCCAAATGCAGGCGAAGGTCGATTTCCAGCAGGATATAGGAAATGGCATTATCAAGAGTATCGTATTCGGCGTGGTCGTGAGCTGGATTGCTTTGTTTCAGGGCTATGAAGCCACTCCCACGTCGGTCGGCGTCAGTCGAGCGACGACGCGTACCGTGGTGCATTCGGCACTTGCGGTGCTGGGGCTCGATTTTGTTTTGACCGCATTGATGTTCGGAGACTAGATATGGCGAATACACGCACCGCGGAAATCCTGGTCGGCGCTTTTATGGCGACGGGTTTCGTGGCGCTATTCTTCTTGGCCATGGAGGTCAGCAATCTGAGTTCTGCCTCCGACGGTAACGGTTACGCGGTCGTCGCGCGCTTTGATAATGTCGGCAGTCTCAAAGAACGATCACCCGTCAGCATCGCCGGGGTGCGTATCGGGCAGGTCGAGAAGATCCGCTTCGATCAGAATAGCTTTCAGGCTCTGGTGACACTGCGCATCGAGCAGCGATTCAATCGCATACCGTCCGACACTTTTGCCAATATTTACACCGCCGGCTTGCTTGGCGAACAGTATATCGGCCTCGATCCCGGTGGCAGTCCAGACTATCTGACCGATGGCGATCAGATCGAACATACCCAGTCTGCCCTTGTGCTAGAGCGGATGATCGGACAATTTTTATTCAGTAAGGCAGAGGAGGGTACGAAGTGAGACATTTGCAATCGATAAGAATCGACTGGACCCATCGGTCCAACTGGATCAATTGGGTGATCGGCATGGTTATGGTTTTGCTGTTCACCATGCCGCTGGTCGATACGCATGCCGACGATTCGGCAACTCGGCTGGTAGAACGCACGGCAGAGGACATGCTGCGCACGTTGGAAGCCAAGCGCAAGGAAATCGATGCTAAACCGCAGCTGATTTATCAACTGGTGGGGACCAAATTGGCGCCGCATTTCGACTTTGAAATGATCACGCGCTCCGCTGTCGGCAGAGGCTGGAATCAGGCAACCCCAGCCCAGCAGCAACAGTTGGTCGCCGCATTCCGCGAGGTATTGGTGCGCACCTACGCCAAGTCTCTATTGAAATACTCGGGACAGGACATCGTTTACCAGTCCGCCAAGCCTGGCACGCGCGACGGCACGGTGATCGTGCCAACCGAGGTGCGCGCTCCGGGGGCGCCGCCGATTCCGATCGACTATCGTATGCATAAGCTCTCTGGTCGTTGGAAAGTCTACGATGTGGTCATTGACAGCGTCAGCTTGATCTCGAACTATCGGGGACAGTTTCGTACCGTGATCGGTCGCGACGGGATCGACGGGCTGATTGCCGAACTCAAATCGAAGAATGCCAGCGGCGCATGAGCGAAGCACAATTGGTGCAGATCGATTCCAGTCGCTGGCGCCTCCAGGGCAGCCTGAGCCTATCCAATGTCGCCGGCCTGGCTGCCGAGGGTCGACGACTGGTAGAACAGGCTGGGCCAGTAGAGCTCGATCTTGCCGAGGTCCGCTACAGCAGCAGCGCAGGCGTCGCTTTATTGCTCGAATGGCAAGAACAGATCCATCGCGCCGGTGGACAATTACGTCTGAGCAACTGTCCCGATGCGCTTTGGCGTATTGCGGACTTTTCCAATGTCGGCGGATTGCTTGGTATCAAGCCGCTAGATGGATAAGCTGTTGATTACTGGCGGGAGTCGCCTCGAGGGCGAAGTTCGCGCATCCGGCGCCAAGAATGCCGCACTGCCGATTCTTGCCGCAACCTTGCTGGCCGAAGGCGAGTGCGTACTCTCGAATGTGCCACATTTGCGCGATGTGACCACAACCATGGAACTACTCGGACGCATGGGCGTTGTGCTGACCGTAGACGAGCGTATGCACATCCATGCCGATGCTTCGCGGGTGAAAAATTTCGAGGCACCTTATGATCTCGTCAAGACCATGCGTGCATCGATCCTGGTACTTGGCCCGCTGCTGGCGCGCTTCGGTGAGGCCGATGTTTCCTTGCCCGGTGGCTGTGCCATCGGCGCACGCCCGGTCAATCTGCATATTGACGGAATGCGCGCAATGGGCGCCGAAATCAGCGTCGAAAATGGTTACATCCACGCGCGCGCCAAACGTCTCCGTGGTATTCGCTACAGCATGGAAACGGTTACCGTCACAGGCACCGAAAACCTGATGATGGCAGCAACGTTGGCGGATGGCCGTACGCTGCTGGAGAACGCCGCACGCGAGCCCGAGGTGGTGGATCTGGCGCATTTTCTCAATAGCATGGGAGCACGCGTGCAGGGCGCTGGTACCGACACGATCATGGTCGATGGCGTGGACTGTTTGAGCGGTTGCAAACACCATGTGCTGCCGGATCGCATTGAAACCGGTACCTATCTGGTGGCAGCGGCCATGACTGGTGGCCGGGTGCGGGTGCGCGACACCCGCGCTGATTTACTCGAGCCGGTGTTGGCCAAATTGCGCGAAAGCGGTGCGCGGGTCGACACAGGAAATGGCTGGATTGAAGTGGACATGGATCGCCGGCGACCTCGCTCGGTGAATATCCACACCGCGCCACACCCGGCCTTTCCAACCGACATGCAGGCTCAATTTTGTGCGCTGAATAGCATAGCCGAGGGTGTTGCCACCGTCACCGAAAATGTATTCGAGAACCGCTTCATGCATGTGCTGGAGATGCAGCGCATGGGCGCTGACATCCAGATCGAAGGTAACATCGCGATCTGTCGCGGGGTAGAGCAGCTGACCGCAGCGCCTGTGATGGCCACCGACCTGCGTGCCTCGGCCAGCCTGGTGCTGGCCGGCTTGGTTGCGGAGGGCGATACATTGATCGACCGTATTTATCACATCGATCGCGGCTACGATAACATCGAAGAAAAATTCTCCGCACTCGGCGGCGTGATCCGCCGCGTACACACGTAGAGATCGAATACAGCATGCCGAACGAAGAGATCTTAACCATTGCGTTGTCGAAAGGGCGTATCTTCGAGCAGGCCATGCCACTGCTGCAAGCTGCCGGCATCCGAGCACTCGATGACCCGGAACACAGCCGTAAGCTCATTCTCGATACGGACGATGTGCGCGTGAAATTGGTCATCATCCGCGCCAGCGATGTGCCGACCTATGTTCAATACGGTGCGGCAGACCTCGGTGTCGCGGGCAAAGATGTTCTGCTCGAGCATGGTGGCGATGGTCTTTACGAGCCCTTGGACTTACGCATAGCCCGCTGTCGGCTGATGGTTGCAGGTAAGCCCGGCAGCGGGCTCGATACCTGCATCGACGGGCAAGGTCGGCGACGTCTGCGCATCGCCACCAAGTATGTCGCATGCGCAGAACGTTACTTTGCCGCCAAGGGGCAGCAGGTAGAAATCATCAAGCTGTATGGTTCCATGGAGCTGGCGCCACTGGTAGGGCTAGCTGATCTGATCGTAGATTTGGTCGAAAGCGGCAACACCCTCAAAGCCAATGGTCTGGTGCCCCTGGAGCGCATCTGCGACATCAGTTCCCGTTTAGTGGTGAATAAGGCGTCCTGGAAAATGAAGCATGACCATATCACGCACCTGCTCGCTGCTCTGCGCGATGCCGTGGAGCACCCTGATACCGACCAACCCATGCCAAGCTGATGTGCTGACGCAGGCCGACGCGGTTGTTTGCTTTGCGCCCTGGTGTCAGCACAGAGTCAGCGCGGCAATAGCCCACTGTTGGTCGTTGTGATCAGTCTGGGCTCGCCCGCGTTGATCGTTAAAGCGCTCAGTTGAGCCAGGTCTTTATCGAAGATCAGGCGTGCGGCATCGTCGTCGGAGCTGGTGAGCGGTAACGCGATCAAGCCAGCAATGTCCTCCTTTCGCAGCTTGCCCAAGCTGCCCAACCAGACCTGAGTATGCTGTCCAATGCGGCAATAGGACGTCCATAGACGAAGTACCAGTCGCTGCCCTTGTTCGATATTCTTAACCAGTGTGACTGCCGCATGCCGACCATTCTGCACATGCGGGATGACCGGTAAGTCCGACAGCGGTAAAGAGGGCGACAGCAGTTTCATCACATTGTTCCACGCCAGCATATCCGCCGGCCTCCATGCCTGGGTTGCCATCGCCTTGACGAAGGTTTCCAGGTTTCCGGCATAGGACAGGTCAAAAGACGCTCGTTCGCTGTACCCTGGTGCTTCCCGATGCTCGGAGAACAGACCACAATCACCATCTCGCCACTGGGCGGCCGTGATGTCGAGTGTTGGCAGATGTGGCGAATAGCGTTCCAAATCCGCGTGCTGTTGACTTGAACTGGATAGCGCCAGACTGCCGCCGATACTGATGACGGTAATCAGCATAAGACCATGCCAGCCCTCTTTGTGGCGAGCATGACGGCGAAACGCGAGTCCAAGCGCGGCGATCCATGCCAGACCCAGTGCCAGGCTGCCAATGATGTCGCTGAGCCACTCGGCACCGAAGTAAACCCGCGCCAAGGCTATGGATAAGATGATGATCGCCGCCGTCGCATACGACAGCCAGCGAACGCTATTCCTGATATCGCGGGAGAAAATAATGGCAAGAAAGCCATAGGCGAGCGTTGCACCCAACACCGATGCGCTCGGAAAGGACCACGGCCAGGGCAGATTCAAACCCAAGTCTGGACGAGGAACCCGCAACAGCAGGGCAAGGGCTGGCATTGCCAGCAAAAAGAAGCCGCAGGCAGCGAGCCAATAGTACGCATCGCGCGTCCGTTGGCGCCAGCTCAGGTAGCCGGACACGACAATTGCGAGGACCCCGAGTACGATCGGGGAGCCAAGCCGACTCAGAATGACCATCAGATTGTCGGCCAGCGGGCTGCGCAGACTTTGCCCCAGATCCAGCGCAAGGCGGTTTAGGATAAGATTATCCGGGCCGATCAGCATGGCGCTGATGCTGGCGCCAAGCACCGCGGTTGCGCCCAACAGCGCCGCGGCCAGGGCGGCGAGGGTTGCCGCATCGGGATGACTGGGGTCCGCCAGCGCTTGCGCGATGCGTCCCATATTGGGATGCAGGTCGGCCCAATGCAGCAGGGCTTGCACCCAGCTGCTTGCCCTGGAGCTGAGCAAACGAAAGAGTAGCCTGACACTCCATGCGCTGAGCCAAATCAGCCCGACGAGCATCAGCAGCAGAATGGCGAGGCGGGTGGCCGCCTCCGCCGCAAGCTTCAGCGAGGCAACAAAGACAATGCCCGGAGCCAGATAGGCGGGTGCCCAGACCAGTGCGGAGAAGACGTTTGCAATGAGAAACCGGCGCGGATGCATCCGCAGGATGCCAGCCACCAACGGAATGATGGCGCGGCTGGGACCGAGAAATCGCCCGAATATGACGCTCATGGCGCCATAGCGTTGGAAAAAGACGATGCCCCGGTCAAGTTGGCCGGGATAACGGCGAAATGGCCAGGAGGTGCCGATATGATCGCGATAATGACGGCCAAGCCAATAGCTGAGGCCATCGCCGGCGATAGCGCCAACGACCGCGGACAGGCAGGCGGGCCAGAACCTGAGGTCATCGGTGGCGATCAGCGCGCCCGCTGCCAGCATGATCATGACGCCTGGCACGATGATCCCAATGACCGCCAGCGACTCGGCGAAGGCCGTCAGCAAAATGACCAGGTAGGCCCAGCCAGGGTTGGCGCTGACCCAATCGAGCAGCTGCCGAAACAGCTCAACCATGTTGCTCAGTCCACCGCGACATCCGCTGTTGGTCGATCAGGCGCCGCGGATTGCCATGCGCGACGATGCCCGCAGTGGAGTGCCGCGCTGGTTGTGAATCAACCGGCGATCGTGGCAAAGGCGGCGCTGGCCGCATCCAGCGTGGCCGCGATCTCGGCATCGCCATGGGCGGCGGAGATAAAGCCCGCTTCAAACGCGGATGGCGCCAGATAGACACCATGATCGAGCATGGCATGGAAAAATGCCTTGAACTGTTCCTGATTACAATTGGTCGCTTGATCGAAATTGGTCACGGCATCTTCGTCAGTGAAGAAAATACCGAACATGCCGCCGACCCGGTTGGTCCGCAGAGAGATGCCCGCGCTCGTGGCACGCTCGCGCAGACCGTCGGTCAAGCGCTTGGTCTTTGCAGCCAATGCCTCGTGGAAGCCGGCTGCCGAGATCAGCTCGAGCGTCTTCAAACCCGCGGTCATCGCGATCGGATTACCCGATAATGTACCTGCTTGGTATACCGGACCCAAGGGCGAGATGCATTCCATGATATCGCGTCGGCCACCATAGGCCCCCACCGGCATGCCACCACCGATGATCTTGCCCAACGCGGTCAAATCCGGGGTGACGCCATAGAGTTCCTGAGCGCCGCCGCGCGAGACGCGGAATCCGGTCATCACCTCATCGAAAATCAACATCGCACCATGCTGTTCGCAGACTTCGCGCAGACCTTGCAAGAAGCCGGGCAATGGTGGGATGCAGTTCATGTTGCCCGCCACAGGTTCGACAATGATGCAGGCAATCTGCTCGCCGATCTGAGCAAACGTCTCTTGCACCTGGGCTAAATCGTTGTAGCGAAGCGTTATAGTCATTTCGGCCAGGGCGGCGGGCACGCCGGGTGAACTCGGTTCGCCGAGGGTCAGCATGCCGGAGCCGGCCTTGACCATCAGCGAATCGACATGGCCATGGTAGTTGCCCTCGAACTTGACCACCTTGTCGCGCCCGGTGAAGCCTCGGGCCAAGCGCAACGCACTCATGGTGGCCTCAGTGCCAGAGCTGGTCATGCGCACCAGATCCATGCTTGGCACCAATTCGCAGACCATATCGGCCATACGCGTTTCCAATTCGGTGGGCGCGCCGAAGGAGAGCCCTTTATCGATCTGCTTGGCGACCGCAGCGACAATGTCAGGATGTGCATGGCCGACAATCATCGGTCCCCAGGAGCCCACGTAGTCGATGTAGCGCTTGCCGTCGACGTCCATGATATAGGCTCCCTCTGCCGAATCGATAAAAACCGGGTCGCCCCCGACGCCGCGGAAGGCGCGCACCGGAGAATTGACCCCCCCGGGAATGTGGTGTTGTGCAGCCTCGAAGAACTGGTGGGATTTTGACATGCTGAATGCTCTCGCTTTGGACGGCCGGTCGCGTGCTGAATACAACGAAACGGCGTCGAATCGATTATTGACACCAACCGCCTCGGCGGCAGGATTGACGGAAAGTCAGCCTGCAATTGTCCAGTGTGACAGCCCCTGTTGGCAACTGTCATTACCTGAACCTGACATGCCTTATGGTTGTTGCCAAGCCGCTCCAGACGCTCGAGCACCAAAGGTGGGCGAGCACTGGTGGCAAAGCCAAGCATTCCTGGCGGCATGCGGGTGCGCGACGCGGATGTCCACGGCCAGCGCACCCGTCGGGCCGCCGTGCAGGCCGTCCCGCGCTCGAGACAGAGCGCTTGTGCGGGGCGCCTGCTTCGCTGGCGGTGTCTCCTCAGTGCAATTCCAACAAGAACGGGCCGTAGATCTGGGTCGAACCCCATGCCTCCTGCTCGATCAGCCGGTATCGGTAGCTCCCGGGCTCGAACACTTGTGGATCAGCCAAAGTGTACTGGGCTCCCATGGGGGCGTCTATCATCGCCGGCAGTAAATCATGATTGATCCGCTGCCAACCGGTTTGGGCCGAGTAGCGCTCAACGAAAAAGCCGACGGTTCCAAGCTGGCTCAGGGTTTCCCAGCGCATGAGCACGACGTAGTCGTCGCCGTCCGGGTCCAGATCGTTTTTCAGCGCGGCCAGAATCGTCTCGGGATCGGCATCCGCCAGGGCTGCCGCCAGATCGGGATCGCTCGCCCCAAGCATCTCCAGCAACGCCGCTTTGTCCAGTTGACCAACGCCAATCCCGGCGAGAAAGTCATCCAGCGTCTCGCTCTGCAGGTCAATCTTGCCGATGGTTACCGCGGTGGGACTATTCGTGCCGATGGAGTATTCGGAAAAATCCACGATACCGGACGCTGAAAAGGTCCGATTGGTCGTGTCGTGGACGAAATTCGCGGTCACATCGGTCCACGGACTGCTGGCATCGGCGCGTTTCAAGAGCGCTGCATTGGAAGGATTGGCAATGCTTGTCAGGTTGCTGTAGTTGAACGCGATATCTGCCGTCACATGACCGAATTCCTTAATGCCCCAGAGGACGGATGCCCGTCGAACAACTCCCGATGGGAGGGTTTAGTTACCAATGAGCCAACCGCCGTGACCGGTCTTGTAGATGCCCAAGTAATTGGTGCTGGATGTATCAGCAAGCGTCACCGTCAGTCGATTACCCTGGTCACCGACGGATGCGGGCGTCGTTGTCTGCACGAGCGACCCAACAAGGCCCATCGGAACGGTGGAAAAGACCTTGGTGGTGCCGTCGACGAGGGTCGCCCCCCGCTCGGTCACTACATCGAGCACGCGGCTGGCAGGACCGTCATCGAGGCGATAATAGGCCTTCAGGTTGGGCTCATTGCCTTGCAGCAGTTGGTGCATCGACAGCAAACATCAGGTTTCTCACGCCCTGATGTCATGTCTTTTCGATCCCGATCCCGATCCCGATCCCGATCAAGTCGCGCTGCGCAGATTGCACCCTGGGGTATTCTCAGTTCATTTGTCGAGAAGACAGTGGCCTAAAGCCTTTCTCCCGGGAAAGGCGCGGCGCTCGCGTGCGCTCCGCTGGCATCATGTGCCGGGTCGCCCTAAGTAGCGGTTCATGAATAACCTATACAACGCTATCCAGACATCGGCGGGGGTGCAATCGGGGTCGGGGTCGCTATCGGAATCGGAGTTGGTCAGTTCGATACCGACGCCGATAGCGGTACCGAATGAGTCGGCAGGCGAAACCCAAGCCAAAAACCTGTTTAGCTTGTTTCTGCACCATCACTAAGCGGGCTCCTACGCCGACCGGCTCCCAGGGCTGATCAAGGTTCGCCTGCGGGTGAGGCGCCTTGGCCCCTCTGCGCACTCGGCGTCTCTGCGGTGAATCTTTGAGAATCCTGTTTCCCGGCTCTCCACACAAGCCGGGACGTTATTCTTTCCTGTTTTTCGTCCCGTTTTTTTGAGCTTTTTATTGCCAAGCAGCCGGGGGAGCGAAAAGCTGTGGCACTGGTGACGCAGCTCCAGCTTCGTCACCGAGGCGAAATGCAAAAAGGCCGGGTTTTGGCCCGGCCTTTCACTTACTCAGGCATCCTGCCTATGCATTCCGCCTTAGTACTTAGATCACCAAGAGGGGTGCCTAAGAGGGTTCACTAAGAGGCAATCCTTAGGCGGCAGCAGCGACGTGTTTTGTCTCCGTATGACCGCTGCCTTCGATTGCGGGAGTCTCGTTGCCGCGAATCTCGATCCGTCGTGGCTTCATGGCCTCCGGTACCTCGCGCACTAGATCGATGTGCAGCAGCCCGTTCTTCAAGCTCGCATCGACCACCTTGACATAATCGGCAAGCTGGAACTTGCGCTCAAAGCTGCGGGTGGCGATACCACGGTAGAGGAAGCGACGGCTTTCGCTTTTTTCCTCGTCCTCGGTGGCACGCGAGCCCGCGATGGTGAGCATATTATCCTTGCTCTCGATGCTTAAATCCTTTTCAGCGAAGCCCGCAACTGCCATGACGATACGATACTTATTTTCGTCTTCGACCTCGAGGTTGTAGGGCGGATAACCCCCAGCCTCGGTACGAAAAGCGTTCTCCAGTGACGGAGCCATGCGATCAAAGCCGATCATGGAGCGGAGCAGGGGTGAGAAGTCGATGGTTGTCATAGCCTATCCTCCAGTTGAGCAATATGGCTGGTTAGAATGGCGTTCTTTCGAACCGCCGGTTTAGTGCAAGCCTTGTTAAGCGCTTGCATTATGTAAAGTAGTGTATCAGTGCCAATTCGTCAAGGGTCTGCCGAAACTATTTTTTCGGCATCCCACCTTACGCTCGATCATTGTGTCCAACAGGCTGTTTGAACGCTGTTTTTACGCTGATCGGCTGTACGTTTCCCCGATACGGTCGAGGTCGCGTTCAGCTACGATACAGAGAGTGGGGAGAGAAAAGATTATGTCAAGTCATCGAGGGCAGCCCATCAAGCGCGCCTTGCGCTGTTCGGTTACCTCGATCAAGAATTTCTCGATCAAGATTTTTTCGGCTTTTCGACACCCTACACACGGGGTGTTTATACGCAGGGAAACGATCGGCAATACAACGTTCATTGCAGCAGCCCCCGCTGCTGCGCCAACAACAAGAGTTCCTGGGCAATCGGTGCGGCCACCGCGGAGCCATAACCGGCATGCTCCACCAGCACCGCAACGGCCAACTTCGGTTGCGAGGCCGGTGCAAAGCCGATAAACCAGCTGTGCGATTCGCCACCCGGATTTTCCGCGGTACCGGTCTTGCCGGCGATGGCAAGCTCGGGGACATCGATGCCGCGTGCCGTACCCTCGGTAACGACGCGGCGCATCATGGTCGTAAGCCGAGCGGCAGTACTCGCGGTCATGAAGCGGGTCAGGGCCTGCGACGGCTCGGCGTCGATCAGTCGGGGACGCATGGCAATGCCGCGGTTGGCGATGGCGGCGCTGATCAAGGCCATATGCGCCGGCGTCGTTAGGATCTTGCCCTGACCGATGGAGGCCTGCGCCAATCCGTATTGGTCGGAGGCGGCGATGGATTCGATGCGACCGGTACGCATCAGTTGCCGAGCGGACAGGCTGTCGGTAAGCGCAATGCGACTATTGAACACGAATCGTTTAAGCGTGCGGTGAAAGGACTCATGCCCCTGCTGTACGCCGAGCTGCGCGAAGTAAACGTTCGACGATTTCGCCAACGCCCGACTCAGGCCGATACGACCGAAGCCGCCCCAAGTGCGACCGGCTCGACGTGCGGAATAGTATTCGTGATCGCGAATCCTGGGATAGCGTTTGGACGTAGTGAAACCCGCCGCCGGGCATTGCAGCACCGGCTCGCGGCCGGCATCCAGGGACTGTGCGGCCAGCACCACCTTGAAAGTCGAGCCCGGCGGATACAGTCCGGCCGTGGCGCGATTCAACAATCGCGCCTCGGGATCGGGGGCGCTGAACAGATTGCCGTCGAGTACATTAGGATCGAACGACGGGCTGCTGGTCAGCACGCGCAAGGCACCATCGGCAGGTACCAACATCACCACGGCGCCAGGGCGCCCTTGCAGGCGCTGATAGGCGAGGGCCTGCAATTCCGCATCCAAAGTCAGCACCAGATCGCGGCCCCGGGCGCGCTTGTCCCCGGTTACCAACTGGCGGCCGAGTTCCCCCCATTCGAGCCAATTCTCAGGAATACCGCCATTCAGGCTGATATTGCCGGCGGCTTCCATGCCAGAGGTACCGAAGCGCGGGTGGGCATAGCCGACCACATGTGCGACTCCAGGGCCGAAGGGATAGTAACGCTGTACTTCTTTGCCGCTGCTTGTAATCACCTCGCGACTCTTTGCCAGCACCTGGCCGCGATGATCCAGGATGCGACCGCGATCGATCCAATGCGCCGGGTTGAATTGGCGCCGATCGTGCGACTGCATGAAGGCGACGAACGCTTGCCGTGAGGTCCCGGACAATTGCCAACTCGCCTGATAGCCAAGCACGCCGAGGAACGACAGGCCGACAACGAGCACAGCCAGGTTGAAACCAGGGCGCGGCTTGGCCAGATGTCGCGGGCTGGTCCGCGCGCGTAGGTCGAAAATCTGCTTCAGCAGGTACAGCAATACCAGCAGGAACGCAAAGTGCAATCCAGCGCGCAACACGCTCCAGGGTGCGGACAGGAAGAGGGAATTGAGCAGATCCATTTTGGCCGAAAGCGTTAGAGTCTGTCTGGCAAAAGTTCAGCCGCAATTTGCAAGCGTTTTCTCGAGCATGGCGATACGGATCATATTCTCGGCAGTCCCAGTCAGGATCTCGGAATCCTTGCTCAGCCTGCGAAATCGACCGCGCCAAGCGAAACTGCGCTCAACCACCCAAGGTTTCGGAAGGACAGCCCATCCGTCTTTGATTTTGGTGGAAATGTGCAAGACGAGTCCGCGTGTCTCGTCGACGAATATCACGGCTGTCCCGCGCTAACCCGCATCGCCGGAAAACGCCTCGATGCTCGGGTATTTCTCCGCCGCATGCGCCATCACGGGACCACCCGCCACGGTATCGCTGCAATTAGCTGCGTGGACCGACACATGCAACAGGTTGCCGAGGATATCGACTACGCTATGGTGTTTATGCCCTTTGACCTTCTTGCCGCCGTCGATCCCGCGTTCTTCGCTCACGTACTCAGTCTTGACGCTTTGCGAGTCGCTCATCCCGTGACTCGGCGATGCCGAGCGACCGTTGTTTTGGCGATGGAGCGCATTCATTTAATCCACTGCGGCTTCCCATACAGCGCGTTTGTTCCATCGGCTGAAGTGATCGTAAACCGTTTGCCAGGGCGGAAAATCGTTGGGTAGCATGCGCCATTGGCAACCGGACTTCACGCCGTACAAAATGGTATCGACGATCCGTTTGCGCGGGTGCAGGCTGGCACTGCCACGTCGATCACGGGGTTGAAAATGCTGTTCGATCAGTGCCCATTCGGCGTCCGTCAGGTCACTCGGGTATCCCACGGCTTGTCCTCGAAGAAAAAGTAGTTGGCGTTGATGGACATTTTTTTGCCAGACAGGTTCTAAACAAACTCCCGAGCTAAACGGCGCAGTATGCGGTCGGCTTGATGCGCTGGTTGGGCGACCAAACTTTACGCGGGTCCGAGACCTAGAAGTCATCCAGTAAAACCTTCGCGTCTATCGCAACTCCGAACAGACCAGGCTTGATTTCAAGATATTTGCCAAATTTCTCGTATTTATTCTTTTTCGATAACTTTTGCAAATAGTCGAATACATTCTCGTCCCTGCATACCTTCTGAGATAATGATGCAAAACAGGGTAGATCGAGTCGGGTCTATCAAAAAAATTTGAAAACCAAACAACACCCCATGGATTGGTGCGTGGATCGAACGCGCCGAAGTTCTCTGCGATTATCATCATAAATGGATCCTGTTCGTGCTCCAAACGTTCCGCTATATCTTTTGGCCATTTCTTTGCCAACATCTCGCGAAATGTATCTCCTTTAGCGCTTTTAAATGCTTGAATAACACTGCCCTTAGAACCAAGGGCCTCCCGCTGCTTGTAAAGCTGTTCGGTAACGGGTGATACAAATTCGTTCCATGTCACCAGAAAAAACAGATACTTTAGATTCTTAACCTCTACCTCAAGAAACGATGATACTAGTTCCAATTTTCCGCCTCTTTGTCAATGGGGGTGTGATTTCTCCGCCCAAACAGAGGCTCGGCCCGACCGCCCGCCGCGGTGCCGTTCGCGTAGCGCTGGCACCGCAGCGGGCGGCGGGCCAGCCTCAACGTTATGCCAGGAATTAACCAAAAGAACATGTGATGAGCCCAACAATTTATAGAGATGGAAGCTATCGATTCTTCTTCTTTTCACGAGAAGAATCCAGAATGCATGTGCATATATATTCTCTAGGTGGTGAAGCGAAGTTCTGGCTAGAACCGGAAATCGAATTGGCTAAAAACCATAGATTGTCTAGAATTCAATTAAAGCAGATAGAGGGCATTATTGAGGAACATTACGATGAATTCACAAATGCTTGGCGCAATTACTTTTCAAACTGAAATAACTAACATATCAAGTCATGGTGTGTGGCTTCTTTCGGCAGGAAGGGAGCTGTTTATGTCATATGATGACTTCCCTTGGTTTAAAGATGCCCCCATTGGAAAGATCCTGAACGTCGAAGAACCTACGCCCGGTCATTTCTATTGGCCGGATCTTGATATAGATCTTGGTGTTGAGTCAATTGAGCACCCTGATAGATTTCCTCTTAAAGCAAAAAATGGCATAACAAGCCCATAAACCTAGACCGCAAAAAGCGCCGCTCGTTCCTCGCTCTGCTTTTTGCAGCGGGTTATGGGTAACGTTACCATAAAAGCCTCCAGACCGAAGAGACAAGCAACTCTCTTCCGTCGGAGCGGAATGTCGATCGGGAGCCGACGAAAGAGTATGCCGTCTTCGGCGTTTGTGTTGTCGGCCAGTACCCGAGTTGTTTCAGTGCCCAGATCCAGCGTGGCGCATTCTTCGAAACGGCCGCAGCCTGGTAATCGATTCCCGAATCTCGATAGGGCTCACGGCGGCTGAGAATGGCATAGATGGTCCGGATGAGCTTATGCGATTCTTCTCCCCGGCCAAGGTGCCGCCGAGCTTCCTGCGCTAACGCGAGATCAGGCGCAGCTCGCGCAAATCCCGCACGGGAACGAAGCTGGGGCGCACCAGCCCGAAGCGGCCCAGCTCCGCCAGCCAATGCGAATCACCCCTATGCGTCTTGCGTCCCGGTATGTTCTTGATGTGATGGGCATCGACGACCCAGGTCTCGATCCCGGCGCGCTCCAGATGCGCGTACAGACTCTTCCAATAGATGCCGGTACTCTGTATGACCACTCGTTCCACTTCGTCGCGATTCAACCAGGCAACCAGCCAGCCCAAATCTTGCTCGAAGCCGCCGAACTCAGGGCTGTGCTTCTCCGTGCCGCCGTCGTCCTGCTCGATCAGAATGGTCGCCACTTGACGTAAGCGATGCACATCGATTCCCGCTACGCGTCGATACAGTGCCTGCATTTGCGCTCTCCCACAGTAACACTGATCTGTAGGAGCGGCGCGGATCCGACCGGTGTTGCTTCGGGCTCAACTTCAGCTCGGCCTCTTTACCATTCGTCCTGCCAGCAGTGCCGGCGGTACACTCGGGGGTACGGATTAGGCTGTCGAAATCTGCCGTCTCACTAAAACAAGCGCTTCCCGGTTTATGGATGCTTAGTCGGTGTCGGGGTCGGTGTCAAGGTCAGAATGAGGGATTGGTATCGAGCTGGCTGCTTTGATCGATGAGCGGATTCCATTCCGATTCCGATAGCGACCCCGACACCGATTCGGCTTCCCCAGTGCGTTCGATGAAGCAATCCAAGCCCCGGAATCGGTTTGGCATCAAAACTCAGGACATTTCGACAGCCTAGTACGGACCGGTCGTGACGGGTCCGGTTAGGCCACGGGGTCCAACCACCAAACGTTTTTCGACCTCGTGTCCGCGCCGTTCCCTCTCATTACAGCGTGGACCATTTTCGCGAGGCTTTCATGTTCGGGGGCGAACCGCCGTTCATGATGGTTAGGCCGAAAGAGGGGGCAAGCCGAAGTAGGGGTCAAAAACACTCGCCTGCTGTCGGGATCGCGTGGGCCAAGTCGCTCAGGATCGGATTGGGGTGGAATCGATGTGGACTATGCGCGTAGATAGGGTAGCAGCAAATCCACCGCCTGTTCGAGGCCGGTTGCCGCAACCGGCGTGACTCGGCCGATGTCCAGCAATTGCTGCAACGGCTCGCTGATGCGCCCGGCAGTGAAGTCTTCCAGACTGACTGCGCGTACCGGTATCTGCTGCGCAATCCAGTCCACCAGATAGGGCTCTTCGGGCCAGTCGCCGCGCGGCACATAGAGCACCGGGATACCATTGCAGGCGGCTTCGGCGAGGGTACCATAGCCGGGCTTGGTCATGATGACATCGCAGCAGACCAACGCATCGAGCAGGTCGATGCCAGTGGCCTTATCGCCGATGACGCTGATCCGCCCTCCGCGAGCGGCAGCCATGGCGTCGGGTGTCAACACATGCAGATTGGCCGGCAGCGGCTGCTGGTCGCCGAGACAGAGTCGTCCGGCACCGCCGAACAGCATCAGCGCCAAGCGTTGGTCCTGCTCGATGCCGAGTCGCGCACGCAGAACAGAGGGATTACGTGGGCGGTATTCGGCAATCGGACCAATGTCGCGAGCGTTCGGCAGCCAAGCCATCGGCATTGACGGGGCCGGACGGAGGAACAGATCGGCACCGGCATAGGCGGCGCGCATGCGTTGCACCAGCGAGGCAGGTAATAGCGGGCCGACCGGACTCTCAGCCAGGATGTCGAACCAGTTAAGCGAGCACAATGCGACTGCTGGAATATCCAGGTCACGTGCCGCCTCCAGCGGCAGCCAAGGCACATCGGCCAACAGCAGATCCGGTGGGTCCTGCTGTAACAACTCGCGCTGGCGCGCCAGGTGTTGCTGATGTTCGGCGTCGAAGCGGGCGAACAGATCAAGCCCTTCGTGCCAAAGCGCACGCAGGGGTCCATCCATCGGCAATGCCACATCCGCATTTTGTTCGATGTGTCGATAGCCTGCTGGCATACGGGCTTTGGCGACACTGGGCGAGAGCCTGCTCTGCAATGTGATTCTCAGCCTTGGAATCTGCTGCTGCAAGGCTTGGGCAAGCGGGCTAACCTGGGCCAGGTGGCCATAGCCATGGGCAGTTATGGCAATAAAAAGATGGGGCATTTTGAAAATCGCCTTTTGCGGACTGGAGCCCGATGCTTAAAGCCTAACAGCTAGCGCCCAACTACCGAGGCATGAAGACCGAAACCGGTCGGTCCAGCACAGCCCAATACAAGCCTGCCGATCATCGGTAGCTTCGGCTATTCAGCTTGAACATCAGACGGATCGAGATGGACGGCCAGCCAGACGCAGCGCGGCTCGGCGGAGGTCGCAAGCACGCGGTGCGGGGTGTGTGCGGGAATGAACCAGTAGTCTCCGGCGCCAAGCTCGACCCGATCTCCGGCAATCTCTAGCGATGCGGCGCCCTGCATCAATAGTATCCATTCATCCTGATCCTGATCGTAGCGCGTTGTTTCCGGTTCTGGGCTGCTGACGATGCGCTCGATACGCAGATTGCGACAATGTAAGATCTGCTCGAAGGCCTCTCCCGTCGTTGGCAACGGAAGAGAGGCCAGGATGTTGGCAGGCTTGATCGGACGGACCTCTCCGGCTTCGTAGGCCGGGGTAGGATACAAATCCCGAGGCGCTTTCGAAGCAGCCAAGGCTTCAGCTCTTGGGCGGCACATAGCCCTCCGGCAGTGCCGCGCCCTCGCCGAAGAAATAGCTGTCCATCTGCTCTTCGAGAAATTTCCGCGCCTTCGGGTCCATTGGACTCAGCCGGTTCTCGTTGATCAGCATGGTTTGGTGCTTGAGCCAATCCGCCCAGGCCTGCTTGGAGACATTTTCGAATACTCGCTTGCCAAGGTCGCCGGGGTAGGGTACCCGGTCCAGTCCTTCGGCCTCGCGGCCGAGTTTCACGCAATTCACCATGCGGGTCATATTGAGTTCTCCAGTCTTGTCGTGATGCATGGCGGCCATTTCCGCCAACAGACGTTGGATTGGCGCGGGCAAGCCGAGACCGCCAGGATTAGCAGGATCAATCCAGACCTGTGCGCCGTCATCGGCGATCCTGGTTGTATTGGCACTCAGCCATACCGCCATGGGTTGAATATCGAGTTGGAAGTGCGAGAAGGTATGCCGCCGTATCGGCAGCATTTCAAGCCGGGCGATGCGGCTGCCAAGATGCAAGCGACACCAATCTGCCACATCCTGGCCGGGCATCAGCTCCGGCGGCACCCATAATCCGCCCCAGACGCCGCTCGCTGGGCGCCGCTGCAACAGCAGGGCTCCAGACGGATCGCTGACCAGTAGCATGCGGGTATGCCGAAGCGGGCTGTTGCGCCTGGGTTTGGGCGCCGGATAGGCGCGTGGCTGGCCTTTGCGTAAGCCGACGCAACGTTGCGCCAATGGACAGCGACCACATGCCGGCGCCGCGCGCGTGCATAGGGTCGATCCCAGGTCCATCATCGCCTGATTAAAACTGTTCACGCGCTCTGCCGGCGTCAGGATTTCTGCCAGATGCCACAATTCGGCGAGCACACTGGAGCGACCAGGCCAACCCTCGATGCCAAAGCAGCGGGCGAGTACGCGCTTGCAATTGCCGTCGAGGATGGCATGCCGTTGTCCGAACGCCAGCGATAGGATCGCAGCGGCAGTGGAACGGCCAATGCCAGGTAGGGCCTGCAAGCTGTCGATGTCCGCGGGCAGATGCGCATTATGCTGCTCGACTACGCGCTGGGCGGCACGATGCAGATTGCGCGCACGGGCGTAGTAGCCAAGTCCAGACCACAAATGCAATACCTCGTTCTGATCGGCCGCCGCCAGCGAGGCCAGATCCGGGAAATGGGCCATAAAGCGCTGGAAATATGGGACCACGACGCCGACTTGGGTTTGTTGCAACATGATCTCCGACACCCAGACCCGATACGGGGTTGGCTGCTGTTGCCAGGGCAGGTCGGTGCGACCATGCTGATCGAACCAATCGAGCACTGCGATGGAGAAGTCGCCCGGCTGCCACTCGGCCTGCGAGCTGGGCGCATGCAACTGGCTATCGGGGCGCGGATACAGCACGCGACCGGCCATTGTCAAAACCCAAGCATATCGCGCAATTTTTTCTCCAAACCCTTGATTCCCGTGCGTTCCTCCAGCCTGCGCAAGCTCGCGCGGTTACGTTTCAGAACGCGATCAGCGCCCGCGCGCAAGGCCGGGCCAAAGTCGGCCTGCCAGGCTGGCTGTTGCCAGGTTCCGGTGATTGTCATCGGCACCTGCAGACCGGCAAGTCCGCTTAATGCATTCTGCTTAGGGGGAGTGACAAAGGTAGCCAGCAGTTCGAGATCAAGCGTCTCGACAGGTACATCAAAGCGCCCCTGTCCGCTGATCAGCAGCAACGGCGAGCGTACGGAAAGGTCTTTGGTCTGGAACAGGCCGCCACTGCCGATGGCGGTGGCGCTGAATGTCTCGAACGCGGTTGCAGCGACCGCGTCAGCCGGGCTACCGCCGATGGCGGTAAGCATTGGTGTGATATCCAATCCAGGTAAATGGCCATTGCGAATTTCCACCTCGACGCTGCCGGACAGGTCGCCCTTCAGCGCCTCGGCGTCGCTACCGCTGGCCGCCAATTCCACACGAACGTCAGCATCACCGGAGATCGGCGCCGTTCCACGCAAATCCATCAGCAATGCGCTGGCATCCATAGCGAGTGCCTGGCCGCGCACTGTCTGGCGTGGGTTTGCCGAGTCTCGAGTATCGCGTTCCGCATGTGCGCTCAGATGGCCGCTGTAGAAATCCGCAACCTTGATATCGGCGCTCGCCAATCCGCCTTGTTGCTGTAGATCGGCAGCAAGCTGGCGGCAGCTCAAGCCGCCGACTCGCAATAGATCGGCCTCCAGCTGCACACTTTGACCGCCCTGCATATCGGGTTCTGGCAAGACCGGCGGGTTCAACGGCGAGATGGCGGATAATGCGCAGCCGGACGCGAAGCCCGGGGACGATTGCGGTGGTTCGTCGATCAGGTACGGATCGAGATCCAGCTGGTCGAGAACCAGCACTGTCGTTGTTGTCGGTTGCAGGCCGAACCTGACGGAGGCACTGCCCGCGGCATGGGTGGCATCCACCAAGAGTTCGGCAGATTCCAGCAGCAGGCCATCGCTGTCAAGCATGAACTGGCCTCGCGCGGCGGCGCAGCGCAATGTGGACGGTGCACCGCGACCTGGTCCATAGCCATGTGTTTGCATCCAGCCGCGCAGATCGAAACCCGCGACATCGAAGCGACCCGCCAGCACCTGGCCGACCTGATCGCGGCGCAATTCAAGCGCGGAGTCGATATGTAATGTGCTAGAAGTCAGGGTCAGCGCCGGAACCTGCCAGGTTCCGCTGGTGGGATTCTGCTCGATCGATTCGGCAGCAAGGGCCAGATCGAGCCCATCGCCTTCACCGATGGACAGATCCGAACCCCAAAGCTGAAAATCGACGAAGCGCAGCGGCGGATCGATTTGCATGGCCAGGGCCGGATTCGACGTCCGCTCGATGCCGGCGGAAAGAGCAAGTCCGCCCGCGAGCCTCGGTTTGACGGTGTCCAGCTCGAATCGCGCTTCGACGCGACCGCGTTGACCAACGCGAAGGATGCCTCTATCCAGTGCGAACAGATTCCAGCTCGGACCCGGTGTTTGATCCGGATAACGTAACTCGATGTGGGCATTTTGCACGTCAATGCGCGCCGGAATTGGCATCTGCCAACCGGTGGTCTGCGGCACACCAACCGGAAACGACAGTTGCTCAGCGTCGAATACAGCCTGTCGCAATTCCAGGCGACCGATCAGTAACGCCAAGGCCGAGACATGCAGACGTAACGCCGCGCCCTGGGCCAGCGGCGATTGCCCATCGCCGTCGCTGCTGAGGCTCAGCGGTCCAAGTTCGACCACGGGCGTTGATGACAACCGCAAGCGCGGCTCGCCGTCGATCGACAGCCCATAGCCGGTAGTCTCGTGCACGGCGGTTTCGATGGCCGGCGCAAGTCCGATCCGCCCGATCCAGAACGGCGCCGTGGCGGCCAAGGCCAGCACGAGCAGCAGCGGCATGGCCAGCAGCACCAGCCCGATCTTGATGAGTTTGGACATGCTGCCCCTCAGTTTATCGATTTTTCGCCCCCACAGCGCCAACACAGGTCGAAAAAACCATCAATGAGTTCCCCGCAACCCCGGCATACCCAAGAGCGCCCCGGCTCGCGCGTGCGCTCGGCAAGAAAATGCTGCAACAATTCGCGAGCGCGCGGCAAATCCTCGTCGTATAGAATCCAGACGCTGGGGTAAATGTCCGCCGGTAGTTCACCGATTGCTCCAGAGAGATAGTCTCCAAGGATGGTATTGTCGAGCAGATGATCGCCGAGGAAATCACTCAGCATTTGCGCCTCGATGCGATCGACGGCTTGATAGAGTTGCTGCATGATGGATCTGGGTGGATGGATGGAGCGGGTGATGGGAATCGAACCCACGTTAGAAGCTTGGGAAGCTCCTGTTCTACCATTGAACTACACCCGCGATGGAAGCGCACCCGCGATGCTCTGGAATTGTAGGGCGGCAAGGATGGGATCGCAAGCAGCAAAACCGAGCTGGGCAGCCGATGTCGAACCTCGAGACGAGACTGCACAAGGCGCTTGCCGCAAACTGCTTATCCATCCGGTATCCGTCCTATCCTCAGGAATCCAACTCATACATCTCGAGGATTTCAGACTGGTAACGATTGATCACTTGGCTGCGTTTGATCTTCATGGTCGGCGTCATCAAACCGTTTTCGACCGACCAAGGCTCCAAGGTGATCGTCACGCGTCGGATTTTGGCATAACCGGGAAAATCCACCAATACCTGGCGGATGCGCTGTTGCACATATTTGATTAAGCTCGCATCCTGCAGGCTCGCAGGCTGCGCGGGATCTAGCCCATGCTCGCGCGCCACCTCGAGCCACAGATCGCTGTTCAACACCAGCAGCGCGGTCAGGTAAGAATGGCCCTCGCCGATAATCAATACCTGCTCGAACAGCGGATCCAGCCCGAGGGCCAATTCCATGTCCGTTGGCGGTACTTTTTCGCCATTGGACAGCACCAGAACGTCCTTGATACGGCCGATGATATGCAGATGCCGACCATCAATACGAGCCTGATCACCGGTACGCAACCAACCATCGGCATCGAGTATATCGGCCGTGGCTGCCGGATTCTTCCAATAACCGAGCATGTTGCCGGGACCCTTGACCTGTAATTCGTCTTCCTCGCCAATACGTGCCTGTATTCCAGGCAACAGCACGCCGACGCTACGTGGACGATTATCCTGAATCGGGTTAACGGAGATGACCGGGCTGGTCTCGGTGAGACCGTAACCCTGTAAGATCGGCACATCGAGCCCAATGAAGACTCGCGCCACGCCAAACGGCAATGGCGCCCCACCGCTGACGGCAGCGCGCAAGCGACCACCTAGTTTGCTCAGCACCGGACGCGCAAACAGGCGCCGCAGCAATGGCCACAGTAACAGTAAGGGATGCCAGTCCCGGCGGCCCTGACGGTGTTCGAATCGCATCCAACCGACCTCTGTCGCCAGCGCGAACAATCGACGCAGCAGAGCAGGACGCGTACTCAACTGTGTGCGGATGCGGGCATGAACGCGCTCGAATACGCGTGGCACCGCGATCATCAGAGTTGGACGGATGTGTTGCAGGTCTTCGCCCAACTGCGTCACCGAACGCGCATAGGCGACACTGGCACCGGCCATCATTGGCAGATAATAGCTGCCGGTACGCTCCAGCATATGCGACAGCGGCAGAAAGGATAGGAACTCGTCCTGCGCGAATACCTTGAAGATCTTCAGTGCTCCATCGACATTGCTGAGAATATTGCGATGGCTCAACATGACGCCCTTGGGTCGGCCGGTGGTGCCGGACGTATAAACAATGGTGGCCAGCGCATGCGGATCTGCTTGGTGCTGATCCCATTCCGAGCCGGATGCGGGCAACCAGTCAACGGCAGCGACCAGCCGCGGGTCCGCAGCACGTGCGCGCATCGCTGTGTCGGTTTGTTCCATTAGCACCGCGCGCAATGGCCAGGGCTGATTGTCAAGCGCTTGCGCCAGGCGCTGGAAGCGCCTGGCATCTTGAATCACCAACAGCTTGACTTCAGCATCATTGAGAATATACGCAGCGTTGTCGGCGCGGTCATCGGTGTACAACGGCACCGTTACCAGCCCAAGCGATAATGCTGCCTGGTCGATAACGATCCATTCCGGACAATTGCGTAACAGGATTGCAACGCGATCGCCGGCCACTAAGCCCTCGGCATCCAGCGCACTACGCCAACGCGCCACCTGGGCGGCCGTCTCGCGCCAGGTCATAGCCTGCCAGCTGTTGGTAGCACGGGCGTACCAGCGGTAAGCGATGCGATCAGGCGAGCGCGCTACGCGTTGATGGAACAGGCCGTCGAGCGTTTGCGCACGCTCGGCGGGGATCAGATCTTCCGACCAGTCTGCCAATGTTTCGTCCTCATCAATTGTCGTCATGATTGCATCGAGTCGCGTTTACTGCTGTCTATCGTTTACTGGTGTCTATTGTATTATTCCGCATTCTCTTCGTCTCAAGAGTCCGCCCGCAATGATGCAGATTACCGTTAATGGCACAGTCACCAAGATTCCCGAAAACCTTTCCATGACCGAACTGCTCGAACAACTCGACCTGCTCGGCAAACGCCTGGCCGTCGAGGTCAATGCAGAGCTGGTACCACGCAGCCGGTTCGACGAGCATCGGCTGGCCGTCGACGATCAGGTCGAGATCATTCATGCTGTCGGAGGCGGCTGAGCATCCGTGATCGGACGCCCAATCCGGTTCCCATCCGAATCCATACTGAATATTGGCATGGTTCTGCAGATCAGATTCAATCGCGACCCTGCTTCCGTTCCTTAACAACCGAGCAATCAACGCCGATGTCCGCACACAATCAAACCACAGCGCCCCTCACGGACGACACTTCCGACACCTTCAGCCTGGCCGGTCGCACCTATCGATCGCGACTGTTGGTCGGCACCGGAAAGTACAAAGACATGCAGGAAACCGCCCTTGCCGTCGAGGCCAGCGGCGCCGAGATCGTCACCGTCGCGGTACGTCGCAGCAATCTAGGCCAGAACGCATCGGAACCGAATATCCTGGAAGTCTTACCACCAAGCAAATACAGCATCCTGCCCAACACCGCCGGCTGCTACGATGTCGACACCGCGGTGCGCACCTGTCGGCTGGCGCGGGAATTGCTGGATGGCCACAAGCTGGTCAAATTGGAAGTGCTCGGCGACCAGAAGACCCTGTTCCCAGACGTCATCGCTACCATCGAGGCGGCCAAGATCCTGGTAAAAGACGATTTCGACGTGATGGTCTACACCAACGATGATCCGATTATCGCCAAGCAGCTCGAAGACATCGGCTGTTGTGCGGTGATGCCGCTGGCCGCTCCCATCGGCTCCGGCCTGGGTATCCGCAATCCGCTGAATATCCTCACCATTGTCGAAAACGCAACCGTGCCGATCCTGGTGGACGCCGGCGTCGGCACCGCGTCGGATGCGGCCGTGGCCATGGAGCTGGGTTGCGATGGCGTATTGATGAACACCGCCATCGCCGCAGCCAAACACCCCGTGTTGATGGCGCAGGCGATGCGCAAGGGCATCGAGGCCGGGCGCGAGGCTTTCCTGGCCGGGCGCATGCAGGCGAAACGCTTCGCCTCGGCATCATCGCCGATCGAGGGCACATTTTTCTGAATCTCCCGCCGAATCGGTGGCGCCACGGCGCTGGATACTAGGGAATGACCGCGCTGGGCTGTTTTCTTACCGAAATTGCAGCTGGTTCGAGGCGATCCAGTCATATCGAAGTCAGCGCTGGATCAGGCGTTCCTTCTCAATACGCCCGGGTGCTGCCTGCGAGAACGTAAGGATTCAACGCAGAGACGCAGAAAGCGCAGGGGAGCCAAGGCGCCTCGCCCGCCAGCGGCCCTTTACCAGCCGTAGGAGCCGGTCGGCGTAGGAGCCCGCTTAGGACGACCCGGCAAATGCTACCAGCGGAGCGGACGCGAGCGCCGCGCTGTTCCTAGGAGAAAGGCTGTAGGCCACTGTCTTCTGGACAAATGACCTGAGCATACAGTGCACGACCCTCCCAACGCGACTTGATCGGTATCGGTATCGGGATCGGGATCTAAAAGACATGACATCAGAGCGTGAGAAACCTGATATCGACTGGGCGCTGCCTGCAAAGAATATGAATCAAACTCGCCGCCAAGCTCGACGGGAGCATCGACGACCACGGCGACGGCATCCAAGACGCCACGCCTTTGCAGATCGACGCCGACGGCCTGGTCCGAGTCAGCAACCCCGAAACCGACCCGTTCAATTTGGCACCCGAGAACAAGGGAATCATCCAGGGCGCCGACGACCGCGACCTGTTTGCGCTGAGCGTCGGTGAGGGTCCGCTCGATCTGACCGTGACCCCGGCCTGGGACGCCTTCTATCGCGATAGCAGGCGCGGCGCCAACCTCGATATCGCGGTGACCCTGCGCAACGCCGCCGGCGCCGTCGTCGCCAGCGCCGACCCGGCCAGCGACACCTTCGCCGAGATTGCCACCAGCGTACCGGCCGGAACCTACTACCTGAAGGTCAACGGCGTTGGCAGCGCCAACTAGACCGACTACACCAGCACCGGGCAGTACTTCATCGCCGGTAGCATGACCATCGGCAGCTCGGTCAACAACCCGCCAAGCGCTGTCTTTAGCATTGCCTGCGTCGAGCTCGCCTGCAGCTTTACCGACACATCCAGCGACAGCGACGGCACTATCGTCAGCGACAGCTGGAACTTCGGCGACGGCACTGGCTCTAGCAGCCAGAGCCCAAGTCACAGCTACGCGGCCGACGGGACTTACACCGTTGCGCTGACGGTCACCGACGACGCCGGCGCCACCGATAGCGCCAGCCAGCAGGTCACCCTGCCCGCGCCCACCAACCAAGCGACGCTGGAGGTAACGGCCCGCAAGATCCGAGGCGACAAATACTTCGACCTGGTTTGGTCGGGCCTGAGCGGCAGCAGCGTCAGCATCAGCCGCGACCGCAACAACGATCCGACCGTGTTCGTCACCACGGCCAACGACGGTGCCCAAACCGTCCAGGTCGGCGCCGGCGGCAGCTACAGCTTCCAAGTCTGCGACGACGCCGGAACCTGCACGCCGCAGATGACCGCCGCCTTCTAACCTCAATCGGACCGGCTCCTGGAGCTTATTGTTCTACCCGACCTTGGCCGGTGCCTGACAGGGCGCCGGCCTTTGTTTTGCCTGCTCAGGCTCGCGTCGAACCGACGCAGCGTTCTGGTCTTGGTGGAAACCCGCAGCCCGCGCCACCGCGTCCGCTGATACATCCTGTACGGGCCATGTTGCTTGCGCGCATCTTCGAAATCCTTCCGCCGACTTGCCCGCACTCTGATACCGAGGTCCGGATCACCGCAGCCCTGACGGTGCGAGCGATCCTCGACTGTGTCGGTGAGAGCCCATCAAGCTACCACCTATCTTGGTAAGCCTGTGGGCCTGCATCGTGGGAGGAGACAGCTGCGCAAAGCAGCCATGCCGACGAGCTCGCGCAACCAGAACCCGAGTACGCGTTCGACCAGGAAGTCAGCTGGTAGATAGCCTGAGCTTCCTTCTTCCTCTAGGATCGACTGGTTTCTCAGTTGATCTATTGTTCATCTGTGCGTCATCTCGCGTTCAGCCGTTTTCCGATTGGACCAATCCCCTGAAAACTGTCCCAAAAGGCTTCTCAGCGCCCTTAAACCTTGCGTGTTTATGGGTTGCATTGCTAGCGGTCAGTCTTGCACACTTCGACTCATGCCATTGGTTTCCTATCCTTTAAAATTGTATAGTAAATGAAGCAGGTGCTAGCGGATCGAAGGTCGCAAGCAATGATTCAACCGGAGGGGAGAAAAAACCATGAAATCCTTACGGAGACCCAGGAGCCTCAGGAAACAACGGTATTCAAAGCGACGCGTGGTAAAGCTCATCACCGTGGCCACACTTCTTGCATTGGTCACCGTGAGCACCACGATTCTAGGGGAATCGGCAGTCAAGTGTGCTTACAAGAGCCTGACGCCGCTCGCCGATTTCGGCGATAACCCAGGTGCGCTCAAAGGCTATTATTTTATACCGGAGAATCTTCCGGCAAATGCTCCCCTGGTCGTGGCCCTACATGGCTGCGGACAGCGGGCATGCGACTATGACGACGAGACCGGTTGGCGACAATTGGCAGCGGAGCTAGGCTTCGCGTTGCTCTTGCCTGAACAGCAAAAGATAACCATCAAACCGGGTGACTTTGCCGGAAACCCTGGCTTATGTTTCAGCTGGTGGGGCTTCAAGCAGAAACGAGGTTTCGGCGAGCCCCTGTCGATCATGAACATGGTCAAGCGAATGGTCGATGACTTCAAGCTCGATCCTGGTCGTATCTATGTCACCGGGCTTTCGGCAGGGGCGGGGATGACGGTTCGAATGCTGGCCCAGTATCCGGATTGTTTCGCCGGCGGCGCTCCGGTGGCGGGCGTGGCGTACAACTGTGCCGGCGAGGTTGAGCTCTCCCGAGTGGGCCATGCCATAGGCAAGCACTGCATGTGCATGACGGGTGTACCCGAGCATGAACAGTGCCTGCGCATGGAAGAGCCCGTACCGGGACGCACCGCTGATGTCTGGGGCGATTATGTGAAGGACGTGACTTGCGGGACCTTCGGACTGGAAGGCGGAAAGGCATGCCCTGATACGGCCCAAGACGGGCGCTGGCCGCGGATTGCGATCTGGCAAGGCGTCCACGACGAGATGGTTGCGCCTATCAACCTAGAACGGCTGATGCTACAGTGGACGAACCTCCACGGTATTGATTCGGCATCCGGATCCTGCGTCACGGGTGCTATAAACGACGAATGCGTGTTTGGCGAGGATGAATTCAAGGTCGTACGCAAGGCGTACGCGGATGGGACCGGTGCCGTAAAGGTTCAGACCAACTTGATTCTCGGAACGGCACTCGATACGGCCTCCAGCAAGGTCGAAGACTGGGCCGGCCATGCAACCGTCGTTTCTTCCAAAGAAAAATGCGGTTGTCTCTCCATAGACTGCGCATGCGAGAAGAAGACGGATGATGTCTGCCCCGTCGATCTGAAAACGCGTTACAACCGGGATGGCCATGTCTGCCAAAGCCGACTGATCGCGGAGTTTTGGGGTCTTGACGAGGCTGCTACGACGGGGCAACGGGCTCCTACGTGCCTACATCTCCAATGAAAACTGTGAACAATCGAATCCGTTCTACATCCAGAATCCAGAGATAAAAACAGGGGGGTCGAAATGTGTGCTAAAAAGGCTGAGCAGGCTGGAGAGTCGTCGGCGATGCTAGGCATGATCAAATCACTCGCGGTCTATGATCCAGAGTACATGGTAGAGGCACTCCAGAAAGCCTTGCCGTTCGCGAATATTCCGGGTGTCGATCTTGCTCGTTTGACAGAAATCCAGCAGAAAAACCAAGCGACTTTGGAAGGCGTCGCAAGGATGGAGCTGGAGTTGATAAGTCAGACGGCAGAAAAGGAATTCAAGATGCTGGAGCAGCTGATGAACGAAATGTTCGGTGCCGTCAAGGATGTTTCGGTAACCGACAATCCGCTCGACGTCAGCGCGAAGCAGACGGAGCTCGCGGTTCGGACAATGGACAAACTATCCCAAGAAACCGCGGATCTCATCAAGGATGTCGGATCAAAGCAAATGGATATCGTCAAGAGCATGGCAAAACGCTACGTAGATGCGATCGAAGAGATGAAGGCGATGGCTAAAAGCGGGTAGACAACCGCTAGTGCAGCGGTGCGGATGTCCCGCTACCGTTTCTGCTGTTTATCGTTGTCGTCATTGCTCATCGTGGGTGATCGATGACGACAGCGACTGCAAACGGTTTCGCGACTTCGAAAAAAGGAAAGAAAAAAAGGAAGAAAGAAAAAAAAGAGCAGAAAAAAAACAGAAAAAAAAGACACCCATTTTACTCGGAAAAAAAAGGACAGAAAAAAAAGGAGACAGAAAAAAAAGGACACCCATTTTACTGACAGAAAGAAATGACAGAAAGAAAAGTGACAGAAAGAAAAGAAAGAAAAGGACACCCATTTAAAAGAAAGAAAAGGACACCCATTTTACTTGCCCACTTTACTACGCAATTACTCGCCGGATGCACTCAGTAAGTCTGCCCAATCTCGTTGACCGTCCGCTCCGCCCAGATCGCATCCAATCCGACCTTAGCTTTGTACGCCGCCGTGTAGCTCTTACGCTTGTTTTGTGCGAGCTAAAACTATTGTCCTAAATTTGGGGTCCACTATAGCCATCAAATAACGCAAGGATTCACCGCAGAGACGCAGAGTGCGCAGAGAGGCCAAGGCGCCTCGCCTGCAAGCGGACCTTGACCAGCCGTGGGAGCCGCTCGACGTAGGAGCCCGCTTGCGGGCGACTAGGCCGACGACGCCGGCAGGTCGGACGCATGCCATAGGGCCTTGCCGATAGGGCGATCCGCCTTTGTTTCTTGCAACCCAGAGCGGCAACCGTCAAGACACCGCTGACAGCATCAGCCGCATCAGTCGCCCGCAAGCGGGCTCCTACAAGCCCCCAGGGGCAGCCGACGTAGGAGCCCGCTTGCGGGCGACCCAGCAGGGGATGCAGACGGATCGGACGCAAGCGCCGATTCTTACACGGGAGCAGGGTGCTGCCATCAAAGAAGGTAAAGATTCACCGCAGAGACGCAGAGTGCGCAGAGGGGCCAAGGCGCCTCGCCTGCAAGCGGACCTTGACCAGCCGTGGGAGCCGCTCGACGTAGGAGCCCGCTTGCGGGCGACTAGGCCGACGACGCCGGCAGGTCGGACGCATGCCATAGGGCCTTGCCGATAGGGCGATCCGCCTTTGTTTCTTGCAACCCAGAGCGGCAACCGTCAAGACACCGCTGACAGCATCAGCCGCATCAGTCGCCCGCAAGCGGGCTTTTACAAGCTCCCGGGGATGGCCGATGTAGGAGCCCGCTTGCGGGCGACTAGCCGGCCGGTCGGACGCATGCCACAGCGCCTTGCCGACAGGGCAATTCGCCCAAAGTCAAGAAAAGGAAAAAAGGAAGAAAAAAAGGAAAGGATGATCATAGACCCGACCCTGCTCTTTGATCTGACCCTGCTCTTCTGCTCTTCTACTGCATCGCACCAGCGCATCGGTGCACCCGCCTGCTCCGCGATGAAGATCGCCATCAGCCGATCGCTGTCGAAGCGTCCACGGCGGGCGCGGTTGCGCTTATCCCAAATCCAATGAAGCCAAGATCGCACAGGCTTCAGAAATAGGCCCTCATTGGTGCATCGTTTATTACTGAGTTGCCATATTGCAGGAAGGCGAGCGGAGATCCACAGCGCTCCCGATCATACAGCCTTAGCTGCCCTGAATGGATGCGCACAGAGAGACGTACATCGAGTGACGGTCGCGTTGGGATTCGTTCCTCATTTCAACCCACGCGGGCTGCGCTGGCTCAGAGCCTTGGCGCCAGCAGTACCATCCTGTACACACGTCTGCTGACAGGCTATGCTTAGGTCTGATCGATTCAGCGCCCAGTCAATGCCATGCCCACATTGCTCGACCCGAAGAACGATTATGTGTTCAAACGCCTGTTTGCCGATGAGCCCGAGCTGCTCATCGCGCTGATCAACGCCGTGCGTTATCGCGCGCCGCCGATCAGATCGATCCGCATCCGCAATCCCGCCATCGATCCCTCGGAATTGCACGGCAAGTACATCATGCTCGATCTCCTCGCCGAAGACAGCAACGGAACCCGCTACAATATCGAGATGCAGGTTCGCCGTCAGCATGCCTATGGCGCGCGCAGCACCTATTATCTGGCAAAAATCATCTGCGACCAGCTGGTGGCGGGGGATGCCTACGAGCGACTCTGCCCGGTCGTCGGAATTCACCTATTGGACTTTGACCTGTTCCGCGCGCAGGAGCATCGAGGGCAAGCGATCTGGTGTTTCGAGATGCGCGACCTCGATACCCCGAACGTCTGCCTCGGCGACGAACTCCAGCTGAACGTCATCGAGCTGAAGAAAGCCGAGCGTCTCGGCCAATTGCCGCCGGCCTTGTCTGCATGGGTCACCCTATTCGAGCACTGGCAAGAGGAGAACATCATGTCCGCCATCACCGACAAACCCACCCGCCGAGCCTACGACAAGCTGGCGGCCTTGAGCGCCGATGAGGAGGCCCGTCGCCTGGCCTTCGTGCGCGAGCGCGCATTGCATGATGAAGCGCAGTTCCTGCTGGAGGCACGAGAAGAAGGTCGCGAGGAAGGTCGCAAGGAAGGCCACAAGGAAGGTCGCAAGGAAGGTCGCAAGGAAGGCCACAAGGAAGGTCAAAAGAAAGGCCGCGATGACGCTCTGCGCCAGACCGCGGCAAACCTGATCCGCAACACCGGGCTCGACGATGCGAGTATCGCGACCGTCACCGGCCTGAACATCGGAGAGATCGCCGCGTTGCGTGGCGACGTCTGAGCGCTGCGGATTGTGGGAGCACTCGCCGCGCGAGCGACAAGCCGCCGACACCTCGATATGGCTTGTTGCGGCTGAAAGTGGCTTCCACGGCCGGCATTCTGAGTCTCACCTGAACATGGCGGACCAGCTCGAGGTGAGCTTGCGCACTCCGACGATCAACGGCATGCAATGCCATCAGAGCTGGAACCTGTTCCTGATCCTCTCCTGGGCCTGAGGTATCCGCACAAACCGGCCCTGGCATTTGGACGGTTTTCCCGTGGCCAATGCTTGTTGTGTAGCCGGCGCGTCGCCCGCAAGCGGGCTCCTACAAGCCGACGGATGCGGCCAACTTAAGAGCCCGCTTGCGGGCGACTAGGCGGACGACGTCGGCAGATCGAACGCAAGCCACAGAGCCTTGCCGACAGGCTGTGCTGCCTTCAAAGAATATACGGATTCACCGCAGAGACGCAGAGTGCGCAGAGGGGCCAAGGCATCTCGCCCGCAAGCGGACCTTTAAGAACCGTGGGAGCCGGTCGGCGTAGGAGCCCGCTTGCGGGCGATCGAGAAGCGGGAGCGGGGGCGCCGTCTAGGCTACGGGCTCGAACGCCTCGGGATGCCTACGAGCGACTCTGCCCGGTCGTCGGAATTCACCTATTGGACTTTGACCTGTTCCGCGCGCAGGAGCATCGAGGGCAAGCGGTCTGGTGTTTCGAGATGCGCGACCTCGATACCCCGAACGTCTGCCTCGGCGACGAACTCCAGCTGAACTCCAGCTGAACGTCATCGAGCTGAAGAAAGCCGAGCGTCTCGGCCAATTGCCGCCGGCCTTGTCTGCATGGGTCACCCTATTCGAGCACTGGCAAGAGGAGAACATCATGTCCGCCATCACCGACAAACCCACCCGCCGAGCCTACGACAAGCTGGCGGCCTTGAGCGCCGATGAGGAGGCCCGTCGCCTGGCCTTCGTGCGCGAGCGCGCATTGCATGATGAAGCGCAGTTCCTGCTGGAGGCACGAGAAGAAGGTCGCAAGGAAGGTCGCAAGGAAGGTCGCAAGGAAGGCCACAAGGAAGGTCAAAAGAAAGGCCGCGATGACGCCCTGCGCCAGACCGCGGCAAACCTGATCCGCAACACCGGGCTCGACGATGCGAGTATCGCGACCGTCACCGGCCTGGACATCGGCGAGATCGCCGCGTTGCGCGGCGACGTCTGAGAGCCCGTAGGTTGGGATGCGGAACGCATCCTAACGTCACCGCCGTTCCCCAAAGTCTCCTGCGACCTCATCCACACAGCCCCATTCGGCCGTCACCCATGCTGAAGATCCTGGTGAAAGGATGAAAACCTGCAATCGATGGCGCGTTGGACATATGCTTGACCGGATTGTCATGCACAGAGTCGACATGCCGCTGTCGATCCAAATCATCCCGGATCGGATGCTCCCAACATCGCCTTTGCCAGATGCCCCGCTCGCCCTTGTTGCGTCGGCTTTCGCGAATCCGCTCGCCGCTGGGTACCCGACGCGAGCAATTCGTTTCGATCAGGCGCCAACGCATCGGATAATCGCTGTCGGCTTTTGCAAGCGCCCACACCGCATGCAGATGCTCCGGCAACAGGACCCAAGCGACGATCTCGAACGGATGCCCCTCGCGAACATCACGCACGACCTCCCGCAGATCATCGACCCCACCATCGACCCGGTCCACCAGCAGGCGACTCGACCGTTTCGCCAGGTTGGCCGTGAAGAAATAGGTTGCGCCTTTAATCAGAGCCCGACGCTAACGCCTGTCCTGCAATGCCGTTTTATGTTCGTGGTGGTTGGGTGGTGGAACGAAGCACAGAGAGCCGTACATCGAGTGACTGTGTTGGGATTCGTTCCTCATCCCAACCTACGCGGGCTTTAGCAGCTCTGAATGGATTCAACAAACCATCCAAGCAGCAATCCCGGACAACACGCAGTCGCACAGCTTTAGCAGCTCTGAATGGATTCAACACAAGAGAGGTCTTCCTGTGAAGCAAACAGCCGTTCGTCGCACAGCTTTAGCAGCTCTGAATGGATTCAACGTGCGTTCGTCGCTGGCCTGAGCCGGCATATGACGTCGCACAGCTTTAGCAGCTCTGAATGGATTCAACACTTGCATTATGTTGGTCCCAAACTGCTTCGCCTCTCGGTCGCACAGCTTTAGCAGCTCTGAATGGATTCAACACCGTGAGCCAACAGCCCTCACCAAGGGCAATGGTCGCACAGCTTTAGCAGCTCTGAATGGATTCAACATTTATGAGCGACCAAAAAAAAAAATACCCGGGTCGCATAAGTGTTCGGGATATTTTTTCTTAAATTTCATGCAGTTATAAATTTTTTCAATAGACGGCGAAACCCTTGCTAACTTTCATAATAAAATAGTTGTGCCCACTAAATACTACAAAAGCAGCAAAGGTATCGCCATGACCGAGAATAGCATTCTTGATGTTTTGAAACAATGCTTCGAAAAATTTATTCCTGCCGAGGACGCCAGAACCACGATCACACCTTTGGAGTTTACAATCACTTTGGTGTTTTGCTATTTCGGAGATTCTAAGACATTTTCATTGGAGTCCATTCGCCGTTTCATGATAGGACGCCTGAATCAATCGATCAGTCGCGGTGCGTTTTGGGAGCGGATGGCTGGAAACCGATTGAAACAGAATTTGCAAAGTGTCATTGCGGAATTGATGGGGCGTCTTGCGGCATCGGTGCAGGTGAGTGAGACAATTTTGAAACAACTCGGTGTCAACGCTATTGAGGTTGTTGATTCGAGTTCGATTACGCTGTTGCCGGGGGCGAAGAACGCATTTCCCGGTACCCGCACGAAGGCGTCGATCAAGTGGCATGCGAGTTTCGATATCCTGACCGGATTGCTGGTATGGTTTCAGTTAACGCCGGGGAAGAGACATGATAGCAAGTGTTTTCCGGAGATCACGTCCTTGAAAGGGAAGTTGGTGATTTTCGACCTGGGTTATTGGGCAGGGCAAACGCATCTAAATTTCCCATTTTAGGCCGCCTGTAGGACATCTAGTAACTGCTCAAGATAATCTGTATCCCAGCCGGCACGGAGTCGCTTTAATTTAATGCTTTTCTTTGAGGTCGTATCTTTCCTGAGAATATTGAGTGCAATGTGCCGTAGGATGGAATAGTTTTCAGGTGCATGACCTTTTCGCGTTCGATTGGCATCTTCGGAAAAGGACACATCCAGAACCCAATGCAGTGAATTCTCAATTCCCCAATGAGAGCGAACCGCTTGGGCAAATCGTTTAACATCGCCTGACAGGCTGGCAATGAAATAGCGCCGGTCCGTGGTTACTTTTTTTCCATCATCTCGAATCGACTCTACCATCCCGATACCCCGGAAACCTTTCCATTGTTCGGCGTAATGCCCTAAGGAATGATCAGTGAAATAATAATACCGACGCGTCTCCAGGCGACCATGGTTTTTCTCTTTCGTTTCAAGAAAAACACTCGCATCCCGGCAGCATTGGTCGAGATCGACCGATTCGAACCAAGCGATGACATCTTGATGAAAAGTGCTCTGGTTGCCTTTCAATGAAAATACCCAATCTGCTTGTTTTTCAACAATTTTCTCCGCAATCTTCTTTTGGCATCCCATCGCGTCGATACTGACTACACAGCCTTTGATCTCCAGTAAATCCAACAATTTCGGTATCGCTGTAATTTCATTTGATTTTTCTTCGGTCTTGAGTTGACCCAATACGAGCGATGAGTGACAAGCCCACGCACTCACCATGTGAATTGCCTTATTTCCATTAGCTCTATCATGCGATCTGCGCACCGTTTTCCCATCGATCGGTATAATATCCCCATCAAACTTCGGCTCTATCGACTTCACCCAGGAGATGAAACAGGTTCGGAATTGATCGGGGTCAATACGGGCAAATACACGATTGAACGTGTCATGCGAGGGAATCCCATTGGGCAATTCCAAAAACTTCCGTAACCACTGTTCATGGGTTTGACCAAACTCCTCCATCGCATCCCAGCTCTCTCCCATACATAACGTCGAACAAATCGCTATCGTTATGATATCAGCCAGCTTATGCCTTTTTGTCCTGTCGATACGGGGGTCGTTCAGATCGGAAAAATGACCGGCGATTGTCGTATCTTTTTCCTCTTCATTTATAGGTCTGATCATTCCCATTTTAATAACCCTCTATTAAATCATATGATCTTCAATTTTCGCCATCATAACACATTGTTTTCTAAATATTTTTAGATGCGTTTGCCCTGGGTTATTGGGACTATGCTGTCTTGCATGCCATTGAAAAAGCTGAAGGTTTTTTTCTTTCACGCGTGAAATCCAATGCTGTGATTAAAATCAAAAAAGTTATTCAAGGGCTCAGCAAAGAGGCTATCGGGCAATCGCTGCTCTCGCTGGATTTGAGCCGTAAAAAAGGCAACATCATTGAAGTGATTATCGAAAAAATTCATCAAGGTAATACCTTAAACTACCGGGCGATCGGGTTTTGGAACCCGGTCGAAAAGGATTATCATTGGTATATTACGAATTTAACCGCAGCCGCCTATTTGATTTATCCTTTGTATCGGCTGAGATGGCAAATAGAACTTATTTTCAAAGCGTGTAAGAATTCCCTGAATGCGAACCAAATTACCTCTTGCAACGCCAATATAATTGAAAACTTACTACTGGCCTCCATCGTGGCTCATCTGAGTACGCACACTGTATTTCAGATCGGTAGGGAACAGTTGGATGATGAGCAAAATTTAGCTATTTCGTTTCAAAGAATTGCTAAAGTAGCGGTTGTACTGGCGCGAGATTTCATCATGTTTTTGTTACATTCATCACAAGAATATTTTAAAATCCTAGTGAATAAGATAAAGTTGTTTGCGAACGAAATTTTTGATCCAAATTATAATCAAAGAGAGACATCATTGGCGCGCATACACAGATTATTATTAGAAGGTGGATAAAAAAATCCCGAACACCTATGACCCGGGTCGCACAGCTTTAGCAGCTCTGAATGGATTCAACAAGGAGTTCACCGAGCGCACCGGAATCGCACATTACAAGTCGCACAGCTTTAGCAGCTCTGAATGGATTCAACACATGACCACCAAACACGATGGCGCAAAGCGCACCGTCGCACAGCTTTAGCAGCTCTGAATGGATTCAACATGGCGATTGAAAAACACCATACCCCAATGATCGACCAGTCGCACAGCTTTAGCAGCTCTGAATGGATTCAACCTGGCAGTCGCCGCGCCGGCAGCCGCGTCGCACAGCTTTAGCAGCTCTGAATGGATTCAACGGACCCGGATTACCTGGCCTACATGCTCAAGTACGAGTCGCACAGCTTTAGCAGCTCTGAATGGATTCAACTTGGGTGGCGAGCTTGACATAGGGCGTCTCGCCGCAGTCGCACAGCTTTAGCAGCTCTGAATGGATTCAACACAGGCTCTGCACACCGAGGAACCTTACGATGCCCGTCGCACAGCTTTAGCAGCTCTGAATGGATTCAACAGTCTGTCCGATCCGCGACCGTAAGGACCCGAAGCGGTCGCACAGCTTTAGCAGCTCTGAATGGATTCAACAGAAGGCCGAGACCTCGACCGGATGCGCGGGCTTGTCGCACAGCTTTAGCAGCTCTGAATGGATTCAACCTTCAACAAACACCTTACTGGAGGCTACTCAAATGGTCGCACAGCTTTAGCAGCTCTGAATGGATTCAACCGCCCGCCCGTAACTGCCTGTTTCGGCACGGAAAGATAGGGCGAATCGGTGAACCCCAAGCATATCGCGTCAGTTTCCAGCTCGTATCGGATGAATCCTGGAGTGAGTATAACCCATGTTGCTGTTTTTGTTCGACTGGTGAACATGGACGGCGATGCGCGACTCTAAGTGTTTGTTCTTGTTAAGTATTGATCTGATTGCAGCCGAATCGTCGATCCCGTTCGCAAGGTTCACCAGCGGCGACCGGGCTAGATCAGCACCGCGGCCGGGAGGTAGGCCACGCGCTCGCCGTTGGTATCCGTCGAGCGCCGCCGGCAGGTTTTGCACAGGGCGTAGAAGCGGCAGTCGTCATCCTCGGCGAGCTCTTGGGAAATGGCTTCGCGCAGGCGCTCGAGTTCCGCGCCGCTGGGCACTTCGATCTCGAAGACCGAGCGCTGTACGCGGGTGCCATAGTCCAACAGGGCCGCGCCGACGCGATAGCGGGCGCGGTCCTCGGTGATGTCGAAGCAAACCAGGTAAAAGGCCATCGGTATCTCCGTTATGGGGGGTTCGGATCGCGCACTCAACGCGTGCGCCAGGGGTGGAAGGGGCCATCGCCGTCGATCCAGGTGCGCAATGAGCGTGCCTGTCGATGCAGATGGATCAGCAACGAGGCCGGCTCCGGGTCGCCAAGGGCCTTGACTGGCTTTTGAAAACGATCGATGAGCAGGGCTAGATAGGTGCGCCGAGCGCTGGAGGTCATGAAGCAGGCGCCGGCGGGGCTTTGGGTGAAGTCCTCCGGGCGCACCTGGCCGCGCTTGACCAGAGTCAGGGCGCTGCGCTCGACGATATGGCGAAACGGCTCCATCAGATCGGAGGCCAAGGCCGCGTGGCGACCGCGGCCTTGATGGTAGAAACCCCGCCAGGGCAACAGGCCGACGGTGCGCACCATGGCCTCGGAATAGCCGTAGAGCAGAGTGTAACCGAGCGACAGCAGAGCGTTGAAGGGATCCCGCGGCGGACGGCGGCTGCGTCGCTCGAAGGCGAATGCGGCCGGCAGCGAGGCGCCGATGCCGAGGTAGTAGGTACGCGTGGCGCTGCCCTCGATACCGCGCAGACTTTCGATGGCGCCGGCCTCGCGCGCAGCGCGCAGCGCTGCATCGATGGCATCCTCGCCTGGGGCATTGCGCAGCCGCAATGTCTCTTTCATGTGCCGCAGCCGGGCCGACACGATGGCAATGGCAGCGATCAGGCATTGTTCCGGGTCGGCGAACAGCGCGGCCTGGCGCAGCCAGAGGTTTTGCCCCGGCTCGCGTGGGCTGCCGCTCCAGAGTACGCCGCGATAGCTGCCCATGCCGGTGGCCAGATGAATGGGAATATCGCGCCGCAGGGCTTGCTGCATGGCCGGCGTGGTGATCTGATGATTGCCGAACAGCAGTACCGTCGCCAGCGAAGACCAGGGCAGATGGTACAGAGCACGATCGTCGCGCAGCACGCGCAGGTGTTTGTCGCGGCTGACGATGACGCAGGGATCGCCGGTGACGCACAGCACGGCCCCCAGGTCGTCGCGCTCGCCCAGGGTCGCGGCGCGCTGGGTCGCGACGCGCTCGATCAAGTGCTGCAACGCCGTCTTGCGGCCAACATCGACGATCGGGCGACTGGCCAGATTGGCGAGCCAGGAGTTGGGCGGAACCTGCTCCAGTTCGGATTCCAATGTGCGGCCCAGCTTGTCGATCTCGGCGCCGCGCTGGCCGCCGACATCCAGCACCAGATCGTTGATGAACAGATAACCCAGATACCTGAAGCCGTCTTCCATGGCGGTGATGCGCGTTTTGTCCGGATGCAAGGCCAGGCCCTGCTCCGCCAGCGAGGCACGTGCGGCCTCGCCGGCGCGGCGCGCCTCCTCGGGGTCTTTGCACAGGACGATGAAGTCGTCGGCAAAACGGATCAGGCGAAAGCCGGCGGCCTGCATGTCGGAGTCGAAGTCGTCCAGCATCAGATTGGCCATCAGCGGGCTCAGCGGCGAGCCTTGGGGCAGGCCGTTGCGACGCTCGATGCGCTCGCCGCGAAAGCGCACCGGGGCGCGCATCCAGCCGAGCACGGCCGCGACCACCGGGTCATCGCCGTAGATGGCCTCGAGCCGCTCGCGCAGCCGCTGTAGGTCGACGCTGTCGAAAAAGTCGCGCACATCGGATTCATAGACCCAGCGATAGCCCTGCGCCCAGGCGGCACGGATGGCGTCGGCGGCGGTGATGCGCGAATGGCCGGGGCGGTAACCGTGACTGCCGGAGCTGAACAATGGCTCGATGCCGCGTCCCAGGGTTTGCTGCACGGCACGCTGCAATACGCGGTCGCGCAGCGGCGGCACCGCCAGGGGACGCAGGCCGCCGTCGCGCTTGGGCAGCAGATAGCCGCGCAGTTCCGGCACCCTGTACTTGCCTTCCTGCAAATGGCCGATGGCGCGGGTGAGATCCTCGATGGGCGCGGCCAGTTCGTCGGCCTCGGCCTCGGCACCGTCCTGGGCATCCGGCTCTTGCTCGTCGGCGTCGATCCATTCGACACCGGGCTCGGCGTCGTCCGGGTCGGTAGGAAACAGGTCACTGCCGCCGACCACGTGGCGCCAGGCCTCGGCCAATTGCTCGGGATCGGCGGCACGCGCCAGCATGGAGGTCGCGGGCAATACCCGTGGGCGGCTGAAATCGCCGTCCACCGTCAGCAATTGATAGCGCCCCTGGCCAAAGGCCGCGCGCTGGCCAATGCCGATGAGCTGGCCCAACAGTAACAGCCGCCACCAGGCGGGCGACAGATTGCCGCTGAACTCCAGGCGTCCGCATACACCGCCCATGACCTGGGGCTTGCCGCGGGCCGGGGTGTAGTCGACATCCAGCCAGAACAGATGGGCGCGCAAACAATGCAGCTGTGGCGGCTGTCCGCGCGGCACGCGCTCGCCGCCGCGTCGATGAATCAGATCCGCCAGGCTATCGTGCACCCGCGACAAGAACAGCTGCGGCGACAGATCGCTGGCATCGCGGCAATAGGGGAAGGAGTTGTCCTTGTCGATGAGTTGCTTGTCGCGGCGCAGCCGTGCCGGCGTCAGAAAGCGTACCTGGAACCTGGGCAGGTCGGCCCACAGGGCATATTCCTGCTCCAGCGCGTCGAGGTCGTAGGGTATGAGACTGCTGGCGCCGCCGGTGACCGCCTGTTCGCCGAAGCCGTCGTCCAGGCTGTACAGCGCCCAGTTGTCGGCAAAGGGCACCGGTGCGGCGCTGCGCGGTGCGCTGCTCGGCAGCGACCGGAGTGCCGCGATCAGCCGCTCCAGCAGGGGCTCGCCATCGGCCAGGCTGTAGACGGCAAAACGGTAAAGATCCCCCGTTCCATAGCGCTGGCGTCCGTTCTCCGGCACATCGATGCGGAAGCGATGATTGAACAAATCGCCGGGGGAGCCCATCAGCCCGCGAACATAGGCGCTGACCGGTCCTTGATGAAATGTCTGCAACCTGGTCGTACGCAGGCAATGCAAGGTGACCACGAGCAGCCGGATGGGCAGCAGGCTGGCGAGCGGCAGGGCAGGGTCGACAATCATGGGTCAGTTCCTCTCGCGGGCTGGCCGTAGTCGATATCGGTGATGCGGACAGCGATCTCGGTGGAGAACGGAGAGCTGTCGGGCATTTCGAGCTTGATTCTCGCCATGGCGAATCTCCGCTGGGTTGCGGCCGGCGGCGCCGGCCTGGATGGTCGGTTGGACTTCACCGTCCTTGCTTGTGATGCGTTTGCTTGCTCGAGCCGAGGGTATGACAGCATGTTATGGAGCGGCAAGCGTCGTGGCACCGTAGCCCATGGGTTGGGATGAGGAACGAATCCCAACGTCACCGTCGTTCCCCAAAGTCTCCTGCGGCTCCAAATCATCCCGGATCAGATGCTCCCGAAATCGCCGTTGCCAGATGCCCCGCTCGCCCTTCTTGCGTCAACTTTCGCGAACCCGCTCGCCGCTGGGTACCCGACGCGAGAAATGCGCTTTGAGCAGGCGCCAACGCATCGGATCATCGCGGTCGCCTTCTGCAAACGCCCACGCCGCATGCAGATGCTCCGGCAACAGGACCCAAGCGACGATCTCGAACGGATGCCCCTCGCGAACATCACGCACGACCTCCCGCAGATCATCGACCCCACCATCGACCCCACCATCGACCGGTTCCACCAGCAGGCGACTCGACCGTTCCGCCAGGTCGACCCTGAAGAAATAGGTTGCGCCTAGACTGTCGAAATGTCCTGAGTTTTGATGCCAAACCGATTCCGGGTCTTGGATTGCTTCATCGAACGCACTGGGGAAGCCTCATCGGTGTCGGGGTCGCTATCGGAATCGGAATCGAATCCGCTCATCGATCAAAACAGCCAGCTCGATACCAATCCCTAATGTTGACCTTGACATCGATCCCGACACCGACTCAGCATCCATGAACCGGGAAGCGCTTGTTTTAGTGAGACTGCAGATTTCGACAGCCTATCTACAAGCTAACGGCTACGGCCGACGTAGGAGCCCGCTTGCGGGCGAACAGGCCGCGATGCCGGCAAGTCGGACGCAAGGTACAGGGCCTTGCCGATAGAGCAGGAGAGGGTAGCGGGACATCCGCACCGCTGCACGAATACAATGAAACATGCCACTAAGCGCGAAGCTCGATCCTTGCCGTGTAGCCGGCACATCGCCCGCAAGCGGGCTCCTACAAGCTAACGGCTACGGCCGACGTAGGAGCCCGCTTGCGGGCGAACAGGCCGCGATGCCGGCAGGTCGGATGCAAGGTACAGGGCCTTGCCGATAGAGCAGGAGAGGGTAGCGGGACATCCGCACCGCTGCACGAATACAATGAAACATGCCACTAAGCGCGAAGCTCGATCCTTGTCGTGTAGCCGGCACATCGCCCGCAAGCGGGCTCCTACAAACTAACGGGTACGGCCGACGTAGGAGCCCGCTTGCGGGCGAACAGGCCGCGATGCCAGCAGATCGGAAGCAAGGTATACGGCCTTGCCGATAGAGCAGGAAAGGGTAACGGGACATCCGCACCGCTGCACGAATACAATAAAACATGCCACTAAGCGCGAAGCTCGATCCTTGCCGGGTAGACGGCACATCGCCCGCAAGCGGGCTCCTACAAGCTAACGGGTACGGCCGACGTAGGAGCCCGCTTGCGGGCGAACAGGCCGCAATGCCGGCAGGTCGGACGCAAGGTACAGGGCCTTGCCGATAGAGCAGGAGAGGGTAGCGGGACATCCGCACCGCTGCACCAATACAATGAAACATGCCACTAAGCGCGAAGCTCGATCCTTGCCGTGTAGCCGGCACATCGCCCGCAAGCGGGCTCCTACAAGCTAACGGCTACGGCCGACGTAGGAGCCCGCTTGCGGGCGAACAGGCCGCGATGCCGGCAGATCGGACGCAAGGTATGGAGCCTTGCCGATAGAGCAGGAGAGGGTAGCGGGACATCCGCACCGCTGCACGAATACAATAAAACATGCCACTAAGCGCGAAGCTCGATCCTTGCCGGGTAGACGGCACATCGCCCGCAAGCGGGCTCCTACAAGCTAACGGGTACGGCCGACGTAGGAGCCCGCTTGCGGGCGAACAAGCCGCGATGCCGGCAGGTCGGACGCAAGGTACAGGGCCTTGCCGATAGAGCAGGAGAGGGTCGCGGGACATCCGCACCGCCGCACGAATACAATGAAACATGCCACTAAGCGCGAAGCTCGATCCTTGCCGGGTAGACGGCACATCGCCCGCAAGCGGGCTCCTACAAGCTAACGGGTACGGCCGACGTAGGAGCCCGCTTGCGGGCGAACAGGCCGCAATGCCGGCAGGTCGGACGCAAGGTACAGGGCCTTGCCGATAGAGCAGGAGAGGGTAGCGGGACATCCGCACCGCTGCACGAATACAATGAAACATGCCACTAAGCGCGAAGCTCGATCCTTGCCGGGTAGCCGGCACATCGCCCGCAAGCGGGCTCCTACAAGCTAACGGGTACGGCCGACGTAGGAGCCCGCTTGCGGGCGAACAAGCCGCGATGCCGGCAGGTCGGACGCAAGGTACAGGGCCTTGCCGATAGAGCAGGAGAGGGTAGCGGGACATCCGCACCGCTGCACGAATACAATAAAACATGCCACTAAGCGCGAAGCTCGATCCTTGCCGGGTAGACGGCACATCGCCCGCAAGCGGGCTCCTACAAGCTAACGGGTACAGCCGACGTAGGAGCCCGCTTGCGGGCGAACAGGCCGCGATGCCGGCAGGTCGGACGCAAGGTACAGGGCCTTGCCGATAGAGCAGGAAAGGGTAGCGGGACATCCGCACCGCTGCACCAATACAATGAAACATGCCACTAAGCGCGAAGCTCGATCCTTGCCGGGTAGCCGGCACATCGCCCGCAAGCGGGCTCCTACAAGCTAACGGGTACGGCCGACGTAGGAGCCCGCTTGCGGGCGAACAGGCCGCAATGCCGGCAGGTCGGACGCAAGGTACAGGGCCTTGCCGATAGAGCAGGAAAGGGTAGCGGGACATCCGCACCGCTGCACCAATACAATGAAACATGCCACTAAGCGCGAAGCTCGATCCTTGCCGGGTAGCCGGCACATCGCCCGCAAGCGGGCTCCTACAAGCTAACGGGTACGGCCGACGTAGGAGCCCGCTTGCGGGCGAACAAGCCGCGATGCCGGCAGATCGGACGCAAGGTATAGCGCCTTGCCGATAGAGCAGGAAAGGGTAGCGGGACATCCGCACCGCTGCACTAGGTTGCGCCTTTGATCAGAGCCCGACGCTAACGCACATCCTGCAATGCCGTTTTACGTTGGTGGTGGTTGGGTGGTGGAACGAAGCACAGAGAGACGTACATCGAGTGACGGTCGCGTTGGGATTCGTTTCTCATCCCAACCCACGCGGGCTGCGCTGGCTCAGAGCCTTGGCGCCAGCAGTACCATCCTGTACACACGTCTGCTGACAGGCTATGCTTAGGTCTGATCGATTCAGCGCCCAGTCAATGCCATGCCCACATTGCTCGACCCGAAGAACGATTATGTGTTCAAACGCCTGTTTGCCGATGAGCCCGAGCTGCTCATCGCGCTGATCAACGCCGTGCGTTATCGCGCGCCGCCGATCAGATCGATCCGCATCCGCAATCCCGCCATCGATCCCTCGGAATTGCACGGCAAGTACATCATGCTCGATCTCCTCGCCGAAGACAGCAACGGAACCCGCTACAATATCGAGATGCAGGTTCGCCGTCAGCATGCCTATGGCGCGCGCAGCACCTATTATCTGGCAAAAATCATCTGCGACCAGCTGGTGGCGGGGGATGCCTACGAGCGACTCTGCCCGGTCGTCGGAATTCACCTATTGGACTTTGACCTGTTCCGCGCGCAGGAGCATCGAGGGCAAGCGATCTGGTGTTTCGAGATGCGCGACCTCGATACCCCGAACGTCCGCCTCGGCGACGAACTCCAGCTGAACGTCATCGAGCTGAAGAAAGCCGAGCGTCTCGGCCAATTGCCGCCGGCCTTGTCTGCATGGGTCACCCTATTCGAGCACTGGCAAGAGGAGAACATCATGTCCGCCATCACCGACAAACCCACCCGCCGAGCCTACGACAAGCTGGCGGCCTTGAGCGCCGATGAGGAGGCCCGTCGCCTGGCCTTCGTGCGCGAGCGCGCATTGCATGATGAAGCGCAGTTCCTGCTGGAGGCACGAGAGGAAGGCCACAAGGAAGGTCACAAGGAAGGTCACAAGGAAGGTCAAAAGAAAGGCCGCGATGACGCTCTGCGCCAGACCGCGGCAAACCTGATCCGCAACACCGGGCTCGACGATGCGAGTATCGCGACCGTCACCGGCCTGGACATCGGCGAGATCGCCGCGTTGCGTGGCGACGTCTGAGCGCTGCGGATTGTGGGAGCACTCGCCGCGCGAGCGACAAGCCGCCGACACCTCAGAATTACGGTGACACTTTACTATTTACACCCTTTCCCTATCGGCTTATGCTAGGCGCATGTCTCCACTCCCCCGAATCATCGTACCCGGCATCTCGCACCCTATGACGCAATGAGGGAACAGGCGCCAACGGATCTTTATGGAGGACGACGACGATGCGCTTGACAAAGATTGGCTAGCCCAGGCGTGTCGATCAAACGCTGTGGAAGTCTGGTCCTACTGCCTGATGCCGAACCATGTTCACTTGATTCTCGTACCCGCGGACGAGACCGGGCTGTCGCGCGCCGTCGGCGAAACATATCGTCGATAGCGTGGGTGCATCAACGCACGATTGCGGGTCACTGGCCATTTGTTTCAAAGGCATTTTGGCTGCGCGGCAATGGACAAATCTCACTTGATGGCGGCTTTCCGCTACGTGGCTTTGAATCCCGTCAAAGCGAAACTGGCTGCGACCGCTGCCGTTTGGCGTTGGTCCAGCACGCCAGTACATCTGCGGCGCCAAGACGATGGCTTGGTGACTGTTCGTCCGCTGCTAGATCGCGTCGATCATTTCGCGGAATTCATGGAGAGACCAGAGGATTCTGAACGGGTTGCCGCTCTCACGAAGGGTCAAACCATCGGTGATGGGTGACCAAGCGCTCGGCGAGCTCGAGAAACGACTTGGCCGAACGCCACGTCCAGGCAAGCCTGGCCGGCCCCCTTCGCAAAAGAATGACCCAAGACAACTAGAATTGGTGTAAATGGTAAAGTGTCACCGTAATAGAACCACAGTAGGCGAGGAAACACGAGGATTCTTTGAGCGAGTCTTGCGGCGCAGGCCAGCTCGTCCGCTGCGCCCGGGCTATTTTGGGGCCGTTGTTGGTGACGCGGTCTCTGTCCGGGGCACGCGGAGACGTACCGGGAGCATCTGCACGACCTGTCTTGGTTCATGCGCACGTTGAACGAGCAGCCTGGTATGTCAACGCCGGGAACGGGGTCGAGGGCTGAGGCATCCCAACAAACCGGCCCTTGCATTTGGACGGTTTTCCCGTGGTCGATTTTTGTCGTGTAGCCGGCGCGTCGCCCGCAAGCGGGCTCCTACGAGCCGACGTAGGAGCCCGCTTGCGGGCGAATAAGTCGACGACGCGGCACGTCGGATGTAAGGCACAGAGCCTTGCCGACAGGATTCTTCCTGAAAGATAGGCGAGAAACAGTCGCCCGCAAGCGGGCTCCTACGAGCCGACGTAGGAGCCCGCTTGCGGGCGAATGGGTCGACGACGTGGCACGTCGGATGTCAAGGCATAGGGCCTTGCCGACAGGATTCGTTCTGCAAAGACAGGCGAGAAACAGTCGCCCGCAAGCGGGCTCCTACGAGCTGATGTAGGAGCTCGCTTGCGGGCGAATAGGTCGACGACGCCGGCACGTCGTACGCAAGGCACAGAGCCTTGTCGACAGGATTCGCCTTGAAAGACAGGTGAGAAACTTCCGCGAGGGTGGTTCCGGGGCCAGGGCAAACGCATCTAAAAATATTTAGAAAACAATGTGTTATGATGGCAAAAATTGAAGATCATATGATTTAATAGAGGGTTATTAAAATGGGAATGATCAGACCTATAAATGAAGAGGAAAAAGATACGACAATCGCCGGTCATTTTTCCGATCTGAACGACCCCCGTATCGACAGGACAAAAAGGCATAAGCTGGCTGATATCATAACGATAGCGATTTGTTCGACGTTATGTATGGGAGAGAGCTGGGATGCGATGGAGGAGTTTGGTCAAACCCATGAACAGTGGTTACGGAAGTTTTTGGAATTGCCCAATGGGATTCCCTCGCATGATACGTTCAATCGTGTATTTGCCCGTATTGACCCCGATCAATTCCGAACCTGTTTCATCTCCTGGGTGAAGTCGATAGAGCCGAAGTTTGATGGGGATATTATACCGATCGATGGGAAAACGGTGCGCAGATCGCATGATAGAGCTAATGGAAATAAAGCAATTCACATGGTGAGTGCGTGGGCTTGTCACTCATCGCTCGTATTGGGTCAACTCAAGACCGAAGAAAAATCAAATGAAATTACAGCGATACCGAAATTGTTGGATTTACTGGAGATCAAAGGCTGTGTAGTCAGTATTGACGCGATGGGATGCCAAAAGAAGATTGCGGAGAAAATTGTTGAAAAACAAGCAGATTGGGTATTTTCATTGGCTCTCCTGGATTTTGTGGGAACCAATAAATATTTTAAAAACAACCACTTAGTCTCATTTTTTCGTACACATTAAGATTAAAATGTGGTTGAGCACAAAGTCTGTAACTCATTGATTTATAATGTATCGACCCCGAACCGGTCATATCCGTTGAGATCCAGGAATACCCTTTGATAGAGGTGCCCGAGGTTGGTGATGCCATCGCAGCGGCGTTTGATGACTTTGATCTTATTATTTAATCCCTCGACAAAGCCGCTGGTATGTCGACCAATAAAATAATTGGTCACTTCCTCAAAATGCGTATTCAGCGTACCGAGGAAGCTATCAAAGCAACTGAGCTTGCGGTTGGTGACACGTTCCATCCAGCCACGCAGTTTGCGCTTACCCTGACCTTTTGATAGGCGGCTTTCATAGATGGCAGTGAGTGATTCGCAAGCCTCATAGGCTTCTTGTAATTTTGGTGAATAGCGAAAGAGCCGATTCAGCATACGTCGCTCATCTGCATTCAGATCGGCGCGACGCTGACGCAGCAGCCAATGCACGTTCTTGAACGACTTGCGCTCTTCTTTGGAGAGGATATGGCACAGCCGTTTCCATTCGCTTTTGCGCAGGTTTTCCAGTCCATTTCGGTACAGCTTGGCAACATGGAATCGATCCGCGCAAATGTGTATGCGCTTGCCGAACACGGCTTTAGCGGCACCGATGAAGCCTTGATAAAGATCTGAGCACACAATCTGGACGGTATTTCGCAAGCGCTTGGGAATGCTGAGAAAAAACTCCTGTACGCTGGCCTTGGTGCGGTCGCCGAGCAGGCCGATGACATGCAATGTCTCGTTAATGTAAGCGCTGACAACGACGACAAAATCACGATGACCTTTTTTCAACGCAATCTCATCAATGCCAATGACCTCCAAGCGTTCAATTGCGTTCCAATCGACATCACAGGCTATGTTTCGATCCAAAATACCCTGCAGTGCGTCGACACCAATGGCATGCTTACGACTAACATCCTCGAGCGTACTGTTGATCAACTCCAGTAGCATCTGCTGTTCGAACGCTTTTGTCACCCGGGAGCGCTGCGTGTACCATGACAGCGTTTGGCTCGTTGTCGGACGCCCTTCGCAGAAGTGGCATTGATAACGCTTCGGCCTCAAAATAAGAACAACTGTATACGCGAATAATGGCAAATGGCGTAACTCTATCTCTTGACCATGGCCATACTCATGATCGATTGGCCGACCACAGCGATGACAGTTCGTACCCTCCAGTGTGCTATGCACATAGACTTTAAGTGTCTTGCGCTCGCCGAGCACCACGCGATCAACGGCGATATCAGGTAGATTTAAAAGCGTCTGAAGGGTCTCTTTATCAAATGTCATTATCAACAGCGTCCAGATGGGGTTTCAGCGACAGGCGGTTCTCAAGTTGTTGATTTACATGATACAACAGTCCCACGAGATCCGGAAGAGCCTTTTCTTTGAAAGGCAACCAGAGCACTTTTCATCAAGATGTCATCGCTTGGTTCGAATCGGTCGATCTCGACCAATGCTGCCGGGATGCGAGTGTTTTTCTTGAAACGAAAGAGAAAAACCATGGTCGCCTGGAGACGCGTCGGTATTATTATTTCACTGATCATTCCTTAGGGCATTACGCCGAACAATGGAAAGGTTTCCGGGGGATCGGGATGGTAGAGTCGATTCGAGATGATGGAAAAAAAGTAACCACGGACCGGCGCTATTTCATTGCCAGCCTGTCAGGCGATGTTAAACGATTTGCCCAAGCGGTTCGCTCTCATTGGGGAATTGAGAATTCACTGCATTGGGTTCTGGATGTGTCCTTTTCCGAAGATGCCAATCGAACGCGAAAAGGTCATGCACCTGAAAACTATTCCATCCTACGGCACATTGCACTCAATATTCTCAGGAAAGATACGACCTCAAAGAAAAGCATTAAATTAAAGCGACTCCGTGCCGGCTGGGATACAGATTATCTTGAGCAGTTACTAGATGTCCTACAGGCGGCCTAAAATGGGAAATTTAGATGCGTTTGCCCTGGTTCCGGGGCGCATGGTCTAGGCGCGGCCTGTTCAGGGGTTCAGGAGCCATGGGGATTTCCTGTTGTCATCATCGGGGTGCGTTGACGCGGTGAGTTGCGACAGGGCCTGGGCAAAGGCACCGATGCCGGAGCGCTGCAGCAGTACGCAGGGTTTGTAGTGCTGCTTGCAGAAGCGCTTGGTGCGCAGGCAGGTGTCGTGGCTGACACTATCCGACGGGCAGACGACCACGTCGGCGCTGGCGAGCAGGGTTTCAAGGCGCATGCGGCTGTCCTCCAGGCCGTCGTCATGGCGCATCAGCTCTCCGTTGCAACGCTCCACCAGGGTACGATAGTGAACGTTCAACGAGCCGCGTCCGCCCACGCAGAGTACCCGCTTGCCGCGGAGGTCAATGCTATAGTCCTCTCACATGACATCAAAACTGTCCCTTTCGTTTAGGGCCAGCACTCACACACCAAAAACAAAAGGGCATATCTGGTTATCATGTTGAGTGACTGTATCGGCTATGGCGCCGCTTTCACAATGCAAACTCTCGCAGTCGCCGTCACAGGGGCAGGCGGTACCGTTCGCAGGCGACGCCAGCAATGCCTCCAGTGCTTTTTGGGACGCATCGCGATCCTCCAGCTGTGCCGTTACTTCCAGCCAACGTTGCTCGGAGGCGTCGATACGCTGCTGCAGTTCATCCACCGTGATCGAGTGCTCACGCACCCTGCGACGCAGGACCGCGATCTCCTCGTCCTGGGCGTCGACCCGGGCGCTTGACGATGGCCGCGTATTTGCGCTCCAGGGTCCGTTGCGTCGCTTGCGACAGGGTGTTCTTGCTCTGTGCGGCGGCAACCAAGATGATATGCACCTCGAAATCGCTCAGGTCGTGCTTGGGCGTGCAATTGGCCTTGCGCGTAAGCCGGCGCAATTCGTCGACTTGCAGGCAGGTGCCGATGACCGTGCAATGATACTCGTGTTTGATATCCCATAGCTTGCGCCTGGAGTTCCGGCCAATTCATTCGGCGCATTCCGACTGTTCATGCTCGGTGATGCGTTCCATTCCCAACACCGGCATGTTCGATTGTAGTCCGAGTCCGTCCAGCGGCAGATCTCCGAGGGTCAGTTTTTCGCACATGGTTCATTGCTCCGGGGCTGGTCGATGACATGAGTGCGGCCGCGGGCGGTGACGCCCGGAACCCGTGTCGAGCTTGCGGTGATTCAGTTAGTCGCCGGTGCTGCTGACCCCGAACCTGCTGCTGTTGCCGCGCCTGATCCACATGGCGCGCGATCTGAGCCGACGCATGGACTTCAGCGAGCATATGAACACCGCCTTTGGCGTCGCCTGCGTTTCCGGGGTGCTCATCCTCGGCATGGGCGTCGACGCGGCCATCCTATTGTATTGCGGCGGCCAGATCAGCAGTTTGCTCAACGCCATGAGCCCATTGCTGGCGTTCCGCAAACACACCCCGAAAAAATCAGCCTGAAACACTCCGCCAGCGAGGGCTTTCCATGCGCATCACGCGAGTCTCCCCACATCACAAGCATCTGCCCATGCTGTGCTCGTCGTTCACCTGCTCGCTGGAGCCAGGGGTGACCAGCGCCGACGTGGTTATCGTCCGCGTCGAGACCAACGCCGGACTGGTCGGCCACGGCAAGGCCGGTGCCGTGGGCGGCTATCCTAATTGTGCCGCCGGCATGCTCGCCGGCAGTGCCGAGCTAATCAGCCGGCATCTGATCCACAAGGACCAGCGCGACCTCAACGCCATCGGCCATCTGATGTCGCTGATCGACGGCCATGGCTCCATCAAGTCCGCTTTCGATATCACCTGCTGGGATCTGCTCGGTCAACCCCTGGGCCAACCCCTGTCGGTCATTCTCGGCGGCAAATTGCGCGAGGCCGTGCCGGTGTATCGCGGACTGCCGCTGAAAAAGCCGGAGGAAATGGGCAAAGAGGCCGCGGCTTGGCGCACCGAAGGCTACCGGATGTTCCTGATGAAGGTCGGCTGCGGCGACCTGGACGAGGACATTGCCTGTATCGAGGCGGTCATGGCCGATCGCCGCGCCAGCGAGCACTACAGCGTCGACGCCTCCGGGCGCTGGCGCCCAGAAGAAGCCATCAGAAGAAGCCATCAGAAGAGGCCATCACCGTATTGCGCGAAGTCGAGCACCTCGATTTCGTGCTCGAGCAACCTTTCTGGCAGCACAAGGCGTGCCTGTCCGTGCGCAAGCGCACCGGCAGGGCCATGAAGCTCGACAACCTCATCACCGATGTCAACATGGTGCTGCGCGCCCAGGCCGACCGCGCCTGCGAGCTGATGACGCTGAAGATCGACAAGCTCGGCGGCCTGAGCCAGGTGGTGGGTTTCTCGACAGAAAGCGCCTTGGGCGATTGCCGGAGAGAAACCGCCTTAGCGCTTCGAGCATGAGCGCCATGACTTGCTCATCGGTTTGGCGCCATAGACAATGTGGTGGAGCATACAATCAAGCGGATTCTTTGCCATCGCCACAGGCACCCCGAGTTCCACCGGCACGCCGGCCTTGCCCTTGTGTCCCGCTCGCGTGGGATTCGAAGCCAGATCATTGCTGAACGCTCGTTCGAGCAATGTGCGCACCGACAGGCAGTTCCCGCATCCATCTCTCTGCTTCCAGGGCGCTTGAATTTGCCCCTGAATTGCCGCAATTTTGCAATAACCCTAAGAAAAATCAGATATCAAATCCGAGAGGTCAGCACTATGCGAATGGACAAGCTCACCAGTAAATTTCAGATGGCCCTGGCAGACGCACAAAGTCTGGCCGTGGGTCGTGATCATCAGTTCATCGAGCCGCTGCATCTGATGCTGGCACTGCTCGATCAAGATGGCGGCAGCGTGCGCCATCTGTTGGCCCAGGCCGACGTCAATGTCAATCGGCTGCGCTCGACCCTGGGCGAGGCGTTGGAACGCCAGCCTCAGGTGTCCGGCACCGGCGGTGATGTCGGCGTCTCCAATGCCCTGAGCAAGTTGCTGAACCTGACCGATAAACTGGCGCAGGTGCGCAACGATCAGTACATCAGCTCGGAGCTGTTCGTGCTCGCCGCGGTGGAGGACAAGGGGGAGATCGGCAATCTGTTGCGCCAGGCGGGTGCCAGCAAAGGTGCGCTGGAGAAAGCCATCGAGCAGATGCGCGGCGGCGAGTCGGTGAATGATCCGAATGCCGAAGAGCAGCGCCAGGCATTGGAAAAATACAGCATCGATATGACCGAGCGCGCCGAGCAGGGCAAGCTCGACCCGGTCATCGGCCGCGACGATGAGATTCGCCGCACCATCCAGGTGCTCGCCCGTCGCACCAAGAACAACCCGGTGCTGATCGGCGAGCCCGGCGTTGGCAAGACCGCCATTGTCGAGGGGCTGGCGCAACGCATTGTGAACGGCGAGGTACCGGAAGGTCTGAAGAGCAAGCGCCTGCTGGCGCTGGATATGGCTGCGTTGATCGCTGGTGCAAAATTCCGCGGCGAATTCGAGGAACGCCTGAAGGCGGTGCTCAACGATGTGGCCAAGCAGGAGGGCAATGTCGTGCTGTTTATCGACGAATTGCACACCATGGTCGGTGCCGGCAAGGCCGAGGGCGCGATGGATGCAGGTAATATGCTCAAACCCGCGCTGGCCCGCGGGGAACTGCATTGCATCGGTGCCACCACGCTGGACGAGTACCGCAAATATGTGGAAAAGGACGCCGCGCTGGAACGACGGTTCCAAAAGGTGTTGATCGACGAGCCGAACGTCGAAGACACCATCGCCATCCTGCGCGGCCTGAAGGAACGCTACGAGGTGCATCACGCGGTGGAAATCACCGATCCGGCCATCGTGGCCGCGGCCACCTTGTCGCACCGCTATATCACCGACCGGCAATTACCGGATAAGGCCATCGATCTGATCGACGAGGCCGGTTCCCAAATCCGCATGGAGATCGATTCCATGCCGGAGGAAATGGATCGGCTGGATCGCCGTCTGATCCAGCTCAAGATCGAGCGCGAGGCGTTGAAAAAAGAATCCGACGATGCATCGAAAAAGCGCCTGGCCGATCTACAAGGGCAAATCGAGGTATTGGAGCGCGAGTTTTCCGATCTGGACGAGATCTGGAAATCGGAAAAGGCCGCTGTGCAGGGCACCGCGCACATCAAAGAGGAACTCGACCGCGCCCGAGTCGAGATGGAGACCGCGCGCCGCGCTGGCGATCTGGGACGCATGTCGGAATTACAATACGGCCGTATTCCGGAGCTGGAAAAACAGCTTGCCACGGCCGGCCAAACCCTGGATGCCGACGGGCGCAACCAGAACCAATTATTGCGCAACAAGGTCACCGAACAGGAGGTGGCGGAAATCGTTGCCAAGTGGACCGGAATTCCGGTATCCAAAATGCTGGAAGGCGAGCGCGATAAATTATTGAAAATGGAGCAGCAGGTCGAGAAGCGCGTGGTCGGCCAGAGCGAGGCGGTGCGCGCCGTGTCCGATGCCATCCGTCGTTCGCGGGCCGGCTTGTCCGATCCGAGCCGGCCGATTGGCTCCTTTCTGTTTCTCGGTCCCACCGGCGTCGGCAAGACCGAGCTGTGCAAGGCGCTGGCCGAGTTCATGTTCGACACCGAAGAGGCGATGGTGCGCATCGACATGTCCGAGTTCATGGAGAAGCACTCAGTGGCACGCCTGATCGGCGCACCACCCGGATACGTCGGCTATGAGGAGGGCGGCTATCTGACCGAGGCCGTGCGTCGCCGGCCCTACAGCGTGATCCTAATGGACGAGATCGAAAAGGCGCATCCCGATGTATTCAACATTCTGCTGCAGGTGCTCGACGACGGCCGGCTCACCGATGGTCAGGGTCGTACCGTGGACTTCCGCAACGCGGTCATCGTGCTGACCTCCAATTTGGGCTCCGACATCATCCAGCAAAAGGCTGGCGAGGCGAATTATGCGGACATGAAAGATGCGGTGATGGAAATCGTGCGCCAAGCGTTCCGGCCGGAGTTCATCAACCGGCTGGATGAAATCGTCGTCTTTCATCCGCTGGACGAGAACCAGATCCGCGCCATCGCCCGCATCCAGATCCGCTATCTGCAACAGCGTCTGGCGGAGCGAGACATCCGCCTCGAAATCAGCGATGCTGCGCTGGATCTGCTCGGCGAGGCCGGTTTCGATCCGGTCTACGGCGCGCGACCGCTGAAACGTGCCATCCGGGCGCAATTGGAGAATCCATTGGCGCAGGAGATCCTGTCCGGACATTTCGCCCCAGGCGATACCATCGAGGTGAACCTCAGCGGCGATCAACTCGCCTTCGGCGCCCTGGTCGAGGGTGAACTGGTGGATTGAGCTGGACCCTGGGCATTTCGGTTCGGGATCGAGCATGGATAACCGGTGTAGGAACGGACTCCGTTACCGGTTGTCGTGAAAACCAGGGCAATGGATGCGGTTTTGTCATGCTGTACTCAGGCGATTTCTATGCAGAAACAGACCGCCTGGCTTGTCTTCTCGCCCAGCCTTGACGTCGCGGCAACCCGCCCATGGAGCGACCATGGGCGGGTTGCCGCTTCACGAAGGCGGACGAGCAGCCGGCGCCAGTTGGTCTGTTTCTCTCCGGCAATCGCCTAAGCGCGCATCAACCCGGCGAACTGGACATCCTGTTGGGGCTCTGTTGGGGCTCGACCGCATGCCGAAAGTCAAGACCCTGCACCGCAAGCGCGCCGAGTTCGGCGAGCAGCACCAGGCGGCGAAGCAAGCACCGCCTGCCGAAGACCTTATGTGCAGAAACGTCGCCAATGCCTACCCGCGGCGACGGATACCTAGGTGCATCATGGGGCGAGCGAGCCTTTGTTCTTTGTCACCAGCCCGATCAACAAGCACCGTAGGGCGGATGCCCGCCAGGGCGATCCGCCATTGCGCCATTCGACCCAGAACGACAATCGCCAATACGCGCCTGACAAAATCAGCCACATCAGCATCCACACCGAAGAGGCGGAACCGCTATCGCGTTCCGCCCCACGCGGTCAGCGACATCAATACCGCACCGATGTAACGCACGGCCTTTCTGTCGCAGCGTCGGCAACGCGTCTGCGCAACCAAGGTGGGTGTCTTTTTTTCTAAGGTGTTTTTTCTAAGGTGGGCGTCCTTTTTTCCTCTTTGCCCGAAACCCAGCTTGTCGGGCACGAGCGTGACGCGGCCACTGATCCGCCAAGGCGAGAGCGCTCCAACTGGCCTCGAGTTAGAAACCAGGAGTCGCAGACAACCACCCTACCCGAGCGCTCGGCAACGACAAGGATCACCCGACCGCCCAAAGCGCGGCAGCGCTTCGGGCGGTCGGGTGGATCCGGCAACGTTGCATCGCGTTATTTTGGGGCGTAACCACAATAAGACATGGCGTTTACTGGTGTATACGCTAGCCGCCAATGCCAACCATATTCTTGGCGAGGGACTCAATGCGGCGATCGGCGGCTTGCCCACTCGACCGGCTGGTTGGCCAGAATTCTACCACTACCATTCGCGCCGGAATGTGGGTGTCCCGTGTCGTTCCCCGACGACTATGTACAGGAAAAGGTGCCCGAAGACATCCAAAGCTACGTAATTCCCCTCACGGATGACCTAAAGAATAGTTTTGGACAACTGGACGAAGGTACATTGATAATATACGGTGCCTTTGCCGGAGCGAGGCCCGCTTTGGAGAATCTCGCGAAAATGAAATCTGGAGATGTGGTTCTCGCTACCCACGTTCCTGCGAAACACCGAGGGCTAGAGGACATGCATGCTTGGTACGACACAAGGCTTCGGAAGTGGTTTGAGCACAACGTCGAAGCTATTGATAACGGTGTTAACATACGTCGAATCTTCATTCTGCGGAGGGACGATCTCATCGAGCCCGGCCAGAGCTGTATTAAAGATGCCCGCTCAGTCGAAATCATGCAAATGCATGAAGATGCTGGCATCGAGGTATATTTAACTTGGCTTGAAGACATTGAGCGACAAAGAGACGTTGAGGACTCCATTTTGTTCGGCAACCGGCTCGTTCAAGTAAATCAGAGCGCCTGGGATAAGCAGGGCCATAACGAAATTCTGGTTTCGGTGAACAGTCGGATAATCAGTGGGTATAGACGACGATGGAATCAATGGCAGGCTGCTGGGCGCACGCTTAGTGAAGTGCTTCAGCTTTACTCCGAACCCGAAAGCCAGGCGATCCGTTATTGCGTAGAAGATTGAGCCTGCAGCCGTGCTTGAGTTAACCGTCGAAGACGATCACATAATAACGGCCTAACAAGCGCACAAGCCCGACCACATGCTGGCTAGCCGCCGCTGACGCGGGCGGCTGGCCAGCATGCGGCGGGCTGTGCTTGACGTTAGAGCCCCAGTAAGACCACAGATATTTTGAGATGGTGGAAAGTAGATCACCTGAGGAAGACTCGGGCAACGGCCAAGAGGACTCTGCCCTGAGCTCTAACGCGTCACCAGAGCCCAGCTTACGGGAACCGATTGATCAAGTCGTTCATCGAATCCTCGATATCGAAGAGTGTGCGCTTGAGTATATTCAAAAGGCTTCTGCCAGATACAACGAAGAAGCGGATAAACTCAAGAATGAGTTGTCCCAGGAGCAGAAAAACCTTTCGGATGACAAACCCAACAGTCATCGCCTTTTAGCTCTCAGAAGCATCCGGAGCACGATACGGCAGATCGATCGTCACAATAAGTCATCTCCGGTTCGAACGCTGGAGCAGAGTCTTTTCATTCACCTATTTGCAGCGTTTGACAAGTATATAGGCGATCTTGTTCTGATGCTCTATCAACACAATCAAGATCTGTACAAGAATATCAATCGGGAGATTGCCCTTTCCGAAGCGCTCAAGTACGACTCTATGGACGCCCTGCGGCACGCGATGCTAGATAAGGAGATTGAAGCAATTCGCCGGAAAAGTTATACGGATCAATTCAAAGACCTAGAGAATCGATTTTCCATAACGCTTACTAAATTCGACGAGTGGCCCTATTTCGTTGAACGCGCTCAGCGCAGGAATTTGTTTACGCACTGCGACGGAGTTGTTAGCGCGCAGTATCTGGAAATTTGCCGATCTGTCGGATGCAAGTTCAAGGAGCAGAAACAAATTGGGCAACGACTTGACATAGGTGCCAAATACTTTTTTCATTCTTGCTTATTAGTGGCGCAAGTCGCGATAATGCTGGGCCAGACTTTATGGAGAAAAGTGATCCCCGGGCAGATAGACAAGGCGGACCTTCATCTTGTGCACATCATATTTCACTATCTTTCTGACGAAAAGTGGGCGCATGCGATTTCACTCAGCAAATTCGCGTTGTCTCTACCGCGGGTTTCTACTGACGAGGTCGAGAGAATATTCACAGTCAATTACGCTATTGCGTTGAAGGCAATCAACAAAGGCGCCGCGGCGAAGAAGATATTGGACAAGAAGGACTGGACGGCGACGACATATGATTTCAAACTTGCATACGCAGTTTTATCGGAAAAGTACGCGGACGCAGAGGAATTGATGAAGAAGATTGGCAAGCAGGGAGAGCTAAGTACCTCAATTGAATTATTTGTAAAATTCAATTAGAAAAATCAATTCTATATTCATTCGGTCCAAATGAATCAATGATATTTCTCAGGGCCGCCCTGAGATTGGATATGCTTTCATAAGCCGAAATGGGTATCCATTCGTATTTGATTTTTCTCCACAAAATTTCGATCAAATTCAGTTCCGGTGAATATGTGCACAGAAAGTAGAGCGTCATGCCCCGGCGATCCCATTCCTCCATTTTAGCTGCTACAGCCTTGCTTCTATGAATTGAAGCGTTATCCAAAACCACAACTGCGGGACGTTCGAGGCTCTCGCAGAATTCGTCCATGATGTCGATCACGACATCGCTATTCACAGATCCTTCCTGTTCGAAAGCTGCGAGTTTATCACCCGTAGAATTCATGAAACCCAAGATGTTGATCCGTTTCGAACGGGAGGCGGGAATACCCAAGGTGCCGTCTCTTCCGATATCTTGCCAAGCGTATGGCACATACGGATCCAAGCTCAATCCGGACTCGTCGAAGTAATACAAGTCGAACTCGCCTTCGCAAGCCATGCTCCGTAACTCCTCCAGGTCCGATTTCGTCCGCTCGCGCTCCTCTTCATCGGGCTTCCCTTTCGGTATTTTTCTTTGTCTTTTCCATACTTTACCGTGTTTCTTCAGAATCTTTCGCAATGTTTCGACATGCGCCTTCTTACCGGTTCGTTTTTCCACCTCTTCGGCCAATTTGCGTAGCGAACGCGGTTCCTTTTCGAGGCATTCCAATATGATGTTTTCTTCTTCCCGGGAAAAGAGCGGTTTGGCTCCGCGTCCTTCGAGATCGTATAGCCCGTCGATTCCTTCGGCGACCCAACGCTCGGCCCAGTTGCGAACCGTATTCGTATGTACTCTTAAAATCTTTGCAACTTCATCGAACCTTTTGCGATCTTCGAACAGAAGCAGAATCGCATGGGCGCGATTGCGCACATGAGGAAGCGCTTCGCTTTTCATCATGTTGGTGAGTTGATCGATATCGTTTTGAGACAATGTGCGATTCTCGATGTTTGCGTATTCCATCGGATTGATTCGGATTTCTATTGTGCTGAAGTGAACTTTTGTTTTTCAAGGAAACTGCATTTTACCCTATTTTGCTATATCGAAACAGAAAAATAGAGGCCGATTAAAAGAAAGAATTAGTTCTCAATTCGATACTATTGACTTGATTTATTGATATTATCATTTTAAATCATTCTTATTAATACAATCTATTCTATTGGAGTACTTAGTATCAGAACTGGCTTACCATGAGTGGCCGTTGTTCAGAGAGTTCCGAGATCGCGAAGAGTTTTTTAGAGGTTACGAAGGTGTTTTCGGCTATAAATACTCTACTAAGCTTAATTTGCTTGCAGAAGACAAAAAGGATCATGTAGGTACAGCGCTTGAAAGCTCTAACTAGTGCACCAGCCCGAGCGCATGCTGCCGAGCCGCCGCTGACGCGGGCGGCTCGGCAGCATGCGCCGGGCTGTGCTTGACGTTAGATTAAAACGCTATCGCGTTGGAAGAGACCACACCCGAGACAAAGCAGCACCGGCGCTGAAATAAACAATCAACAAGAAAAAGAATAAGCACACGCAATGGCATCGCCATTCCTTTCCTCTCCAACTCCCCATCACAGAGCGGGACACACGCACTCCGGCTCCAAGCAGAGACCGACGTTCGAAGTCGCCGACATCCTGCGCGCGCATTTGCCCGACTCCCTGCACGAGCACTCCCATCCGCTGCACGTGCACAAGGTACTCAGTGCCATCCAAAACTGCCGCACCGCGGCGCTGGGCGGGCACATCGACTACTGCACTGACTGCGGCACCCTTTACAACAGCTACAACTCCTGTCGCGACCGCCACTGCCCGAAATGTCAAGGGCTGGAGAAAGCGCGCTGGATCGAAGCGCGCAAAGACGAACTGCTGCCGGTGCCCTATTTTCATACCGTCTTCACGCTGCCGCATGCGATCAACGACTGGGTGGGGTGGAACAACAAACTGATTTACGACCTGCTGTTCGCCAGCGCAACGGACACCCTGCAAGCCTTTGCCGCTCGTCATTGGAACGGAACCCTCGGCATCACCGCCGTGCTGCACACCTGGGGCCAGACGATGGAGCGCCACATCCATCTGCACTGCATCGTCCCAGGCGGAGCTTTAACGTTCGATGGCGAACAGTTCAAACCCTGCCCGCATCGTGACTGGTTATTCCCGGTCAAAGCGCTGTCCAAGGTCTTCCGCGGAAACTACCTCGAGCGCCTGGAGCACGCGCATACCACAGGCGAGCTGAAGACACCGCCGGGCGCGCACTTCGCCGCGTTGCGCAAGGCACTGCGCGAGCACGACTGGGTGGTCTACGCCAAACCCCCGTTCGGCGGACCGCAACAGATCATCGACTACCTCGGGCGATACACCCACCGCATTGCCATCAGCAACCACCGCATCCTCAATCTTGCCGACGGCAAAGTCACCTTCACCTGGAAAGACTATAAAGACGGCGCCAAGAGCAAAGTGATGACGCTGGACGCCAACGAATTCATCCGGCGGTTCACGCTGCACATCCTGCCGCCGCGCTTCACCCGCATCCGCCACTACGGACTGCTCGCCTGCGGACACCGCGCGACCAAGCTCAATCGTGCCAAAGCGCTGCTTGGCCTAGCGCCGGTGACGACGACCAAAGTGCGCGAGCCCTACGACGTCTTGCTGCAACGCCTGACCGGCAAAGACATCCACGTCTGCCCGAGCTGCGGCGGACGGCTACGACGTCAGCGCGACCTTGCGCCCACCATTGGACCCGCTCGCGGCCAAGACCCGCCGCTTGCGTGCGAGGCGGCCTGATGAACATCTCCTCCACTCGATCCGCATCGGCTCGGGACAGTGCTGCTATGTTGCGACGCGACCGCGGTGAGCGAAAAACCGTTGTGCTCCATGCGAAATCGCTGCGCCCGCGGGACCGAGCGCGCGCAACGGAGCCTTGCTCGTGCAACTGCGCCAACATCAGCGGGAGTTTCCAGGCCCCACCCAGGGCTTGACTGTTGTAGAATCCACATAGCGGTTCGCTGAGACGGACACTGAAGCGAACCAAAAAAATGTTTTAATCTAACAGGGCGTTGAACCTGCCGAGCCCGCGCCGGTCGGGCACCGCGGCGCTTCGCGCTCGCGGCCCGACCGGCGCGGGCTCGGCAGGTTAACTAAACGTTGGGCTACCAAGAAACCGAGCCGAGCAGAGGCGGCTCGCACGCTTTCCGGAAATTCGACAAATCACCGGCCTGCTGCGCTGCGCAATCCATGCCAGTGGCGGAGAGCTTAGGGCTAATGATCAAAAAGGCTTGGAGGTCTTCTGTTGAGTAAACTGAATGACGAGTTGGACGACCTCATCGCCTCAATGGACGGCGGCGGTTTCGGCGACCCCGAAGCACGGGAACACTATCAGCGAGAGATCGATCTATTGAAGTTCAAGATCACGCGGCGGGACAACATGCGCATCGCGATTGTGAGCGCGGTGATCGGTGCGCTAGTCGCAGCGGTCGTAACAGCCATCACGAGTGTTATCGGCTGACACACAGAGCAAAGGGGATCAGCCTCAAGTAACAGACTTGTCGACGGGCGCCAGCCTGCTGCGCTGGACGGCGAGGAGTTCGTCATTCCCAAGGACGTGGTGCGGTACTTCCACACGAAATTCCTGAACAATCGAACTGAGAAGGAGCGTAACCCTGATGCCAACTTTAAGCGACGCTGAACTCGCCATACTCAGAGGGGCTGAGCCTGCAACCGCCCAACCTCCTGCCGGATTCGAGTTATTGACTCAGTATCCGCAAGTTTTCATTGGTGAGTTCATAGTTGCAGCACTTCCAGGTGCTCTCTTGGCCTACGGAGTAGTTTGGCTAATCATGCGACCAACAAGAAGATGGGGTCAGGTCTTGCTTTTTGCGCCGTTTTGTCTAGACGCAAAATACATGACCTGACCGTTGCCTGTTGGGCGAAGAAACACGAACTCCAGAGAAGCAACACATGAACAGACAGCTAACAGCGATAATAAAAAAGGAAGATGACGGCTATGTCGCTTTGTGCCCAGAAATAGATGTGGCCAGCCAAGGAAATTCGATCGCTGAGGCGAGAGAAAACCTAAGAGAGGCTTTAGAACTGTTTTTCGAAGCAGCGTCAGAACAAGAAATCGACACACGATTGCACAAAGAAGTATATATAACCCAATTAGAGGTCGCAGTTGGTTAAGCTGAGGGTCTTCTCGGGCAAGGAAATCTGCGGGATCCTTGAGAATCACGGTTTCGAGAAAGTGCGCCAACGTGGAAGCCATATTGTAATGCAGAAGCACCTTCCGGAAACCACGATCACGGTTCTGGTTCCTGACCATAAAGAAATTCGCACAGGAACGTTGTTGTCAATAATCCGCCAGTCAGGACTGAGCCGCTCCGACTTTGAATGAGACAAATCGCCCAACAAGCGCACAAGCCCGACGCCAAACTGCGGCCGGCGCTTCGCGCGTGGCCG